>Ga0116145_1000013_pt1 | contig 195906 bp, 156 predicted proteins | sample AD_JPNHG1_MetaG_FD_89747 | JGI IMG/M metagenome (GOLD analysis project Ga0116145, IMG submission 89747) | Active sludge microbial communities of municipal wastewater-treating anaerobic digesters from Japan - AD_JPNHG1_MetaG | ecosystem: Engineered > Bioreactor > Anaerobic > Digestate | place... | reverse complement strand
CTATTTCACATATTCACTAGCGACACTCCCGCGAACACAACACATCCATAACTGTTGTCATTGGAAAGCCTTACCCCCAAGCCCCGCAAAAAACACCTCAAGACTTACTCAACTTCCGTTGAAGGGCGTTTTCGGCGGCGATGAGTTGCCCGCGCTTGTGTTCGAGAACATTCCGCAGGGCGGGGTCGGGCGTGGCGATAAGAAGGACGGCGCGGCTGGATTTTTCGCGTATTTCGACGGCGCCGTCGCGGAACGTCCATTTCACGTCGTGGAGGCCGTCGGCGTCCATGCGGAACACGTCCGCGATGTTTTGCAGGTAGGCGGGCAAGGGGAAACGCCATTTGGCGTTTCGGGGCGGGCCGAACTTGAACACTTTTTCGTCCGGATCCGGAACGTAGTCGAGATCGAGCGCGAACAGGAGCGCGGCGCGGGGTCCGCATACCGAGGCGAGATCCCAGTCGGGTTTGCCCTTGTTTTTTTCCCTTCGTTCGAAGCCGTGGGCGTCGCCTTCGAGGAGGAATTCGTCGAGCATGCGTAATTCGCGCCCGATGCGTCCCAGTTCGTCGAGGGTGTCGCGCCATTTGACGAGGGTTTTTAGGCTCAAATTGAACCAGTAGAGCGACGTAATGCGGGTGGAGACGGCATGATAGGCCTGCATGCGGATTTCGTCGGGAGTGGGGGAGGTGCGCTTGCGTCCGCCGTAGCGTCCCCATCCTTCGTGGGGTCCTTGCGACCATATCGCGCAGGGCATGGGGCGGTTCAATTCCCGGAGCGACCGGCACATGTCGCCGATGGTTTCGAGGGGCGCTCCCCACCCGATGCGCTGCTTGCCCCAGCGATCGTATTTGCGCCATGCGTCCGGCGACGGGGCCGTCACGCGGTAGGCGTCGTAATGCGGGAAATCGCTCAGTCCGGCGTAGTCCCGCCAAATGCGTTCCTCGCTGTGCGTGAGGGTGGTGGCCAGGCGTGTGACGGCGTAGGGATGCAGTTTTTCCCAGACTTCTTGCGGGGGCACGGGTCGGCCGCCGCCGTATTGCGGCTCGCCGAGGAACTCGACGGCGTGGATTTTGGGCAGCATTTCGTCGGTGTCGTAGATTTCCAAGGGGGTCATGGGGCCGAAATATTTGATTGGATATTTTTGATGGAGATCGGTGTCGCTGTAGCCCGGGGCAATCTGAAGATGCGCGGTATTGACGTGGAGGCGTTTGAGGGCTTTAAGGAAGACCTCCTTTGAGATCGGATTGCCGCCTCCGTTGACCCAGCCGCCGGAGATGTCGAAGCGTTCCGGCTTGATGCGCAAATGACCCCAGAGGGCGAAGGTCTCGCCGCCCGGACGCGCCAGCGTCACTTCGACCACGGCATAGGTCAGCGGCAATGGGCCGGTCTTTGCGAGGAAACCGCCGCGGTCGCCCGCCGCAATCGAGGCCAGCCCGCCGAACATTTCGATGGAGGACAGGGGCGGTTGCGGAAACAGGATGCGCGGCTTTTGGGGATCGGCCGGCAGCCACAGGCGGCACGCGGTCATTTTGACGGGATCGTCGCCCGCATTGGCGACATGGACGAACAGGGTATCGGGCTGAATAGCCGATTCCGGGCCGAGGAAAGTGATGGAGGAGATCCAGCAGGCCGGTTTGTCCAGCAACAGGTCCTTCGACAGCCACGGCGTTTCCGGCGGCCCGGCTTCGACATGCGGACGTCCGCCCGATCCGAATGGCGCGGTCCGCCCGTTGAAGGTCCAAACCGTGAGGGCGCCCGGCGGCAGTTCGAGGGTTTCGCCGGGCGTTGCGGCGGGCATGTCGTGCCATGCCCAGGCGTGGCTTGCCAGCAGATCGGCGGGTGTCTTGCCGTCGAACAACACCCGCGTTTCGGCGTTCATGACCAGCGGGGCCGTGCCGTTTGGGGCGTCATGGCGCAGAAACAATTGCACGCGCGCGCCGATGGCCGGTTCCGGATCGTGGGCGTAACGCATGGTGTCCAGCATGAAATGCGGGGCGACTGTCACGCCCGCGACCGCCAGCGGCGGCGTATCCGCGTGAGCCGCAAGGGCAAGGGAAGTTCCCAACGTAAACATGACGGTTCCCCATAGTGTGGATGCGTTCATGTAATTGCCATTCCTCTGTCGTTTTGGTTGCCTGATGCCCATGATTCAAAAACAACTGCGCCGAATCGGCAATCGGCGTGGCCAAGTCATGTGGATGTCATTTGACCCGGTAAACGGCCGCGTTCGGAAGCGCGAAGACACGTTCGAGTTCCGGAAGCGCCGCCGCATTGAAGCCTCCAAGCCGCCGTTCCCATGCGCCTTCCAATATGTACCGGACGCGGTATTGCGAAAGCAACTGCCGCTTGAAGGAAACGTCGTCGCGCTGCTCGAAAAAGCGGCGCGCCATCGTGTCTTTTTCCCAGCGGCGGGTGGTCAGATAATCATGGCCCGTGAAGGTTTTGTTGCCGGCGACGGCGCTGAGGATGGGACAGGTGACCGGCCCGGAAAACACGAGATCGCCGCGTGCGGTGTTTTGTTCGAGCCATTTCATGGCGGCATGCGTGTCGTTGTCGAGATAGTAATCGTCCGATTGCGTATCGAGCCGCGTGAAGAAACGGGCATAGACGATGCCGTTGGACAGGGAACAAGCCAAAACGAACACAATGGCCGCCAGGGCGGCGGTCCGGCGCGGCATCCAATCCAGCCGCAACGGGCCTGCCGCGACCAAAATGGCTGAAACCATGACGAACGAATAAAACGCGGATTCCTCGCCGGCGCGCACCAGCGGGTAGGCTTGCGCGATCAGAAAACCGAACATCCACCAGAGAGTCATGAGCAACAGCGCGGGGTCCATCGCGCGGAAGTGGCCGGGACCGGTGAAATACAACAGCGCAAGCAGAAACGGGATGCCGTACCAGATTGCATATTCGAGGAAACGCCCAGGGGGAACCTCGTATCCGCCGGCGCCCAGGGTGTGCGTCACGCTCAGATAGGCGTAGTACGCCACGGCCGGCGCCAGAAACGAACCCGCCAGCGCGAAGCGGCCGATGCGGGACCAGTCCCAACGGCCATCGCGGACATTGAGCACAAGCGGAAACGCGGCAAAGACCAGCGCGATCTCGAAAATCGCGTAGGCGCGCACCATGACGTTCGCCAGCGCGAAAAGTCCGCACCAGACAAACGGGCCCGTTCGTTTTTCGCGCTCGCCCGCCGCCGCGAACGCGAATGCGAGCGCAATGAAGGCGCCTGCCAGCATGAAGTGCGGCTTGTTCATCAGGTAGCCGAAATGGGTCACGCCCTCGATGTCGCGCATGACGATCGGCGGCGCGGCGTGGCCGGGGGGAATCGCCGGCAAGCCCATGTGCCTATACGCCCACCCGATCCATCCGAGTCCCGCCCCGAAGAGGATCAAACCCGATGCCAGCCGGCGTTGGAACACGGTGTCGAGACACTGGGCGGCGAGGAAGTAGATGGAGAAGACCAGCGCAAGCACGGCGGCGATGCGGTGAACATGAAAGATCGCTTCGAGCGACAGGCCGGTCCAGCGCGCGAGTTTGCCCACGATCCAATATTCGGGATGGAAATACCGGCGGGGCAGCGGTTCCGGCGTCAGTTTGTTCTCGAAGAGATGATTCCCTTCCTGCGCCTGCCGGATGAACATGTTGTAGCCGTGGGAATGCAGGGCGCCGCGTCCTATGAATCCCATGAAACGCGTGCCCGGTTTCGCATGGCTGTAGCCGTAACTATACGGAATCGAGCCGGCCAAGACAAAGAACACGGCTATCGCCGCGGGAAAGATCCATTCCCGTCGTTCGATGCGCCGTGTTTTTGTCTCACCGGACATGCCGGCCCTTCCCTGTTCCCGCCGCTGCAAAACCCTGCTGTTCATCGGCGAGTCCGCACGATATTAGATTAAAAATACCCTAGATCTTCCAATTGTTTTCGCATTTCGGGCGTGAGTTCGGCCGGCGGTGGCGGTTCCGATCGGTGCGGCCGTTTCGCGCATTCGGCCACGTACGCGTCGAGCATGGCTTTCAATTCACGCGCCTGGGCCGGATTATTTGCCAGAATATTGTTCTTTTCGCGTGGATCGGCCCGAAGATCGTACAGCGCCTCATACACGGTTGGGCCGAAGGGATCGGTTTTCGCGAAGGTTCCCACGCGGCATTGCGCAATCCACAGTTTCTGCTGTTTGGTGGCCTCGGCGCACCCTTCCGGGGTCAACCATTTCGGCGATGCGATGTATTTGTAGCCGTTGTGGATCAACGCCCGGACATTGCCGCGCGTTTCAAGCATCATTTCGGCGATGATCGGTTTTGAGGGCGGCGCAAAGACCCATTGGCCGTCGCGCTCGACGAACCACGCTTCCCCCGCAAGATCCGTCCGGTCGCAACGCACGCCGAGCGCCCGTGTCAGCGTCGGAAGGAGATCCACCAGTTTCACGCGATCGGCTATCCGGCCCGCCGGCGCCACGCCCGGCCGCCACAGAATCAGCGGCACATGCAGGACCTCCTCATAGACTGTCCAAGCATGCTCCACGAAATCGTGATCGAGAAATTCCTCGCCGTGGTCCGAGGTTATGATGACGATGGTCTTGTCGAGCACGCCCTGTTGGGCCATCCCGCGGAAGAGCGCCTCGATGGCGGCGTCCTGCTCGGCGATTTCGGCGTCATAGCGCAGCACCATGTCGTCAAACCGCGCTTCTCCGGGTCCGAATCCCTGCTTGATCAACTCATGGCAGACCGGCCGTACTTCCTGCATGACATTGATGGGGTTTGGAAACCGTTCTTTCGCGAAACGCAGATAGAACGCGTCGGGCGGCTCGTAGGGATCGTGCGGGTCGAGGTAATGCAGGTACATCATGAACGGTTTGTCCGATGCGTTTCCCGTGAAGGCCAAGGCGCGTTTCGACAAGTCCATGCCCGATCCGCTTGCGCCCCACGGCGTCGGCAGTCGTTCGTAATCGCTGAACCCTTTCGCGAAAACCGGCTCCTCGAAGACCGGCGTATCCGAGAAAAATCCGGTTCGATAGCCGGTTTCGGCAAAAAGTTCCGCGATGTTTTTCCGATCCGGATCGGGCTTGGCAAACCATCCCATGCCCACGGGATTTTCCGAGGGCAACACGCCGGATAAAATCGCCGAAACGGATTCGCGCGTGAAAGTCGAATGCGAGGAGGCCCGCTCGAACACAAGTCCCTGCGCGGCCAGGGAATCCAAAAAGGGCGTCGTGTTGCGATGATAACCATACGCGCCCACGTGGTCCGCGCGCAGCGCGTCAATCACGATGATCGCGACATTGTATCCGGCGGCGGATTTCAGGAGCCGGATCGGCTGTGCGGGTTGCGCGCAACCGGCCAGAACCAATGCGCAGACCGCGCATCCTATTACCATCATGGGCTTATTCATCACGAGGCCAGAGTACCACATGCCGCGATCAATTCCATAAGGCGGAAAAAACCGCGGGTCTTCGGCAGACGCGATGAAACGCCGTAATCATCCTCTCATTCGGCGCGTGTGCCTGCCGTCTGTTGATGGTTCAGACTACATAGGTGGAAGCGGATGTGGAACCGCCGCGTCCGGTCCAATTGGTGTGGAAATACTCACCGCGGGGCTTGTCCACGCGCTCATAGGTATGCGCGCCGAAGTAGTCCCGCTGCGCCTGCAGGAGATTGGCCGGCAGCCGTTCGCTTCGGTAGGCGTCGAAATAGGCAAGAGCCGACCCGAGGGCCGGCGCCGGAATGCCCAGCGTGACGGCGGTCGTGACAACGCGGCGCCAGGCAGGTTGCGCCTCTTCCACGACATTCTTGAAAAAGGGATCCATGAGCAGGTTGCCGAGTTCCGGATTGCGATCGAACGCTTCCTTGATTTTGCCGAGGAATGCGCTGCGGATAATGCACCCCCCTCGCCACATCAACGCGATCCCGCCATAATTGAGGTTCCATCCGTAGGTCTTTGCGGCGGCGCGCATGAGTTGGTAGCCTTGCGCGTAACTCACGATCTTCGATGCATAGAGGGCCTTGCGCAGGTCGTTGACAAACGCATCCTTGTCGCCGTCGAATTTTGCGTCCACCGGCTTGAACACCTTGGCGGCCGCGACACGCTCTTCCTTGATGGCCGACAGGCACCGCGCAAAGACCGCCTCGCCGATGAGCGTCAACGGCTGGCCCTCGTCGAGCGCGGCGATGACGGTCCACTTTCCCGTGCCTTTCTGGCCCGCGGTGTCGAGTATGAGGTCAACAACCTCGTTGCCCTCCTCGTCCTTGTATCCGAGAATGTCGCGCGTGATTTCGATGAGATACGAGTCGAGTTCCGCCGCGTTCCATTCCGCGAAGACTTTGTGCATTTCGGCGTTCGACATGCCCAGCGCCTGTTTCATGAGATGGTAAGTTTCGCAGATCATCTGCATGTCGCCGTATTCGATGCCGTTGTGGACCATTTTGACGAAATGGCCCGCGCCGCCTTCGCCGACCCAGTCGCAGCACGGCGTGCCGTCGGCCGTTTTGGCCGCGATCGCCTGCAATACGGGCTTTACGTGTTCCCACGCGCTTGGCGATCCGCCGGGCATAATCGAGGGGCCAAGGAGTGCGCCTTCCTCGCCGCCCGAAACGCCCGTGCCGATGTACCGGAACCCCTTGCCTTCAAGATATTGCGTGCGGCGAATGGTGTCCGGGAAATGGCTGTTGCCGCCGTCTATCACAATGTCGCCGGGGTCGAGATGCGGAAGCAGAAGTTCGATGAAATCGTCCACGGCCTTTCCGGCCTTGACCATCAGCATGATCTTGCGCGGTGTTTTCAAGTTGGCGCACAACTCCTCGATGCTGTGGCAGCCCACGATGTTTTTCCCCTTGCCGCGGCCGTTCACGAAGTCGTCCACTTTTGACACCGTGCGGTTGAACACCGCCACGCTGAATCCTTTGGATTCCATGTTTAGGACGAGATTCTCGCCCATGACCGCCAATCCAATCAGCCCCATGTCCATCTTTGCCATTGACGCCATTCTCCTTCTTGAGTGCTCCTGCAGGGCGGGCAAACCGAAAAACAACCCGCCAACCTGTTTACAGTCCGAAATCCGCGAGATCCAATCCGCGGGATTTCGCGAACGATCGCAAATCGCTCTGAATCAGTTTCAAACAAGCGCCGACCACCACGACATCGTCCAAGTATCCTACTACGGGAAGGAAATCCGGCACAATGTCGAAGGGATTGATGAAATAGAGCAGGGCCGCCGTGATGGCCGCCGCCGTCTTCCAGGGCACGTCGAATTCCTTCCGCCACCAGGCTTTCAGCATATCGTAAAGCAGCAGAATTTGGCGGCCAAGGTGTTTCCAGCGGACTTCCCGCAACAACGATTCAGCCTTTTGGCGTCCCTTGGCTTCCTTCGCCAGAACATGGCTTGTGTCTTCGCGGTCAATTTCGTCGAGGCTCTCCGCGTAGGCGTTTTCGATGATATCTACCTGCTCGGGAGTCAGGTCCTGCTTGCCTTTCATGATCTCTTTCCGCCTTTTCTGTCGCATGGCGTCCGTTCCTTTGGTTCCTTCCAAACTCCTGAACCCGGTGCCGCCGGGGTTGCCGCAAAGGGGAATTACGATACCAGTGCGGCGACGCGCTGCATGAAGTCGCCTATCTGGCCGCCATATTCCGGGGAACCGTCATTGACGACGTAGCCCTGCGCGATGGCCTGTACGGTATCCACGCTGTTGGAGAGGACTTTCAAGGCGGCGTCGGCGCCGTTGAACTTCATGTGGACGAAAGGTTTCCGGCGCGTGTAATAACCTCGCCCGGCTTTGGTCTTGCCGGCCTTGACGCGAAGATAGCAGGCGATGCCTTCCGGTTCGCACGACCACTGGTAAATGCGTTCCGGCTGTTTGGTGGTCCATTTGACCATGTCCGGATCGCCGGCCTTGTTCATCTGGCTCAAGGCCACGGCCACCATGTGCAGCGTCATCTTGACCTTGAGCGCTTTGCCCTCCGGCGTCTTGGGCAACACGTTCGGCATGAGAATTTTCAATGCCAACAGCAATTTGAACGTCTTGACGAGCAGTTTGAAGTTCGACCATCCACGAATGCGCGGCAATACCGGCTTGCCCGCAAACATGGCGTTCATCTTCGCCACGCTTGAAAACGAAAATGTGATATCCGCCTTTTCTGCAATCTCCGGAACGACGCGGTATTCGCCGTTGTTGAAATGCAAATACCCGCCCACCGGTCCCGATTCATCCTTGGCGGCAAATTGAATCGTGCCTGTGACGCCATCGAACATCTGTCGCATTTTCGCGTCGTCTTCCAACATCACCTTCACGACCGGCAACACCGCCCGGAAAATGATTCTCGATGCCAATAGATCACGTTCTCTTGCCATAGCAGTTTTTCCGTTTCCTTGCCAGACGTCTTCGCTCGAACCACAAAGTCACAAAGAAACAAAGGATTTTATGCGTATCTTCATACACCGTAATTTCAAAGGCCTGCATGCTTTGTGACAGCGTGTCTTTGTGGTGGCGGGCCAACCGCTTCTATATCTCGTCTTCCCAGTCTTCGTCTTCCTCAAAATCCCTGCCCATGACTTCCCGGACTTTCTCAATGATGCCGTCCGTGTCAATTTTATAATAATTGTGCACGTCTTCCGGATAGCCAATCACGGTAAATTCATCCGGAATGCCCACTTTCTGGAATGCGCAACCCTTCCCGCTTTCCGCGATGACGTCCGCCACGGCCGTGCCCATGCCGCCGATGACGTTATGGTCTTCAAACGTGACAATGCGGCGCGTTTCAACCACGGCCTTCAGGATGGCTTCCTTGTCGATCGGCTTGATCGTGTGCAGGTTCAAAACGCGCACGCTGAGTCCATCGTCTTCCTTCAGGATTTTCGCGGCCTGGACGGCGTGCAGCACCGATACGCCGCACGCTATCACCGTGATATCCGTGCCCGGATGCATCTCGACCGCCTTGCCGATTTCGAAATGGTAATCTTCCGAATCATAGGCGCGCGGCTCGAAGCCCCGTCCAATGCGAATGTAGACCGGTCCCTGAATGTCCATGCAAGCGCGGACGGCCTTGGCCGTCTCGATGCCGTCGGCGGGAACGATGACCGTGAGGTTTGGAAACGCCCGCACGATCGAAAGGTCTTCGATGGCATGATGTGTGGCGCCGGCGGGACCGAACGAGGTGCCTCCGTGCGTCGCGATGATTTTGCAGTTCAGCCGCTGATAGCAGATGTCTGTCCGAAGAAATTCGCAGGCGCGCATCGAGGCAAACGCCGAGAAGGTCGAGATGAACGGCGTAAGGCCCACTTTGGCCATGCCGGCGCCCACCGCAAACATGTTTTCCTCGGCGATGCCGAAATTGAAAAAGCGTTCAGGAAATTTTTTGCCGAAAGCGCCGATTTTGGTTGACTTTGCGAGGTCGGCGGACAGGCCGACGATTTCCGGATACGCCTCGCCGAGGTCGCACAACGTGAGGCCGTAGATTTCGGCTTGGCTCAGTTTGTCCGCATCGTAAACGGTCCAAGTCAATCCTTCTTTGCTCATGTCCGATTACTCCCCGGTCCCGATGGATGCTTTGGCCTTTTCGATCAATTCGGCGCTCAGGCCGCCGTAATGCCATGCCGCTTCGTTTTCCATGAAATCAACGCCCTTGCCCTTGACCGTTTTTGCCACAATCATGAACGGCCCTTCCTTGTATGCGAGACCTTCCTCGATGGCGTTCGCCAACTGATCGAAGTCGTGTCCGTCAATTTCCCGCGTTTTCCAGCCGAACGCCTCCCACTTCTTCGCGAGCGGTTCGAGACTCATGATGTCCTCGGTGCGCCCGTCAATCATCAGACTGTTGCGGTCCACAAATCCGATCAGGTTGCCCAGTTTGTAATGCGATGCCGACATGGCCGCCTCCCAAATCGAACCTTCATTGCACTCGCCGTCGCCGCACACGCAATAGACGGTTTGGGGCTTCTTGCGCAGGCGCAGGCCGAGCGCCATGCCGACCGCCTGTGATAGTCCATGGCCCATCGAGCCGGTGGAAGCATCCACCCCCCGGACCTTGAGGCTGTCCAAGTGCATGCCGTAACTCGATCCGAAATGGTTGAATTCCTTGAGTGATTCCGGATCGAGATAGCCCCGGTTGGCCAGGACGACCGCATGTCCCACCCCGCCGTGGCCCTTGCTCAGCACGAACCGGTCCCGGTCGTCCCAATCGGGATTCGCGGGATCGATGCGCATGTATTTCCAATAGAGAATGGTGAGGATATCCGTCATGCTGAGCGATCCGCCGATGTGCGATCCGCCTGCCCAGCCGGTTACGTCCACAATGTCGCGCCGAATTTTTACCGCCTGCTTGCGCAACGCGCTCCGTTCCGCTTCCGTCAATGCCATGGCTTGCTCCCTTGCCTTTTTCATCCAAAGATCGAGAACGCGGTAATATTCTTCACAACCGCCCTACTACTGTCAATTTTGAAATAGTTGCGCGTCGGGGCGGCGAAAAGAAAAAGCGTTTTTATTGTTTGCTTTTTCCCATGCCTTGGGATATTATCATTTCGGCGATAGGAGGCATAGGTGATAGACGGTAATGGCAAGGACGGAATTTGCCGGGAGCCGGTTTCAGACAAATCCGGGGGTGGGTGCTCCTGATGTCGGATGTGTCGAGCAAGGCGGAACTACGTGCGATTGAGGCCTATCGTTCGCGGTGCATGGAAGAACGCGGGCGTTTCGTGAGTTTGGAAGAAGCGGAATCCGAATGGTTGGCCCTCTATGCTGTCCAGTGGCGCGAGCAACGCCAGCGGGAGATGTTGAAACGCCAGCGGGAAGAAATTTTGCGGCACAAGTGGATCGAGTCTGAAAAGGCGCATCGGGATTTGGGAGCGGAAGCCGCCTTGGATTGGATTAAGCGATATGCCGCGGATTGGCGCCGATGGTATGAGGCGGAATCGGAGAAGGAGCAGGAACGGGACGGGCAGTGGGAAGGACCGCCGAATCAAAACGGCGCATGAAAGGGGCCTGCGGTGCAGGTAAAAGTTTCCTCGGAAATCGGTAAGTTGCTGGATGATAGCGCGGCGATTTGCTGCCAGCGGAATCATGTGTTCGTCGGGGTGGACCACCTGTTTGACGCCATTATAGACTCGCCGCAACTGCTTCCGCCGGCCTTTGCGCAGCGCCATCTCGGCGATCTTCAGAAAGTGGCTCGCGAAGTGGGCCGTCAGGGGTGGCGGGGCGCTACCAATGCCATGAGCGGAGAATTGTTTTACACGCCGCGCTGTGCGAATGCGCTTAGCAACGCATCCAAACTGGCGGATCGCATGCGGCAGGGCGCTGCGCGGTCCGGGCACTTGCTCATCGCAATTCTTGGCGATCCCCAGAGCGCCCCCAGCCGCGTGATGGACAACATGCAGATCCCGCGCGGAGAACTGCTCAAACTGCTCCGGAATGAACTACTCAAGATGGCGCCGCTGGGGCCGCCACCCCGGGCCATGACGCATCCGCCTTCTCCTGCACAACCCCAGGGCGCCGCGCCCGCGCCGGCGTTTCGGGAAGATGCCGCGCCCGCGGCCGATCGCGCCGAAACGCCCGGCGGCTTGGTCATTGAAAATATTACGCGGGATCTGACGCAGGCCGCCCGTGAGGGCAAATTGGAACCCGCCATCGGACGAGATGAGGAAATATTCGAAATTCTCCAGATTCTCGCCCGAAAGGGCAAAAACAATGTGATGCTGCTGGGTGAGGCGGGTGTCGGAAAGACCCAGATCATCGAGGGCATGGCGCTGGCAGGGGCCCAGGGCGCCATGGGCGGCATGCTCAGTAATTACCGGTTCCTCGAATTGAACATCGGCGCGTTGATGTCGGGCACGCAGTACCGCGGCGCATTCGAGGAGAAAGTGCTGGCCTTGATCGAACAACTCAAGCGTTCGCCTGAAATCGTATTGTTCATTGACGAGGTGCACCTGATCATGGGCGCCGGTTCGACGGACGGCGATTCGATGGACGTGGCGAATCTGCTCAAGCCGGCCCTTGCCCGCGGAGAATTGCGCTGCATCGGCGCGACCACGCTCAACGAATACCGCAAGTTCGTCGAAAAGGATCCCGCCATCGAACGGCGATTCCAGATGGTCCGCGTCGAGCAATTGTCCGAATCTGCAACCCTGCAGGTGTTGGCGAAATTGCGGCCGTCGCTTGAAAATCACCATCGTGTCAAGATCAGCAGCCGCGCCATCGAGGCGGCCGTGGCATTGACGCAGCGCTATATGCCCAACCGCAATCTGCCGGACAAGGCCATTGACGTGCTTGATCAGGCCTGTGCGCGGTACCGCCTCAAAGTCATCGCCGCGGCGAACAATCCGGCTATGCTGCAAGGCACGATGCTGCCCGGCGCGGGAGGCCAGGAAAAGGTCACGCCACACGACATTCGCAAGGTCGTCAGCCAATTGACCTCGATTCCCATCGAGGAAATGACCTCGCAGGAGCGGTTGTTCCTGAGCGATCTCGAACGGCGTCTCAAGCAGCAACTTATTGGACAGGACGAGGCCGTATCGAAAGCCGTGGCGGCGGTCAAGCAATCGCGCGCCGGTTTGGCCGATCCTAACCGGCCCCAGGGCGTGATGTTGTTCCTCGGACCGTCGGGCGTCGGAAAGACCCAACTCGCCAAACTGCTGGCCGATGCGCTTTTTGGTTCGGTCAATCATTTAATTACGTTCGACATGTCCGAGTATACCGAGGAACATACCGTATCGAGATTGCTGGGCGCGCCGCCCGGTTATGTCGGGGCCGACGAGGAAGGGCGGTTGAGCGCCGCCGTGCGCAACGCCCCGTTCTCGATATTGCTCTTCGACGAAATCGAGAAGGCGCATCCACGCATTTTCGACATTTTCCTTCCCATATTCGACGAGGGACGCCTGAAGGACTCGCATGGGCGCGACATCAATTTTAAAAATTGCTTCATCATCCTGACATCCAACATCGGTGCGGAAATCCTTCGGCGGTCTGAATCCGACGCCGATCGCAAGCAACTCATGGAAGAACTTCGTGGCCATTTTCGCCCGGAGTTCATCAACCGGATAGACGAAATCATTCCATTCTATCCGCTGCTATTCGAGGACGTGCGCAGCATTTTGCAATTGTCGCTGCGTGATTTGCAGAACCGGCTCAAGGAAAAAAACATCGGTCTGAGAGTCTATCAGCGGGCCTACGAGCATCTGGCGAAGGAAGGCTACAGTCCCGAATACGGCGCCCGCGAACTTCGCCGCGCGGTCAGCCGGTTGATCATTTCGCCGGTCAGCGACATGATGATTGACGGGAAATTCCAGGCCGGCGACACGATTCATGTCGTGATGGAAGACGGCAAGTTGACGTTTCGGAAGGATGCGCCTTCCATGAACGGGGGAGCCTGATTCGCATGACAAGTTACGACGACTGTTTCATCATCGTGAACGGCCCGGAAGACGGAACCAGTTTCCCGGTGGTTCGCGCGCCGTTTTATATCGGCGGCGACACAAGTTGCGCCGTGAACGTGCGGCTCGATCCGGCCGTAAAGGCGGTTCACGCGCTGGCGACCGTGGTGCCGGAAGGATACCGCATCCGGCGCGTGGATACGGCCCCCGTTGTGGTGGACGGCAAGAAAGCGGGCATGATGATTTCACGCATCGTGCGCGCGGGCGGCATCGTGCAGGTCGGCCAGACGCAGCTTTGCTTGCAATGCGCGCCCGATGGCCTGGCCAGCCGAAGCCATGGGATCGTCACCGAAAACGATCTGACTTGGGCATTGCGCAAGGCCGGCGAAAAACTGCTGGCGATGATCATGGATTTTCTGGGATTCGCCCAGCGGATCTTTGGCCGCCTGCTGGGCAACTGGGTGGCGATGGCGGCGGTGTTGGGCGCGATATACGTGCTCTCGCCGTGGGTCCGGGGATGGGTAAATTACTACGTGATTTCTCTGTACCACTATGTAATCCGCAACATACTGCAAATGGCCGGGCACTAATCGCCTTCGATCGCCGATACCATTTTTTTACATTCCGCGCAAACGATGTCAAGCCCAGACGATGCGGGTGGTCTCGTGTTTATTGGCCAAATCACGATGATGGGGAATCGCGCGCACCATGAACCCGAGGCGGCCCGTCTTTGTGCAGGGAATGGCGCCGTCGAAACGCCATGTTCGCTCGCCAAGTTCCTTGGTGCAGCGCATTTCCACAGTGCTGCCTTCGGGAATATGATCGGCCGGGTCGAGATCGCCGTAATACAGTTCGACAACGACATCGTCCTTGTCGAGTTCGTCGAGATAGATTTCCGCGGTTACATCGAGCGACGAACCATAGGCGAGATTTTCGGTCGGCCCGGTGGTGATATGGGTGAAATGCACGCGTTCCCAGCAGGTCTCGATTTTTTGTTTCCATGCGGACAGGGCCAGGGAACGCTTGCGCTTGTCGGCACGGAGAATATTTCGCCGTAGCGTGCAGGGAATATAAAAGCGCTCCGTGTATTCTTGGACCATGCGGTTCGTGTTGAATATGGGGCAAATGGTCCGGATGGCGTTCTTCATTCGCGCGATCCAGCGGCGGGGCAGTCCGTCGCGTGCGCGTTCATAAAACATGGGCACGATCTCTTTTTCGAGAATTTCGTACAAGGCCTCGCTTTCGACATGATCCTGCTCGTTGGGATCGGAATAGGCTTCGCCCCGTCCGATGCTCCAGCCGTTTTCGCCGAGCGATTCGGCTTCGCACCACCATCCGTCGAGGACACTGATATTAAGCGCCCCGTTGGCGGCGGCCTTCATGCCGCTGGTCCCGCTGGCTTCCAGGGGACGCCTCGGCGTATTGAGCCAGCAGTCAACCCCCTGCACCATGTAACGCGCGACGTTTATGTCGTAGTTTTCGATAAAGACGAGCCGGTTTCGGATTTCGGGACGCCGCGCGAAATGGATAATTCGTCGGATGAGTTCCTTGGCCTGCGAATCTTGGGGATGCGCCTTGCCGGCTATGATGATTTGCACGGGCTGATGCTCGTTGGTCATCAGGCGCACCAGGCGTTCTTCATCCATGAGGAGCAATGTTGCCCGCTTGTAGGTCGCGAAGCGCCGTGCAAATCCGATGGTCAGGACCTCCGCGTCCAAGGCTTCGTTGGCCGCGGCCACTTCGGCCGACGGCGCCCCGCGGTGCTGCATCTGGGCGACGACCCTGCGGCGGGCGAAACTGACAAGGCGTTCGCGGCGGCGCTCGTGCGTGCGCCAGAGTTCCGCGTCGGGCACATCGTCAATCCGTTTCCAGACCGTCTGATCGTCCGGGTTGGAAATCCATTCGGGACCGATGTAGCGATCGTAAAGGATGGCCAGATCGCGTGAAATCCAAAAGGGAATATGGACGCCATTCGTAATTGAAGTGACGGGAACTTCGTTGACGGGGATGCCGTCCCATATCCGCATCCACATGGCGCGCGCCACTTCCCCGTGGAGTTTGCTCACGCCGTTGGAAAAGGTCGAAAGTTTAATGGCCAGCACGGTCATGCAGAACGGTTCGCGGGGATCGCGCGGGTTTTGCCGGCCCAACGCAAGCAGTTCATCCATCGAAATACCCACATCCGCGCAATATTTTGAAAAATAGTGCGCTATCATTTCGGGAGCGAACATATCGTTGCCGGCCGGGACGGGCGTATGGGTTGTAAACACGCTGCCCGTTTTGACGGCTTCCGCCGCCTGGCGGAAAGTCAATCCTTCCTTCTGGACGAGATCATGAATGCGTTGCAACGTCATGAAGGCGGCGTGGCCCTCGTTCATGTGATAAACGGTCGGTTTGAGGCCAAGTGCTCGCATGGTCTTCACCGCGCCCATGCCGAGCATGATCTCCTGCCGAATGCGCATGTCGCGGTCGCCCTGGTACAGGCGCGCGGTCAATTCGCGATCATCCTCGTGGTTCGCGTCGAAATCACAATCGAGCAGATACAGCGGAACCCGGCCGACCTGGCACCGCCAAATCCGCGCTTTGACCACCCGTTCGGGATATTCGATTTCGATGGTCATTTGCCTGCCGGATGCGTCAAGTTCCCGCTCGATTTCCATGTTGTAGAAGTCGTTTTGTGGAAATCGTTCCTGCTGCCAGCCGTCGGCGTTCAGGTATTGCGTGAAATACCCTTCCCGGTAAAGCAGTCCGACTCCGACAAGCGGCATGCCGAGATCGCTGGCCGATTTCAAATGATCGCCCGCCAGCAGTCCCAGCCCGCCCGAATAAATCGAGATGGATTCGTGCAGGCCGAATTCCAGGGAGAGATAGGCCACTCCGAAGCCTTCGGGGGCGTTGGGATTTTTTTCCGCCCAGGTGTTCGAGTGCATGTATTTGTTCAGGCGGTCCGCCACGCGGTCCAAATGCGCCAGAAAACTGTCGTCGCGCGCGAGCGCATCAAGCCGCGTCTGGCTGACTTGGCCGAGCAATTGCCGTGGATTCTGATTGCAGTCAATCCAGAGTTCGCGGTCCACGCGAATGAACAGTTCAATGGCTTCCGGGTCCCAGCACCACCAGAGGTTGTTTGCAATGGACAGCAAGGCGTCCAGCCGCGGCGGCAGTTTGGGAACCACCGTATAGGTTGCTACGTGGGGCATGTGGAGATCTCCCTCGTCTCGTCGAAACGTGGTTTTATCCCGCCTATACTATCGCTTTCCGGTCGAGAAAACCAAACGGCGTGAAAGAGTCCGAACTATCGCAATCGTTGTTGGAGTTCGACAACGACTATCGGCTGTGAGCGCCGCATTTCGCCTTCGAGGAGGATTCGCGGACTGCGATCCGCAAGCAATGGCATCTCTTCCTTGAAGACAAGGGCTCTTGTGGCGGAATCGGGAATTTTCGAGGGATGGTCCACCGCGACGAAGGGGCGATCCGCGTAAAAACAGGCATTCCAATAGCGCCCGTAAACGGTGCTGTGGACCGGCGTGTCCGCGGGCAGGATTCGGGCGAGTTCCGCGCCGGTTTTCCGGCTGCCGGTTTTTTCCGCGCGCGATTCCATGATGCCGATTCGGACCACTCCCGCAAGCAACAGGACGACACCGGCCACGATAACGGACTTGCGCGAATCGAACCAGCGAGCCAGCGGCCGGGCAAATACAATCCCGGCAGCGATGGCCGCAAGGGGCGCCACCGGCAGCACATACCGCACGCGACGGCCGTGTATCCACAGCATGACGAATCCGGGGAGCGTTCCCGACAACAGCCGGCGCCGCGCCGATTGCCCTTCAGGGTGTTCGGGACGGCGGAACACCCACCCAATCAACGCGAGCGTTCCCGGCAACAAGCCGCCGAGCACGCCGAAGGGAAACACAAAGAATGATTTCAAGGAAGCCTCGGCCGTTTCCTCAAAGCGTCCCGCGCCGACTTCGCCGGCCCAGACCTGCGCCGCGTTCGCGAGATCCATCCGCCGCGCCAGGAAAGCGATCCATGTCCCCACGATCGCCGCCGCGACGACAACAACCGCCGCATGCTGCACGGAAAGCAGCCATCGGGCGCGGCGTTCCCATGCGAGCCAGACGGCCAATGCAAGATAGTAAAGCGCGGGCGCCGCGGGGCCTTTCGTGATTATCGCCCAGCCGAGGAAAAGTCCGGACAGTACCGCCGCGGCATAATCGCCCGGGCGTCTTACGGCGCGCCATGCCAGCGCGATGGACGCGAAGACCTGAGCCATGAAGACAGCGTCAATCTCACCGAGTTGTCCTTTGCCCCATACCTCGGGCATGACGAGCATCGCCACGCCGCCCACGAGGGCATGGCCGCCGCTTGCTCGGGCGATTTTTCCCGCCAACAAGGCGCAAATCAAGACGGACAAGGCCGACGGAATGCGTATGCTCCACTCGTTGAACCCGCCGAACAGGCGCGAAGACGCCATCAACACCCAGTAGTATCCGGGCGGTTTGGTCAGGTAGGGCTGGCCCTGAAAAACCGGCATGGCCCATTCGCCGCGCGCCAGCATTTCGCGGGCGGTTCCCGCGCGGCGTCCTTCCTCGTGGTGGAGTTCCGCCGTCCCCAGGCATGGAAGGTAGAGCCATGCCCACACGACGAGGATAAGCACCCATGGCCGGCGTCCGGCCGTTTGTTGCACCCAGGCCGTCATGACGGGCTACTCCGGCCTTTTGCGCACGGGGGGCGTGCGATATTGCTTCGGATCGATGCCGTGCTTGTCCACGCGAAGCCCCATGATGCGTTCGGTCAACCCCAGCGCCTTCGCGGCTTTGGCCTTGTTGCCCCGAGCGTTTTTCAGCGCCTCGATGATCATGTCCCGTTCAAGGCTGTCGAGACTGTCTTGCAGGGTGTTTCGGACGATTGTCCCGGTCGCCTCGGCGGTTTGAAGCGTCGGCGGGAGGTGATGGCCGTGCACCACATCGTCGTTGGTCAGCAAGACTGCGCGCTCGATGCAATTCTCGAGTTCGCGGACATTTCCCGGCCAATGATAGCGCGCGATCATGTCAATGGCCGACGTGGATATCCGCCGGACGCTCTTGTTGGCCAATTTGCCGTATTTTTCGACAAAAAAGTCGGCCAGCAGCAGGATGTCCGTCCGCCGTTCGCGCAAAGGCGGGATGTGAATCGGGAACACGTTCAGCCGGTAATACAAATCCTGCCGGAATTGGCCGGATTCCATGAGGCTTTCCAGATCGCGGTTGGTCGCCGCCAGCACGCGGACATCCACCCGCAAGGTCTCCGTGCCGCCGACCCGCTCGAATTCACGCTCCTGCAGAACGCGCAACAGGCGGATTTGCGTTGTGGGGGAAAGATCCCCGATTTCGTCCAAAAAAATCGTGCCGCCCTGGGCCAGTTCGAACCGGCCCTTTCGTTGCGCGATTGCCCCGGTAAAGGCCCCTTTTTCATGTCCGAACAGTTCGCTCTCGATGACCGATTCGGGAAGCGCGGCGCAGTTCACGCGGATGAAGGGCTTGGCGGATCGCAAACTGTTGTAGTGGATGGCGTGCGCGACCAATTCCTTGCCCACGCCGCTCTCGCCCCGGATCAGGACCGTTGCGTCGCTCTTGGCCACCTGAGCGATCATGTTGAAAACGGTCTGTATGGCGCTCGAATTGCCGATCATGTTCGTCGGACGGAACCGTTCGCGCAATTCCTCGTTCAGCCGCGTATTTTCCTCGAGCAGGCGCTCGCGCTCTTCCTCGATTTCGCGGCGCAGCCGGACCGCCTGGGCAATCATGGACGCGATGATGGTGAGCAGGCGCATATCCTCGTCCAGCGTGACGGAATCCGCGAAAAGGCGGTCCACGCTGAGCGCGCCGATGGTCTCGTTTCCGATTTTGATGGGCACGCAGATAAAACTGATGTCTTCCCGGGGAAGATTGCGCGCGCGGGTCCGGTTCAGGAACAAAGGCTCTTCGGACACGCGGGGAATGACCATCGCGTTGCCCGTTTCGATTACGTGTCCGGTCACGCCCTCGCCCGGCTTGTAGCGCCCGCGTTCGAGTTGCTTGTCCGAAAGACCGTGCCCGGCCAGGATCGAAATTTCGCCCGTGTTGCGGTTCAGCAGCGTCAGCGTGCCCCGCAACATGCCCGTGTGCCGCGCAATGGCCTTCAAAACGCTTCCCAACTCGTCGCGAAGGTCCATCGAACGGTCGAGCGTCTGGCTTATCTCAAACAACAGCGAGAGTTCGGAAACTTCCCGCCGAACTTCATCCGGTGAAATGGTCATTGTGGGCGATGCCTTGCCATAAAGTATGCGAGGGGATGCTAAGTGACGGCCATGTTGAATGTCAAGGAAAACAGGATTATCATGGGGCTGAGGCCGAACGAACACAACCAAATGGAGGTCGGATCAGATGTCGAGGCTTTTCGCGTTGTCATGCATGCTGGGGGCGCTTCTGTATGACGGAGCGGCGCAGGCCATGGAGCCGTTTGCGGACGCGGCCTATGATCCGCCGATGGCCAAGGCGGCGAGTGAAGCGCCGTCGGACTCGATCAATCCCGCCCTACTGACCGGCTATCTGGCCCAAATGGACCGGTTTCACGTGTTCGACCTGTTTGCTGGGCAGACCGAAGCGCTCAAGGCGATGTATCCGCCCGAAAAGGGACGTCCGCTGAAGGGCGGTGAGGAAGTCCCCCTCGATCTGGATGCGGACACTTTCTTCGGAACGCCCATCCGTGACGCGGACGGCGGCTGGGTTTTCCTGGGAAGCGTTCAGTCCATTGACGCCGAAGGCGTGCGCCTGCAGGTGGATTTGTCCTCGCTCGATCCCGATTCCGAAGTCTGGATTGTGGACCCTTCCATCCCGCGCGCATACGGTCCGTATAAAGCCGCGGACTACGCCGGCGACGCGTATTGGCTGGCGACGGTCTTTCACGACGAATCCGTGTTGATGGTGCGTTCGCCCGATGATGACCTGCCCCGCCTGCGCGTGGCGGCCTATTCGCACCTGTTCCTGTCGCTCAAGGCCGTCGCGCTGTCCTGCAACATCTCGGTGGCCTGCTCCAATTCCGCCGTGCGCACGGCGGCCAGCGGCACGGCTATTCTGGCGATAGGGGGTACGGGATTCTGTTCGGGAACACTCATCAACAATCCCAAAACCACCGCGAACGAACCTTTCCTGATTACCGCGAACCACTGCATTTGCAGCCGGTCGGATGCGCGCAACACGGAAGCCTATTGGGATTTCCGTGAATCCTCCTGCGGCGCGCTGGACGCCGGCGCCTATTCCAGCCATCCCCGGAGCATCGGCACGAAACTCCTGGCCAGCAACTCGTGTCTCGACGCGACCCTGATTCAGCTGGACAGCGTGCCGGGCGGTTCATACGGACGGGTCTACGCCGGCTGGGACACGCGGACGCCCGTCGTCAACGAATATGTGCGATGCATTCATTATCCGCGGGGCACCTACAACCGCGCGTCCTACGGACGCATCCAACTTGTGGATAACGGCGGCGACTCTTTCGGATATCAGCACCAAAACAAGGTGGTATGGGACGAGGGCGTCACGGAAGGCGGATCGTCGGGGTCCTGTCTGCTCTTCAATGACAACATGCGCCTGCTGGGTACCTTGAGCAATGGGACCACCCACACATGCGGAACGGATCGATCCAACAACATTGACTATTTTTCATCGTTTCGCCATTTCTACGAGGATATCAAGCAGTACATAGACTCCGCGACGCCGTCAACCGCCGAAGGCAGCAACGCGTGCGATTCCTGCGGGGGCGGCCTGTGCCCGGCCAAGGCGCTTCTGGAGGACTACCCGGATCTGCTGAACAGCCTGAGGGCCTTCCGCGACAAGGTCATGCTGCGTTACGCGGCGACAGCCCCGCTTGTCGAGGCCTATTACGCCGCCGCGCCCCGGATGCTCGATGCCGTCAACACATCCGAAGAGGCGCGCGGACTTTTCCTCGCCGTGGCGCTGCCCGTTGCGAATGTCGCGGGGAAAATGCTGTAAAACCGGAGTTCGTAAACCTATCCGGCTCACTCTTGACGACGTTACATCGGGCTATGGGCGTGGGGATTTTTTCCATGCGCGGACGTATTCGATGCTGAAGGTGGAGGGCAGGTCTGTCGGATCGGGCAGGCCGAACCATTCGGGCATGGTTTCGCTGTCGAAATTGAGCGTCAGCGGCTGGTGCCAATCGGTGTTGGGACCACTGCGCACGAGCAGGCCGTCCACGTAGAACTTCAATTCGCGTTCGTCCCATTCCAGGCCGTAGACATGGTAGCCGTCCGCGAGATCGAACGGGGCGGACCAGAAATCGCCCACCTGGAAATGTTCTTTCGTGACCGGCGTCTTCATGACATGGACGGTCATGTGGTATTTTCTTTCAAATCCGCGCGCGCGTCCGCCGATTTCAAACACGTCTATCTCGGTCCACCAATCCGGCTGCGCGTCGTAGAACCAGAACGCGCTCGACGCGCCACTGGCCATGGCGCGCGCTTTGACCTCGAAGTATCCGTACCGGACGCGATCCCTGCTCTGAACGGCGGCTGTCGTAAATGTGTGATACCCCTCGGCCTTGAGCGCCTCCGGCGGTTCCTGCATCTGGGCGACGAGATGCAATTGGCCGTCGCGAACGCTCACGTTTTCCGGGGCGAAATAGCCTGGCTGTCGGCCTTTCCATGTCGGATTGTGCGGCCACCATTTCGCCGTGTCGAGTTCCCTGCCATCGAATTCGTCCCAGAACGGTTCATATTTGCGCCAACCCGCCGTGTTTTCCTGATCGGACAGCGGGAAATCGTCGTTGGTTCGCTTGACGGCCGCTTCGGACCATTTCGGATCGAAGTTTTTCCATCCCGTTTTCTTGGGTGCGCGATCGCCAGTCTTGGCGGGGGGTGGTCCGATCTCGAACGACCCGACGATGTTGCCGCCCAGGTTCAGGCACGGATCGCCATCGGGCGGAATGGCAAGGGCCTTGATGATTCCGCCCGCGGGAGCGACGAAAGGCTTCTCGTATTTTCGCGACGAAGAATCGGACCGTTTGCCCTCGTCCAGCCAGTATCGGATTTCACAGCCGGGTTGGGCGGACATCGCGATGCGGCCGTTGTCCTCGCGTCGAATCGTCGGCGCGGCCAAGACCGGCGGCTCGTAATAGAGGCCGAATTCGGAGATCGTGGGGGAGAGGCGCGATTGCGTGATCCGCAGGCGTACCCTTTCGGCCGATGCGGCATCGAATCGCAACAGGCGTTTATAGCCGACGGTTGTCGCGCGCGTGATGGTTTTCCATGCTTGGCCGTTCCATGCCTCCAGAAAGAATTCCTCGATGCGCTGGCCGGTCGGCGTGTGCTCCTGCAACATCGCGCGATTGAACGTCCGCATCGCGGGAAGTTCAAATTCGAGGACATGTTCCCCGGTCTCTTCCGCCGGCATCCAGCAGGTCGCCTTGTCGCCGTCCAGCGTGTTTGCGGCAGGGTGTTCCACATCCGCCGAAGACGAGGTCGTTCGCGAATCCATCGCCAAATTTTTCGCGAATGTGGCGCGCAGGACCTGTCCCAGTTCGCGCAGGCGCGCCACGTCGTTTTCGTGGATACGCCCGCGGCGGTCCGGTGGGATGTTGAGCAGCAGTTGCGAATTGCCGCCAACGGAACCGTAGTAGATGTCGAGAAGGTGGGAAAGCGACTTGACCTTCTCGTCTTCTTTCGCATGGTAGAACCAGCCGGGCCGAATCGAGGTGTCCACCTGGGACGGATACCACACGAAGCACGCCCCCCTGGCCGCCGCGTCGCGCAGAACCGACCGGCTGCCGAGATCCTTTTCCATGGCATTGCACGGAATGGGGATCAGGTCAATCTCGGCGGGATTGGGCGGCGGCGTTCCGATGAAGGTAGGCAGCACGCTCCATTCGCTTTCGCGGCACTCGCCGGCCTCGTTTCCGCACCAACGCACGTCGGGACCGCAGATTGAAAGGGTGGCGGCCGGTTGCAATTCGCGGACCACCGAAAAATACCCTTTCCAGTCGTATTCCTGTTTTTTGCCGTTCGGACCCTCGCCGCATGCGCCGTCCATCCAGACGTCGGCGATCGGACCGTAGTTCGTCAGCAGTTCCCGCAGCTGATTCATGTAATACGCATTGTACGCGGGCGAATCGCCATAGGTCTTTTCGTGACGATCCCACGGGGAAAGATAGACGCCGAATTTGATGCCGCCCTCGCGGCAGGCATCCGCCACTTCGCGCACCACGTCGCCCTTGCCGCCCCGCCATGGACTGTTTTTTACGGAGTGTTCGGTGTGGGCGCTTGGCCAGAGACAGAAGCCGTCGTGATGCTTGGCGGTCAGAATCAGCAACGTCATGCCGGCGTCCTTGCAGGCTTGAACCCATTGCCGGGCGTCGAACTCCGTGGGATTGAACAGCGCCGGGTCCTCCGTGCCTTCGCCCCATTCGCGATCGGTAAACGTGTTCATGCCGAAATGCGCAAATGCGGCGAATTCGAGTTCCTGCCAGGCCAGTTGGCGCGGCGACGGCGCCACCCGCGCCGCCAGCGCGACGGCGGTCGCTTCATCCGTGCCGGCGGGCACGGTCGCGATGCGCGGATGCGCCGGCTGGGCGCCCGAAGCCGAGACGAGAAGCAATCCTGCGCCGACCATTTTCAGGCTGTTGATGACATGCATGATCCTTCCTCCCATCGCGCCGGAGGCGTTTCCGCCGCTTCGACTTTACAGTAGCACGGGGCGCCCGCGGCCGCCAAGTCTTGTTTTTACCCTGCAGTTACAAAAAACCGATCGACGAAACCTTGGGGGCGCCATGAATCTTTTTGCTTGCCAAGAATGATGAACAGTTTCAGGGCAGTGGGTCGTATTCAGTGCGGGAAACGCAGTGCGCGAATACAGTCGAGATAGAAACAATAATCCGCCAGGGGTACGCCCGGGGTAATCAAATGGTCGGGCAGGGGTATAAAGCCTCCTTCCGCCATGAGGGGCTTCCGGCGTTCGATTTCCGCGGTGATGGCGTCTCGTCCCTTTTCGAGGACGAGTTTGTCTATGCCGCCGATGATGCGCAGATTCTTTCCATATTTGCGACGGAACGCCATGGGGTCCGCATGCCAGGGGCCGATTTCGACGGGGAACATGACGTTTACGCCGCCTTCAAGCCATAAAGGGATGAGATCCTCGATGTAACCATCGCAATCAATGAGGTGCAAATCGCATCCGAAGGAATGAAGGGTGTCCGAAATTTTACGGTAACCGGGCACGGCGGCCTGTTTGAACGTCCACGGTTGAATCAGCGGGCCGGTTCGAAAACAGATGTCTTCCCATCCCCATCCCATGTCTATGGGAATCTTGGGTCCAATTCGCCGAATGAACCAGCAGACCAATTCGGCTACCGTGTCGGCGGCTTCCGCGATAAAATCGGGATCTTCGCAACAGGCCATGCAGAAATGTTCGACACCCATCCAATTCCGCAACCAACCCACCATGCTTCCGGTTGAAACGGCCACCGGCCGGCCCGAAGCCCGGATCTCGTCAAGCCGCTGGTCGAGATCCGCGGGAAATCGTCGTTCATCGGGTTGGAGTCGCTTTTGGTATTCCGGCCACATGCCGCGATCCTTGAGTATCGAATCCACATGCTGCGGTATCATTGAACCCAGTTTGGAGTGTTTTGCGATTACGCCGTCTTCCTGCCGGATCAGGCGATAGGTGTCGCCTTCCTCGATGGTTTCCGCCTCGAACGGAGGAAAGAGTCCCAGATTCACCGGCACGCCGGCCATCATCGGCTCGGCGTTGAAATAGTTGTACTGTTCGCCCGGATCCCTGGGTAATCCCTCGGAGTACCATCGCTCCATGGTTTCGCCCCAGCCTGTCCAGTGCCACACCGGCATCCGGTCGAACGATCCATAGTGCATTACATTCAGGAAGTGTTCCCGTGGCGTCATGGCGTTGTCCTTTCCCTTTGTTGCGGGGACGAGGGAGAAAATACCGGTTCGATTTGCGGGAAGCAAACACGTCTACCAACAGTTCTTGATTCGTGCGCACGGCAGCGGTGTGGGTATCGCGCCAGGAACACGGGCAGGAACGGCAAGGAGAGTCGGCGGCTGAAAATTGAAAGGACCTTTGCGGACGGATAGACTGGGACAACGTGTTGATTCCAACCCCGTGGTTGCGAGGGAATGAGTGAATGCCGCCGCGATGTGGTCCTTGATGTCCTTGAAGAGACTCCCTGTCGGGAGCAATCAAAAAGGCCGGCTTCGAGGCCGGGGCCTTCGCATTTTGGGTATGGCGATCTACCTGATCGCGATGGCGGGCATCGTGTACGGGTGCGCGCCCGCCGTTGATCGATTCGTGGGCTGGCTGTTGCCCGTGTCGCCGTGGCCGCCGGTGGCGTTGAACAACCTGCCCCTGTATGAGGAAACATTTCAATCGTATGATTTCGAGTGGGTGCACCGCACCAATTCGCTGGGTCTGCGTGGAAACGAGATCCCGCCGAAACAGGCGGACGTGTTCCGTATTCTTGCCATTGGGGATTCGTATGTCTATGGATGGGGCGTCAATCAGGAAGACACATGGTGTGAACGGCTGGAACGCCTGTTTCGCGATGCGGGGCGCCGGGTCGAAGTCATCAATGGCGGTATGCTGGGAAACGGCCCGGTCGAATATGCGATGCGCGCCGAATATCTCATACCGGCCCTCCGTCCCGATCTGACGCTCGTGTGCATTTTGCAGGGCAGCGACATAGTGGAGACCCCGGTGGACATGAGCCGTCTTCCCAACCTGGGCGTGCTGGCCAAAAACTGGAAATTTCGGACGCCGCGTCCGATCCCAACTACGGTGAACCGGATGACACGCGAAACCAAGCGGATGTATTCCATCCAATTTGCCGAAAGTGAATTCCGTCAGATGACAGATGATCAACGAAGACGATTCGACCGGCTGGACGATGTGGTCAAGCAACATTATTTCAAAGGTTCGTTCAATGCCGGCATGATCGCCGGTGCGTTGAAATGGCCCGGTTGGTATGTTGAACTGACCCAACGCGATCCCCACAGCACCCAGCATCGAACCCAAACCCTCGCGGCCATGTTGCTGCGTATTCGGCGCATTGCTGATCGCTATGCGGGCCGAGTCTTTACCGTGATCATGCCCGAAGGGCCTTTTGTCAACCGTGCCGCGATTGCGAATTGGGGACGTTTGGGCTTCGACATGTCCCCTTTGCTCTACGGCAACGAGGAAACCGAGCGGATCATCCGGTCTTCGAGTGAAAAAGCGGGAATTGGCGTTTTTGATTTGGCTCCCGCGTTTAGGGAAAACGGCGACAAGCCCGAACTTTTTTTCGTGCTGGACACGCACATGGCGCCGCCCGGACATGTACTGGTCGCCCAAACACTCCACATGTTCCTGTCCGCGGACGCTGCCGTGCGCGCGTTGCCGGGCGGAATGCCAAACGTCCGGTGATGTTTATGTAGTTCTCCCTGCAGAAAGCTTCAAGGTTTTGAGTGTACCAAGTTCTTGCCTGTATTCAATAGTTCTGAACGCGTATGAGGAGAATTTCTATTGTGCGGGACGAGGGACAGACTGTCCAACAGGCGAGGCAGGAAGGGATACTTCTTGAATCGGCGGGGAGATCGAACCGGGCGGCGTACTGGCAATACGCACGACAAGTAACGGGGCAACCAGCACAATAACGGCGATGCCAATTATCAGTTTTCTCATTCATGCCTCCGCAAGTTCGCAAACAGTGACGTTTTCCATGCGGCTAACCGGCCGGGCCGATCAGAATTTTCGGTGCCATTCCTTGGGCCAGCGTTCGACGACGACTTTGGTTTGGGTGTAGAACTCGACGCCGTGGCGCCCTTGGCCGTGGAGATCGCCGAAGAAACTGGCGTTCCATCCGCTGAACGGGAAAAAGGCCATCGGGGCGGCCACGCCGATGTTGATGCCGACATTGCCGGCGGACACTTCCTGACGGAAGCGCCGGGCCGTTGCGCCGCCGCCTGTAAAGATACACGCCATGTTGCCGTAGGCGCGCGCGTTGACCATTGCGATGGCCGTGTCCAAATCGGGCGCATCCGCCAACGTCAACACCGGGCCGAAGATCTCCGTCCGCGTCACGTCGCTGTGGTCGGGAAGACCTTCGAGAATCGTCGGGAAAACGAAGAAACCGTCTTCATACCCCGCGGCTTTCTTGCCGCGCCCGTCCACGACCACGGTTGCGCCGTCCTGCGCGGCCTGGGCGATCAGGGATTCGATGCGCGCCTTACTCTCGGGACGGATGACGGGGCCCATTTCGATGCCGTCCGTAAGACCATAGCCCACTTTGCGTGTTTCGGCAATTTCGACGATGCGCTTGCGGAACTCGGTCCGCGCCTCGCCGACGAGGATGGCCTGAGACAAGGCCAGACAACGCTGCCCGGCGCAACCGAACGCGGCGTCGGCCACGATTTTCGCGGCGGAGTCCATGTCGGCGTCGGGCATGATCACGACGGGATTCTTGGCGCCGCCTTGGCATTGGGCGCGCTTGCCGTTCGCGGCCGCGCGCTGGTAGATGTACCGGGCCGTCGCCGTGGCGCCAACGAAACTGATCGCCGAAACGCCGGGATGGTCCAGCAGCGCATCAACGACATCCTTGCCGCCATGCACCAACTGCACGACGCCTTTTGGCAGTTCGATCATGTCCAGCAGTTCGACGAGGCGCGTGGCGGTCATCGGCGTTTTTTCGCTCGGCTTGAGGATGAAACAGTTTCCCGTCGCAATGGCGTACGGCAGAAACCAGAACGGGATCATGCCGGGAAAATTGAACGGCGTGATGGCGGCAACGACGCCCAAGGGTTCGCGGAACATGTGCTCGTCAATGCCGCGGGCGATATCCTCGTTGTTGTAGCCCTGCATCAGCGTCGGGATTCCGCAGGCGACCTCGATGTTCTCGATGGCGCGCAACAGTTCGCCATTGCTTTCGGCGTACGTCTTGCCGCACTCGTCCGTACACAAGCGGCACAGTTCGTCAACATGGTTCTCGAAGAGACGCTTGAAGCGGAACAGGTACTCGACGCGATCCAAGGCCGGCGTCATGCGCCATGCGCGTGCCGCCTCTTGCGCGGCCGCGACCGCTTCCGCCGTTTCTTCGGCCGTTGACAACGGCACGCAAGCAATGGGCTTGCCTGCCGCGGGATTGAATACGGTTTCCACTTGCAACGATTTCGATGCGCGCCATGCGCCGCCAACGTAATTCGACAAACGCTCCTTCATCACAGTCCTTTCGGGGGAGGGCACGCGTTCTCGTGCGACCGGGCGACTACGCACGATTCGGACGGTGGGGACGCCGTCCCTCCCGTGTTCACTTTCACTACAGGAAGTAGCGCTCTTTAGCGCGCATAACTTCCCACTGCTTGCGCGCATCGCGCACGCTGTCCATTTCGCTCACTTCCGCGACATGCACGTCCCACCAACTATCATAGCCCGGAACGCCCACGTAACGGTCCACCTGCATCGCAATCACGGTTGTGCGGCCGGTTGTTTCGGCCTTCCTCAGCGCTTCGACGAGTTCTTCGTGCGTCTTCACTTCAAAGACGATTGCGCCAAGGCTTCGCGCGTTCGCCGCCAGATCGACCGGCAGCGGCGTCACATCGCCCCCCGCCTCGTCGTCCGGTAGCACGCCGTTTTTCGGGTAGGCGTACCGGGTGCCGAAGCCTTTCTGGCCGAGGCTGCGGCTAAGTCCGCCAATGCTGTTGTAGCCGATGCTGTCGAGCAGGACGATAATCAGTTTTTGGCTTTCCTGGATTGACGTGATGATTTCGTTCGACAGCATTAAGTAACTTCCGTCGCCCACCATCACGTACACGTTTCGATCCGGGTCGGCGAGTTTCGCGCCCAAGCCGCCCGCGATTTCGTAGCCCATGCAGCTATACCCGTATTCCATGTGGAAATGCCGCGCATGATGCGAGCGCCACAGTTTGTGCAAGTCGCCCGGCAGACTTCCCGCCGCGCACACCATGATGCCGTCTTTCGTTCCGTGCGTGTTGACCGCGCCGATCACCTCCCCCTGGCTCATCAACGGCCTGTTGCGTATCCCGTAAATCCGATCGACTTCTGTTTCCCATTCGTCGTGCAGGGCGGTTGCATACGCGCGGTAGTCCGCGGCCACTTCGTATCCTTCGAGCCGGCTCAGCAACTCGCCGATCGTTTCGCGCGCGTCGCCCAGCAGCGGAACGGCGCTATGCTTGAACGCATCAAATTCCGCAACATTGATATTGATAAACCGCACCTCCGGATTCTGGAAGGCCGTCTTGCTGCACGTGGTGAAATCGCTGTAGCGCGTGCCGATCCCAATGACGAGATCCGCGTCGCGCGCGATACGATTTGCCGCCAGCGTGCCCGTGACGCCGACAGCGCCCAAATTGAGCGGATAATCGTAACGCAGGCTGTTTTTGCCGGCCATCGTCTCGCCCACGGGAATGCCTGTTTGCCCCACAAAATGGCACAGGACTTCCGTCGCCTCGCTGTACAATACACCGCCGCCCGCCACGATCATCGGGCGCTTGCTCGCGCGTATCCATTGCGCGGCCCGTTCGACGGCCTCGCGATCCGGCCGGTTGCGTGGCACATGCCATACACGTTTCTCGAAGAGCTCCTCCGGATAATCGTATGCCTCCGCCTGAACGTCCTGCGGCAGCGCGAGCACGACCGCGCCCGTGTCCGCCGGACTCGTTAGGACGCGCATGGCTTCCGGCAGCGCGCAAATGAGTTGATCCGGGCGGTTGATGCGGTCCCAGTATCGGCTGACCGGCTTGAAGCAGTCGTTGACCGAAAGGTCCTGGCCGTGTTCCGATTCGAGTTGCTGCAACACCGGCGCCACGTTGCGCCGCGCGAAGATGTCTCCCGGCAACAACAGCACCGGCAACCGGTTGATGGTGGCCGTTGCCGCGCCCGTCACCATATTTGTCGCGCCGGGACCGATGGAAGACGTACAGACGAACGCCCCAAGCCGGTTCTTCACTTTCGCGTACGCGATGGCCGTGTGAACCATGGCTTGTTCGTTGCGTGTCTGGCGGTATCGGAAATCCGGATTTTGTTGAAGCGCCTGCCCGATCCCGCCAATGATCCCGTGTCCGAAGATGCCGAAACATCCCGCGAAGAACCGCTGCTCGACGCCGTCGCGCTCGATGTACTGGTTCTTCAGGAACTTGATGAGCGCCTGTGCCATCGTCAACCGCTGAGTGGCCATGAATCCTTGCCTCCTTACCGTGTCACTTGTCGGGATTCGGCAACATGATGTTGCGCACGATGCCGACCAGTTGCTCGTAGGCCTCGATGAATCCGCGCAGGGTGCGAACGGTCGCCCCGTACGTGTCGAATTCCTCCGGCGTCATGCCGTCTTCCTCGTAGGCGCGGCGGAAATCAACGAACTTGTTCGTCAGTTCGTCCATGTACGCCTTCGGTACGGGATTGTGGATGCGGTCCACACACGGCACATCGGAACCGTTGTAGCGCTCCTGCCATTTGAACGGGATGCTGACAACCACGTCGCCGCCGATGAACTCCGACCAGTGCATGTGGTTTCGATACGCCGCCGACAACAGACGCAGCCGGTAGCCGCGCTCTTGATATATTTCATAGGCCCGCTTCATCGCAGCCACGCCGGCCCATTCCAAGCAAGCCGGGTCTACGATGATGTCCTCCTTCTCGGCGACAATCTTGAGCCAGTCGTCGAGCCTGCCGCACATGACGGTGCACACCGGACTCATCGTCGAGATGTCCTTGCCCTCGGCTTCACGCCGTCGCAGCCCACGTTCGACCGCCTCGGCCACGGCGATGCACTGCGGCACCGTGAAACTGACGGTCGCGTTGATGCTGATGCCTTCGTAGGTTGCTTCCTCGATGGCCGGGATGCCTGCCTTCGTCACGGGAAGTTTGACCTGCATGTTCGGCGCAAGGGCCGCGAACTCCTTCGCCTGCGCGATCAGGCGCTTTGTGTCGCGGTAATATTTCGCCATCGTCTGAATCGAGATGCGGCCCTTTCTGCCTTTCTCGCGATCGTATACCGGACGGAGAATTTCAGACCCCTTGACCGCCATTTCCTTGTTCAATTGTATGGCGACTTCGTCGTCCGTGAACGCGGGATTCTCTTCGGCGATTTGGCGGATGCGATCTTTCCAGAGGTGCATTTCCTTGTTCAGGACGTAGACGACGATGCTCGGGTTCGTCGTGGCGCCGACCGCCCCGTGCGCCACCGAAAACGTCAATTCCTCGATCGAGCACGAGTCGTTCCACAAGTCCGTGATCGTCGTGCACGCCATTTCGTGCAGCGGCCCGATATACTTCCTTTCGGTCATTTCCTTACTCCTCCAAGTCAACGTATAGGGTAGGCGGAGCGAAGCAGAACCTACCACAAGTCAGCCTCCGATAATGCCTTCCGCCCATGCAATGATCGCCTCGGCCGCACGCAATGCATTCGCGTGATCCTCTGCGGTTACCAATCCGCTCGTTCCCGGTTAGCGCAACTGAGTTGCATAGATTGTCGGACGCACGGCGTCGCGAACGTCGGGCGGCACATTCGCTCCCTTGCTCTCCAATCCGTGAAGCAGGAAAGCAAGTTCGTGCACGTAGGCAAAGGGCCGGTCGTTGAGCGGATATATTGCTCTTATACCAAGTTCGGCGGCCTGGTGGGCCATGAAACAGAGATCTTCCCATTATTCACCCTCAGGAAGCGGTTGCCGCGCCACGAGCAATTTGCCCTTGGCGCGATCCACCCATTTCTTTGCGGCGCCCGGCGCCCGTTCACGCGGCACGGTACATAACCTTTTCTTCATGGATTGCTGTATGAACTACCATCGAGGGGTTGTCGCGAAGTGCAGCGACATCGCTCTCCAGTACGACGATAATATCTTTAGGGCATCCCAAATCCCAAAGACGCTGATTCAACCTGTACACCGTCTCAAGGCGATCCGTCCCATCCGGCATCACCACCAATAGATCCAAGTCGCTCTCGTCGTGGATATCGCCGCGCACGGCAGAACCGAACACGACGACCAACCGCGGATGCGCCTCTTCGACGATTCGCGCCACGGCTTCATCCATTACTTCGATTGGGCTTTTCATCTCTTGTTTCCCTGGCGTTATTGTGTCGGCGAATGGTCGCCTGAGTCAAGATGCCCTGCGATAACATGGCGTGGAAAATTATGTTCATCCTGTTTTCATTGCGTATTCGCCTTATCAGACATACGGGATGCTCCATCGTGCTTGGATGTGATCAAATGACATCATTTCTATCCAAATTGAGGCATGCAGAAAGCCGTTTTGGAGTAAATAGACAACGTTTTTTCCGGGAAAGCGTTCTTGGGACACCTTTTCTTCGCGATGAGGAAGAAGTGTTCCCGATCAATCGTATTTTGGTCCGCTCTGACATGCGGATTTGAGTTCGGGATCGCCTGGTCCGAATATCCGTCCCTTTTTTCCATCTGCGTATATCTGCGTCATCTGTGGATCATGTGATTTTCCGTAGATGACGCAGATAGTCGCAGATATCGAACCGATGAACGGAATAAAGAGGTAAAACGTGGCTCCTTGCGGTTTTGTGGTTTTTTGCAATTCTTTTGGACAGCAATGAAATGACATTTTCACTCGCGCTCCTACACGATGGCGAGGAAAGTAAACAGCGCGAGCAGATAGACCGATCCGCCGATGAGGGACGGAATGCTGCAGCAGAGGATGAGCGGGACCGCCACGCGAAGCCGTGAACGGGTCAGAAGCAGATAAGCGGACACGGTTCCCAGCAGCAATCCGGTTATACCCCAGAAAGCAATGCCCAGGATGGACAAGGGCCAGACATGGTACTCGTCCAGGAACGGTTGCGCTCCGTAGGCCATCGCCGCGACGGCCCGAATAAAGATCGGCGGCGCCAGTTGAAGCAACAGCGCTACCGGTGCAAGCGCGAGATGCCAATACGCCCTCATTCCGGGAAATCCTCCACACGGAGATGATTGTCGCCGCGGCAAGACGCCCACGACTCGCGCACGAACGATTCGGCGTTCAACCGCCCGAAGGTGGCCGCCTCCACCTGTCGGAATTTCCGCCAAGCCAGAATGTTCGATTCCTCCACGGCCTTGCGAATGCTGTCGCCGTGCGTCCAGCGGCGCAGAAAATAGAAGTAGAAGACGGGTGACGTGCTTTCGCCGGGGTGGCCCACATAGATTTTCGCGCCGAGATCCAGCCAGTGCCGGCCCTGCGGAAGATTGTGGCAACCGGTGTTGTAGACCAGGCGCAGCCGCCGGCGGTGATCGTCGGGCAGGCTCTTCACCCAGTCCACATATTGGTTCGTGTGGGCGAGTAGAAACAAGTCAACCGCGCGATAGCGCCGTAGGGCATGATCCAGTGCGGCAAGGAACGCCTCTTTCTTATCACCCTTCCGTGATTGCGTGAAGTACCACGCGTGGTCGTAATGCCGCGTCAGATAGCGCAGGGTGAAGAGCATCGTGCCCCATTTTTGGAATGGCGTTACATCATCGCGTATCGCCAGCGCCGCGCGATGCTCACGGCCTTCCGGTACAGCGCCGTCCTGAAGGATGCCGTCGCCCAGAAAAGTGTAAACCAAGGCGAACGAGGCCAATGCGAGACCTGTTGCAACGGCGGCGGCATACCGGTTGTTCATATAAGACGCTTCCCTGGCCCAACGGAGACGCCGCTATTGTAGATCGAATTGCGCCGTAAATGACAAGCAAGAACAAAACCAGAGGCGTGGACGGAACATCCATCCCGGCCTCTGGTTTCGCGTACGGGCCGTGGTTATTTCTTTTTCGCAGCCGGTTTCTTCGCGGCGGCTTTTTTCACGGGCGCTTTCTTCGCGGCCGTCTTGCCTTTGCATCCACAAGCCATGTTCGTTCTCCTTTCGTTGGTTGGAACCGTGAACGCTACACTGCATGTTGTATCAGAAAAGAAGAAAAAACGCAATATGTTGTATTCGATCCCCATTTTGCACGCACGAAATGCGGCCAAGAAGCCGCGTCCACGGTAGAAGCGCCCTCTTTCCGCCTACTCGCTGCCGCAATCGAACCAATGCGACCTATCCAAACGTGCAGGCGATCATCATCACCCCACAAGCGGCATCTTTGTCGGTTTTCAGCCATGTTGGCGGGCCTGAGTCATTGGTGGGTGCGAGTGGTTATTGCTTGAGAGCACCGTGTTCTCGGAGTCGTGAAGGTTTCGGAATGTAACGCCGATTTCCAAATCGGCTTGCTGAAACACGACATGCCGATTTGGATATCGGCGCTACAGAGCAGCCATTTTCAATTTGAACACAAGATCTCGTTGCCGGATCCGACATGGATTGCCCGGAAATGCCAATCATCGTGGAAATTCTCATCCTTTGATCTCAAGAACTCGGTACTCTCAAGTTATCGGTTCGGCCCCGAAAAATAAAGCATTCCAATGGCGTTTGAGGATGCGCGGCCCGCTCGCTTGTATCGGTGCGAGGGGGATGGTACGCTGTGCGTGGCGAACATTCAGGAGGATTGGGACATGGCTGAAATAGACAAATATCTGCAAATGATGGTGGAGCACGGCGCATCGGATTTGCATTATTGCACGGGATGCAAGCCGATTTTCCGCAAGGACGGTTCAATCATCCGCCTACGCGAGGATGAGATTGACGCCCAGCGCGCCAAGACGGTTATTTACGAGATCATGCCCCCGCGCAACGAAAAAGAATTCAACGAGACAAACGACACCGATTTCGCCTATGAGGTGCCGGGCGTGGCTCGCTATCGCGTGAACGTTTTCCGGGATCACAAGGGGATTGGCGCGGTGCTGCGCGTTATTCCCTCGCAAATCCTTACGATGGAACAACTCAAACTGCCGGAGTCGGTTCGAAAGTTTTGCGTGCTAAACAAAGGTTTGGTCCTTGTGACGGGGCCGACAGGCAGCGGAAAATCAACGACCCTTGCGGCCATGATCGATCACATTAACAAAACGCGAACCGATCACATCATCACAATCGAAGATCCGATTGAGTTTGTCCATCCGAACCAGCGCTGCCTTGTGAACCAGCGCGAAGTCCATGCACATACGATGAGTTTCAAGAGCGCGTTGCGCGCGGCGCTGCGCGAAGATCCGGATATCGTGCTCGTGGGCGAGATGCGCGATCTCGAAACGACGCGCATTGCGCTCGAAACCGCTGAAACGGGCCATCTGGTCTTCGGAACCCTTCACACCACCACGGCCATTGGCACCATTGACCGTTTGATCGATCAATTTCCCGCCGACGAGCAGCAGCAGATTCGAACCATGCTCGCGTCCACGTTGAAAGGTGTCGTTGCGCAAAATCTGCTCAAGAAGAAGGGAGGCGGACGCGTCGCGGCCATCGAGGTGTTGGTCGTGAATGCCGCTGTCGGCATGCTGATCCGCGAATCCAAGATACCGCAGATCATGAGCATCATGCAGACCGGCAAAAAAGAGGGAATGACCATCCTGAACCAGGAACTGGCCCGGCTGGTCAAGGAGGATTTGGTCGATCCGGACGAGGCGTATCGCAAGGCGGTGGACAAGGCCGACTTGTTAAAACAGTTTGAAACGAACAACATCCGCTTCGATGCGCCGGAGGAGTAGCGTTCAACCCTCGTCCGTGACATAAAACCGGTTTCTCAGGGTCGGGCTTTCGGGGAGATCCGGCGGACCCAGGCGCGAGGCAGTTCGTCGCCGCGCTTGCCGAGTTGGACGCCGATCCATTTGGCGGCATTCACGCAAAGGCTTTGCAGGGCGCAACCGTATCGGCCCTTTGAGATGAAATGCCGGACGTCGTCGCGGACACGGCGCAGGCCGTATCCGAATTCGCCGCCGATTGCCGGATTACGCAGAATGCCCATGCGGGTCAACGACAAACCGTTTTCAAAGGCGAACTGAAATTCTCCCCGGAGGTTGCGCTCATGGCCATGGACGACCGCCGCTTCGGGATCGTAGACGACGCGATAGCCCGCCATGAGCACATCGCGGCACATCCCTTGGTCTTCCGCGAGTACGACGGTTTCGTTGTAGGGAAACCGCTGCCACAATTCGCGGCGAACCGCGCTGTTGGCGTTCGAGAAGCGGAACAGGCCGGGATGGATGCTGCCGGCGGCGGCCAAGTCGCGTACAAAACCTTCCGCCGGATACTCATGTTCCAGGGCGTGGCGGCGCATCGGTCCCATGCCTTCCGGGGGGATTTGCCGTCCATAAACGGCGCCGACTTTTGGATCGTCGAAATGCCGCACGAGGTTGTACAGCCAGCGGGGACCCGTGGGCGCGGCGTCGCCGCTCAGAAAAACGATGACATCGTTTTTCGCGCGTCTGGCGGCGAGATTGCGCGTGCGGCCGTGATGGAACTCTTCCGGCGGGATGACGATGGCCCCCACGCCCTGTTCGCGCATGAACTCGATGGTGCCGTCTGTCGAGCCGCTGTCCACGTAGATGTATTCGACAGGGGCGTCGAATTCCTGTGACAGGATCGTGGGAAATATTCGTTCGATGTTTTTCCGCTCGTTTTTCATCACGAGAACAAGCGAAACGCTGGAAGCCATGGTTGGGAAGATCCTATGATCCGGAGGCGGCGATGCGATTGATGGAGGCTTCGACATCGGCAATGCGATCCGACATCTCTCTGGCGCGGTCTGGACGTCCGGTCGCCGCGAAACACTGGCGGAGATGTTCAAGCAGATATAGATCGTTCGGATAACCCTGCAGGGCCTCTTCATAATACGGGATCGCTTCGGCGTGTTTTCCTGCGCGGAAACAGGCTTCGGCCACGAATCGGGCCATTGCCGGCGAACGGTATCCCTCGTCCATGGCCTGCCGTCCGAATGCCGCCGCCTCATCGTTCCGGCCCAGTTCGATTAGCGCCCAGACCTTGTTGAGCCGGGGTCCCGCCGCGGAACTGTTGCGGGCAAAGGCGCGGTCGTATTCCACGATAGCCTTGTCCCATTGCTTGAGGCGATAATGGATATCGCCCGCCACCTCGTATGGGGCCGGTTCATGTCGGGCTTTCCGTTTGGCTTCCTCGGTTTGGGCGAGCGCCCGCGGAAAATCGTTTTTCTCGACGAAATCCGCAGCGAATCCCAAGTAGGTGCGGTAGTCGTTGGCGCGTAAAATTTGGCCATGCCGGGCCAGCCACGCGGTCAATCCCTCCGCGGCCAGAAATCCCGCCGCAATCAGCACGGCCCATGCCACAAGCACTTTTCGGGTTGTCGCCGCCGGAATCACTGGCATCTATTGTGCGCCTTTTCCGCTAAGCACGATCCGAATCGTGGATATGAGAATCCGGAGATCCGTCATGAGGGAAAGCGTATTGATATATACGAGGTCGTACAACAGGCGATCTTCCGCCTCCGAAAAATACGTGCCGAGCACGTGCGACAGGCACGTCAGCCCGGGGCGCACGGCCAGTCGTTGATCGATTAGCGGCAACGCGGCACGATTCGTTTCGTAAAATTCACGCCACGCCGGACGTGGTCCGATCAGACTCATGTCGCCACGTAAAACATTGAACAATTGCGGGATTTCATCTATACGGTGCTTGCGAATGAAGCGTCCGACAGGCGTAATCCGCGGATCATTTTCCGTCGCAAGCACGTGCCCCGCGTCATTTCGGAGTTCCGGACCCGCCGTCATGGAACGGAATTTATAGATGCGAAAGGGCTTTCCGCCCCGCCCCAGTCGTTCCTGAACGTACAGAATCGGACCGGGCGAGGTCAGTTTGATGGCCAGCGCCGTAACCATGCAAATCGGCAGGGCCGCGAGAAGGCCTGTCGCCGCCGCCGTGAGATCAATCAGGCGTTTCAAGTACAGGTAGGGCGACGCGGCCTGTTGCGACGCCACTTCGATCAAAGGAATGCCGGCGATCGCCTGGAGATGATGGCGCTGAAACAGCATCACGTCACGCAAGGTGGGATGCAGGAAGGTTCGCCGGCAATGTTCCCGGCAAAATTCGATGATCTCGTCGAGTTGTCCGTGGCTGTGTTCTTCGAGTGCGATGATGGCGTCTTCCACGGGCATGAAATTCGGGTTGGATTCTTCTTTGCGACGCCGTACTTTTTCCTTGAGCGCATCAAGCGTGACGAATTGCGCCTCGATGCGGCCGCCGGAACGATTGTTTGCGATGGCCTTGGCGATGCGCTCCGCATTGATTGGGCTTCCCAGAATGAAGAAATACCGATGCATCGTTTGAAATCGCGCGACGACGGATGCGGCATAATAGCGCCAGCAGGCAATTAACACGGCGCCGAGTCCGGCGCTGACGACCAGTTCGCGGCGGGAAATCGTGCGATACTCGGCCGTCAAGACCGAAGTTAGCGCGAAAGAGACCAAGCCGGCGATAGCCGCCGCCAGCACGGCATAATACACTGCATCAAAACGATCCGTGATGCACGAGGTGCGATAACTGCCGGCCATAATCATGGCGGCCGCCAGGATAATCAGGCAAATGAGCCTGTCGCGGTGAAGGGCGAGGAAATCAATCTGCGCCAGGGTGTCCCACCGCGTCAAGGTGGCCAGACTCAGCGCCAACCAATACATCAGCATATCCGTAAGGAAATACAGCAACTGGATTTGCCGTTCCTCGCGAAATACCCATGCGGTCCGATCCACCGATCGCGCCGATTCGCCTAGAACAAGTCCCGTCAACGTGCACACCTCACAGAAATACGCATGCGAAAAGTTGCCTTGTCACCCAAAGAGAGTTCGATTTGCTGGGGACAATTTTACCTTCCCCGCAATGCTAACAGATTGAACCCAATTTTGGCAAGTAATTACCGGCTGTTTTCGTCGGGAAAGACCGCAACCGGTAGCCGGTTGGATTGGATATGCAAGGAGAGTGACAGGGGAGACATGTGCGGTAAACCCTTCGTCTCCATTTCACAGTGTAGTTTCTTTGTCTGCAACTTCTGTGTGTGAAACACGGAAGTTGCGGACAAAGAAATCATGCCCTTGATCGATGTATTGTGGCTGAGCAGCCTTAGGTGTTTTCCTTACGTAGGCCAAGGCGATCCCATTGTCTGTGTCTTTATTGGCACGACCGGGAAAATAGGGTCTCTTGATTGTGACTTTCAGACGGAAAAACGACTATCTGCTCGTTTGGGCATGACGTTTTTATTCAAACGATGAGACGAAAAAGCGTCAACAGTTCGCTTCCAAGGGGTAGATGCGGCATCCATGCCGGGATACTTGCGTGCTGATTGATGTTTCTGAAGCCTTGCGCCGAGAAGATGATTTATGAAAAAATCGTTGTGCGGTGACGAGATGGTGTTGTAGTACGCCAAAATTTCTGTTCATTCTTTCGACGGGCGCCATACCGGAGTCGTGAACGCGGAGGTTTGACTGGTGGCAACAAACGTCACGGAATTCAATGCCTTGATTGTGGGCAGTGATGCCCAAACCCTTTTGCGAGTGCGGGAACATCTCCAGCGCGCGGGCTTTCGCGTGTTTGCAGCCGACAACGGGTGGGATGCACTCAAGAACGTCAAAGAAACGCCGCCCGATATCGTGGTGTCGGAAATTGCCATGCCGGACATGGACGGATGCAGTCTGCGCGAACGGTTCATGCTTGATCCGGGGATACGCGATATCCCGTTCATTTTCCTCACGGAGGACGGCGGGGCGGAACGTCAGATTCGGGCGCTTCGCGCGGGTGTGGATGACTATATTGTCAAACCGTGCGATCCCATTGTGATCGTGGCGCGGGTCGAGGCCGTTTTGTCCCGGCGGCGCACCTACGAGGAACTGGTGCGCGTGGATCCCTTGACGCGCCTGCTCAACCGTCCGAGCGTGGAGATGGAAGTGCGCGAAGATCTGGCACGGCTGATTCGATACCGGCACATCGCTTGTCTGGCGGCCTTGGATGTGGACGATCTGGCGGCCATCAACAAGGAACACGGGCATCCCATGGGCGATCTGATGTTGACCTGTCTGGGGGGCATCATTCTATCCAATGTCCGCAGCGTGGATATTGCTGGACGCCTTCGCGGCGAGGAATTTGTGCTGTATTTGCCCGAAACGGCCGCCGAAGGCGCCAAGACGCTTCTTTTGCGCATCCTCGATCGCTTCGTGGCCTCCGCCGATGCCATTGCCGGCATTACGACGAGTTTCACCGCCGGCATTGTCGAGGCGCCGTCCGGCGGGCAAGACTGGCCCAGCCTGTATGCGCGGGCCATGAAGGCGCTTCGGGACGCCAAAGCGCGGGGACGAGGTGAAATTGTCGTGGCGGAAATGGCCGAATCGGCTGTCTGACGGGGATTGGCATTCCGGCAGGACAACCGGCGCGGCCTTGACGACCGATTCACGTGTTGTCGGGCCGAACATGGAGGAATACAATGCGCATTGCCTTGGATGTCGGCCCGATTACGGCCATGCGCACCGGGGTTGGGAATTACTGCCATTACCTATTGAAGCATCTTCTTGCGCTGGGGACCGGTGACGTCTTTCTTGGATTTTCGTCCGGATCGGTCCGGGTCGAATTAGGCGCCATGGCGCACAAGGTACGGTGTCGTCATTTCCCATTACCGACACGCGTAGTCTACCGATTGTGGGACCATCTGGCTTGGCCGAAGGTGGACACATGGCTCGGCGGCGCGGATATCTACCATGCGACGAATTACTTCCTCGCCCCGACGCAATCGGCGCGGCGTGTGGTGACGATTCACGATCTCGCCTTCATGGCCGCGCCCGAATTGTGCAGTCCGAAAATCAGCGGCCTGTTCGCGAGGCATGTCGGGCGTTTCATCCAGGAAGCGGATGCGGTCATCGCGTGTTCGGAATCCACGAAAGCCGATATATTGAAATTCTGCCCGGTGGATGCGTCGAAGGTCAGGGTCGTGTACGAGGCGGTTGACGAGGACTTTTCGGCCATGGATCGCGACGAGGCCCGGCAACGGGTGCAGGCACAGTTTGCATTGGCGGAGCCGTATATCCTGTTTGTTGGGACTCTTGAACCCCGCAAAAACCTTCCCCTGCTGCTGAAGGCCTTCGCGCGGATTGCGAACGATGTGCCGCATGCGTTGGTTTTGGCGGGCGGCACGGGCTGGAATGCCGGGCCGATCTTCGAAACCATCGAATTGCTGAAACTAGCAGACCGCGTCCGGCTTTTGGGATTTGTGCGGACGACAACCGATCTTTCGGCGCTCTATTCGGCCGCGGACGCCTTTGCGTTTCCATCCCGGTATGAAGGTTTTGGATTGCCCATTCTCGAAGCCATGACCTGCGGATGCCCTGTGGTCGCCGCGGACAATTCCTCGATTCCTGAAGTGGCGGGCGGCGCCGCTCTGTTGTGTCCGGCGGATGACGAGAAACCATTTGCGAAGGCCTTGCGCGCGGCGGTTTCCGACGAAGCCCTCCGTGCGCGGCTTTCCGACGCGGGCCGTGAACAGGCCAAGCGTTTTTCCTGGCGTCTTTGTGCGGAACAAACAATGGCCGTCTACAGGGAGGCCCTGTCCGCTTGAAGCCGTTTTCGTGTGAACGCCACGGCAAGGTTCACATCAACGGCGCGCCGAGAGCGGTTTCGTAGACCGCAATGATATTTTCGAGGGGGACGTCGTCCTGAAAGACGTGCGACGGCGCCAGAATCAGGCCGCCATCCTTGCCGACGATGTCTATCAGACGGCGGGTGGCTTCCCGGACGGTTTTCACCGGCGCGAAGGGCAGGAGATCTTGGGTGTCTATGCCGCCGTTGAAAGTGAGATGCGCCCCGAATTCGCGCTTGAGCTCTTCCGCGTCCATGCCGGCCGCCCGGGCCTGAATCGGATTCAACACGTCCACGCCGATATCAATCAGGTCCGGGATGATCGCGCGGACACTTCCGCAAGAATGGTACTTTACCTTGACACCGTGCGTTTTGCACATGGCGATAAAGGCGGCCATCCGCGGCTTGAGGAACCGTCTCCACATGTCCGGCGCCATGAGAAGACCGTCCTGGCCGCCGACATCGTCGTTGTATTCCATCATGTCCATGTGGCCGTTTGCGGCTTCGAGCACGCGGCGCGCGCGTTCCATCAGGTAGGCCTGCACGTGATCCATGACGGCCTCCGCGCGGGCCGGTTCGCAGGCCAGATCCGATAGAAATTCCCCAAAACCGCGAAGAAACCAGCTGATTTCGAAGATGCCGCGGCTGTGTCCGAGTATCCAATAGTCCGCATGGGCCTTGGCTGTCTCCTCGATGTGCGAATAATCCCACCAGTCCGGCGAAGGCCATGAATGCCGCTCGATATCGGCAACGGTTTCGGCCTTTTGCAAGGGGTTTAGGGCAAGGTCCATGTAGAATCCGCACGACGTTTGGTTGGGCCGAAATCCGACGCCCCAGATGTCGCAATGCACATCGCCGTTGACAATGGCGAGGGTCGGATCCGCATACGCGAGCGATTCGCATGGCCGCGCAAAGTCCGGTCCCACGCCGCGCAGATCCATCCCCAACCGGTCTTCGACGGACGCATGGCCGGACAGTCCGAGCCGTTGGCGCAGTTTTTCAATCACTTCGCCGCGCGCGGAAAAATCGAGCGCGGTGCGGTCGGGTTGCCGGTGTGTGATGGCGGTCCGGACGCGTTCTTTCGCCGTCATGGTTTCTGGCCTGCCCGCATTTTTTCGAGAACGCTGTGGTGGCGTCCGTAGAAAATATAGATGCCCAATCCGGCCGCCAGCCAGAGCAGGAGGCGCAACCAGTTGCTCGACGGCAGGGAGAACATCAGAATGCCGCACAGCAGCGCGCCCATGACCGGCACGAACGCGCCGCCCGGCGCGCGGAACGGGCGTTTGGCGCCGGGCTGAATTTTTCGCATGATAAGCACGGCCAGGCACACAATCACGAAGGCCAGCAACGTGCCGATGTTCACCAGTTCCAACAGGACGCGCAACGGGAAAAACGACGAGAAAAACGCGACCACGATACCCGTCAGAATCGTGGACTTCCACGGCGTTCGGAACGTGGGATGGACGCTGCCGAAGAAACTCGCGGGCAGGAGGCCGTCGCGCGCCATGGCCAGCAAGATGCGCGGCTGGCTCAACATTAGCACCATTTGCACGGATGTGATGCCCGCCAAGGCGCCCAGCGAGACGATGAACGTGGCCCACGGAAGCCCCGCATGCTGGAAGGCCACTGCGACCGGCGCATCTATGTCAATCTTGTCGTAGGGAACCATTCCGGTCAACACAGCCGCCACCGCAATATAGAGGGCGGTGCAGATGAGCAACGAGGCAATGATTCCGATGGGAACGTCACGCTGGGGCTTGCGGGCCTCCTCGGCATGCGTCGAAACGGCGTCGAAGCCGATATAGGCGAAGAAAATAATTCCCGCACCGGCCAGCACGCCCACGGGTTGCCCGGAGGCGCCGCGTCCCCATACGAAGGCTTCTCCGAAGAAACTCAATCCCTTCCATCCATAGGGCGCAAACGGCCGCCAGTTGGCGGGATCGACAAAAAACATGCCTACCACGATGACAAACAGGACGACCAACAGTTTGATGGCCACCATAATCGCATTGAACCCGGCGCTTTCGCGGATGCCGACCACCAGGATAATCGTCAGGATGGCGGAGATGATTAATGCGGGCAGATCGACCAGGGTTCCGGTCATGACGAAATGTCCGGTGGCGGGATCGGTGTTGAACGGTGCGCGGGAAAGAACTTCAGGAATGGAAAGGCCGAACAATCCGATGAAGTTTTGGAAATAGTGGGACCATCCGTGCGCCACAGAGGCCGACGCCATTGTGTATTCGAGCACGAGATCCCATCCGATAATCCATGCAAAGACTTCACCGAGCGTCGTGTAGGCGTAGGTATAGGCCGATCCCGCCACGGGCGCCATCGCGGCGAATTCCGCGTAGCAAAGCGCGGCGAAAATGCATGCGATGCCCGACACGACGAAGGACGCGATAATCGCGGGCCCTGTTTTGTCATGGGCCACCGTTCCCACGATGACGAAGATGCCCGCGCCAATGATCGTGCCGATACCCAGCGCCGTCAGCGAATACGGCCCCAGCACTCGCCGCAACCGGTGGTCGCCGGCCATTTCCTCCATCAGCAGATCGATCGTTTTTCGTGCAAAAAGCCGTTTCATGGTAAAAAAATCCGAACCCCGTCCATGCTTTTCCGGGGGCCAAGAATACGGAGATTGGCCTGCCAAGTCAATCAGACGAAACGTCTTTTTTTGAAGAATTCGAGGGTTTGCAGTTGGCGAACGCTTGACCCCTTGCGATAAATGGAGTAAAACACCCGCAATACTGGACGGTTTTGTCGGCCTTTATTCGGATGGAGTCAACTTAATGCAAAGCACAATTGAGATATATGACACTACCCTTCGCGACGGCGCGCAGGGACCGGGCATCAAATTTTCATCGGGGGATCAGATCCGCATTTTGCGGGCGTTGGACGCGTTCGGAATCACGTTCGTCGAAGGGGGGCAGCCCGGCTCCAATCCCAAAGCGGCGGATTTCTTCAAACAGGCCAAGGACTTGCCGCTCAAGAAGGCGGTGGTTGTAGCCTTTGGCAGCACGCGCCACCCGAAATCCGCCGTCGAAGACGATCCCAATATTCGTGCGCTTCTCGAAGCGGATACGAAAGTCGTTACCATCTTCGCGAAGACTTCGCCTTCGCATACGGCGAACGTCCTGCGTGTTTCGCTGGATCATAATCTACGGATTATTGAGGATTCCGTTTCCTATCTTCGATCGCGGGGCCGCCGGGTGATCGTGGATGCCGAGCATTTTTTCGATGCCTGCCGAGAAGATACCGGATATGCCTTGGCCGCGCTCGAACGCGCCGCGGCGGCCGGCGCCGAAACGTTGGTTCTCTGCGACACGAACGGCGGAACGCTCCCGCATGAAATAGCGGCCGCAATACGAACGGTGCGCGCGCATCTCCCGAAGGTGAAACTGGGCATTCACACGCACAACGACACGGGATGCGCCGTGGCCAATTCAATCATTGCCGTACACGAAGGCGTAACCCATGTGCAAGGCACCATCAACGGGTACGGCGAACGCACCGGCAATGCCAATCTGTCCACCATTATCCCCAATTTGCAACTCAAGATGGGTATTCCGGTTGTCAAGCCCGCACAACTCGCCAATCTGTCCCGCTTGTCGCATTTAGTGGCTGAACTGGCCAACATGACGCCGCGCGACTGCGATCCCTATGTGGGGCGGGATGCCTTCACGCACAAGGCCGGCATGCACGCCGACGCCGTCCGCAAGGAAAAAACGAGTTACGAACATGTGGATCCCGCCGCAGTGGGAAATCGAACGCATGTCGCCATCAGCGAGATGTCCGGACGGGCCAGTCTGCTGCACAAGGCCGCGGACCTCGGCGTCTCGCTCGACAAGGACACGCCCGAAATGCGGAGTATCCTCTCGCGCATCAAAGAACTCGAAAGCCAGGGATACGAATTTGAGGGCGCCGACGCCTCGCTTGAATTGCTCATGCGCAAGGTCAAGGGCCAGCATCGTCGTTTTTTCAAGTTGCATGGATTCCATGCCACGGTAACGCAACAGGGCGACGATCCGCAATCCGTTTCCGAGGCAACGGTCAAGGTCGAGATGCCCGACGGCCTCATCCAGCATACGGTGTCCGAGGGCCACGGCCCCGTTGACGCGCTGAACGGCGCCTTGCGCAAGGCGCTCGAACCCTGTTACCCGGAACTTCGCGCCGTCCATCTGGAAGACTACAAGGTCCGCATCATAGACGCCCAGGCGGCTACCGGCGCGAAGACGCGCGTGATGATCGAGTCGAGCGATTTGCAGGACCGATGGAGCACGGTAGGCGTTTCGGAAAACATCATCAGCGCCTCGTATGCCGCGCTTGTGGACAGCATCGAGTACAAACTGCTTCGAACCCGCGGCCACAGGGCCAAGTAACATTTTGCGAAGCGAGGGAGGCACGCATGCGTTTTTTTCTTGAACTGAATCCGATTGTCCAGGCGTTGCTGGCGACTCTATTTACATGGTTTGTCACGGCGCTGGGCGCCAGCCTGGTTTTTTTTACGCGGACAATCAACCAGCGGCTGCTCGACGGGATGCTGGGCATGGCGGCCGGCGTGATGATTGCCGCGAGTTTCTGGTCGCTGCTTGCGCCGGCCATCGAACTGAGCGGCGAACTGGGTATGCCCGAATGGTTGCCGGCGGCCATTGGCTTCCTCGCGGGAGGCGCCTTTTTGTGGACGGTGGACAAGATACTGCCGCACCTTCATGAGGGTTTCGCCATGTCCGAGGCCGAAGGCATCAAGACGTCTTGGCAGCGCAGCACGCTGCTTGTCCTTGCGATTACGCTGCACAATATCCCGGAAGGACTGGCGGTCGGCGTTGCCTTCGGCGCGGTGGCCCACGGTATTCCGGGCGCGGCGATGGGCGGGGCCATTGCGTTGGCCTTGGGTATCGGCCTGCAGAATTTTCCCGAAGGAGCGGCCGTCTCCATGCCTCTGCGCCGCGAAGGCGCAAGCATGAAAAAAAGTTTCTTTTGCGGGCAGCTTTCCGGCGCGGTGGAGCCGGTGGCGGGCGTCCTGGGGGCGGCGGCGGTGTTGTTCATGCGCCCCATCCTGCCGTATGCGCTGGCGTTTGCGGCCGGCGCCATGATCTTTGTCGTTGTCGAGGAACTCATCCCGGAAGCGCAGCGCAAGGGCGACACCGACATACCGACCGTCGGCGCCATGGCGGGTTTTACCATTATGATGATCCTCGATGTCGCCCTCGGATAGCGGATAGCGTGGCCGGATTGTGCTTTGCTTCCGTACTATGATACTTTCAGATTCATGCGTCCGAAGTGTTCATGGATTCCCCATCTGATGCCAACCCTCTTTTTGGGGGCGCTGGCGTTGGGATGTGTTTCAGCAACTCCGCGTTGGACACCCGATACCGTTGCACTGCCCAAGGAAACGCCGGAGGGTCTTGGGGTTCCGGCGCCTATTGAACAAAGGGCCGAACCTGTTCCGCCTGTTTCCGCGGAAGCCAATCGGGTCAAATTGACACGTGACGGCGCGTTGATTACGGCGTTGCGGAATAATCGCGACATGGATGTTGCACGGTTTGGGCCGCGCATCGGCGAGACATATATACCGGAAGCGCGCGCCGCATTCGATCCGACTTTGCTGGGAACGGTGTCCTACGGCCACATTGCCAATCCGGCCAACGTCGTGGCCGGGATGCCAGGTGTGGTGCGCGCCACCACGACGTCTTCCTCGCTGACCCTTCAGGAAACACTTCCAACAGGAACCCGGTTGTTCCTTTCGGGCGATATGGCCGTGTCGAGCCGGGACGTGCATCAAGGGGAGGCGACCATCGGCATCGAGCAGCCGCTCCTGAAAGGCGCCGGCCTCAACGCCAACCTAGTTGCGTTACGGCAGGCCCGTAACAGGGCCGCCCAAAGCGGGCATGCGTTCAGGGCGGTCGTGCTGGCGACGGTGCGCCAGGTCGAGACGGCCTATTGGAATCTGGCGCTGGCCAACGAGGTGCTCGCCATCCGGCAGTTTGCCTTGAAACTGGCCGATGAACAACTACAACGCGCCGAAAGCCTTTTTGCCGTCGGCAAGGCCATCGAGGGCGATGTGGCGGCGGCGCGCGCCGAAAAAGCGTCGCGCGGCGCGGATTTAACCGACGCCATGGCCGCCATCCGTGCTCAGACCGTGGCGCTCGTCCGGTTGATCAATCCTGGCGGTGCGCAGGCATGGAACGTCGAATTCGACTTGCTGGACGCGCCTGAAACAACCGAGGTGAATGTGGACGCGGACGAGTCCGAAAAGTTGGCGGTTGTCTATCGCCCTGAATTGGCCGAAGCCCGACTCGCCGCCGCCAATGCGGAACTGGCTGTGGCCGGCACGCGAAACGATCGCCTTCCGCAAGTCAACCTCGTCGGAACCTACGGCCGAATCAGCCATGGAACGGAACCGGGAGACGGCATCAACCACTTCGGGGATACGCCGTACGACAACTACCAGATTGGCCTGAATGTCCGCACGCCCATCTTGAACCGCGCGGAGCGTGCGCGCCATACGCGGTCGCGATTGGCCGCCGAACAGGCCAACCGGTCGGTGGCGAACGTCGAGCAGGGCATTGTGTCCGAGGTGCGGCAGGCCGCCATTCAGGTGGCGCGGTATTGGGAACGCATTCCCGCCACCCGTGAAGCCGTTGCCAGCCGGACCGAGCAGTTGCGCGTTGCGCAGGGGCGTTATGAGGCCGGTATGACGACCGAACTGGATCTCATGATTGTCCAGCGTGATCTTATCCAGGCGCGCATCGAAGAGGTCCAAGCGCGAGTTTCCTACATACAGGCGTTGACGGCTTTGTATGCCGCGGAAGGCACGTTGCTTGAGCGGCGCGGCATCGCGCTGGACATGGAGGAAGACCGATGACAACCTGCCGGTATATCCGGTAGTGTGACACGGATATCCGGCCGTTTCGTTCCGGCCGCATGGAGTAAAGCGAATGAGACGAAAGATAACAGCGGTACGGCGGGCGCCCGCAACGGCGGCGATAGTCGTGGCCTGTGTCGTGGCCGGGCTTGGATGCAAGCCGTCTCCTGGCGGTTCAGGCGATCCAAAGCAGGCCGCCAAGCCGCCCGCCCTAGTCAAAGTGGCCATGGCTCGCATTCAATCCGTTCCCATTCTATTGAACGGCATTGGAACCGTCGTCCCCATAACGACGATTCAAGTTCGCGCGCAGGTTGGAGGGGAATTGACGGAGGTTCATTTTACGGAGGGCGACCTTGTTGAAAAGGATCAGATACTGTTCTCGATTGATCCGCGTCCCTACCAAGTGGCGCTTGCCCAAGCCGAGGCCAATCTGGCCAAGATGATCGCCATGGCTGATCAGGCCCGTGCCCAGTGGGCCCGTGACAAGGCGCAAGCCGAAAACGCCCAGGCCGAATTCGAGCGAAACAAGCCGTTGTTGCCGAAAGGCATGGTGTCAAAGGAGGAATTCGACAAGGTCCGCGCCGCTGCGGAGGCGTCGAAGGCCGTTGTGGCCGCATCCGAGGCCGCCATCAAATCCGCCGAGGAGAGCGTTCGCGCCGCCAAGGTGGCCATTGAAGACGCAACGCTCAAACTCGGCTACTGTACCATTCGTTCGCCGATTGGCGGCCGGACCGGCAGCCTGTTGATTCATGCGGGCAACCTTGTGAAAGCCAACGACGCGGCGCCGATGGTCGTCGTCAACCAAATCGCGCCCATTCATGTGTCGTTTACCTTGCCTGAACGCCATTTGGGCGCGGTCCGGGCCGCCATGGCGCAAGGCCCCCTTGACGTCACGGCCCGGCCCCAAGGCGGGGAGGGGAGCGTTGCCGAAGGATCGTTGACGTTTGTGGACAACGAGGTAGACCAGAGCACGGGCACGATACGGTTCAAGGCCGTGTTTCCCAATGAAGACGGGTTGTTGTGGCCGGGACAGTTTGTTCGGGTCTTCCTGAGGGTCGGCGCCCGCGAAAAGGCCGTCGTCGTTCCGTCGCGCGCCGTACAGACGGGCCAGCAGGGCACGTATGTGTATGTGCTGAAAGATGACAAGACCATCGAATTGCGTCCTGTGACCACGGGAGAAAGTCATGAGGATGTAACAATCATCACGGAAGGCGTCGCGGAAAAAGAAACGGTCGTTACCGACGGCCATCTCAAACTGATGCCGGGCGCCACGGCCGTCGTCGCGGATGAAAAGCCGCCCGCGGGAGAAAAGCGGTAATGCACTTTTCCGCGTTGTTCATTCGACGGCCCGTCATGACAACCCTGGTGATGTTGGCCATATTCCTGGCCGGTGTGCTTGGGTATCGCGCGTTGCCCGTCAATGATCTTCCCAATGTGGACTTTCCCACGCTGACCGTGTCCGCCAGTTTGCCGGGGGCGAGCCCTGAAACCATGGCGTCGTCCGTCGCCACGCCACTCGAACGGCAATTCTCGACCATTGCCGGCCTTGACTCGATGAATTCGATCAGCGCGCTCGGTTCCACGCAGATCGCGCTCCAGTTCAGCCTCGAACGAAACATTGACGATGCGGCCCTCGACGTGCAGTCGGCCATCTCGGCCGCTGGACGCGACCTGCCGCGCGACATGCCCCAGCCGCCGTCGTTCCGCAAGTCCAATCCCGCCGACCAACCCATCCTCTATCTCGCGTTGAGCAGCCCGGTTCTGCCGCTGTCCGAAGTCAACGAGTGGGCCGACACCACCATCGCGCAGCGTATTTCGATGGTCAGCGGCGTCGCGCAAGTGCAGGTGTTCGGCTCCCAGAAATACGCGGTTCGGGTCCATCTCGATCCAGAGGCGATGGCCGCGCGCAAAATCGGCATTGATGAGGTCGTGACCGCGATTCAAACCGGAAATGTGAATACCCCGTTGGGGGATTTGCAGGGTGACGCAAAGGCCTTTGTTTTACAGGCCAATGGCCAGTTGTTGGATGCGAAGTCCTATCTGCCCTTGATTGTGGCATGGCGAAACGGCGCGCCTGTGCGCCTGGAAGACATCGGCACGGCGGTGGATAGCGTTGAAAACGACCGTATCGCAGCATGGTACAACAACGAGCGGGGCATCGTCCTTGCCATCCAAAGACAGCCCGGCACAAATACCATTGCCGTCGTGGACGCCATCAAAAAACTGCTGCCCGCGTTTCGCCGGCAGATCCCGGCGTCCGTGAAAATGGAGATCCTTTTCGACCGGTCCGAGTCCATTCGCGAATCGGTGAACGACGTCAAATTCACCCTTGTGCTGGCGATTGCGCTCGTCATACTGGTCATTTTTTTGTTTCTGCGCAATATCACGGCGACCGTCATTCCGAGCCTCGCACTGATTCTCTCGCTCGTGGGCACGTTTGCCGTCATGCGCCTGCTCGACTACAGCGTGGACAACCTTTCGCTCATGGCGCTGACGCTCAGCGTGGGGTTCGTCGTGGACGATGCGATCGTCATGATCGAAAACATCGTCCGGCACATGGAAAAAGGCGAAACGCCCCGGGAGGCCTCCTATCGCGGTTCGGGCGAAATCGGGTTTACGATTCTTTCGATGACTCTCTCGCTGACGGCCGTTTTCATTCCGGTCCTGTTCATGGGCGGACTCATCGGACGCCTCCTCAATGAGTTCGCCGTGACCATCAGCGTCGCCATTCTCATTTCCGGATTCATCTCGCTGACGCAGACGCCGATGTTGTGCAGCCGTTTTCTTCGGCCAAGCGCCAACGCCTCGCACGGCCTGCTGTACAACGTGCTCGAAAAGATGTTCAACGGCATGTTGGCGGTGTACGACTGGAGCCTTCGGATCGCCATCCGCCATCGCCTGATTACGGTCCTTACGCTCATCCCGTTGCTCGCGGGAACCCTTTACCTGTTTCGCGTTCTGCCGAAAGGCTTCATTCCAGCCGAAGACACCGGGCAAGTGGTGTGTTCCACCGAGGGTCCCCAAGGGATTTCCTTCACGGACATGCGGCGTCACCAGACGGCCCTTGCCGAAATCGTCGCGCAGGATCCGGCCGTGGCCGGTTTCATGTCGTCCGTCGGGGGCGGCGGCATGACGCAAGGCAACAATTCGGGCCGGATGTTCATGCGCTTGAAACCTCGCCACGAACGGGATTCCGTGGACGATTTTATCCAGCGAATGCGCATCAAACTCGCGCAGGAGCCCGGCATTCGCGCCTTCATGCAGAATCGCCCCAGCATCACCATCGGCGGCCAGGCGACAAAAAGCCTTTACCAATTCACGCTGCAATCGCCCGACACGGACGAACTTTACCGCTTTGCGCCCATGCTGGAAGCCCGGGTGCGCGATATTCCCGGCCTACAGGACGTAACCACGGATCTGCAACTGTCCAATCCGGAACTTGAAATCGAAATTGATCGCGACAAGGCCTCGGCGCTCGGCATTACCGCCGCACAAATTGAAAACGCATTGTATGCGGCGTACGGTTCGCGACAGATATCCACTATCTTCGCGCCCAACAACCAATATCGCGTTGTCGTCGAACTCAAGCCCGAATACCGGCTTGATCCCCATGCGCTTTCGATGCTTTATGTCCGTTCCAATACGGGTCGCCTTGTTCCCGTCAACACGATTGCGTCGCTTCGCCCATCCGTGGGACCCCTTATCGTTACCCACCTCGGCCAGCTTCCATCCGCCACCCTATCCTTCAACCTCCAGCCCGGATTTTCCTTGGGCGAAGCCGTTGACAAGGTCAATGACGTTGCCCGGCAAGTGCTGCCGGACTCCATTACAACCAGTTTCCAGGGCACGGCGCAGGCGTTTCGTTCTTCGATGGCCGGCATGGGGGTTCTGGTGATCGCCGCCATTGTCGCCATCTACATCGTCCTCGGCATCCTGTACGAAAGTTTCATCCATCCCCTCACGATTCTTTCCGGATTGCCCGCCGCCGGCGTCGGCGCGCTTGCCACCCTGTTGTTGTTCGGCGCGGAACTCAATATTTTCTCCCTCGTCGGCGTGATCATGCTTATCGGCATTGTGAAGAAAAACGCCATCATGATGGTGGACTTTGCCATCGAGGCGCAAAAAGACCCCAACGTCAGCGCGCATGACGCCATCTATCACGCCTGCCTCACGCGGTTCCGACCCATCATGATGACGACCATGGCCGCCCTGATGGGCACCTTGCCGATTGCGCTCGGTATGGGCGCCGGATCCGAATCGCGCCGTCCGCTCGGACTCGCCGTTGTCGGCGGATTGATCGTTTCCCAGATGCTTACGCTCTATATCACCCCCGCCGTGTATCTTTACATGGAAGCTGTGCGCCGGCGGCTTTCGCGCAATAAACCGGAAAAGGCCCTTTCATAAGGCGGATGTTCTTGTATTACCGAATTGCAAGAATGTCTTTCGCGGTTTCGACGACGGTCTCCACAGTGATACGGGTCATGCACCGGTGATCGGTTTCGCAGACGGGTTTCTGGCACGGGCCGCAGTCTACATCCACCCGGACGACGCGACCGCGTTCGTATGGGCTGTGGGTATAAAGGGGTGAAGTGGGTCCCATGATGCAGAGTACGGGCACATGGAAGGCGATGGCGACATGGCGCGGCCCGCTGTCGTTGCCGATGAGGAGATCGAGTTGCGAGATCGCGGCCTTGAGACGCCCGACCGATCCTTGGCCATCGAGTTGAACGACGGGATTTTTTGCGGCCTCGAGAAACTGCCGCCTGAGTGCGTCTTCACCCGGGCCGGTCAGCAACAGGCATTCGGCGGACACGTCGTTGTAAAGCGCGTCCGCCACCGCCGCAAACCGTTCGACGGGCCAGCGTTTGCTTGGGCCGAAGGCCGCGCCGGGCGCAATGCCAATGCGCGGTCCGCCCCCCTGGAACAGCGATCGGATTCGCCCGGCTTCCACGGGATCCGCATGCAGTTCAAGTCCGCCTTTATCGTCTTCGCATCCGATCTTTGCGACGAGGCGAAGGTATTCCTCCGCTGTATAGATGGGAACCCGTTTGCCCTCTTCGCGCGGAAACGCGACCGCTCGCGTGAGCAAGACGGTCCGTCCGTTGCAGGCATACCCCACGCGGCGGCGCGATCCCGTGAGCCGCGCAAGCAGGGCCGCGCGAAATGAATGCGGAAACACCACCGTCAAATCGCGGGCAAAGGGCCGCAACTTGATCGCGGTGCGCACCAGCGCGGACAGCGGGGCGTGCGCCGGAAAGGGAACAATCCGGCGAAACCACGGAAGCCCTTCGAGCAAATCGCACGCCGACGGAACACCCGCGACCGTGAAAGCGCCGAAACGCCGGTGCATAGCCCGAAGCGCGGGCGTGCACATCGCCACGTCGCCCAGCCAGTTCGGCACGATCGCAAGGACGGATTTTTCGGATAACACAGCCATTTCGCCTCGTATCAGACCTATCCAATGCGCCACAGGATAGCAGGATTTAGGGAATGAGAGGAAACCGGTCCGCTATCCGCGTCTAATGACGGGTTTGGGCGGGCAAGATATCTGAAAGCCGACCAAGATGCCGCTTCTACCATGGACGCGGCATCCTTCCCGCGTTCCTTGTGTGCGGCCCGGAGCCTGTAGGGGGCATTTTTTCGGCCGATGACGCGATGTGGACAGCCGTCCTTTGCATTGGTGTACAATGGGTCCGGTAAACGGACAAACGCGGAGGGTGGGCCATGCCGGACAAAGTCGTGTTGTTTACGGGCGCGGGCGGTTTCCTGGGGCGCTATATCCTGCGCCATTATCTCGACGAGACGGATTACGATCTTTATCTGCTTGAACAGGGGCCGTTTCTCAACAGACTTAAGGCGCATTTGGATGCAACGGTCAAGGATCCGAAACGTCGCGCGGCGGCGCGGGTCATTGACGGCGACATCACAAAACCGGGGCTTGGCCTCGACCCGGCCCTGCAGGATGAACTCCGCGGGCGCGTTACGCATGCCATCCATTTGGCCGCGCTGTACAACCTCTCCGTAACACGGGACGTCGCCATGCGCATCAATGTGGACGGCACGAAAAACCTGCTCGATTTCCTGGAAACGATAGGGCCGTTTAAAAAACTCGCCCACACGAGCACGCTGGCTGTCGCGGGGACGCACGTGGGGGCGTTTTCGGAGGATGATTTCGACAAAGGGCAAAAGTTCAAGAACTATTACGAGGAAACGAAATTCCTCAGCGAGAAACTCGTGCGCGAACGTTGGATGGACAAGGTTCCCGCAGTGGTCATGCGGCCGTCGGTGGTCGTGGGCGACTCGAAGACAGGATATATCGAAAAGATTGACGGGCCGTACTACGCGATGATCACGGTCGCGCGCGGGCTGCACTGGATGGTGCCGGATTCCGGCCCGACCAAATGCCACATTGCGCCGGTGGACTTTGTGACGGACGGATTTTTCGCGCTTTTTGAAAAGGGGGACGCGCCTCCGGGAACGGTCTATTCGCTGATGGATCCGAATCCGATCACGTATAACGACTTTTTGGATTTGATCTGCGACCGGTGGCCGAAACGCCGGCCCTTGTTCCACGTGTCCCCGCGTTTGATGGCGCCCATAGCGCGCACGAAATTGTTCGAGATACTGACCGGTATCCCGTGGACGGCGTTTCTCTACGCGGGACAGCCGATTGACTACAATCTGGAAAAGAGCACGGCGGCGCTGGCGCGTCTGGGCATAAGTTGCCCGCCGGTGTCTTCGTATGTGGATGTCATGATTCGGTACTTCCGCGAACATTATCACGACGCGAATGTGCGCCGGGAAAACTGGTGGAAATAGACGCCCGGTCGCGAGAAGAAATGCCGGACGTGCGGGGAGGATGCCATGGCGAAGAATGTGTGGACGCCCGCGGAACGTGTTTTCCGCGGGTGGATGTTGATTAGCGCCGGGATGTACGCGCTGGGCGCGGCCGCTTTTCTGGTGATTGGCGCATCCATTCCCGGAGTTATCAACGCGATCAGCCGGTACACGCTGCCCTTGCCGCTGTACCCGATGCCCACCGATGCGCCCGAAGGCGCGTTCTGGCGGATCTTGTCGGTTTCCATGATGGCAATGTTAACGTGGATTTCCGTGCAGGCGTACCGCGACCCGCGCCGTCATGGGAACATGATTCCGATCCTGCTTCTCTCGAAGACCTGCTCGACCGCGTGTTACACCGTCTTTTTCATACGGCACGGCCATCTGGCCTACATGGTGGGATTTCTTACGGACGGCCCGATCTTTCTGGTCACGGCGCTATTGTGGTATGCCGCCGCCGGGGGGGAACGAAATCTAACGCGCGGCGAGGATCGCATCCTTGCGGCCCTTGGAGAAGCTTTTATGCCACGGGGCGGCCGGTTCGACTTGGGATTCGCGGACGTTCGGGAAGCGAGCCTCGACGGCACAACCCGGATGCTGGCGGTGATGGATGTGCCAACGTTGCTGGCCATGCGCCTGTCGCTCCATTTCCTCAACTGGACGCCGGTTCCGGCGTTCGGACGCCGCTTGGTCTCTTTATCCGCGGATCGGCGCGCCGAATGGCTGATGCGCCTCGAGGCGCGGCGCAGTGTGATGCTGCGCACATGCGTCATAATTGCCAAAGTGCTGATCCTGGTGCCTTTCTTCGAACAACCTGAGGCCATGGATGCCGTGGGATACGATCCCGCTGCGAGGGTACGCCCATGAAGACCATGACCTATTATTGCAAAGCGGCCGTTATTGGAACGGGTGCGGGCGGGGCCGTGGCCGGCGCCACGCTGGCCGAAGCCGGCATTGACACCATTCTTGTCGAACAGGGCGGCGTCCACGGCACCGCCGGGCACCAAGGAGTCCTCGACGGTCTCACGAACATGTACGCCGACGCCGCGATGACCGTGGCGCTTGGGCGCCCGTTCATTCCCATGCCCATCGGAAAGGCCGTGGGCGGTTCGACCATTATCAATAGTTCGACCTGTTTTCGTCCGCCGCGCGACCGGGTTGCGGCGTGGGGGGGGCCTTCTTACGAGGAACTGGAACCGTTTTTTTCGGACATTGAGGAGAGCATTTCCGTAACGACCGTGGACACGGAAATCCTGGGCGGAAACGGCCGTATCCTCAAGCGCGGATGTGACGCCCTCGGCGTCGAACTGAAGCCGTTGCGACACAATATTCGCGACTGCAAGGGGCGCGGCCAGTGCCAGTACGGTTGTCCCGAAGGCGCCAAGCAGAGTATGGAAAAGAATTTTATTCCGCGAGCGCTGGGGGCGGGCGCCCGGCTTCTAGCAGGGCGCCGGGTGGACCGGCTTCTGATGAATGACGGGAAGGCGGTGGGAGTGGCCGGCCAAGGCCCGGAGGGGCGATTTGAGATTCGAGCGGACGTCATCGTGCTTGCGATGGGCGCGTTTCAGACCCCGGCGTTTCTGTTGCGGAACGATGTGGCCAACTCATCGGAACGCGTGGGACGCGGCTTGCATGTGCATCCAGCAACCCGGGTATTGGCCGAGATGGACGAAATCGTGGACGGGTTCAAGGGGTTGCCCCAAGGAGCCTATGTTGACCGCTGGGCCGATCGCGGCATCATGCTGGAAGGCATTTTTACACCGCCCGGCCTCATGATTGCCGGCGCGCCCGGCGCGGGCCATGCCCTCAAGAATCTCGCGGCCGATTACCGGCGCCTGTCCGGATTCGGCGTGATGGTTGCCGATACGGCGTCGGGCCGCGTGTTGCGGGGGCGCTTCGGCCTGCCCTTTATTGTGCTGTATCAGACAAGCCGGCGCGACGCGGAAACGATGCGGTTCGGCATTGCGCGGCTGGCCGAAATCTTTTTTGCCGCCGGAGCCAAAAGGGTCTTCACCAATTTCCTTCCCATGATGTCCCTTGAATCGCCCGGCGATCTCAAGGCGTTCGAGTCCGCGCCCGTGAAACCGTCCTATCTCGAAATGATGGCGTTTCACCCGCTCGGCACGTGCCGCATGGGTTCATCGCCCGCCGATTCGGTCGTTGATTTCGACTTGGCCGCCCACGACGTTCCCAATCTCTACATTATGGACGGCTCGGTGGTGCCCGGTTCGCTGGGCGTCAATCCGCAAATTACCATCATGGGCCTTGCGCTTCGCGCCGCGCGCCGTCTGGCTGCACGATTGCGCGCATAATTCGGAACGGGATGGCGGACACGTTTCGGGTTTACGTTTCGTCGCCGGATTCTTCCCGGAGCGCATGGGCGATGCGATTGAGGGCGTGAAAGAACTCGCGCTGTTGGGCCTCGTAATCTTCCTCGGCCTGTTTGATCGCTTTCTCGGCTTGGATCCGTTCGTTTTCGAGTTCGCACGCAAAGGACATTGCCGCGGACAGGGCTGTCAGCAGACTATCCACGCGGGGACTTTTTTTCTCGATTTCTTCAAGACGGGCATTGACCTGTTCGGCAATGCGTAGGGTGGTCTCCTCGTCGGTGAAAACCGGAACGTTAAGACGCATGCGGCCCACGACGACTTCAACGGTCTCCGGTTTCATGCGCGAATCTCCGCCGTCAGGGCTTCGGTGTATTCCAGGATTTTGGCGAGGCGTTGCTCAATCTCTTCCTGCATGGCCTTGTGGCGATCATTCTCCAATTTTAGTGTGGCATACTCATCCATGCGTTCCTTGAATACGGCGAGTTCCTTGGATTGCGACCAAAGGCGTGTTTGCATCTCGTCGCGCGCGGCCGTGATTTTTTTCAGTTGCCGTTGTGTTTCATGCAAATCGGTCTTGAGATCCTTGATGTCCCGGAGGATTTGCTTGATTTGTTGGGCGAGCAACGGATTCATTGGCGGGATTCGGGCTTCGGATTTCGGGTTTCGGGGTGGCAAACGGGGCTTTCGTGCGCGTACTCGTACTCGTGCTTGCACTCGAAAACGCGAGATGGCATGAAATTTCTCTGTCCCAGGTTCTGTTCTTGATTACGAATTGTCATGAGCCCGTGGGGCGCCCCGGTGGGGGTGAAAAAGCGTTCTATTGTATTCTCTGGAAAATGATTGAAAATATTCGTAATTCATTATTTCGATTACGAGTACGATCACAAAAAGTACGGAAAGGATCAGAAAGGGCATCTTGTCCGCATTGATGCTCCATTCCCTAAACACCAAACCCCATGACAATGCAGGCTTACCCATCGGCTAACGCAACTCCGCGGCAAATCCCGTCTGTAACCGTTTCAAAATGCGGTCCCATGCCTTTTGTGTTTCGGCATCGGTCAAGGTTTTTTCATTGGATTGAAACACGAGGCTCAAGGCCACGCTTTTTTTGCCGTCGGGCACCTGTTTGCCGGCGTAGACGTCGAAAATCTCGACGGAGACCAGCCATTTGCCCCCCGTTTCCAGTGCCGCGTCGCGCAGCGCCCCCGCCGGGACCTCCATGTCCACCAAAACCGCCAGATCACGACGTGACGGCGGGAAGGACGGAATGGGTTCAAACCGTTTGATCGGGATGGGCGTGCTGATTAGAGTTTCGAGATCCAGTTCGCAGACAAAAACAGGTTGATCAATGTCGTACGTTTTTAGGATTGCCTCCCGGACCTCGCCCAACCGGCCGATTGTCTTGCCGTTTACGACAACTTTGCCGCACTGCCCCGGCTGGAAAGGTCCGAATGTGTCGTCTTCAAAGACCGCCTTTGTCGCAAAATAATCCAAAACGGCTTCCGTGTATCCCTTGAGATCGTGGAAATCGAGCGCCAATTGGGGGCGACTCCATTGCTTCGGTCCGTTTTTTCCGCATAGGACGATGCCCGCGCGCATCTCCTGTTTCGGCAGGGGCTGGCCGGGCCTAGGACGGTAAACGGGGCCGATTTCGAAGGCCATGATGTCCGGATTGCCATGGCGAACATTCCGGGAAACGGTGTTGAACAGGCCGGGAATCAGCGAACTGCGCATGGTGGCGAGTTTTTCCGACAACGGGTTTTGGAGGACGACCATTTCCTGGAACGATTCGTCCAATCCACTTTTTGACACATCGTCCGCACAACTGAAGGTCCAGTTGAAGAACTCGGTCAGACCCAATCCGGTCAGATAGCGCCGGAGGTCGCGTATGATGTTTTCGCCCGGTGCAAAGACTTCCCCGCTCTGGCGGATGAAGGGCAATGTGGCGGCTATCCGGTCATAACCATGGAACCGCGCGATTTCCTCGATGAGATCCGCCTCCTGCGAGGCGTCGTGCCGCCATGATGGAACTTTTACGGTGCAGGAAACGTCATCGGACGCGACAATTGCAAATCCGAGGCGTTCGATGATGCCTCGTTGCGATTCGGGTTCCACCGGTGTCCCCAGCAGGGCGTTGGAACGGCTGTAACGGAGAGTAATATGCTTCGGGGACGGCTTGATCGGGTTTTCGTCCAGTACATTCCGGGCGATTCGGGCGCCCGCCAGTTGCTGCATGAGCATAGCCGCCCGATTACACGCATAATAGGCCATGTCGAAATCCGCGCCACGCTGGAAACGCATCGAGGCCTCGGTTTGCATGCCAAGCGTTCGCGCGGTCTTGCGAATGGACGAGGGATTGAACACCGCGCTTTCGAGAAAGATGGCGCGCGTGCCGTCGTTCACTTCGCTGTCCTTCCCGCCCATGATCCCCGCGACGGCCACCGGGACTTCCGCATCGGCGATGATCAGCATGTCGCCGCCGAGTTTCCGTTCCTCGCCGTCAATGCTGACCATTGTTTCTCCAGGCTTTGCCCGGCGCACCACGATGCGGTTCTCCCGCAGCAGCGCATAATCGAACGCATGGAGGGGATGGCCGGTTTCCATCAGGACATAATTCGTAATGTCCACAATGTTGCTAATGGGGCGCTGGCCCGCCGCGATCAATCGCCGGCACATCCACTGTGGCGACGGCCCGACCTGCACGTCCATCAGGACACGTCCTAAGTACCGCGGACACAGGTCCGGATCTTGGATGGTCACCGAAGACAATGACGAGACTTCTTCCGCGGATTCAATGAATTGCAGGGTGGGAATGCGCAGTTCGAGGCCATAGTACGCCGCCAATTCGCGGGCCACGCCGATCATGCAGGCCCAATCGCCCCGGTTGGGCGTTACTTCTATCTCGAAAATGACGTCATCCAACCCAAGAAGCGGTATGGCATCCTCTCCAACCGCCGTGTCCGGGGGAAGAATCATTAGACCGGTATGATCCTCGCCGAGTCCGAGTTCGCGGGCCGAGCACATCATGCCCTGCGATTCGACACCGCGCATCTTGCGCGCGCCAATCTCGAAACTTTCGGCCAAGACCGCGCCGACGACGGCTGTGGGGACAATATCCCCCGCTTTCATGTTTTTTGCGCCGCATACGATCTGCAACGGTTCGGAACGCCCGATGTCCGTCTTGCATACCACTAATTTATCCGCATTCGGATGCGGATCAATGCTCAGGATGCGGCCCGTGAAGATGTTCTTCATCCCCGCGCCGGGACGTTCAACGGCCTCGATTTCGATGCCGAGCATGGTCAGACGTTCGGCCAATTCGTCGGGACCGACGGGGAGGTCAACATATTCACGCAGCCAATTCAGGGACACCCGCATGAAACATTCTCCGTTTTGTTAGAACTGTTCACAGAAGCGCAAGTCGTTTTCGTAGATAAGTCCGATGCTGTCAATCGCGTGTTTCAGCATCGCGATGCGGTCCACGCCCAAACCGAAGGCATAGCCCGTGTATTGTTCATAGTCGTATTTCGCGTGGCGGAACACTTCGGGATGAACCATGCCGCATCCGAGGATTTCCAGCCAGCCGCTGTTTTTGCAGACGCGGCATCCGGCGCCCTTGCATACGGTGCATGAGATGTCCACTTCCGCCGACGGTTCGGTGAAGGGGAAGAAGTGCGGGCGGAACCGGACCTTCGTGTCGCGCGAGAAGAAGGAGTGGATAAAGTGCATCAACGTGCCCTTCAGGTCGGCGAAGGTGATGCCCCTGTCCACGAGCAGTCCCTCCAGTTGGAAGAACATGGGGCTATGGCTCGCATCGTAGTCCACCCGGTAAACCCGGCCCGGGGCGACAATGGCCACGGGCGGTTGAGTGCGTTCCATGACGCGCATCTGGACCGGGGAGGTGTGCGTGCGCAATACGACGCCCGGCGACACGAAGAACGTGTCGTGCGAGTCGCGGGCCGGATGATCCGCCGGCGTGTTCAAACAATCGAAATTATAATACTCGGTTTCGATGTCCGGACCGGTGGCCACCTGAAAACCCATGTCTTGGAAAATGCGGAGAATCTCTTCGGTTACCCTGGGGATCACATGCATGTGACCACGCGGTGGACGGCGTCCCGGCAGCGACAGGTCCACCCGGTTTGACTTGGCCTTGCGATCCGCTTCGATGGCGGCGATTTCAGCGGCCCGTTTTTCGATGGCCTCCCCGATGACACGCTTGGCCTCATTGGCGGCCTGTCCCATGGCCGGACGTTCTTCGGCGGGCACTTGCGCCAGTCCCCGCAGCGCTTCCGTCACGAGTCCCTTTCGTCCAAGGTACTTGACGCGTAATTCCTCGATGGCCTGCAATGATGCGGCGTTTGCGGCGGATTCAAGCGCCTCCCGTGCAATTTGTTCCAATTTTGCTTTCATGAAAAGCCCTTACCCATCAACTTTGTAAAAAAAACACCCGTTATCCTGGATAATGCGGACATTGCCTCGCAAGACTAAACGAACAGGGCCGTTCCAATTCGTACTTGGGTGGCCCCTTCTTCAACGGCCACCTCAAAATCGTTCGACATCCCCATGGAGCGTTCCGGCAAACCGAAGCGGTCCGCCAACTCGCGCAAACGGGCAAATACCGGCCGCACGATTTCCGGATTGTCCACCAAGGGCGCCATGGTCATAAGTCCCTGAACTTGGATATACCGCAATTGCGCCATGCGGTGCAAGGCGGATTCAATCGTTTCCGGGGTGAAGCCGTGCTTTGTTTCCTCGCCCGACACGTTGACTTCCACGAGTACAGGCATGATTTTCCCGGCCTCTCCGGCCCGCTGATCCAACGCTTCGGCCAATTCGAGACGATCCACCGAGTCCACGCAATCGAACAAGGCCACCACATCGCGCGTCTTTCGGCGCTGCACGCTTCCAATCATGTGCCATGTTGCCGGCGCCGCTGCCGCCTCGATTTTCCCGCGCGCATCCTCGACGCGGTTTTCGCCGAAATCCCGGATACCCAAATCGAGCAATATGCGCACCTCGGCCAATGATACAGTCTTCGTCACAGCAATAAGCCGAATGCTGTCCGGCGGGCGTTGCGCACGATTCGCCGCCTCGGTGATTCGTTTCTGAATCGCCGCAAGGTTCATGCGAATGCGGTCGTGCAAAACGTCCATCCAAACGTGCTTCCCAAAGAAAAAAGGTTATTTCCCGCGTGTGGGGCGGACGGGAACTCGGTTTCCCATGGGCGGCATCCTCGCAAAGACTACTTCGGCTGTTCGACGGGCGCGTTCCGGTATTTCTCGGCTTCTTCGCGCCGAAGAACCGCCTTCTTTTCGGACAACGACAACGGTATGCCCGCCTTGAGTTTTACGTCAATAATCATCTTGAGCGCTTCCTCGGCAAACGGGGCGCTTTTAGACCATGCATTCTGGAGGACGGCGATGGCCTCGAGGTAACGTTCTTCCTCGATGAGTTTTATGGCCTCCATACGCATGATGCGGCCCAGGGCAAAACTGTCCGGTTCGTCGGGACCTTCAGTCATTTCTTTCCAAATATCCATGGCCTCGGCCCGCAGGCGTTCGGCTTCATGGCGCGCCGCTTCAGCCTGCGCCGGATCCGAATCCTTCAGTGCGTTCGCCCGTTCCAAGGCTTTTTCGGCATTCCGTTCCCGAATAAGGCCGTCGTTTCGTGCGATGAACCGCCGCGCTTTCGGTTCCTCGGTTACGTTGCCGAGATTCTTGTTCAGGTAATCGGTCCAACCGGCCTTGGCCTCCTCGTATTGCCCGTTCAATTCGAAGCAGATGTACAACTGCCGGGGCACCCAGCGGTCGTGCCGGTGGCGGATGGCTTCCGAGAGGTATTTGACCGCATTGGCGTAATCCTTAAGTTTTTCCTTGTAAATCGAGAAACCCAGATCGAAATAGAGTTTGTAGTTACGGGGATTTTTGCGAATGCCGTCCTTTAAAAAATCGATCGCGAGATAGTAATAGGTTTCTTTTTCGCCAAGCCGGACGCCGTATTTCGGGTTGAACTTCTTGAGCGGTTCAGGCGTGTCGGGCATTTTGGCCGTGGCGTTGTAGGCCAGATGCCACGAACCCAGCAGATAGGCGTCTACAAAGGTCGGATCCAGTTTCACGCAGGTCTGCATGAGCGGAATCATGCGGTGCATGAGGCCCTGGTGCCAATATTTGTCCACCTGAAGCCACACGAAATTTGCCGCGACCTTACGGAAACCGAAGAAGATGTTGCTCAAACCGACATTGCCACCCTCGCCGGAATAAATCTGGTTCGGGTCGAATTCGGACGACACTCCCATGAGTTTGCCCTCGCGCAGGAAGGCGAGGAAATCCCTCCGTTCGGCGTCCAGCACGGGGCTTCGCGCCAGATCCCAGACGATGCGATCGTTGGTTTCGTCTTTTGTGAGGGCGACCAGCCGGGAAATTGCATTGCCCTTTTCGTCCACGGTTTCCAAGGGCGTCGTGATGTGCGGTTCGACGGCCTGCTGAACGCGGTCGAACAGTTCGCGATCCTTCATACGCGCGGCTTCGGGGTCCGTTTCGCCTGTCTTGGCAAACATGCGCAGTTGCGTTGCTTCCGCGAGAATCCAGCGGTAGAACATCTCGGATTCGCGCAGAAAACCGACGCGCCGGCCCTGGTAAGCGCCGAGCGCAAGCATGATTGCGATCAGGATCGCAAGGGGGATGTTCGAGGTCTTCTTCATGTAACGATTAAAATTCCTTCCGGCGGAAGACCCACTGGGCAATCAGGAAGCCGGCAACGGCATAGACAAGTCCATAGACGACCAGATTGGCAATCATGAGGTCCCGGGGTGGATCGTTGGGCTGCAAATAGAGGATCTGATCCTTGAGACTGAAATTTTGCAGGTTGGGTAAAACCTGATACAGCCCGTAGGCAAGCTTGCCAATCAGCGCGTCGAAATATTCGCCGGTCTGCCCGGCCCGCACATAAACGTCCTTCAGATATTCCGTCAGATTGCCCGTGATGTAAATAAAAAGCCCCGCGATGGTCGGCAGGACCGCGGACGTGGCAGTGCAGGACACCGCAAAGGTGAACGCGGACACGATCAGGAATTGGAAATAGGTCAGGAACACGGACCATAGCAGCAGGGTCGGCATGATGCGCTGGCGCATGTACAACGCGATGAAAAACAGCGCGCCCATCAACAATAGATTGATGATGACGATCAATTGCACGCCGATGAATTTGCCCAGCAGATATTGAAAGCGCCGGACGGGTTTCGACAGCACCGTGTAAATGACCTTGTTTTCGACTTCGGAAGGCACGACCGAGGCGCTGATGAATATCGTAATCAGCACGCCAAAGATCGCGATGGCGGTCACGCAGATGTCCTTGACCAGTTTCGCCTCGACGTCCGTCTGGGCGTCGCCGATGGCGGTCTGCGTAAGAAACGCCGTCATGAAACTCGAACCGACGATGACCATGATGCTCAGGATAAGGAACCCGATCAGCGTTTTCTTGCGCATGCCTTCGCGCCAGGTATAAACGGCGATGGTCCACGGACCTCTCATATACTCGATTGCTTTGCCCATCACGAACCTCTCTTCGTGTTCTTGGCGCCGCCGACCACGCGGACGAACAGTTCTTCCAGCGTTTCCCGCCTCGGCGCAATCGCCTGAAGCGTAACGCCGGTGCTCCGGCACACCTCCAATGCCTGATAGACCGACATGGCATCCGGCACGCGAAGCGCGGCGCGGTTTTCAACGACATCTTCGACTTCCAACCCCTTGCCGCGGAAGAGTTCAATCGTTTCCGGGGTGGCGCCATCCACCTGAACTACCACTTCGCGGTTGACCAGGAGTTCGTCCAGCGTTCCCAGGGTTTGCAGGACGCCTTCATAAAGGATGCCGACCCGGTCGCTGATCAATTCGACTTCCAAAAGTTCGTGCGAAGAAATCAAAAGCGTCTTGCCCTTGTCGCGGAGATTGGCGAGAATATCGCGAATTTCCTTTCGGGCGATCGGATCGAGCCCCGTTGTCGGTTCGTCCAGAATGAGAATTTGCGGATCGCTCAGGAGGGCCTGCGCCAGTCCGATGCGCTGCCGCATCCCCTTCGAATAGCCGCGAATGAGCCGTTTGCGCGCGCGCGACATGCCCACAATCTCAAGCGTTTCGTCAATGCGCCGGCGCAAATCCGCGCCGCGAAGACCGTAGAGATGCCCATAGAATTTGAGCACCTCCTCGCCCTTGAGAAAGTCGGGGTAATAGGCCCCTTCGGGCAAATAGCCGATCTGGCGGCGGACCTCGGCGGATCCGATATCCTTGCTGCCAAGGATTTCCATGTCGCCTGAAGTCGGAAAAATGAGGCCCAGCAGCAACTTGATTGTCGTGGTTTTTCCGGATCCATTCGGGCCGAGGTATCCGAAAATCTCGCCTGAATGAATGGTGAGATTCAGGTTGTTCAGCGCATGAACGTCCTGGCCGCGCAAGGCTGCTTCGTAGATTTTCGTCAGATTCTGTGTTTGAATCACTACGGACACGGACTTGAGCCTTTCGTCCCGGCCACATGAACGTCTTGCCGGAAAGTGTTCGGTTTCCCAATGGCAACAGTGGCAAAATGATAGCAGACAACCGCGCCGCGTTCAATTGCAGGAAAAGGCGTTGAAATCGGGGCACTGTTTGAGAATCTGGCGGGGTTTCAAGGTCGTGTCGGCGCGCGCGGCCCTGTAAGAAGTGCGGTAGAACCGGATGCGCTCCAATACCTCAGCGCGTATGGTCGAGGCAAAACCGGGCAATCAGGGCGCTGGCGTCAATGTCGTAGGAAATCGTTCCCATGAGCAACTGGTAAAAAGCGCCGCCCGGCCATGTATGCCCGCCGCCTTCGATACGATAAAAGACCACGTCCGCGCCCCCGGTTTGCGGCGTATAGGTTTCACGGTAGACCCGCGTGCCGTCCGTCGGCGACGCGTCGGGCATTGCGACAATCTGCGCGGTCGGATTGCAGCGGTTGTTGGCGACGCAGCGGGCAATCGTCGCCGGCACGGACAGCGTTTCGCCGAGGTTGCGGCCGTTCATCTCAATCGTGCCGCCGGTCCACGGCACAATCCCGTCGTTTTTCCCGTTGAAAGCGATTATCGGGACCGGCAGCGCGGGGTAGCAGGTGGACGCCAGATTCGCGGGAAGCGCCCCGGCCACCATGGCCGCGGCCGCAAAGCGTTCCGGCGCCTCGCAAACGAGCCGGTGCGCCATCATCGCGCCGTTGGACATGCCCGCCACGTACACGCGGCTGTCGTCCACATACAGGGACGACGACACGCGATCGAGAACGGCTTGGATAAAACCGACATCGTCCACATGGGTGTCGTACGCGGCGATTCCCGCCACGTTGCGCCCGTCGTTCCAGTTGCCCTTGTAGGCGTCCGGATATACCACGTTGAAACCAATTTGGTCGGCATGGGCATTCATGTTCGTCAGCGGGATCATATCGTCGCCCGTCTGGTCCATTCCATGCAACAGCACAAGAAGGGGAAAGGGAACACTGCCGTCATACAAGGCCGACTGGTGCACGCGATAGGTGCGCTGCAATCCATCGAATTCAAAGGAAATGGCCACGGGTTGTGGCGCGATACAGGCAAGGTCGGCGCCCGCGCATGCCACACCCAGCGCCGCCACAATCATCCATTGAACCATCCACACCGCACGTTTCATTGACAACGTCTCCGGAGTTTGGGCTTCTCTTCAATAAATACCCGGCCCGCCCCGAAATGTTTCTTTGGATTCCGGGCGCCGATTCGCATTTCATTTCCCGGCGGTTTCGCAACGCCGGGAAAATTCTGGTATATTCCCGATAGGAGGCGCCACGGGCGCCGCTGGAGGATCGCATGCAGCACCGGCAAAGCAAATCGGAATTTATTGCGCTCTTGGCGTTTCTGATTGTCGCCACGCTCGTTCTGACGAACGGGTTCGTGGCGCGGATATCGGCCCAAGGCAAGGATGTGGACGTTTTCGCCAAGATTCAGCCCATCGGCGACGTTCTGGGCATCATCCTCGACGAATACGTGCGCCCGCCCGATATTGACAAGGTGGTCGAAGGCGCGTTGGTCGGCATGCTGAACGCGCTCGACCGGCATAGCTCGTTCATTTCGGAAGACGCATTCAAGATTATGCGGGAGGAAACCCGAGGCGAATTCGAGGGCATCGGCGTTTCAATCCGGTTCGACGACGACAAAAATATCATCGTATACCAGCCGTTGGCCGATTCACCGGCCGCCAAGGCCGGTATTCTGTCGGGCGACATCATTTACAAGGTTGACGGCGTTTCCACGGCCGGCATGGCGCTGGAGGAAGTGGCGAAGCGCATCCGCGGACCGCGTGATTCGGTTGTGCGCATCACGGTGGCGCGCAAACGCGAGAACGCGGAACCCCAAATCATTGATTATACGATTAAACGCGGCAATATCCCCATTGAAAGCATCAAGGAAGCGCGACTGCTTCCGAGCGGTTTTGCCTATGTCCGGGTGAGTGATTTCAAGGACACGACCGCCAAGGATTTGTCGAAGCGCATTTCGGGTTTCCTGGAAAAGAACATGAAGGGATTGATCCTCGATCTTCGCTGGAATCCGGGCGGCCTGTTGCCGGCTTCCAAGGATGTATGCGAACTCTTTCTTCCCAAAAATTCGCTGGTGACGTATACACAGGGCCGCAAAACGGGGCGTTCATCGCTTACCGAAAACATGAAACTCTACACGGAAAAAGATCCGCTTGTGCCGTTGGGACTGCCGATTGTCGTGTTGGTCAACGAGGAAACGGCCAGTTGCTCGGAAATCGTGACCGGCGCACTGCAGTTCTATTCGCGGGCCATCGTGGTGGGCGTGAAGACTTACGGCAAGGGCAGCGTGCAGACAATTATCCCCCTGTCGAGGCCGCCCAATACCGCGCTGCGCTTGACAACCGCTCTCTATTACACGCCGGCGGAGGTCACCATTGACAGCGAAGGCATCAAACCCGATGTCGAGGTGCCCTTCTCGAAAGAAGAACAGCGGGCGCTGGTCGAACAGATGTTCGAATCGGTCAAGACCGATGCCTCCATGCTCAACCAGCAGAACCATGGAACGATAACGGGCAACGAGGCGTCCGAAAAAACCGCCGAAGACAAGCAACTCCAGCGGGCTGTTGAAATCCTTCAGGAAGATCCAGTCTTCGACAACCTCATCAAAAAGTATCACAAGGACACGCACGAGACGCAGGTCGCCGCGCCGGCGGATCGGATTTTGCAACAGGGACCTCATGCCGACAAAGATGACGCGGCTGTCGTGGTGAGTCCCGAAAATCCGCCCGCGCCGGAAAAGAAATAGCGATGCTGTACAAAATAATCCTGGATCGCCCCCAAGCGCCTTGGGCATGGAATGCAGGATAGACTGTCCAGCCTGTCCCAGGATTTTGTACATTTTAGTCCGATGGACTTTATGCATAACCGATGAGGACACCCCTCGCATGGGGTCGTGCGAAGGGCAGGTTAGGAGGCGTCAGCAAATAGACTGTACAATAGTGGAGTAGGTTTTGGAGTGAGCCGTCTGTTCGGCGCTTTGGATTGAGTGCCGGGCAGACCGTCCAATTCCAGCCAAAGCGCCGATCAGACGGCGCACTCCAAAGAGCGAAATGTAAAGTTTGTTGATTGACGACGCCTTAGTCCCGTAGGGACGGTTTGACTGTAGCCCAGGAGGAACTCTTGGGATCCGGAAGAAAGTCAAAAAACAGTCCCGTAGGGACGTGTGAAACGGAGCGCGTAAAAGAAAGCATGATGGCGCATACCCATGCAAGCCTATTTGACCATTGTGTGTTTTCGACCAAAGGCAAAACGGCACGGGATCGAATGCGGCGAGCGATGCATAGGGAACGGAACGAGCGGCTTCAAACGTCCCTCCGGGACTTCCCCGACACCGTCGCGAGATCCCAGGACTGGCGTCCTGGGTTATTCTCAAGGCGTCCCTCCGGGACTTCGTTTCGAACACCGTCTCATTCGACCGATCTGAAAATGTATAAACGTCCTGTCCAGCCTGTCCAAGGCAACAGAATTTCGCACTGCGGGACAGGCTGTCCAGCCTGTCCTACGCGCTTTCCCGATACGCTATTACATGCTGCCAAGTCGCGAAGAATCATTTTTAAGGATAAAACAGTAACAAGGTAATAAAAAGGGAGAATTCCATGCGGTCCGACAATCGCCGGAACGATCAGATGCGCCCGGTCGGGATTGTCCGCCATTACACGAAATATGCCGAGGGTTCCGTGCTGATTTCGTTTGGCGAAACCCGGGTGTTGTGCACCGCGACAGTGGACTGGACGCTGCCGCCGTTTCTGCGCGACAAGGGTCTTGGCTGGGTAACCGCCGAATACGGCATGCTGCCTCGTTCGACCGATCAGCGGACGGTCCGCGACAACAACAAAAAAGGCCGCGCGCAGGAAATCAGTCGGTTGATTGGACGGTCGCTGCGCAACGTGGTGGATCGCGCGGCGTTGGGCGAACGGCAGATTATCCTCGATTGCGACGTGATCCAGGCCGACGGCGGGACGCGAACCGCGGCGATAACGGGCGCGTACATCGCGCTGCACGATGCCCTGCAAACCCTCGTGGATTCGGGGAAATTGGACTCGCTTCCCCTGTACGATTCATGCGCGGCGGTCAGCGTCGGAATCGTGGACGGCAAGGTCATGTGCGATCTTTCCTACGAGGAAGACGTCCGGGCCGGGGTGGACATGAATGTCGTCATGCGCGGTAACGGCCAGTTGATAGAGGTGCAGGGATGCGCCGAGGGCAAGGCGTTCACGCGCGAAGACATGGATCGCATGATGGACGTGGCCGCGAAGGCGTGCCGCCGGCTGACCCGCCTGCAGCAGGAGGCGCTGCGCCGTGCCTGAAACGCTCGTCGTGGGAACGCGAAATCCCGGCAAGGTCCGCGAATTGGCCCTTTTGCTTGAGGGTCTGCCGTGGAACCTCAAGGGGCTGGGCGACCTGCCTCCCGTGGATGACCCGATTGAAGACGGCGATACCTTTGAAGCCAACGCCATCAAAAAGGCCCTGTATTTCAGCGGCTGTTTTGGGATGCCCGCCGTGGCGGACGATTCCGGGCTGGTTGTGGACGCGCTTGACGGCGGGCCGGGCGTCCATTCCGCCCGATATGCCGGCGACGGCGCAACCGACGCGGATCGAAACGTCAAACTCTTGGCCGCCCTTGCGAACGTCCCCGAAGCCGAACGCACCGCGCGCTTCGTCTGTTGCGCGGCGTTTGCCCGACCGGACGGGCCGCCCCATATCGAGATGGGAGTGACCGAAGGCCATATCCTGTTCGCGCCGCGCGGTCACGACGGATTCGGATACGATCCCTTATTCGTTCCCCGTGGCCACTCGCTGACGTTTGCCGAATTGTCGCCCCGCGAAAAAATGGCTGTAAGCCATCGCGGCAAAGCCTTTCGCAAACTGCGCGACTACCTGGAGTCGCTGTGAGCGCCGCTGAACACAAAATCGGCCATCCCGCCCGCGTGCTCGCGCATGAACATGAACACGAACAGGGCGTGGGGGGCTTGTCATGAAAATTGTGCCGCCGACGCCTGACGGAATTCGCGAAGCCGCACAGGCCGTTCGCGCGGGTGAAATTGTCGCGTATCCGACGGAAACCGTCTATGGCCTGGCGGCGGATCCTTTCTCGGAAGAAGCCGTGGCGCGTCTTTTCGACATCAAGGAACGCGATCGCGGAAAGCCGGTTTTGTTGATCGTGGCAAATGCAGCCCAGTTGGCCGGCGTGGTGTCCGCCGTTTCTCCCGAAGCCGAAGCCTGCATCCGCGCATTCTGGCCGGGACCGCTTTCCTTGCTGCTTCCCAAGGCCGCATGGCTGGCGCCCGGCATCACGGCAGGCGCCGAAAAGGTCTGCGTGCGCGAAACCTCATGCCCGATTGCGCGAACATTGTGCGAATACACCGGCCACGCCGTCACCTCGACTTCCGCCAATCCCAGCGGGGGCGAACCTGCGCGATCGATCGACGAAATGGACATGTCCGGCATCGCGATCGCCATTGACGGCGGACTCCTCCCGTTCAGCCCGCCTTCCACCGTCTACGATCCCGACGAACGCCGGATCCTCCGCGAAGGCGCCATTTCAGGGCAAACGTTATGGACCACGCTTTTCCCCTGACGTTCCCAATAGATTCAGTAGAAATGCCTCCGATATTCCCCTTGTCCCTCGGAAATAAAGGACGATGGCTCACCCAAAAATCCCCAAAAGAATCAAGAAAGGAAAAGCGCCGTCGGCTATTTTTATAAGCTGCTGGCGCTCAGTATGTTAAATGGTCGGGGCGACTGGATTTGAACCAGCGACCCCTAGACCCCCAGTCTAGTGCGCTAAACCGGACTGCGCTACGCCCCGACCGATGAGGTGAAGGGTATCAGAATGGCGCGCGGTTTGCAAACGGCCGGGCGTGGCCCATCCGCCGCATTCGTTTCAATAAGAATAGTTATCTGCTTATTTGCCATGGTGATATTTCGCCGGCCGGCTTGGCTTGTGGCCCCGTATCAGTCCGTTTCCGGCTGGGAAAGATCGTGTTCGACGAATTCGATGATGGCTTGCCGGTCTTCGTCGGAAATTCGGGAAAATAGGATGGCCACTTTGAAATGGTCGTCGCCTTGTTCGTGGGGTTCGCATCGCACGATGATGCCTTCGCATTCGACACGACGTTCCTGGGGCTTCGGCAACTCGAGTACGATGCCGAGTTTGGTCATGAGCGGCACGGGTTTCACCGTGTGGCACAGCACGCCGTTGGCGCTGACGTTGTCAATATGGTTCAGGACGCCGGGGCCGGATTCATCCACAAAGGCCGGAAACCCCCGTTTGCTTCGCTGATATCTTCGGCGTTCCTCTCCGGAATGCATCATGGCTTGTTCCTTTTCTTTCGTACCGCCAATTATACAATGATAACCACTGCGCCGATTTCCATACTACCTAAGATTGCGTCGGAATGCAATGGCCGAATAGATTCAAAATGGGTTGAATCATGGGACAAATTGGACTCGGGGCCAAGGGAGAGTGGAAATTCGTTTTATCCATGAATTGGGGCGTCCCTCAGCACGCCTCTTCTTCCCATGGATTCCAGTAGGAGGCCGGATCCTGCTGAAAGTACTGCATGAGCGCTTCGTACAGTTCCGGGTGCGCTTCTTCGAGGTCCTGCGGAACGACGAAGAAGTACTCGACGGCGATCGCGAAGAACTCGGCGGGACTCTCGGCGGCGTAAGGTTCGAAGAACGTCTCGCGGTTTTCTTCGAGGTCTTCGAGAAGTCGATCGTATTCCACTTGGAAGACTTCCGGCCACGCCGCCATCAACTCCTCGTCGTCGAGATCGGGATATCCGTCGCCGGTCCCGTTTTCCTGGTCGAGTTGATGCGCAAACTCGTGGACGATCACGTTGTGGCCTTCGGTAGGCGTTTCGAGGCTCTCAAGCACGTCGTCCCATGCGAGGATGACCACGCCGCGATCCCACGACTCGCCGACGCGTGTTTCTTCGCCGTGGATAATCAGGCGTCCGGGGCCCTGCTGCGTTTTTTCCGCCACGAACGCCGACGGATACACCAGGATGGTCACGAGTTTCGGGTAGTAGTCCGTGTCGCGGTGCAGGATCATCAGGCAGGCATACGCGGCGACGGTCAGCCGTATTTCGTCCGTGATTACGAGACCGCCGCACCCCTCGAAAACTTTCTCATCGAGAAAGACTTGGATATGTCCTTGAAGTTCGTCCTGGTCGTCCGGTTCAAGGTATTTGAAATGGGGTACGGATTCTTCGAGGATTGCGCGCCATGCCGCCGGAAACGGTTGTTTGCGCAACGTTTCCCGCCGTCGGCGCTTCTTGCCGAAGAGGTCGAACATGGCTTTATTCCTTCCCGAACAATTGGCGTACAAAACGGACGGCGTCGTTTGTTTCGGCGGCTGCCTCGCCGAACAGCGCATGCGCCGCGTCCGCGGCCAATGGGGTTTTCATGGCATCGAGCGGACTTGCCATGAGAACCGGTATTTTCAGCGAACGCACGAGCGCGGGGATGTCGTAATGACACAGAACGCCGCTGAAGAAATCTTCCTGCGACCATCGGTATTCGGGCGATTCGACGAGCATATCGAAGGCCGACAGCGCTTCGACGCTGAAAACGCCCGCGAGGTTTCCGCCCATCAACGCAACGTGCAGTGCAACGACTCCGCCCATCCCGCGTCCGCCGATGGCAATCCGGGATGGTTCGATTTCGGATCGCGAGCGAAGGTACGCCAGCGAGGCCAGCCCGTCGCGGACGCGCATGGCGAAAATCGGGTCGCCCAGCGCGGCGGACACGTATGCCATCCAGCGGTCGCGCGCGCCCCATCCCGCGATTTCATAGGGCAGGTCCGCGGGAACGCTGTCGCCCCATCCGCGTAGGTCTACCGTCATCACGGCGAGGCTCTGTTCGTCGCGTCCGATGAATCCGGCCATTGCGGCAAGCGGTCCGTTGCTGCGCAGATCCGTCCAGCGTCCCCGGTCGTCGAAATACAAAACGGCTGGCCCGCGCCAGCCTTGTTTGGAAGGATAGAGGAACGTCGCGGGCAACTCGATGCCCGGCTCGGATTCGATCAGGATCTCTTGCAGATTGTGGACCCATGCCAATGTCGCGGGACCCGTTTCCGCGCGGGGAGCGGCCGTTTCCATGGGCGCATCAACGAGCGCACGCACGGTTTCCGGCGCAACGGTTTCCTTGCGGTCCTTGCGTAAGTTGCGGGCCCAATCGCGGTTCGCCGTGTAGATGTCCATCTCGCGCCTTGGATGGCATTGCAACAACTCCGGCGCGACCATCTCCAACTTTTCCGGCGTTTCCAACGCGCGATCCGGCGTCCCGCGCACCCATCGGTCCATCCATCGCACGAAGGCCAGCGCCATCCCGGTGGTGTACGCGTGCCCGCCGGGATCTTTGAAGAAATCGAATCGGTCCGCATGGCCCGCGCGCGTGAAATCGCGTTTGACCTCTGTGGCAATCGCCTCGCTCATGGCTTCCGTGAAAACTTCGTCCGCCGCGCCTGCCATGAGCAGGACGGGCGTGGGAATCGCGGCCGCCAGCACGTCAATATCGTCGTAGCCGTCCGCGAACCGGTTCGGCGCGAGCGTTTCGGCGCAGGGGGCATACGCGTCGCGTATGGGATGCCGTGCGTTCGGCACGGCGCAACACGACGGGCCGATGGCGCGAATGCGGTCGTCGAGCAGCGCGGCGAACATCGTGGTCGTTCCGCCGCCGCTCACACCCGTCATGCCCACGCCGTTGCGCAAATCAATATCGGACCGCGACGCAAGGTAATCCACACAACGCAGCGCGTCGAGCACGAAGTAGCGGTTCGACGAATAGCCGCAGAGATAGCATCGGACGCCATCGGTGAAATGATCGTTGCGGCCCTGTTTCTCGCCGGCCATTCCGGGCGGATCGAACAACACGGCCGCGTAACCGAGCCGCGCGAATAGTTGGGCCGGCAGTTGGTAACTTTCCATTTGTTTTCCGCTGTGGCCGACAGGCACGACGATACCCGGCCACGGCGGCGGATACGCGGAGGCGTCCGGCAGGAAGACCGACGCGTTCACGTCCCAACCCGGAAACGACTCGAACAGGACGTTTTCAATAACATAGCCCGATTGCTCATACCGCGAAATGGGCCGGACGTTCAGCGGGGGCGCACTTGCGCCGAATACCGGACGCCCTAGCGCCGCGTTCACCTTGCCGCGGATATCCTGCCGCCATTTTTCCCATTCGCCGGAAGCAAACGCGGCCTCGCGTTTCTTGGCGGCATCTTCGAGCAAGCGGCAGCAACGCGCCACGATGTCGCGCCGGACCATCATGCGCAGGTCTGTCTTCGACGCAACGGGCCCCAGCGCGAATTCATCCGGCGCGCCCAGCGCCGACAAAGATATCAGCGCCAATCCCGACATAACCCAGCCTTTCATTACGCCTCCTTGCGCCCAAGCCGTAAATGGGACGGATCGGACGGATCGGTCCTATAGGCCGCCGCCCTTCTCGCGTCCCAGTAATTCAAGCAACCGGTCAATGCGATACCCCGCTTCTTCCGCGGCGCGAAGAAGATCCTGCCCGTTTTGGTATCGGGCCATTATCGTTTCCTTCCGCGCGCCGCGCATACAACGGAGCGCCACGATGTTCTCGAACACGAGCCAATACACGAGCCGTTCAAGCGGTTCTTTGCGGAGCCATAAAAAACCCCGATGGCGGTTGATTGCCAAGAACCGCTGCACGGACACGTCCTCAAACATGCGGCGAACGAGCAGGGCGCCCCCGGCATTGGGCGCAAAATCGAGCACCGGCGAATGCGTCAAGAGGATTTTGATTAGCAACGCATCATGGAGTGCCGCGGATTCGTCGCCGTCGAGTTGTGCAAAGGCCTCCATCGCCACCTTGGCCAGCATCCATTCGTCCATGCGCGCGGCGGCGTTCGCGGTGTAATCGCCCGCGAGTCGCGCATGACCGATGGGCCGCAGGATGGCCAGCGCCACCGGCACGCGCCAGAAGGCCTCCAGTGTGTTCTTTTCCCGGGCGTCGGCCATCGGTTTCATCAAATAACCATCCACCGGTTTCGGGGGTTTCAAAGCGGTTAGAGTATTCAATTCCCTGAAAACAGAGGCCACGACGGCGTTGGCGTCCAAGATGGTTCCCAGATATGCCGTCACGGCATCGAGGAATTGCCGTAGCGCTGTTTCGAGTTGCGCGCGATGTTCCTGGGTCGGCCCTGCAATCAGGACGCGCAACATTTCGGCGTTCATGACACGACGGAACGGTTCGTGGATCGGCGCAAGGACGGTTTCACCATAGGCTTCTTCAATGCTTGGCACGCCGCGTCCGCTTAATGATTCCTCGAGCCGCCGCCATGTGCCGTCGCGATCGTGAATCTCGCGCCAGTCGAGAAACGCCTTGTATTCGTAGGCGTGCAGATCGAACGACAAACCGTGTGCGGCCAGGGAGGGCGCATGGCGAATGTATTCCAGTTTGGTCCGGTGATCGCTAAAAACGTAGAAACAGTCATCGCGCGTGTCGAGGGCGAGGGCTTCCGCGAGGGTGGTGGTTCGAAGGTCCCGGTGATCGCTGTCTCCCGCGTTGAAGGGGACGGATGCGCGAACCGTGCCGGACGTCGTGTTGTATGCGTTGTTGTAGAGCACGACGGCCCGTTCGTCGCCGGCACGGTTTGAGTAGGCGAAGACGTTCTCGTCCACTCCGCCACCGGGCGTGTGCGCATCGTAAAAGGCAAAATGTTCCACTTCGCTGAAGAGGCGCCGCTTGCGCATCAGCGGAAAGATTTCGTTTTCATGCCGGGCGACCATGCCTTCGTCCACGGCCTCATTCCAATAGGCGCGTTTGTATTCCATGCCGTATTTTTCGGTGAAACCCTCGATCTGGCCATGGCCGAACATGGGCAGCCCCGGCATGGTGACCATCAGCACTGCGACCCCGAAATATTTGTCGCCGCGTCCGAATTGTTCCACGGCGGTGCGTTCGTCGGGATTGTTCATGAAATTGACAAATCGTTTGAGGACTTCCGGGCTGAATTCGAGGACATTTTTCACGGTCAGCCGGTATTTTTCGTTCTCTTCCATCTTCAGCATGTTCATGAACGCGCTGTTGTAGACGCGGTGCATGCCGAGCGTCCGAACGAAATAGCCTTCCATGAGCCAAAACGCCTCGGCCAGCAGGAGTGTATCGGGCGCATCCGTTTGGATGCGATCCACGACCTCGCGCCAGAATTCCTTCGGAAACGCCTCGTCGAATTCCGCGCGCGACATGCCGTGTTCCGCGCGCGAGGGAATCGCGCCGGCGTCGCCGGGCTGCGGGAACCAGAGCCTTTGGTAATGGCGTTTGGCCAGCGTCATCGCGGCGTCGAACCGGATGATGGGAAATTGCCGGGCGACATGCAGGATTGTCTGGATGACCGCCTCTCGCACCTCCGGAATGAGAAAGTTGAGTTGCGCGGTGTCGTTCCACGGCATGTTGGTGCCGTCGTTGCCGTGATAAATGTAGCGCGTGTCGCCGGTGAGTTTGTCCACCCGCCTGAAAACCACGGCGGCATCGCGGTGTTCCCAATACCCGTCCTCGATGCGGATTTCAATCCGCGGATCGCGGGATAAATCCTCCCCGTTGAACCGGTAGCCCGGAAAGGGCGGGTAGGACAACTGGATGAACCAGTCCGGATGCTCGACGACCCATTTCGAGTATAGGCCCACATGATTCGGCACCATGTCGCTCGCGAGACGGATGCCGCGCGCGGCGGCCCGATTCCGCAGGTTGTCTAGCGCTTCCGCGCCGCCCAAGTCCGCCGCAATCGTGTAATCGTACAGCGAATACGCCGAGGAGAGCGCTTCGGGGTTGCCCATGAGTTGTTTGATGCGTTGCGAGGCGGGCGACCGCTCCCACACTCCGATGATCCAAAGTCCGGTAAAGCCCCATCGCGCCAGACGGTCCAGTTCTTCGTCGGGCACCTGATCGAGTCGGGTAATGTTCCGCTGGTATTGCCTGGAAATCTGATCCAGCCATACATGGACCGACTTGGCAATCAACACGACGTTCGCCATCCAGTCGCGGTCTTGCGTGAACGCTTCCGGTTCAGGATAGGCAATGTTGAAGCCGGCATCCCGTCCGAACCGAAGAGGCTGGATCGGCCCGGGACCGTGGCCGCGCATCGCCGTTTCTTCTTTGATGACATCCGAGACAAGAACGATCCGTTCAAGCAAATCGGAAGGCAACACCGGCGACCAGTGATTCCGGACATATTCGAGTTGTCCTTGTAGGGAATCCGGTGACGCTTCCATCGGTGCGCGCAACAGGGGAAAAAGCGCTTGTCCCAAACCCTTGACAGGTGGACAATGCCGGAAAAAGAGCTCGATGCGCTCGACCAGTGAAAGATACGGGCTTGTTTGCCGGAGTTCCTCGTCGTCGAACAAGGGGCGCATTGCCTCTGCCGCCGGATTGGCCATGGAAAGATGCAATAGCAAGGTTTCCCGCGCGGCGTCGTACTCGTGGGGAACAAGCGCTTCGGTTCCGGAGAGATACGCGCCGGGCGCCTGTCCGGCATAGACCTCGGGCGGCGGATAAAGCGCAACAAACGCCTGAAGCGGACGATTGACCAGCGACGGACCGTCGGCGGACCGAATCGCGTCCAGTCCCTCCAGCATGATGCCGGGATTTTCCTCGAGGCAATACCGGTTGACGACATAACGCAAAATCTCGGTCAATAGGGCGAACGCCATCATGTCGCCCGCGCGAACCGGACGTGATGGATAGGTATGAAAATGCGGCGCGCCGTTTATGCGATCAGCAAGGACACGATAGGCATAGCCGGGCTGTCCCGGTGCTTCGGCGGCCAGGTCGGCGGCGTTCCAGCGCCGCCAGGCCCGTTCCGCTATCGGAAATCCGAGCGGAAAGTAATGGCTGCGATGCGATAGCGCTTGAGGGGTCAACATATTATTTGGAATCCGGTGTTGTATGAGGGAGCATACATGATTGGGGGCATGGGTTGCCATGCATGCGCCTTGCTTCGGCGCTACCGGCAATCGTCGCTCGGTTCCTTGTCTTCTATGTGAATGTGTTCCGATGCGACCATGGCCGGTGGATTGATGGGCGGCCGCATGCGGACGCTTCGTTCGGCGACGAGTCCAAGGCCAAACAGGATCGTGCCCGCCAACAGCAGTTGCAGGCCGGCCAATCCGAGCGCTTGCGCCGTCCCGTTTCGACCGACGGCGACGTCAAGCGCCGATCTCAGCGCCGCCAGTCCCCCCATGATCCCCAGGCAACCGCCCAAGGGATAGAAAAAGTGCCCGGGCGATGCGCCGTACCGTTCGAGGAAGCGCACCGTGACGACATCCGCCGCGCCGCGCATGAACCGCTCGAAACCGTATTTCGAAACACCCGATTGGCGGGGATGATGCTCAACCGGTAATTCGGCCAAACGGCAGCCGTTCTGCTGCGCGAGCACCGGAATGAGCCGATGCATCTCGCCGTACAGGATCAGATGCCGCGCCACCTCGGCGCGCATGGCTTTGAATCCACAATTGACATCGTGAAGCGGAATGCGGAACACCCAAGACACCCAGCAATTGTAAACGCGCGAGGGAAGGGTCTTGTGCCATGGATCATGGCGCTTGCGTTTCCATCCGCACACCATGTCGGCCCCCGCGCGAATCGCCTCGATGAAACGGGGAATCTCCTTCGGATCATCCTGCAGGTCGGCATCCATCGTAAAGACGATGTCCCCCCGTACACGCTGGAAACCGGCGGCGAGCGCGGCGGTCTTGCCGAAATTCCGGCGAAACCGGATCGTGTCCACCCAGGGATATCGCTCGTGCAATTCGAGCAGAACCTTGTCCGATCCGTCGTCGCTGCCATCGTCAATGAAGAGGATGCGGAACGGATGCGGCGCGGCATGCCGCGCGATGCCTTCCGCAAGCGCCGGTAACGTGTCGCGCTCGTTGTACACGGGGATCACGAAATCGAGCGATTCGACCGGATTCATGGAAGGCCGCCCCTTTTGTCGCCGCGACTTGCCCCGCGAGCCTGATCGTGAAGAACCTGCAATACCGCGGCGAACCGGTCGGCGTTGCGCGGGTCGGCCTCGACCAAGGCCTCGTGCGCCCACAGGAGCAGACGGCCCAATTCCTCGCCGGCGGGCGCTCCGCCTTCAACCGGCGCCATGTCCTCGGGCAGTGGAATGGATTTGGGGCGAAAGTGCATCAGTACGCCAATCAGGCCGAGTTCGCTCATGGTTTTCAGCAACTCGCGCGGCACATTCTGAATTTCGAAACGGATGCCCGTCTCATCCGACAGGGTCGTGGCGATATTGTGAAGCACGCCGAGAAAAGTGCTGTCCAAATGCGTGCAATCGGTTAGATCAAGCGTGATTGATTGCACGCCGGGTTGCCGGCACAGATCGAAGACCTGTTGGCTCTCCCGCCACGACCCCGTTCCCGACAAACCGATAAACACATGTCCATTCTTGCGCGCCGTCAATACTTTAACCGATCGTGGACCGCCCGCAATAGGTTGGGGCGCCGGCTCATCCGGCGTCCACAGGGGCACGCGCTGCGGTTCCATGCCCAGAACCAGCAAGGTGGCGTCATCCACGCGCGGCGCGCCTTTTCGAAAGGTGTTGCGCGCCTGTTCGATCGCGGCCACAACCGTATCCGCATGCGGTTCGGCTCCGCGAACGGCTTCCACCAGGCGATCTTCCCCGAACGATTCACCCTCCACGCTGCGCGCTTCGGTGATGCCGTCCGTGTGGAAGACAATCAACTCTCCCGGCTGCAGAACAATCTCGCCATCCGAATACGCCACGAACGGATTGACGCCCAGCACGGGCGCGGGGCGGTGCAGGCGTTCGATCGTTCCGTCGTTCCGCCGCACGAACAGGGGGCGATGCCCTGCGCTGGAATACGCGGCGGTGAACGTCTCGACGTCGAGGACCAGACAGGTCATGGACACGAACAACCCTTCGCTGAACGCCTCGGAAAGAATCGTGCGGTTGAGTTCGCGCAACACCTCGCCCGGCATGCGCGCCGCTCCGCCGCTCGCGCATGTCGCGCCCTGAATCGCATGCTTGAGAAAGATCGTCAACATCGCCGAACTGATGCCGTGCCCTGACGTGTCGGCGATGAAACAACCCACATGCGCATCGTCGAGAGGAAACACATCGTACAGATCGCCGCCCACTTTCGCCATCGGATGGTACGCCGCGGCGGCGGAAATACGGTCCGCGCGGGGTGTGGTGCGGGGCAACAGGCCGCGCTGGATACGCATGGCGCGGCTGAGATCCACTTGGATGGCCACGGCCTGCGCCTGCAGGATGCTGTGCGCGAGTTCCAACTGGCCCAGACGATCGGCGAGTTCCCCGGCCTTGGATTGAAGCGACTCCTGCAGGCGATCACGTTCTTTGCGCATTTGCCGGTAGGCAAGCGCCTGAGTAATCCGGTGCAAGAAGAGTTCTTCCGCTTCCCGGGGTCCTGGCAACACATCGTGGGCGCCTTGCCGGATGACGGTGCGGATTTCCCCCGTCGTGCCGGAAACGAGAACGGCCAAGATCAAGGCGTCCGGCGCCTGTTGCCGTATCCATTCGACGGGGCTGTGTCCTTTCGCAATCGGAATCCGTGGATTCACAAGAACAACATCGTGCGCCGACCTATCTAAAAGGCGGGATGCCTCGTCCGCGTTCGCCGCAACGTCTACTTCCAATCCTTGCGCCGCCAGCCATTCGTGCAGTCCGGCCCATGAAGGATCATCGCCAACAATCAGGATTTTGCCTTGCATGCCGGACAGTCTACTATACCCTCGCGCGGATAGGCGACTTTTCTTTTCTTCCCGCAGGGCGCGGGGATTATTCGGGGAAGAACATTGCGGAGACGTATTCGTTCTGGAATTCGACATCGAGCGATAGGTCCACATGCTCCACCTGCCGCGCCCATTCTTCGGCGCGTTCACGGGCGCGTTTTGAGGCGGCGGCCAGCCGCGCGCCGGCCAGCGATGTGTTGCCCGCGTACTGGATGCGGTGGCGATCCAGTTCCCCGGGCAGCAGACCAATGCGCTGCGCGTTGCTTCGACGGATAAAGTTGCCAAAACCACCCGCGATCAGAACCCGTTCGAGATCGCCGGATCGGAGTCCAATACGACGCATCAGGATGGCCACGCCCGAGCGAATGGCCGCGGTGGCGAGTTGGACTTCCCGGATGTCTTTTTGCGTGAGCAGAACAGGATTTCCTGTGGCCGTTTCACCGCCGTTTGCAAGGACAAAGGCAGGCCCGTCCTCCGTTGAAACCAGCCGCTTGCGCAGAGGACGCGGCACGGTATCGGGCACATCATCCGCGCCCAGCAACATCCCTTGGCCAAGAAGCATCCCGTGCCGCAACAATTCGGCGACGGCGTCTATGAGTGCGGAACCGCAGAGTCCGACGGGCGGCGCGTCGCCGATGACGCTAATCCGCACGTCCCCGTCGAACAAGACTTTTTCGATGGCGCCGGCCGTTGCGCGCATGCCGTGCATGATCCGTGCGCCCTCGAAAGCCGGACCGGCGGCCGTCGAGGCGGCGATCAAACGCCCTTTGTGGCCAACGACAATCTCACCATTTGTGCCAATATCCACAAGCATCGTGGGCCCATCCGATTTCGGCAGCGAGGTCGCCAGGATTCCCGCGACCGTGTCGCCGCCCACAAACCCCCCGATGACGGGAAAGGCGTACACGCGCCCGCGGGGGTGGATGCGGATACCCAGTTCCGAGGCGCGCAGCGAAAGCGCATCGGCGCATGCGGGCGTGAACGGCGCCTCGCCTAGCGCCGCCGGATTGATCCCGGTGAAAATCTGCTGCATGGTCGTGTTGCCTGAAATCACCACCTCGTAGATGTGCTTAGGCGAGACGCCCGCCTGCGCCCCCAATTCCGCGATCATGTCATTGGCTTCGTTCAGAATGGCCTCGTGAAGCGATTGCAGCCCATCGCTTTCCTGCCGGGTGAATTGAATGCGTGAAATGACATCGTCTCCAAACCGGGTTTGCGGATTCATTCGCGCCACATTGGCGCATTCACGGCCCGTGGTCAGATCCAACAGCGCGCCCGCCAACGTGGTCGTGCCGATGTCCAAGGCGACGGCGTGGCATTGGGCGCGGGTGTCACCCGGCTCGAAATCCAGCAGTCGGCCATCGGCAAGAACGGCCGTTCCGCGGAAACCGTCCTGCCGCAAACGCAGAGGTAGTATGCGCAACAGGTCAAAATCCAGCGTAAAGGGACCGATGGCGCGTTCGATCCGGCGGGTATCGGCTATCGCGTCGCCTCGATCGGGAACGGGCAACTCGACGGCTATTTTTCGCAGCGTGGCATCCGAAACGTCGGTGACCGTGTCGTGCGCATCCGAAAGAATCTGGAACGTGGATGCCAGAACGGATGTTTCGGGAATGTCAACGGTCATCGCCTTGTGGATATGCGTCTGACACGACAGGCGATATCCTTCCTTGCATTCGGCGGCGCTCAATGTCGCGCGTTCCGCTTCACAGGGATCCTCCGCGTTCGCCATCACGCGAACCTTGCACTTGCCGCACGTGCCACCGCCCCCACACGGCGTGTTGATGGCGATACCTGCCTGCGCGGCGGCTTCCAGCAGCGTGCTGTCTTTCAATACGAACACAGTCCGCCCATGCGGCTGAAACGTGACGGGTATTTCGGCTTCTCTCATGGCTTGCGTCGCATCCTTCTGTGCGGCCGTATCAGTATATGACGTTTACCGGCCCCCAACAAAGTCCGCCGGTATGAAACCAAATTCGACTTTTCATGTCAAAATAACGTAAGGTATCGCCGTGCGTTGAGGATAACAAAGGAAAAACAAGCAAAAGGAGGACGATATGAAGTCCATGACACGCATGTGGGTGGTTCTTTGTGTGGCGGCATTGCTGACAGCCGGTTGTGCGTCCTCCGGCAAGAAGCCCAAGCCCGAGGAACTGGTGATGCAGCAGACGCAAAGCCTCGTGGCCGACCTGCTGGCCGGCAAGGCCGACACCATTCTGAACTACGTTTCGGAAGATTTCTATCATCCGGATGTGGACGGTGGCAAGGCCAAACTGGCCGAGTACATCGAGCAGGGCAAGCAGATGGGCTATGTGGACCAGTTTCCGGATTTGGTCAAAGAACACAACGCCAAGGTGGTATTGGACAACGCCAAGGTTACCGTGAACAAGGAGACCGCCAGCGTTTATCCGATCGAGGCCAGCGCCAACGAGGGATCCGTGACCGTCGAGTTGCAATACAAGAAAGACAAAGACGGCGTATGGCGTGTGTCCGGCGCCAATATCGAAGGCATCTAGTCGCTCACAAGCAAATCCAAGGGATCGGCCGCCGTTTCTTCGTGAAATGGCGGCCTTTTCCTTAGAAAGTCGTCAGACTACCACCGGACACCGTACCGGACGACGGCATTTCCCTGAACATCCACGTCGGCGGCAATTCCCTGTTGTTTTCCAATCAGGGGAGGCCCGTCCGTGCGATCGTGTCCGATGGCCCCGCCATCGGCCTTCAGTTTCCCGGGATCTTTTTTGTCAATTCGAGCCCGGCGTTCCTGAAAGGCCCGATCATGCTCGATTTCGTTCCGCCATTCTTTCGTGAAAGGCCGGCGATCATGCACATCGCTCAGACAACCCGTGGCAAGCGCCGCCAGCCCCATGGCAACCGCCGTTCGCACACGCATTTCACGTCTCCTGCTTTGTTATTCATGAAAATTATAACACAGGCTTCCCGGCGAGGTGCTCCTTGACAAGGGCGACGACCTCGTCCTGTTGTTCGGGAGTGAGTTCGGGAAACATCGGCAATGCAAGCACCTCGCGGCTGGCCTGCACCGCGTGGGGGCAGTCGCGTTCCGAGTAGCCAAGGTAGCGGAAACATTCCTGCAAGTGGAGCGGCAGCGGGTAAAACACGGCGCAGCCGACCCCGCGCGCGCGAAACAAGTCCCGGGCCTCGTCGCGGCGTGGCAGGCGGATTACATACTGGTGGTAGACGTGAAAATTGCCGGGACACTCGACGGGCACGGTCACTTCGGGGACCTCCGCGAACCGTTCCGTGTAATAGGCGGCCCGAGCCCGGCGTTCGGCGTTCCATTCATCGAGATGGGCCCGTTTCACATTGAGAACGGCCGCCTGCAGGGCATCCAGCCGACTGTTGGTGCCGACAATCGCATGAATGTAGGTCGTTCCGGCCCCATGCGCGCGCAGCAGGCGGACGCGCTCCGCCAAGGCCGCGTCTTGGGCGATGACCATGCCTCCGTCGCCCGCGCCGCCAAGGTTCTTGGTCGGGTAAAAACTGATGGCGGCCATTGGCGCGAGCGTGCAGGCGGGACGGCTGTGGCGTTTGGCGCCGAGCGCCTGGGCGGCGTCCTCGATCACGGTGAGGCCGTGCCGGGCTGCAATGGCATGGATGGCCTCCATGTCGGCGCACTGGCCGTAAAGATGCACCGGAATGATGGCTTTCGTGCGTGGCGTGACAAGCGGTTCTATACACTCCGGATTGATCGTAAAACACCGGGGCCGGATGTCCGCGAAAACCGGTTTCGCGCCCACATTGGCGATGGCGCCCGCTGTCGCGAAAAACGTGAACGGCGTTGTGATGACTTCGTCGCCGGGGCCGATTCCAAGGGCTTTTAACGACAGCAGCAGCGCATCCGTGCCCGAAGCGCACGCAATGGCGGCGCCGGCGCCGAGATACGAAGCGATACCCTCCTCCAGTTTTTCAACATTCGGTCCTCCTACGAATCCCTGTGTCTCGAAAACCTCGGCGACCGCGGCATCCAAGTCCGGCTTGATGCGGCGATACTGGGCGCGAAGATCTATCATCGGCACTGGCATAGAGTTACCCCGGCACGTTTTCACACAATGACGCGCCGAGGGTAGCAGATGATGCGATCCGGTTCAAATGAGTGCTTCGATGTGTTGTCGTGTTTTCGCATGAATTTGCGCGGTTTGGCATTCGTGTGCTAGTCTCTTTCGGATTTCCGGATTGTATTGGCGGTTTCACCCACGCGAAAAGCGCCGGCGAAATCTTGACGTGTCTTTTTGGAGGATATCCGCATCATGGTACATCTGATGCGCAAGTACAAGAAATCAATCCTGACGGTTCTGATCGTCCTGATTATCGGGCCTTTTGTTGTATGGGGCGGTTATGCCGGGCGTTCCCGCAGAGGAATGCACCGCGGCGACGGCCAAACGAGTGGCGTCGTGGCCACCGTGGGCAAGAGTCCGATACTGGCGATGGATTTCGAACGGCGCATGAACGCCGAACTCGACCGTCGCGCTCAGGGGGGACCCCGTCCGCCGGTAAGCGAACTGGCCAAGGACGGCACGGCCGAACGGGTGTTGGACAGTTTGATTGATTCCGCCCTGTTGACCATGGAAGTTCAGAAAACCGATTTTGCGATGGACAAGGCCATGCTGTTGGAACGTCTGAAGAAAGAGCCTGCCTTTCAGGACGAAAAGGGCAATTTCAGCCCCTCGTTGTGGAATGCGTGGATAGATTCCGAACGGGGCCGCAACTGGAATGTGATTTACGATGAACTCCGGGCGCAGGCGGGGCGTGAATTGCTTGTGCGGCAGGCCATGGCGCCGGCGCGCGTGCTCGACACGGAAATCCGAAAACAATTTGAGGACAATCACACCAAAATCCAAATCCGCTATGTCAAGGTGGATCCTGAAATCGTGCCCACGGAAGAGCAAATCAAGGCGGAGTACGACAAAGACCCCACCCGCTATCAACTTCCGGAAAAACGCGACATCGAATTTGCGGCCGTTTCCCTGGCCGTGGAGCGGCCCGCGTTGCTGGATGACCTCGTGAAGCGCGCGCGGGAGGGGGCCGATTTCGCCGAATTGGCCAAACAGCATTCGGAAGGTCCCGACAAGGAACAGGGCGGCGAGATGGAGTGGGTTGCGCCCGGTCCGAATGATCCCGATCACATCAAGGCGCTGCTTGGGCTTCCGGTCGGCGCGGTAAGCGATCCCATCGAATCCTTCGGGGCGTATTACATTTTCAAAGTCGAGCAGGAACGCACGGATGAAGCGACCGGCGCCCGAAGCGTCAAGGCCCGTGAAATCATTATCCGTCCGAAGTTGACGGAAGGGGAACGCATGGCTCGCGAGGAAAAGGCCGCGCATTTGCTGGCAAAGGCGAAAGAGTCCGGCGATTTGCGGACGGCCGCCGCCGAAGCCGGTTTGCCGGTCATGACGGCTCAAGGTATTTCCAGGGACAGCGAAAGTATTGAAAATGTGGCGAAGGAAGACCTTTGGGCCGTTCGGAGCGGCTTGGCGAACGTCGCCCTCAACGAATTTCCCAAAGAGGTAATCAAGGGGCGCGCCAATTTGTATGTCGCCAAGGTGATTCAAATCGAACCGCCGGTCTTGCAGCCGCTCGAGGCGGTTCGTGAAAAAGTCGTCAAAGACGCCATCGAGACGATTCGCCAATCGCCGGAACGCGCCGATGAACTGGCGAAACTGGGCGAGAAACTGGCCGCCGATGCGCATTCTCTGCAGGACGTGGTGGCCAAGGCGCCGGAACTCAATCTGGAAATCAAGGAATCCAAAGAATTTACCCGCCGCGATTTCCTGTTCAGCGACCAGATCTACGTGCAGACTGTCGAGGTCTACGATGTCCTCGGTCAGAAGGAGCCGGGGGCGTTTGCCGGCCCTCTCAAAGGTTTCCGTTCGGACCTGTATTTTGTTGAACTGCTCAAAAAGACCCCGCCGGATGAAAAAGCATGGCAAGAGGAATGGCCGAAGGAAGAGGAGCAGTTGCGAAAAGGTGCGCTTAGCGCGAAACGGGCGCAGATCCTGTCCGATTACCTCGCCGATTTGCGCGAACGGCGTGGCCGTGAAATCGCCATCACCCGTAACTACGACGAAATCAATCGTATGCTCGGCATCGGACGTGAAGAAGAAGAAAATGCGGAAAACACCGAGGCGCCTCCGCTTCAACATGTCCCTATGGGTGATCTGCCAAAGCCCAATCTCGGCCCTGCGGCATCGGAATAACGTCCAAAACCGGTTGTTTCCGGTTTTTTTATGGCATAGCGCCATGAAGTGAAGCAGAATGGCTTCCGGAGGGTAGCGCCGTGACCAAGGGATGCGATCGCAGGACCTTTCTGAAAACCGCAGCGGCCCTCGCCGCATGGGGAACCACCCGCGAAGCGTTGGGACGGACCGTTTCCGACGGGCTTTCCGTCTTGCCCGGACCGAAAAAACCGGGCAGGGTTCGCGGCGCCTTTTTCTATCCGCCTGAACAGGTCGTGCTGGACGGCAAGTGCGAGGACGGCTGGAGCAAGGAGAATTGGTTTACATGGCCGGGAAACCAGTACAAGCCGGAGGAACAGCAGGCCAAATTCATGTCCCGACTCAATGGCATGGCCAAGGGACTGGATCTCGAATGTGCAATCGATGCGGCCCCAATCTATACGGATGCGGCCATACAGGGTTTCATCTCCGACATTGCCGCGAGCAAACCCGACGCGCTGATCCTGTTCAATTTCTGGAACAGTTTCAGCGCCAAGATGGTCCCGATACTCGATGCATACCCGGGCCCAATCATCCTGTACCATCCCGTCGGATCCAATCATCAACTGCCGCCGGCCCGGTTTCGCACGGCTAAACGGGTCCAATACATCCATTCCATCGAGCATTGGGACGCGCTTGAACGGGGATTGCGCGCGATTCATGCGAAGGTGCGCATGCGCCAGAGCCGCCTGCTGCGCGTGTCCGGACGTCTTCAGACGGAAACCGACGACCGCGAGACTTTTTTCGACATGCCCATTCACGGGATTCCGGCGGCCCAGTTCAACACGCTCTTCGATGAAACGGTGGTGACGTCTGAGATGCGGCGATTTGCCCGAAAGATACGATCGAACGCACGCAAGGTGACGGATCTGGGGGAGGAGGCCTTTCTCGATGCGGTTCGCGCACATGCCGCCGTGCTGAAGATCATGGAACGGTACGATGCCGATGCGATTACCATCGAATGCCTTTTCCTGAAACACCGAAAGCCGTGCCTCAGTTTCGCGCTGAACAACGGGGCGCTCGTGCCGTGCGGCTGCGAAAACGATCTGAACGCTACGCTTACGCTGATGCTCGGCGCGAACCTGTTCGGACGCGGCGGATTCCAGCATAATCCCGAATTCGACACCGAGCGGAATCTGTATCTCGGATCGCACTGTACCTGCACGGACCGCCTGCTCGGTCCGAAGGCAAAGGCCGTTCCCTACCGGCTGCGCCCGTTCTTCCATCAACTCCCGAAAACGCTGGCCTTGGACGTGGTATGGCCCCGGGACGAATCCGTGACCCTCTGCAAATACCATTCGGGCGAAAACCGGCTTGACGCGTGGGCGGGGAAAGTCGTCGAGTCGCCGGAGTGCCCGCCGGTCGGCGGTTGCGCAACGCGCGTGCTGGTCGAGTTTACCGGTGTGAAGGATGTCTGCGAAATCTACCCAGGGCCGCATCCGATCCTGTACTGCCTCGACGGGGCGCGGCAACTCAAAACCTTCGCGCAGCTCTACGAATTGGACTTGCGGACCAACGGCTGACCGGCGCTCATACGTGGTCACCCAGGCATGTATTGACCGCGCGCGCGGCCATTATCAGCGGATGATCCAACGGCACCATTCGCTTCTTCCCGGCGATCTCCTTTAACGGGACCGGCACGAATTCCTCGCCGCGCTTGGCCACCATGTTGCCAAAGCGGCGTGCCAGCGCCAGTTCGGCGGCTTTCGCGCCGAAGGCCGTGCAAAGCACGCGGTCGGTCGGCGTGGGTATGCCGCCCCGTTGAAGGTAGCCCAGAGACGTAATGCGCGTTTCGAGCCCCGTTGCCTGATGAAGATATTCAGCCAGCGTGGCGCTTTTTGGTTGGACCGTCTTCGTTTCCTTTTCCTTGGGCATGCGGACACCCCGTTTCCGGGGGGGAGCATCGGGCGCGGCGGTAGCGCCTTCCGCGACCACGACGATGCTGAATTTCTTGCCGTGCCGCATCCGCTCCAGCAACGACTCCGCAACGACATTGGGCGAATAGGGAATTTCAGGTATCAAAATGACATCCGCGCCGCTGGCCACGCCCGAACCCAGCGCCAGCCATCCCGTATTGTGTCCCATCACGTCCACGATCATGACCCGATGGTGGCTCGACGCCGTCGTGTGCAGCCGGTCGATCGCTTCCGCGCCGATCGTCATGCCCGTGTCGAAACCAAAGCAAACATCCGTGCCGAACACATCGTTGTCTATCGTTTTCGGGACGGTGATCACATGGATTCCACCCTCGTTCATCAGATGAAACGCGCTTTTTTGCGTGCCGCCGCCGCCAAGGCATATCAGGCAATCAAGATTCAGCCGCCGGTACGTTTCGATGGCCGCGCCGGTCATGTCGCGGACACTGCCGTCCGGAGCCGGCATCTTGTTCGGCTTGTTTCGGCTGGTGCGAAGAATGGTGCCGCCCACCGTGAGCAGCCCGCTGCAATCCGCATCGGTCAATTTCAGAAAACGGTTCTCCACAAGCCCCGTGAAACCTTCGAGAAACCCAAATACTTCGACATCGGAATGCGCCACCGCGCGAACCAATGCCCGGATGACCGCGTTCAGCCCCGGACAATCGCCGCCCGACGTCAGTATCCCAATCGTCTTGACGCCCCGGGCGTTCTTCGTTGAACCTGCCATTTTTTCCGCGCCTTTCCCTCTCTTTGTCCAGTTCAATTTCGGCGGATGCCCCGGAAACAACAATGCCAAGATAATGAGTCTTGGGAGAAAAAAACAAACGGCAACCCGTAAGAACGAACGCGGGAGAATAAAGCAATACTTACTCGAAAGACACGCCACCTGACGTGTCCGCCGTTTACGTTCCTTTCCGATGATGACTTCCGGCAACCGCCGAATACGCTATCATGCGTTTTCCACGGTGCATTCTACCACAACATTTCCCGTGCAAAAAGTTGATTCCCTGCCGGGAATATGATAGCCTTCCTTTCAATCAACAAAGGGCGCAAACAGCGCCCATCCCGTGGGGATGTAGCTCAGTTGGGAGAGCGCTTGACTGGCAGTCAAGAGGTCGACGGTTCGATCCCGTTCATCTCCACCATTTCCAAAAAGACCCGTGAATGCATGACAGGGGAAATAACTCAACCTAAACATTCATGCAGTACGGTTTTGTGTGTTGGCCATGGATAAGTTCTCGCTCGCGGATACGAAGCGAAAGAACAAAACGGCCACTCCGCCCGATCGCGGACATCACCCGGGAATGGGCCACGATTACCTTCGAAATGCGCAACCGCCCATGAATGTCCCATCACGAGGAATAGTCCGGGAATTCGGCGCCTGCAGGAACAAAATGACATTTGTTGCGGCACAATTGGCAAAAAAACGCCCGATTGAAACAAACATTTGAATTTATAATCCGGGTGGGGGTATACTGCGCGCATTCGACGGGAGACCGAAACATGAAACGGCGGATGGACGGCGCAGACGAAGGAAAAGACGCGACACGGCACCGGCTGTTGATCGCGGCGGGGGAGTTGTTCGCACAAAGGGGATTCGACGCCACGAGTGTCCGGGATATTGCCCGCAAGTCGAAGACGAACATCGCGGCGGTCAATTACCATTATGCGACCAAGGACAACCTGTATCTGGCAGTGGTCCAGTACGTGGCGGACAAGATGGTGGCGCGGCGGGACAAGGCCTTGGACGGCATGGACGCGCGCACGCTGGACCAATCCCAGGCTGTCGGCGTTCTGCGCGAACTGATCGAACGCGAAGCGCGTGCATATATGTCGGCGGATTTGCCCGAATGGTACGCGCAACTGCTTTTGCGCGCCTTGCTCGCGAAAGGCCCGGCGCTCGAATTCCTCTTTGCACGGATTCTGCATCCCGACCACGTGGTCCTGCGCCAGTTGCTCCGCGCCGCCGCGCCGCGCCTGACGGAGCAGGATGCGACGTTGTGGGCCTATTCGATCACGGGCCAGATCGTCTTTTACTGCCTGGGACGCGAGGCGATTCTTATCGAACAGAAACGCACGGAATATTCGGATTCATTCGTGCGCGCGGTGGCGGACCACGTTGTGCGCGTCGTCTTGTCGGGCATCGGCCTTGCGGATCAACCGGCAAAAGCCGGACGGAGGCCGTCCCGGAACCCCTGAGCGGCAAAGAAGGTGTAGTGCATGAAGACTTTGTTGCGTGTGTTGGTTTTGGTGTCTATTCTGGCGGGCGTGACGGGCGGGGCCATTTACGGCAGCCAATTCGTCTTCAAACCGGCGCCGCTGATTGTCCAGGGCGAAGTGGACGCCACGCAGGTGGACGTCGCCCCGAAAATTGCGGGCCGCGTTGAGACGCTTTTCGTCAGGGAAGGGGATGCCGTCGCGAAGGGCCAGATCTTGGCCGCGCTGAAGAGTCCCGAAATCGAGGCCAAGGCTGCCCAGGCGACCAGCGCTCGCGAGGCCGCCAGCGCTGTGCGCGAAAAAGCCGACAACGGCGCGCGCATACAAGAGATCGAGGCGGCGCGCCACGCGTGGCAAATGGCGTTGGCCAATGCCGAACTGGCCCGAAAAAGTTACGAACGCGTGATGCAGTTGTACGAAAGCGACCACGTTTCCCCGCAGACCCTCGACGAGGCCATGGCGAAATGGAAAGCGGCCACGCAGATGGCCGAGGCCGCGCGCGCCACCCATGAAATGGCCGTGGCCGGCGCGCGCGAGGAAGACAAAAAAGCGGCCCGCGCCATTGAAAATCAGGCCGGGGGCGTGGTGTCCGAAGTGCAATCCTATCTTTCGGAAACCGAACTCAAGGCGCCGATTGACGGCGAAATCGCCGAGGCGATCATCGATCCCGGCGAACTGGCGACGCCCGGTTTTCCCGTGTTCAGCATCGTGGACTTGAACGATGTGTGGGTCGTGTTCAATTTGCGCGAGGATCTGCTGGGCCGGATGCCGATGGGCACAAAATTCGAGGGGCGCGTGCCCGCGCTGAACGGCCGGGCGGTCGAGTGGCGGGTGGACTTCATCAAGCCGCTGGGCGATTTCGCGACATGGCGCGCCACGAAAACCGCCGGCGATTTCGACATGAAAACCTTCGAGGTGCGCGCGCGTCCCGTGAGCCGCGTCGAAGGGTTGCGGCCCGGCATGTCGGTCCTGGTCGAATGGGACAAACTGCCGGTCCCGGCGGATCGCGGACATGAAGGCGCATGACCATGAAGGGCAGGCCGGGCGGTGTATGGAGCGTTGTCGCGCGTGAATGCCGGCGCGCGACGTCGCGACCTCTTTATGGGCTGCTCGCGATAGTCTTTCCGCTCGCCACATTCGGGGTGCTGGCCTCGCTGTTCAGCGCCGGCAAACCTGTCGAATTGCCCGTCGCCGTGTGCGATCGCGATCATTCCGCCTTGTCGCGCAAGCTGGTTCGGATGATGGATGCCACCCAGGCGATACGCGTGGCGCACCGCGTCAACGATCCGCTACAGGGCCGGACCCTTATTGAGTCCAACGAAGCCTACGCCCTGATCCTGATCCCTGAAAAGATGGAACGCGACGTGTATGCCGGAAAGTCGCCGAAAATCGTCGGATATTACAATAACCAGTACCTGTTGCCGGCCGGACTTGTCGCGCGTGACATGCAGACTGTCGTGGCCGCCGTTTCCGCCGGAATCAACGTCAAGACCCGCCAAAAGAAAGGTGAACCGCTCCAAGCGGCCATGGAACGCGTTTCGCCCGTGGCGGTGGACCACCATACCCTTTTCAATCCCACCGCCAACAACGCCTATTACCTCGTTCCGCTGGTCCTGCCGAACATGTTGCAGATTTTTGTCCTGCTGACCACGGTCTTCGTCCTTGGCATCGAATTGCGGGAAGGAACGGGCCGCGAACTGCTCGAACGCGCCGGCGGCAGCATCGTCGTGGCCGTCGCGGGCAAATTGCTGCCCTACACGATCCTGTTTTTTCTCATGGCCAATGTGGCCAACGCGTTTGTATTTCTCTACTTCGGCATTCCCGTGCAGGGCAGCGTCCGGATGATTACCGCCGCCTATTTTGTCTATATCCTGGCCTATCAGAGCCTCGCCATTCTCCTCTTGGGGATCTTCCCCAATTTCCGCATGGCGCTGAGTCTTGCGGGAATTTACTGCTCGCCCGCGCTCGCGTTCACCGGCGCGACATTTCCCGTGGTCGCGATGCCTTTGTTCGGCAGGATATGGTCATCCATTCTGCCCATGACCTATTTCTTCCAGGTGTTCATTGACCAGGCGTTTCGCGGCGCGCCGGTCCGAATCTCGCTTTATCCCGCCGCCGTGCTGTGCCTGTTCGCCCTTCTGGGTCCGGCCCTGATGCTGTGGCGCCTGAAGCAGGTTTATTCCGACGAACGCTACTGGGGGCGCACATGATTCGTTTCTGGCTTGCCGAATACAAGGCCATCGCCAAGAACCAAGGCGCGTTTATTCTGCTCGTCGGGGCCGTTGTGCTGTATTCGTTTTTCTATCCCGTTCCGTATCATGAGGAAATCCTGCGGGAAGTGCCGGTCGCCGTGGTGGACAACGATTTGAGCGAACTGAGCCGGAAATTCATCCGCATGCTCGATGCCAACGAGAATATCCGCGTTATGTCGCGACCCGCCGACATGGAATCGGCCCGCCGCGAATTTCTCGAACGGAACGTGTATGGAATCGTCGTGATTCCGGCGGATTTCGAGCGAACTGTCCGGCGCGGCCGGCAATCGAAAGTCGCGGCGTATTACGACACAAGCACCTTGTTGTTTGCGACGCCCCTTCGGACGGGTGTGACCTTTGCCGCGCGGACACTCGGCGCGGGCATTCAAATACGCAGGCTTCAGGCCGCCGGCGCCGGTTTCGAGAAGGCCCGAAACACCGCAGACCCGCTGCCGTTCGTCGCGATTCCTCTTTACAATCCCAGTGGCAGTTATGGAATCTATGCGATTCCCGCCGTCTTTATCCTGATTATTCAGCAGACGCTTGTGTTGGGTGTCGGCATGGTGGGCGGCACGCGCCGCGAACGCATGGCCGGCATGCCCACCCGGCGTGCGCGCCTGCTTGAAACCGTCGAACGGGTTGTGGGCCGCACGGGCGCTTACCTGACCATTGCCGTCTTTACGACACTGTACAGCCTGGCCATCCTGAGGCTTTACTATCAATTCCCCCTGCGTTGCGAACCGTGGCGACTCGCCGTACTGCTGGCGCCGTATATCCTGTCGAGCGTGCTCCTTGGAATTACTCTCTCGACGTTTTTCCATAACCGCGAGACCTCGGTGCTTGCTTTCATGTTTACATCGCTTCCGCTGGTTTTTCTCGTCGGTTTTGCGTGGCCCCCCGAGGCCATTCCGTCATGGCTGCGGATGCTGTCGTTTGCGATTCCCAGCACCAGCGGAGTCACCGCCTTCCTGAAAATAAGCCAACTGGGCGCTCCGATGGCCAGCATCCGCTTCGAATACATGATGCTCTGGGCGCTCGTGGCCTTGTATTTCCTGACCGCTTGCGTTACAACGTCCCGCGTGCCTGTTCCGGTGAAATCCTGAGGCGATTCGGCCCGGCTGCTATTTCGCGCGCACGTCGTACGCCATCAGGGCATCGCCATGGCGAATGTACAGGCATCCGTTGGCGATGGTGGGATGCGCCCAGTGCTTGTCCGTGCCTTCCGTAACGGTGAATTGGCCGGTGCGATCGAAGCCCGTGGGCTGGGCTTTCACCAGACTCACCACGCCTGATTTAGGCCCCTCGTAGACATACAACATGCCGTCCGAGTATACGACGACGCCCATGGTGACCTCTTTCGCGCTCCACATGAGTTTGCCCGTCGCCATTTCAAGGCACATCAACCGGTTCTGCTTGTGGCTCGTCCCGTACAGATATCCGTCAACAAGCACCACGCCGTGATGCTGGCAATCGAGGTTGGTGTCCTTCCATTTCAGCGTTACGGAAGCGCCGTCGGGCGAAAGTTCGAGCGCGCCGCCGCCCGATGCGTATCCTCCCGTAAAGTACACAAGCCCTTCGCTGTAAATCGGCGTGACGGCGTGGATGTCGTACGCCGTGAAATGGATATGCCGCCAGAGCAGTTCGCCGGTGTCCGGATTGATGCCCACCACATGCTTGCCGGTCTCCGTCAGGAGGATGCGCCGCCCGTTGTGAACGGCGATTGTCGGAGAACAATACGCCTCTTGGTCAATAAGACCTTTCGTGGTCCAAACCGTTTCGCCATTCGTTTTGTCCAGCGCCGCGAGAAGCGCATCCGGACCGCCCGGCGTGCAGATGACCCGGTCGCCGTCGAGAAGCAGCGACTCCGCGATATTCCACCGGCTGTTTTTGGCATGGAATCGCTTGAGCGCATCAACTTCCCAAAGAACCTCGCCCTTTGCCGTGTCAAGACAGTAGACCACGCCCAATCCCGAAAACAGATAAACCCGATCGCCCTCGACCGTTGGCGTCGAACGCGGCCCCGGCGCCTGATCGTCCAGCGTTTCCTTGCCGTAGGGGATCTTCTTTTCAATGATGCCGTCCCTATTCAGGACAAACAGGGAGGCGGTCTGATCGTCCTGCATGCCGGGCACATAAATCTTGCCCCGCGACACGGACGCCGAGGCATAACCCTGCCCCAGTCCCTTGGCCGTCCACAGCAGGGGCGGACCGCCATCCGGCCATTCCTTCAACAAGCCCTGCTCGTCGAAGCGGCCGTCTCGGTTGGGTCCACGGAATTGCGGCGAATCGCCGCCATGCGCCAAGGCGGATACAAACAACAGCGCCAGACCTGCCGAAATCGGTAAAATTCGCAAGGCGTTCGTTCCTCCAACCTATTTCCTTTGCAAAGGTGCGAGCGATTATCCCGAAACGCCCATCGGGAAACAACCTGCCTTTTCGCTTACCGGAGTGGAAGTAATGCACAATCCACGCTTGAGCGAACGAGGCGGCGGAAAAGCAGTAAGCGGCGGCTTCCATCGTAGACGCGGTATCCTTGCTGCGTTCCGTGCGTGCGGATTTGGGTAATGCGCCCGGGTCCTTCGATGATATGATGGCCGTAGCGCGAATCAATCCACTCGCGTGTTGCGTTGTCCGGAAAATTCGGGACTGAAAGGCCATGAGGACATGATGGGTTGCTTCAAGACGGTCTTGATTGCCGCCGGCCTGCTGTTGATTGCCGGAGCGGCGGCGGGGATTTATCTGTTGCTACAGGCGGACGTGTATTCGCGTGTTGTGCTGGAACGGGCCCTGCATTATGCCCTTGGCGTTAAAATCGCCACCGGCGGTATTGCGATACATCCCCTTGAAGGTATGGTCGTCGCTGATAATATCGTCATTGGAAATCCGCCTACGTTCAAGCCGGGGCCGGCCATCGAAATCCAGCAACTTTCCATTGAATTTCAGATGTCCACCGTATTTTCCAAATCGCCCACGATTCGGCGCATGACGCTGGAAGGCGTCCGGTTCCATTTGCATCATGAAATTGGCCAGGGAACCAATCTCGCCGCCTTGGCGAAACAGGCGGCCGGTTCCGGACAATCCGGGACCACCCGCGGCCGCTCGTTTGTTCTGCAGGAACTGCATTGCGAAGAAGCCCGCATGCGCATGAGCAGCAACATCCTTCCCATCGGATCGGCGAACATCGCACTGGCCCCGTTTACCTTGTCCGATTTGGGCGATCGCCCCGTAACGATAGGCGGCATGGCGGCGATTTTGATGCGCAGCGTGTTCCGCGAGGCGATTACGCTCAAGGGACTCCTCAACCCCGTCGTCCGTCTTCTTCAGGACGAAACCGGCCGGCTTGAAGACATAACGCGGGAATAATTCAGGCATGGATCGGTTGTTATCCGGCACAGGGTCTCGCGCGGCTGTTGCGCCCGCGTGCGCCGCATGTGTAGACTCAATTCAAGGTGGAAACGACAACGAAACACAGGAGATCAAGCATGGCCGATTTATTTTGGAAAATGAACACGCAGGATGCCGCGGACGACAAGGCCGTCGGCGAGAAGCACGGACCCGTCATTGACATCCCTGCCTGCATGAAACCCGGCGAACCCGCCAAAATTCGCGTCAACGTGGGTAACGGCAAACACCCGAACACCAACGAGCATCACATTCAGTGGGTGGAACTCCGCATCAATGATCTGTTCGTGGGACGGGCCGACTTTAGTCCGGTTGTCATGCAGCCCGAAGTCGAGTTCACGATCGTATGTCCCCGGCGCGAAGCCGTAATCAGCGCCGTGGCGCGCTGCAACCTGCACGGGCTTTGGACTTCCAAGACGGTTTGCACGTGTTCGTAATACCCTCCACGCGGGGGGTGCGGCGCCTCGCATCCCTCGCGCTTGCCTTTATTCCCGCGGCTGTATGCGTTGTTCTGGCCGCCTTCGGATCTTCTTTTGCACATGGCGCCCCCTTCGACAACGCAAAGGCCGGCTGTACCCTCTCCAAGACGACCATTCTTTTCCCGCGCCCGTACACGACATTGATTGCCACGGCCGACGCAGCCGCGATGCCGCTTCCCATTGTGGTGGAAACCGATTGCCCCGACGATACCCGGCAGGTGGATTTTGTCCTCGATACCGTGGCAATCGGTTCCGCGTCGCAGTCCCCCTACACGGTTACATCGGTGCGTCTCGCAGACATGAACGTTGGCCTGCATGCACTGGGCGTCGTGGCGCGCAGCCTGAAAGCCATCGCCGTCACCGATTTTTCGTCGTTTACGCTGGCCAAGGCCCTGAATACGACCGATGTCAATGCCAACGGCCTGCCGGACAATCCTTTTTTTTCGCTCAATGCACCGGGAACCGCATGGCTGGCCCGCGCATACGCCCTTGGCTCCGATACGAAACGAACGGTGGCCGCGATTCGTTGGCGAGGCATGGACGAGGACGATCTTCCGCCGGGCCTTCCCGCGGTCATTGCCGTTTCCGATCCTTCCGGCCCGGCAAGGCGGGTGACCGTCCGGATGCCGCAATCCTTGCTTCGGGAAGGCGAGTCGGGCATCCTCGCCCTCCTTATGGCCGACGATTTGACTGGCCTCCTCGGCGACCGGGAAGCGGCCGCCATGGGAAGGGAACCGTATCCTGTCGTTTGGGCCGATGCCGTGTATTTGGCGGTGGTAGTCCTGATTAGCGCCGACAATGGCATTACCTATTCTACCGCCGCTCCCTCGCGAATTGCGGCCAATCCCATCCATGTCGTGCTGGAAGGATTGGGCGCCGGCAATCCAGGCCATTTGACGTTGCGGGCGCATCCGTGCGGGATTGCCACGCGAGGCGGCGTCGTCGGCCCTGAACTCTTATCCACCAGCGGCGACTGGAATGTTCACGATATCGCGAACGTGACCTTCAATGCCGGCCGGCTGGAATTCGACCTGCTGAATAGCTCCGTTATCGCACCCTATGAAAATCCGTCCAGTACTGGCGAAGGCGAAGGAGAAGGGGAAGGCGAAGGCGAAGGAGAAGGAGAAGGGGAAGGAGAAGGAGAAGGGGAAGGAGAAGGGGAAGGCGGCACGATCATTCCCATTGATCCGGCCGATTTTCAGGGTATTTCATTGTTGTTTGTGCTGTTGGTTTCCGCGCTGGCAGGAGTGTTGGCCGCGGGCGTGGGGGATCGGTTCGATTCGGATCGCTGCTTTTTGACGTCCTTGCTGGAGGGCGCCCCGCTTGAGGACACATTGAAGGATTTTCGGCTATTTCGCGATAATTACTTGCGGAAATTCTTGTGGGGACGCAGTTGCATTTGGATTTACTACCGGCTTGGTCCCGCCCTATGCAAGGCATGCCGTTTTTACCCGGGACTTCGGCGTCCCGCGTTATACGGCGTGGGATTGCTGGCGCGGATTTGCCGCATATACGCCTGACGCGCGTCAACGAAAGGAAAAGTACATGAGATGCGGGATCTTGGCCGTTGCATTGTTGATTGTTTCGATGGTTGCGCGCGGCGATGCCATTTCCGGCCATGTGCTCGACGTCAACGACAAGCCGTTGCCGGGCGCGCGAGTGTTTGCCGAGCCGGGTTTGGCGGGCGGACTGATGGAAACGCGCGCGGACGCGGACGGCGCTTTCCACTTCGACAATGTCACGGCCGATCCCGCCGGCGCGGGTGTGGTGGGCGTCTTCGCAATTGCCGAGGGGACCGCATTCGGCGGGGCAACGGTCAATCTTTTCACCGAACCCGACATTACGGAGTTGGTTCTCCGGCTGGGATCGCCGGGAAAAGTCGAGGGCATGGTTTCCGATTTCAAAAAACGCCCCGTCGAAGGCGCCCGAATTACCCGCATTGGCCTGCTGGGGCCGTCGAAAGTCGGCCTTCCCATGGCCAAACTGCGCGCACTGGGTTTCGTCGAGCCCGCCACGGATGCATCGGGCCGATTTGCGATTGAACACATGCCGGAAGGCAGTCCTATCGCAATAAAAGTCGCCCACCCCGATTTTGCCCAGGAAGCCGTGGAGCAAATCATGACAGGCGATCAGTCCGTTCGTGTCTCGCTCATTCCGGGAATACTGGTTCAGGGGAAGGTCGTGCTGCGAGACGCCAAGCGGCCCGTGGCGGACGTGCCGGTCATTTTGCGGAACGCCCAGCCGCCTCACGACACGGCCATCATGCGGACGAACGGCAGCGGCGAATTCGCCGTCCGCCTGAAGCCGGGCGCATACCTGTACCAGGCGGTGGGCGGCGGATATCGCAATGCGGGCTGGGAGCGTTTGCCGGTGACCGGCGCCGAGCCGCAAATGAATATCACGATTTATGCGGCGGGCGCCGGCGTCATACGGGGCAAAGTCTGCGATGCGGTTTCGGGCCTGCCCATTCCGCGCGCGCGAATTGCGTTGGAGACCCAGGGCAATCTCGCGTCGCTGGCCCGGACCGCAGCGGACGGCGGTTTTTCAATTTCCGCCATGGAAGGTGAAAACGTCCTCCGCATCGAATCGGCTCCGGGATATCTTCCTCCCGAACAACCGGCCCTGCGGCTGAATGTGGTCGCGGGCAAGGAAACGCTTTTGCCGTTCTTCTGGCTTGCGCCCATCCCGGCTTGGACCGTGGAAATCCTCGATTCCGAAGGCCATCCGGTACCCGGTGCGGTTGTTTCGATAGTGCGCCCCGAACAGCAGGGCTGGTATGTGACCGATACACAGGGACGGGCGCTTGTGCGCTTTGCTTCCCTACCGCCGGAAGGGCCGTTGCTGGGCCTTGTGGAAGACACGAAATCGGACAAAGGCGCTTTTTTTGCCATTGCTCGTGATTCCAAAGGGCCTGCGCGGGTCCAACTCCTGCCGCTGGCGACGGTACGCGGGCGGGTTGTGGCGGGAAATCGGACGCCTGTCGCGGGCGTAACGGTTTCCGCCACATTCGGCAAGGAGGGCTGCCGCCTGTGGCGCACCGCCACGGATTCGGCGGGATATTATCGTTGGCCGAGCGTCGTTCCCGGCGTGCCGCAATATGTTACTGTGGACGGCGCAGCCGGAAATTCCGCCGCACCGCTGAATCTGCTGGCCGAACCGGAAAAGGATGTGGAACTGGGCGATCTCGTGGTCTCGTCCAGCCCCGCGCGCGCATCGCTTTTCGGGGAAAAACTGGCTTGGCATGAAGGGCGTCTGATCGCCGGGGCGTTGCCTGAGGCCGGGCAACGCGAACGATCGGTTGCCGTCGTGTGTTGTTGCGAGGCGGCCGGGGCGGCGGCCGCTCTCGAAGGACTTGCCGCCGCGCAGTCCGTTTTCCCCGGGAAAGAGGTCCTGTTCGTACTGAGGGTAGACGGTCCGTTTTTTCCCGCCGACGCGGCCATCCCGATCGTTGCCGGAAAAAATCCGGGCCACGCCTCGACCTATGTTCTTCGACCGGACGGAACGGTATGTTTGGAAACTTTTGGCATGCCGCCCCTTCGTGCCCTCCGCGAAGCGATGGCGCCTTTCCGCGAAAAGTGAATAATGACCCATTACGCCGGCATGGCCGGATCGGAAGGGGATTCTCCCGCGACCTTTTTCATGACGTCCAAAAAAACGGGATAGTTGGCATCGAGCGAGTACCGTTCAAGGGCCGTCCGGCGCGCTTCGTCGCCCATGCGTTGGCGCAGACCGGCATCCACGATGAGCCGTTCGAGTTTTTGCTCCCATTCGCTGGGGGTTGACGCAAGGAAACCGCTGATGCCATCGGTAACGACTTCGGCGTTCATGCCGACGGGCGAAATCACGGCGGGCACGCCCACGGCCATGTATTGAATCGCCTTGAACGCGCATTTGCCCTTGGCGCGAAGCGTGTCCTTGAGGGGCATCAAGCCGATGTCCGCCTCGCGCATGTAGTCCGCCTCGCGCGCCGGATCGAACTCATGGTTTACCACCTCGACGCCCGCGAGTTCGTAGGTGCGCCCGCGTGTGGCGATGGCGAGCCGGATGCGATATTTCTTCGCAAGCCGCTGGAGCACCGGTTCGATGATTTCGAGATAACCCAGGTTGTCGCGAAGTCCCGCCCAGCCAAGAATAACCGGATCCTCGTCGCGGCGGTCCTTCCACTGTTTGGGTGTGTAGAGGCTCATGTCCACGCAGGTCGGGATAATCGCGACGGGCAGATACGGATTGCACGCATGGACGTATGCCTCAAGGTAGCGGTTGCCGACAATGGCGTGCCGGCACATTCCGCTCATCTTCCGCACCCAGCCGAGATCCACAAAACGCAGAAAAGGACTTGTAACGTGCGCCGCCGGCTCCCATATCGCATCGTCTATGTCGAAGACCATGCGCGGATTCAACGCATGAATGATGCGCTCGAAAATAGGAGGGCCATAGTCGAATACGGGACCGCGAAAGAACACGACATCCGCGCCGACGACATGCCGCAATTGCCACACGCGCCGCGCGAGCACCAGCAGCATGTAAAGAATTTTCGACCATTTCGGACGCCCCTCGTACAACCGCATCCACCACGATACCGGCGCTTGCACGCAGACAACGCACGTGTGCCCCTCCGCGCGGAGGCGTTCCGCAAACGCCACGAGCCGGTAACGGATGGCCGCAATCATTGTCGTGCTGTTGCCGAATAAAACGATCTTCATCTTTCGTGCCACGTCGCAAGACCTTTCCTTGTTTCGGTTGACGCAACCCCGGACCTCGATGGCGGCGGGATTCTCATGGCGCGGACTCCCGCATCGGATCGTTCAGAGTCTTGTGAAACAGCGCCACGGCCAGCACGAGGCCGGCGCAGGCCAGTTCAACGAAAGTCGAAACAAAACGCGCTGCGACGACGACCGTGACGATTTCCGCCGCCGACATCGCGGTGGCCTGTTGCAAACCCAGAATCAGGATGCCCTCCCGCACACCAACGCCGGCGGGGGCAATCAGGACGAAAAATCCGAGCAGCCATCCGGCGCAAAACAGGCCCGCGAGAAAAACGGCGGCGCTCAATCCAATCGGAGCCAGCGCCCGCACCATGATAAGAAAAGAGGCCGCCCATACGGTGGCGGCCGCCATGTTGCCCAAGAGGATGATGGCCACCATGCCGTAGCGGGGCTTGCGTTCAAGAGGCGGATAGTGCGCCATCCGCAGCGCCAAATTGAACAGGCGCATGAAAATATGCGGCTCCGCGACAACGAGCGCCGAGGCCATGACGGCGGTGCCCGCCGCGCTGTACGTGCCCAGAAGGGCGGTTGACACGCCCGACGCAAGGAAGAGCGCCACGCCGTAGAAACCAAATGCCGCCAGAAACAGGAGGTTGTCCAGCAATACGGCGGCGACGTGGCCGGGCATGTCTTCGGGCGACTCGGACGACATGTAGGCCTTGCCGGCGAAGGACCAGACCTTTCCGGGAATGTAACGGCCCATGCCCGTGACCGATGCGATATGGAAGCCACGCCACGCGTTCATGGGCAGCCCCGTCACTTCCCGGCGCAGAAGCGCCCACAATGCGCCGCGCAACAAATAACCGAAAAAGGCGCAGAAACACGCCAATGGAAAGGCAAGGGCCAATTCCCGGCGCGTGGCGATGGATATCACCTGATCCCGGTGCCGGACAAGATACGCGCCGAAAAAGAGCACGACAAGTCCCGCGAATATCAGCCCCGCGATGCGCTTGATTCGCGCCCGCCGAATCTGTTTTTCGGACATCGCGGCTACCGCCCGCGGCACAATCGGATCACTCCGCGATCCCTTCTCGTCTTCCAACGGAAATCTCCTGTCAAAGGCGCGCCGCAACCGGTTTGCCATTGCGGGGATTGCCTTGATTTTCCTGTTTGCAGCATCCGCCCGGCAGGCAGGGATGTTGCGGACAAAAAAATCGCACCACCAATGACGGCATTGCGGCCGGGTTGCCTTGGCCGTGGCATGCAATGCAGGCGCGTGGAGTATATCACAGCCTCGGCAATGAGTCGTTTTCCACCGATCGTGATTTTCCCTCCATTTCTTTGCGATTCCCACACGTCAAGATTTCCCGCGGTTTGCTTTTGTTTTTTGACTCTGATAAGTTGTCGTCATGGGAAGGGTGTTTTTCAACGTGGACCGCAGATTTCGGATTGTCTTTTCGGTTGCGTTTCTTTTTCTAATCGCCGTGTGTCTGTTTTTGTTGTCGGTTTATCTGCGCAAACCCTGGTCCGGCGAGATCGTTGACTTTGCCCACCAATCAAGCACAAGCCGGACCGTTACCTTCCTGAGCAATTGGCATGAAAGCGGAATTGGGAATCTCAGGTTTTCGCTTGTCTCGACGCCGCCGTCAATCGAATACATGGAAACCGGACGCCGTGTATTCTACGGGGCGTGGCCGCCGGCGGGATTCTGCATCCAGTATTTTCTGTTATGGCTGTTCGATATTCCGCCGGGCTACGATGCGGTGACGCGGTTGGGATTGCTGGATCATTTTGTCTTGGCGCTTTTCTGTGCGTTTCTGGCTTTTTCGCTTGCCCATCGAATAACCGGCCGGCCCCTAATTGCGTTTTTATGGTCGCTGCCGTCCCTTGCGCTGGTTCTTTTTCTGCCCGGACCGATGTTTTATGCGCAGAATCTCGTATACGGCACACGTATCGTCGTGTCGCTGCTCGCGGCTCTGGCGCTGGTGGATTCCGTGCTTCTGGCCCGCCGGCAAGCCGGTCGAAGGGCCCGTGTGCTTGAATGCCTCGAAAAACTGCTGCTCTTTCTGGTTGTGGCAACGCATTGGCTGGGTGTTTTTATCGTGGCCGTTCTCTATCTGCTGAAGGTTGCACGCGGGGAGATGGGCGACACATTGAAAACATGGTTTCGACGCTCGGTGGTTTTTGGCCTGCCCGCCCTGATTGCGCTTGCGCTCTATGGGTTGCAGATTCTTTGGATGGGGTACGTGTCGTCCTTGGCCAGCCGGGCGGGTTTGTATTCCAAAACGCCGGAAGACTTTTTCAAACGATTCTGGTCCGGTCATTTTGCCGATGCGTTCGGTGAATCCGCGGTAGGGTTGTTCTGGATTACCTGTGCCGCGGCCTTGCTGGCCTTTGCCTTGTTTATGTTGCCGGGGTTGCGCCGGCGTCTTGCCGCCACAACCGCGGCCAATCTGGCGGGGACATTGCTTCTGCTGGGACTCCCGCCGCTGCTCATGGCCTATGCCCTCCCGACCGCAGTGTATGTCCACGGATTTTCCGCCATGTTCTTTGTGCCGTTCATGGCCGTTGGTCCCTTTGCGCTGTTGCCGTTGTTGCTGTTGTCGCCGTGGGCAAAAGACAAACTGCCTTCGGCTGTAAATACGGCATGTCCGGTCGTCTTTATGATTGCAGGCGCCGTCTATATCCTGTGGCTGAGCGGGGGGCCGCTCGCTCTTTTCCCGGAAACGCGCCCCTTTTTCCGAAGAACCGGCGAGTTTATCCGTCAGAATACGGCCTATGCCGATGTCGTGGTTTCGACCACGCTTGGCAATATCGGAATGGATGCCCGGCTGACCGGGTTTTCGCTTAAAAACATTCATCCCATCACCAGCGCCGAAGATGCGTGGAAGATCGTAAGGGATATTCCGAGTGAGTATTCCGTGGTCATGTGCGAAATCGGCGGAACGATGAAAGGCTGGGGCGACCCTTCGATCGAAATGCTGGTTGACGCCTCCGATACCACGGTGACAGGCGAGGATTGCACGCTCTACCGAATTCCCAAAACAAAATTCGAGGAAACATACCGGCGTTCGCTCGCGCAAAAGAAAGAAATGTTTCAAGCGCCGATTACACCCAATCTGGATGTGTTTCAACTGGGGCGTCTTCATGCCCTTGCCTGCGACATGCCCGACGATGAAGTGGCCCGGCAGCGCCGGCAAGAAATCGAGGCCATTTTTGCTGAAAAGAAAAAACCGGAACATGAACTGAACGACCGTGTGAACCTTTGCGGACACAAAATCAGGCGGATCGCCGAAAACCGGTTTGCCATTCGCCTGTTGTTTTACCTGAATGATCGCTTGGATGACGCATGGCGCATCGGATTGCTGGCCGAAATAGACGAGTCGCAGAAGGAACGACTTCCAGAAAAGGATCGCGGGACAAAATTCCTGTATTGGAATTTCAATCCGGTTGTGCCGACTTCGCGCTGGAAAGCCGGCACGTATACGTCGGTCGGGACGACTGTCAAGGCCGTTCCGGCGAAATATATGCTCCGCGTGGGCTTTTACGATCACGTCCGCGGCAATTACGGCCAATTCCGGTATGTCTGCACGGTGGATTTCGAGCAGCTTCCCATGCCGGAAGGTGTTTCGGACGGGAAGGGGCCGGATGCCGATGATACGAAGGACGAACTTTTGCCCGGAAACGACGAGCCCGCCTCATGAAATGGCCCGATTCACGTGTCCTTTTCGGAATTTTCTCCGCCGGATGGCGCGGCGGCGAACCGGTCCGGGCGTTTCCCCCGAATCGGCGCATAGAATGCCTGGATTTCCTTCATGTCGGCCTCGATATCGCCGGTCGGCTGAAACAGAGGACCGAAACCGCCGGCTCGCCGTCCGAAGTCCATGAAACTGAGATTGATGGGCACTTTGGCGCCGAGGGCAATGTAATAAAATCCGGTTTTCCATCGCTTCACTTTGCTCCGGGTGCCTTCCGGCGGAATGCAGATGACGAGCCGGTCGTTTTGCTCGAAGGCCTCGATGGCCTGCGCGACCATTCCGTTGGCTTTGCTGCGATCCACCGGGATGCCGCCGAGCCAACGGAAAAACGGGCTGAACGGTCCCCAAAAAATCGTCTCTTTCGCGAGCCAGTAGATTTTCACGCGAAAGGCAAACGCGAGGGCCAGCACGAAGGGTAGATCCCAGTTGCTGGTGTGGGGAGCGCCGATGAGCACGTATTTCGGCGCGTCGGGAACACGGCCTTCCATCCGCCAACCGAAAACCCGCAGCCAAAGCAGGCCGGCCCAGTGCATGACCCGCGAAAGACCGGGCGTGTCGAATATTGTGCGTTGCATCATTCCGTGCAGTGCCATGTGCCGTGCTCGCTCGTTTCATGGACGCCGGAGGCGCGCATGTGGATTACACGCCCAAAAAACCGTCGCTCCAGAAAACCGGTTCGTAGCCCCGTTGGGCCACCCAGCGCAGCGCGGTCTCGACTTTTTCAAGGACCGTGGGCTGGTACAATGTCAATTCCTTCCGAAAATACTGCTCGTGAATCAATAATTCGACCATCTCCGCGGTTTGCGGTGTCGCCGTGCGTTGGTTCAGGTACGATTCGATCGCCTCGACTTCCAGTGCATTGACAACCGACGTACAGCGGATAAACGTCAATCCGGTTTCGCGATCGAACCACGCCCCGCGGCTGTCGCAATGGGCGCACTGTTCGCGGCTCAGATAATAGCCCGTCGTGCAAGGGCCTTTGTATCCCTGGACCTCGAACAATCCTATCAACTGATCGATGCCCCGGTCGCGCAGCGCCAAGGCGGCCTCTTTCGGACATTCCGCCCAATGGACCGTCGTCGTGCGCGACACGTTTTCGTTTCCCGCGAACCGGCGGATGTGTCCGCAAACCAAATCATGGTCGTGCGCCATCTGGGCATACCGGGCGTTCCGGTAGGGCCGGTCGGGCTTGTCCTGCAAGGCATGAAAACTAAGATGAAGCCAGTCGGCATTTGCACGCCACTCGTCACGCCATTGATCCGGCATTTGCGTCAGATCGAATTCGTCGGTTTGATAATACACGTTTATATGTATTTTTGTCCCGTATTTCATGTGCATTGATTGCCAAAATCCTAAATACCAGTGATCGAACAGGGACCGATAGGCCGCCGGATTTGTGCCAAGGTCTTTCAGAAACAGGATGTTGTCGTCCACGGAGAAGCGATAGCGTTTCCGGCTGCCCCGGTTCCAGAAGACCTCGATGGCGGCGGCATGGCCGTCCGCCTCGGCGTGAATGGCGTTGCGCCGTTCGGTCAACGCGACATCGCAGGTGAAGATTTTCCCGTCGCGTGCGGCTTTTTTCCCGTTGACATGCACGCTGGAACCGGGGGCCGCCGTTCCGCGGACAGTCACGATCAGCGCGTCCGGCGATTCGGCGCCGTCGCACCGGTTGAGAATGTCCCCGTCGCGGGGGAAGGCAATGGCCAAAGGTGTCGGCATGGAAAACGGGCGGTCAGGTCTGGAGCAGGTCCGCCACTTCCTCCTGTTTGTCTTCGGGGAAGGCCAGCCATTCGTCGAGGATGCGCGCGACGCGCGTGGGTTCGGTATGAATGAGTTCCTTCAACAGGCGCAGCATGAGCCGTTTGTTGGCGTTGGTGGCCTCCGAGAACGCGGTGAGTTGCGCCAGATGCGTGGCATAGATGTCGAAAATGCGGCGCTCGGTTTCCTCGTCGCGGTTGTCCGGGACACCGGCATAGGGATAGATCCCTGCGTCCCGCCATTGCGAGAGGATATCCTGCGCCCGTTCGATTTCGCGGAGGGTGAAATGTTGGCGCAACGCGAGGCGCGCGGCCTCGAGCAGTTGCCGGCAATCCGGCGACATGTCTTCCAAGGACAGGAGTCCCTCGCGTTCGAGCGTCACGAAATGGGCGGACTTGAGGAAGGCGGTGTAGCTGAAGCCCCGGAACAGCAGGCGCGGCTTGACCGCGTGGAGGGCGAAGCCGTTCGCGTCACACAGGACGATGCCGCGCTTGCCGGGAACCAGCCATTCCGCGATGGTCATGGAGGCATGGACCCGTTCGCCGTTTTCCATGACGAACTCGCCGAGATCGCATTCCGTCGAGCGATCTTCCGCGTTGGCCGGATCGAGCGGAACGCCGTCGTACACGATGCGCACATCCGGATACTGCCGCAGATAGAGGGCGAAGAAGTCCGTGGCCTCCTGGATGGCCTTGATACCCCGGAGCAGGCCGATATTGGACGGCAGATCGGCGATTTCCACGGTCATGCCTATCGGCGCTTCGGAGGGTTCGGGGTCGCTCAACTCGAACTCGCCCAGACGCGCCGCGCGGCCCGTGATGCGAAACGTGTGCCGCTCGCCGTTTCGATCGAACGAACTAATCCACTGAACGAAATTGCCGAGTCCGAATGCGCGGAAGCGGCCTTTGCCGTACTGGCCGTGCAGGGCCCGCCGCCGGTTCGCCGTGCGCGATTCCTCCCGCTTCCACGAGCCGCCGAGATTCCGGAAGGCATCCTGGGCATGATCATAGGCGAGGCCATGGCCGTTGTCGCGCACGCGGATGGCGTCAATGCCGCCCATGTCGTTGTCCGCGAACTCGATGCGCACTTCCGTGGCTTCCGCGTCCAGGGCGTTCCATATCAGTTCCGACAGCGCCAGCATCGGTTTCGCGCGCGACAACAATTCCAGATGATCGTCCTGAACCTGAACCGAAATCGTCCTCACCGTATGCCGTTCCTCCGCCGTAATGGCCGTGCTCCTCCGTAAAAAAACCAGCCGGAAACAACGATCATACCATCCGGATTGCGTGGGGAACAAATGAAATGCGAACGCGTCAGCGCTGGGTCAGTTCGCTGTCGGTCGCCATGGCGGGCTTCTTAAAGTTAATATAGAGGACGTCGGCTTCGCGGTCATAGCTGGACCAGAGATAACCATGCGGCGTACTCGCGACCAACCTCTCGATTTCCGTTATCTCCGCCGGGCCTGCTAATAGGGCTCTGGCTATTTCTGCCGTCGCCTCTTCAGACTACGGGTTTGTTTCGTCAGGGAATATTGAATACGTGCAGTGTCCTGCGAAGAATTCAACCCTGTTATGCAGGTGAATGAAGATTGCCAAAACAAGAAGAGCCTCATTTCTTGGCTGCCTCAGGTAAATGACCGTTTTTTCTGAGACCGTCTATCAAGCCCTTTGCTACCGCGCGAGCGTCTCGCAATTCACCGACAAACAGACTGCCACCAGCCTTCGTGGTGATATCTGCATACCATGCTGTCTTCATAGTCTTAATATCTTTCATCACGACGCAAAACTCTGCTGTCGACTTCACTCGATTAATGTTCACTGATGTTGAAGATCCGCTAGCCCCAAAGCTGTTGAATTTTGCTGTGCTGAATGTATGAGTGCCGACATTCTGCTGCGACTGCGACTTTGCTCCAAAAGAAACGATGATTCCTGAATCAATCTCTTCCTTTAGAAATACTTTTTTTTCATCTTCCTCAGTCCACTCTCGGGTGGGAGGAAAAAGGTCACGATAGAGAACAACGGTTACACCAGCCTTTTCCAGTTGCTCCTTGACGCTTTCCTCGATTTCCTTGCGCATGCTGTTAGATGCGTTATCAACAAGTAGAACAACTTTTTTCGGTATGTAGCCTTTATAATCTGAATCGGTAAAGCCCTCAGTAACAATGCTGCGCAGCGCATATGCACTACTAGCAATTACAGAAAGCATGATTATCATAATGACTTGAATTACCTTCATTTCGATACCCTCCTCCATTTCCGGAAACATCATATTTGATTATCATGTTTCTTCAAAATATTCAAATGCAACTAGGATGTCAAGGCAGACGCCGTCGAATCCGTCGGCGAGGATGCGGTCGAAGCAGGTGTCCTCGGAACCGAGCATGACGGCCTGTCAGGCCGGATTTCAATACCGGGTCTTTTAGTTGGCGAAGCACGGGGAACATGGTATTCGCTCGAACCAGAAACTCAGCGGTTGAACAAGGATTTTCATGGACACCATGGAAGGGACGGGCGTTGTGGACCCGGTTTTTTGTAGCGCTTATAGGCGGGCGGAGGCAACCCGATTGAGGCCGGCAAGGTCGCGCGTAAAAGCGATTTCCCGATAACCGGACTCTTTGAGCAACGCCGCGATCGCGTCACGCTGAGGGTCATCCATCTCAAGGGCCAGCAGCCCGCCGGGTCTCAGATGCCGCCGGGCGTTCCGGATGATCCTTGCCGTCACGTCCAGTCCGGCCGGGCCGCCGCATACCGCCCCGTGATCTTCATGGAGCCGAATGACGGGCGGCAGTGTGTCCCATGCCGAATCTTCCACATAGGGCGGATTCGAGCAGATTGCGTCGAAGGGACCGTCGCCCGCATCGAGCGCCGCGAAGAGATCGCCCAACCGAAACGTCATGCGTTCTCGAACACAGTGCCTTGTTGCGTTTTCATCCGCGGTTTCAATGGCCTTGGGTCGGATATCCGTGGCGACGACGGAAGCCCTCGGCGCATTGACGGCTATGGACACGGCGATACAACCGGTTCCTGTTCCGAGATCGAGCACACGGGCGGGATGCTTGCCGACATGAGCCAGAACGGTTTCCACCAGATGCTCGGTTTCCGGACGCGGTACAAGCAGGGGCGGGCGCACCGCAAAGGACAGCGAGAAGAATTCCCATTCACCCAAAATATAGGCGATTGGTTCGGCGTTGGCCCTGCGCTCGACAATTGCGTCGAAACCAGGCGCATCCGTGCAATCGCGCAAACGGGCCAGCAACGCGGAACGGGTGATGCCCAATGTGTGTGCAAGCAACATTTCGGCATCCAAGCGTGGCGTATCGGAAACGGCGGCCAGACGTTGTGTGGCGGCGGCCAGGCGCCGGGACACCGTGATTTGCGGTCTGCTGTCCATTATGCTTCCGCGAGACGTCGCGCGCGGTCGGCGGCGATTAGGGCATCAATCACATCCTGCAGATCGCCTTCAAGAATACTTTCAAGGCGGTGAAGCGTGAGATTGATGCGATGATCGGTAAGACGGTTCTGCGGGAAGTTGTAGGTGCGAATCTTGCCGCTGCGGTCGCCACTGCCGACTTGATTGCGACGGTCGGCGGAACGGGCTGCGTTTTCTTCCTCGATTTTGTGCGCAAGGAGGCGTGCACGCAGGATTGAGATCGCCTTGGCCTTGTTCTTGTGCTGGGATTTTTCATCTTGGCACGTCACAACCAGACCGGAGGGCTTGTGTGTGACGCGGACGGCGGAATCGGTCGTATTGACGCTTTGCCCGCCCGGTCCCGAGGACCGGTACACATCCACCTGGAGATCGTTCGGATCGATGGAAATTTCCACGTCTTCGGCTTCAGGCAAAACGGCCACCGTGACCGCCGAGGTGTGGATACGGCCCTGTGCCTCGGTCTCCGGAACGCGCTGGACGCGATGTCCGCCGCCTTCGAACTTGAGCTGGCTGTAGACGTTGTCCCCCGACACCTTGAAGGTGATTTCCTTGAAGCCGCCGAGGCCGGTGGCATTGGTGTTCATGACTTCGAGCCGCCATCCCTTGCGTTCGGCGAACCGGCTGTACATGCGGAAGAGGTCCGCTGCGAACAAGGCCGCTTCCTCGCCGCCGGTGCCCGCGCGAATTTCAACGATGGTGTTTTTTTCGTCGAGCGGGTCCTTGGGAAGCAGAAGGATCTTGAGCTTTGCTTCGAGATCCTCCAGGGTACGCGTCAGATCGCGTTTTTCCTCGTCGGCCAATTCGCGGATTTCGGGATCGGTTTCCTCACGCAGGACGTGTTCCGCTTCCTCGAGGCGCGCCATGTTTAACTGGTAATGCCGGAAACATGCCACCAGTTCCTGAATCTCCGCTTGCGCCTTGGCATGGCGGCGATAAGCATCGGGATTGGAGGCCACTTCCTGTGTGGCCATTTCTCGCGAAAGGCGATCAAACTCCTCGACGACCGCGAGGAGTTTGTCGTGCATGACTTGCTCCATGCTGTACTATCAGCTTTTCTTGGCGTACTTTTTCTGGAATCGTTCGACGCGGCCTTCGCTGTCCACAAACTTCTGCTTGCCTGTGAAGAACGGGTGGCAGGACGAACAAATTTCCACATTGATGGTCTTCTTCGTCGAACGGGTTTCAAACGTATTGCCACACGCGCATGTAACCCGTGCCGGACCGTAGTCGGGATGAATGCCCTTTTTCACCAGTTTCTCCTTTCACATCCCGCAAAACGCACCGGATCGGGTTATACCGTGGGTTTGCGGGGAATTTCGTTGCAATGAAGTGAAAGCCTAGCATACAGGCATCCTTGCGCGCAAATTTGCCTCGTGACAAGCCGCAGGCAAACGTATCCATTTCCGTTGGCGGCGATCCGATTTGAACGGATTGTTGACGCGCAAGTAGTCTTGATGGCGGCGGGCCTGTCCGCCATGCGGCGGATCAGGGCGAAGGCAAGGAGAAAAACCATGGTGACGTACCGGTGCGATGGATGCGGCAGGGAAATCCCAAAGGATGCGCTACGGTATAGGGTCGAGGTGGATGTAAAAGCGGCCTACGACACGATCGAGATTGGTTTGGCGGATCTCGTGCGGGACCACCGCGCGGAAATGCTGGCGTTGATTAATCGGCTGAAGCACCGTCCCATCCAGGAGATCGAGGAATCGGTCTACAAGCACCTGCAATTGGACTTGTGCCCTTCCTGCCAGCGGGTGTTTATTCGAACTCCCCTGCGTTTTCATCCCGAACAGGGCGGCGGCGGAGACGAGATTGACATAGACGCATTTCTGCGGTCGCTCGGGAAAGGGAAAGAATGAGGTTGAAGATGGAAGGCCCGGGACTGACGGAACTTTGGCGATGTAAAGCCTTGTTGCTTGCGGCGTTTGCGTTATGTGCCGCGGGAATGGGTTCCGAAGCACAAACTATAATGGATCTGCCGGCTCGCTATTGGCCGGCCTTTCCCTTGCCGGATCGGGTGGTTTTGGGCGAATCGCACAACGGGGTCAACGAGGCGGTGCGCGTCGTCCTGAATACCGTAAGCGGTCTTGTGGCCCATGATACCCGGTGCAATCATTCGGGCGAGATGGTGTGGATTGGTCTGACGAACAGTCCTTCCTACGACACGTGGCTCGCTGCATATCTCGCCCGAACCGGCGTGCCGTGCGAAAAACGCGTCCTTTCAACATGGGATTTGGTTGACCGTTATCGTGAACAGGGCATTGTAAAGGGATACATCCTGTATCGCCGCGAACCGGGCGATCGCCCGCTGTATGAAGGAACGCCGTCGGACACGTCCGTCAATGTCGCAACATCGCTGTGCGCGGTGTGGGGCGGGGTGGCCGTCGAGGAATCCATCGAGGCGGATGCCAAGGCGCATGGATTGCCGTTGTTGCTGGACGCGCGCGGGAAGGATGAAGCATGGTTGTTCGAGACATATAGCGGGCGGTTGTCGCGGTCGGTCCTGGGCCGGCAGGATCCGAAGAGCGGCGTGAATCGGGACGCCATCGTGGCCCTGCGCGCGCCGGTGATTGGCGAGACGGGGCCGTTGTATGAACGAATGCTTGAACGGCTGCGTCCCGGTTCGCCGTTGCTGGGCTGGGGGATCGGCCTTGAAGACGCGCAGACAGGTCCCGCCAGCGAGTACGCCTCGTTTCAGACGGCGACGAACTGGTGCGCCAACCTGCCGCTATTGTCCAGCGGGGAGACCGGCCTCGACTATGGATTCAAGCCATTCACGTCCCCGGCGGACCGGAATGCGGCGCCGGACGATACTGCCCGGTACGTGTCGTTCATTCTGAGCGACGGCGACAATGTGCAATGGCTGATGTTGAATTTCTGCAAAGGCGAAGAAGCGCAACAGTATTGGGCAAGCCCGGCTCGCGGCACGATCCCGTTCGGCTGGACGATATGCGCGATGGACCTGTTGCAACTCTGCCCGTACACGCTCGATTACCTGCGCGACACGGCCACGCCGAAGGATGATTTCGTGCTGCTGGGCGGCGGATACTACTATCCCGACTGGTTTGGCCGGAAACGTCCGGGCGCGGATTGGCTCGCGATGCAGGCGCGGCGCACGGCGAAATATATGAACGCGTGTGGCCTCAACCTGCTGATGGTCAACGTGCAGCAATGGGATTCGCCGGAAGCGACGCGCGCCTATGAAACCTACGCGCGCGAGATGCCGAACCTGCGCGGTCTGTTCGTCATCCAGTACGCGCCGTATACGGGCGGCGGCGGAGCCATCCGATGGGTCAACGGCCTGCCCGTGATGGCCGCTCGCAACGCGATATGGGCCGGACGCGGCGAATTTCCGCGGGAAGGCACGCCGAATCGTGTGGCGCGTCTGTTGAATGAATGGGCGGCGCAGCCGATCAAAAATGAAGACGACCGCTTCGCATGGGTGATTGTCCATGCGTGGTCATGGTTCCAAGAAGCGGAATTCAACGCGCCCTTGCAGACCGAGGAAACCGATCCCAAGGACATGCAGCCGGACCCTGCCGCACGCGGCTACCTGCCTGCCGTATGGGCCGCCCGCCACCTTTCCCCCAACATACGCGTCGTCACCCCCTCCGCGCTCGTCGAAACGCTACATCTTGTACACGGCAAGCCGTGAGGGCAACATTTTCAACGCGCGCCCAGTAGTTGGGCGGCGGCTTGAGGCAAGATGTTGCCCTGAATTTGCGCGAATGTCCCTTGCATGAGGCGCATCTGGTTGCGCGTCTGTTCGATTACGGCGCCGGCGATGTCCAAGTCGCGAATGAGCGATTCGGACGCCTGCATGTTTTGTGCGGCTGTGCCGCGGACGGCAAGGGCCTGTTCAAAACGGTTTTGCTGCGCGCCGAGGCTGGCACGGTTCCGGTCGAGGGCGGTTGCCGCGTTGTCGAGTCGTTCCAGCGCGTCGGCCGCGCCGGTTTGAGTTGAAAGATCAAGGCCGTTCAGTCCCAGCGCGTTTGTCGTGCCGGCGTTGATGACGATTTGTTCGCCGCCTTCCGTTCCGACGGCAATCGGCCCCGTGGAGCCGTCGAGCAACCGGGTTCCGTTGAACTCGGTGTTCCGGGCGGTGTCCTCAATTTGTCCGAGAAGGGCTTGCGCCTCTTGGTTGAGGGCGCTGCGCTGCTCATCGGTCAAGGCGCCGTTGGCGGCCTGCAAGGCCAGTTCGCGAATGCGTCCGACGGCTTCCTGCTGCGTTCCGAGGGCCGCGTCGGCGGTTTGAACGACATTGATGCCCGTTTGCAGGTTGTTGGCTTCCTGCGTGTATTGAAGTATTCGTGCGCGAAAGGTTTCGGCGATGGCGAGACCCGCGGCGTCGTCTTTGGCGCCGGTTATTCGCAGGCCGCCGGCAAGTTGTGCCTGCTTGCGTTGCATCTTGGCGGCCGCATCCGCCAGCATGCGCTGCGTGCCCAATGCGCGATTCAGCGAGTTGATTTCAAGTCCCATGACGACAACCTCCGTTCAATGGCCCATGCCTGCCCGTTCCATTTCCTGAAGCGGCCACGTGTCAACCCTTCTGGCTTCAGTATACCATCAATCCGTGAACCATTCATCGCACGGCAAGCAGGCAAACGCCGAGATTTTTCTCCAATTCGTTGAGAGCCATGAGTTTGTCCGCCGGAAGAAGTTCCGGTTCGACTTGGACTTCCTTCAGAGCAAGCAGGCGGATGCCTTCGGCCCGCTCAAATTCCTGAACCCGTTGAATTTGATCGATCGAAAGAGGGGCAAACACATACATGGCGGCGGACTCCCTTCATTCCCCGGGTTTCGGCACCCGGATCTTTTTATCGGCCAACAGCGGATCGCTTTTATCCATTTTGTTTAACTCCAACAGTTTCTTGACCGTTGTGCCATACTGCACGGCAATCTTTTGAAGCGTCTGGCCCGGCAGCACCAGATGTTCGATGGTTTCTTCCGCCGGCGCGGCATCCACCACCGGCGGCGGAAGAGACGTCGGTTCTCCCTTGTAAATGACCAATTTCTGGCCTGTTTTGATCACATTGCCATCGAGATTGTTCCATGCCGCCAAATCCTTGGCCTTGACGCCGTAACGCCGAGCGATCTTTTCAAGGGTTTCGCCCTTCTCGACGACGTGCATTATTTTTTCGCCGCTTGGCGCATCAGAGGCGTTCCCGGTTACCGGTGGGGGGGCAGGAGCCGGGGAAACCGGAGCCGGTTCGACGGATGGCGGGGCCGCCGGGATTTCGGTTGAACGAAGACGATCCTGCCATTGGCGAAGCCGGTCGCGGCTCTTGGCGAGTTCATCGCGGGACAGCGCGCTGGTCTCGATGGCTTCATGGATGGCATTGGCCGCCGCGCGAATGCGATCGGGACGCGCGTCGAGAAACAGGACGGCGTCACAGCCGGCCATGAGCGCTTCGACAACCGCCCGATCGGCGGGCCGTGATCGTTCGATAATGGACGAGGCCATATTGTCCGCGAGAATAACATTCGGAAAATTCCAGTGTTCACGCAATACCTTGCGCACCAGCACCGGGGAAATGGACGCGGGGCGCTTGGGAAACTGTTCGTCCAGCGCGGGAACGGCGGCATGACCGGCCAGAATGCCGGCAATGCCTTGACGGGCCGCCTCGTCGAACGGGTACATGAGTTCGGCCAGACGAGATACTTCATATTCGAGAACGAGGCGATCCTCATTGTCAATCTTGCGCATCGCGCCGGCGCCCGGGTAGATCTTGGCCACGGGTATCGCGCCCCCGGCCGAAATGCCATCCGCAAACGCAAGACCCAACAGGGCCACCTGTTCCTGATCCGTGCCGTAGGTGCGGCTGTCCGCAACGGAAGAAGCGACTTCAACGGGCGCCACGTCGAGCACCGGCGAAAGCAGTATGCCGATGCCGCGTGAAAGGGCGGCCGCTGCACAGGCTTTTCCAAACTCGCGCGCACCCTTGATATCCTTGTTTTTACCCAATTCAGCCGCAGTCGGCGCGGGATCCATTTTGAGCGGATTAAGATTTCCCCCTTCCTGTTCGACGGCTATCAGGGGCCAATCGGCCAAGGTATCGCCAAAACCGCTTTCGCGCTTGATATCGGCAACCAGTGAAGACGTCTGAACCCCGTCAACCATGTTCGACTCGCGCAAGACTATTCCTGCCGGACGGATTTCCTTCAACAAAACCTTTGTCGAGTTGTCCAACGACGTTCCCTCGATGGCGATGAACAGGAAATGACCCGGCCACAAATCGTCGGGGCCGGGAACCGGTTTCGTGGCTATCGGTTCCGTTTTTTCCGGGGCGGGCGGTAACGGTTCGGCGGTCTGTGCCGGCGTGTTCGCGGCCGCTTCCGGTGCGGGTTCGGACGGGGCGGGCGGTTCCGGTTTTTGGACAACGGTTGCCGGAGTCGCTTCCGGGGCATGGCTGGATTTCACAGCCATCAATACAAACGCCGACGAAAAACCCACCGCAACACCGAGCACAAAAGTAATCAGCAACATGCCCGATGGGCGCCTGCCGCGCCTCCGCACATAAATATCACTCATCGTCCCCGTTCCCAATTTATTGGTTGCAATTTCCACCACGCCGATTTACCGCGTGATTATAGCATAGCAAAGGCCTTGGGGCTGTACCCTTGCAAACAAATTCCTGCACAATCCCGCGACACCCGGATGGATGCCCAAACCCATCCGGGAACTTCCGCCGTCTTGTTATTGCATGGGGGGAACCGACCAAGCACGAGGAACCGTGTACGCTCCGATAAAGTTGGATTTGCCCGTGTTCTCCCTTTTTTTGCTAAGATGGCCTTACGGCAGTGTGCTGACGAAAAGCGGCCTTGATTTTGCCGATGCACTCCATTCTGTTTTATGCCCCGAACAGGCCGAAAGAAACGGAGTGGCCGACTATGGGATCAAACGGTTGTGATTCCAGCGCCTTCTGATAAAGAGGAGAAACCGTGAAGAAAGCATCTTTATTCGCCGCCTGGATGGCTGTGTTCATTCTGCTTGCGCAGTCTGTTCAAGCCCAGCCAAAAACAGGAACAACCAACGGGGACCTGCAGGGCAATCTTTCCATTTTGAACCTCTTTGGAGAACAGCCGGAAACGATGCGGCAACTGTACTCGGCCGCCTATGCCGTGCTGGCTTCGGATCCGCAAGCGAGCTTTGCGGATGTCGCGCGTGATCCGGGGATACGCCGTCTTTGCAGCGAAAACGCCATTTTACACTTCGGCGGCCCCATGCTGGGATCGGTTACGCCGGATGGTGCAACAATTTGGGTGCGGACCGCGCAACCGGCGAAGGTGGAAGTCCGTGCCACTGTAAATGGAGAAGAAAAATCTTTTGGCCCCGTAACGACGTCGGATGCGTCCGATTTGACGGCGATTGTGCCGGTGACCGGCCTCCCGCCGAACACCCGATGCCCTTACCGGGTACTCATTGATGGCATGCCGATTGCCGTTCCGGGTGATGCCGCCATCCGTACCGCGCCGGAATCTTCAAGAACCGGCAGGGTACGAATCGCCTTCGGCAGTTGTTTTCACCGTTGGGGATTGGGCAACCACGTTCTGGCCGACCGTATCCGCGGCCGGAATCCCGCCGCGTTGTTGTTGATGGGCGACATTGCCGTGCAGGACAGAAACAATCACCTCGGACTGCACCGGGCCGATTACCTGCTGCGCGATTGCCATCCGGCATGGCGGAGCCTCGTTGCCTCAATCCCCGTGTATGCCACGTGGGACGACCATGACTATTTCGACAACGACAAGGCCGGCATCCCTCCGGGGTTCACCGGCAAGGACCGGGCGGGGGTTCGCCGCGTGTTTGAGCAAGCCTGGAACAACCCCGCTTATGGATTCCCCGATGATCGGGGCGGCGTTTTTTTTCGTACACGCATCGGGCCTTGCGACATCGTCATGCTCGACAACAGGTACTTCCGAACAGGGCAGAAAGGTTCCTTTCTGGGTGAGGAGCAAATGCAATGGCTTGAGGATCAGTTGCTCGATTGCCAAGGTCCCTTCATCATTTTGTCCTGCGGCACCATGTGGAGTGACTATGTCTCCGCCGGCAAGGATTCCTGGGGGCGTTGGGACCCCGAAGGGCGAGAACGCATCTTTAGACTCATTGAGAAAAATCACATTGGCGGCGTGCTGTTGATATCCGGCGATCGGCACGGCGCCCGTGGATTCCGAATTCCGCGGCCAGGAGGGTTCGCCTTCTATGAGTTCGGAGCTGCCTGCCTCGGCGCCCGAACCGGCCCGCCCGTGACCGATCCCGAATGGACCACCCAGTTGTACGGCATCGAGGGCCAATACGCATTCGGCGAGTTCAATTTCGATGCCACCGTTGCGGATCCCGAAGTTGCTTTTCGGTTGATCCAAGAGGATGGCGAGGAACTGTATAATCTGACCTTGACCCGCCGCCAATTGACTCCCGGCAATGCGCCATAGATGCAGGGAATGATCCGGCTATCGGTCTGTGCGTTGTGAATGGCGGACAAATGCCAAATCATCGCATTCAATCCGAAATGCTCAGACTGAAAGCCCCTCCCTTCATCTTGGACGGCTGGTTTTTTAGAGTACTTGAAGCGTCTGCGTGCAAGCCTCTACGCTCGCGTCTTGTTTTCCTGATTGTAGGAAAGTAGAAAGCAGACAAGGAGATCTTTAGACTTCCCGGAATCAAATTCGCCGCGCGGGAGCGGCAGGGAGCGGATGCATGAAGGCTGTGTATTGTGTCGGAACGCATTGGGATCGCGAGTGGTACGAGCCGTTTCAGGAATTTCGGATGTGGCTCGTCGAGTTGATTGACGAACTAATGGATTTGATGGATCGCGATCCGGAGTACAAATGTTTTCATCTCGACGGGCAGGCGGTGGTCTTGCAGGACTATCTCGAAATCCGTCCCGAACGCCGCGATCGCCTCGTGTCGTTTCTGAAGTCGAAGCGGCTTTTGGCGGGCCCGTGGTACGACCTTCCGGATGAATGGCTGATTTCGGGCGAAAGTTATGTCCGCAATCTGGCCATGGGCATGCGTGTGTGCCGGTCGCTCGGTTTCGAGCCGATGCGGTTTGCCTACACGCCGGATCAGTTCGGCCATATTGCCGCGTTGCCGACGATCATGAACGGCTTCGGCCTTCGCGCGGGGATCTGCTGGCGCGGGACGCAGGACGAGAATTATCCGGCGCATTTTGTGTGGATTGGACCGGATGGCAGCCGGATGGTCACGAACAAACTGCGCGACTGCGGCAGTTATGGCCCCTTTGATTTCGCCGTGCGCGGCCGGCTCAAGCGGGAGGAATATCCCACAGAAGCCATTGCCGGGTATTTCGAACCGTATTTCAAGTCCGAATCCGAACGGGCGCAGGCGCCGATCGTCTTATTGCTCGACGCGATCGATCATCAGCGGCCCGATCCAAAAATGCCGTGGTTGCTGGACGAACTGAAAAAACGTTTCCCGGATGTCGAGTTTTCATGGACGACGCTTGAAGAGTACGGGCGAGAAATGCTTGCGCACGAAGCGCAGTTGCCGGAGCGCACGGGCGAGTTGCGCGAACCGGCGCGCGCGGCGGACCGCGGCGGCCAATATCTTATCGTGCATGTCCTTTCGTCGCGTTATCCAATCAAGGAACGCAACGATCGATGTCAGGCGCTGTTGGAAAAATGGGTGGAACCGTACGCCGCGTTCCAGGCGATGGCGGGCTGCGTGCCGATCATGCGCTACGTGGACAAGGCCTGGGAGTATCTCCTCCGGAACCATCCGCACGATTCAATCGGCGGGTGCAGCATCGATCAGGTTCACCGGGACATGCAATACCGGTTCGATCAGTGCGAGTTGATCGGCGATGGTGTCTTGCGCCGCGCGATGGCCCTTGTCGGGCAGGCGTCCGATGCTCCCGATGCGTGGCCGAACGTTGTCGTCCACAATCCGTTGCCGTTCGCGCGATCGGGCGTGTTCGAGGTCGCGGTGCCGTTTCGCGCGGACTGGCCGAAAAAGTACGTTGACGGTCTCGCAACGGCTGAAATCTGCAACAAGTTCGCGCTTGTGGATGCGGATGGAGGGCGCATTCCGTTCCAACTGTCCCGTATCGAACGAGGCGTCGAACTCAAGGCGATCAATTCCATGGGACGCAAGGCCACGCATGGGGGAGACGTGTACCATCTTGCCGTCGAGATGACGCTTCCGCCGTGCGGTTATGCGGGGTTTTGCGTGGAGCCGACCGATGAAGGAACGCGCAATGCCGGTTCGTGCATGACGGGCGTGTTGTCTGCTTCCACGGGCCTTGTCGGCTTTACCTTGCACCCGAACGGCTTGGCCTGCTTGACGCATGAGGCCAGCGGCGTTGCCTTCGACGGCCTGTTCCTCTACGAGGATTGCGGTGATTCGGGCGATGGCTGGACCCGTGGGCGGCTGATTGACGACATAATCTTCCGCAGTCCGGGATCGCGCGTGACAACGGCCGTTGACGAGGATGGCGCCTTGCGCACCGTGTTTCGCGCCGAGCGCGTGTTCGAACTGCCGCGCATGATGGAACGCGGAATCTATCGCCGTTCCGGCGAACGCGTCGAATTGCGCGTTACCGACCGGATTTATGTCGAAAAAGGCGCTTCGTGTGTCCGCGTGCGGACGCGGATCGAAAACACGTGCATGGACCATCGGTTCCGTGTATTGTTTCCAACGCATCTCGATACGGACGTGTCGTTTGCGGAAACGCCGTTTGCCGTGGTCGAGCGGCCGGTCGCGGCGCCGCCGGAATCCGCGGCGTGGCAGGAACGTGTCAATCCCGAAAAAGCGTTCACGTCCTTTTTTGGCGTAAAAACAGAAACAGGCGGTCTGGCTGTATTGGCGCCGTTTGGTCTGCATGAATACGAGGCCGCGGAAACGCCCGACCGATCCCTCGCGCTGACGTTGTTCCGTTCGACATTCAAGACGGTCGGCACGCCCGGCGAACCGGACGGCGAACTGCTTGGGCCGTTGGAATTCGAGTACTTGCTGTATCCCTTTGCGGGCGTATTCGACGCGCCGGAAGCACTTCGACTCGTCGCGTGCGCGCAGGCCGGCGTGCGAACGCATTCGGCGGCGGAATTACCCGCGCCGCGTTCGTTCCTGCGCGTCGAATCCCTCAAGGCTGTCGCCACGGCGATCAAACCGGCGTTCGATGGCAGGGGGATTGTCGTGCGCTTGTGGAATCCGTCGGAAGGCAAGGCAAAGGCCGTGATCGTCTGCGAACGCGCGGTCGCTGAAGCGTCGCTGTGCAACCTGAATGAGGAACACTTGGAACCCCTCAAGCCTGGCCGGGATGGCTCGGTGGCGGTGGGCGTTCCGTCGCGTGGACTGGCGACCGTGCGGTTATGCCTGGCCTAACTGGCGTGGATGATGAGGGGGGTTGTCTGTATGGTATGTGAAAAGTTATGATCCCCTCATTCAGCCAATAATTTATTTGAAGGCAATGGAGAGAAATGCAATGGGCAAAGGCGATAGACGCACGAAGAGAGGCAAAATCTGGCACGGCAGTTACGGCAATACGCGCCCCAAGAAGACAAAGAAATCCAAAACCTGATCCGCGTGTGCGCGTGGCGCGGGAACAAGGGTTGGCTGCGGGAATAGCGCCGACCCGGTGAAACGCCGGCCCAAGTTTTCATGGCACGAAGAAGAAAATCGCGTAAGAAGCCCGTTTGGGAGCGAATCTGGTTGCGCATTCGCGCGAACCTGATTTCCGGGATGGCGGTCATCGTGCCACTGGGCATTTCGGCGTATGTCATCCAGTTGTTTTATCGCCTCACGGCCGGCCGTCTTACTCCTGCGGTGAATCGGGTTACCGAGGAATGGCCGGCCTATCTAACCGCCGCTTTTTCGATCCTGTTGTTGTTTATCGTCCTCTATGGGGTCGGGCTTGTCACGGCGGTGGTGGTAGGCCGGCGCTTGATAGCCCTTGCGGAATCCATCATCCGACGCATACCCTTGGTCAAGGGCGTTTATGGCGCCTCGAAGCAAATCGTCGAAACCTTGTTGTCGCAGAGCGACGGGGACGGTTTCAAGTCGGTGGCGCTGGTCGAGTTTCCCCGCCGCGGCGTCTATTCGCTTGCCTTCGTGACAGGGACGATCGAGATCGAAGGGCGCGAATTTTTTAAGGTATTCGTGCCAACCACACCCAATCCGACCAGCGGGTACTTCGAGATCATGGACCCTTCGCTCGTACGTCTGACCGGTTTTTCTGTCGAGGATGGGGTAAAAATCCTTATGTCGGGCGGCATTCTGGCGCCGGAAACCATTGACGACGAGTCTTCAGGCGCTCGGGGAGATTCGGCATGCTAGGCAAGAGACGCCGGCAAGAGAAAAACATGTGGCAACGGTTTCGGCACGACATGCGCACGCGGATCGTATCGGGACTATTGGTCATCGTGCCGTTGGGCATCACCGTTTTCGCCTTGGGTTTTCTTTACGATCTCACTGCGGGCAAACTGTCGCCATACATCCTTCGATGGGCCGGCCCCATGAAACCGTACACGGTCGTGGCCATATCCGTACTGATCTTCTTCTTGGCGCTTTACGGGGTGGGATTCGTGACCAATTTCGTGCTGGGCCGCAAACTACTCTCCCTCACCGAAATAATCATCCAACGCATTCCGGTTGTGAAAACGGTCTATATCGCGTCAAAACAGGTCATCGAGGGGCTTGCCCCCAGCGATGACAGAAGAGGGCAAGGCCGGGAAGTCGTCCTGATTGATTATCCCATACACGGCATGAAGGCTGTCGGATTCGTGACCGGCCGCATACGGCTACCCGATGGAAACGAATACCTGAAGGTTTTCGTGCCGACCGTCCCCAACATGACTGTGGGATTTGTGCAGATGGTGGCGCTTGGCGATGCCCGATACTGTAAACTCTCGGTTGAAGACGCCATCAAGTTCATTGTGTCCTTGGGCATCATTGCCCCGCGATCGCTTGCATTGAAACCCGTGGCGCCCAGTGAACCGGCCCTTTCCCGCCAGAAGGGTTGATTGTTTCTGAAACCCGTGCCAGACTTTGATTTTCTGTACCGGTGTCGTGTATAAAACACGTCCTTGAAGTGCCGGGGATGCCGGTTGAAAGTCGGGAATGCATGATTTCGAAGACGGGTTTGTACGTGATCCGGGCGTTGGCGGAATTGGCCAAAGTTCCGGAAGACAGTTGGTTGGGGACGGCGGTGCTGGCGAAGGAAATAGATGCGCCAGTCAACTACTTGGGCAAATTACTCCATATCCTTGCGCGCGAACGCATCATTCTCTCGCAAAAAGGCGTGCGAGGGGGGGTTCGCCTGGCCCACCCCGCGCATGAGGTGACGCTTTACGAGGCCCTCGAGCCATTCGAAAATTTCCGACGGTGGACGGAGTGCATGCTGGGGAAAAAAGGATGCCCGGAAGAAGGTCTCTGCGTACTGGACGCCAAGTGGGAACCTGTGCGCAACGAAGTGCTTCGTTTTCTTCAGGCGACCACGGCGGCGGATCTGGTCTCCGAACCCAAGTCTTTGCCTCCGTTGTCAGAATAAGGCTTATTCAATATTCCAATTGGATAATCTTACTTGGACCAATCGTCGGCATCGGCCATCGGCGCTTCGTCCACTTCCACTTCAACTTGTGTACCGGCATCGAAGCCAAGATCGTCTACCACTTCGACATCGGTGGGTTCTTCTTCGGCAAGGTCGTCGGGCACGATAACTTCCTCGATGGCCACGTCCGTGCGCGTATCATCGTCATCTGCATCGAGAAAGATGGAATCGGTGGTTTCGACGATCGTTTCTTCCGGTTCGATTTCATCCAAATCTTCGCCGAGGAGGTTCGCCTCGTCTGGGGCGGTGGATGGCATAAGGCGCCGGGGCTTGCGCTTGAGTGAGGGTTTCCGGACGGCCTTGTCGTCACCCGCGCCCAGACGCACCAGTTCCTCGTCGCCGCATTCCGGGCACTTATATCCCAGTTTCTCGGCGCCCCAGTCCAAAAAACGTTTTCCACATTTCCGACAATGATATTTCACCGCCATTGAAATCGTCCCTTTCATGGGTAATTTGCGGTAACGCTATCCAACTCAACCTGTCAAAGCGGGCGGATTATAACAAAAGCGATCCTGGAAGTGAAGAGTCTTGTTTGCCGACGTGTTGGCCGTTGCCGCCGTCATTCTGGCGGCCGCCGTATTGGAAGCGGATGCGCATAGGACTCTGAACTGGCAAGCCCGCCGGCAACAGGCGGCGAGGCAGGATGGCCCGGCGCCTCTCAAGGCGCACGACATGTCGGCCTTGGACCGGGTACATGTCAGCGGTCCGGGTATTTGCTGGCTGCTGAGACCGAATCTGGAGAATTACGAGATAAAGGGACGCTGTTAGAATTGTGACGTCCATTTTATACTGTCCACGAATGAGCAGGGTTTGCGCAATCCGCTGCTTGCGCCTGCGGGATCCCGATCGTTTTTCTGCGCTGGCCAGAGGAACAGCAGGTTCCTCAACGGAAACCGGCGCCCGAGCACTATAAGCCGACGCTGATGGAAACCTGCCGGGAAATCGGCGCTTCGCTGATCAACCTGTACGAGGCGTTTGTGGGTGCGGAAGAGTCGCTGTATCTGGACCCTGTCCATCCCAACCCGGCCGGATGTCGTGGCGGAAGCGGTCGAACAGGAAATTCGCCGCCTGCTTCCTTGACGGGGCCTGCCTATCGGGAAGTCCCCGCGCGTTCCATGGCCCACCGGATCATTTCCCGATGGGCTCGCGGTTCGCTGTCGCGCAAGTAAAGCAGTCCTATCGGATATCCGAGAATGACGGAACCGGGCTTGTGCGCCGCCAGTTTATGGTGGGCCGTGTTCAGTGCAAAGGCATAACCGTTTCCCATGGATGCGAGATCCGTGGGGCCTATGGGGCCATTGGCCGGTGCAACGTTCAGGCGGGCGATGCCTTCCGCCGGCAAAGGGGCAGATTCGGCGTACAGCGGAGGAATCCCTTCCAAATCCGCAATGACCGGCATGGGATGGCGATCAAGGCGTTCCTGGGCGCTTTGGGGCAGCAAGGCCCGCGGACTGAAGGCTTTGAACAACAGCCGGTAGCCCGATAGGTCTTCGGAAAGATTATCTTCATTCACGATGCGAACGGGAATTTCAAGATCGCGAAACAACTTGTATACACCAAATTGGGCGTCGTGAACCCATTGGTTTGCTTCGCGGTATGAATAATGGGTCCACTTTGATAAAAACAGAAGGACCGTGTCTTTACGGGATACCAATCGGTTCGTGCCGTGCGGTACATTCTCCCCGTGTTCGGCGAATACAGAGACCAAGTCCCGCAACAAGGGAAAAGTAGAGGGCATTTCTGCATTGTACGAGTAGTTGGCGACTTTCAATCCAGCGCCGGCTTGTGCGGCCTGCCGGCCGATCGCCAGAAGTTGGCCGTGGCTGTATCCAAGCCCAATCGTGGACTGATAGGCATCGAATTCGAATTGAACGGGCCGTTGCGCGATGCCGCGAAAACTGTCCACCGCCGTGGCCGCGGTCCAGGCATCATCCTTGACATGCCAGAAGAAATCGTAGGAATGAACAATCTGATCCATGCCGCGCGACAAGCCCCAATAGTCGAGATTGGACATCGCTGCGCTTTCTTTCCGGTAACTTTCGCCCAACGGCGCCGACAAGCGCGCTTTCGGATCGCCCGCACGAACGGCCGCGGCAAACCGTTCTACGGCTTCGCGCCAGCACTGTTCGCGAAATGCAATCCATGCGCGGTTTGCCGGATTGCGGTCGGGAACGCCTTGGGTTGGCCCCGGAACCGGCGGTTTTTCGGGGAGAGGCGTGTTGCGCTCGACCACGTCGCGCAGCCAAGCGGGGCGGGGCGATGCAATCGCCTTGCGCCACGCGGCCAGCGTCGAAGGATCGTAACTCCACCACTCCGACCATTTCAGTTCCGCATGGATGCCGATGAACGGGCTGAAATAGACGTCCTCGCCGGCGCATGCCCGGGCAAGCGTTGTGCAAAGAGGAGCGAAGCGACTCCAGAAGCGCTCATCCATAATGGACGGCGGTTTCTGCGGCACGGGCGATCCGTCCGCCGCGACCCATGTGTCGCCGTCGTACCAGTCGGGTGTGGCGCCGCCATAGTAACTGTTGATGCGCAACCGCATGCCGGCGCCGTGGCGCTTGCAGACGGCGAGGCGTTCAGAAAGCCATTTGATCTCGTATTGGCCCCGTCGTGGCTCGACATGTTTCCAAGGAACGGAAATCTCGATGCGATTGAATCCCATCGCAACGAGATCCGCGGTCCATGTTTCGAATAGGGCCAGATCCTGGCAGGGCGCGGTCCAATCCCAGATATCGAACGACGCTTCCCGTTCCTCCGGGACGACGGCGCACAGGAGTCCCACGAGGGCCGCAATCACTTGATGCCGGCCTTTTCCGCGAGGGCTTTTTCCATCTCCACACGAAACCCTTTCATGTCCTCGAGGCGCAGCAGGATCAGATGGGATATGCCGAGGGCGAAAAGAGGTTTTGTGCCGGCGCGCATGTTGGGCGATGATCCCCGGCCTTCGAAACGCAACGTATGCTTGCCCGCCTCAAGGGTGTGCCGGTCGAGCGATACCGGCAAGCGGTCCATTCCAACCGAATTGAAATCAATTGGTCCGCCAAAGGCTTTGCCGTCAATCATCGGCTGGTAGACGCTGCCTATAAGCGAGTAAAGCATTATCGCTTGCAGTGTGTAAACGCCCTTTTCGGCCACTTCAAAGTCGAGTTCGATGGCGCCGTCGCCTTGTGCGGGCATGTACATGACGCCGTCTTTCTCCTTGAGAAGAAGTTGAGACGGCGTTCCGCGGACTTCGAGCGCATGGGTTTCGATGGTTTTGTAGGGGGGAAGGCGATCCCTTGCGGAAGGCCAAGGGCGATCAAGGCCAGCGGGTGGTCGCTGATACCAGAACGCGACCGAACTAATCCAGTCCGACCGCTCGAGAAAACCGCCCAGTTCCAAAAGGTCGTCCGTGAAAATACTGCCCCGATGCTCGATGGTGACCTTGAGCGATTTCTTGAAAGCCACAGGATCGATCAAATGCCACCGATACGCCGTGACGCGGTCCCCGGCGAAATAACCCTCGAACAGCGGAACGCCGTAATAGGGCGTCGAGAAGGGCCGGAAACCCCATGCGTCGTTGAAATAGTCTTCCGTGCCGGTTCCGCGTAGCGAGGGCGTTTCCTCGCCGTCAATGTAGAAGCGGTCGTCCCCCTCACCGAACCAGCCGTTTTCCATCTGATGGACGGAATACACGGTTCCCACATACTGTCCGGCGCCGTCCGTTTCGAGGATCGTGTAATCGCCGGGTTCGGCGGGCGTGGCCTGCCGGTATTGTGCGTGAAAATACGTCGTGTCTTCGGGAAGCGAATCCTTCTTTTGCCAGTCCAGATAGTAGTAGAAGGAATCGCATTCGATATCTTCGGATTCGTTCGTCAACGTAACGCGCGCGCTCTTGCGAAACGGCATCCGCCAGTAGCACGTGCGGGCGCGTCCGTTCGATGTGACCGCCGCGGGCAGCGAGGTGTAGGTGATCCACGCCCCGTGGCCTACCCCGAAGAAATCGCCCAGGGGCGCTTCGACGCTGGGCTTGTCCAGCCCGTCCCAATAGATCCGAAGTACCAGCGAACGCCCGTAGAACGGATCGTTCATACCAACCGTGCACCAAATATGCGTGATGATGCCCGGTCCCTCGAGTTCGCCCAGTGTGAGCGTCTGCCCGGGCGCGATGTTTTTCGCGTCGCCGTTCTTGTACAGGTCCGCATTGCTGCTGCTTTCGCGGCGCGATGTGAAATCCGGCATTGTAGCAAGATCGTCGAACAAAGCCGATGCGCCGTCTCCGGCGGCAACGACCGGCACAAAAAACAACACAAACAGAACCATCCAATACATTTTGAACACTGCCTTTACCCCCTTGTCCATTAGTGAAAACAACATTCACAATCGGTGGCATGAATGGTATAAAACATCGTCCATCCCTTGATATACGTTTTTTCACACAAGCGTTTCAAGTTCGTTTACAAGCGCCCTGAAGTGTTCCATGGCGTCGGTGACGGGCCGTGGGCGGGAAAGGTCCACGCCGGCATGGCGCAGTTGGTCGAGAGGGAACCGCGACCCGCCCGATTGAAGAAAGGCCAGATAACGTTTTCGCTCTGCCTCGCCGCCTTGCAGGACGGCCCGCGACAGCGCAATGGCCGCCGAGAGTCCCGTCGCGTACTTGTACACGTAGAACGCGCTGTAGAAATGGGGGATGCGGAAACATTCAAGCGATAACGCGTCGTCAATTACGACTTCGGGTCCAAAATACGCGTCGAGCAGGGAACGATATTCCGCACGAAACCGTTCGAGTGTCAGCGGTTCGCCGTTTTCGACGACAGCATGGATATTCCGCTCGAATTCGGCGAACATAGTTTGCCGGATCAGCGTGCCCCGGATCTCGTCAATCTCGCGGTTGACAAGATATGCCCGTGTTTCGCGATCCTTGGCCTGTTCGAGCAGGTGCGCGTTCAACAATTGTTCGTTGAAGGTCGAGGCCACCTCGGCCACGAAGATGCTGTACCGGTAGTCCTGGAAGGATTGGCTCCGTGCGCTGAGGTACGAGTGCATCGAGTGTCCGGCCTCGTGTGCGAGTGTGAAAACATGATCGAGCACATCGTCCCGGTAGTTGAGGAGAATGTAGGGAAGACCATCGTAACTTCCGCTTGAAAAAGCGCCGCTTTGCTTGCCGGCGTTCTCGTAGCGATCCACCCAGCGTTTTTTCAGAAGTCCTTCCTCCAGCGGGCGGACATATTCTTTGCCCAGGGGGGACAAGGCCTCGCAAACGGTCCGCGCGGCCTTTTCGTAGGGGGTGCGGCGGGTGACCGTCTGCACCAACGGCACGTAGGTGTCGTAGACGTGGAGCGATTTAAGCCTTAGCGCCTTTTTCCGAATGGCAAGATACCGGTGGACAATATCCAAATGGGCGCGCACCGTTTCGATCAAGTTGTCGTAGACCGCGATCGGAACGTTGTCCGCGAAAAGCGCCGCCTCCCGCGCGGAGGGAAAGTGTCGGACACGCGCCTGGTATACATCCTGCAATACCGAGGCGTTAAGGGCGGCCGCCAGTGTGTTTTTATGCGCGTCGTATTCCGCATAGAATTGATCGAAGGCCTTTTTGCGGATGCTGCGCCGGTGCGATTCGAGAAAACTCCGGAACGAACCCTGCGTGAGCGGAACTTTCTTCCCACGATCGTCCTCGCATGCGCCAAAGGAAAGGTCGGCGTCGTTCAACTGGTTGAAGATGCGCGGCAAGGCTTCAATCACCTCGCCCTGCATCGCCAGCAGCCGCTCTTCCGCGTGGGAGAGGATATGGGGCTTGTAGCGCAGCAATTTTTTGAGTTGAAAGCGATAGGGCGCAAGGCATTTGTCCTTGAGAAATTCGCGCATGCGCCCCGCAGGAATGGCCTGGATTTCCGGCGCGATGTAACTGGCCTGTTCGTTGGCATTCGTCGCGAGGTGCATGTACCGGGCCACTAACCCCTGGTACCGACTGTTTCCAACGTCTTCCGCGGCTTTTAGTCCGGCATACTCGCCTAGGCGTTCCGCCTCGCGCTCGAATCGTGTCTGGAATTCCAGGCAGGCCAGCAGACAACGGGCGGAACGGCCCAGCGTGCCCTTGAAACCGGCGAGCCGTGGAATCTGCCGTTCCAATTTTCGATACGCGCGCATCCACGCCTCGTCGCTTTTGAACAAAGGCGACAAATCCCATGTGTCATTTACGGCCACTTCATGTCGTTTCGGCAGATGTTTCATCGGCTTTCCTGTCGGTTACTTCTTCCAATTTTTCAGCGCCCCCGCTTCGAGTCCAAGGGCTTCCTCATAAATGGCCAGCACATTTTCGAGCGGGGTATCGGATTGAATGCAGTGGGCCGGACTGAAGATGTATCCGCCATTTTTACCGACGACTTCCAAACGGTGGCGGGCTTCGGCGCGGCAGGCGGCCTCGTCCCGGAAAGGCAGCGTGTCCTGGGTGCTGACAAGGCCGCAAAAGGCAAGCCTGTCCCCAAACTCCGCCTTGATTTCCGCCGCGTCCATCCCCGGGGGTTCCGGCTGCATCGCGTCGAGAATGTCCAGGCCCATTTCGATGAATATCGGCATCAATTTCCGCGTGTTGCCGCACGAGTGCATCATGGCTTTCGCGCCGAATTCATGCGCAAGATCGTAAAAACGTTTGAGCCGGGGATAGAAAAAGCGCCGGAACACGTCCGGCGGAAACATCGGTCCGGCTTGGTTGCCGCAATCTTCGCCCAAGCACAGGATGTCAATCTTGCCGTTGCCCGCTTCGAGCGTCCGGCGGCACCGTTCGTACAAGACGTCGCAGCGTTTGTCAATGATGGCCACGCCCACCGGATCCTCCGTCACGATGTCCATGACGACCTGTTCCATGCCGCGTCCCCGGCTGACGCCGTTGACAATATCCGGTATGCCCGCGCTGCCGTGACAAACCGCGAAATCCTTCAACTGATCACATTGCGCCTCGATGTCCGAATAGTCGAACAAATCGGCCGTCGGCCATGGAAACGCCTCGACTTCTTCCAGGGTCACGGGCGGCGCCATCGGCAAATGGTGCGCCTCGGCATAGGCGCCGGTCGTGAAATGAATGGTCTTGTACCCGACGCCCCATTCATCCACATGGTCGCAACCGGGCGGAATCGGGCGTTCCGGGCCGATATACCGCGGCCCGACGTGCCGGAAATCCACGCCGAGAATCGGAAGGATGTCCGGTGTGCCGAAATGCTCCACGAGCCGGGCATGAATTTCCGGCGTCAGATAAACCTGAATAGGCGCGCGGTCCGGTTGACGGTGGTTGACCGCGGCCAATACGCGTTCCTTGGATGTCATCGGCATAATTCCTCCTGGCTTGTTTGCGCACGCAACCTTCCCTGCACAACGCGGCGCCGATTTCAAAACCGGCCATGAAATACCGAATTGAAATTCGGCGCTGCATGGAAAAGCAAGCGCAGGCTTGGCGACCGGGCAAGCCGCTATTTTGCCCACTTTGACCGCGAACTGCAAACTTCCCACTCCGAGTAGATTTTTATTTGAGGCAAAAGGACTTCCGCCGGTAGAACTATTTTGAAAATTCATCTGACCGCGACTCGGTTCGTGCTCGTAATCGTAATCGAAACAAGAAGTTATGAACCTCTTCAATCGCTTGTGGAGTAATCCAAGAGAATGCTTTTGTTTTCATGCTTGTGCGCATAATGATAATCGTGTCAGGGCGGATCGCTCTCCGCCACAAGCTCCGGCGGGCGGTTGATTTCTTCCGCTGTCCGATGTCTAATTGAAGGTAGTGCAGTCTTGCCGCGAGGATGACATCATGCGAACGAGTTTCTCGCTTTCGACGGGAGTTTTACTGATTGCATTGGCCGGGTGCTGTCTGGAACCGGAAGGCGACCGCGATTTCCGCCAGGACATGCGAGCGTTTGTCCAGTCCATTTCCGCGCACGCGAAAACGATCGCCCCAGACTTCATCGTCATTCCGCAGAACGGACAGGAACTGCTGTCCCTGAACGGCGAGTCTGACGGACCGCCCGCGCAGGAATACATGAACGCGATAGACGGCGTGGGCCGCGAAGACCTCTTCTACGGTTTCACGAACGACAACGTCGCGACACCCGCGAACGAGCGCGACTATTTGCTCGGATTTCTTGAACTGGCCCTCGCGCACGGGATTCGGCCCCTCGTGACGGATTACTGCTGGGACCACGCCAAGATGGACAATTCGTATGCGTCGAATGCCGCGCGCGGATACCTGGGTTTTGCCGCCGACCACCGCGAGTTGGACAACATCCCCGGCTATCCGTCCGCGCCCTATCTCGCCCACAATAACGATGTAAACACGCTCGCCGACGCGAAGAATTTCCTCTACCTTATCAATCCCGGCGGGTATCCGACAAAGGACGCGTTCCTGTCGGCCCTTCGCGCCACGGATTACGACCTCTTCATCATGGACCTGTTCTTCCAGGATGAGACCCTGTCCAGCGCGGACATCGAATCCCTCAAGACCAAAGCCGGCGGCGGACGTCGTCTCGTCGTCGCCTACATGAGCATTGGCGAGGCCGAGGACTACCGTTATTATTGGCAAAGCGCATGGAGCAGTCACCCCCCCTCATGGATCGCCGCCGAAAACCCCGACTGGCCCGGCAACTATAAAGTCCGGTATTGGGATCCGGCCTGGCAGGCTGTCATACTCGGCTCCGCGGACGCCTACCTCGACCGCATCCTCGCCGCCGGATTCGACGGTGTCTACCTCGACATCATAGACGCCTTCGAGTATTTTGAAGAAACACGATAATCAAATATGCCGTCCCCGCCATTCCGGGAACAGTTCACAGCCAGCGAGCGGATTAAGACGACGATCTTGGCGTGTCTTACGGGAGTGTCTCCAAGACTCGGACATCTTCCAGATCGACGTCTCTTCCTGAATCTTTTTTCGAGGTTATCAAGTCTTCGCGGGCTACCATCTCTGTCCAAATGGCGGCTTGTAGAAAGCCATTTTGAGTAAATAAACAACGTTTTTTCCGGGAAAGCGTTCTTGGGACACCTTTTCTTCGCGATGAAGAAGAAGTGTTCCCGATCAATCGTATTTTGGACCGCTCTGACATGCGGATTTGAGTTCGGAATCGCCTGGCTCGAATATCCGTGCCCTGTTTTCCATCTGCGTATATCTGCGTCATCTGTGGATCATGTGATTTTCCGCAGATGACGCAGATAGTCGCAGATATCGAACCGATGAACGGAATAAAGAGGTAAAACGTGGCTCCTTGCGGTTTTGTGTTTTTTTTACAATTCTTTTGGACAGCAATGGCGGGCTACAATGTAAAAGAATTGACCTTCTACCTGGATGGTCAGTCTGCATATTCTCGCGTCCTGGTACGAAATGCCCGGAGCCCACGTCTGCTCGTCTATTCGGACATAATCTCCGAACACGATTATTTCATTGGCCAGCACGTCCTCGGGCCTGGTAAGCGCCGTCGTTCCCAAACCGGTGTCGAGGAATGCGCCCAGCAACCCGCGCACGTGTTCTACAACGCTTCATCCGCGGCATTCAAGACGCGGGTATTCAATGGGTGTCGAGACCGTGCAGCATGAAAATGGCATGTTCGATCGTTTTCAGGATTTCGGCCATATATTCATCCACAGCCTTGACGCTTCCCGGAAGGGTATATACAAGGGTATGGCCGAAAATGGCGGCCACTGACCGGCTGAGCAGGGCGTTCGGTTTGTCGGCGCCGTATTTGATTCGGATGTGCTCCATGATGCCGGGGATTATTTTATCGGCGAGTTCGGAGACGACTTCGGGCGCAATGTCGCGGGGGCCGAGACCGGTGCTGCCGGTTGTGAAAACCGTATGCACGCCGGCATCCTGCGCGTCAATCAACGCGCCGCGCAGTTGGTCCGCGTCGTCGGGAATGATTGCCGAGGCGGCGTCCAGTTGCCAACGCTTCTCCCTTGCAAAACGCTCGAGGCATTCGCGGACGCGCGGACCGCCGCGATCGGGATAAACGCCCTGGCTGGCCCGATCGCTCAACGTGACAATGCGGCAGCGCAGGATGCGCGGCTTGTGCGCAAGGACATCGCCGGGCCGGACCGTCCCGCCGCGTATGACGCGGGTGAACACGCCTTCCTTCGGCATGACGCAACGCCCCACCTGCTGGAATATGGCGCAGCCCGATCCGTGGCATTCCTTGCCCAACTGCGTCACTTCCAACTCGACCGACCCGCCAAGCAAGAGTCGATCCAGAATCGCCACATCGGCCAGTCCAACGCCTCGCGTGGTGATGTTCTCGGCAAACTCGCCGGGCAGAAAGGTCTGGCCGGCCTCCCTTGAGAACCGTTCGATGCTTTCGGCGGCAAGCAGACTCACTTGGCGATGCCAATGGCCCGCATGCGCATCGCCGCTTACCCCTTGCGAATCAATGACGATCGCGTCCACCGGCTGTTTGGATGTGCCCTGCCGTTCAGAAATGTTTACCGAAACAACCGAACCTTCGGGGGGATTGACGTGTTCCATGCCGTTGCTTCCTTTGTCTGTGCGTTGCGTCTCGGATGCCGATGGAATGGTATCCTATTTCAAAATCCCAGCGCCAACGGACGCGATCGCCTTGTTTGCGCATGAAGAACCTTCCAATCGCACATTCCGGAGATGATTTGCCCCGGCGAGGCGGCTTTCGTACACTTTCCGCATGTTTTCTTTCAAAAACGCATGTCACGCGCTGGCGCCATGGACCGATCGGCTGCTGGGACTGGTATTTTTGGCGGGCGCCATTCTGAAGGCGCTCGATATCAACCTGTTCTCGGTCCAGATCGCGCATTATGGCGTAATTCATGAACCGGTATTGCTGGCGGCGGCCGCATTGGCGACGCTCGCGGTGGAAACGACGCTCGGAATCTTGTTGCTGGCCCGGATTGACTTGCGCGGATTGCTGCATCTGCTGGTATTGATCGTTCTCGCGCTGTTCACGATTCTTATCGCGTACGGTTGGGCCTTCGCGGGATTGAAGGACTGCGGCTGTTTCGGCCCCATCGAAATGTCGCCGGGCATTTCGATGGCAAAGAACATCCTTCTGGCCGTTTTGGCCATCGTGGGTTTTGGCGGACGCAAAAAGGCACAGCCGTCGCAGGGAGTATTGTTTGCCGGCGTCGCGCTGGCGATTTTGGCAACCACGGCCCTCACGGCGTTTGCGGCGGGACGCCTTCAATCCGTCAAGCCCAAGGATCGGCCGTTTGCGCAGTTTGTATTCGAACTCGATGGCCGGGCATGGAACCTCGGAGAAGGGACTTATTTGGTTGCGATGATGAGCATGACCTGCGAGGAGTGCATGGCGACGGTGCCGGCCCTGAACGCCCTTGCCTCCGATCCCGAATGCCCGCCGATCATTGGGCTGGGTTATGAAGAAAAACCCGGATCGGCCGCGGTTTTTTACGAAAACACGCGCCCGGAATTTCCAATCTATTCCCTTGGGGACCAAATTCGATTGTTCTATAGTTTTATCGGGGAATCGCCGCCGCGATTTTATCTCATACAGGATGGCGCGGAACGTGCCTTTTGGGACGAAATCCCGCCGAGTCCCGAAGCGATCGCATCGGCGCTCGCGGGGAAGGGTTGATCCCGCAACGCCATTGCGCCGGTGCAAGGTTTGAACGAATGCCGGCGCCTTCGGGATAATGGACCAATGAATCTCCGGTCGCTCGTTCTCAATGAAATCCTCCCACGCGTGTCGAAACCGGCCCAATACCTGGGCACGGAATGGAATGCCGTACACAAGGACACGGGCGCCGTGGAATTGCGTGTTTGTCTCGCATTTCCCGATTTGTACGAGTTGGGACTCGGCAACCTGGGGCTGCACATTTTGTATGCCATCTTGAACCGGTTGCCGTGGTGCTGGGCGGAGCGGGCCTATGCGCCCGCGCCGGATTTGGAAGCGGTTTTGCGTGCGCGGGGAACGCCGCTGTTTACGCTTGAATCGAAAACGCCGCTCGCGGAAATGGATTTCATCGGTTTTACCCTCCAGTCGGAACTGACATACACCAGCGTGTTGAACATGATCGATCGGGCCGGATTGCCGTTGCGTTCCAATCAACGGGCAAACGCGCACCCGATCATCGTGGCGGGCGGGCCGGGCGCGTTGAATCCCGATCCGATGGCCCCGTTCATTGACGCCTTTGTCGTTGGCGACGGGGAGGAGGCCGTTTGCGAAATCGCTTCCTGTTTGCGTGGCCTTAGGCAGGGGACGCGCCGGGAAAAACTTGAATCCCTGGGCGGCCTATCCGGTGTGTTCGTGCCGGCCCTTCATGACGTGGCGGTTCGGGCGGACGGCGCAATCGTATCGAATCCCGCACGGAAAATCGTGCGGAGGACTGTGACCGATTTGGATGCCGCGCCCGTGCCCGAATCGTATCTGGTGCCATTTGCGCAACTTGTCCACGACCGCGCCGGCATCGAGATCATGCGGGGGTGTGCGCACGGCTGCCGGTTCTGCCAGGCTGGAATGATTGGCCGTCCCGTGCGAACGCGTTCGATTGACACCATTGAACGATTGATGGACGAGACGCTTCGTAGGACGGGATACGAGGAAATTTCACTGTTGTCGCTTTCGAGTTGCGACTATCCGGAAGCACGGACTTTGTTTGCGCAGGCGGCGCGTCGTGCCCATGCGGACGATGCGGCCGTGTCGGCGCCGTCGCTGCGGCTCGACACCTTCGCGGTGGAACTGGCCGATGCCATTTCTGGCGTTCGACGCAGCGGTCTGACCTTCGCGCCGGAAGCCGCCACGCCGAGACTGCGCGCGGTGATCAATAAAAATTTCGACGACGAAACGCTTTTCACGGTCATCGGGGAGGCGATGCGGCGCGGGTGGCAGCACGTCAAATGCTATTTCATGATTGGACTGCCGACGGAAACGGATGAAGATGTCGAGGCGATCGCGGCCCTGTGCCGGGAAGCGTTCGCCCGCGCAAAAGAAATAAACCGTCGCGCCCGGATTACAACGGGGGTGTCAACCTTTGTGCCGAAACCGTTCACTCCGTTCCAGTGGGCGGGGCAGATTGGGTTTGATGAAATCCGCAGGCGGCAGGCCATCCTTGCGCGGGAACTCAAGCGGTTTTCGGCGATCAAGTTCGGATACCACGAACCGGAATCGTCGTTTATCGAGGGTCTCATCGCGCGCGGGGATCGGCGCGCGGCCGATTTGATCGAATCGGCCTTCCGCCATGGCGCGCGCCTCGATTCGTCGTCGGATTTACTCGATATGAACGCGTGGGGCAAGGCCATCGGGGAAACTCGGTATCCGGTGGATGCGATGCTTGCCGAACGCCCGTTGGATGCGCCTCTTCCGTGGGATTTCATTGACGCGGGCGTTTCGATGGACTGGCTGCGCTTGGAATGGGCCAAGGCGCAAGACGGCGCGGAGACTTCCGACTGCCGCCGGGCCGTCTGCAATCAATGCGGCGTGCGCGGGGCATTGTCCGCCGAATGCAACGCGATGCAGGCGCGTTGGCGGGAGGCGGCGGATCGCAGGGAAAGCGCCGCGCCGGTTGTGATCGAATCGCGTGAGGAACCGCCGCCCGCGCAACGCGTGCGTTTTCGTGTCGGACGTTTCGACGAGGCGCGGTTTCTCTCGAACCTCGAATGGATTGCCGCGTGGATTCGCGCCTTGCGGCGTGCCCGGTTGCCGGTGTCGCATTCGCAGGGATTTCACGCGCATCCGAAAGTGACGTTTTCGACCGCGCCGCCTGTCGGCGAGGAATCCGAAGCCGATTACATGGATGTGCTGTTGCGGGAACGCATCGCTCCGGATTCGTGCCTGGCGCGATTGCAGGCAACTCTTCCAGTGGGAATGTGTGCGTATGAGGCGGCGGAGGTCCCGTTGAACGCGCCGTCGCTGATGAGCGCCGTGACCGGCTGCGAGTACCGGTTATATGCCGTCGGCGATCCGAAAGAGGCGGCCGTGCGAATACGCGAAATCGTCGAATCCTCCAGCGTATTCGTCGAGCGGAAGGGACGCCCCAGCGGGCCACGGCGTTCACCGGCTTCCGTTACGGTGGATATACGTCCCGCCATCGCGGAATTGGCCTTGGAAGCGTGTGAGGGCGATCGGTGGTGCGTGCGGTTTGTCACGCGGCTCGTGGGCGGCCGGCTCGCGAAAACGCGCGAAATCGCACAACTGCTCGGCCTTGATCCCCAAACGACGCGCGTAAGGAAGACGGCCACTTATTTGAGCCGGTAATGCGACGGATTGCGTTTTGGCTGTCTGAAATGGGGCCGCCGCTTCGCTTTATTCGGCCTCCGATTTTTCGCTGATCTTTTTCCGTCTGGGGGCGGACTCAACCCTTTTTGTTGATTTCACCGGTTTGGCCAGCAGGGCGGCAAATGCATCGTCGAAAATATCCCACGTGCGCTGGATATCCTTGTCCGTATGCGCCGTGGAGAGGAACCAGTTGTGATGTGACGTGAAAAAGGCGCCGCGCCGGGTGCATTCACCGCACAATCGTTGATGGAACATGAGGCTGGGATCGTCGGTGATGCGCAGGTAGGGCATGGACGGCGCCCCGGATACCTTGAGCGTATACCCGTGGCTCTTGGCGATTTTGACCATGCCATCCAGAAGTTTCGTGCCCTTTTCCATCATGACGCGCGGACCGTCAAGGCGCTTCAGTTCCTTCAAGCATGCAATGGCCGCCGCCATGGGACCCGCCGAAAACCAGTAGCTGCCCGTGTGAAACACTTTCGCCGCAGCGTTTTTTAGCGCATCCGTGCCGACCAGCGCCGAAATGGGGTACCCGTTTCCGATGGCCTTGCAGAAGCAAATCAGGTCCGGCTTGAACCCAAAGTATTCGTTCGACCCGCCCATGTCGAGCCGGAATCCGCAGCGCACGTCGTCCACGATAAAAACAATGCCGTGCCGGCGGAGCAGCGTTTCAACTTTCTGCCAATAGCCGTCCGCGGGCAATTCGTTGTCGGCGAAAACAGGGTGATGATACGGCGTCGAGATAAACGCGGCGATTTCGCCGGGATGTGCGGCGATGGTGCGTTCCAAGGCGCCGACATCATTCCACGGTATGCGAATCACGTTTTTGTGGTCGTCCTCGACGACCCCGTGGTGTCCGGGCGCCTGCATCCAGGGCGAGGTGCCGTGATAGCCCCCGATGATGCCGACGACTTTCTTCCGGCCTGTCGCCGCGCGCGCCGTCATGAAGGCGTAATTCGTCACATCCGCGCCGTTTTTGGCAAAGAACGCCCAGTCCGCCACGGGTACGAGATCCACAAGCAGTTCGGCGAGTTCAACCATGCGCGGGGAGGCTGTGCTGGCGGAATCCGCAAGGGCCATCTGCTTTGCGTAGGCGGCGTCCACCACTCGGTTCATGTAACCGAGGACCATGGGGCCGTATGCGCACATGTAATCAATGAAATCATTTCCGTCTACATCCCAGAAATGCGAACCTTTGGCGCGTGCCGTAAAAAAAGGGTAATGCGCGACGGGCACGCAGGGCGCCGGGCTGAAGTGGCCGTATACCCCGCATGGAATGACTTTCGCCGCGCGGGCGAACAGGGCCGCCGATTGGCTGTATTCATACTTCTTCATGATTGACTCCCGTTTTCATCCTCTTCGGACAGCACCGGCGGTACGGTTGATTGTGTTCGGGTTGTTGTTTTGCCGGGTTTCCTGTCCAAGTCAAGTTCAATTCCATAGAGCACGCGGGTGCACTCCGGGCAAATGCCGTGGGTGAAATCCGCGTCGGAATGTTTGCGAACATAGGCTTCGATGCTGTTCCAGTATCCCGCGTCGTCGCGGATTTTTTTGCAGCGCGCGCATATCGGGATAAAGCCTCGCAGCGTCTTGACATTGTCGAGCGCCTCCTGCAGTTCGTGCGTCCGTTCGGCCACTTGACGCTCCAATTCCTGCTGGTTGCGCTGTTCCAGATGGCGGATGTGATCCATTAGTGCGAAAGATTGGAGCAGCGGGATGAAAATAAATCCGATATGGAACAAATTTCTGAAAATGAAATGATCCGGAAGCAGATTGAGTCCCCACAGACCAATGACGATGGCGCCGGTGAGCATGACGCCCCAACCCATTAAAAAGGCCCGTGCGGACCGGTTGCCCCTGCGATGCGAAATCCATCCCGCCGCAATAAGCAAGGGTGGGGCTATCAGGCTCAGGACATGGGTATAAACGTTGACCCAGAGGAATTCGGTGGTTTTGCCGAGCGGAATCGCGAGACTCAATAAGGCCATTGCGGCCAGGATTTTGTCCAGACGGGGCGCCAAGGATGCCGTGTTCAAAAAACTCCGGGTGAAAAGAAAGGCAAGACATATGCCAAATCCAATGAAGAAGAACACGGAACGGTCGGTCCACCACTGGGCATTGCGCCAAAGAAACTGGTGGGCCGTGCCGTGAAACGACAGCTGATAGCCGATGCAAGCCAGCACAAACAGGGCATGATAGAAGAAAGGTTGCCCATGCAGCCGCAATGAAATAAGGATGTTATGCAGGACAATGGCGATCAGCACGCCGTAGAACAATCCGAGTATAAGTATCCAACGGGCCATATGCTCCAGGAATGGTGACGTTTGCCATAGATAGACATGCGCCTCGGTCCATCCCTTGTTTCGAATGCAAAGGTAGAGGGTCGTCTGGGAATGGGGAGCCGTGATGATGCGAAAGGTGGGCTGCGGCCACGGTTGGGCGTAATGGCTGAAGGCATGATCGGTGCCCGCGTGATATGTCGTGAAACCGCCTTCGGGCTTGGGAACATAACAAACCACCGTGTTCAATCGCGGGTTGTCCACCTTGAGAAATTGACGGTTTTCCACGTCCAAGGGATTGTTGATGGTCAATCGAAACCAGTAGGCCGTGGAACGATCGGTGAGGCCAAAGCGAATGTCCGGCCCCTTGATGGGTTGAAAATCGCCCTGTTCCGGCGGCGGCGGGAATTCTTCCGGCGAGGCGGGAGCGGGCAATACGAGATATTCCAAAAGCGGCGAGACGTGTAAAACCGGCCTATCCGGATCAATCGTGACTTCGCCGGCTAGGGCGCCCAAGGGCCAGAAAGCCAGAACCGAGACAACAACCGCCGAAAAGACGAAAAACGACGCCGGATGAACACTAGGCGAAAAGAAAACGCCGTTTATCTTGTCTGTCCTGTCCATACCATCCGTTTTGTTGCTTGGCGGATGCCGTTTGCGCGCCATCAGGCCAGATAGGCCGGCACGCGGTCCAAAATCAGATTCGTGTTGTCAATCATGGGCAGCATGCCTTCCAGGATGACGCTGCCTTGCGCCACGGCCAGAAAGGCGTCGAGTTGATTCGTCAGCAGGGCGTTGGCCACGCCGATGTCGCGAAACGTCATGCGCGCGGCGGGGGAGGCACAAACCCCTTTGGCCGCGCGAATGCCCTGCGGGCTGAATTCAAGGAATGCGCAGGGGCCATCGGGCCGGACCTCAACCTGCAGGATGCCGTGCGGGATATGCGCGGCAATAGTCTTGGATGCCGGATCGTGCGCGGCCAGTTCCTTGACGGCAAACAGGGCGGTGTTCAGCGTAAGATGCGTGTTGATGCGCAGATAGGCCGGATCCGCCAACCGTTGGGCGTCGGGCCGTAAAAAATACTGGAGGCGATCCGTCAATCGAGTAAAGTCTTTCTGCAGAAATCCCAAGCGCGAAAAGCCCTTGAGCGGTATCGGAACGCCTTTTCCATCGAACAGCGCATTGAGATGCCCATGGGTCAGAAAATACAAACTGATGTCCGGACTTGGCATGGTTCCGATGGCGTGCGTGCAGCGTCCGTCGCGAAAGACAAGATGCGCGGCCGGGCCGCCCCTGACCGCGAATTGCAGGGAGAGATCCCAATCTTTGGCCCAGGAAGCCGCCTCGGCATCGAGAAGCAACAGATCCTCGATATTCTGAAGCACGGCGTACAAATTCAGATGCGCACGAACAACCGATTCCGACATGACGCTACACCTTGGTTATAAACCATTGATAACGAAGAACATGGGACTCTGCATCCCCGAAAACACGATCAGCGTCGTTCCATTTATTTGTCTTTATTATATCCAATACCAATCTATGCACGTTTAAGGAGTTGTTCGACGGCCTCCAGCAGTTCCGCGTTTGATACGGGCTTGGATAAAATCCGAGAAGCGCCGTAGGAGGCGGCAAGATCCAGAAAGTCCATCACGCCGGTTTTTCCTCCTCCCGACATGGCGATGATTTTTGCATCCGGTTTTTCCCCACGCAACTTCATGATAAGTTCCAATCCGTCGTGCTCCGGCATCAAAATATCGGTTAAAACCACATCCACGTCATTGTCGCGGAACGCTTTAAGACCGGTCCGTCCGTTTTCGGCCACAATCACCCTGTACCCAGCGCGCTCAAGCAGCCTCCTCATCACAATGCGGACCGGCTCTTCGTCGTCAATGACCAGAATAGTCGCCATGCCGCCAACGCTCCAATCCGCCTCAAGTGTGCCACGCAAACCGTTTGGATGCAAATTCACATGAAAAAATGAAGGGCGCTTCTTATTCGCTTGTCAGCATTCCAGCCACACAGGCCGTCATGAAACTGGTCAGGGTGCCGGCGACAAGCGACAACAGGCCAAGCCTCGCAAATTCGGAACGGCGATCCGGCACGAGGTTGTTCAACGCGCCGAGCAGGATGCCGAGGCTGCCCGGATTGGCGAATCCGCAGAGGGCGTAAGTGACGATAGTCACGGAACGGGGACTCAACGCGCCCTGCTCAATCAGCGGCTTCAGATCCGCGTAGGCGAGAAACTCGTTCAGGACGGTCTTCTTGCCGAGCAGTTCCGCGACGGCGCCCGCATCGTGCCACGGAACGCCCATCAGCAGCGCGAATGGGTGGAAAAGCCACGACATCGCCTGTTCTAACGAAATGCCCGTAATACCCTTGAGCGCAAGGTTAGCGAGGTATACGAGACCAATGAATGCAATCAACGCCGCGCCGACGTTCAGCGCCAGTTGAAGTCCGTCGGAGGCGCCGCGGGCCGCCGCATCCACCATGTTGCGGCTTTCGACGGGAATCTCGATGCGTTCCGAACCGTCCGTAAGCGGGTTCCCGGTTTCGGGTACGAGCATCTTGGATATGAGCAGCGCCGCAGGCGCGCACATGAGCGACGCCGCAAGCAAATGGCCGGGCTGTGCGCCGAACGACGCATACGCCACCATCACGCTGCTCGCAATCGTGCCCATGAACGTCGTCATGATGACGAAGAGTTCGGAACGTGTCATCCGTTCCAAGTAGCCGCGCGAGGCCGGCAGCGACTCGATGCCCATGAATACCTGCAACGCCGCCGCGAACGTCTCGGCGCCGGACGTTTTCATCGTGCGCCGCAGGACATACGCCATGCCGTTGACCACCGCCTGAATCACGCGAAAATGCAACAGGACCATGGACAACGAAGAGACGAAAACGATGACCGGAAGCACCTGAAACGCCACGATAGCCCCGATACTCATATCGTCAACCAGGTTGCCGAAAAGGAAGCGAGAACCCTCTTTCGTGCAGTCGTTCAGGACGTTGAACGCCCGGTCCACCATGCTGAAAAAAGTATGTCCAAACCGCGTGTCGAGCACCAATACCCCCAGCGCCAACTGCAAGCCCACGCCCCACGCCACCAGCCGCCACGGAATCTTCCGCCGATCCGACGAAAGTAAGTAGCAGATGAGAATGATAACTGCAAGCCCGAGCAGACTCATTCCGCGCAGAAGAATTGTCGATCCCATCGCCAGTCTTGCTCCCTCCGAATTGTTCGGCAAAATGCCGATGCGTATTCTAATCTACGCGCGTCGTGGTTCACAAAAGAGGAGTGGAAGAGTGGCGTGGAAAGAGGTGTTTGTGCCAGTGTATGATGATGCAGAAGGAGCGGAACCATGGAACCCAAAATCGGCATACTGACTATCAAGGGATTTCGGGCGCTCAGAGACCTCAAAATCGAGGGCTTTGGGCGAGTCACTTTAATTACTGGCCGCAACAACACCGGCAAGTCATCGGTACTGGAGGCCCTTCGCGTTCTGGCATCTGACGCATCGCCAACCGTTGTCACCAATATTCTTCGCTTTAGAGAGGAGGACTCTGGCGACATTGATGAACCTGCGCGCCCATTGGATTCAGAGGGATTGTTTCCCTTGTCGAGTCTATTCAATGGTTTCCCTGAGTTCTCCACGAAGCTTGATCCCGTAGTAATCACTTCGAATGGCAGACAACGCTCGATGGCATTGACCTTGGAAGCAGGCTGGTTTTCTGAAGAACGACAGGCAGACGGATCGAGGCGATGGATTCCTCAGCAACAGGATCTTTTTGGCGAGGCTGATGCAGTGCCCGCACTACTCATCAAGATCGGCGATACTGCGCGTATATTGACATTGGACGTCTATCGTCGTTACTCTCGCGGCCGACTGATTCGTTCTGAATTCGCCCTAGATGAATCTCGCCTCTCATGCGTGTTCGTGAGTCCTTACGGTGGGGAGGGAACAGCCAAGTTGGGCCCGCTGTGGGATAAGATCGCGCTCTCGGATCGCGAAAACGATGTTGTCGAAGCCTTGCGCATCATTGATCCTGATATATCGGCCGTTTCAATGGTCGGAGGTGAGGGACCACGCCAATCGCGCACAGCGATAGTCCGTTCGACGCGCCTGCCACGTCCTGTGCCACTTCGTTCGTTTGGCGACGGCCTGAACCGTCTTTTTGGAATCATCCTTTCTTTGGTCAATGCCAGAGAAGGCTTGCTCCTGATAGACGAATTCGAGAATGGGATGCACCACACGGTTCAAACTGACGCATGGCGGGCGATATTCAAACTGGCGAGCCGTCTTGATATACAGGTCGTGGCCACCTCGCACAGTTGGGATGCGATTGAGGCGTTTCAGAAAGCGGCCAGCGAAACCGAGGAGGAAGGGGTTCTCATTCGCTTGACGCGCAAGGGCGACGACATCATTCCGACTGTTTTTCGCGAAGACGAATTGGCCATCGCCACTCGCGACCGTATCGAGGTGCGATAACAAGATGGGCAAGAAGATACTCCTTGTTGAAGGAAACGACGATGAACACGTTCTCAAACACATTTGTGGAAATCGCGGAATCCCGCAAATCGATGAGATCAAGCAACAGGGAAGTGTCAGCCGGTTGCTGGACAGCTTCCCTGTACGTCTGAAGGAAAGCGATCTGGAAGCGTTGGGCGTCGTCGTTGACGCAGATACCGACATGCCCGCGCGCTGGCAATCTCTTCGCGACCGTTTGGTGAAAGCGGGATACAACGACGTTCCTGCCGAACCGGACCGTGCAGGCACCGTGATTTCCTCTCCGCCGGGATCTCTGATGCCACGCATGGGAATCTGGATCATGCCGGACAACCAAGAGAAAGGCATTCTGGAGAGCTTCCTGTCATTTCTTGTGCCGAAAGATTCCTGCCTGTTCGAGCATGTCAAATCAAGCATTGCCGGCATTCCTGAAACCGAAAGGGAGTTCGCGAAAAAGGATGAACCCAAGGCCACTATCCACACATGGCTGGCGTGGCAAAAGGAACCAGGAAAGCCTTTGGGACAGGCTATCACTGCCAAGTACTTAGACCCTTCCGTTCCTCAAGTGGACGTTCTCGTGTCTTGGTTGAAGCGGCTTTTCTTTCCAGAAGCCGAGGGCGGCGTTTCTACCGCGCGATAGGCCACGAGGCGCGGTCGGCGTCCGGGTAGGGGCCGATCTTTTCGACGGGAATCGGTTTGAATCCGAGTTTGAAGGCCGGGGAATCTTCCTTGAGGCGGAAATCCTTGTTGGCGGCATCCACGAAGCGCGGATCGGCATCGAGCAGGTTGTCCTCGAACTTGAGATAGCCGCGCGCCTTGTCTTCGATGTCGTCCCATTTTCCGCCGACGCAGATGTTGCGCGCGATGAGGTTGCCTTTCGGGGCCTTGGGTTCGTCTTCCATCATGCCGGCGAGTTGGGGATAGCGATCGCTGTACGGCGGCTTGTTGTACGCCATGTTGCAGACGGTTCCTTTTTCCCGGTGCTCCTTGATCCAGCCATCGGCATGATAGCCGGCCCATCCGAGCGCGCGCGCGTCTATGTGCAGCGCGGGCGAACAGTCCACGAACACGTTGTTCTCGATGGTATTGTCGCGTCCGCCGCCGATAAAGGCCGCCATGGTCACCTCGTGGAAGATATTGCCGAAAATCGCCGCCGAGGCGAACATGTCGTCGAGATAAACTCCCACGCAGCCCCGGCCCTCGAAGCCCCTGATCTGGTGCAGATAATTGAACCGGATGATGTGCCCACGCATGGTCCAGTCGCGCCCGGCATACATCGCGCCCGCGTCGTTCGATTCCTCGCAGACGTTGTAAATCTCGTTGTACTCGATGACGTGATCGTTGCCTCCAAACGAGATGGCCATGTGCGGCGCGTCGTGGATGAGATTGTGCGCGGCGCGGTTGCCGACGCCATGGAGTGAAATGGCCGCGTTGTACATCCGCGCCCAGCGGCTGTAATGATGGATATGGTTGTTTTCCGCGACCATGTTCGCGGGGGTAAGCGTCGCGCGGTCGCCGCCGCTCAGGCTGATTCCGCCCTTGCCCATCTGGCATAGATCGCAACCGTACACGCCGCTGTCCGGCGAATCGCCCATCGAAACCGCCGAACCGCCCACGTTGCGGATGACGCATCCGGCCACGCGATTGTGCGAACCGCCGGAAACGGCGATGGCCGTCCCGCGTGTCGCTTCGATCCGCAACTTGCGAATCGTTAGATACGACACGTCTTTCGCGACAATCGCATGGTCGAGAACGGAGACAACGGCCTCGCCGTCCGCAATCGGCGCGGGCGGCCAGAAATAGAGGATGCCCGTCTCGCGGTCGAGATGCCATTCGCCGGGGGAATCGAGTTCGGAAAGCAGGTTGAAGGCATAGTACCACTGGCCCTTGCGATAACCGTAATTGTGATACGGCGGCGTGATCGCCAGAATGGACTTTTCCGTGTCTATGGACTCGATCTTTTGCCGCTGATCCGACCAGTCCCAAAACCAGTAGCCGTGCAGCCAGCCGTCCTTCTCGCCGACCCACCGCTTCGGGCGATCGCCGTCATAGACAAACTTGCCGACCGTGCTGCCGGGGATGCCGTGGATCTTGTGGCCGTCGTCCACGACCAACTCCTTGATGCGCACAAAACCGTCGTTGGGCCAGCGCGACAGCGTCATCGGCTTGTCGTTGAAGAACAATTCGAGGCCGTCGCCGGATGGTGCGCCGAAATCCGTGATGCCGATCGCCTTGAGATCAGCTTGCACGACGTGTCCGCGCGCCGAGGGATCGAGGCGATTCAACACACCGGCATCGGTAACAGGTGAGAAATCCTCGACACGAATCCCCCCGACGATCCTCGCCTCCTCGCTGCCGAAACCCGAATAGACTAGGGGAGAATCGGCCGTGCCCGAATCATCGGCGGCAAACGTCAGCGTCTTTTCCAGAAAATACACGCCCCCGCGAATTTCGACGCGTACGCCGCCCTTTGGCAATCCCTTTTCCGCCTTCATCGCGCGAATGGCGTCGCGCGCGCGTTCAATGCTCTTAAGGGGGCCGTCGGCGCCGTTGGGTTCGCTCAACGTGCCCGACCAGCCGTCGTTGCCGTTCCCCGCCACATACAGGACAACAGGGGCTTCCTGCGCGACCGACAAGCATGGAACAAGCGCCAACGCCACAACGATTGAGGCACGGCAAAGCATACCCGGCATTTCAAGATCCTCCATTCCGCGCAGGGGCGCGGTTTGTCCCGCATCCAAAGGCCGACACGCCGCGATGTCGCTGTCGGCGGCCCGATTTTCAGGTTCGCAACATCGGCGCGTAAGGCGGGGACCTTGCGAACAAAAGCCATTATGTCACGTTCGGGATACGTTTTCCGAGTCGGTCTTGAAGGCAGGGTGGATGTTGTTTATTACGCCAAATGGCGGTATAATACAGGCAAGATGGCGTAAAAGGACTCGAATCGCATGTCCAGGCATCCAGTAAAGAAAAAAATGCGCGGCACACCGGCGCGTCCGCGCACGGACACAATAAAACACACGGCGGGAAAATCGCTGGGTCTTTCCCTACGAGGACCGGCGGACGCGGTAAAATCTGTAAAGCGGGGGCTTCCCATTGCGTGCGCCGAAGACTTGCGGAAAAGTCTTGGCGTGTCGCAACAGGTGTTCGGGCGGGTTACCAACATGTCCGAGCGGACGATTGTCCGGCGGAAAACCGCTGGTGAAGGCCGTCTGAAGACCGACGAGTCCGAGCGGGTGCTTCGCATTGGCTTGTTGTTTGACCGGGCGGTTGAGACGCTCGGCGGTGTCGAGCAGGCTCGCGCGTGGCTGAAGGCGCCAAGCCATGCGTTGGGCGGGAAAACCCCGCTCGAATTCGCCGACACGGAACCCGGTGCGCGCGAAGTCGAGAATCTGCTGGGCCGCATCGAACAGGGGGTCTTCTCGTGATTGTCCGCGCGTGGCGCATTGTCCAAGCGCGTCACGCGAAAAACGCCTTCGACGGGGAAGGCGCGCGTCTGTACGGCGGACGGTGGAACCCGCCCGGCGTGGCCATGGTCTACACGGCGGGTTCGAAATCGCTGGCCATGCTCGAATTGATGGTGCATGGGCCGCTGGAACGGCTGTTGAATGTCTATGTCTGCATCCCTGTCGAATTCGACGGGAAGTGGATGAAAAGCATTGCCCGGCAGGAACTTCCGCGCGATTGGCGGCTTTATCCGGCGGCGAACGCGACCCGAAATATCGGCGAACGCTGGGTGCGCGGCGGCATTTCCGCCATTCTTGAAGTGCCCTCCGCCGTGGTGCCCGACGAATCCAACTACCTGATCAACCCAAGTCATCCCGATTTTGCCCGGCTGCGCATCGGCAAACCCGAACCGTTGGATATTGACGCGCGGCTGTTGAAAAACGCGCGATAACAAACCTCTTCGCAAAATCGCCATGGGCGAACCTTGTGCCGATATGCTTGGTTTCTGGATAAAGAAATCCGCCGGAAAAGGGAACATTTTCGCCGGTTCGGGGTATATACAGTGAAATTGAATGCGATGATCAGCATCGCACAGAGAACGGTGACAACGATGACACAGGACAAACGGAAGGGAACGCGGACCACGCGGCCGGTATGCGCGTGGCTGTCGTTCGGCGCGGATGAACCCCCATACGGCGCGCTCAGCATCGATTTGGGCGCGGACGGCGCACGTTTCGGCGCCTTGCGTCCCGTTTCCACGGGCGATCGCGTTCTCGTGTCCATCCAGTTGCCGTTTGCCGGTATAGAATGCAAGGGGCAGGTGCGCTGGTCCCGGCGCGCGGAAAACGGCCTGCAATGTTTCGGTGTTCAATTCGTGGACCTGCAGGACAACGAGCGCGCGCAATTGCGGCGGTTTGTGCGGCAGAACGCACAGCCGGCACAGCTGGCGTTGGGCTGTTGAGACACGTCCGCGGTGTATCCCCAATCGCTGGGAAGGCCGGCGTGTTGTATGCGATGTCGTGTGGGCTGAACTTGCGAGCCTGTTTCCATCCCGGGAAGCGTTGCTGGTGCGCATGGTTCGCCTCGATATCGGCTTTTCACCCATCGAACGCGAAGCGGCTGCGTTGGAGGGAGCAAGCGGGCGGAAATATTGCACGCGCGATGGAAAACGGACGCGCGTCATTGCCGATTTCCTGATTGGGGCCCATGCCAAAGTGCAGTGTGATCGCCTGCTCGCCAGCGACCGGGGATTCTATCGCGATTTCAAGAAGGTTCCCGTTCTCGAGCCTTCGCTATCGTGCAATGGTTAGCGTTTGCCCCGTTTTCAGGTGGATGGTTCTTGGGAATGTAACGGAGCCGACGGCATCGGCTTCGAGTCGCAAGGCGCGTTTGCCTATTTCAACGAGGACCGGCCCCGGTTTCGCGAAAGCGGGGAGATCGATGCGGCTCAAGGCGATCGAACCATGCAGCACGCGAAGCGCGGCCTGCTTGCGCGTTTGTTCGTAGGTTCCCCAGACTCCGTCGAGGGCCCAGAACGTCCTGAAGCGTTCCACACGAATTCGCGGTTCGAAGCCGACAGTGCCGTTGCCCTTGTTGAACGTGAAGCCGGACAGTGCAAGCAGCAGACCGTAGGATGACATCGCGCGGGCATAGTGATGACCGCATTCGAATTCGTCCCACGGGTTGCGCTTGATGCCGTCGTGGCGGTCGCGCGCGGCTTTGACGATGGTCAATCCTTCTTCGACGAGCCCCTCCATGATGCAATGACTCGCGACCTGGTATTCGAAGCCTGTCCAGACTTCGTCGCAGTAGGGGAAGGGCACGGCGGGGCGTTCGCCCCTTGGCCACGTGCACAGAACAAGTCCCGCGTCGTCGTTGATGGCGTAGACGCGCTGCATGTTTGCATGATCCCGCATGTCGGAACGCCAATTGAAGCGGAAAATGGATTTCAGCGTTTTGCGAATCTGTTTCGGATCGATTGCGTACCCAAGCCCCGAAAGGGACGTCAACCATTGCCCAAGAACCTGATCGGACAGGCAGCCCTTTCCGAACTGGAATTGCGGCGCCATTTCCGGATTATGACGTTGTTCGAAATAGGCGCCGTTGAACAGATTTTTCTCGACCCATGCGCGACCGCGCTGCGCGATGGCGCGGTATTCGGTGGCTTTTTCAGTTTCACCGAAAAACTCGGCCATTTCCGCGCCAGCCGTCAATGCGCCGAGATAGAAACACGCCGTTAGGGGATTCGGACCCACAAATTCGATGTCGTAGGTGTTGTGCTGGATTCCATCCATGACGCCGTCCTTGTCGGCATCCCATTGCACCCATGCGAATTCAAGCGCGCGCCGGACCTGCGGCCACAGCCGCTTGAGCCACACGTCATCGCCGGAAATCATCCAGTCGCGGTAGGTTTTGATAATGCCGCCCATTTGGCCGTCGGCACAGGCATGGAAGGTGTTTGGCGCCGCGCCGATCGGCAGTTGGAGCCGGAAACACATGCCGCCGTCGTCGCGCATGTTGTATGTGTAATCGGCGGTGCGCATCGATCGTTCGAGCGCGGGGAAGAGGAAGGCCAGCGCCTGCTGGTAATTCCACACGTGCGTGCAGGATCCTTCACAACATCCACCGACCGGCGCGCAACCCTCGAAACCGTAAAAGGTCCCATCCGTCAACCTCAGGCAGGTGGCCGTCTTGAGAATCGCCATCTGGCTCGATACCGCGTCGAGGACATAAGGCGGGGCCGTGCTGGAAAACAGGGCATCGTGGAAACGCTTAGTCGTCGCGTGGAGTTCGCGTTCGCGGGCGTGTAGTTTCAGCGCGACGTCGAGTGCGTCGTCGAACTGCGACGCATAGTAATTTTTCCAGACCGGTTTCGCGGCGCCGCAGCCGCCGGACGGGCAGGCGCAACTGCCGCCGCTTCCCAGCCAGTAGGCTTCAAAATTTGGGAAAAACCATGAAAGGTAAAAGGTAACGACCTGCGACTGGCCCGGTTTGAGCCTTACCCGGACGCCCAAGGCGCCCGCATCGCTCTGACCTTCCGGCGAGGGACCATACTCGTGCGACGGCAACATGCCTGTCGGCGCAAACGTGTCCCAAAAATCGTGTCTCGGCGTAAACCAGCCTTCGCGCAGCCAATGCGTGGTATAGGTAATGTTCTTCAAGGGGGTCATTAGTGCCATAGAACCGAAACGCGGGTGATCCGCCCGCCACTTGTTCGATGTGAACATCAGACCACGGAGAGGTCCTTTCTCCACGAAAAGGTTGACGTTTTGTCCGAGGCCGAATTCGACCTGTCCGAGGACACGGTCCCGTTCCGCCTCGCCGATGCTTCCGATCGGATTGTAAAGGCTCCATGCGACGGTTGCGTCAACGGGATGCCGCGATGTGTTTCTGATGGTGTAATGAAAGATGGCCGCCGGAAACCCGCTGTCGTCCGCGCTGCTTGGGATGAAGGGATTATATGCCTCGAGGGAAATGGCAACCGGCAGTTTTCGGCTATTGAACTCGATGTGAGCAAAGGGATACTCGCCGCGGAACGTGCACCCGTCCATGTGGGGAAAACCTTCGCCGCTGGCATGCGGGTCTCCACCGCCGCCGCCGACATGCGGTGGGGGAACAGGGCCTTCAAGCACACGGCAGACCGGTTCCCTGCCTTTCGCGCGCGCCCAGACGACGGGAAACGTACAGGGCAGCACGCTGCCGAAATTGGGGCGGTTGAAAATTTCCCAATCCTTCAATCCGCCCCGCCCCGTCAAGCCGACGGAGCCTGTTCCGATCCCGCCGATCGGAAAGACGATTTGGCTCAGGCTTGCGCCTGAAAACACCCGTTGAGGCCCAAGGTTGAATAATTCATCACGCGAATAATGCTTTTTCATGCTTATCCCTTTGTTAGAAGACGTCCCAACGGACATTCCGCGCATTTCGGTGTCCGGCGGCAGAAGTGTTTGCCGGTCCAGACGATTAGGCCGTGGTATTCCTTGAAAAGATGAATGTCTTTCGGAAGATGCCGCTCGAACAACGCGCGCAGTGCCTCGTATTCGATGTGTTCCGGGATCAGATGGTGACGGCTAAAGATGCGCCGGGTATAGGCGTCCACGACGAATACCGGCTTTTCGCATGCGTACAGAAGAATGTCGTCCGCCGTTTCGGGACCGATCCCGTTGACTTTCAGCAATTCCGGGCGCAGCGTCTCCAAGGGCTGCCGCGCCATCCTGGCCATGTCGCCGCCATACCGATCGACAAGATACTGGCAGAAATTTACAACACGGGAGGCCTTGACCCGAAAATAGCCGGAAGGAACGAGGGCTTCTTCCAGTTGTTTGCGCGGACAGCCAAGTATGGCTTGCGGATCGAGCCGTTTGGCGCTTTTCAGATTGGCGATGGCTTTTTCCACGTTTGTCCATGCGGTGTTTTGCGTCAGAATGGCGCCGATCGCGATTTCAAACGGGGTGTCGCCCGGCCACCAGTGCGTAGGGCCGAAGTGGCCGCTCATGCGGGCGTAATAGCGAAGAAGCGTCCGTTTCACAAAATGCCGATGGTCGTTGCCCCTCATCCCGCGCCTTTCACGCCCGTCCTTTGGCGGCCCATTTTTTTCGTGCCACGCGGATGGCGAGATGTCGCATTTCAAAAAGGACAAACAAAGCTGCGGCGATGCCGGTGCAGAATCCCAAGCGCAACGACAAGGGATTGTAACGGAAATAAACGCGGTGGTTGCCTTCCGCGATGGGCACGGCGCGGAACATCCCGTCGCAAGGAAGGATTTTGGTCGCCTGGCCGTCCACGCGGACGCTCCAACCGGGATAGTAGGTGTCGGCGAGGACGAGCATGCCGGGACGAGAAGTTTCAACGTCAACCGCGATACGGTTATGGAATTCGACGGCAATGGTCACTTTTGCTTCCGGTCCTTCGCTGGTGGAAGGGGGGGGCGGCGGACCGGCGCCTTCGATAATCGGCGGCAGATCCGAAGCAATGGCCGCCGGATCCAGCGTGTCCGCTGTTCGCCAATCGTAGGCGACCCATGCGCGGGGTTTGGCGCCCATATCCTGAAAGAGGATCGCGCCGCTCGAAAACACGTGCTTGATGGCCAGCATCGGCCGGACCGACGCGAATGCGCCTTGAATGTCTTCCTTCGTGAGCAGCAACGCGGAAGCGCCCGCCCTCCGAAGCAATAGCGGGTCGGCCTTGGCGCGTTCCCAGAAAACGGCTTGCCGTTTCAGGACGGCGCCGCCGGGAGAATAGATCTGCGGCACGAGATTGCCCGCCAGCGGCCAGTTTCGCAGGGCCTCGCTTCCGCCGATACGAGAACCGGCCTCGCGCAGTGTGGAGGTAAATTCCGTTTCAGGGAAAACAAGCCGCCATGGCGTGCCGACGAGGTCGGGCTTGTAGGCCCACATCAACGAGCAGAAAGCCACGGCGGACAGCCCATAGCCGATAACCGGCAGCGAAGGTTTGAACAGGGTAAAGGCGAGCAAGCCGACCGTCGCGGCGAAAAAGAAAAAGGCGACACCCAATTGCATCCACAAAGGCCACACGCCGAACGACCATGCGTGCCGCCACGCATAAAGGAAGTAGAACCCCCCCACAAACAGCAACGGCAGAAAAACCGCCATGCGCTTGAGCGTCGTCATGCATTGGCGCGGATCGAGCGAAACCCATTCATCCGCCGCAGCGGCGGCCATGAGCGCCAGCGCCAATGCGTTCCCGATAATCAAATGCTGCGGACCCATCCATGCCCGCGAAGCGCGAAGCGCAGGCACATGGGTCTGAGCGAGGGCAAGCGCGGTCAGCAGGCCGCAGGCCAGCAACATCGCTTCGACGCGCTTTCGCTGGGCTTCCGAAACGAACCGGCGCAGAGCGAACCAGAGCGGAAACAGCCAGAGCGAGACGGCGCCGACATGCAATATCTTCAGGAAATGGATATCGGATGCCCAGCCGGTCGTTTGGATGCGCGCGGGATCCCAGTTCAGGAAGTGGGGAAGGAAGAACAGAAGAAAGTGGGGTAATCCGAAAAACGGTTCCTGCATCTGAGTGGATTTTGGAACCACTTCCCTTATAAGTTCCACGTAAGGAACGATTTGCAATGCCGCCACGAAGAGGCCCGCCAGCAGAAAGGCCAGGATCGTCCCCATGGATCGAAGCGTGTTCCGCCAAGGGGGGCGATATAATGCCGTGCGCGCCAAGAAATAGACCAGAATGAAGAGGATCGAACCGGCCACGGCTTCGGGTTCGCCGCCATAGGCCATCGCCGCCAGCACTACCGCCCCAACGGGCCAATGATCCCATTGGCCGAGAGCCAAGCGCTCAACGGTCAGGAAGAGCAGCGGCAGCAGGGGCGCGACATCGCTGATCGGTTCGGCGCACTGCAAAAAGACATGCCCACTGAACTGGTAGGCCACGGCGGCCAGCATGGCCACGGGCGGCCCAAACCCCAGTTTGCGCGCCGTGTAAAAGGTTGTCCAACCCGCCACCATCAGTTTGAGGAAGACCGACACATACAGGGCGAGTCCAAACGGCAAGATATAGAAGGGCACGGAAAAGGGGGAGAGGCACGCGGGACGCCATTGTCCGAAAAAGGGCATGCCGCACCCTTCCAACGGACTCCAAATCAGCGATGGCCGGATAAATCCCATCAGATTCAGGAACATGCGCCAAGGCACGAATTGACGGGCTTCGGCCAGACCGTCCGTTTCGGCGGGCAGTTGCAATCCCTCTGGCCGCGCCGACTCCCACGGCGGCTGGAAAAAGAGCGCGCGGGTGTCGCACGGCGCTTTTTGCTGGGCCAGCAAGGGGGCAAACGCCAGCAGCGCCAGCAGTGCCAGCGCCGCCAAGCATCCGGCGTCCGCAAATGCTTTGCGATATCGTCGCGGAATATGAAAATCCCACGATGGCCAGCGAATGTTCACTATGGCATTTCCCGTCTGTTGAATCAGTCCGTTCCGGCGCGGCCATGGTGCAGCCCGGTCGCGCCTTTTACGTCATCTTGGCAAAATAACCCCGGCTGCGTCAACGTTTCCGGGCGGGCGTATGGATGCCCATGCCGAAATAGTCTTCGGCGGCTTCCGGCAAGGTTTCCGACAGGGTCGGATGCGTGAAAATAGTATGGACGATTTCCTCGACGGTGGCTTCCATGGACATCGCCACGGCGGCCGTGGCGATCAATTCGCCTGCTTCCGGGCCCATGATATGCACACCAACGATTTCGTCCGTTGTGGCGTCGCCTACAATCTTGACCATGCCGTCGGTCTCGCCGATGGCCTGTGCGCGGCCGCTGGCCACGAACGCGAAACGGCCGGTCTTCACGTCAAGGCCCGCCGCCCGCGCTTCTTTCTCGGTCATTCCAACCGAGGCCACTTCGGGTGATGTGAAATTGCAGGCCGGCACGACGCGATAATCCATTTTCCGGTTGCCGCCCGTGGCGTTTTCCGCCGCCACGATGCCCTCGGCAGAGGCGCCATGCGCCAGCCATGTCTTGTCTATGACGTCGCCGATTGCGTACAGACCCGGCACGGAGGTTTCCATGCGATCGTTCACGGGGATTCCGCCGCGCTTGTTTACCTGGATACCGAGTCCCGGCGTTTCGGTCACGGCCTCGGAATTACATTGCAACCCTATGCCAACAAAGACTTTGTCAACCTCGACAACTCCCGGTTTTTCGCCTTGCAATTCGAGACGGACGGTGTTTTTCCCAATGTCGGTCTTGGCGACTTGGGTGCCGGTGCGCACATCAATGCCGCGTTTCTTGAACGAGGCCGCCAGTTTCGTGGTCAGTTCCTCGTCGGCGCGGGGCAGCACGTTCGGCATCAACTCGACCAGCGTCACTTCGGCGCCAAAGGCGTTCCAAATGCAGGCGAATTCCGCGCCCATCGCGCCCGCGCCGATGACCGCGACACGTTTGGGCACGAAATCGTAGTCGAGCGCTTCCGTGCTGCCAATCAGCATGTTCCCGTCAATTTCAAGTCCCGGAAGGCGAGCGGGACGTCCCCCGGAGGCCACAATAATCTTTCGGGCATGGATATCCTCGTCACCCGCTTTCACAATGCCCGGCGCAATCACGCGCGCATCGGCCTTGAGGACTTGGATGCCGTGGGATTTGAAAAGGGCTTCGATGCCGGCGCGATTCCGCCTGATTACCCCCTCCTTGTGCTTGAGCAGGGCCTTCATGTTCAGGGAAACGCCCTGGCATTCGACGCCGAAGTCCGCGCCGCGCCGCGCCTTGTGAAGGAGGTTCGCGGTATGGATGAACGTCTTGGTTGGAATGCAACCGGCGTTCAGGCACACGCCGCCCAATTGCCACCGCTCGACGACAATGACCTTCGCGCCGCGCTGGGCCGCGCGGATCGCCGCCACGTACCCGCCCGGACCGCCGCCTATAACCACTACATCGCAGGAAAGCATTTCAATCTCCTTCTCCAACCCGCCATCACTAAAAAAGAGGGAAACACGAATGATTATTGGCCAAACGCTTGCCGATATCCTGAAGCCTTTGGCCTTTAGCCCTAGAAATCCGCCGTTTCCAGGATTTCCTTCAACCGTTTCATGAATTGGGCCGCCACGGCGCCGTCCACGACGCGGTGATCGCTGGACATCGTGATTTTCATGATGGGCCGTATATGAATGCCGCCGTCAATGGCGACCACGCGGTCCTTCATCGCGCCCACCGCCAGGATTGCGCTGTCCGGCTGATTGATAATCGCCGTGAAATCGTCCACGCCGAATGGACCCAGGTTCGAGACCGTAAACGTGTTGCCGATATAGTCGTCCGGCAAGAGTTTGCCGTTCCGGGCTTTTTCGATCAGCGCCTTGCAAGCGGATGCCAAGCCTTCGAGCGATAGATTCTGTGCTTGTTTCAATACCGGCACGATAAGACCGGCCGGTACCGCGACCGCCACGCCCAGATTGATGTCCGCCACTTCCTCGATGGCATCGCCGAGCCACTTGGCGTTCACGTTCGGGAATTCGCGCAGCGTCTTGACGGTCGCGAAGAGCACCAAATCGTTGAATGAGGCGCTGAAAGCCTTGAGCGATGCCCGGAACGCCTTGGCGGCGGCCATGTCAATCTCGACGGTAACATAATAATGCGGGGCGGCGAACTTGCTCTCGCACATCCGCTTTGCGATGATGCGCCGCATGTTCGACAGCGGCACGCGGCGTCCACCCGGCGATGGCGTGGGGGCGATGGGCGTTGCTTTCGGTTGCGATGCCGCCGCCGTCACGTCGGCTTTCATGATTTTCCCGGCAATCCCCGTGCCCTCGACGGATGCGAGATTGACGCCCATGTTGGCCGCCAGGCGGCGCGCGGCGGGTGACGCCTTGACATCAACAGCCGCAGCAAGGACATCGTCCGCCATGATACGGCCGCCCGCGCCCGTGCCGGTCACCCCGCCAAGGTCAACGCCACGCTCGGCCGCAAGAGCCTTGGCGCGCGGGGACGCCGCTTTGGGGTTGGAGGATGGGGGATGGGGTTGGGGGACGACAGGTTGCAAACGGGCTACGCCCGATGTGGGGAGGGATACCGAAGGTCCGGGTGCTCCTTTGCCCTCCATTCTCCGCCCTCCGCCCTCTTCCGGCAGTGGTTCGTCGGCTTCACCGATCAACGCGACGACCGTCAACACCGGAACCATGACATCCGGTTCGAGGAGGATTTTCCGCAATATGCCGCTTGCGGGGGATTCGCATTCGACCTCGGCCTTGTCCGTTTGTATCGAAAACAAGGGTTCGCCCGCATTGACGGGGTCGCCTTCTTTTTTGAACCACATCACGATGGATGCTTCTTCAACGCTTTGACCCATTTGGGGCATTTTTACTTCATACATGACTATTCCTCGTAAAATTACAGACCTTGGGTTGTGGGACGAAACCTGACACCTATTTGATCCAACCTTCCTGCCGGAGCCGTTCAGTGCCCGCCCGGATCAACCCGGCCAGATGCGATTCCCCGGGGATTTGGCAGACTTGGTTCAGGACCGCATCGAGACCGCCCTGAGCACGAATATCCTGCAAACGGCACGCGGCGGCATCGTGAGGAGGATCGTACAGCATCGCAGCCGCCGCTGCAAATGCCACATGGCTCGGTTCGACGCCTTGTTCCAAACACATCAACGCCGCACCAATCAAGCGGTCCTTTGGACCCAATTTCCGGATCGGATCGGCGGCCACGCGCAGAATTTGATCACCCAATGCCTTGTTTTGAAACCGTTCGATCAGATCCGTCCAATGCGCCTGCAATTCCCCAAGCGGCATGCCGTGTTTCGCGGACAGGGCCGCGCACGTTTCCGCCATCGCGGCGTCCGCTTCCGTGCGGATGGGCGGATCGGCAATTGCCTGCCAGATGTACTCGTGGCCGCGCAGGTAGCCGAGATAAGCCGTTGTTGCGTGTCCGGCATTATGCACAAAGAGTTTTCGTTCGACATAAGCCTTGAAATTGGGTCGCGGCATCATGTGCGCCAGCGGGGGGATCGGTCCGCGAAACCCATTGGCGTCCACCGGCAGGTCGCAATAGGCCTCCACGCATACCCGCAACGGGTCTTCGGCGCGTTGTTCCGGCGTCATAATGGGAACCATCCGCCCGATGGATGCCTCGACGAATCCCACCTTTTCATCGAGCGCGTCGTGAAACCGCGCATCGAGATGCGTCCGCACGTGTTCGCGCAGGAAAGGTCCGGCATCTATGAGATTTTCACACACGATGATATTGAGTGGTGGGGCGTCCGTTCGGGCGAAACGCCGCGCGATCCCCGCCGCCAGCGCGGGTGCGATGCGTGGCAGCACGTTCACCCCGACGGCCGTCGCCGCGATATCCGCCTCGGACAGCGCCTCGGCCACCGCATTCATATCCAGCGACGAAACCGCCGTCACGTTCGATATCGTCAGTTCGCGCGGATCGTCCCCAACGATTCGCAACGGATACGCCCCGCGCGCCCGAAGCCCTTCCACGACTTCGGGAACCACGTCAACGAACGTCGTCCGATACCCGGACTCAAAGAAAAGTTGTCCCAGAAATCCGCGCCCGATGTTCCCTGCGCCAAACTGCACCGCTTGTTTCACCGCATTCTCCTTGATTGGTCTCCGCATCAGGCATTATAGCGAAAAGGCTTCCATTGACCGAATGGCATTGGCCCCGATCGGTATGCGATAACAAAACATGAGAGTACCGAATGCCCGAACTTTGTTGCAGGTTGCAATTATCCGAAAAAGGTTGTTTTCCCGGTTGATCTGATTACAGAATGGTATTGAAGCATTAAATACGAAGTTCCAACAGGAGCAGTAAAAAGGGTGAGTGCGTGGGACAGGCTGTCCAGCCTGTCCGTATACGGACAGGGCGTGGCTTCGGAAAAGACAGGCTGTCCAGCCTGTCCGTCGTTGGAGACGTTGTGTCTTCGGAATAGACAGACTGGACAGTCTGTCCTACGTTTTGCACCCTAAAGATTCCCCAGGCGCGTTCAGGGCAGGTGAATACAAGCAAGAACTCGGCGCTCTCAAGAACAAAAGTGCGTCGGGAAATACTGCGAGGTCATGTCGGACACAGTGAACGCCGAACTTTTTATCCAATCTTCCGGAAGCGACGCATCACCACCGGGCCGCGACGCCGTCGCCGTGATGATGAGCGGAGGTGTGGACAGCAGCGTCGCGGCGTTGGCATTGCGCGAAGCTGGACGCGAGGTGTTCGGCATCACCATGCGCATACCCCGGCTGGCGGAGGGCGGCGGGAGACGCCCATGCTGCGGCGTGGATGCGGCCTTTGTGTGCCGCGACCTCGGCATTGCGCACTATTTCATGGAGGTGGAAGAAGCCTTTGATCGCTGGATCATCGGCCCGTTCCGGCAGGCGTATCTCAGGGGCGAGACGCCCAGCCCGTGTGTGGATTGCAACGCGCGTGTCAAGTTCGAGTGGGCATGGGACGCCATCCGCGACGCTTTCGGCGTCCAGAATCTCGCCACGGGCCACTATGCGCAAATCGTCGAACGGGACGGCGCGCATTGCCTGGTCCGGGGCGTGGACCGGTCCCGCGATCAGAGTTATTTCCTGTACGGTGTCCATCGCGAGAAGATCCCGTTCCTGCACCTGCCGATCGGCGGAATGACAAAATCGGAGGTTCGTAAAATCGCCGTCGCGCACGGATTGAGCACCTCGCGCAAGCCGGACAGCATGGAATTATGCTTTGCCAACGAGGGCGATTACCGGACCCTGTTCGCTGAAACGACCGCCCGACCCGGCCCGATTGTTGATTTGGAAGGGCATGTGCTGGGCGAGCACACCGGCCTGCACCATTACACCGTTGGCCAGCGACGCGGCCTCGGCATCGCCCATTCCGAGCCGTTGTATGTTCTTCAAATTCGGACGGATACGAACACCGTTGTCGTCGGGCCGCGCGCGGCGGCTTTCGTGTGCGAGGTGTCCGCTGAATCGCTTAATTGTTTGCAACCCTGCCGCCTCGATGCCGGCAACCGCCTTTTCGGCAAAATACGATCTGTCGGCGAACCGGAACCCTGCACAATCGTCCGTTGCGGGGGGGGCCGTCTCGATGTGCGATTCGAATCGCCCGTTTTCGCTCCCGCCGCCGGCCAGCACCTGGTTCTCTACGACGAACACTCCGCCGTGGTCGCCGGCGGGGTGATTCGCCTGTTCCCGTAACTCGGATGTTTCGCAAGAGATGTCCTGAATGCCTGAAACAGGCTTCCGTACGGGGGGCGCGATGATTTTCCGCATTTTCATCCGGCTGTGCTATGCTTGCGGTGGTTAGTTATGTCCAAGGAAGGTTGATCATGCGTCGGTTGACGATTTTATTGTTTGCAACGGTGGGAATGGTTTGGTGCGCGGCCCATGCGCAAGAGGTATCGGGGACGGCGATTGAGGAGGGCAACCATGCGGCGCTGTACGCGGCGATGGACCGGGTGCGGCCGGCACTGGTGCGGATTCAGGTCGTGTGGACGGATTACGCGGAAGGGCGCGAACTGAAATACGATACGTCGGGCAGCGGGGTGATTGTCACGCCCCAGGGGCATGTGGTGACGAATCATCATGTGGCGGGCCATGCGGCGCGCCTGTTTTGCACGTTGCTCGACAAGGAGGAAATCGAAGCGGACTTGGTGGGCACGGATCCGTTGTCGGACATTTCGGTGATCAAGCTGCGCGGGGACGCTTCCCGGACATTTCCGATGGCGGCGTTCGGGGATTCGTCGAGGGTGGCGGTGGGGGACACGGTGTTTGCGATGGGCAGTCCGCTTGCGTTATCGCAATCGGTGACACGGGGCATCGTAAGCAATGTCGAGATGATTATGCCGGAATGGCTTCGTGCCTGGGGCGAGTTCAAGGAGGACGGCGAGGATGTCGGCGCGCTGGTGAAATGGATCGGCCACGACGCAAGCATTGCGCCCGGCAATTCGGGCGGCCCGTTGGTCAATGCGGCCGGTGAGGTAATCGGCATCAACGAGATTTCGATGGGCCTGAGCGGCGCCATTCCGTCCAACCTTGTGAAGGATGTTTCGGAACAGATTATCGCCGGTGGAAAAGTGGTTCGCGCGTGGCTGGGCGTGACGGTGCAGCCCCGTCTGAAACATGCCGCGGCGGATCGCGGCGTGTTGATTTCAGGGGTTATCGAGGAATCGCCTGCGGCGCGGGCCGGCATCCGGAGCGGCGATTTGGTTGTGCGTGTGAATGGCGCGGAAACCAACGTGCGGTTTGCGGAACAGATACCGGACTTCAACCGGCTGGTGGCCGCGTTGCCGATAGGCGCCCCCGCCGAACTCGTCGTCCTGCGGGAAGGGCGGGAACTTGCATTGACGGTCACGCCGGAAGAACGCGAGCCGGCAAAACTGAAAGATCACGAAATCAAGGCATGGGGATTTGTCGCGAGCGATCTGTCCTTGGTTCAGGCGAAAGAGATGAAGCGCAAGAACCGGGACGGCGTGTTGATTCGGTCGGTGCGTCCCGGCGGGGGCGCGGGCGATGCCAAACCGGCGATTCGGGATAAGGATGTGCTGGTGGAAGTGGACGGCCAACCGGTCCGGAATGTGGCCGAATTGATCGCCATGACGGAACAAATTACGGCCGGCAAGACGGAACCAACGCCGGTATTGGCCGCGTTTGATCGAAAAACGGAACGCAATGTGACGGTGGTGCGGGTGGGCATCAAGAATCTCGAGGATCCGGGTTTGGAGGTCAAGAAGGCGTGGCTGCCGTGCGAAACGCAGGTTCTGACCCGCGACATTGCCGAACGAATTGGGCGTGGGGAATTGACGGGATTCCGTGTGACGCAGGTTTATGCGGGCGCCGAAGCGGCGGCGGCGGGATTGCAGGTGGGCGATATCATTACGTCCGTGGACGACACGCCGCTGACCGCCAGCGCGCCGGAGCACTATGAGGAATTGCCGGCGCTGATTCGCCAGTACCGCGTCGGCGACACGGCGACGCTGCGCGTGTTGCGCGGATCGGAGGAAAAGGCGATTCCAGTTGTGTTGCCGAGAGCGCCGAAACTGGTCCGCGAAATGAAGGAATGGCGCGACGAACAGTTCGAGTTATCGGTGCGGGACATCAGTTTCTTCGACAAGGCGCGCGAACAATGGAAGGACGACCAGCAGGGCGTCCTGGTGAGCGAAGTCAAGCCGGGCGGCTGGGCGGCGCTAGGGCGATTGAACGTGGGCGATCTGATCGTGGAGATGAACGGGGCCGCCGTGGCCGATGTTGAAACCTTCCGGTCGCAAATGAGGGCGATTACCGAAGAAAAACCCAAGTCGGTGGTGTTGCGCGTCGTGCGCGGTATTTACACCCTTTATATTGAAATTGAACCCAAGTGGGATGGCAACTAAACAAAGGAATGGCGCATGAAACGGCGGATTGCACGAATGGGCGGATGGATGGCGGCAGGGGCGTTTGTGGCGTTTTCAGCGGTCGCGATCGCGGGCGAATTCGAGGACAAGGGCCGTGCGATTCTGGAAAAGAACCAGAAAGCCGTGGTCACGGTGCAGATGGTCATCAAACAAAAAATTTCCGCGATGGGCATGGGATCGCAGGAAAACGAGAACAAGGAAGAAGCGACGGGATTCGTTATCGCGCCGGACGGACTGGCCGTGTTGGCGCTATCGTCCACGGACCCCGGCGGATTTCTGGACAACATGATGTCATCCATGGGCGACATCGGCGACCAATTCAAGATGGAAAGCAACCTCGGCGACGTCAAGATGCTGCTTGACGACGGCACGGAACTTCCCGCGCAGGTTGTCTTGCGAGACAAGGACCTGGATCTGGCGTTTGTGCGCCCAACGCCGCCGCCGGCGCAACCGATGACATTCGTTGACCTGTCGGCCGCCGGCGAAGCGCAGACACTTGATCCGCTAATCGCCCTGAACCGGCTCGGCAAGGTCGCCAACCGGGCCTGTTCGGCCAGTATCGAACGCATTCAGGCCGTGGTGCGCAAGCCGCGGACCTTCTACATTCCGGGCAACGATCCGACGCATTCCGGTTTGGGTTCGCCCGTTTTCACCATGGACGGCAACCTGCTGGGCGTCCTCGTCATGCGATCCATCAAGGGCGAGCGACAGGGGGCAATGGCGATGATGGGCGGAATGAGCGGCAACATGATGGCTATCGTCGTTCCGGTGGCCGACATCAAGGAGGCCGCGGCGCAAGCCCCGCTATCGCCTGAAACGGCTGCGGAGGAAAAGCAATAAGGTTGAAGGCTAAGGCAAGGAGATTTTGATCTGGAAGAACTCGCCGGAAAAACGGCCCTGATAACCGGGGCGGGAAAACGGATTGGACGCGCGGTGGCGCTGACGTTGGCGCGCGAGGGGGTGCATGTCGTTGTGCATTATCGCTCAAGCGAGACGGAGGCGCGGGAAACCGCGGCGGACGCGCGCGATCAGGGCGTCCGTGCATGGACCTTGCCGGGCGATCTGGGCAATCCGCGTACCGCATCGGATCTCTTCGGGCAGGCCGTCGCGCTGGCCGGGCCGATTGATTATCTCATCAACAGCGCATCCTCGTTTCTATCCGATCGGCTGGCCGTGGTCACTCCGGAAGCATTCTACGATGCCGTCAACCTGAACGCGCTTGCGCCTTTCCTGCTGGGCCGATGTCTGGCCGCGCAGAAACGACCGGGCGGCATTGTGAATCTGCTGGATGCGCGCATCGCGGATTATGATCGGGAGCATGCGTCGTATCATCTGAGCAAGCGTCTGTTGTTCACGCTGACCCGGATGATGGCGGTCGAATTTGCGCCGTGCGTGCGCGTAAACGGCATTGCGCCGGGGCTTATTCTTCCCCCTGAAGGCAAGGACGAATCATATCTGGCCCAACTTGCGGCGACCAATCCGCTGAATCGGTATGGATCGCCGGACGATGTGGCCGAGGCCGTTTTGTATCTTTTGCGCAGCGATTTTGTGACGGGGCAGGTGATCTTCGTTGACGGCGGACGGCATATGCGGGGAGGAATGTATGGCTGCTGATGAGTCGTTGGATCGCATTTATATCCGCGATCTATCCGTTCGTTGCATCATCGGCATTTATCCCGAGGAGCGCCGAAACAAGCAGGACGTCATCATCAATATCGTCCTGGAATCGGACTTGCGGGCCGCGTGCCGGTCGGACCGCATCGAAGACACGGTTGACTACAAGGGAATCAAGAATCGCATCATCGAAAAGGTCGAGTCGTCGTCGCGATTCCTAATCGAGCGCCTCGCGGAAGACATCGCCGAATTGTGCCTTGCAGATCCCAAAGTCGTGCGCGCGACCGTTTCGGTGGACAAACCCGGGGCGTTGCGCTTTGCGCGGAGCGTCGCCGTCGAAATTACCCGCGCGCGTCATGGCTGATCGCACGGCCTATATCGGCGTGGGCGCCAACATCAATCCCGAAATAAACATTCTATCCGCGATCAAACGATTGAGGGACCATGTCCGAATCACCGGTGTGTCAACATTCCTCCAAACGCCCCCCCTGAAACATCCTGAACAACCGCCCTATCTGAACGGCGTAATTCGCGCGCAAACCAATCTGGAAGCGCGTCCGCTCAAGTTCGACGTCCTTCGCCGCATCGAATCGGAATTGGGGCGCGTGCGCTCCGGCGACCCCTACGCGGCGCGAACGATTGATCTTGACCTTTTGTTGTTCGACGATTGGGTTGTCGCCGAAAAGGACCTTTGCATACCGGACCCCGACATTCGCGCGCGATCGTTTCTTGCTGCGGGGCTGTATGAACTGGACCCCGAACTCGCGTTGCCCGGATCCCGCGAACGCGTGGCCGATTTGCCGTGCCTCGCCATGGTGGAAAAAGGGGTTCGGGCCGATGCTTTCACGAAGGAAGTGCGACAGGCGCTTGGATTGTGACGCGGGAGAACCGGGTTTATGCCGACACATCCAAATGGCGGCCGATATCGGGATCAAGGGATGCGCTTTGAATGAGTTGGATTGCCGCCTGTCCAATGAGTTGTTGGACATCCATGCTTTTTCGGGCGGCGGCCACTTGGAAAGCGCTTTGCACGCGGGTCGTCTGAATGGCGGTATTGACGGCTCCAATGGCGATTTCCGCGAACATGCCCTCAAGCCCTCACATCCAGGCGGCGGCCCACGTCGCGGTCGGCCGGAGGCGCGGACTCACGCGGCTTGCGGGTTTGCGTGCTGCGCGTATCCTGTACGTTGCGCGCATCCTGCGTGTTGCGCACAACGGGACGCGGTTTGCTGCGCGTTGCGCGCTGGGCCTGTTGCGCCTTCTGTGCCTGAACGGCGCCGTTGCCGGGACCCACACCATTGACACCCATGGCTTTACCCTCAAATCTCATCTAATTATACCACAATTACGACGCGAAAAGACGTATAATGGATCATGGATGCAAACGCGGGCCGGACCCCGGAAAGGATCTGCAACCATGATGACGAAAGAACAAATCGGCACGCTGCGTGTGATTGCGGCGGTGCTTTGGCGTTGCCTGGTTATGGCCGCGGGGCTGTTGTTGTTCTGGTTCCTCTTGCTGGTCGCAGCGGGAGATTTTACGTACGGCCAGCATTCACGCTGGTTTTCCATGACCCGTCACGAGTTCGATCTGCTCGTCTACGGCTTCATGGGACTCTTCAAAATCGGAGCCATCACCTTTTTCCTCTTTCCGTGGCTGGCCATCCAATGGATTATCAGGAGCGCCGGGAAGAATGATGGGATGTAGAAACAAAGGAAAGATCGTCCGGTGAAACACGCCAAGCGCATGTATGGGATGAAAGGCCAAATTCTGCGTGTAATGACCGTGGCAAGGATGCCGCGCCTATGGTAGAAACGGCATCTTGCCGCTGATCCGTCGCCTCGCTCGATCAAGAGCGACATGCCCAAACGTGCAGACGGTCGCTTCCCCACACGCGGCGCCCATGCCGCCTTTCAGGCATGTTGGCGAGTCTGAATCTGATATGAGGCTCCGAAGGGCAGAGTCGAGAGCCGCAAGCCGGTGTTTGGAATTCCCCCCTCTTTTTCGGCTTCCCTGCAATGTCCAGAACAGGGTCTTTGACTTGGAGGCATGATCGCCGGCGTTGGTATCGTCCCGTCAAATATGCTGTAATGCGGACTTGCGGCAAGGAAGGCCTTGGATCATGGGCAAGAAAAAGGATAAATTGCGAGTGGCGTCTTCGTCCAAGGAGGCGTCATACCCACGGACGTCTGAATCGCGATCGGCGCCTGTGCGTTGGATTCTCGCGGCAATCCTGCTTGTGGGAGTTGTCCTGCGCGCATGGTATCTTGCCGAAATTCTGAACGCGCCGGATTTCGCCGCGCCACAGCAGGATCCCGACGTGATGGATTGGTATGCCCGCGCGTTGGTTACGGGTGACTGGACAGTCCGGGAGGGCGAGAACGATCCGGAAATGCTGACGACGCCGTATTTCCGTCCTCCGGGGCACGCCTATTACCTCGCGGCCATCTATTACTTCACGAAGTGCAGTTACCTCGCGCCGCGCATTGTCAACATGTTCCTTGGTCTTTTGAGCATCCTTCTGATGTTTCGCTTGGCCAAGCGGCTCCACGGGGAAACGGCCGGACTGATTGTCGCATTCTTCATGGCGACGTATTGGGTCTTCGTTTTCTGGGAAGGCGAACTGAACGATCCCTGTCTGTTTGTTTTCCTCGGCGCGGCGCTGATGAACGTGCTGTGGGAATGGGGGAGGGGGCTGGGCGCGCGTTGGGCCGCCTTGGCGGGGCTGATTTGCGGTTGCTATGCGCTGATGCGTCCGAACATTCTGCTTTTCGGGCCGTTCATCGCCTTTTGGATGGCATGGGTTGCATATCGTCGCGGCCAATGGCGGCGCATTCCGGCCTCATGGGCCGCGCTGTTATGTGTGACAATCGCGTGTATTGCGCCCGTGACCGTCCGCAACTATCGGGTGTCGGGCGAATTTGTGCCCATCTCCACCTATTTCGGTGAAAACTTCTTGATCGGGAATGGCGAGGACTCCGACGGCGTCACGCCATGGACGCCGTACTTACAGGACCTCGAAGGCACGGGCAACTGGTCGGTGTGGGTGTATAACAATGTGGTGAAGGGCTTGGGCAAGGAACTCGGAATCAAAAATATGACCCATTCCGGCGCCTCGTCCTATTTCGTCCGGAAGACCTTGAAATTCATCAAGGAGCATCCATGGCGCACCATCAAGCTGGCGGCCGTCAAAGCCGTTCTTTTCTGGACACCCATCGAGATCACCTGCAACAAGGTGGTCCATTATGAAAAGCGTTTTTATGCCCCGTTGAAGTATCTGCCCGGTTTCGCGATGGTCATGGCGCTGCTGGTGGTGGGGTTGATGCGATTTGCGCTCGATTGGCGCGCAAAACGGCTTATGACGGGGCTTCCCGGCGCGGAAAGCCGCGCACGGGATTTGACGATATTGATCCTGCTGTTCATGTTGACTTATTACTTGTCGTTCCTGCCGTTTTTCGTGAATGGCCGCGCGCGCGTTCCGGTGATTCCGTTTGCGTTTTTGTTTGGCGCTTACGTCCTTTGCCGTATTGGCGAATATTTCAGAAACGGCGAACGGCGAAGGGCGGCGGGTTGGACAGCGGCCCTGTGCGCGGCGTATGGATTGGCTTCCGTTCAATATATCGGCTTCGAGCCGGATTTGTCGCGGTGGCATTACCAACGCGCCGAATCGTATATGCGCCAGGGCAAGGTTGACGAGGCGATTGCCGCCGCTCGGCCGATTCTCGACCGGCCCGAAACGGCATCGTACATGCACATGCGCCTCGCGCGATTGTTCGCGAAGGCGGGCCGCAAGGACGAGGCTTTCCAGCATCTCATGGCCGCCCTCCAACGCCATCCAAACGATCCCGATGTCCGGTTGAGCGGCGCGGCGGAATTGATCAAGATTGGCCGTATCGAGGAAGGGATCGAACATTACAACGAGACGTTGCGTCTCAATCCAAACGATGCGGTCGCGCACAACAATCTGGGGGTTCTTCTCGAGGATCAGGGCAAGTTCGACGAGGCGTATGCCCATTACAGCGAGGCGGTGCGGTCCGATCCGGCGTTGCCGGTGGCCCGCAACAATCTCGGCAATCTGATGGCCCGGCTCGGACATTACGAAGAAGCGATCCGGCATTTCGCGAAGGCCGTCGAGGATGACCCGAAGCAACAGGATTATCACTATAACCTTGGTGTTCAACTGGCCAATGCCGGCTACACGGAAAAGGCCATCGAACGGTATCGGATTGCCCTTGAACTCGATCCGAACGATGCCCGTGCCCATAACAATCTCGGACTGCTGTTGGCGGAAAAGAAAGAGTATGTCGAGGCGGAAAAGCATTACCGGGAAGCGCTTCGGATTGTGCCTGATTTTGTCCTGGTGTATGCCAATTGGGGCAACATGCTTGTGGACCAGGGCCGGCTCGATGACGGTATCGCCATGTACCGGCAAGGGTTGGATATATCGCCCGAAGACGCCGGCCTACACAACGGCCTGGGTTATTTGTATGCGCAGGCGGGCAAGGATGATTTGGCGAAAAGGGAGTACGAGGAGGCGCTTCGCATAGCGCCGAACTATCCGCTTGCCCTGAATAACCTTGGCAATCTTTACAATCGTCAAAACCGGCCCGACGAGGCGATTCGGTGCTATCAACGCGCGCTGGCCATCGATCCGCGCGACCGGTTCGCCAATGCGAATCTGGGGGACGTTTACTCGAACCAGGGACGCTGGCAGGAGGCGGCCGAGGCGTATTCAAAAGCGATCGAAATCAATCCGTCGAACGCCATGGCGGCGAACGGCCTGGCCAGCGCATTGATCAAACTGGGCCGCATTGAGGAAGGCATTCGCTTCCTTGAAAAGGCGTTGTCGCTTGATCCGAAATTTGCCGCGGCCCATTACAATTACGGGGCTGTGCTGGCCGCCGCCGGCCAAACGGCGAAGGCCATCGAACATTTCAAGGCCGCACTGGCCATTGCGCCGGATTTTCAACTGGCGCGCGATATGCTCGACCGGCTTGGAGGCGGATAAAATGAAGGCCGCCCGAAAAACAAAACGTTCAGCCATTGCCCCTTCCGATCCAACGCCGATCCCTCTGGAGACGTCGGGTCCGGGGCCAATGTCCCGACGGGAATGGATGGCGCTTGGGGGGATTCTGCTGATTGGCCTTGTGCTGCGCGCGATCTACCTGGGTCTGATACTGCAATCGCCGGATTTCGATCATCCCGCACTAGACCCGCAGTTCAACGATTATTGGGCGCGTGGGATGGTAACCGGCAACTGGACACCGCCCGATGGCTATCCCGATCCGCTCATCCGCACGACGCCGCATGGGCGCCCACCCGGCTATCCATACGTTCTGGCGGCCATTTACCGTATCTTCGGCTTGAGTTACCTTGCGCCGCGGATTGTGCAGATGACGCTTGGCCTTGTGAATGTGGCGCTGATGTTTTTCCTTGCACGCAAGTTGTTCGGACGGATGGTCGCGCTGGTGGCTGCGGCTTTCATGGCCACCTACTGGATTTTCATCCATTTCGAGGGTGAATTGACCTATCCCGTGTTCGTCATTGCCATTGCGCTGATTATGATGCATGCAATCCGCTTGTGGGTCGCCCGGCCCGGCGCCGTCAGGGCGCTTGGCGTTGGACTGGCCCTCGGCGCGTTCGCGTTGTTTCGCCCGAACGTCGTGTTGTTCGGACCGCTTCTCGTTGCATGGTGCGCGTGGTTTTTATGGCCGGCAAAAGCCTGGCGCATGTGGTTCCTCTCGTCGTTGATGATGACCTTGGGCACGGTTTGCGTGATCGCGCCGCCGATTATTCGCAACTACGTCGTCGCGGGGGACTTCGTCTTTCTGTCATCTTATGGCGGCGTCAACCTGTGGGCGGGCAACAATCCCAACGCCGATTGCGTGACCCCAAAAATTCCCAATCTGAAGGAAATCGCCGGATTCGAGGACTGGACCTGCTTTCATTATCCGACGATCGTTCGTGGCGTCGGACGAATCCTGGGAAAGGAAAACATCAAATTTTCGGAGGCATCGCGCTATTTCTACGACCAAGCCGTGGATTTTATCGTCCATCATCCCCTCAAAACCCTGCAATTGACCTTGAAGCGTGCCCTGATTTTCTGGGGGCCGACAGAGACCACAAACGATCGGGTGCTTCATTGGGAAAAACGTCATTCGCCGTTGTTGCGGTGGATGCCGGGCTTTCCGGCGGTTATGGCGGTGTTTGTGCTCGGCACGGCGGCATCCATCCAGGCATGGAAAGCAAATCGGAAAGGGATTTCGCGCGATCGTTTTGCGCTTCATATCCTCATCTTTCTTTTTATCTTGGCCTATTTTGCGTCGGTCATGCCCTATTTCGTGGCGGGACGTTACCGTATTCCGGTTATACCGTTCCTGCTGCTGATGGGCGCATTCGGCATGGCGCACGTAGCCCGGATGCTTGGGGCGCGCCAATACCGCCGGGCGGGAATTTGGATTGCGGCCGGTGCGGCCGTATGGGGCGTGGACAGTATCCAATTCTATTCATACGAGCCGGATCGCGCCATTTGGTATCACCAGCGTGCGATTGCTTACGAACAGAAAGGTGAAATCGAGCGTGCCCTCGAAACAAACGCGGAGGAACTGGCCGTCAATCCGAAATACGCGGACGGCCACGTGACGCGCGGACGCCTGCTGGTCAAGTTGGGCCGCGTCGAGGAGGGAATCGCGGAATACCGCGAAGCCTTGCGCCTCAAGCCGGAAAACGACATTGCATGGAACAATCTCGGCTATGAACTCGCCCGGCAAGGACAGCACGAGGAGGCGTTGCATTGTTACGAAACGGCTTTGCGCATCAATCCGCGATTGCCCATTGCGCGCAACAATCTTGGCAATTTGTTGATCGAACAGGGAAGGCCCGGCGAGGCGATTGCGCATTTTCAGGAGGCGCTGAATGCCGATCCGATGGACAAAAATGCTGATTATAATTGGGGGAACGCCCTGTTTGCCCTGAAGCGATATGAAGAGGCCGTCACGCATTACCGGAAGGCCTTGGAACGCGCGCCAAACAACGCGGACATACCGAACAACATGGGGCTGGCCTTGTCGCAACTGGGGCTTTCCGATGAGGCTATCGAGGCGTACCGGACCGCGTTGCGCATCAATCCGGATTATGCCAACGCACACAACAATCTCGGATACGAGTATTTTTTGAAAAACGATTTTGCCGCGGCGCGCAAGGAATACGAGGAAGCGCTGCGCCTCAATCCGGTCTTCGCCCTCGCGCGCAACAATTTCGGGCGGCTGTTGGAGCGCCAGGGTGACAAGCAGGGCGCCATGGATCAATACAAGCGTGCCCTTGACGCCGATCCAAAGGACAAAAACGCCCACCTGAACATGGGGGATCTGCTGCGGGACGAGGGACGTTTCAGCGAGGCCGTCGAAGAGTATCGCGAAGCGCTCGAAAACGACCCGCACAACGCCGATATCCCGAACAATCTCGCGTTTGCCCTCGTGCGCATGGGGCGGATCGAGGAAGGGGTGCGGTTCTTTCAAAAGGCGATTGAAATCAACCCGCGATATGTAAACGCCTATTGCAATCTGGGCACGATTTTAACCGAGGCCGGCCAATTCGACGAGGCCATTCGGCTGTTTCGCCAGGCGCTCGCAATCAATCCGTTGTGCGAGCCCGCTAAGGCCGGTCTTGAACGCGCAGGCGCCGCCAAGGCGCGAACAGGATCACCGTAGTTTTCCGGTGCGATGCGGAATATTATTTGGGGAAGATGCTTGGACGGACAGAGGGCCGATACGATAACGGATCAAGGGTGAGTTTGCCCCGAAGATGTCGTCGTATCCGGTCAAGATGGCGCATCAAGAACTCTCCAAGGATTTGACCACTTCGGGCCTACTGTCCGGTTTTCGTATTTTTCGCAAAACCCCGTGAAGCGCGGCGAAAATGGCGGCGGCATGGACGGCCGCAATCCCGCCAAAGACGGCCGTCTGTGCGTAAAGCGAGATTTGCGTGTGGGTTGCGAGGATCATGGGAATGATGGCGGCGGCGGACGCGCAGGCGCCCATCAAAATGCCCGTGCCACACAGTGCGGCATGTTCCACGAGCAGGACGTGAAAAATGACAGGGGAATCGTATCCAAGGGCGTGCAACAAAGCGATCTCGGATTGGCGTTCGTGCAGGTTGCGCAATGCGACGATTCCCGCACCGGCGCCACCCAGCATCAGGCCGAGTCCGCCCAACACCAGAAACAGTGCAAGATAGGCGGTTTCTACGCCATAGAACATTTCCAGGCGATCCAGGGTCCTCGTGGCCTGCATGCCGATCCGACTATATTCGCGGTTGAGCCGCAATACCGTTTCGTGGACCTTTTCCGGAGGCGTTTCGATGAGAAAGGCGCGGTGTCCGCTTTCGGACGGAAAGAGACGCGTAAAATCGGATTCGGAAAGAATCAGGGCGCCCTGAAAAACGGAAAGCCGCATGGGCAGGCTTTCGACAAGTTTCAGGGTCACCTCTTGCCCCGATTCATCCGTTATAGTCAGATTTTCGCCGTCTTCCAGACCGGTTTTTTTATTCAAACCCCACAAAGCGGTGTTTGTATCGCCTACAATTACGGGTATTTGTCCATCTTGTAATGGATGAAGTAGCGTCTCCCATGTTTTTTTGTCCGCGAACGCATCGAGGGCCCCCAAGACCTCGGCATTCACGCCAAACAGGCGTGGACTTTGCGCCCGGTTGAGATTGAGGCATCCGGCGTCGTCGCCCTCCCGAACACGCAGCGGGATCACCTGTCCAATGTAGCCTTTCAAGAATGCTCGTCCTCCATCCATGACGGGCATGCTGGTTTCGGCATAGATGGGGAAGCCGCCGGTGCCGGAATCGCGGCGTTCCGCATGCAAGGCGAGGTTTTCGCGCATGGCCGAAACCGACAACACCAGGAAGCAACCGCAGGCGATTGCCGCGGCAACCCCAAGGCTCCGGCTGCGTCGTCGTGCGAGATTGGCGAGGGCCAACTTCCATAAAGTGGGATTTCTAAAGGTGTTGCGATGTCCAAGATATCCAAGAAACCACGCATGGCCTCCGAGGCCGGCCATCAGAAGAAGAAATCCGCTTCCCAGAAATGCCACGGGCAGGTCTTTTATTGCGCCGGACAAGGCGGCGGCACCCAGGGCCGCCGCACCGGCCAAGCATAACACCATGAAAAAGGGCTGTCCATGCCTCTGTTTTCGGGATGCCGCCGGCGGGATGGCCGTGTAATCCCTTGAAAGCAGTTCGCGGGCAGGATGTTTTGCCGCCCGGCTCACACCGAACCAGAGGATGATCAGCGTGCATCCCAGCACGACGAGGGCCGATTCGACCAGGGTGCCGGCCCGGGCATGAAAACGGATGGAGGTCTCGGCCATGGAATCCGGCCAAAGCCGCACAAGAAGGACAAGCAGCCCCATACCATAAAGCGCGCCGAGGACCGCGCCGAGGACCGCGCCAAACAGGGCCGACGGAGAGGCTTCGGCCATGAACAAGGCGCGGATGCGTCGTGCGGAATATCCCACGGCCATCAGCGTGCCCATTTCCCCGGCGCGCTGTTGCAAACCAAAAGAGTAAAGCAATCCCAGCAGGATTAGCGCGGAACCGATGAGAAAAGCGCTCATGGCCGCCATGAGGCCGCCGAAATCCATGGCCTGATTTACCCCGTCGAGTGCGCGTTGCCGTACGGCGGCGAATGCCAGCCCGATTTTTTTTTCATCAATGCGCGCGCGCAGCGTGCGTTCCAGTTCTTTTTCGTCCCCGGCGGCGGCGGGAAAGCGAACGGCCATCACGGAACCGAATCGTGTCCCCCACAGTTCCTTCCCGGTATCGAAAGGGATCAGCAATTTGGGGGTTTGTCCATAGGTATTCCAATACGCCTCGTTTGCGGCGTCGTCGAGACGTTCCGCGTCAAGCGGCATGCCGATATCCCAATCCCGGCAATTTTCGACATCGGATAGCCCCGGAAATCGCGGCGCCAGTTCCCGTTCAATGGCGAAATCGTCCATGGACGCCACCTTGGACACATGGAACGATCGGCGTTTTTCGACAAAGGCATTGTCGGGCTGAAACTGCATGTAGGCAACTTCGATACGGTCGCCCGCCGCCGCGCCGATTGTTTCCGCCAGCCATGAGTTGATAATCGCGGCGTCTCCGGGCAAATCGGGCGGAACGCCTCCTGCCGCCACGAACGAGTAAGGAGTCGTGCGGCCATCCTTGGAGATGGAATTCGCCAAATAGGTCAATGACGGCCGCGTCCCCGGAACGTCGAGGGCGGCGCGGACGATTTCGTCTTCAATGAAAATGCGCGACGATTCGAGCTGAACCAAACCCGAAGGGTGTCGGCGGAACGCGAGACCGATATGCTCCAAGGTCCACGCGCGTTCGAGCGCGGCATCGATCGCTTCGGCATCCGCCCCATCGTCCGCCAGCAGCAGATTCGCGCGCCCGGCGAGATCCATCTGGTCCTGCAGCCATGTGCGATCCAGAAAGACATTGCAGGGAGTCGCCTGATTGATCGCAAGGCTGAACCGGCCCAGCTGGCGATCGGTCAATACGGCTTTGAGGGTGACAAGCAGCGCGATCGAGGCATCGCGTTCGTTGCCGGCCAGCGGTGCATCCCGCGGCATGAGTCCAGGTTTTGGGATGCGCAGCGCGATGTCGTCGCCGACAGCAACGCCCAGCAGACGTGCGGCCGCCTCGTTCATGGCGGCTTCCTGTGGTCCCAGCGCGCCGAATGCTGGCGTTTCCTCGGCAAAGCGCCAGAATTCGGAACCTACGCCTATCATGTTGGCTTGGTTGATTTGATTCGGCGGCACATTCGATCCGGCGGGAATCGCGGCGATTCCCCGCAGGGCCAGGACCGCCGCCGCATGAATCCGCCCTTCCTCCCGATGAATGGCTTCCGGCAGATCCTGCGAAAAAAAACGATGCCCCCAATCTATGGCATAGGTCACGCGCCCGAGCCGTGCCACGGCAATGCCGCGCAGCGTCCCGTCAACGGAATCGCCCACGAGGAGCGCGCCCGACAGCGCCGCGCAGGCAATCAGCGTACCGGCCGCGACGGATGCGTGCATCCGGCGGTGATGGGCAAGGCCGCGCAGGATAAGCGAAAAAAAAGTCATGCGTCAACCCTGCGGGACCAGCCGCCCGTCTTTCAGTTCGAGAACGCGCCGGAACCGTTCGGCGATGGGCATGGCATGCGTCACGATAACGATCGCCATCCGTTCCGTCCGCTGCATTTCAAGCATCAGATCGGCCATGTCGCGCGCCGCTTCCTCGTTGAGGGATCCCGTTGGCTCGTCGGCCAGCAGGAGGGCCGGACGATTGATCAGGGCGCGCACGAATGCAACCCGCTGCCTTTCGCCTCCTGAAAGTTGTTCCGGTCGCGCATCCATTCGGTGCGCCAAACCGACCCGTTCGAGCAGCGTTTCGGCGCGTTCGCGCGCGTTTCTTGCGTCTTTATGCACGAGGGCGGGCACAATCGCGTTTTCAAGCGCCGTGCATTGCGGCAGGAGGTGGTGGGCCTGAAAAACGAAACCCACGTCCCGGTTTCGGAATTGCGCGGACTCCATCGGCGTGAGCGACAGGAGGCTTCGTCCCCGAAACAACACTTGGCCGGAAGTCGGCGCGTCGAGCGCCCCCATCAGGTTGAGCAGCGTGCTCTTGCCGCATCCGGACGGTCCGGTTATGGCGGCGCACTCGCCGGCATAAAGCGTGAAATCCACGCCTTTCAAGACGGGAAGCGGTCCCGGACCAGCCGGATAGGCCTTGTGCACGTCACGCAATTCGATAAGCGGTCCGTTTTCCGTCATCTGTTTTCGTTTCCTTCGCCTTTTTTCCGCACCGGGCGCCACCAAGTGTACACGCGCACGGGCCGCACAATCCGGAATCCCAGCCCTTCATACAAGGCGCGCGCGGGATTGTCGAGCGTGACCCCAAGCGCGGCATGCCGCATGCCCGCCCGCCAGAACGCGTGCATCAAATCGCGCACCAGCATTGTTCCAATCCCTTGGCGCCGACAGTCGCGCCGGACGGCAACCTGAAGCACGAAACCATGTCCGGGAGCGACCTCGCAGCCGGCGGTCACGCCGGAAACGGTTCTGGCGCCGGCTGATCGTTCATCCTTCCGGACCACGCGCAAATAACCGCTCCGGAAGAAACCGTAATCCTCCGCGACCACCCGGCGCAGAAAATCGGTTGCCAAGGCCGGGCGTCGCACCTCGACGTGCAGCCGTTGTTCCGGATGGTCTTCGTAGGCATCCACGATGGTCCGGGCGATCTCGGTGAAAGAATCCGGTCCCGCCTCGAGCGTCTTTGGCGCATGGCGACTCCAATCGGCGTCACGCAAGGCAGCCATCATAATCGCGCGATCCGTGCCGGTGAATCCCTGCGGCAAAAAAACACCGTCCAGATCGAATGAACCGAACGCAATACCTTCGTAAACGATTCCGCCAACCTCGCGAGCCCGAAGCGTGCGCACGCTTTCCCGAATCAACCGGCGTTCGATATGACGTCCGGTGTAACGGCCCAACACATGAAGAAACGAGATATAACCGGTGCGATGACGCACATGGGACATAAGCATGCCCGCGGCCTTGACGCCGTCCGTGACCGCGATAACATCCACGCCGTTGTGGGCAATGGCCGAACCGAGGATTTTCGGCCCGGTCACGCGATAATACGCGGCGGATTCCGGACCATATAGACCGGAAATTCCGTCCGCGATTTCCTCCACAAACTCGTCCGTATTCGACGGGAGACGTCTCAGTCGTTCCAGATGGAACATGGCGCCACTCCACACGTCCAATCGGTTCCTAGGCTATCGCAGCCCGTCACCCGAATGCGAATCCGCCCAACCGCCGCGGAACCATGAGGCCAAGCAGGCCGTTTCACCTGGTTTCGGGCGGCCCTGAAACGCATGCCACGGTCTCTCGGCGTCTGCGTTACAAGACGCCCACTTCCTTGAGGCCGCTGATACCGGTGCGTACTTCCCCGGCGGACCGGTGCAGGGCGGCCAACTCGTCTTCGGAGAGTTCCAACTCGACGATTTCCTCGACGCCGTTCTTGCCGAGGCGAACCGGCACGCCGATATAGAGGTCTTCGAGGCCATATTGGCCGGTCAGATACGCCGCGCAGGGTAGGAGTTGCCGCTCGTCGCGGACGATGCTCTGCACCATGCGCGCGGCGCTGGCGCCCGGCGCGTAATAGGCGCTGCCGGTCTTGAGCAGGGCCACAATCTCGCCCCCGCCGGTGCGGGTGCGCTTGACAAGCGCCTCGACGCGGTCCGGCGGCAGCAGGCGCGTGATGGGAATACCGGAAACCGTCGTGTATTGCGGCAGCGGCACCATGTCGTCACCATGCGAACCGAGCACCATCGTGTCCACGTTTTTCGCGCTGACGCCCAGTTCCATCGCCACGAACGCGCGCAGGCGCGCGCTGTCGAGGCAGCCGGCCATGCCGAGCACCCGTTCCGGAGGAAAACCGAGTTTGCGCAACGCGACGTACGTCATCACGTCGAGCGGATTCGTTACGATGATGACGACGCTTTCCGGCGCGCACCGCGCAATGTGGCCGCATACATCCGTGATGATGGCGCCGTTTTTCGCGAGCAAATCGAGGCGCGTCATGCCGGGTTTTCGCGCAAGACCCGCCGTTACAACCACCACGTCCGCGCCTTCCACGGCGCCGAAATCGTTGCTGCCCGTCACAACGGCGTCATAGCCGCGAATGGGACCCGCCTGCGTCAAATCCAGCGCCTTGCCCTGCGGCAGGCCTTCCACCACGTCCACGAGGACGATGTCCCCCAATTCCATCTCCGCGCAATACTGCGCCACCGACGCGCCGACGTTCCCCGCGCCCACACACGCAATTTTGAACCGTTTTCCTGCTGCCTTGGCCATGTCGAACCCTTTCTTTGTCTGTTTCGACCGCACGGGCGCAAGTGTACCATTCCGCCGGTTCCAAATTCCCATCGTCGTTCAGTCATCAGGCACACGACAAAGGAGGGTGATATTCAAGGGAATTTCCCAAACGCGACATGAGCCTGCCGCGGAATGTACAATTCCTTCCCGTGAACCAATCGGAGCGAATTGGCCATGACGATGCGGGAACGGATGCTGGCGCTGGCGCAGGGCCGGCCTCACGATCGCGTCCCGTTTGTGCAATACAGCGGACTCGCCGCGCCGAACGAGGCGATATGGTCCGTCATCGGGCGCGGGAACATGGGTCTGCTCGTGTGGACGTGCGTTCATGCCCTCGACACGCCCAACTGCCGTTTCGTGCGCGAGGACATTGTCCGCGACGGGCGGCCCGGCTTTCGCAATACGCTGATTACGCCCGAAGGCCGTCTTTACGAAGAGCGGTTGATCGAACCGGCATACGGCACATCCGCGGCGGCGTGCCACTACGTCAAGGAGCCGGACGACTACCGGATCCTCATGGCGTATTTTCGCGACATGCGTGTCCGGCTTGATTGCGAAGGTCTTTATCGCGTCGTTCGCGACCTCGGCGACGACGGCTTGCCGCATGTGTCGGTGGCCCGAACGCCTTACCAGCAGTTATGGGTGCAATGGGTCTGCCTTGCGGATCTGGGCATCCATCTGGCGGAATGGCCGGATTTGATGCAGGAAGTGGTTTCTGAAATCGAGCGCGTTCAGCACGGGATATTCCGCGTCGTTTGCGAAGCGGTTCGTTCAGGCGCGCCCGTACCTTACGTTGTTTTTCCCGACAACATTACGGCGCCCGCCATTGGCGACACGTATTTCCGCCGCTATTGCGTCCGCGCCTACGACGAATTGGCCGGCTTGCTCGCGGAAACCGGACGCGACGTGCCGCTGTTCGTTCATGCGGACGGCGATCTGAAGGCGTTATGGCGGGCGATTGCCGAGTCGCCTTTGCGCGGCCTCGATTCGATGTCGCCGCCGCCGGACAACGACACAAGCGTCGCGGAGGCCGTGGCGCAGTGGCCGGAGATGCGGTTGTGCGTCAATTTCCCGTCATCGGTCCATCTCGCGGGACCGGACGCCATCCGTCTTTGCACGGAGAAACTGCTCGAAGAGGGCGGCCGCACGGGGCGCCTGCAAATTCAGATATCGGAAAATGTGCCGGCGGACGTCTGGCGCGTGAGTTTTCCGGCGATTGCGAGTACAATTGCTGCGTTCGGCGCAAAGGGAATGCGGGCGGCAAGGAACACATGAATGCTATAATGGGTTTGCACGAAGGACAAAAGGATCTTTGCCCATGATCTTTCACGTAAAAATCGAACAAGCGGAAGACGGATGGCTGGTCGTGGAATGTCCGGCGCTGCCGGGCTGCGTTTCACAGGGCCGAACGGAAGAAGAGGCCTTGGCCAATATTCGAGAAGCAATCACGGCGTGGCTCTGGGCGGAAGATCAAAAAGCCGCCGCCGCGCTTTCCGTGAACTCGTCGGGGCCGCCCCGGATGGTGGCCGTGTAACGAATGGGGCGCTTGAACAATATATCCGGTTCCCAGGCCGCGAAGGCTTTTCAGCGCGCTGGATGGAATGTGGTTGGCCAAGTGGGGAGTCATCTCGTCATGACCAAGCCGGGTGTGCGCGTGAATCTGTCAATTCCACAACACAAGGAACTTTCCGTCGGAACGCTCCGCGCCCTGATTGCCCATGCGGGTATTGGCGTGGAAGAGTTCCTTGAACAGCTCTGAGGGATGACGCCCGGGCGTCTGGCGCGTGAGTTTTCCGGTGATTGCGAGTACAATTGCCGCGTTCGGCGCGCCGCCGTATTGACCCATGGAGAATACAAGCCCCGCGAGGTTTGTTCTTCAATAGAAAGCGAGTCGTTTACGTGGAGAAGCCAGTGCCCCTTGATCAGGCGAAAAACAACCAGCCGTTGCTGGTCGTGGCCATCGAAGGCGGACATCAGATTCATCATCGGCTGAAGTCGCTTGGCATACGGCCGGGCGTGCTTATCGAGAAGATCAGCGGACGGGCCGGAAGCGGCCCGGTGGTCGTGCGGCATGGCCGGTCGCAAACGGCCATAGGACACGGCGTCGCGCACCACATTCTCGTCGAGATTTCGAAATGAAACGCATTCTGCTCATGGGCAATCCAAACGTCGGAAAAAGCGTCGTCTTTTCCCGGCTGACCGGCGTGCGGGCGATCTCGGCCAACTATCCGGGCACAACGGTCGAGTTCACCCAAGGCGACATGATGCTGGGGGCGGAAAAGGCGCTGCTCATAGACGTGCCCGGCGTGTACGGTCTCGAGGCGGCCTGCAAGGCCGAGGAAATTGCCGTCATGATGCTCAAAGAGGCCGATGCGGTCATCAATGTCGTGGATTCGACGAATCTCGAGCGAAACCTTCACCTGACGCTGCATCTGCTCGAACAACGCCTGCCGATGGTCGTCGCGCTGAACGTATGGGACGACGCCCGGCATCAGGGCATACAAATAGACCATCGCAAGTTGCAGGAACTCCTCGGCGTTCCCGCCGTGCCGACCGTGGCCGTGACAGGGGAAGGAATCAAGGAACTGGTGGAACATCTGGCCGCCGCCCCGACTCCCGTGCATGACGTCATGACCGAGGAGCAACGGTGGACCGAGGTGGGCCGAATCGTCAGCGAAGTCCAAACGTTGACGCACCGCCATCATACCTTGGGCGAGTTGTTGAGCGACGCTTCCGTGCGCACCGAAACCGGCCTGCCCATCGCCGCATTCATGCTTTTCCTGGCCTTTGCCGGCATCCGCATGATTGGCGAGGGGTTGATCGCTTTCATCTTCGATCCGGTCTTCGATTTGTTATGGAAACCGATGCTGGTGCGGCTGAGCGCAAGCCTCGATCCTTCTGGATTCTGGCACGAACTGTTCATCGGCACACTCGTGGGCGGCGAGATTGATTTCGTCCAGTCCTTCGGTTTGTTGAGCACGGGCCTGTACGTTGCGGTGACCATGGTGTTTCCCTACGTGCTGGCCTTTTACCTGGTGCTTAGTCTCCTTGAAGACTTCGGTTATCTTCCGCGCCTGGCCGTCCTGCTCGACACGCTCATGCACCGCATGGGGCTGCACGGCTGGGCGATCATACCGATGCTGCTGGGGCTGGGTTGCAACGTGCCGGGTATCATGGCCACGCGGGTCCTCGAAAGCGCCCGCGAACGCTGGATCGCCGCGACGCTCGTTTCGATTGCGGTGCCGTGCGCGAGTCTCCAGGCCATGATGTGGGGCATCCTAGGCCATCACAGCGCATGGTATGTTGCGGGCGTGTACGGCACGCTCTTTCTCGTCTGGATCGTGCTGGGCTGGATTCTGAACGCGATGCTCAAGGGCATGAGTCCGGAACTCATTCTCGAAATTCCGCCCTACCGTATGCCGTCGCCCCGTGCGATAGGGTTCAAGATGTGGACGCGCATTCAGCAATATTTCAAGGAGGCAGTGCCGTTTGTCCTCTTGGGCGTCCTGATCGTGAACCTGCTGAACCGCGTGCGGGTGTTCGATATCGTGGCGGATGCCTTGGGTCCCGTCGTTATGCGGCTATTCGGATTGCCGCAGGAGGCTGTGCTCGCGCTGGTGCTGGGATTTCTGCGCAAGGACATCGCCGTCGGCATGCTCGGTTCGCTGAACCTCGAGCCGAAACAACTGATTATCAGCGTGACCGTTCTCGCCATGTCCTTTCCGTGTATCGCCACGTTCATCGTTCTTGCCCGCGAACTCGGCCTCCTCGGCCTTGCCAAGAGCATGGCCGTCATGATTACCGCGAGTCTTGCCGCCGGAATCCTGCTGAACCTGGCGCTTTGACCGCGGAGCCGCATGCAAGGATGAATGAAGATGACAAGGTGGCGTTTTTTGATTTGTCCGGAAAGGGCTGATACAATTCCTATCGCTTGGAAACGACAAGGTGGGTGCCAACATGTGTAAGACGGGCGCACGCCGTGGAGCGTGCCATGAAATGAGCGTTCTCAGCCATGCGGCTGGGATTTTTTTTGCCCGGACGACGGCGGATTGGCCATGAATTCAGACAACGGACCCGTGTGCGAAACGACGGTCGTGATGGAGGCGATCGCCATGGCCGCCGCGATTCACCGCATGGCCCAGGAAATCGTGGCGGCGAATGAGGACGTGTCCTCGCTCGCCTTTTTGGGAATTCTAAGCCGGGGGCGGCCGTTGGCGGAGCGTCTTGCGGCGCAGATCGATCAAATGACAGGTGTGGCTCCGCCGGTCGGATCGCTGGCGACCACGCTCTACCGGGACGATTTGCGGGCGGGCGTGGGAACGGTCAAGATTGGCGGCGGCACGACGCATTTCGCCTTTCCCATTGACGGCAAAACGGTCGTTCTCGTTGACGATGTGCTGGCGGCGGGACGCACCATCCGGGCGGCGCTCGATGAAGTCATGGATTACGGCCGTCCGGCGCGCATTCAATTGGCCTGTCTCGTGGATCGCGGCGGGCGCGAGTTGCCGATTCAGCCGGATTACCTTGGATGGAGCGTCGCCACAAGGCCCGACGAATGGGTCTCAGTCCGATTGCGGGAAATGGACGGACAGGACATTGTGTTGCTTGAACGGCGTTCCCTGACGGACGGGGAGGGCGGGTCGTGACACAGGCGCCCAGATTAAAATGGACGCGTAAGGATCTTCTCGGCATCGAGGAGTTGTCGCGGGAAGAAATCCTGCTGATTCTGGACACCGCGCCGCAGTTCGTCGCCGTATCGGCGCGCGAAAGCGGCATCAAGAAGGTGCCGCTGCTGCAGGGGCGGCTGGTGGTCAATTGGTTTTACGAACCCAGCACCAGGACCCGGACCTCCTTCGAACTGGCCGCCAAGCGCCTGAGCGCGGACACCCTGTCCATTACGGCTTCGGCGTCGAGCGCGGTCAAGGGCGAAACGCTGCATGACACCTTGGCGAACATCGAGGCCATGCACACCGACATTGTCGTCATCCGCCACAGTTACGCGGGTGCGCCGCACATTCTCGCACAGCGGCATCCATCGCATATCGTCAACGCGGGCGATGGGCGTCACGAGCATCCGACCCAGGCGCTGCTCGATGCGTTTACGATGCGCGAGCACATCCGCGCCGTGCGGCAGGATCCCGCGGCGCAACTGGACGGCCTTCGCGTGGCAATCATCGGCGACATCACGAACAGTCGCGTTGCCCGCAGCAATATCTGGTGTCTGACAAAACTCGGCGCCCAGGTTACGCTGTGTGGTCCGCGCACGCTGATTCCGCCGCATATCGAGCGAATGGGCGCCGTGGTGACGACCGATTTGCGCGAGGCGATCTGCGACGCGGATGTCATCTATGCGCTGCGCATCCAATTCGAGCGGCAACAGAACTGCCTGTTTCCAAGTGTGCGCGAATATATCCGGTTGTTCCGGGTCGATCAGGAGTCGCTGCGGCTTGCGCCGCCGCACGCGCTCGTCATGCACCCCGGTCCCATCAACCGTGACATCGAACTCGCGGCGGAGGTGGCCGACAGCGCTCGCAGTGTCATTTTGCGACAGGTGACGAATGGCGTCGCGGTGCGCATGGCCATCATGCACCTGCTCGTCAACAGCGGCCGGGGAGGAGATGGCGCATGAGCCTCGTTATCGTAAACGGACATGTAATCGATCCGGCCTCCGCCCGTTCCGAGAGGGCCGACGTGCTGATTGAAGGCACGCGGATCGAGCGCATCGGGAAGGGCCTGAAAGGCGGCAAGACGATAGACGCTTCCGGGTGTGTCGTTTGCCCCGGATTTGTGGATATTCATGTCCATTTCCGCGAGCCCGGCCAGGAATCGAAAGAGACGATTGCGTCGGGAAGCCGCGCGGCGGCGCGCGGCGGTTACACGTCCGTCGTTCCGATGCCGAATACGGCTCCGCCCATAGACAACGCGGGCATGGTCGAATTCGTGATTCGCCGGGCGCGCGAGACGGCATGTGTCAAGATCTGGCCGAGCGCTTGCGCCACCAAAGAGCGCGCCGGACAGGAAATGACCGAGATGGGCGAACTCAAGGATGTCGGCGCGGTCGCCGTGACCGACGACGGTTCGGACATCGCGAGCAGTTGGGTTCTGCGCCGCGTGCTCGAATACGCCGACATGTGCGGATTGACGTATCTGGCCCACTGCGAGGATGCGTCGCTCATGGAGGGCGGCTGCATGAACGAAGGCTATAATTCGACCCGCCTCGGGTTGCCGGGCATGCCGCGCGAGATGGAAGAGATCCGCATTGACCGAAATATCCGGCTTGCCGCCCTGACCGGCGCGAAGATTCACATCCAGCATGTGACGACGGCGGAGGGGGTCGAGATTATCCGGCGCGCCAAGGCCAACGGCGTGCGCGTGACCTGCGAGACCGCGCCGCATTACTGGATGCTGACGGACGAGGCGGTAACGACGTTTAGCACGAATGCCAAGATGAATCCCCCGTTGCGCGAAGCGGCGGACGTGGCGGCCATACGGGCCGCCATTGCCGACGGCACGATAGACTGCATCGCGACGGATCACGCGCCCCACACGTTCACCGACAAGGACGTCGAGTTCCATCTCGCGCCGTTTGGCATAGTCGGGCTTGAAACCGCGCTTGGCCTGGTTCTCACCGGCCTGGTCGAGACGGATTTAATCTCGTTGGAACGCGCCGTCGAATTGATGACAATCGCTCCTGCCCGCATTCTCAACCTGCCCATCGGCATGCTGAGGGAAGGCGGTCCGGCGGATATCGTGGTGTTTGATCCCAAGAAGGAATGGACCGTGGATCCCGCGGTGTTTGCTTCGTTGAGCCGCAACACGCCGTTTGCGGGCGAAACGCTGCGCGGACAAGTCAAGGCGACCCTGTGCGACGGAAACGTGGTTTATCAACTTGCTTGAAGAGAAGGAATTACACTTGAAAGCGGTATTGGCGCTCGAAGACGGGAGCGTGTTCGAAGGCAACGCGGTTGGCGCGGAAGGCGAGAGTTTCGGCGAACTGGTGTTCAACACCAGCATGACGGGCTACCAGGAAATCCTGACAGACCCGTCATACGCCGGGCAGATTGTCACGATGACCTATCCGCTGATCGGCAACTATGGCTGCAACGACGAGGACGTCGAGTCGCGCAAGCCCTTTGTCGAGGGATTCGTCATGCGCGAGTGCTGCATGACGCCGAGCAACTGGCGGGCGAAGATGTCGCTGCCGGAGTATCTCAAGAAGCACAACGTCGTCGCGATAGACGGCGTGGACACGCGCAAGATTACGACGCTCCTGCGGACCAAAGGCGCGCAGCGTTCCGTCATCAGCACCGTTGATCTCGATCATGACAGCCTTGTCCAAAAGGCGCTCGCGTCGCCGCCCATGTCCGGCAGCGATTACGTCAAGGCGGTCAGCGTCAACGAGCCATACGAATGGAATCCCGGCGCCGACGGCAAGTACCGCGTCGTCGCCATGGACTACGGCATCAAGTACAACATCATGCGGCGGCTCGAAGCCGTCGGTTGCCGCGTCATCGTCATGCCCGCCACGACCGGTCTCGACGAAGTCCTTGCGCAGAAGCCCGACGGCGTGTTCCTCTCGAACGGTCCCGGCGATCCGGCCGCATTGCCGTATCTGTATCCGACGATTCAAGGGCTGTTTGGAAAGACGCCTATTTTTGGCATCTGTCTGGGCCACCAACTCCTCGGCCACGCCTACGGCGGCACGACGTACAAACTCAAATTTGGTCATCGCGGCGGGAACCAACCCGTCCTGAACCACATCACCGGACAGGTCGAAATCAGCGCGCAAAACCACGGTTTTGCCGTGGACCCGAATTCGATCGATCAGGACAAGGTCCGCATTACGCACACGAATCTCAACGACCAGTCCGTCGAAGGCATGGAACACCGCGAATATCCCATTTTCAGCGTCCAGTACCATCCCGAAGCGTCCCCTGGCCCGCATGACAGCCGTTATCTCTTCGACCGGTTCGCCCGGCTCATGGATGAGGCCAAGGCCGGTGCGTGAGGAGACATCGAATGCCCGCAAAGAAATCTTCGGTTGTAACATTTGCCTCGAGTAAGGTGAAGGAACTGCGGAGGCACGCGACGCTGCCCGTAAAGTTCGAAAAACAACTTGCGCAATATCCGCTCGACAAGATGTTCCGCGACAAACAGGTTGCCATCAAGATCCACGTCGGCTCCGATGTGGGGTTCACGACGATCCATCCGCTGTTCATTCGCATCGTGGTCGAAGCCGTCAAGAAGGCCGGCGGCAAGCCGTTCATCACGGATGGTTCCGGCGCGATGCACCATGCCAAGGGCCGTGGGTACACCGAGGAAGTCCTTGGCGCGCCGCTAATCGCCGCGGCGGGCATCGCGAACACCTATTCGTATGAGCGCAAGATCGGCTACCGATCGCTCAAGAGCGTCCACTTGTGCGGCAACATTGTTGATGCGGACGCGATGATCGTGCTCAGCCACGGCAAGGGGCACGGCAACAGCGGATTCGGCGCGGCCATCAAAAACCTTGCGATGGGCTGCGTCGCGCGCGACAGCCGAGCCCAGATTCACCGCCTTCAGGGCCAGCAATTCAAATGGGATCCGGCCAAGTGCACGCGCTGCCGGGCCTGCATTGAAAACTGTCCGTCGCCCGGCACGCTTACCTTCGATGCCACACGCAATCTGCACTACTTCGATCATCATTGCCGCTACTGCCGCCACTGCGAATTGGCGTGTCCGAAGGGCGCGATCAAGATTGACAGCAAGGGGACCTATTATTTTCAACGCGGCATGGCCCTGACGACGAAAGCCGTTCTCGACACGTTCGAGCCGAATCGCGTGTTGTTCATCAATGTGATGCTCAACATCACGCCGTTTTGCGACTGCTGGGGGTTTTCGACGCCCGCGCTCGTGCCCGATGTCGGTATCCTCGCCGCGACGGACATTGTCGCCGTCGAACAGGCCAGTCTTGACCTTGTGCGGACGGAAGACTTCATCGCCAGTTCGCTGCCGAAATCAATGAAACTCGGCAAGGGCGATCATCTCTTTGAACGGATTCACGGCAAGAATCCGTATCTGCAGGTCCAGTGCGCCGAGGAAATCGGTCTGGGAAGCCGTGCTTACACGCTGAAAACTATCGGATGAAACCGGGACCGGCGGATGAGATGTTGGCTTGAGCCGGGTCCGTGTTCCATGCACGGTGTCCGCACGAGGGCCTTCTCAACGATCGCGCGTGCGGCAAGGAGATCCGAAATGAATCGAGCCGGATGGGCGATGGCAGCCGGGATTTGCGCGTTGTGTTTGGTTGCCGCCGGGGTTGACGCACCGAGGGAAGACATCCTTATCGCCGATTTTGAAAGCGCATCCTATGGGGATTGGCGCGTCGAAGGCGAAGCCTTCGGGGCCGGACCCGCCGAGGGGACTTTGCCGGGCCAGATGCCCGTGGGCGGGTACATGGGCAAACGGCTGGTAAACAGTTATCACAGGGGCGACGGCGCGACCGGCTCGTTGACTTCTCCGCCTTTTGTCATCGAGCGCCCCTTGCTGTGCTTTTTGATGGGTGGCGGCAAACATCCAGCCCGAACCTGCATGGATCTGATCGTGGACGGATCGGTCGTGCGAACAGCCACGGGCCCGAACGACAAGCCGGGCGGCAGCGAACGGCTTTCTTGGCAGACGTGGGACGTCTCGGAATTTACGGGCAAGAGGGCCGTCTTGAAAATTATCGATCGCCACACGGGCGGCTGGGGCCATATCAACGTGGACCACATCATGCTTTGCGACGAAGCGCCGGTAAAGGAGTTGGCCATGCGGATGAAACTGCAAAAGCGATATCTGAACCTTCCCGTCAAAAACGGCGCCGAAATGCGGCGGATGCGCATCCTGATCAAGGGCGAAACGGCGCAGTCGGACCGCGTTGTACGCGAATTCGACATCGAACTTGCCGAAGGGGAGCCGGATTTCTGGGTGTTCTGCGACATGGCGCCGTTCGCGGGCCATGAAATCGAGATCCACGTGGATGCCATGCCGAAGGACTCAAAAGCCCTCGATGCGATTGTCCAAGACGACATTATTCGCGGGGCGGACAACCTGTACCGCGAAAAATGGCGGCCGCAATTTCATTTTTCGTCGCGCCGGGGCTGGAACAATGATCCGAACGGCCTCGTCTATCACAAGGGCGAGTATCATCTTTATTACCAGCATAATCCGTATGGGTGGAACTGGGGCAATATGCACTGGGGACACGCCGTCAGCGCCGATCTTGTCCACTGGACGGAACTGCCGGAAGCCTTGTATCCAAAGTCCTACGGCGACTGGTGTTTTTCGGGCAGCGCGGTTGTTGACGCGGACAATACGGCGGGCTTCAAGAATGGCGATGAAGACGTAATAGTCGCGATATATACGAGCACGGGGCGCGGCGAGTGCATCGCATACAGCAACGACCGCGGCCGCACGTTCACCGATTACGAGGGCAATCCCGTCGTTTCGCACCAAGGCCGCGACCCCAAAGTGATCCGGCATGTCCCCACCGGCCAATGGGTCATGGCCGTCTATGACGAACAGGAGGGCCTGAAAAACGGGATCGCGTTTTATACGTCGCCCGACCTGAAACAATGGACCTTTCAAAGCCGCATCGCGGAATACTTCGAATGTCCGGAAATCTTTCCGATGGCCGTGGACGGCATCACGGATCGCATAAAATGGGTCGTGTACGCCGCCAACGGCGAATACAGCGTCGGCGAATTCGACGGCCGTGAATTCAGGACGGAAATTTACAAACAGCGCTTCAACTGGGGCAATTGTTTTTACGCATCGCAAACGTTCAACAATATCCCGCCGGAAGACGGGCGGCGCATTCAAATCGCCTGGGGAACGGTGGCCATTCCCGGCATGCCCTTCAATCAGATGATGACCTTTCCCTGCGAACTCTCCCTGCGCGGCACGAGCGAAGGCCCGCGTTTATTCGCGCGTCCCGTCCGTGAAATTGAACGCCTGCACATGGAGACCTTCACGTTTTCGGACCGTTCCATTTCGGACGGTGCGAATCTGTTGGCCGGTTTCAGCGGCGAACTTTTCCATATCGTCGCCGACATCGAACTGGGCGGCGCGTCGGAAATCGCATTCGACATACGGGGCATTCCCGTCGTCCATCATGTGGCCAAACAGGAACTTGCATGCGCGGAAAAGTCGGCCCCGCTGAAGGCGGAAGACGATCGGATTCAACTCGAACTGCTTGTGGATCGCACGTCCATTGAACTGTTTGGAAACGAGGGCGCGATTTACATGCCGATGGGCGTCATCCCTTCGGAGGACAATCGCTCGCTGGCGTTGCGCGGAGATGGCCGGGCCAAGGTGGTGCGCCTGGAAGTCAGCGAACTGCGTTCCGCATGGGCCGGGGAGTCCTGATCGCCCTTTCCTGCAAAATTGGTTTCCGCGAACCGGATGCGTATGATTTTTATCGAACAGGAGGAACGGGTTCATGATAACGGCGCTGGCGGCGGCCCTGATGGCGGCCATGGGAGAATCGGGCGTGATTTGGTTGAATGCATGCGACGTTCCGGCGGAAGGCATCGCTGTTTCCGTGGCGGGAACATACAAGGTATGGCTCTGGGCGCCGGAGAATCAGGAAACCGGCGTTACCATCGCCGGACGCCGTTTGGAGGGAAAATGTCCGGCGGACAAGGACAAGAAATCCATCTATGCGTGGTTTCCGATCGGCGCGGTCGAATTGAAGACCGGCCCGGCGGCGCTTGAATTGGCGCCGAACGTGGCGGGCATCGCCTTGAGCCAAAAGGAAACGTTTGATCCGCGCGCCGCGATGGGTGACATGCGCGTCCTGAACACCGGCGATTCGGTGCATGATCGCCGTGCCCAAAGCGAACGGCACACCGATACCGTTTTCACGATGCCCGTGTTCCATTCGCGCGAGGAATGGGAAGCCGCCGCGCATGAAATCCGCCAGCGAATTCTGCTGTCGTCGGGACTCGTTCCCCTGCCGGAAAAGACGCCTTTGAACGCGCACGTTTTCGGCCGAATCGAACGCGGGGACTACAGCGTGGAAAAGGTATGGTTCGAGGCCCGGCCCGGCTTCCTTGTGACGGGCAATCTGTATCGTCCCTTGGGCAAGCCGGGGCCGTTCCCCGGCGTCGTCAATCCTCATGGGCATTGGGAGCATGGCCGTCTGAACGACGATGCGCGGGGATCCGTTCCCGGCCGGTGCATCACCCTCGCGCGGATGGGCATGGTCGCGTTTTCCCACGACATGATCGGCTACAACGACAGCGCGCAGTTTGCCCACAACTGGGGCAAGCGCGAATGGAAACTGTGGGGTATTCATCCCTTTGCCTTCCAACTCTGGTCGGGCATCCGCGCGGTGGACTTCCTGCAATCGTTGCCGGATGTGGACCCGGAACGCATCGGCTGCACGGGCGCATCCGGCGGCGGCACGCAGACATTCGCGCTGACGGCCGTCGATCCGCGCATCAGGGTGGCCGCGCCGGTCAACATGATTTCGCATAGCATGCAGGGCGGCTGTCTGTGCGAGAATGCCCCCATCATCCGTTTCGACAACTCGAACATGGAAATCGGCGCCTTGGCCGCGCCGCGCCCCTTGTTGATGGTGTCCGCCACGGGCGATTGGACCCGCGAAACGCCGCGCGTCGAGTTTCCCTCTATTCGTGACGTGTACGCGTTGTACGATGCGGGCGACCGGGTCGAAAACGTCCACATTGACTCCGATCATAATTACAACAAACAAAGCCGCGAGGCGATGTACCGTTTCTTCGGAAAATGGCTGCTGAACGAACCGGAACGCTACGCGAAATTCGAAGAACCGGCGTTTACCGTCGAGAATACGGACGATCTGCGGGTGTTTCCGGACAAGAAACTGCCGGACGGATTGCCCTCATTCGAGGCGATCGTCTCGCAAACCATCCTGTCCACAAAGGCCAAGTGGGATGCGATCCTGCCGAAAAACAAGAGCGAAACCGCCGCGTTCAAAACCGAATATGGCGATTCGATCAAGAGGGTGCTGGGAGCGCGTATTCCCGATGTGAATGATCTGGAATGCGAGCGCACGGGTTTTGAGGAACGGCGCGGAAACGGATATGTGGTCGAGCGTTGGATTCTCTCGCGCAGGGCGGTGGGCGATGCCGTGCCCGCGCTGTTGTATCGGGCCTATGGCCCCGAAGTGCAGGATGCGGTCCTGATTGTTCACGGGCAGGGCAAAGCCGCCCTTGCGAACATGGAAAATGGGGGACCGGGACCGCTTGTATCAGGTTTGATCGCCCGGGGCAAGGCGGTGCTGACGATGGATGCCTTCCTGCTGGGTGAACATATTTCGCCTCTCCGAAATACGCCTCCCCGCGTCACCGGCCAATTCCACGACACCTTCCAGCCCACGGATACGGCGTGCCGGGTGCAGGACGTGTTGACGGCGCTCGCCTATCTGCGGTCGCGCCGTGATTTGTCGGGCACGGTGGATCTCGTCGGTTTGGATGCAGGCGGAATCTGGAGCCTGTTTGCGGCGGCGATTGACGACCATGTGCGCCGTGTCGTGATTGACGGCGCCCGGTTCGATGTCAATGATGACGCGATGTGGGAAACGCATCACTACATGCCTTGTATTCGCGCGATTGGAGACGTGCATACCGCCGCCGCGCTCGTCGCGCCGCGTCCCATGATTCTCTGCAACGCGGCCCCATCCATGATCCAAGCCGTTCAACAGCGGTATGAGGTTGTGGACGCGGCCTCGTTATCCGTCATTGACGGACCGGCGACGCCTGAAGTCATGCTGGCGGGGTTGGATTGATACCGTTGTCCCCGATAACCCTTGAAAATTTCCGATTGAATGAGGTTATTACGGGCGGATGAAAAAAGACGCATTTGCGCATATCGCCGATATTCATTTCTGGCGCGTGATACTCAACCCGTTCCTCTTGGCCAACAAGCGGTTTTGGGGAAATCTCACCGTTGTCATGCGCCGGCGTCATGAATTCGTGCTCGAACGCGCGGAAGCCTATGCCGATGCCGTCGCCGCGACGGGTGTGCGCGCCGTGGTGTTCACGGGGGATTTTTCCTCAACGTCGTTGGACGCCGAATTCCGGATGGCCGTTCAATTTGTGGAAAAACTGCATGCGCGCGGACTGGATGTGCATCTGATGCCGGGCAATCACGACGTATACACGTTCCGCGCATATCGCACGCGGCGTTTTGAGCATTTTTTCGCCCCGTTCATTCCGGTTCAGGGATATCCGGCCTTGACCATGTTGCCGGGCGGAACGCCGCTGTTGCTTGTGCCGACTGTCGCTCCCCGGCATTTTTCCGCGCGCGGCCGCATTACGCGCCTGGAAATTGACCGGGTCGCCGAATTGCTCGATGAATGCGGCCCCCGCGTGGTCGTTGCCGCCCACTATCCTGTCCTGCATGCAACCAGCGGCTATCACTCGAATCCGTTCCGGCGTCTTGAAAACGCCGAACGCCTCCGCGAGGTTCTGGGCCGATCCAACAGGGAAATCCTCTATATTTGCGGTCACGTCCATCGGTTCAGTTTCGAGACGGACGAACGTTACCCGAATGTCCGGTATCTGTCGTTGGGGGCATTTCTGCGCACGTTTCAGGAAAAGGGCACCCACGGCGAATTCGCGCGTGTTGACGTGTCCGAAAATGGTTTTCAAATCACCCGCCTTGTCCACCGAGGCGCATGGGAAGAAGAACCGGTCTGTTTGGACAATCAATCCGAAAGGGAAAACGGTTCCTGAACGATTCGGAAACGGCCGTCGCATGTCGGGATATCGCTCAAAGTGCGGATGCCGTACACAAGGTGGGCCGGTGGATTTTTACCTGACGTGGGTACCGCCTCCAACCCAATTGCTCTTCGTGCGCGCGCTCGCCATCGTGCTCGCCATCGCCATCATCATCGCACTCAAAACCCCGCGATTTTCGCACTCGCTAAACCATGGAACTTCTAGCGGTTGCACACATTGCACAAGATTTTCTTGTTGTTTTTTTCATCTGTGTCCAAATCACGGCTTGCAGAATGCCATTTTGAACAAATAGACAACTGTTTTTTTAGGGATAGCGTTCTTAAGACACCTCTTTCTCGCAATGAAGAAAAATTCCCCCGAGCAAACTTATTTTGGACAGCACTGACATGCGGATTCGAATTTGGCATCGCCTGGCCCGAACATCCATCCCTGTTTTACATCTGCGTGTATCTGCGTCATCTGTGGATCG
>Ga0116145_1000010_pt1 | contig 216051 bp, 175 predicted proteins | sample AD_JPNHG1_MetaG_FD_89747 | JGI IMG/M metagenome (GOLD analysis project Ga0116145, IMG submission 89747) | Active sludge microbial communities of municipal wastewater-treating anaerobic digesters from Japan - AD_JPNHG1_MetaG | ecosystem: Engineered > Bioreactor > Anaerobic > Digestate | place... | reverse complement strand
CCGTGAACGATCCGCCGCAGATCACTTCCCATCCGCAGTCGCTGACGGTGAATCCCAGCGCCTCGGCGTCGTTCAGCGTCGAGGCGACGGGGAGTTGGCCTTTGAGTTTCCAGTGGCGCAAAGACGCGGCCAGTATTTCGGGTGCGACGCTCAGCCAATATGTCATTGCGAACGTTCTGAACTCATACGAGGGCGCATACACGTGTTACGTGTGGAATATGGCGGGCAGCGTGACGTCGAATGCGGCCCTGTTGACGGTCAACGATCCGCCGTTGATTACAGCGCATCCGCAATCATTGACGGTAACGGCGGGATCTTCCGCGTCGTTCTCCGTTGCGGCAAACGGGACCGCACCGTTGAGTTATCAGTGGAAGAAGAACGGAACAGACATTTCGGGCGCCACGTCCTCGGCCTATTCTATTGCGTCGGCGCAGACGGCGGATTCGGGATCGTATGCCTGTGTGGTGTCGAACATGGCGGGCAGCGCGACATCGAACGGGGCGACGCTGACGGTGAATGCGGCGGCACAGCCGCCGGTGGCGGATTTCGGCGGGTATCCGCTGTCGGGGAGCGCGCCGCTCGCGGTGCAGTTTACGGACTATTCGGACTACAGGGGCCGGACGCCGCAATCGTGGGCGTGGACGTTCGGCGATGGCGGGACGAGCGCGCAGCAGAATCCGAGCCGGACCTACCAGTCGCCGGGCACGTACACGGTTTCGTTGACGGTGACGACGGACGCGGGCAGCGACACGGAAACGAAGACCGGTTATGTGACGGTCACCGAAGCGCCGCCGCCGGTGGTGGACTTCACGGGCGTGCCGCAATGGGGCGTGGCGCCGCTGACGGTGAACTTCACGGACGCGACGCTGACGTATGGGCGAACGGTGCTGTCGCGTTCGTGGACGTTCGGCGATGGCGGGACGAGCACGCAGCAGAATCCGAGCCGGACCTACCAGTCGCCGGGCAAGTATTCGGTTTCTTTGACGGTGACGACGGATGCGGGCAGCGACACGCTGACGAAGGCCAACTACATCACGGTGTCAGACACGGGCGAAGGGATCTCGATGTGGATTCCGGACCGATCGGCAACGGCGGGCAAAAACGTGGTGATTCCGCTGAACATGTCGGCCCCGGGCGGTGTTGTCCTGAAGGGCGTGCAGATCGAGTTCTACTATGACGCGGCCATCCTCGATCCGGCGACGGTACAGGTGCAGCCCACGGCGCTGACGGGCCGGATGAGTTTCGCGGCCACGGTGGGCACGCCGGGCAAGGTGATCGTGAACGTGATGGGCGCGACGGGCGAGATTCGGGGCGTGGGGCATCTGTTCGACGTGGAGGGGCGCGTGCGCACGAATGCCGTGGCCGATGCCTGCGGCGAAATGGGATTCGACGCGGTCTACCTGTACGACCAGAATGTAAGCCCGCTGCCGGTGAACTTCAGCGACACGGGCACTCTTTGCGTGGACGACAACTGCATGGTGGGCGATTTGAACGGAAACGGCGCGGTGGAAATCGGCGACGCGCTGCACGCGCTGCTGATCGCCGTGAAGAAACGCGACATGGACGCGTGTTCGCTGAAGGCGGGGGATCTGAACGGCGACAACGTGATTGACAGCGCGGACGCGGTCATGCTGCAACGGATGGCGGCGGGCATGTCCATCAATCCGCGGGCGGTCGCGAAAGCGGGCGAGGCGGACGAGATGCTGCTGAGCGTCATTCTGGAGGGCCAGGATTACGTCATGGTGTCGCTCGAAAACGGGGCGGCGCCGGTGGGCACGAATGTGGACGTCCCGATCTGGATTGACAATCCGGGCGGGCTGAGCGGTTTCGACGTGTGGATTTCCTATCCGCCCGAACTGACGCCGCTTGAAAAATTCCCCGGGACCGTGCTGTCTGGGGGCCAGATTGACTACAAGGCCGGCGACGGGATGGTCAACGTCAGCATGGGCCGGAAGGAAGGCGTTGCGCCGATGAAGGCCGGGCCGAGCACGCTCGCGACGGTGCGGTTTTACGTGAACGCAATGCCGGCGGGCGGCAAGGCGGAGGTGCGCATCGAGAAGTGCGCGCTCAAGGGCCAGTACGGCGACAGTTTCTCGTGGTACACGGCGGTGCAGAAAGTCAATGCGACCATCGCCGTCCGCGAGGGCGAAGGCGGGGATGACAACGGCTGTTTCGGCGGCACGCTCGATGCCGCGCCGCCCGTGACGCCGTCGTCCGGCGCGGGCGGTATATTGCCGCTGGCGCTGCTGCCCGTGGCGATCGCGGCCGCGTCGCGTCTGCGGGTGTTCAATCCGCGCCGGATACGCAAAAGTTGATGGTTGGCGCGGGGTAATTTGACACGCGCCGATTCGATATGGCAAAGTGATCGCATGAAAGGCGTCGTTGCGACTGGCGATCGAACGTGGAGGTAACCACGAGGGAGCAACGGCTGCTATGACCGCCGTTCGCCTGGGCGCCGACGCGGGAAAGTGTTCCGCGCCGGAGGCTTTGACCGTTGGAACGCGCGGCGAATCGCGTGAAGGCGCGCGGTTCGTGGGCGTATCCAGGGAGGCGAATATGCGGCGGACTCCACTTTATGAGGAACACGTTGCCCGTGGCGGAAAAATGGTTGATTTTCACGGGTGGCTGCTTCCGATCCAATTCAGGGGGATCATCGAGGAACACCATCACACGCGGTCGAAGGTCTCGTTGTTCGATTGTTCCCACATGGGCGAGTTCCTACTCAAGGGCGCCAAGGCGATGCGCGCGCTCGAGGGCATGGTTTTCAACGACATGATTTGCCTGCGCGTGGGGCGTTGCCGTTATTCAAGCATTCTCGACACCTGCGGCGGCATTATTGACGACGTCGTGGCCATGAAATTGTCCGAGGACGAACTGTTCATCGCGACGAACGCGGGGCCGTACCCGCGCGTCGCCCGGACCTTGTATCGCGTGTGCGGCGCACAGGATTTGTCGCCCGCCACCGCAAAAATAGATGTCCAGGGGCCGCTTTCGCGGCAGGCCCTGATTGACGCCGGACTCGGCGAAGTCGCCTCGCTCAAGTACTACACGGTCTGCCGGGCCAAGTGGGGCGGGGCGGACATCATTATTTCACGCGCGGGGTATACCGGCGAGTTGGGTTTTGAACTTTTTGTGCCGAACGAACTGGCCGTGCCGATTTGGCGGCGCCTGTTGGAAGACGAACGCGTCGAGCCGGCCGGCTTGGGCGCGCGCGACACGCTCCGGCTGGAGATGGGCTACACGCTTTATGGACAGGACGTGGATGATTCGCACACGACGCTCGAGGCCGGCATGGGGCGCTTCATTGACTGGGAGAGCGACTTCCATGCCAAGGAATTCCTCGTCATGCAGCGCCAAATGGGCAAGTACAAAATTCGCACGGGCATCCGTTCGATGAACCGTCAGGCGCCGCGGCAGGGTTATGAGGTCTTTCACGAGGGCCAGCCGGTGGGTGTCGTCACCAGCGGCTGCTACGGACCGAGCGTCGGATATGGCATCGGCATGGCCTATGTGCCGGTCGAACTGTCCAAACCCGGCGTCCGTTTCACCGCGGGACCCAAGGATATGGAAATTGAAGCGGTCGAATTGCCATTCTACAAGCACGGAACCTGCCGCGCCTGAACCGGTTTCGGTTCGGATCGCGCAGGGGCATAGGATCTTTGGATTGAAGCCTGTGGCCTGAACAGGAGGAACAAGGATGTATCCGGAACATTTGCGTTACACGGAAAGCCACGAATGGATCCGCGACGACGGCGGCGTGTATGTCGTCGGAATCACCGATTTCGCGGCCGAGCAGTTGGGCGACATCACCTACGTCGAGTTGCCGGAAGTCGGCGAGGAATTTGCCCAGGACGGCGAAGCCGCGACGGTTGAGTCGGTGAAGGCGGCCAGCGACGTCTATGCGCCGATCGGCGGGCGCGTGGTCGAAGTGAACCGCGCCCTCGATAACGCCCCGGAAATCGTCAATCGCAGTCCGTACGAGGAGGGTTGGTTTTTCAAACTGGTCGATTGCGACGCGGCGGAATTCGACGGCCTTATGACGGCCGCCGCCTATGCCCGTTTCGTGAAGGAAATCTAGCATGGGCTGGATTCCGACAACGGACGCCGAACGGATCGAAATGCTCGACGCCATCGGCGCGCCGGACCTCGATACGCTTTTCGAACCGATTCCCGAAAGCGTGCGCCTGAAATCGTGGGAGGTGCCGCCGGGACAATCCGAGATGGCCGTGCGCGATCTGATGGCGCGCATCGCGGGGCGCAATACGGCCGGCTACGTGTCGTTTCTCGGCGGCGGCTACTACGACCATTTCATCCCGGCGGCGGTGGATGCGCTGGCCTCGCGCAGCGAGTTCTACACCGCGTACACGCCCTACCAGCCGGAGTGTTCGCAGGGCACCCTGCAGGCCATCTACGAATACCAGTCGGCGGTATGCCGCCTGACGGGCATGGATTGCGCAAATGCCTCGTTGTACGACGGCGGCACGGCGGTCTTCGAGGCGGCCACGATGTCTATCCGCATCACGGGACGCCGCCGCCTTGTGTGCCATCCATCGCTCGGCCCGTTGTACCGCGCCATGCTCAAGACGCACACGGCCAATCTTGAGGTTGAAATTGCCGACGGCGATGCGCCGGATTCCGAAACGGCCTGCGTCATCGTGCAGAATCCCGCTTTCCTCGGCGGCGTGGCCGATTACTCGGTGCTGGCCCGTGAATGCCATGCATGCGGCGCGTTGCTCGTGGTTTCCTTCAATCCGGTTTCGCTCGGCATTCTGAAGACGCCGGGCGAAATGGGTGCGGATATCGCCGTGGCCGAAGGACAGTCCCTCGGCCTTCCGCTCGGTTTCGGCGGCCCGTATCTCGGCGTGATGGCGGTGCGCAAGGCGCATGTCCGCAAGATGCCGGGGCGCATCGCGGGCGCCACGCAGGATGCCCGGGGACGCCGGGGGTTCGTGCTGACGCTGCAAGCGCGCGAGCAGCACATCCGCCGGGAAAAGGCCATGTCGAACATTTGTTCGAACGAGGCCCTCTGCGCCTTGCGCGCGCTCATCTACCTCTGCCTTGCCGGCAAGGAAGGATTGCGCGACGTGGCGGTGCAATGCCATGCAAAGGCCGAATACCTCAAGGGCAAGTTCATGGTTCCCGGTTCGCACGTGACCGTGTTGAATGCGGAACCCACCTTCAACGAGTTTGCCGTGCGTCTTGAATCGGACGCATCCGACGTCGCGGACCGCATGCTGGGCCGCGGTTTTGTCGCCGGCTTGCCCCTGGCGCCGCTGGGCGCGGGCGAGTCCGGCGATTTGCTGATGGCCGTAACCGAAAAACGCACGCGGAAGGAGTTGGATGATTTCGCGGCCGCGCTGGAGAAGGAATCGCATGGAACTCGTGTTTGATCGCTCGCGTCCCGGAAGGCGCGGCATGCTGCTGGATCCGCTCGATGTGCCGTTATCGCCTTTGCCAGACGGGTTGTGCCGGCGCGAACCGGCCGCCTTGCCGGAATTGAGCGAGTTGGACGTCGTCCGGCACTTCACGCGCCTGTCGCAACGCAACGTCGGTGTGGACTCTACCTTTTACCCGCTGGGTTCGTGCACGATGAAATACAACCCGAAAATGGCGGAGGCCGTGGCCGGTCTTTCGGGATTCGCCGGCCTGCATCCGCATCTGTCGTCCGTGCCCGTTTACGAACCGTGCTGCCAGGGGGCGCTGGCGCTGATATACGACACCGAACGTCTGCTGGCGGAAATTGCCGGCATGCGCGCGGTCAGCCTGCAACCGATGGCGGGCGCGCACGGCGAACTTGCAGGCGTTTTGCTCATCGCGGCCTACCATCGCGACAAGGGCAATGGCAAGGACACGATCCTGATCCCCGACTCGGCGCACGGCACCAATCCCGCCAGCGCGGCCATCGCGGGATTCAAGGTCCTCCAAGTGCCGTCCGGGCCGGACGGGACCATCCATCTCGACCGTTTTATCGAAAGCCTCGACGAACGGGTTGCGGGCGTAATGTTGACGTGCCCGAACACGCACGGCCTGTTCGAGCCGGAGGTGAGCGCCATTGCCGACCGCGCCCATGAAGTGGACGCGCTCATGTATTACGACGGCGCGAACCTGAATGCCATTATCGGGAAATGCCGTCCGGGCGATCTCGGATTCGATGTCATGCACTTCAATCTGCACAAGACTTTCGGAACGCCGCACGGCATGGGCGGCCCCGGATCGGGGCCGGTCGGCGTGAGCGATCGCCTGCTGCCGTTCCTGCCCACGCCGCGTGTTGTCCTGAAAAACGACATCTTCACGTTCGAGACGCCGGAAAAAACCATCGGAAAGATGGCGCCGTTTTTCGGAAATTTCCTCATTGCCGTGCGCGCATACGCCTACATCCGCTGTCTGGGTGGCGAAGGCCTGAAGGCCGTTTCGGAACACGCGGTCCTGAACGCAAACTATATCTGGGCGCGCCTGCGCGACGCCTATCAATCCGCGTTTGACGGCCGATTCATGCACGAATGCGTTTTTACGGCTTCGCCGCAGGCGGAGCGCGGCGTTCACGCGATTGACATCGCCAAGGGATTGATCGATCGCGGATTCCATCCGCCCACGATCTATTTCCCGTTGACGGTGAAGGAAAGCCTCATGATCGAGCCCACCGAGACGGAATCGAAAGAGGCGATGGACGCCTTCTGCGACGCCATGCTGGAAATCGCCGATCTCGTCCTTCGGGATCCGGATTCGCTGCATGCCGCGCCCGTGACGACGCCCGTCGGCCGTCTCGACGAGGTCAAGGCCGCCCGCGAACTCGACTGCGCGTGCATCTGATTAATTGCAGATACTTGTCATCTTGAGAGTACCGAGTTCTGCATGTATTCACCTGCCCTGAACGGGCACGGGGAGTCCCTCGGGTGCGAAACGTAGGACAGACTGTCCAGTCTGTCTTTTCCGAAGCCACGCCATGCCCGCGGACGGACAGGCTGGACAGCCTGTCTCACATACTTGCCCCTATTTCTGCCATGTTGGGCTACCATGATGGACGCTTCAATACGATTCCGGAATCCATTCAACCGAGAAACGCCACTTTTCGGGGAATTGCAGCATGCAACAGGGCCCGAGAATTCGGTACTCGTGTTGTCATCGCAAAAAGTAGAATACCGGCGGGTTTTCCTGCTAATCTTGCGCTCCCGTTGCGGTGAATCATTCATGATAGGCCTGATGGCGAGGACTATTTTTCAATGCGGTTGTTGGACATATCGTTCCGGTGGCCGGAGGAGAATCTCGCATTCGACGAGATGCTGCTCGATGCCGCGGAAAACGGGAAAGGCGGCGAAACGCTCCGTTTCTGGGAAAGCCGTACCCGATTCGTCTGCCTGGGCGTGGCGCAAAATTGGCGGCGCGAGGTCTACGATCTGAATTGTGCCGAAGACCGCGTGCCGATTCTGCGGCGCGCCTCCGGGGGAGGATGCGTCCTGCAAGGCCCGGGATGCCTGAATTACACACTGGTGCTCGGCCATGAATTTAGAAACGGCATCGAGACGATCCGCGGTTCCTATTGCTATATCCTGGGACGGATTGCCGCCGTACTGCGCGAAAAAGGCCTGCCGGTCCACCACAAGGGCATTTCAGACCTTGCCATGGGCGGCAAAAAAGTGTCCGGCAACTCCCAGAAACGACGCAAACGGTTCATCCTGCACCACGGCACCTTGCTTTACAATCTCGACGTGGATCGAATGGAACGCTATCTTCGGGAACCGGAAACACGTCCACAATATCGCGGCGCGCGGACGCACCGCGGATTTGTCCGGGCGCTCCCGCTGGATGCGCGGGCGTTGCGCGAGGCGATCTGTGAAGCGTTCGACTTGGCGTATCGTCCCGTCGAGCCGGGCCGCGGCGAAATCCGCGCCGCCAAAATTCTCGCGCGAGACAAGTATGCCCGCCCGGAATGGACCTACCGGCGCTAATGCGGTGAACGAAAGGCGAAAGGCTTCCGCAGCGGTTTTCTCCTTCCGGACAAAATCCGCCGGGCTTGCCACGTACACCTCATTCACGGGACATGCGGAGCCCTTTGGCGTTTTCACGGCTGATTTTAAATTCATGCTCGTGAAACGGAGGTTGCCGGGCGATCATGCCCAGCAGGTCGCGTGACGAATCGAAAAGGATGGCTTGGGCGATGGCGATGGCGTCGCGTTCGGTGTATTGTCCGCGTTCGATCTTGGCCGCGAAGACTTCCGCCATGAGCGCGCGGACCATTTTGGCCTTGGCGTAGGCCCAATCCACGCAGTAGGCGTCGCTGAAGAAGCCGATTTGCCTGTTGACAGGGAGCATGTCGAGGCGTTCTTCCATCACTTGGCGGATTGCACCGGGGAAGAAGTTGTGCCACCAGTAGCCGGCGAGGGCGAAGTTGGGCAGTTCACGGGCGAGGGTGCACATCGCCTGGTTGGCGTGCCGCGTCGCGAGGAAGCAGATGAACCGCAGGCGGGGATGCCGCGCGACGAGTTCGGCCACCTGGCCGATGGTTCGCTGGTTGAGGCGGCTCGACGACTCGAAGGGCAGGCTTTCCGCGCCGATGCTGAATTGAAACACGATTTCATGGCTGTGTTTCTCCAACTCCGACAGAAACAGGTTCGTGATGTAACTTGCGTAGATATCACGTTCGCGATCCGTTGCATGGGCCCGGTTGCGCAGGGCTTCGTCCATCGCGGCGTCGTCCGGTGTCGAGTAATTCATGTCCGTCGAAATGTGGGTGGCCGTCGCGATCACGCGCCCGTAAGGGATGAGCGCGCAATAGTGCCGGACGGCCTCGTGAACGTCCTCGACGCGCCGGATGGTCTTTTCCAGGGGCGGCGCGCTCTTGCGATCGAATGTGACCGGGATGGCCTGTCCCGGTTCGGACGCATTCCACGTCCGTTCGAGTTCGAACAGGGGAATGTCGGGCTGGCCCCATTGCGTCCGCGAGAAGAAGGCCCATTCGAGCGCGTATTGGAACAAATCGTCGCACGATCCGTCGCGTCCGCGCCACAGTTCGGTGCCCGTTCGCGCGATGCCGGCGCGTTTCAGGATTTCGCGCGGCCATGCGGCGTCATGGGCGCGCTCGGCGATCCGCACATCGAGTTTTCGCCAATTTTCCGGCGTCACGGGTTCGCGCCAGTCGTAGAGGTCTTCGAGGATGATGCGGACGCCCCAGGAGATAAACGTGTTGCGCGTCTTTGGCAGGAACGGCACGGCCCCGGCAAGACGCCGGTGCGCCTCGACCGTCGTTCGGTCTTCGGGCACGCGCGCGCCGTCCGGACACCCCGCGGCGTACAGGTCGCTCACCGCCATGTGATACAGCAGAATGTCGTCCAGCCCGCGCGCGGACAGGTGCGCCGCGTCAATGTGCGAATGCGGATCCATCCACGGAAACGACGCGAAGGCCTCTTCCAACGAACGAATCGTGTCGGACAGCGCCACGGCCGGAACTCCCTCCCCGGATTCCGTTACCGTTCCCAAGAACGCCGGACTGTTTTGGGCTTGGCGGGACCGGCGGCATCCTGTCGTTCCCATGCGCGCCGCACCTGTTTCACCTTCTTTTTGACGGGTATCGCCGTAGGATCAAGACGTATCAGCATTGGATCGAGGGGAGCGAGATTCACCGGGAAACGAACATCGCGACCGCCGATCAGGTCGCGGCCCGCGCACGGGCCATCGTGCATGTGGCAGACTTGGTCCGTTTTACGCAGGTTGACAAGGTACAGATAATCGTTGCCTTCATGCTCGACGTGCAGCGATTTGACGCCTTCAAGCGTATATCCGAACGAATTGACGATGCGCGGTGTTCGGGGAAGCGTGCCGAACCGCATGACGCCGTCCATCGCGTGCAGATACTCGGCGGGCAGATTTTCGCCGCGCACATGGATGGTGCGCCGCCCGGGCGTGATGATGTCGCGGCGGCTACGGCCGCGCTCGTCGAACGTGATGGACGTGGAGGTCCGAATCACGCATTCGTCGCCCTGCATGTATTCCTTGATCAGTGGAAATGCCGCCTCGGATACCGCCGGCGTGTCGGGCACGACCAGCACCTTCACCGATTTCAACCCGCCGGCCGCGATCTGTCTCTCGGAAATGTAGCCGGTCTTGTATCCGGCGAACGAACAGCCCTCGAACGCGAATCGGGCCGAGGAAAGATGGGGATCGCCGTTATTGTATATCTTCGAGGAGTCGCTGAAGAGCACGCGGACCATGGCGGGCGCATTCTGGAAGGCCGTGACGATCGGGGCGAGACGGTTCAGATCGATCGCGGCCGCCGCGTATCCTTCCAGGCCTTCGGGGCGCATCAGGGCGTCGGGCACAACCAGCCCCGCCGCATCCAGGCCGGCCATCGCCGCTTCCCACGCCGCCGTATGCGCGCGCGCAAACGAACACGGCGTTTCCCACGTATCCCCGTCGAACAGGCGAAACGCCACGTTCACGAGGGGCTTGTCCGGCGCAAGCGAATTCAGCAGAGTGTAAAGGGCAACCTGTTGGGGATAACCCAGTGCGTAATACAGATCGCCCGGCGCGTTGCCGGCCAGACAGGCCGACACATCCATTGTGGCGGCCAGCGATTCGCGATCGATCGCCAGCGCGACCTCCTCGGACGCAAACGGCGCATCCGGCGTCGCAATCGTCACGGGCAATTCCGGCGCGCAGGATCGGGCAAGCACCCGCGTCGCCTCGGCCCATTGCGCCACAAGCGACAGGTGATGGGTCTGCCAGTCGTAGCGGTACGCGGAACTGTCCTGGTAGCGTGGATTCACATAATTCCAGCCGATTTCCAACTCGTCGAAACCGGCAAAGAGACTTTTCCATGATCGGTTGAGGGCCGCCGGATCGGCATATTGGCTTTTGACGGCGTCGAGAAAGCCCTTTCGGACTGTATCGCCCGTAAATTTCAGAAAGGGCGCTTCGGCAAGACAGACGGCCGCCACGTTGTCGCGCGCCGCCAACAAGGGCAAGGTCGCGGCAATGTGGCGTTCCATGAGTCCCCGCGCCTCCGCATCGGCCAGGTTGACGCGGCCGGAGGCTTCGTCCACGGCCGCGAGGTGCGCCGCGCGTTCATCGCCCGTCCATGCATCGGGCGCCAGCGATGCCAGCAACACTATCCGCTGCTGCGCCGCCTCGTCCAGGAAAGACGCCAGTTGTTCCGGTTGGCTGTTGAGTGCGGGCGGCACGGCCATCACGGCGAACGGCGTTCCGTACTGGGCAATGCGAGCAAGCGTTTCCGGAACCAGCGAAGCACCCGCGTGAAAACCGAACAGGAATCGCGGAAGCCCCCCGCTCTCGAACCCGGCGCCGGCCACGCGTACGGACGCCGGCGGCGCCGGCGCCTCGCGCCATTCGGGCGGCACGGCATCGGGTCCGGATTCGCGCAGGGCGGCGATGGCCGCCGACTTGGCGTAACGCATCAGCCGCGCCGCGCGCGCCACCGCGCCCGCATCCAAGGCGTGCCGCGCCGCGTCGAGCATGTCCACGGCGAAAGCCGCCCGCATCGCCGGATACGGCGAACCCTCGCCAAGCGAAGTACGGGCTTGGGCAAGATGTTTAACATGCACGACATGCGCGGCCGCTTCGTCCATGCCGGCGCGCAGTTCATCCACCGTGGATTTGCGCACGGTGTAAACCTGTTTCAATACCTCCAGCGCGGGAGGGCGTTTCAGCGAAAAGAAAAGGGTGTAAACCCCGCAGGGAACGGCGGACGCATCCCACGAAAATGAATACGGCCGGAATTCGGTGTCGAGCAGCAGGTTCCTGCGATCGTCCATGATCGTTTTTCCGTCTGCATCGCAAATCGCGATCGTCAGATAGGCATTGTCAATGGCGTCGTTTCCCCGGACGGTCACATTCAATCCGACGGGCGCATCGCCCGGCGCCGCCTCGTCCCATGCCAATCGCAAGGCGAAATCGTGGCCGGCATAGGGCTGGCAGTCTTCGATCCACACTTGGGTTTCGGCCGCCCACGCGCCGCTCATACACGCCATCAGGGCCAATCCCGCCGCCCACCGCATTCGCATACCCATCCGTTTTCTCCGTCTCCGCTCGTTTGTCGAGGCAAGCCCAATCATAAGAGTTTCCGGGATGACTTTCTAGTTTTTGATACCACGATAACGTTTTTCCAACCCGTCCCGTTGACCGGTCATGCCTTTGAACGGCCCCGCCGTGAATACCAGGAATCCCAACAGCCACGGACTGATGAACGCATACCCGATGACCTTTTTCTTGAGCAGCCGGTTTTTCATACGCATGAAAGGTACGTGGGTGGCTTCAACCGCCGAATCGCATGGCTGGCGCCCTAGACGTACGCAAAGCCTCTTGCGGGCAGATTGGGATAGCGATGAACCGTCTTTACAAGTCGGCTTTGCCGAGATAGGCTTCGAGGTAGGCGCGTTCGTAATCGTTCATTTCCATGAAACGGACGCCCAGCGTCCAGCGTTCCTCATTCAGTGGACGCACCCAGCAGACGAGTCCCTCGCAGCCGATATTTTTGTCCGGCAGCAAAATGTGGACATGGACGCGGCTATTGACCTTCATTTCGCGGGGAAACTTGATGCGCGCGCCGGTGGGGCTGAGATCGCTGGGCTTGCCTTTGTATACGGTGCTTTCCCCGGGTATGGATACACGAAGCAAAACATCCAAGCCCAGCCGGTGATGATGCCGTTTCTCGATATTCGGGCTGCTGTCCATGGGCCGATCCTCAACACGCGGCTTTCGCCGCACGCATGCGTTCGACTTAACAACCTTCGAGAATACAGGGCCAACTTCATGTCAAATTATACCATACCCGCATAGAAGTCCGAAATAGGCGGGAAAATTGAAAAATACAGGCGGCGTTTTCGGCGATTGTGCTATGATTGTCGCGGAAGAACCGGGTTTGGTTCGATGGGAGTGAAATGAAAGCAGCCCAGTGGTTTGCCCCGCGCGACATCCGGCTGGTCGAGGTTGAAAAACCCGTGCCCAAGCCGCACGAGGCGCTGATCAAGGTCGAATCGGTCGGTATTTGCGGTTCGGACCTGCATTACTATCTGGACGGCCGGATTGGCTCGACGGTTATCACCCGCCCGATCATTCTCGGCCACGAGTTCGGCGGAATCGTCGAATGCGTGGGGGAGTCGGCCGATCCGTCGCTGATTGGGAAGCGTGTCGCCGTCGAACCCGGCATCCCGTGTCTGAAATGCGAATGGTGCCGGACGGGCCATTACAACGTCTGCGCGGATCTCTTTTTTCCGGGTGGGCCGCCGTACGACGGCGTTCTCTGCGAATATACCGCCTTTCACGCCGATTTTTGTTTTCCGGTTCCGAACGATCTGGGTGCGGTCGAGGCGGCGATGATCGAACCCCTGGCCGTGGCGGTGCATACGGTCGAACTTGCGCAACTCAAACCCGGCGAAACGGCCGCCATCCTCGGACTCGGTCCCATCGGCCTGTTGACGGCCCAAGTGGCCCAGCGTGCCGGGGCGGGATTGCTGATCGGGAGCGATCGGCTCGATTATCGCGTGGCGGCAGGGCTGCACTATGGGCTGGATGTCGCCTTCAACGCCGGGCGGGAAGACACGGTCGAGGCGATACTGGATATTACGCATGGGCGGGGGGTGGACGCGGCCTTTGACACGGCCCGATCCTCTGACACACCGGCCTTGGCGTGCAAAGTGGTGCGGCCGGCCGGCCGGTGCGTGTTTACAGGCATTTCGGGCGAGGACTACGACCCGATTCCCGTCGGTGTGGCCCGGCGCAAGGAATTGACCATCCGCTGGTGCCGCCGATTCCGGCACGACTACCCCCGCGCCATCGAAATGGCCGCCTGCGGAATGGTTGACGTGAAATCCCTCGTCACGCACAGTTTTTCCTTGGAGCGCACCCGTGATGCCTTCGAACTGGTCGCGGCCAATGCGGATAACGTCTTGAAGGCCTCCGTGGATTTATGAGGAATTTCTGGCGCTCATTCCTCGAAAACACGATTCTCGCGATGGGTATTGCGTCGTTTTGGCCGATTGTTCTGGGATATGAAGCCTTCTGGTACCAATGCCTTCTGGTGTTGATAGCGTTCGGATTGGCCGTTCTGGCGCTGATGCGTTTCCGGCGGATCAAGCGGGAATACGAGGATGCTGAAACCGTTGATATCGAAAGACAGGTCAAATGACTGTTTGAACCATCGTGAAGGGAGTATGCAGCATGCGGTTGTGGAAAAAGATTCTCATCGGATTTGTCGCGTTCATGGTCCTTTTGGCGGGGCTTTTCGTTGTGTTCATCGGCCCGTGGCCCACGTACTCGGCCGGTTTCGAGGGCGCCGGTTATTTCAAGAATACGATGGCCCGCCTTGACCAAGCCGCACAGTCGGTCAAACCGCAAGACAATCCCGGTCCGCTCAAGGTGGGGTGGGGGACGGCGTTGATTACCCCGCCCATCGGCACCCCGCTGGCCGGATACAGCGCCCGCATGAGCAAGCCGTCCACGGGCGTCAACGATGAACTTCACGTGAAAGCGATTGCCATTAGCGACGGCACGGACACGGCGGTGCTCATTGGAGCGGACATGCTGCTAATCCCGCCCAACATCGCCGAACCGGTCCGAGAACAAGTGGCCCGGGAAACGCCTTTGAAGGCCGGCAACCTGTTTTTCACGGCCAGCCATACCCATGACGGCGTGGGGGCGTTCGCGCCGGGGCTTGTCGCCGAGTTTTCGTTTGGGAAATACAATCCGGCAATCCCGCCGATGCTCATCAGCGCGTTTACGAAGGCCATTGTCGAGGCATACAACGCCATGGAGCCGGCAAAACTGGCGCATGGCGCCATAGATGCGCCCCAGTTTATCCGGAACCGCGCGCGCGATGCCGGGGTGGATCCCGTCCTGAATTGGCTGTTGGCCGAGAAGGCCAACGGGAAGCGGTGCTTTGTGACGCGCTATTCGGCGCATCCCACGATCCTTGACGACGACAACATGCTCTTTTCCGCCGAATATCCGGGCTATCTCCAGTCCGCCATCGAAAAGGCCACCGGTGCGACCGCGATTTTTCTGGGGGGAGCGGTTGGCAGCATGAGTCCGCGTGCGCCCGAGGCGGCCGATCCCATTGGCCGCTGCGAGGCCATGGGGCAAGGACTGGCCCAACTCGTTCTGGAGGCCGCCCAAAATCCGGTCTTTGTGGAACGCGCGGATGTGGCCAGTATTGGCATTCCCATAGACTTGCCGCCGTTCCAGATGCGGCCGCTCAGCACGAAGTGGCGGCTTTCGCCATTGGCAAGACGGCTTGTCGGTCTTAGAGCGACGGGTTGGATGACCGCGGTCCGGGTCGGCAATATTGTCTTTGTGAATACCCCCGGCGATTTCAGCGGCGAGATTGCCGTTACGTGGCGGCAGATGGCCGCAAACAAGGGGCTGGATCTCTGGGCGTCGGGTTTTTCCGGCGAATATGCCGGCTATATTTCGCCGGATCGCTATTATCTCGATGTGAGGGACAAACGCGGCAATCCCCAATACGAGACGGCCATCATGTCTTGGTTCGGCCCGCATTTGGAAGGATACCTGACGACCCTCATGGCGCGCATGGTGGATTCCCTCGGCAAGCCGTCGTCCAAGGGTTGACGACCGGGGTCGGCGGCGCGTGTGTCAGTCGGCGATTCCCAGCGCTTCCTTGAGGTGGCGGATTGTTTCCTTGATAGGGGGAAACCCCCAGACATTGCGCCCGACGGTGCTGCCGGCGGCGCCGCTTCGGACGACATCGCGCATCATGGCGGCGGCCTCGGCGATCGTTTCGCATTTCGGTCCTCCGGCGGTCACGACCGGCACGGGGGTGGACGCTACAATGTCGCGAAACGATTCGACATCGCCGGTGTAGGGCGCCTTGATCACATCGGCGCCCATTTCGAGCCCCGCGCGGACGGCGTAGAAAACGTCTTCGGGCGCGGTGCTTACCGCCGGAACGCCCTCTTTCGACGCGATAGGATAGATATGGGTGATGACCGGCAGGCCGAACCGCTCCCCTTCCCGGACCGTCGTCGCGAGGCGCTTGAGATTATCCAGGTCCCCGGCGCATTTGACCAGAATCGCCACGGCAATCGCGTCCGCACCCAGCGCAACCGCTTCCTCGACCTCGACATGGTCGGCGAATCCCGGACGATCGGGCGTCAGGGCCATCTGCTGGACAATCAGCGGAATCCGGCCCGCAAAGGGCGCGAAACAACGCATGGCCGCCCCTTTGTTCAGTGTGATGGAACTTGGGCCCGCCTCGACAATTTCCCGGATGGTCTCTTCTATCTTGCGCAGTCCCGGGGGGATGCCGTCGCGATAATTGATCATGTGATCGGCGGCCACCGCCAGGATCCGGCCCGACGGATGACTGAATATCCGGTTCAACCGGATTTGTTTTCCCAATGCGCTCATGTTGGTTTCAATTTCTGGCCTTGTATGCGTCTTGACAACAAGCCAAAGCGCGAATGTCCGCTAGGGGGCATTCGCGCTCGAAAAACAACACATTACTCTCCGGCGGCGCGCGCCTTTTCATAGGCCGCAATCAGGCCGGAGGCGACATGTTCGGGCACTTCGTCGTAGTGGCTGAACGTGAGATCGTACGAGCCGCGTCCGCCGGTCATGCTGCGCAGATCCGTCGAATACCGCAGAATTTCGGCCTCGGGAACGTTGGCGCGGATGATCTGTTTGCCCGGTCCGCCGGATTCCATGCCGAGAATGCGGCCGCGGCGGCTGTTCAGGTCGCCGGTGATGTCGCCCATGTAGTCCTCGGGCACCGTGACCGCGATTTCCATGATCGGTTCGAGCAGACAGGGCCGCGCTTCCTTGACGCCCTTTTGGATGGCGATCGAGGCGGCGATCTTGAACGCCATTTCGGACGAGTCTACTTCGTGGTATGATCCGAAAAAGAGTTCGACGATGATGTCCACGACGGGAAATCCCGCGATGACGCCGCGCTGCAACGCCTCGATACAACCCTTGTCCACGGCGGGAATGTACTGGCGCGGCACGACGCCTCCCACGATGCTGTCAATGAATTGGTAGCCGCCGCCGCGTTCGTTCGGTGATATGCGCAGGTGGACATCGCCGTATTGGCCATGCCCGCCCGTCTGTTTCTTGTGCTTGCCTTGGACCTCGGCCTTGCCCCGGACCGTCTCGCGATAGGCAACCTTCGGCGTTCGGGTTTCGCATTCGACGCCGTACTTGCGTTTCATGCGATCGAGGAAAATTTCAAGTTGGAGATCGCCCATGCCGCGAACCACGTGTTCCTGCGTGTCCTTGTCGCGGTAATGCGAAAACGTCGGATCCTCTTCGGCTAGCCGGTTCAGGGCTTCGCCAAGTTTGTCCTCGTCGGAACGCGACTTGGGGTAGATGGCCAGTTTCACCATCGAATTGGGCAGGGGATGCTTCGGCAACTCATATTTCACGCCGGACGCGGCTATGGTGTCGCCGAAATGCGTGTTCTTGAGTTTGGCCATGGCCGCCAGATCGCCGGGGATGACTTCCGGCGTCTGGGTTTGTTCCTTGCCGCAGAGAAAGAACAGTTTCCCGGTGCGTTCCTTGGTCTGTGTCGTGACGTTGTAAAATTCGGAATCCGACTTCAGCGTTCCGCTGATGACGCGGAACAGCGTCAATTGCCCCACAAACGGGTCCACGATGCTGCGAAAGACCTGCCCCACGAAAGGACCGTTCACGTCAGGAACGATTTCAACCTCGGTTCCATCCGGATTTTTCGCCACAAATCGGCGTTCCAAGGGCGAAGGGAACGAATGGGCCACGACATCCATCAATTCTTCGATGCCGATGTCCTTTTCAACGCTGCCGGCCAAAATGGGGACAATCTTGCCGGAAGTAATGCCCCGCTGAAGCCCTTGGGTGAATTGCTCGGAAGTCAACGTGCCCGTTTCAAGATACTGCTCAAGCAACGCGTCGTCGGACTCGGCCACGACGTCCATCATGCCTGCCTTCAAGGTCTCGATTTGATCCGCCACCGCGGCGTTTTCACCGGACAGGATGTTCACCACGCCCGTCAATGACGCCGAAAGGCCGACCGGAATGACCAAGGGGACGCATTGCAACCCGTAGAACTTGCGGATGCTTTCCACGACCGCGTCGAAATCCACGTTGTCACGGTCAATCTTGTTTATGAAGAATGCGCGTGGCGTGCCGTATTTTTCAGCGTACTTGAAGGCGTTGTCCGTGCCGACCTGCACGCCGGTCGTCGCGTCAATGACGATGATGATGCCGTCCACCAGCGGCGTCGAAGCCGCGACTTCCCCGAGAAAATCCACATAGCCGGGATGATCCACAAGATGGATGCGCGATCCTTTCCAGTCCACGTGCATCAGTTTCATGCAGATGGTCTGCTGGCGTTCTTTTTCCTCGTCGAGATAATCGCCCGCCGTGTTGCCGTCGGCAATTCGGCCGATGCGGCTCGTTTTGCCGGCCTTGTGCAGGATATGCTCGATGAGCATGGTCTTGCCTGCGCCGCCATGCCCCAATATGCCCACGTTCCGCACTTTACTGGCATCCATGTTCGCCATTTCGTTCTTTCCTCCAAAACCGTCCTGTTCGAGTCTGCACTTGGATCCGGGTTGTTGCGAGGATCAAATTGCCCGCCGGTATCATTCCGGCGGGACGGATTTATCCATCACGCATTGCCACAATCGAAGGTAAAAGTATACTATTTTTTCGTCCCGTCCCTCAAATGAAGCCCGGAGACGCGCTGTGGCCTCCCTGAGCATTGTGATGATTGTGAAAAACGAGGCGGATTGCCTTGGCGAATGCCTCGCAAGCGTTTGCGCCTTGGCGGATGAAGTCGTTGTGGCCGACACCGGTTCGACCGACGACACCGTCTCGGTTGCCCGGCGATTCAAGGCGCGCATTCTGCATGTTCCCTGGCGCGACGATTTTGCCGCCGCGCGAAATGAGGCGCTGGCGGTCGCGACAGCCGATTGGGTACTCCATATTGATGCGGACGAAGTCCTCGATCCGTCCGGCGCGGAAAGGATTCGGGCCTTGATGCGGGCGGACGGCGACGGCGCCGACGCCATCGAGGTGACGCTGCGCAATTACTCGAACGACATCCGTTCGTGGCGGTTCATGGCTGTCGAACCCGGCGATCCGTTCGCGCGCGGTTTCGCGGGCTATTTGCCGGTTCCGCTGCTCCGGCTGTTTCGCAACGGATGCGGGTTCGAATACCGGGAGCCCGTCCATGAAAACATCACGGAAAGCGTCGTTGAAAAGAAGGGCATAATCAAACCTTCAACCATTGTCATCCATCATTACGGTTTTGAAACGAATCCCGAAAAGATGGGAAAAAAGCGCCGGCGCTATTATGCGATCGCGCTGGCCAAATCCGCGCGCCAACCCGAAAATCCCAAAACATGGCATGATTTGGCCGAGCAGGCGTTCGCTGTCGGCGAGGCCGCCGTCGCCGAAGAAGCGGCCCGCAAGGCGCTCGAACTCGATCCCATGCATCTTCCCGCCGCAACCATGCTCGGAAACATTCTGCTCAATCGCGGCGATCTGGACGCGGCGCGGACGCTTTTCGAGAGGATGGAAGGGCAAGGCTGCCGCGCGCCGCATATTGCCACCGCGCTGGGGGCGATTGCGTGCAGGCAAGGCCGGCTCGACGAGGCGCGCGCGAGACTTGAAAGCATTGCGCAAGAATGCCCAAAAGACATCCCCTCCCGGCTCTATCTTGCCCGTGTGGACGACCTCCGCGGCGAATTCGGTTCGGCGCGCGCGCGCCTTCTTGAATCGCTGGCCATTGCTCCGGTCTTGTCTGAGCTTCGGAATCGGGTCCGCGCGCACGAGTTGCGCGAAGAAGCGCGAAAAGTGCTGAACAGTGCGGCGGATCCAGGGGCTGTCGCGCAAGCCATGCGGACATTGGTCGAATCCCTGAGGCTCGATTCGGAAGACCCCCTTACCTACCGCGCGCTCGGAATGGCGCTCGAATCGCTCGGCCAACACGATCAAGCGCAAATACAATTCGACCGCGCAAACCGCCTCGCAGGCTCGACAAGACGGCCGCCGGTCTGAACAACGCGAGCATCCTGGGCGTGGAACGGGCAACCTTCGACGCCGATCAAGCCGTCGCGGCCAAGGCCGAAGGCATTGCCACACATACGGAATCCGTATCCTCCCAAAAGCCGACAGTCGGAAGGCCGAATCACGCAGACGTGCATGGCAAATACCCTTGCCATGCTGGGTGCCTGCGCCGGTCGAAGCGTCGCTATCTCATTCTCCGTCATACCGCATCCTTTCTTTGCGCCTTCGCGTCTTTGCGTGAATCCTCGTTCTCACGCCAAGACGCCAAGACGCCAAGATTTCTGGCTCTTCCGGTTTTACCGTACTTGAACTGCACGCGGATGCCAGCGAACCGGCAAGTAGACGGCGGGAGACCCCGAAAGGGTGCGATGTCAATAGCCGTGGGTGCGAACCCACGGCTGCGGGTTTCCTCGCCACGACCGCCGGGCGACTGAAAGGCGGTACGGGCGGAAGGGATTCCGGGACCACGGCCCCAACCGGGCACGGAAGAAAAATGGTGAGGAATAAAAAGGCGGCCTGTTTTGTCAACCGCTCAAATCCTTTCGCCTGTTGTGCGTTGTATTACAGCACAGACCGTGAACATGTTTCACATGTCATTGTTGGATCATCCGGCTCCTCCGTATTTTTTGAAAGACCTTGCAGCCCGGCATAACGGTTGAAAACCAGCCGGGTTTGTTTCTCTTGCCGTACCCGCGCGTGCATGTTTGCGCATCCGCCCCGCAAATGCGCCTCCTCCATTCTGATTGCGCCAATACGGTTGCCCTTTCCGTCTCCTCATGTCGCCTTGACGGGGCGCTTAGAGCCTGCGGGACAATCATCCCAACGGACTCCGGTCACAAATTTCATACTGGTAAGAAGGTCCGGATTGCAGGGCGCCACCCCTGTAAACGAATGACGAAAATCCATCCGTTTCCAGAAAGAAAAAGAATACGGGGACGCTTCGTTCCAGATGCCGAGAAGCGTCCCCGTCCGATCTTCAAGGGGACGATAGAGCAGTATTTTCCTTAAAAGGCCCTGGCGAACGGCGCCACGGTTACTTTTTCGGCGGTTCCGCCGGCGGCGCCTGTTCGGGCTTCGCGGGTGGCGGGCCTTGACGGTGGCCAAGACCCGGTCCGCGGCCCATGCCGGGGCGCGGACCCATGCGCATCTCGTCGAGCGTCAACACGCCGTCCTTGTTCGCGTCCATCATGTCGAAGCGTTCCTTGGTCATGCGGGGCCGGGCAGCCTGCAATTCCTCGAACGTCACCTTGCCGTTGGCGTCCTTGTCGGCTTCCTTGAACGCTTCGGCCGGGCTTGGAAAATCGGCGGCGCTCAACACGCCGTCCTTGTTACGGTCCATCATGTCGAAGCGTTCCTTGGTGATTTCCGGGCGGGCGGCTTTCATCTCTTCGAACGTGGCCTTGCCGTCCTTGTCGGCATCGGCCTTCCTCAACATATCGAGCATTGGATGGGGACCTCCCGGACCCCGGAGATGCCCGGCTTTGGGCGGCGCCGCCGGGGCGGCGGGAGCGGCCGGGGCGGGATCTTGCGCCCATACGGCGCCGGCCACCAGAAAAATTCCCATACATACGGCAATGATCGTCTTGTTCATGTCAAGTCCCTTTCGTTTTTGTTCATTCTGTCAAACACCGGGAACGCGGCAAGGTTCCCTGTACTTTTTACGCCCGCGGGGCTATGATGACGCGCATGTCCGATTCCGAGACGATGCCGATGACTGGAAAGAACAAGATCCCGGGAACAAAGTAACCGACGATGCCGCGACATTCCATCATACAATCCGAACGCGAACTGTACGGTCCCGTGCGGGATTATCTCGTTGCGCGGGGGTATGTCGTGCGCGGCGAGGTCAAGGGTTGCGATCTCACGGCCACGCGGGGAGACGATTTGCTGGCCGTGGAGTTCAAGCGTGAATTCAACACGGCGCTTCTGATTCAGGCCGCGCAACGCCAGCGCGCGGCGGATTCGGTGTATGTGGCCGTGCCGCGTCCGCCGGAAGGGCTTCGCACGAAACGCTGGCGCGGGATCTGCCATCTGCTGCGCCGTCTCGAACTGGGTTTGTTGCTCGTGAATCCTGGCGGCCCCAGACCTGCCGTCGAAATTGCGTTTCATCCCCTTCCCTACGAACGCAAACGCCTGAAGAAGGCAAAACGCGCCATCCTCGACGAGATGTCGGGCCGATCCGGCGATTTCAACGAAGGCGGCTCGGTCCGGCGCCGCCTGATTACCGCGTACCGCGAAAACGCCATCCATATCGCCTGTTGTCTCGCGGAATGCGGGCCCCTGTCGCCCAAAACATTGCGCGCCATGGGAACGGGGCCGAAGACGTTGTCCATCCTCGCCGGCAATTTCTACGGCTGGTTCGAGCGCGTGGAACGCGGCGTCTACCGGCTTACGGCGCGCGGCGGCGAAGACCTCATGGCCTATCCCGAACTGGCGGATCATTACCGCCGCCGAATTCAGACGAATGCGCGATAGGCGGTTTTAATCCGTTCGAGCAACGCGCGGGGATCTTCGGCCCAGAGTTCGTCGGAGAAGATTTCGACTTCGATGGCGCCGTCGTATCCGGTTTCCTCGACCCAACGGCGAATCCGGCGAATTGGAATGCAGCCTTCCCCCATCAGTCCGCGATCGTTCAGCAGATCGCGCGTGGGACACCGCCAGTCGCAGACGTGAAACGATAAAATGCGCGGCCCGGCGCGGCGGATTTCCGCCTCGAGATCCGGATCCCACCACAGGTGATAAACGTCCACCGTCACGCCCACAACCGGCGTCGCAAGGCGTTCCGCGATGTCGTTTGCCTGTCTCAGCGTGTTGACGGCGCAACGGTCGCCCGCGTACATCGGATGCAGCGGCTCGATGCCCAGACGCACACCCGCCGCTTCCGCATGGGGCACGACGGCGGCAATTCCATCGGCAATTTGCCCACGCGCTTCTTCGAGCGGGAGGCCCGGGACGGCTCCGCTGACCAAGACCACGAGCGGCGCACCAATGGCCGCCGCTTCGTCAACGGCGCGGAGGTTGTCCGCGATGGCTTTCTCGCGTTCGGCGGCGGTGCGCGCGGGGAAAAATCCTCCCCGGCACAGACTGGCCACACGAAGCCCGGAATCGCGAAGCATCCGCCCGGATACCACGGCTCCCTGGGGTTCGAGATGCTGCCGCCAAACCGTGATGCCGGGAATTCCGGCCGCGGTAAAGCCTTCGATGGCCTCCGCCAAGGACCAGCGTTTCACCGTCATCGTATGCACGCACAACCGGCGCAGGTCCGGCGGCGCGTCTTTATCGGTTATGGTTGTCATATTTTTTGGGTTCCCAACAATTGCAACACAAAGAGGCCGCGCGTGCCATTATCCTGAAAACGGCATTTCAATCGCGAATTGATGCGAGTAGCGGACGCAACCGATCATTCTCCAATACAGGGGGCGGTTTTCGGTCTGACAAGTCACGGTCGAAAATTCGCCATGCGGCAAAGATAATCTTCGAGATTCGTATAGCCGTTGCCGTCGGAATCTTGGGCGCCGTCGGCCGGATCCTGTGGATTCAGTCCATGGCGGCGTTCCCAAGTGTCGGGCATGCCGTCGTGATCGGAATCGTCCGGTGCGGGAAGCGAACGGAGTTCGGGCCAGCCGCCCACGGCCGTCTGGGAGTCTATCAGGCCTTTGCCGCCGCCGCCGTAGGTTTCGCCGTAACGGGCAGTCCCTGTCCGGATTTCCTCGATGATGCGCGCATCCACCGCGTCGCGCCTGATCGAACAACCCGCCTCGCGCAGCACCCGCTTGTATGCGCGCTTTGCCGATTGGGTCTTGACCGGCGCCACGACGTACGGTTCATGCGCGCGCAATGTCTGTTCGGTGGCTTCGCCGTCTTCGGCGAAATCAATGCCGCCGGCCCAATTGTCTTTCGAAACAAGGGGGAATCCCCACACATAATTCCCCGCGCAATACATTTTCCCTCGGGGATCTTTCTGAAGAAAGATGCGATCGCGAACATTCTCCGAGGTGGCGGGGCCGAATTTGTAGTAATTGTTGATCCAGTTGCGGGGCCACCGTTCGCCTCCGTACGCGCTGTTGAAGCCCCAGTTGTAGATGACGTTGTTCCGCAGATCGAGCAGGCCGGATTCCTCGTTGCCGGAGGCGCGCGGATTCCGGCTCGAATGGTGCGCCAGGATGTTGTGGTGGAACGACGCGCCCGGACCGCCCCACAACCCGCCGTAACCGTGCGAGCCCTTCTTGTGGAGCGATTTCGTGAGGCTTTCCGTGACCATGCACCACTGCACCGTCACATTGGAGGCCTTGTTGATGGAAAGCGTTTCGTCAACGCCCCAACTCACCGAGCAGTGGTCCACGATGATGTGATCGCCGTTGCCCCCGAACGCATCCTGTTCCTTACGTTTCTCGTCGCCGGGACGGAACCGCATGTAACGGACGATCATATGTTGCGTGTCGAAATTGAACTGGTAGTTTTTGATGCAGATTCCATCGCCCGGCGCCGTCTGCCCGGCTATGGTGATGTACGGGTGCCGAATCTTCAATTCGCGTTCGAGCGGGATCGTGCCCGAAACACGGAACACCACCGTCCGCGGTCCCTCGGCCTCGCACGCCGCGCGGAAACTTCCCGGTCCGTTGTCGTTGAGATTCGTCACCTCGATTACGCGTCCGCCGCGTCCGCCGAGGGTGTACTGGCCGAAGCCTTCCGCGCCGGGAAAGGCGGGGGCGCGATTCGGGCGAAATCGGCGCAGGATCACGCTTGCGGGCTTGCGGCGGTATTCCACATCGCACAGCCAACCTTCCGGAAGCCGAATTTGGTTGAACTTCCCCTGAAGGGCCTCGACGCCTTTTCCGAATACCGGGCAAACCGTGTTCTCGTGCGGTTCGATGCGTCCGGCGAACCGCACTTCAAGCACGCCCGACAGCCGCCATCGGCCCGATGTGATGGTATCGCATTCACCGCCGTCGGTTATCGTGAATTCGGTCCGTTCGCCGGTTGCCTGCCAGCCGGAAGCGATTTCGGACGCGGCCGCTTTTCCTGCCTCTCCCGCGCAGGCGCACAAAATCGCCGCGAAGCCCAACAGGTGTTTCACGTGCATGAAAAACGCCTCCCACGGTTCATGCAAACGACCGTTCAGTTCCCGGCTTGGGCCGTTACCTCGATCGGATTCGTCAGAATCCACGGGGCCATGTTTCGGGCGTAGTGTTCGCCGACGACGGCGATTTCGCCGGGAACGCTCACATCCGCTTGAATGCGGTATTTGCCCGGGGCCGTCACTTCGTACTCGAAGGTCCTGCCGCTCTGCTCGGTCACGCGATTGCCGTCGCGCACCAGCGTGAACCGGCAGGGCAGCGGCGCCTCGGCGCGCAACTTGAGACCGGGCGCCAACGCGATGCGTTCGCCCATTGTCACGCGCTGTCCGCCGCCCTCCGCCACATAGGCGAACCCGCCGGCGTCCGCGATCATGTTGAACGCCACAAAAGCACGCCCCGTCCGGACGGCGTCGAGCAGGGCCGGTTCGGTCAATTCTTGGGCAAGCAGGTGGGTATTGACGAATCGCGACGAACGTTCATACGGATCCATATCAATCCGGAACAATTGTTGGCCCGCTTCGAGTTTCCCGAAAAACAATTTCAGGAGCGTCCGCGTCACGGCGTTCAACTTGAACTCGGCGATCTTCTTCTTCGGATCGCTGTGGCCGGTATCCAGCAACAGCAGCGAGTCTTCCGCCGTATAGATGCCACGGGCGCCGACGTTCTGATGGCAGTCGTTGGCGGCGATGCCCGTGAGTTTGCGATGCACGTTTTGCTCGTCCCATTTCTGCACCAGCATCGCCAGCACCCACCAGTCGAATACCGAACGGAGCGTCTGTTCGGGATACGCCCACATGTTGATCAGGAGTTCCTTGACGACCTCGAGCCGGGAATGCTTTTCCATCATTTCATCGAGGAGGTCGGTGTGGATGTTGTAGATTTCCATGCCGTCAATTTCGGGAATGTGCCACGGACGCCCCGCCTCGCAATGTCCGAGGCACAGCACACCGCCGAGTTGGTGAATCTTTTTGGCCAGTTCCGCCGGATCCTCGCTGTTGGAAAACACGGTGTCGTCCGGAAGCCCCCACGGCATGAACCCGTCCCGCATCTCGAACCCGCGCACGAAGAGGATTCCGTCGTGAATACCCTTCCAGCCGAGCGAATAATCCGCCTTGCCGTCCACGACGTGATCCGTCATGAAAATGAATTGGCATTTTGCCTGGTGCAGCGCCTGGACGATTTCCGGAAACGTGACCTCCGAGTCGTGCGAGACCTCGGAATGGCTGTGCATCACCCCGCGATATTCCTGCCAGCCCGTTTGGAGCGACACGGGGGTTCGTTGCGCCGCGAGTTGCTTCCACGCCTCCGCCTGTTTCGGAAACAAATAAAAGCGATGATAGAGTTGCGGAGCAAAAAAGCCGCCGAAGGCCCCTCCTAGAAACACTACGAATAACACAAACAGACGCGCGCACCACCGCGCGAAGACAAGCAGGCATCCCTTCTTCTTTTTCTGCGTTTCCACGTCAGGACTCGTTTTCGGCGGCACGAGCCATGTAATTTTCCCAGCGGGCATCCACCCATTGCTGAAATTCGGCGAGACGTTCGGGATCGGGCTTGCCGAACCGTTTCTGGGCCGCGAAATAGGTTTCGATCGGCGCGCGCTTGTTTCGCTTGGCGATGGTGCGGCTCTTGCTCGTCAGGCGAAAAACGCCGTTTTCGATTTCATATAGGACCACCGCGCCGGTTTCGACGGCAAGACGTCCCACTTTGATGGTGTCGGTCGTCGGGAATACCCATCCGGGCGGACATGGTGTCGAGATGTGGATGTAGCGCGTGCCGGAAATGGCGCGGGCCTTGCGCACCTTGTCGAACAAGTCCGCGGGATACGACGGGCTGGCCGTGGCAATGTAGGGAATTCCGTGCGCCTCCATGATCCGCACCATGTCCTTCGAGTGCTGCTGCTTGCCGAGGATCGGCGTTGTCGCGGTCTTGACGTGGATCGGCGTGGCGCTCGAACGTTGGGTACCGGTGTTCATATAGGCTTCGTTGTCGTAGCAGATGTAGAGGATGTCGGCGTTGCGCTCGGCGGCGCCGCTCAATGCCTGGATGCCGATATCCAGCGTGCCGCCATCGCCCGCAAAAGCCACAACGGTCGTGCCGGTCTTGCCCAGCGCCTTCAGTCCCGCCGCCACGCCCGAAGCCGATGCCGCGGTGCTCGGAAACGCGACATTGAGCCACGGCATCCGGACCGACGATACGGGATACATCCCGCCCAGCACGGTCAGGCAACTGGCCGGCACCACCAGGATCGCTTGGCCTTCCAGCGCCTTCGAAATGTAACGCAAAGCCACCGCCAAACCGCAACCCGCACAGGTTCGGTTGCCCGAAAGCAGGTATTCTTCGTCCGGCAAATTCAACAAACTCGTTTCCATCGTTCACCTACCCGGTTTCTATATCCGGCAGTTGATCCAGCGCAGTCCTTGACCAACAAGGCCCGTCGTCTGATCGTGCATTGCATCGCGCGCGGCTTCCGCAAGTTCCGGGGCTTTCACGTCGCGTCCGCCCAGTCCGCATATACAACTCTGAACGGCGGGCGTTGACTCGCTGCCATAGAGCGCCGCCTTCAAATCGGCGGCAATCGGCCCTTCGTATCCATAACTGAGGCTTTTGTCGAAAACCACCGCAAGTTTGGCGCAGCGGCATTTTTCGACAACGGCTTGGCGCGGAAACGGCCGGTACACACGAATGCCCAGCACGCCCGCCGCGACGCCTTCCGCGCGCAATGCATCCACCGCGACCGTCGCCTCGCTGGCCAGACTGCCCGCCGCGACCAGCAACACATCGGCGTCTTCGGCGCGGTAGTCCCACGTCATTCCGCCCCAGTTCCGGCCGAACATCCGCTCGTATTCTTCGCCGACCGATACAATGGTTTCGGGCGCCTTTTCGAGCGCTTCCTGCAAGAGGTAACGCAGTTCCAGATAGCCGTGGCAGAGCGTGCCTTCGGCGTTCATGCGCGGATCGGCCAGCGTCACCTGGTTCAGGTTGCGCGGGTCCGCCGGATCGAGGATGGTATGCGGCTTGTACGGCGGCAGGAACCGGTCCACATCGGCCTGATCAGGCACTTCGACCGGCATCACCGTATGCGACAGCAGGTACCCGTCGTAACACACCATGACCGGCACATACACCGATTCCGCGATGCGGTACGCCTGAATTACCGTGTCAATGATTTCTTGGTTGTTGCGCGCGAAAATCTGAATCCAGCCCGCGTCACGTTGCGACATCGAGTCCTGCTGGTCGTTCAACACGTTCCACGGGGCCGCCATGGCGCGGTTCACGCATCCCATGACGATCGGCAGCCGGGCGCCCGCCACCCAGTGGATTTGCTCGCACATGTAGGCGAGGCCGTTGGCGCTCGTCGCCGTGAAGGCCCGCGCGCCCACCGTCGAAGCGCCGATGCACACCGACAGCGCGCTGTGCTCGCTTTCGACGGTCACATACTCTGCGGCCAGTTGGCCCGATTCGACATAATGGGACAAGGCCTCGGTGACCGGCGACTGCGGCGTAATGGGATAGGCCGCCACGACCTGAACCCGGCACAGCCGCGCGCCGATGGCCATGGCCTCGTTGCCGGTGATGACCACCACCCGCGATGTTTCCTTGACTGCCACGCCCGTCTACTCCCGCGTCGTTGGCGCGTCGGAACCGGTTTCGGGAACCATGGAAATGGCCCCCGACACGCACTCCTCGGCGCAAATGCCACATCCTTTGCAATATTCCAGATCGATTTCGATCGGAATCGTCCGTTTGATTACCGCTTCCGGGCAATACATCCAGCAACTGAAACAACCGGGACGATTGTTCTTGGCGGGGATGCACTTGGTGTTGTCCACGACCGGCCGCTGCGTCCGCCAGTCGCCCGTGCGGCCGGCCTCGCCGAAACTCGGCGTCGCCATGGCCGACGTGTGTTCGCACTCACGCGTTCCCATGTTCATCCACCCTTGTTTGCTCATACGTCATGCGCACCGCCTCGAAATTTTTCTTGGCAAGGGTCGGCGCGAATTTGTGCCCGATGGCCTCGCGGATATTGTCCAGGGTCACCAGCCGGGTGGCCCGGGCAAACGCGCCCAGCATCGCCGTGTTGACAATGACCGAACCCGCCACTTCCAAGTCGTTTTCGATGGCGATACGCGTCGCGTCGGCCGTCGCGACCCTGAACCCGTTCAGTCCCCATTCTCCGGGGCTTCTGGTCGTGTTGACAATCAGCCAACCCCGCGGGCGAAGCCCGGCCGTGGCGTTGGCGCATTCCATCAACGAATCATCCAACACGATTACAATATCGGGATTTACAATCTGGGAAAAGAAACGCAACGGCTCCAGCGACAGCCGCGTCGAGGCCGTAACCGGCGCGCCCCTCCGTTCGGCGCCAAAGGTCGGGGCGGAGGTCACGCCGCGAAATCCGCCATAGTAGGCGGCCTGCGCCAGAAGCTGGGCCGACGAAATCGCCCCTTGCCCCCCGCGTCCATGCCAACGAATCTCACACAGCCCTTCACTTAACTTCGCACTGCCTGCCATCGCCTGCTCTTCCATTCCTGCCATGTTCGCAATAAGTCCTTTATTATGCCATACACCCACAGGGGTTTGGCAATTCCCATCGAAGGCCCGAAGGCCCACAATCCGCACGTAAGCGGATCGCGTAAGGCGCAACGATATGTCGAGCCTTCCAGCGGATAGGGAAAACTCGCTTGATTGCGGCCCATGCGTTCGTCTGATAAGATCCCCCCAAGGTGATTGAATGAGTCTTTCGGACCAACAACGGGCGCGGTATGCGCGCAATATTCTGGTTCCCGGTTTTGGGGAAGCCGGCCAGGAGCGATGTTTCCACGCCCGTGTGTTGATAGCCGGACTGGGCGGCCTTGGCAGCCCGGCGGCGTATTATCTGGCGGCGGCGGGCGTGGGCACGCTGGGCCTGCTGGATTTTGATGTGGTGGATGTCAGCAATCTGCAGCGCCAGATCTTGCACACGACCGATCGAATCGGCGCGAGCAAAGTGGACTCCGCCGCGGCGGCTCTTTCGGCGTTGAACCCGGACCTCCGAATCGAACGGATTTATGAACGACTGACGGCGGAAAACGCACAGGACATCCTGCGTCCGTACGACGTGGTCATCGAGGCAAGCGACAATTTCGCCGCGAAATTCATCGTGAACGACGCATGCGTCGCGCTGCGGAAACCTTTCACCACGGCGGGGGTGTCGGAATGGGGCGGGCAAATGATGTTTGTGTGCCCCGGCCTGACGGCCTGCCTCCGGTGCGCAGTGCCCGAGGAGCCGCCCGCGCCCCCGGCGCCGTTTGGCATATTGGGCGCGGTCCCCGGCATTTTCGGCGGCATCGAGGCGCTGGAAGCGCTTCGGTATCTTGCCGGACAATGGGCGCCGCGTTCGGACGGCGCCGCCCTCCTGCACACGCTGGATGGTACGGTCATGCGGTTTCGGACCCTGCCGCTGCCCCCCCGGGACGAGTGTCCATGCAGGGACGCGGCGAACAAGACATGAGAAACCCCGCCGCCCTCTTTTGGTCGGCCATAAAATGGAATCGTGAACATGAATGATCCCCTGATAATCGCGGGGCGCGCGTTTTCCTCGCGATTGATGATCGGCACGGGCAAGTTTGCTTCCGCGGAGGCGCTGGAAGGCGCGCTCGAGGCATCGGGCGCGGAAATAGTGACGGTCGCGTTGCGCCGCGTGGACCTGTCGAATCCCGACGAGGGCAGCATCCTGCCGGTGGTCGCCCGGTCGAAACGCCTGATTCTACCGAACACATCGGGCGCGCGAAACGCCGACGAAGCCGTGCGGCTGGCCCGTCTGGCGCGCGCTTCGGGACTGGAGCCGTGGGTGAAACTGGAGTTGACGCCGGAGCCTCGTTACCTGTTGCCCGACCCGATCGAAACCCTTCGCGCGGCGGAGATCTTGGTGCGGGAGGGATTCGTGGTGCTGCCCTATATCCAAGCGGACCCGATTCTGGCCAAGCGGCTTGAGGAAATCGGCGCCGCGACGGTGATGCCGCTGGGCGCCCCCATCGGCAGCAACCGGGGACTTCGCACACGGGATCTGATTCGCATCATTATCGAGCAGGCCGGCGTGCCGGTCGTGGTGGACGCCGGTCTGGGCGCTCCTTCGCACGCGGCGGAAGCGATGGAAATGGGCGCGGATGCGGTGCTGGTCAATACGGCGTTGTCCGACGCCGCCGACCCGGCCGCCATGGCGAAAGCATTTGCCATGGCCACCGAAGCCGGGCGGCTGGCGTATCGCTCCGGACTGGGACCCGTCCGCGATGCCGCCGCCGCGTCGTCGCCATTGACGGGATTTTTACGAAAAACGTAACGCGGTCCGAAAAAACCGTGGAAAACCGGAAATTTTCCCTTCACGGCGGATGTCCACGGAGTCCGATTCATCCACCGTTTGAACGAATGAGCCGCTTTCAACCGGCGATTCCGGGTTCAATTGCGATTCCGCACGCCGGCATGGAACTTTACCGTATGGTTGCCGCATAGTACACTGAAAAAGAGCATGTGGAGATAACAATGGATTTGGCCGACGAACTGGCTTTGTGGCCGGCGGAGCGCGTGGCCGGCCTGATGGCCGACATGCAGCCGCACCATGTCGAGGCGGCGATCCATCGGGAGAATCGCAGTTTGCGAGATCTGGCCGCCCTGCTTTCCCCGTGCGCGCAGGCCTTTCTCGAACCCATGGCGCAGGAGGCGCAACGCATTACGCGCCGGCAGTTTGGCCGCGTCATTACGCTCTACGCGCCCCTTTACCTGTCGAACGCATGTGCCGCGGATTGCCTGTATTGCGGTTTTGCGGCGCAATCAGGCATGCGCCAACGCCGGATTACACTCGATGCCGGCGCCATCCGCGCCGAATGCCAAGCGCTGGCCGAACACGGTTTTCGCAGCGTGTTGCTGCTGACCGGCGAGGCCCCGCATGTTACGCCGTTGTCCTATATCGGGGAAGCCGTGGCCATCGCCCGCGACTTTTTCCCGTCCGTTTCAATCGAGATGTTTGCGATGGATCGCGACGCCTACGGCGCGCTTTGCGAACGTGGCCTCGAAGGCGTCACGCTCTATATGGAAACATACCACCGTCCCACCTACGCGCACGTCCATCCCGCAGGGGAAAAAAGCGACTATATGTACCGATTGGGCGCGCTTGAACGTGCGGGGCAGGCCGGGGTCCGCCGCTTGAACCTTGGCGTCCTTCTGGGATTGTTCGATTGCCGGATCGAGGCGTTTTGGATGGCCATTCACGCGCGCCATCTGCAAAAGGCGTGCTGGCGCAGCGCCGTGGCCCTCTCGTTTCCCCGGTTGCGAAGCACCCCGCCCCGGTTCGACATTCCCGCGCCGGTCGGCGACGCCGATTTGGTCCAACTGATCCTGGCGTTGCGGCTGTGCCTGCCCGAGTGCGGGTTCACCCTTTCGACCCGCGAATCACCGGAGTTCCGCGACGCCCTTGCGCCCTTGGGCGTTACCATGATGAGCGCCGGATCGTCTACCCGTCCGGGCGGATACGCCACCTGCGGCAACGAAACACTCGAACAATTTGCCGTTCAGGACTCCCGCACGCCTGAAGAAGTCGTAGCGGCGATTCGCGCCGCCGGATACGATCCGGTTTGGAAAGATTTCGACAGAGCTTTCTTCGCCGCCTGATGTCCAGCGCCGTCTTTTCGGATTGGGGTACGGCGAAAGAAATAACTGGACAATAAAGGGATATTATGCGAAAATCATGCAGGAGGAACTGATCGGCCATGATCGAAGAAAGGCCTCGACAACAGGCGCCTATCGAGCGCATTGACGCGGACGCGGTATGCGAGCAGTGCGGGATGGTCAATCCGGAAGACACGTTGCTGTGCAAGACATGCGGCAACAACTTGCGCGATCAACGTCTGCGGCGCGTGCGCGTGGAAACCCTGAGCGACGAAGGACCGGGCGAAGGCATACGCCTGTCTTTTTTAACAAAAGTATTGAGCGTGGCGGGCGCCTTGCTCATTATTTTCGTTGCGATCAATTTTGGGCGCATTGAGCAGGCCATGACGCGCGCCAGCCTCGGCGACACCGGCGATCCGAACCAATTTTGGCAGGGGGCTTCCGCCGCACCGTTCATGCAGCTTGCCCGCGAACTCGAATCCCATCCCGTCACGCCGCAGGAAGCCGAGTCCGCGATTGGCCGTCAAACAATGGATGACACCGTGGAGGGACGCTATGTCTTGGTGGATCGAGACAGCGATAATCAGGTCGGCCAGGCCATTGTCCGTTTCGAGAATGATACATACTATTTCGTGGCGCAGCTCACCAAGGGCGCTGCCGAGGTGCGGGGGTATGGATATATCGAGGGAAGCGCTCGGATTGCCTCGCGCGAAAAGAGCGCGGTGCAGATGGGCGGCCAGCGCTATTTGGCGTCGGGCTTCGCGCAACGCATTCCGGACGGCGCGTTCGAATGTTTCGGTCTCAGCCGGGCCGGCAACGACAGTTACGCCGTGCTGGCATACCGAATCAAGGAAGGGGTCCGGGACGAACAACCCCTCGCGCTCGATCAGAATCCGTAACCCCTACCGGTTTCGGGGCGAATAATCGGGACACCGCACGGCGTTGGGCCGTTCCGGATGGCTGCAAGCGGAAGGATGATCGTACCGGCAATGGTCGCAGAGGAATTCTTCCGGACAACGCATTCGAAGCCACCACGAACGAAGACGATCGAATAGGCTCATTTTTGGCTCCCGAATTGATTCCGATATTCGAGGGGCGTCATTCCTTCGAATTTCCGGAACAATTTGCCGAAATTGCTCACGTCGCGAATACCCACGCGCCGGGCCACGTCGCCGGCGGACAATTGGGTGCGGCGCAACAGTTCCTTGGCCTTGTCCACCCGCAAACGTCCGAGATATTCGCTGAACGACATGCCGAAATGGCGCTGCAGCCGGTGGGTGATCGCGGTCGGATGGACGCCGAGAACCGCGGCCACTTCATCCAGTGTAATCCCTTCCTCGAGACGGCCGATCACCAGACGGTTCAGTTCGGCATACTCCGGCGCTTGCGGCAAGGCGCGGGCCGTCTCGCGCTTGAGCGCGCCCAACAACTCCATCACGGCTTCCGCGAGACGCAGATCGGTACCGGCGGCTTTTACGGTCTCGATAAACGCCGGGAAACGATCCCAGCACGCATCGCACGCGAGTCCCGCCTGTTCGGATGCTTCCAGCGCCGCGGCGGCCAAGGCGATGGCGCGCGCGCGTTGCGCAGGCGCGCGCTTGCGGGCCGGAGCCCGGCTTTCCGCCAGCGCCGCCATGGCCAATTCGCGCGCCTTGCCGGGCATGCCGCCGGCCAAGGCCGCGGCGATGGGGCCGGCCTGGTAGGGATCGGCCCTGGCTTGACGGACCGGCTTGCGCGCCCGCTCCATGACGGCGCCATTGTCTTCCCGCGAAGTATCCTCGGGCGTGCCGGCCGGCTGCAACGTCGTGCGCAAGGCCATCAACCCTTCCCGCATCCACGCAAGAATGGCCGGGAAAACCGTCGCCGAGGTTGCGGGAATATCCCGCAACGAAAAAGGCAACTGGACCCGATCATGGGTTTCGACGGCGCGCAGACCGCGCCGAGCGTCCGGTTCGAGGGCCTCGAGGCCTTCAGAGGGACAGTACGGGCCTATCGTGACGGCCATGCCGAATTCGGGTTCGAGCAGCGGCGCAGAAAGGCACGCAAACCCCATGTGGCAAATGAATGGCGTGACGGCGCCGCGCCGCAAGGCGTTCGTTTCCGCTTTCAGCCGATTCCGTTTGCACTGGGCATGGCCGCGTTCGAGGGCGTTTACATAACGGCACGCGACGCGTGCGCCATGGGAAAAAATGCACGCGGGATCTTCCTTTTCACCATGATCGTGCACGCTCATCGCGGTGCCCGCGGCGCGCGATGCGCGTTCGAGCAAGGCCCGGACTTCGCCGGAGGCCACAAACGCCGCGGCGTTCATGCGTGAATCTCGAACAGCGGCGTCGGCGTGTCCTGCCGCGCCACCGCCAGCCGGGCGCCATGCCGTTCGAGCACTTTCGCCGCCATGCCCAGCGCCAGTTCAGGCGTGTTGTTTTCCTTGCTCACATGCGCGAGCAGGACAATTTGCAATCCCTCGTGCAGCAAATTCGACAACAGGCTGTTCATCTCCGCGTTCGAGAGATGGCCCTGGCGTCCGCGTATGCGTTGTTTCAGGGCGGGCGGATACGGCCCCCGCAAAAGCATTTCCGGACAGTGGTTCGATTCCAGAATCAGGCCGTGCGAACCGTGCAGTCGTGCGCGCACCAATTGCGAGACATGGCCGAGATCGCTTGCCATGCCGAGTTTTGCGCCCGCATGTTCGATCGTGTAACTAACCGGGTCTACGGCGTCGTGTGAGATGCTGAAACTTTCAATCTCCATCCCGTTGATCCGGAAGCGATCGCCCGCATCGAATGTCTCGATGGACGCCAACCCGCCGAGTTCCGGCGGCAGGCCCGCCCGCGTGCCGGCCGTCATGAAAACGGGCACGCCCAATTGGCGCGTCAGCACGCCGAGGCCCTTGATATGATCATTGTGCTCGTGCGTGATAAACACGGCCCGCAAGCCGTCCAGCGACTCGCCCACCGCCTGCGCGCGCAGGTTCAACTGTTTGAACGTCAGGCCGCAATCAATCAGCACTTTGGCCCGATCCGTCGCAACCAGCAAGGCATTGCCGCCGCTGCCGCTGCCCAGCAATGAAAAACGAAGCACGAAACACGACTCCCTGCCACAAATGTCATTCGGCGGATCTTACCATATCCGGACGCATTTCTCCCTGCCGGGCGGTCATCGAACATCCGGCCGGCGGGACAGCCATGACCGGCCCATCAACCCGTGGCGTCAAGACCGTATATGCGCCGGCCAATCCGCGCGATTCGGGCGAGAAGACGACCCTTGCCCGAGCAGTCGAACCGGCCATCCGTTTCGACGATCCATCCGTATTCGACCATGATGCCCAACCTGCGATGGATCATTTCTTCCTTCGGGTAGGCGTTTTCCAACTCGGCCAACGTCAGGCAATGTTTCGGGGAACGGGCAAGGGCGCCCAGCGTTCTCACCGAAACCGATCGATCCACGCCGAAGTAGAAGTGAAAATACAACACCGCGAGAAACAGGAAGACGGGTGCGGATACGGGTGCATGCGAACCCCATGAAACGTCGTGCAGACCTGCCCCGAATGCGGCCACGCCATATCCGGCGCACGCGGCCATCGCAAGCGTCGCGACATTCTTGCCCGAAGGCGGCAACAAGCGCCACACGATCAAATGGACCAGCAGGAAAACCGCCCATCCGGCGATTCCGATGGCGACAGTGATCGCCGTCATGACTCAGCCCCCCGGTCCCATGTTCAACAGCCGCTTGGTCCACAGACCCATCAGCCCCGCGCACAGGCCCAAGGGACGCAGCGCGATGGTGGAGCCTTCCCCGCGCCGGATCATGCCCACGGATTCCAGTCCGGCCAAGCGCTTTTCGAACATCCAGTCCAGTCCGCGTCCTTCACTGTATCCCGCCATAATCTGTTCCACAGTCAGTGGGCCGCGCTCGTGAATGTCCACCAGAATCCGAAGCGAGAAGCCGCGAATGGTGAGCGAAAAGACCTGGGCATACGACAGACAAAGAAACCCTATCAGGGAAACCCCTGCAATCGTCTGGGCCGCGTTGGGCATGCCGCCGCTCCGCCATGCCACCGCCAATAACCACACAAACGCATGGAGGAGCGCAGCCGGCAACAGATGAATGTACATCGGACTGCCGCCGTATCGGCGAAACAGAACAATATGGCTTGCTGCCTGGACGGGGAACAACGCGGCGGCCGCGGCAACGCTTTCAACCGTGTTGATCAAGGGCATGTCTCCAAGGCATTCAAACAAAGCAGGCCGATGGTACAGTAGAAAAAAAATGAATGCAAAATGCCCGTTTGCGGCCCCGTGCCCCGGTTATTTCGACAACGTATCGAAGCACCACTCTGTTCGCGCTTCCGCGCGCTCGAAGATCGCGGATTCAGGATGTCAGAAAGAATTTCGCGGGGTTTTCCGGGTGCGGGCGGGTTTTTCCCCCGCGGCTTTCACGGACAGATCCAACACGACGTTGTTGTCAATGATCGCGCGGCCTTTGGCCTTGTTGGCGATGCGCTTTTCGCCCACGAGGAGATTGTCGGTGACAACGGCGCGCTTGACGCCGGGTCCGATGCTGATTTGCGGCTTGTTCTCCTTGAATTCGCAGCCCCGGACGAGGATCGATCCCCCTGTGGCTTCGATGGAATAAAAAGGCTTGTTGTGACAGGCCCAATTCACGAAGGTGCAGTCGCTGAATCCGATGGTCCCGTTGCCGCCGATGACGGCATTGCGGTTGGCGGGACCCCAAAATGCGCAGTTGACGAACCGGACGGTTCCGGTGTTCGTGTCCGCGACGCGCACCATCGTCGGGTCGGGGCCGTCAATCGAGACGAATTCGCCGTTGGTGATTAGAATGCCCATGGGCGCGCTTTGTTCGATCACGACGGAAGTGCGGCAGTCGTCCGCGCCGATGCCGAGGAAATTGCCGTTGGTTGCGCCGGCCTTGGTGTCTATGAATTTGTAGCCCACGTTGTAGCCGAAGCAGAAGGTATTGAGCACATAATGCCAATCGGTTTTGCCGAAGATGAATGCGATGCCGTTGGATTTCTGCCATTCGAACAGGTCCTTCTGCATGGACCACCACGGGTTCCAGTGTACGTTTTCGAGGCGGCCGATGTCGTAGATGAGGTCAATGAACACGCCGACATGAAGGGGCTGGCCGTGTATGTTGCGGATCAGCGCGCGCTGGTTCCGGCTCGCGTCGATCGCGTTGAAGGGGTTCAGCAGTTCGCAGTCCATGATCGCGGGATTGTTTCCCCGCAGGGCCACGGCGTAGGGATAGGCGGTCGGCGGCGCCGCGTCGGGTTTCTGATCCGGGTAGAAGATGCACACGCCCTGCAGCACACTGTTCGACTGGAGGAGGATGAACGGCGGCCCGTCGGGCACGCCCGCGTTGGCGTACGGCATGAGAACCGTCCCATAGACCGGCTTCTCCGGACTGTTGTCGCGGATGCCGGCATGGGCGGGCGCGTAGGAATAGACCCCGCGCAACGCCACTTCCTTCGGGACCGTCAGCGAGCCGTCGAAACGGAAACGTCCGGTCGGAACCGTGACCACGCCGCCGTTGGCCGCGCCCGCGGCGTCCAATGCCTTCTGGAATGCGGCCGTGTTGTCCGAAGTCCCATCCGGCATCGCCCCAAAATCCATTACGTTCCACGTGGAATTGCCGTTCCTGTCCGTGCCTCCCGCGAGCAGGCTTGCGCCCGCGACCATGGCCGCCCACCAGATCATTTGCCGTCCTTTCGTTGTTCCGTTGTTGTGCGTTGCGTTTCACGCTGCCGGTTGCCGATGGCCATGAGTATCACAACGATCGCCAGTATCGCAAGGCCCTGCACGATGCCGAGGGCGCTGTCGAGCAGGTTGCTGCTGTTTCGGACGAGTACGCCGGAGGCGGCGAGCGCCACGGCAATCAGGTAGATGACGAGGACGGTCTGGCGTTGCGTGAAACCCATCCAGGTAAGGCGGTGCGAGAGGTGATCGGGCGCGCAATGGTTGATCACGGCCACGACGGTTCGCGTCTCGCCTTTCAGAATGCGGGCCACGATGATGTAGGCGAAATCGAACAGCGGCACGCCGAGAATCAGGATCGGCACGAGGCACGACACGATCCGGTTTTCGGTCCATTCGCCCATGACGCCCAGCGCGGCCAGCATGAATCCGAGAAAGAAACTGCCGGAATCGCCCATGAATATCCGGGCCGGCTTGAAGTTGAACAGCAGAAAACCGAGGTTGGCGCCAATCAACCCCGCCGCCAGCATGCCGAACCATGCCAGGCTGGTTTCGGTGCGCGTGACGAGCCATGCCTGCACGGCGATAAAGAGATAGGCGGCGGAGACGATGATCGCGATGCCGCCCGCGAGTCCGTCCATATTGTCGGTCCCGTTGAACGCGCTGGTCACGCCGACAATCCACACGAGCGTGAAGAGCAGATCCAGCGCGCGCGAATGGAACAGATTCAGGCGGACCCCGTAGCGATGCAGGATGAGCGTGACGGCCGCCAGCATCAGCAGTTTCCAGAATCCGGGGATTTTCCCGCCGGTGAGATCGTCCAAACCACCCAAAACCAGACAAAGAAACGCGCCGATCATCACGCCGTTGAAGGGATGGCTACGGTATCCCGGCCACATCACCGCCACCGCGAACGCAAAGAAAATGACGATCCCGCCGCCGCGTGGAACGGGCCGCTCGTGAATCTTGTTGGCGGCGACCGCGTCCATGATGTTGAAACGCCGGAGGAGAAAAATGGCGATTGGCATGCACGCCGCGCTCAAGACGAACGCCGTGGCAAATACTTGAAGATAGGTCGAAGGCCAGTAAGTCAGCCAGTGCATTGGACGATCCGTTCAGAAAAAACGACGCACCGATTCTATCACATGCCCGATTTCGGCATCGATCAGCGCGGGATAGAGTGGCAGCGACAGGATTTCCTCATGGGCGCGTTCCGCGTTCGGGTACACGCCGCCAAGATAATGATGGGCGGGGCGATACACGGGGCGCTTGGCTTCGATGCCGCATTTTTTCAAGTGCGCTTCGAGCGCGGCGCGCCGCGGTGTCGCGACCACATAGCGGAAACAGGCGTGATCCGACAGGTCCGGCAGGCGCAAGGGCAGATCGGCGAAGGCCTCGTTGTACGCCGCCGCGATCCGCCGGCGCCGTTCGAGAAACGCCGGAAGGCGACGCAGTTGGACCCGCCCGATGGCCGCCTGCAGGTCGGTCATTTTGTAGGGATACCGTGCAACGAAATCATCGCGGTTGTCGTAACTGCGCCGGTCGCGGACATGGGCCGCGATTCCCTCGTCATCGGTAAGAACCATGCCGCCCTCGCCGGTGGTCATGAGTTTCGTGGCATAGAAGGACGTCACGGCAATCCGTGCCGCGCGTCCGGTTGTGCCGTCAAACCGTTGCGCAATATCTTCAACGACGGCTTCGTGCCGGGGTATCCGCGCGCGCGCGCCGAACAGGTGCGCGACGATTGCCGCGGCGCATCGGGCGGGCACGGCGGACGGATCAATTCCCAGATGGTCGTCCACATCGCAGAGGATCGCGGCCGCGCCCTGAAGCCGCACGGCCGTCAACAACGCCGCGCAGACATACGAAGGCATCGCCACCGAATCGCCCGTGCCCACCCCCAGTGCGCCGAGGGCCAGATGCAACGCCGCCGTGCCGCTGCTGACGGCAATCCCGTAACGCCGTCCGCAGAACGCGGCGCATTCGCGTTCGAACGCGGCCGTTTCCTCCCCCTCCGCGATGTGACCCGACGCCAACACACGCGCGGCGGCCTCTTGTTCTTCAATGCCCAGAAAGGGTTTGCTGTGCGGAATCATGCGCGGCCTCCCAGGAGAATGTCGAGCGACTGCGGACCACAGTTGAAAAGCAGATCGATGATGGACAGGTCCGGTTCAAAGGGGCCGTATCGTTGCGGATACACGGGCGCGGTCCATTGCTGCCATTCGAGGACGATGCCCGCGTTTGCAAACAACGAGGCGTCCAAATAGGCGCCGACCGCATACGCGCCGCTGAAATAACGGTCGCCGCCGGCGGCGCGGACAAGTTGGACGAGGCGCTCCGTGGCCGTTCCCGGCACATGGAGTTCCGACGCGCGGAGTATCCGCGTGCGGATGCCCAGCGCCGCAAGGAAATAGCCGAGCATGTAAAAATTGAGATCGTTCAGGCGGGTCCAGTCCCTTTGGTACACATCGTGCAGAAATGCGGCGTGTTCCGCGAAGAAAGGGGCGCCGCGGTACGCCTGTTCGATGGATCGCAGGTGTTTGCGCGCCCACGGTATCTCATTGTCAATGCGGACGTCGTCGAGGGATTGACCGAAGCGATCAAACACGGGAACCGTCAACAGCAACGGACCGTGGGCGGTCTTGATGCGGTTCCGGTTTTGCCAGCCGTTCTTGTTGTACTGAATCGTGTCCAAAACAATGAACACGTCGCTGCGCGCGATCTTGTCGAAGTAGCGCAGCCACGGCAGATAATGCGGTTGATGGATGCTAACGCGCATGATCGAAAGACTGAAGGCTGAGGGCAAAAGGATGGCGATCGCGACGGTAACGCGAAACCGGGATCCGAAAGATACTGTCCATTGCGTCCATCATGTTCCTATCACCCATGCATTGATGGTGTGCACGGTCACACTTTCCATCCGTCGCGGTACGAACCGTTGATCCACGGATCCGCTTCCGGCAGGTTCTTGGCCTTCATGTGCGCGGCATCCCATTCGATGGGTTGTTGGGCGCGTAGGGCGAGATTGCCGAGGAGAACGAGTTCGGTCAGGCCGCTGGCATAATCGAAGTTCGACACGGCGGGCTTGCCCGACTTGATCGAATCAATCCAGTTCTGGTGGTGTCCGGCGGGCCGATCGAAATCCTGTTTGGACGGTTTGTAATCCTTCATGGCTGATTCCGGGATAAGGCGTCCGCCATTGCCGTACGTGCCGGTCATGATTTTGCCTTTTGTTCCGACGAACAGCGATCCCCCGTCGTCGTCGCCCATGCGCCGTCCCTCCTCGAGTTCGGGGGGGCGCGGCGGCATCTTGCCGCCGTCGTGCCACGTGAGGGTCAAGGGCGGCATCTTGCCGCGTTTGGGAAATTCGTAGCGGATGACGGACCACGCGGGCGCGGATTCATTGTTCACGCCGGAACTCTCGGCGGTGATGCGCGCGGGCGCGCCGAGGTCGAGTATCCAATGGGCCGCGTCCATGATGTGGCAGCCCATGTCGCCGAGCGCGCCCGTGCCGAAATCCCACCATCCGCGCCAGTTTCGCGGGGCGTATGCGCGGTGATACGGGCGGAAGGGGGCCGGTCCGAGCCACAAGTCCCAATCCAATGAGGGCGGAACCGGCATGGTTTCGGCGGGACGTTCCATGCCTTGCGGCCAGATGGGGCGGTTTGTCCAACATAGGACTTCGGTCACGTCCCCGATGGCGCCGTCTTCAATCCACGCCTTGGTCATGCGGCAGCCAAGGAACGAATGCCCCTGGTTGCCCATTTGCGTGACGACCTTGTGCCTGCGCCCGGCCTCCGCGAGTTTTCGCGTTTCGTAAATGCTATGCGCCATCGGTTTCTCGACATAGACCGCCTTGCCGAGTTCCATGGCCGCCAAGGCCGCGACGGCATGGGTGTGATCCGGCGTTCCCACAATCACGCCGTCAATGTTCCCGGCTTCCTTGTCGAGCATGACGCGGAAGTCCTTGTACCGGCGCGCGTCGGGAAACTTGTTGAAGGATTCCGCGCCGCGCTCGTCGTCCACGTCGCACAACGCGACGATGTCCGCCCATCGCGACACGGCGGCGATGTCGTGCCCGGCTTGTCCGCCCGCGCCCACCGACGCGATATGGGGCCTGTCGGATGGAGGCGTCTTGCCGGACTTGGCAATCACATGCCTCGGCACAATGGTGAAGACGGCGGCGGCGCCGGCCGTCCGTTTCAGAAATGAACGGCGCGAAACGGATTTCGTGTCCATGAGGCGTCCTTTCGGCGGTTTGGCTTCTCGTTTCCCATGACAATACCATGCGGAACGCCGTTTTCGCTATCAGCCCCCGCGCGGCATGTTGAAAAGGGATTGCCGCCTATATGATGATGGGGCGCGTACAAGAAGGGAAATGCCGATGCGCAAACCAGACGGAACCAACGCCGTGGCCGCGGCCGATTTTGTGCAGTCCTTCTGCTTCCGTGGAAAGCGTCCGCAATCATGATTGTTCTGCCCAACACCCAATCGATTGCCTTGGCCAATCTCGTTGAAAACGCGCGCGATTCGCTTCTCGCGGCGATGGAACGGTATTTCACGTTTCTCCGTCCCGAAGTAGCGCGCGCACTGGCGGTGGAATGGTGGGATTTGCAGGTGCAATACCTTCGCAAGGGCACGGTTCCTCCGCTGGAATGGACCGCGGCCTATGTCGAAAGCGTGCGCAGCGCGGGCGCGGGCATCGAGGAAATACTGACGGCGCTGCAAGCCGTTCGCGGCATGTTCATACAGTATTGCGAAGCGCATGCAAAGGACGTAACCCCGGCGCAAATTCTCGAGATCGCGCTGTCTGTCGAGGATCCGTTCCTGCGACAGATCGGCCTTGTGTACAAGGAAAAAGAGCGCCAGCAGGAAGCGGCGGGCCGCCGCCGCCAGAAAGCGATGGCGGAATGGATGGATCGCGCCTTTGTCATGCTCGACAACGAGGGGACCATCGCGCTCGCGAATTCTTTTTTTTGCGGCATGATGGGCGTGTCGGAGGATCGCGCAATTGGCCAGCCTTTCGCGTCCTATTGCGACGCCGATACGGCAGCCCGCTTCCGCCAGATTCTGCGGCAAAAGCGAGCGGTCAGCATCGGATCGTTCGAGGGAACGCTGATCTCCGCCAAAGGCGGCCACATGGCGTCGCGCTTCTGGACGATGGCCTTGTTCGATCCAGACGGATTGCGCGAGGGGCTGGCAGTGGCGGTGACGGACACCGAAGGCGCCGCCGGCAGCGTGGCCGTCAAGGCGCGGATGTTCGAGAATCTCGCCAACATGATGGGGATCGGCTGTTACATCATAGACGACACATACCGCGTGGTTTCGGCAAATGCCCATGCGCGTGAATATGTCCAGGCCGGCATGGAGGACGACGTGGCCGAGTGCTGCCGAAAACACCTGGATGAGGCCGGCCGGTGCGGAGACTGCCTGCGATCGCGCGTGTTCGATAGCGGGGAGCCATACCGCGCGGTCGTGCAATGCGCCCTGTTGTCCGGCGAAACGCGCTGGACCGAGATTACCGCCATCCCGCTGCGGGGCGAACATGGTACGGTCACGCATGCCGCCAAAATCGTGCGCGACGTGACCGAACAAAAGATGCTGGAAGACCAGATTATCCGGCAGCAGCGGACGTCGCTGGCCTCGCAATTGGCAATCGCCGTGGCGCATCAATTGCGCAACCCGCTGGGCGTGATCATCGGGTTTGCCGAAATGCTGGCGAATGGGATGCCGGCGGGGCAGGCGCCCGCCGCCATGGATCGCATCCTGCGCAATGGCATCCGCTGCAAGGAAATCGTGCAGGATCTCCTCGAATTCGGGCGGGGCAATCCGCGCGAATATGTGCCCGCCGACCTCGGCGTGGTCATCCGCGATCGCGTTCAGCCGGCCTACACGGGAGTCGCAGCCCGGCGCATCGAGTGGTCGCTCGGCGAATCGCTCCCGCCCATCGAGTGCGCGGCGGATCAGATGGCGCAGATCGTCATGAATCTCGTGGACAATGCCTTGGCGGCTTCGGCTTCCCGCGTGACCGTGACGGCGGGCGTGGAATCCGACCAGGTCGTGGTGCGTGTCGCCGACGACGGACCCGGGATTCCGGAAGAGGATCGGGAACGTATCTTCGAGCCGTTCTTCACCACGCGCAAGGATTCGGGCGGCGTTGGACTGGGGCTGTGCCTGAGCCGCACCGTCGTACAGGAGCATCACGGTTCCTTGACGCTGGAAGAGACGACGGGGCCCGGCGCCTGCTTTGCGATTCGGCTGCCGATCGCAAAAAAGACCGTGGAAGAACCGCCCGAGGAACCGCCGCCGCCCGCGCGAACCGGCCGCCGTATTCTGATCGTCGAGGACGAGACGGATCTGCAGTTTCTTTTGGGCATGGCGCTGCAATCGGAAGGACACGAGGTGGATTCCGCCACTACGGGCGCACAGGCCATGGAATATTTCCTTGGCGGCCATTACGACGCGGTCGTGATAGACATGCTCCTCGCCGACGAACTGGGCGGACACGACCTCTACCAGTATCTCCTCCAGGCCAATCCCGAACTGGCGAAACATTCCCTTTTCGTGACAGGCGACATGATGAAGTACGAGACGCGTCATTTTCTCAGCGAGGCAAAGCGTCCCTATCTTGAAAAGCCCTTCCTGATTTCCGATTTCATGGCCAAAGTGGAAGCGTTGTTCGAACAACGCCCGGCCCCATGAGAATCGTCCACGTTTACAAGGATTTCGATCCGCCGGTTCATGGGGGCATGGAGCGCCACATTGCGCTGATGTGCCGGTTTCAGCGGCAATGGGCGGATGTCGAGGCGCTGGTATGTTCGCGGACCTTGCGCACCCGGATGGTCGAGCGCGATGGCACGCGCGTGACCGAAGTGGGCGAATGGGGACGCTTCCAGAGCGCGCCGGCGTCGCCCCTGTTTCCGTGGCGCATGCGCCGTGCGCGCGCCGATGTCCTTGTCGTGCATGTGCCGAATCCGACCGCCGAAATCGGCTGGCTGATCGCCAGGCCGCCGGGCCGTCTCGTCGTGCGTTATCACAGCGACGTCGTGCGCCAGGCCGCCGCGATGAAAGTGTACGGCCCGATCCAGGCGGCGTTTCTGCGCAGGGCCGAGATGATTATTCCCACCTCGCGTCCGTATGTGGAGACATCTCCCATGTTGCAGGCCGTGATGCGCCCGCTTTCGGAAGAACAACGCAAATGTGTGATACGCGTGGTTCCACTGGGCATATTGACCGAGGAGTTCGAGCACGCGGACATGGCGCACGTAGCCGAGTTGCGGAAACGCTATGGCGGTGGCTACATACTGTTTGCCGGACGCCACCGGTATTACAAGGGCCTGGAATATCTCGTGCGGGCTGCGCGGGCGATTCCCGCGCCGGTGGTCATTGCGGGCGACGGACCGGAGCGTCCCGCTCTGGAGGCGCTTGCGCGCACCGTCGGCGGCAACATCCATTTTCCGGGATCCCTGAGCCAAGCCGATCTCGTGGATCATCTGCACGGATGCGACGTGTTCGCGTTTCCATCCGTGGAACGCAGCGAGGCGTTCGGCATGTCCATTCTCGAGGCGCACGCCTGCGGAAAGCCGGTCGTGGCGACCCGGCTCGGCACCGGGGTCGAATTCGCGAATCTGGACGGCGAGACGGGCCTGAACGTGCCGCCGCGCGACCCGGAAGCGCTGGCCGCCGCCATCAACCGCTTGCTCGGCGATGCCCACATACGCGACACTATGGGCAACCGCGCGCGGGAACGGGTGAAACGGGAATTCCATGCCGAGCGCGCCGCGCGCGATGAGTTTGCTTTGTTTGAAGAAGTATTGCAGGTAAAGAACTAGGGCCTGAGAATGAAGACGGACCCGATCTGGAACGAAATCCACCAAATGAAAAAACTGATTGCCCGAGAAGTAGGCAAGGACGCAGGCAAGCTGTGCGCGCTCTTGCGTGAATCGGCCAAACAACATCCCGAACGCATGGTGAATCCGTTGTTGCAGGAAGCCAAGTGAAACGTTCGCCGCGCCAAGCGTGGAAATGGTTGAAATAAAGGCCGTTTAAATTTCCGGATTCGCGCATCGGAAGATTGGATCTTTCGCCCGCTGAGTGTTGAGTATGTCTGAAAACTGGTATCTGATATTCGCGTTTTTGCTGGCGATGACGTTTGCGACGTCGCTGCTGCTGACGGAGCTGGTGCGGCGGCTTGCGTTGAAATGGCGGTTCATGGACCATCCCGGCGAGCGCAAGATGCACGAATCGCCGATCCCGTTGATGGGCGGGGTGGCCATCTTCACGACATTCTACGCATGGCTTCTCGTCAGTTTTCTGGCGCCCCGGCTGTTTCTTGAATTCGGTTCGGAATGGTGGGCGGAGCGCTTTCTGGCCGGGCTGGGCGAAAACGCGGGCGCGAAACTGACCGGCATTTTGGCGGGCGGGGCGCTGATTTTCTTGTTGGGGGTGGTGGACGATCTGAAGGTGCTGACGCCGGAAGTGAAACTGGCGGGCCAGATTGCCGCCGCGCTCGTGCTGGTTCTTTCGGGCATGCGGATCGAGTTGTTCGTGTTGTCGAGTCCCTGGATCGGCGGCGCCGTCACGGTACTGTGGATTGTGGGGCTTACCAACTCGCTGAATTTTCTCGACAACATGGACGGACTGGCCGGGGGCATATCGGTCATCGCGGCCTGTTCTTTCTTTCTTGCCGTTCAGGCGCACGAGCAGTACTTGGTGCGGCTGGTCCTGATTATTTTCATGGGCGCGGTGGCGGGATTTCTCTATCACAACCTGAATCCGGCGCGGATTTTCATGGGCGACGCCGGCGCGATGTTTTGCGGCTACATCCTCGCGACAGTGGCCATCATGGGCACGTTTCACACGGAGCAGACGCCATCGCGCGTGGCCGTGGCCGCCCCGTTGCTGGCGCTGAGCGTGCCGATATTCGACACGATGAGCGTCGTGTATATCCGGTGGCGCAAGGGCGAATCCATCATGAAAGGCGACAAGCGCCATTTTTCGCACCGGCTGGTGCGGCTGGGCATGTCGCAGCGGCAGGCGGTCGAGTTCATCTATCTGGTCGCCGGCGTGACGGGACTTGGCGCGGCATTGCTTCCGAAAGTCGGGCTGGGCGGAACGATCATCGTGCTTGCGCAGACCGTCGGCGCGTTTCTGCTCATTGTGCTGTTGATGAATGCAGGACGCAAAAACGGGTAAACTACACGCGTTTTCGGCGGCAAAACCGGCAGGCAAAGGCGTTGGCATGGCAAAAAACGACAAGATCCGTCCCGTGGCATCCCGCATTTCCGAACCCGCGGGACAATCCGCGGATCTCCCCTGGTGGCGCGCGGCGATGCGCGAACCCATCGCGTTGGGGCTCGGCGCGCTGATCGTCGTGCGGCCTTGGCTGGACGGCATTACATACCCCACGGACAATTTTTATTTCGTGTGGGGTATTTTGCTGTTGTTCACGCTGTGGGCCTCGCAAGTTCTGCTGCGCGGGACGCCCATCCGTTTCGGCATCCCCATTTTGCTGTTGTCGGGATTCTGGCTTGTCGCGGCCGCGACCGCCTGGACCACGATCCAGTTCGACGCCACGTACCGCGCCCTGATTGTGTGGGGCGGCCATCTGTGCCTTTTCATGCTGGCATGCAACGCGCTGCGGACGCGCATCGCCGTAGGCATTGTCCTGACGGCGTTCGTGGCGAGTTCCATCGCCGAAACCGTCTGGAGCCTCGTCCATTTCCATTATGTGCTGCCCTACGTCCGTGAATCCGTCATGCGGACGCCCGCGCTCCTGAAACAGTATTTCGGCACGACGAATCTCAGCCCCGAATTGGTTCACCGCCTTGAAGTCAATCGCGCGTTCGGTTCGCTGTTGTTTCCAAACGCCCTCGCGGCCCTGCTCGTCATCGGCATTCCCTACGCGTTCGCGGGCAGCATCCACGGCGCGACACGCCTTTTGCGCGAATTGCGGTCGGCGCGCCAGACCCCGCGCGGGCCGCGGGCGTCCTCGCTATCCGTGCTGCTGGTTTCGGGTCTCATGTGGATGGGCGTGACGGCCATCGCCTATTTTCTGTTTTCCTTTATCGCGACCTTTGAGATTGCAACCCATCCGGGCGTCCAGCGCATCACGTTTCTTCCGCTGGTGTACGACCCCGGCTCTGGATACGGTTTTGATAGGCCGGTCTACATCGCCCTATGGATATTGTTCGTGGCCATTCCGCCGTTGATCGCGGCGGGCGCCGCCGCGCGCATCGTTCAGCGTTACGGCATCGGGATGCTCGGCCGCGCCATTGCCGTCTGGACGCTTCCGCCCTGGTTTCTCCTGCAACTTGCGGCGCTTTGGCTGACGTATTCCCGCGGCGGCCTCATGGCGTTGTTCGCGGCCTCCGTGACCAGCGCCGTTTTGTATTATTACGGCAAGAACAAACCGTTCGTCCCCCGAGCCGCGGCCATGGCCGCGGCGCTCATTCTGGTGTGCGCCGCCCTGTTTTCGGCATGGCATGCCCACGCGGAACAACCCGCCATGGAGCAAGCGCAGGCGGCCGATCCCGGGGCCGCCCAGCCGTCTCCGCCGCCGATTCGCAAGGAAGGCGTGGATTTGACCATGAAAGACTTGGCTAATCCCGCCTCTTTCAAACTACGGTTGGGTTACTGGAAAACGGGCCTGCGCATGGCGATCGACAATCCCGTGATCGGCGTCGGGCTCGGCTGCTTCGGATTTGCCTACCCGCGCTACCAGCAGGTGGGCATCGGTGACGTCAAGGCCGCACACAACGATTATCTCCAGATACTCTGTGAAACCGGACTGTTGGGCTTTCTTGCGTTCTGCGGGTTCTGGGCATGGTTCATCTGGGCCGGCGCTCGGCGCATCCTGCGGGAAAACGACGCCATGAAACGCGCGACGCTTGCGGGACTGTATGCCGGCCTGCTCGCGTTTCTCATCCATGCACTCGTGGATTTCCCGTTTTACAATCCCGCGCTGGCCTTTTTCGCTTTCTTGTTGGCGGGTTTGTTTCTGGCGCTTTCGGATCATGCGGTCGAGGGCCATACGGCCGGGATTCGAACCGGGCGCGTGCAGGTGCTGGCCCTGCCGGTTCTGGCGGTGGCGGCTTTGCTCGCCGGCATGGCGGCCCGCGCCTATCTCTGCGACTACAACATCGGTGAACGCCGTTTGGTCAACGTCAGCAACCACCGGATGTTGACACGGCTGTTCGACATAACGCTCTTCTTCGTCAAGGAAGCCAGCGCGCCGCAGCCGGAAGGCCGATTGCCCGCGAAGGAAATCATCGCGGTCGCTTCCCTGATCCCGGACCGCGCCATGCTCGAATCGTTCGGCACAATCCGGATACCCGCACCGGAAGCGCCGGGAGGCCATCGCGCGCTCGCTCCGGGCGAACCCGTGCCGGAAAACGCCTTTTTCGTGGTTACGAAGCCGGCCGAGGCCAAGCAGCGCGCGCTCGATCATATCGAACTCGCCTTGGCCCGCATCGAGGAAATGGACGCCATTTTCCCGCACAACCCGGATATTGCCACCTTTATGGTCCAGTGCTATGATGTGCTGGCGGAAAACGTTTACCGGCCCGATCGCAAGCAACGGTATACACTGGAAATGCTGAAATGGGCCCGGGAAGGCGTGCGGCGTTCCCCGTGGCAGCCGCTGTTTCACGAATGGCTGGCCAAGGCCTATTGGCTTCGTGCGGGGCTAGAGGCGGCTTCGGCCCGGCGTCCCTATTATGAAAAAGGCCTGGCGGAATACAAAACGGCCACGGAGTGCTACCCGATTTCGGCGTCGTCGTGGCGCAAGTACGGCGAGGCGCTAATCCGTTTCGGCGAAGCGCTTCAAAACGGCATTGACGCCGCCGAGGGCGAAAGCTATATTGCCAAGGGACGCCAGACGCTTGAAAAGGCCGGGGAACTCGAACGGGCCATCGCCTCGATGCGATGAGGAGATTACGATGAATGTATTGGTGGTGCACGGACCGAATCTGAACCTGTTGGGATCGCGCGAGCCGGAAGTCTACGGGCGCGTGACGCTTGACGCGATCAACGCCATGCTCGAGGCGGAAGGCCGAAAACTCGGCGTCGAAGTGCGCGCGTTTCAATCCAACATCGAAGGTGAACTCGTGAACGCCATACAGGATGCGCGCGGGTGGGCCGATGCAATCATCATCAATCCCGCCGCCTACACCCACACAAGCGTTGCCCTTCGAGACGCCATCGCCGCCGTTGGCATTCCCGCCATCGAGGTCCATCTTTCCAACGTCAACGCGCGCGAGGCCTTCCGGCATCACTCGTACATCGCGCCCGTTGCCGCCGGCACAATCTGCGGATTCGGCGCCGAGGGATACCGTCTCGCCCTGATTGCCGCCACGACGCTGGCCAAACGCTGATCGGGACCGGTCATGGATCTTCGCCGGCTTGCGCCCGCCGAACGATTGAGAAGCCTCGGCTATGCGCTTCGCGGGATCGCACATGTTTTTCATACCCAGCCGAACGCATGGATCATGGCAATGGCCGCCGCCGTCGTTTTCATGGCGGGCATCTTTTTCCACGTGGACCGTATCGAATGGGCGCTGCTCGCGTCGGCGGTCTTTCTGGTGCTTGTCGCCGAAACGATCAACACCGCCATCGAACATCTGACCGACCTTGCCTCGCCCGAACGCCATCCCCTGGCCGGCCACGCCAAAGACGCCGCCGCCGGGGCTGTTTTGCTCGCCGTGATTTTTTCCGTTTTGATCGCGGCGATCGTATTCGGAACCCGGTTTGCAGGGATCGTCCGGCATTTGTTATAGTATTTCCCGCTTGCGAGGGCTGCTTCCGCAAAGTGGAAGGGCATGCCCTGTCCCTTGACCAACGGGTGGTGTTGAATTGTGTTTGAACGGACCTTTGTGATGATCAAGCCGGACGGCGTGGGCCGCCGGTTGTGCGGAGACATCATCCGCCGCTACGAATCCAAAGGGTTGCGTTTGGCCGGATTGAAAATGCGGATTTTGACCCGCGAGGACGCGGAACGGCTTTACGCCGCGCACGCGGATCGCCCTTTTTTTGCGGGGTTGATCGATTTTATGATTTCCGGTCCGACTATCCAGATGGTCTGGGAAGGCCCGAACGCCGTGAAGATGGCGCGATCCATCAATGGCGCCACCGATTGCCAAGAGGCGGCTCCCGGCACCATCCGGGGCGATTACGGCGTCAACACGCGCAAGAATCTCGTGCATGCATCGGACTCGGTCGAGACCGCGCGGCGCGAAATGGCATTGTATTTTACGGACAGCGAATTGTGGAATTATTCGATGCCCGATGGACACTGGCTGGCCGAGCTCTAACCGGCTCGCGGCACAATAAGGAGAACGATGCATGGCAGGTGGACGAAAGGTCCGGCGCGCTAAAATCGCGAAGCACAAGAGGAAGAAGAAGCGGCGCGCCAATCGTCACAAGAACAAGTAGGCAGACGGCATGGCCGCCTGCGCGGACGTTCCCCGTGCGGAACGCTACCGCGGCGCGAAGATACGAGCCGGTCCCGGCCGCACGGGACCGGCTCTTTATGGCCAGAAAAAGGGCGGAAACAGACAGGGAGACACACCCATGCCGGATGACAACGGCCCCAAAATCATCATTGACGAGGACTGGAAAGCCCGCGCCCAGCGCGAAAAGGAAGAGGCTTCCCGGAAGGCAGCGGAACAAACCGGAGAATCCGTCGGCGAACAGAAAGCCGAGCCCGATCCCGTGTCGTTTCCGGGATTGGTCAATATGTTTTCCATGCAGGGCTTGATTGCCCTGGGCATCCTTGTCCCGCGAGACGCCAAGGAAGTCATGGTCGATCTCGACGAAGCCAAATACATCATTGATATGCTGATGATGCTGCGCGACAAAACGAAGGGCAATCTGACGCCGGAAGAGCAGGGTTTGCTGACGGAAAGCCTAGCCCAGTTGCAGCAGGCCTATGTGTTGCGCGCGCAGCAACTACAGGAATCCGCGATGCGCGAGGCGGGCTTCGGCGGCCAGCCCATGGGCGGATCGGGATTCGCTCCCGTTTCCATGTGAGGATAATCCATGCCAACGAATGTCGTAGTGGGAATGCAGTGGGGCGACGAGGGCAAGGGCAAGGTCGTTGACTACCTGACCCGGTACGCCGACATGGTGGTGCGCCATCAAGGCGGCAACAATGCCGGGCATACGGTTGTCGTCGCCGGCAAGCAGACCATTCTGCACCTGATTCCCAGCGGTATCCTGCACGGCGGAAAAGTGTGCCTGATCGGCAACGGCACGGTGGTCGATCCCGCCGTGCTGATTGAGGAACTCGACGCGTTGGCCGCAACGGGGCACCACGTCGAGGGGCGTCTTTACGTCTCCCTGTCCGCGCATGTCATCATGCCGTACCACAAGACGCTCGACAAGTGCCAGGAATCGCTCCGGGGCAAGAATCGCATCGGAACCACCGGACGCGGTATCGGCCCTGCCTACGCGGACAAGGCCGACCGGTTCGGCATCCGCATCGGCGATCTGCTCGATGCCAAACTCTTCGAGGCGAAACTCGCCGCCATGCTCGAATACAAAAACCGCATTCTCACCCGTGTGTTCGACGCCGAACCGCTTGCGTTCGAATCCGTCCGCGACGAATACCTCGGTTACGCGGAACGGATCCGGCCCTTTGGGGCCGATACCGTCGCCATGCTCCATGAAGCCATCGCCGCAGGGAAGCGCATCGTTTGCGAAGGCGCGCAGGGCACGATGCTCGACATAGACCATGGCACTTTCCCCTTCGTGACCAGTTCCTCGACCGTCGCCGCGGGCGCCTGTTCCGGCGCGGGCATCGGCGCCACCGACATCCAGCGCGTCATCGGCATCGTCAAGGCCTACACGACGCGCGTCGGTGCGGGCCCAATGGTGACCGAACTGACCGACTCCGTCGGAGATTACCTCCGGGAACGCGGTTCCGAATACGGCGCGACCACGGGGCGTCCCCGCCGTTGCGGCTGGCTCGACGTGGTCCAACTGCGGCGCGCCGCCCGATTGAACGGCGCCACGCACTTTGTCGTGACAAAGCCGGACGTTCTCGGCGGACTCGAAACCGTCAAGATATGCACCGCGTACGAGATAGACGGACAAACGACCGGCGAGTTCCCGTCGCAAACCGCCGTGCTCGAACGCGTGCGGCCCGTTTTCGAAGAACTGCCGGGCTGGGCCGAGGACATCTCGCTCTGCACACGCTGGGAGGAACTCCCCGCCAATGCCCAAGCCTATTTCACCCGCATGGAACAACTCGTCGGCGTGCCCATCGCCGCCATCAGCGTCGGCCCCGGCCGCGAGCAGACCATCGAACGCTTCGATCCGCTGGCATAGCGCAACCTGTCGCGCATTGGCCACGGGAAGAGAACAGTACAGCTCATGGTTTCCGCTGTGCGCGGTGTTGCTGCTCCTTGCCGGTTGTTTTTCCGCCCCGCCGCCCCTCCCGCCTCATGAGGCCCTTGCAAGGACTGCCCAGCGCATTCAACAAATCCTCGATGAGGAACGAAAACTCCTCTCCGATCCGGTGCGTTTTCCGGAAAGCGCCGCGAATCCCCATGAGACCGCTTTCTGGTACTGTTCGCATCCCCTGATATCGCATGCGCTTCTGGCGCATCCCGAACGGGTCGCGGCTTTCCGCTCCGCGCATCCGGCCTGTAAATTCGACCTCCAGTATATTGGCGACTGGTCTGTGGCGATCCAAAAATTGACCGTGGCGATTGCGGCCGGCGACGTGCCCGACGTGGCGCTGGTGAAACGCGGATGGTTCGCACGGTTGGCCGACAGCGGCTGGGCGGCCCCACTCGACGATCTCTTGCCGCGTGAATTGATCGACGATTTCCGACCCGTCGCGATCGATTCGCTCAAACGCAATGGGCGCCTGTATGCCCTTCCAGCCGATGGTTTCTGCTCCGTGCTCTTTTACAACAAAGAGAAACTCGGCCCGCCTTGCCCGCCATCCACTCCCGGCCACCAGCCCCCACCCATCACCCCGTCCACTTGGAACGATCTCCGCCAGCGGGCCCGCGAACTTTCAAAGCCCGGTGAAGATCCTCAAAAGACGGTCTACGCTCTCGGCCATCTTCCGTATCTTGAAACGATCTGGTCGGCCGGCGGCGATATCTGCGACGAGACCCGGTGTCTCCTGGATTCGGAGGCCGCGCGCGAATCGCTCGATTTTCTCCTCTCATTGCGGACGGACGGTCTTGCCCACCCCCGCGTCCTTGCCGATTGCGGCGGCGCGTTGGCCCTCTTTCTCTCCGGACGCCTCGCCATGACCGTCGCCGGCAGCGAATACATGCCTCAAATCCGCAACGCCCAGTTTCCCATCGGCATCGCGCCCGTTCCCGGCAAGAACGGCCCGGTCTCCCGGCAAAGCGACGATGTCTTGGTCGTCTTTGCCAAACACGCCCACGCCAAACGCGCTGCGATCGCTTCCCTGCTTGATTTCCTCACCGGCCCTGCCGTTCAGGATCAAGAGGCGTTTCAGAACGGTTCCGCGCCCACACGAAAAAGTCTTATGAAAGATGCCCCGCTTCCCGAAGGAATTGACGCGGCCTATAATCTTTCCCGCAACACGCCCCTGGTTTCCGCATGGTCCGCCATCGCCTTCGAACTCGACGCCGGCCTTGGCCGATGCCTTGCCCCATGATCGCTTTTATTTCCGTGTGCGCCATACGGGCAGGCATGGTATACTTGGATTTTCGGCCCGGCTGGAATGCGCGTGGCGACTCCCGGTGGTGTCGGGCAATCATGGGTTGCAAAGGAAGGCACATGAGAATCGCTGTTTGTTTGACGCTTGCCGCGGCGGCTTTTTCGGCATGGCCGCAGGCGGTGAATGATTTTCCGGCACGCGAGGATCCCCTGAACGTTCGCGCGGAACGCTTCGGCCAACTTGTCCGGGGCAACCACCTCAACGAGGGGATTGTTCTGCCGATGGTCGTGTTTCCGCCGGCGGGTTCCGCGTTACCGTCCGTCGGACGGCATGAAAATGCGGCGCTGGAAACGGGCCTTTACCTTGCCGCTCTTTCCCACGAATACGCCGTGACCCAGTCGCCGGAAACCCGCGCGCTTGCGGATCAGGTCATGGACGGCATTCTGAAATTGGAAAAAGTGACCGGCCAGGACGGATGCGTCGCCCGAAGTTTCTATAAGGCGGAGGGTCCGTCTTGGCACGAGCGATGTTTTTTCATTCCGGCGGCGTGGCGCGACTCGGCGTCAATGGCCGGATACCGCTGGCTCGGCATGATGGGAACGGATCACCTGGCCGCATTGATCGCGGGCATCGAAACGTATTGGGATCTGTGCGCGGACAGTGCGCATCGGAAGATCGCCGCAGCTTTCGTGGACCGCGTGATGGGGCACTGCATCGAAAACAACATGCGCATTGTCGAACCGAACGGCAAGACCAGCCTTTTCGGGAATGCCAGCCCCGATCTGCCACACGAGCCGGCCAAATCGCTCCATATCCTATCGAGCCTGAAAATTGCGCTCAAATTGACCGGCAAAGTCGCATACCATGCGGCGTACAACCGCCTGATTGTGCGCTATCGCTACGACGACGAAGTCATCCTTGCGCGCGATCTCGCGTCGAACGACACCTCCGGCGACCGGCCTGCCGCGCTCGCCCTGCAATCCCTGATACAGAATGAGGACAATTCCGGAATTCGCCCCAAGTATCTTGCCGGCCTAAACCGGTACTGGCACGTCTGGCGACAAGGCGGCGACCCGTTTTTCGCGATGGTGTACGAAAAAGTGGCCGGCGAGAAGACGATCGATGAGGCGCGCCTGAATGCGATCAAGGCGCTTTGGGACGCCGACCGGCAGCGTGGAACGTGGCGGATCGACACGCCGGAGGGCGTTCAGACCGTGGAGGCTGAAAGCGAGGAAAGCCCCGTGCCCTTTCTTCACGCTTACTGGTACGGACGGCATGCCGGCGTCATTGCGCCGGAATGGTAGCAACACGCAGGAGAACGAGCGATGCATCGCGTGAATCGTGAAATATTCAGGCCGTTTTTTCCCATGTTGGCGGCGCTTCTGTTGCCCGTGTGGGCGATGGCCCAGGTTCCGGCGCCGTCCGATGCCGATCTGACGGAACAAACGTTCAGGAGCGGCCTGGGCGGCGGTTCATCAGTCATGCTCGTGAACAACGGCGAATTCAAGAAGTTCCGTCCCGGCATGAAATTCGAGGCCCGGCAGGAAGGCGCGCCCGTTCTGATGACGCCCCGCGAAGCCGGGGATTATGCCGCCTTTCTCGGCAAGCGCCTCGGAACGGATTTCTTCTGGAAACAGGCCCCGCGCAAAGAAACGGGCTATCTTATCGTGGCGGCGCCGAACCTGAATCTGGAATCGCTTCCGTCCGTGGAATGGCCGCCGAAGGCCCCGGAAGGAATGATCTATATACCCGAACGGCCCTTCATCATGGGCAGCGACAAGGGCGACGCCGACGAAAAGCCGCAGCGCACGGCTACCACCGGTCCTTTTTTCATGGATAAATACGAGGTTTCCAACGCCGAATTTAAGGCCGTTTTCCCCGAATTTGAATTTCCCCAAGGACAGGAGAATGTCCCCGCAGTCGTCAACTGGCGGCAAGCCGCCGACTATGCGGCAAAGGTTGGAAAACGCCTGCCCACCGAGGCCGAATGGGAAAAGGCCGCGCGCGGATGGGACGGGCGCACATTCCCGTGGGGCGAAGTATTCGATCCGAGCCTCGTATGCGCCGGCGACACGACGCCGCGCGGCGGATCCATCGCCGCCGCGGCAAGCCCTTACGGGTGTATGGACATGGCCGGCGGCGTGTGGGAGTGGACCGCCGACTGGTACCAGCCCTATCCGGAAAACGACTCGCCCTCCGAGGATTACGGCGAAACCTTCAAGGTCTTGCGGGGCGGTTCGACCGGCGCGGACGCCGCCGCGCTACGCACCAGTTTCCGTTATTACCTGCCGCCCGACACCACCGGCGGCCTTCGCGTGGGTTTCCGCTGCGCCAAGGATATCGAGTAAGGTATCCGCGGCCGAAGGCAAAAAAAGGACCAACACAGCAAATTTCGTCCGTTTCGCATGCAATCCGACACCGGCGGCGCATGAAGAAGGTCGAATGTGACAGATCCGGTTTCAGCCGTAGATGATTGGGAAGGCGGCTAGGGAGATGGCGATGCGCTGGAAATGGCCCTTGATTGTGCTGGGTTTGATGGCGGGGCTTGCGGCCCTGCCATGGGCCATCCTGATTTGCGCGATTCCGTTCAATTACCGCACGCCTTCAGAACAGGACCTCCGCAAAAGCCGACTGATGGCCGAAGCGCCGCCGCCGCTGTCCAAACCGGTGACCCTGAAAGTGGCGACTTTCAACATTCACGACATGTTATTGATATCCTTCAACCGCCCGGAACGCATGGCGGCCATCGGCGCCCTCCTCACGGAACTCGATCCTGATATTGTGGGCCTTCAGGAGGCATGGGTCGAGGCGGACCGCGAGACGTTATGGCGGGCGGTGCAGGGATCGCGCCTCAAATACCGTGAATATTATCCTAGCGGCTTCGTCGGCAGCGGCAAGTACATCCTCAGCGCGTATCCCATCAAAGAGGCGTTTTTCCACCGGTACACGCTGGGAGGCAAATGGTACAAGCCCTACCACGGCGACTGGTGGGGCGGGAAAGGCGTGGCGCTCGCGCGCATCGAATTGCCGGACAACGCGGGGTATGTTGATTTTTACGACACGCATGCGCACGCCGGATACGGTTCGCCCGAATACGACGGCGTTCGCGCGGTCCAACTGCTCGAACTGGCCGATTTTGTCAATCGCTCGGCGGCGGGCGCGTCTCCCGCGTTCATCGTCGGCGACATGAATTCGCGCGTTGACCGCCCGATGTTGCGGGACGCCATGGATCGCGGGCGATTCGTGCGCATGATGAAACTCGATTCGCATATTGACCACATCTTCGCCGTGCGCAATCCCCGATACATTTTCGAAGTGCTCGACACGCAGATCATGGACAAGGAAATTGACCTTGCCGGCGGCGGCCGCACCCACCTCAGCGATCATCCCGGCTACATCTCTACCATTCAAATTACACCCGTGCCCCATCCGCCCTCCGCCGTTCCGTAAAACGCGGGGAAGCAGGCATTCGGTTTGTGCGGGAAAGCGATGTCCCGGTATGCTTCCCGTGTCGTGGAGATTTCGCGGTGCACACAAGAAAAAACCATGCAGGCCGGCCGATTGTGCGCGCGTTGCGGGCGTGGTTTCGCGCCAACGCCCGCGATCTGCCGTGGCGGCGAAACCGCACCCCATACACGGCCTGGATCGCCGAAATCCTGCTTCAGCAAACGCGCGTCGAACAGGGCACGCCCTATTTCGAACGGTTTATCGCGGCGTTTCCGACTGTCCAGGATCTGGCCGCCGCTACGGAAGACGAGGTGCTCAAGTGCTGGGAAGGGCTTGGATATTACTCGCGCGCGCGCAATCTGCACCGCGCCGCGCGGATGATCGTGAAGGAATACGGCGGACATTTCCCGCGCACGGCGTCCGAGTGGATGCGGTTACCGGGAATCGGTCGCTACACGGCGGGCGCCATTGCGAGCATGGCCTTTGGGGAACGGACGCCCGTATTGGACGGGAACGTCATCCGCGTGCTCGCGCGCGTGTTCGACGTTTCGGGGTGCGTGGACGCGGCCAAGACCCGCAACGATTTGTGGGATCTTGCCGAATCGCTCGTGCCCGAAAAAGATCCCGGCGCGTTCAACGAGGCGATCATGGAACTGGGAGCGCGGGTGTGCCTGCCGAGGCGGCCGCGTTGCGGGGAGTGCCCGTTGCGCAGGGTCTGCCGCGCGCATGCCGAAGGACGGCCGGAGTCGCGGCCGGTACGCCGTCCGGCCCAAGCGGCGCCCCATCGCGACGCGGTGGCCGCCGTGATTCGGCGAAACGGTAAAATCCTGATAGCCCGGCGTCCGCCGAAGGGCCTGCTCGGCGGCCTGTGGGAATTTCCCGGCGGAGACGTGCAGGACGGCGAATCGCATGCGGATGCGCTGGGCCGACTGCTTTCAGCGCAGTTCGGGATTTCGCTGTCGGTCGGACGGGCCGTCATGAGCACGGATCATGCGTACTCGCATTTTCGCGTCACGCTGTACAGTTACGGCTGCCGAATCCTCCGGGGCGAACCGGCGCCCGTTTTCCACACCGAGTTTCGATGGGTCGAACCGGGGCAATTACAAACATTCGCGTTCCCCAAGGTACAGCATCCGCTGGCCAGGTTGGTGGCCGCGCGAAAGAGGGACTAAATGGCCGCCGGCCTTGATCGTGTTTTTGTTCCTATTGTCCTCGCCACTTTTGTCTTGTCCGTTTTTTCCTACTCATTTCAAATGACCTCGTTCCTGCATGCCAAACTGGCCGTGTTGTGCGCGGGCGCCGTCGCGATGGCCGTGGTTTCCCTTTTCGGCAGGGGCATGGGATGGCGCGGTTTCGGGGCGCTTGCGCCGCTGTGGGCGCTGGTTGCCTTATGGCTGGCCCGCTTGATCGCGTCGCCGGTGCGCGTTCCCTCCGACGCGGTTGTGATTCTGATCCATGCTGCGTTGTTGTTGACCGTGGCCGGCTTTTCGGCGGAACATGTCCAGATGGCGCGCCGGCTCGACCTTGTGGCCAAAACGGCGGCGTTGTCGGGCGCCGCCGTCGCGCTTCTTGGAATCCTTCAATTTTCGGGCCTGTTGCCGGTTTTGTTTCCCCCGTTTCCGGAATACGGCCAGCGGATGTATGGCGTGTTCGGCAACCAGAACCTTACCGGCGGCTTTATTGCCGCGACGCTTCCCCTTCTGTTTCGACAGGCAACCGTCGCCGCGCCCGGATGGTTTCGCCGCGCGTGGTTTGCCGCGCTGCTCGTCGCCTTGGCCGGTGTTTTGCTGTCCGAGTCCCGATCGGCATGGCTTGCGGGAATTGTCGGCGTGATCGCGGCATGGGCCGCGCAGGAATCGGGGCCGTCCCGGATGAAATGGATTGCCGCCGGCATGGCGGCGTTCGTGTTCATGATCGCCGCCGCATTTCCGCAATCCACATTTCGCCGTATTCCGCAAACGGCGGGCGTCCAGTCGAGGCTGGCCATGTGGCAAGCGGCCATCGGGATGGCGCGCGATCATCCCTTGATCGGTGTCGGTCCGGGCCAGTACGCCTACTGGAGCCCGTCGTACATCGGACGCCAGGGTACGCAAACGATCATGCCCAAGGACGCCATCGAGCGGCACGCCGATCAGCCGCATTCGGAACCGTTGCGCCTTCTAGCGGAAACGGGCGTGCCGGGCCTTCTGTGCTGCGCCTGGATGGCCGCCGTGTGGTTCCGGCGGGCACGCGGTCCCGCGGCGTGGATCGCGGCGGGCCCTTTGGCGGCCCTGTTGACGTTTTCCCTGTTCAACGGAATTCTTGAAAGCGTTCCCCACAGTTTGACGCTTCTGATCTTTTTGGCTGTCCCCCTTTTGGATAAATCGCCGAGTACGCGCGGATCGCGAATTGCCGCGATACCTGTCGCGGCGGCGGCCCTGTTTTTGACATGGGCCGTCGTCGTGCCCAGCGTGATGATTCGGAAGGCCCAGGATGTCCAACTCGACAACAGTGAAGCATCGCTGGAATATTACGCGCGCGCGGTCGCATGGCCATGGCCGAATGCCGCGGCGCACCGCGCCCATGCGATTGCGCTCGCCGAATCGGGACGGGACATGGAAGCCCGGCGCGAGTTCCAGCGGGCGCTTGAAGGATTGGACACGGGGGACATCCACCTAGGGCTGGCGCTGGTTGCATACCGGCTCGGCGACAGCAATGCCGCCCGCCGCCATGCGGAGGACTGTCTGCGGCGATGGCCGGCGTGCGCCGATGCGGCGCGACTTGCCGGCGCGGACCTTACTCGTTGAATTCGGGCCGCAGAATGCCCCGGACAACCAGATCGATACGCGCGCCATGCTTGCCGTCCAACGATAATTGGTAGGGCCGGCCGGGCACAATCTCGCAAACGAAATCGAAGGGATCCGAATCCGCGTGGCCGTAATAGCGCGTGCGGTTTTCATCCTTCAACTCGATGGTCAAATTGTCCTGCGGCTTGGCGCCGGTGATTTCAAACCCCGTTACCGATCCCTTCGCGTCCAGCCACGACGATCCGGTTGAATGGAACGTGATCGTGAATTGCTTCGGCAACGAAACGGCCGGGATCGCCGTGCGGCCCGGTTCGTCGTTCCGCCCAAGAACCATGTCGTGCACGCGGGCATACCGCGCCATGGCCGGGTATTCGACGACGATGGAAAATCCTTCCATGGCGGCCAACACGACCAGCAGCACGCTGATCAGCATGGCGGCATGAATGCCCCATGCGGCAAGAGCCGGCCGTATTTCCAGATGGAATGTCATGACGACCGCCCCCGCCGATATTACCAGCATGGCCAGAAAAAGATACCCCAGCCATTCCGGCGGCGCCCAGGACGCCACATACCCCAGCGAGGCCAACGCCCCGCCGAGAATGACGACCGTCCGCACCGGAACTTCCGCGCGGGGCACGAGCGTGGCAGCCAGCCACAGGCTGCCCGGCCATGCAAGCAACAACACGATACCCATGATGAGATGGGAGGCGGCCAAGCGCCGCGCAAACAGCTCGTGTACTGTTGTATATACGGTTGTGGCGCTTTCTATGGCGCGCAACTCGGACAAATGGGCCGCCGTCAAATAGATGCCCGCAAGCAGCAGCAGGCCGCCGGCCGTCGCGACGGGAATATGCCACGCCTCGTTCGTGGTCCTTTGGCGCACGGGTCTGAAACGCGGCGTGCTGTCCGGCGACGGTGTGGGAACAAAGGGGTCGTACACGGCGCTCGCGATATTTCCCGAAGACGACAAAACCGGCGTAAACGGATCTATCGTCTTGTCCATGTCGCTGAATTCGGTGCGGCATTTCCAGCATCGCTCGAAGCCTTCCGTATTTTGCGCGCCGCAAGAAGGGCAGGTCCGGCTCATGGCTTGGGCGGCGCCCGCGATTCCGGGTTGCCGAGGCTTGTCCTGCTTCTTTTCGGGGGGCGCGGGCGCCATGCGCGGCGTGTCGGAGTCGCGCAGGGACATGCGGCTTGGATCGCGCCGGGCAAGTTCCTGCCATACGTGATCCGCCTCGGCTTGGCGGCCCGCCACTTCGAGAACCCGCGCGAGTTGTTCGCGCAGAGGCAACTCGTCCGGCCATTCCTCAACGGCCGACTCCAGTTCCGCCACGGCCTCGTCGTATTTCTTGAGGCGATAATACGTCGCGCCAAGATAGCGCCGCACGTTGACTTTCGGCACCCAATGCGCTTGCAGGAAGAGCAGGTGTTCCAATACGCGTTCGTATTCGCCGGCCATGTAGAGTTTCTTGGCCAGGCGCCAACGCGACTCATGATCGTCCGGATTCTCATTCACAAACCGGACCAAGTCTTTTATTTCGGTCATTTCGGCTTATCGTGTTTCGGGAGACGCGGCGATCATTTCCGTTTCCGCGCCTTTTTTCTTCGCTCGATGCGTTGCCTCTTCTCTCGCCACTGGAGCGCCGCGTTGACCGCCCACGAGATGAAACCCGCCAAAATGGCGGCCACCACGAAGCCCGTTCCTATGGGATAAAGCCGATTGGCCTTCGGATCGATTATTTGCCATGCCGCATACATGCAGGGTCCCGCGCACAACACGAACACCACCGTCCAGAACAACCATCCCGCCGCATCGAAACGTGAATTCGACACCATGCACTATCCTTCTCTTTGCTTGTCGGCGCCCGGAATGACCATGCGAAACAGGGCCCCGCCTTCCGGGGCGCGTTCCACGAAAATATCGCCGCCATGTTCGCGCACCACTTTCCGCGTCACGGGCAGCCCCAGACCGGTTCCACCCGAACCTTTCGTCGAATAGAACGGCTCAAAGATGAGGCGCTGTTGATCTTCCGGAACGCCAGGCCCGTTGTCGGCCACCTCGATAACGAGGTCCTTGCCGGACTCGCCCGGGGTCATCCGCGCCGAAATACGGATCACGCCGGTGTTCGGCGCCACCGCGTCCCCCGCGTTGGTCAACAAATTGAGCACGCAACTGAAGATGCCTTCCGGATCGATATAGGCCGTCGTTTTGCCGTCGGCCGGCGTCACGACGATTGACAGGTTCTTCTGCGCCTGCAGGCCAAGAAAGGTTTCCTTGGCTTCCGCGACGACGGTTTCGATGTCGCAAAGGGTGTAGGCAGGCTTGCGCGGCTTGGAAAAGGCGAGCATGTCCTGCACGAAAATCGTTATGCGTTTGGCGCTGCGCCGGAAGATCGGCCAGCATCGTTCAAGCAACTCGAAATTCTTGTCGGCCAGTCCGCGATCCACCAGATCCACGCTGCCCGTCATGCCGGTAAGGATATTCTTGATGTAATGGGAAAGACCGGCCACGGCCTGGCCGATGGCGGCCATGCGTTCCGCGCGCAAATTGTGTTCGATCAGCCGCGCATTCGAGATGGCCGTCGCGGCCAGCGAGGAAAACATTTCCATCACGCGAAGATCCGTGTCCGTGAACGCGCCGCCCCCGACCTTGTTGACGACTTCCACGACGCCTATCAGCGCGTCGCGATCCACAAGCGGCACCGCCAGCAGCGATCGCGTCTTGAACTGCGTGATGGCGTCCGCCGCCCCATAGAACCGGTGATCACGGGCCACATCGGGCACATTGATGCTTTGTCGCGCGGTGGCGGCGGCGCCGGCGATGCCTTGATCGAGTTTCAGCCGGACTTCCGTCTTGAGCGCCTGCTGATCGCCCGTCTCGCCTTGCGCCACCTGAAAATACAACTCGCCCGATTCGGGATCATAGAGCATCAGGGAACACGCCTCGGCGTTCGCGACGCCTTTGCTCTCCTCCATGATCCGTTCGAGCAGCGCGTTCAGATCGGTGATCGCGGACAGGAGGCGGTGAACGCGATACAGCGCGTCAACGATCCGTTTCATGTCCGAAGGAGGGACATCGCGCAACCATGGTATGTCGCTGTCCATGAACAACCTGGATAATCCCGCTTAGGGCCTGTCGAGAAATCTGTCTATTTCGGGCAAAGCATGATAGATCACGTCGCCCACGGCCTGCAAACTCTCCGGACAGATCCGCTCGAGGGTGTCCCGTTCCGTATGCCACGTTTCGGCGTGTTCCTTCGCCGTCGCGCCGTAGTTGAAATCTATTATATTCATGGCGGGCACGCCCGCGCGCCGGAACGGCACGTGATCGTCTTCTATCGCGTGGGCAAACGCGAGGAAGGATCGCCCGTGCCCGATGCGCCGCGCCGTGCCCCAGACCAATTGCGTCATCCAGTCCGGCGCATCGCGATCCTGCCGGATGCCGAGATCGCAATCGCCTATCATGTCCACGTTGATCATCGCCTTGATTTGCGGCAGTTCGCCCGTGCCGCGCAACTCGTCCACAAACGCCCGGCTGCCGTACAGGCTGTTCGTCCTGCTCCACTCGCCGAAGGCTTCCTCGCCGTCGAAAAAGCACAGCCAGACCGTGCGTCCCTCGCGTTTTGCGCCGAGAACGCGGGCCATTTCAAGCATCCATGCCGTGGTGGAGCCACCGTCGTTCGCGCCCACAAACACGATATCGGAAAAGTGCTTCGTGTCGTAATGGTTGCCAAGGACGATGACGCCGTCTTTCGTGCCCTCCACCACGCCCACGAGGTTCACCATCGCTTTTTTTCCTATCGGGGTATTCGCCTCGAAAGCCTGTTCCCGGACGCGCACCCCGGCCTTCGCCAGTTCATCCCTGATAAATGCCCGTGTTTGCGCCAAGGTCTCCGAACCCGGCGGGCGCGGTCCGAACCCCACGATTTTTCGCGCGTCCGCATAGGCCCGCCTGCCGTCGAACGGGCTGGCCCGTTCCGGCGCCTTTGCGTCGGCCAACGGCGCGGCCCGGTTGCTCCAGACTATCGCTGCGGCCACTAAGGCGGCGGCCAACAGAACCACCGCAACCGAAACGATTACCGCAATCCGTTGAACGGCGCGCTGGCTGTACCGTCCACGCCGTTTCTGCCCTGTTTTCTTTTCCATGGCCTCATGGTACTAAGAGCGTGCAGGAAAAGTCACTTTTACCGCGGATGAAATGGACATCGTGGACGAGGGGGACACAATACTTTTGTGGGTCCCTCGAGTGCGGCGCGTCCATGCGATCATCCGGGGTCTTCCCATTCCCGCGGTCGTATTTTTTTGGCGTTTTCATGGAATAAGGGCGGGGGCTGTGACCGTAAAAGCAAGCGTATCGCCCTGTTGACCGTAATGGCCGCCCCATCCCACGCGAATGGCGCGGATTTTCGCGAGATTCAGCGGGCCTTCGGGCTGGTTCTCTCGCCAGCCGGCCCGCTCGAATTTGAACAACGGCAGGATGCAGGCCGCTTCGCCGGCCGTGCCGAGCCGCACGCCGGATTCGATGAAATATTCCCGTCCGTCGGCATCCGCCGCGACGACGAGAACCGGGGTAGATGCCTCCTGGCGTCCGGGAATCGAAAGGTTCATCGTGACGAACCGTTTTCCGCGGAGGTCCTGTGGTTCGGGGTAGGCATATTCGAGAAACAGAAAACTGTTCGTGCCGGATTTTTCCAATACGGCGACAGCCGTTGCCGTTTGGCCGTTTACGTCAACGTTTTCCCGCACGTGCGCCCCGCGCAGGACAATGGGCGGAACTTCCGGCAGCGCTTCCGAACGCCCGGTCACTTCGTCGGTTTCAAGATGCGTCCGCTCCGGCGGCGCCGCCTTGCGAAACCGAAAGATCATGCCGCCGAATGGGCCAAGTTCGAGCGGTATTTCCTTGGGACCGCCCACCGCGGTCATGCGCCCGGTTGCGGGATCCCACTGTTCGCCCGCGCCTTTGGCGGCGAACGACACGGCGCCGCGCCATGGCTGGGCGGAGTCGTTGACGACAAAGAAGACTTCGCGGCCGCCGATGCGCCGGTGCGTCGCGGGCAACGGCGATCCCTCCGGGTAGGCCACATCGCGTCCGATGAATGCGTTCAGCGCCGACGAAAGGAGCCGCTGGGCGCCGTAGGACAAGTAAAGCCCAACGCCCGCCCGATTGTTCTCGCAATACCGCCCGCTGGCGCCGTTGCCGAATATCGCGGTCCGGATCGCCCCCACCTCGTCCGACGGAAACGCCGAGTCGCTGTTGGCGGGCAGCGCGCCGATTGCCACGATGACGCCGCCTTCCCGCCAGAACCGTTCAAGATTGCGCCACGCATCGAGCGGAAGCGTGTCCACGCCGGGCAACACGATTATCCGCCATGCCATGCCGCCCAGTTCGAGGCGCCCCCCGCGCACACGCGCTTCCGCGAGGGCTTGTCCGTCGAGGATGGTGAAATCGCGCCGCGTCTCGTACAGTTGATTGCAGGCCAGCCGGTACGCGTCCGCGATCTGATGCGCAGCGGCGGACGCATCCCTGACCCATTCGCGCGACGGGGTAAAACGCGGCCACAGACTCTCGACCGGATAGACAAGGGCGACATCCGCGACCTGCCGCCCGCCTTTCAGCGCCGTGCAACATCGCCCCACCCATTCGTTGAGGCGCGCGAGTTGTTCGTCGGACAAGCCGGCGAACCGGTAATAACTCGTGATGGTCGTGATGCCGTTCATGATGAGGCGGTTGCAGGTTCCGCGAATCTCGTCTTCCGTCACCTGATAGACGGGCCGTTCGTCACCCTTCGGGCGATAGCACTGGCAATGGTCGGACGTTTCGCTCATGGTGACTTCCCGTCCGTGGAGGTCCGCCACGCTGCCAATCAGCCGCGCGACATACCACGGCGCTTCATGCGGAATGCTGGTCAGGCAGTCCATCGAAGGCGCGTCCAGCCGGCACAGACACCGGTAGAAATCGCCGTACAGCGGCACATGGGTCAAAATGTCTTCTTCCATGAGCAGATGCCCGCCGGAAAGCACGTCATGCGCCCGGCACCATGCCTGAATCTGACCGAAGAAATTTTCCGCCACCAATTCGCCCACGGTCCGCCAGAAATCGTGGCGCGTTTTAGCCGTGTCCGGTCCAATATCGGCTATCAGTTTCGGCACAGCCGGTTCCAACGCATAGCCCCGCCGCGCAAGGAATTCGCCGGGCAGGTTCGGCGACCACGGAAGCGGCATGAAGGGCTGTTTTTTCAGGAACATGCTCATCAACGACGGCTCGTCGGTGAACGTCGAAACGAAGTATCGGCCCAAATCCGCGCCAAGCCGGTCCGCATAGCGCTGGTGCGTGACTTCAATGAACCGCTTTGTCGGTTCCGGCATCAGCAGGTTGATGTACGGCAATCGATCCGCAAGACTCAATTCGGCGTGGGTTCCCTCGTACAGCCGGCATTCGGTGACGGCCAGCAGAAACCAATTGCCGGCGGGCGCCTTCCAGGTTATGGACCCGTTTGCGGCAAGCCCGGAAAGATTGATGCCGCTGTCGTCCATGCGGCCCTCGCGGACGGGATACGCCATGGCATGCACAAGACGGCCCGGGGGCAGATTGAGGACCGCGTGTCCCTCGCCGCAACGCGCTTGGACCGCGAGCAATCCGCGCGCCTCCCATTCCGGGTGATCGCGCAAGGTGATGCCGCCTGCATTGCCGGAGGGATATCCCTTTTCGTCGTACAGCCATAGGCTCATGCCGCGCCGCCGGGCTTCGGGCACGGCCCGCAGAAACGCCTTCCAGCGATCCTCGCTTTCGACATATCCGCCGCTGAAACTGACGTTTGTGGTAATGCCGCCGCACCCTTTTGTAAGCAGACGGTCGAACAACTCGTCCTGTTTTTCCGGTTCGTCGGGAAGGGTATGAACGATGGGCAGTATCCGCGATTCGGCGGGCGGATTCGCAAAGCGATCCTCGAAGGACCGGGCGGCGCCCAGCAGTCCAAACAGCAACGTCATAATCATGTTCCGCTCCCATGGGTTACGTTCGTTTCGTCGTTCGTCAGGTTCCGACGGATTTCCATACGCCCGGAATGGCGTGCCGGCACAGGGGGCAGGCCCCGTCGGTCAGACGGTTCACGCGAACATGGAAACCGCATCGCTCGACAAGCAGCGCGCCGCATTGCGGGCAATAGGTGTTTTCCGCACCGGCCATGCGGCCGGGAAGATTGCCCGCGTACACGTAACGAAGACCGGCCTCCTTGCCCGCGTCGTAGGCGCGCCGGAGGTCGCCCGCATTCGTGTCGCGCCCCTGCGTGCGGCGGTAATCGCGGTGAAAGGCCGTGACGTGCCACGGAATGCAGGGATCCAGCGCGGCCAACGTCCTTGCCATGCCGGCCAACTGTTCGGAATCGTCGTTGAAGCCGGGCACGACAAGCGTAACCACCTCGACCCAATAGTCCAATTCACGAAGAAGGCCTATCGTTTCAAGAACCGTCTTGAGCCTGCCGCCCAGTTCCCGGTAGCCCGATTCGCTGAAACATTTAAGATCCACCTTGTACAGTTTCATGACCGGACGCAGAAACGCAATGACCTCGGGCGTCGCGTACCCGTTGCTCACAAACCCGCAGACGATGCCCCGCTCGCAGGCCTTTTCGAACACCTCGCGCGCCCAGTCGGCGGTTATCAGCGGCTCGTTGTAGGTGCTGACCATGACGGGAGCGCCGGCCTCGACGGCCATGTCCGCCAGCCGTTGCGCGGTGACGGGACGAATTGAGCCGCCCGATTGGGCATCCTTCAAGGCCTGGCTCGAAATCCAATTCTGGCAGAACGAACAATGGAGGTTGCATCCCAGCATACCGAACGACAGAGCGGTTTGCCCGGGGAAGACGTGATAAAAAGGTTTTTTTTCGATGGGATCCACATTCAGGCCGGCGACGTATCCGCCCGGCACGCGAAGTTCGCCGCGGCAATTCATCCGGACCCGGCAAATGCCGCTGTCTCCGTCCATCACGCGGCACCGGTTGCCGCAGGCGAGACAACGCAACGCGCCGTCGTCCTCGCGCCGGACCAGATCCGGCGCCGCTGGCATGCTGTGCGAAAAAAGAATCTGGCGCAATTCCTCGGACATTCCGCGATCTCCGGCCCCATGATAACCCAATCCGGAACCGCGCGCCAGCCCTTTGCGTAACATCCCGGCCTCTCGCGGGTAAACTTGACGGGATCAAGCCATGTTGACATTGCGGCTGGATTGCGGCATGCTGCGGGAGTCGAAACACGAATGGGGTCTGTCCGCCTGTTGTCGTGGGCGGTCGAGGGAGACGATTATGCGAGTATCGCGAAGCGCGAGGCTGGCGGGTCTGGCGTTGGCGGCCATGTTGCCGGTGTGGCTGGCGGGGTGTCCTTCCCCCACTAATGCCATCGCCGTTTCCAATCTTTCTTACGATTTTGGAAAAAGCCAGCAATCTTGGAATTTCGAGGTCTGGAACAACGGCGCGTTGAACTCGGTCACGTTCACCGTCAAGCCCGACGTTCCCTGGATGTATTGCACGCCCGCCACGGCCACCAGCACCGGACCTGCGGACAAACGTGTCATCACGGTCGCCGTCACGCGCCAGGGATTGGCCGCCGGAACGTACCAGGGCCGCCTCAACATCACCGCGCCGGGCGTGGCCCCCGTTCAAGTGACGGTTTCCCTCTATTCGGACGGCACCCAAGGCGTAACGGGAAGCGATCTGAATGTGGCCGGCCTGACCTACGCTTATTCGGCCCCGTACCTGCTCGATTTCACGTTTTCACTGCATGATCGCTTCAAACAGCCCGTCATCGGCGAACCGGCCCAATTCAAGGTGTCGTGCCGGGAAAGCAACGCCCCCATCGTGGCCGACGAAAGCCCTCCCCGTTTCGCGAAAGCATCGAGCAAGCAGGCCAATTGTTTTCTGGTGCTCGATTATTCGGCGAGCATGGCATCCATTGCCGCAAACGGCGACCTCAACGAGGATGGCGTTTCGGACGCCATTCAAACAATGGAAGCCGGGGCGAGAAATGTCTTTCTGCCCGCGCTGAACGCCGATGCGCGCGTCGGCGTCTACGAATTTCATCGCGAGACCGAACCGGAAAAGGTGTGCGAACTGACCGCCGACAAGGACTTTGTCTCAAACCGGATCAAGGGCATCTGGCTGCAATTCGTGTATCCCTATTCGGGCATCTCGCGCTGCTGGGACGCCGTGTATTCCGCGGTCGAGGAATTCGCGCCCGAAAACCAGAACGACGAAATACGCGACGTCGTTTTCCTGTCGGACGGATTCGACACGTCGAGTTTTCACACCAAGGAGGAAGCCGTTGAAATCGCGCGTGAACGCGGCGTGCGCATCTACGCCATCGGCTACGGAAAAAATCCCAACACGGGCGTGCTGCAATCGGTCGCCTCGCAGACAAACGGCGCTTTCTATGCCGCCGAAAACGCCGTCCAACTCGAAACGGCCTTCCGCCAGATCGTGAACGACTTCGACGCGCGCTACACGCTTCGCTGGGCGACGCTGAAGCGGTCGGACGTGAAATTCTTCCCCTCGTTCTATCTGACCATCGCAAACCGGACGGCATCGTATGAATCGCCCTACGCCTACGCCGTCGCCGACTACGCCAGCGATGAACTCCGGGGCCGCCTGCGCACAGTGCCCTCGAAAAGCGGCAATCGAACGACCATTTTTCTTCGCGCGAGTTACGTGTGCCGGTATATTTGGAAACTGCGTTTTTACATCGAAAGCCCCTACGCGTTCACCGTGCAGAAGGTGGAGGCGCCGGATGGCGGCCTTTGTGCCTCATGGACCCAGTCCATCGAGCATGACGGCGTCCTGCCCGGCGTGTGGGTCGTGCTCGAAAGCCCCTCGCCCGGTTTGACGGACACACAACTTCCCTTCGCCGCATTCGGGCCTATCCTGCGGTTCGACTTCAACACGCTGATTGACGAGGACGTGGATCCGTTCCAAATCCTGTACGTGGACAATTCGTTCTACACCGGCGGCCAGGCGTTTTCGATAGACGGCTGGACCAACACGCCCCCCGGTTCGTGAAAAAACCGGCGAGGAAGAGGCGCTACCTCAACGGGTCGTGTCGTCCGGAACAAGCGTCTCCAAAAAGCCGGCGGCCGTCTTGACGGCGGAACCCAAGGCCGTCGCGAAGATGATGGAACCGATCGCCTTGCCCGCACCCGAAATGATGCCCCCGATGTCCACGCCGTCCGATGTCTCCGAGGCCGCCACTGGAAACTTCGAGATACTGCCGATGTGCTTCATGTCTTTCCCTCTCTTGGCTGTAGATCCCATCCCTGTAATCTGAATTGTGTAAATCTTACCCCGGCTTTTTACCACCGGTCAAATCGCCGATCGTCGGCCCATTGACGATCGGGAAAAGCGTCGAGGGGAAAAACATGAAGGCCGCAAACGACTCAAAGGACTTTCTCCATTGTTTTACTGTTCTTGAGGTCCTTTTCGTCCCTTTTCCCTAAAATACATCCGACCGCCACTCTGTTCGTGCGCGTGCTCGTGCGTGTAATCGTGATCGAAACAAGGAGTTACGACATCTTCAATCGCTTGCGCGATTATTCAAGAGAATTCCATTTCATCCCCCACAGGGGAGACCCAAGGTCTCATGACAACTCGTATCTCTTTCGTTGAACGGAGCTCCTTCGATTATAACCGCTGAATGCACGTTTTCCCCTTACCGCCCTCCGGAAGAACGTTTTTCCTGGGGCAGGAGCCGGAAGTCGAACAGGGTGGGCCCTTCAGTGGCTTTGAGGATATTGAGACGGAATTCCCGTGCCTTCACGGGCGCGAAGGCGGCGCGAAAATCCTCGCCGATGGTCTTGCCCTGGTAGCAGGAAATCCATGTGCCGTTTTTCATGTATTCGATGGCGAAGGATTGGACGCGCGATCCGCAGGCCTCGCGTATGTGCACCCCCGCGAACGTCGCGGGCTTCTTCAGGCGAACGGCAAGCCATGCCTTGTGCGTGCCTCCGTCGGTGGCCCAACGCGAGCCGGGGTCGTCGTCGAAGGCCATGGCCGCCGCATATTCCGGCATGTTTTGAAACACGTTCGAGGCGGACGGGCCGATCGCCTTCGATTTCGGATCAACGGCCGCGACAGGCGGCACGTCGAACGCGGGACGATCGAGCGTCAACACGACGATCGTGTCCAGATCCTGCCGAGCCGTTTCGGGAATGTCGAGTCGAATCCCCTTGGGCGTCCGGCGGACCTTGACGTTTCCACCCGTCAACATGGACGCCTCCTTGATTCGCGCATCTATTTTCGGCAACCGCCATGACGAATCCACGGCCTTCCAGTCGAGGATATGGACGTAAACCTTATCGCCCTTGCAGGTGCTCGCGCCCCACATGCCGGGCTTGAACGGCCCGCCGCGCGTTCCATAAATGGTCTCGCCGTATTGTTTCAGCCATGCGCCCATTTCAGCCAAGCGCGAGACCATCCGCCCCTCGATGCGCCCGTCCGGCATCGGGCCGACGTTGAACAGCAGGTTGCCGTCGCCGCCCGCGCAGCGGACAAGTACGTCGAGGCACTGCTTGAGCGATTTCACGCGGTCGTTGGGTTTCCACGCCCACTGATCGCCGATGGTCATGCAGGTTTCCCAGGGCCGCGAACGCTGAAACGTGCCGACGGTCTGTTCGGGCGTGTCGTGATCTTCGGGAAGTCCCGCGCGATTGTTCACGATGATGTCCGGCTGCAACCGGCGAATCATCGCAACAAGTTTTTCGGAATCCCAATCCTTGACGGTTCCGCCCAGCCCGTCGAACCAGAAGATGTCGAGCCGGCCGTAATTCGTGCACAACTCGCGCACTTGCCCGTGCAGGTATTCGAGAAATCGCGCATGGTTTTCCGTGCGGTAGTCGGGGTGATGCCAATCCGGCGGCGAATAATAAAAACCGAGGCGCAACCCGGCCTCATGGCACGCCTGCGCCAATTCGGCCACCACGTCGCGCTTGAACGGCGAATTCGTGATTTTGTAGTCCGACAACGCCGTGTCGAACATTGAAAATCCGTCGTGATGCCGCGTCGTGAACACAAGATACTTCATTCCGGCCTGTTTCGCGATTTCCACCCATTCCCTCGCGTTGAATTCGACCGGATTGAACTCTTTGTACAGGTTGTCATACACCTCCACGGGAATTTGCCCCGGCGCGCCGCCCGTGCCGCGCCGCTCGCCCCCCCGCGACCACCCGATCTCCGTGCCCTTGAGGCTGACCGGGCCCCAATGGATGAACAGGCCAAACCGCGCCTCGCGCCACCATTGCATTCGATCCGGCTGCCGATCCTCCGCAACAGCGCCGCCATTTAGCGCCATCGCGGCAAACGCCGTCATCAAAATCAAACCCAGCCACATCCGCATGCCTTGACCCTCCTCGGTTGCCTTGCCGCTCCACGGTAGCGCGTTGCGCATGCCGTGTCAACAAAGACGAAGAAACCACCTGCCCGATCCGCCCCGGATTGTTCCCGACCGCCCTGTGCATGAAACCGGGGCAACAGAGAAAGTTGCGGTTTTCCGTGTGTTCTGTTGCGTCCTCCCGTAACGGACGGACGCAGAAAGGATCAGGGCGCTACGGAACACGGGATGGAATTCAATTCATAACTTATTTCACAAAAGCAATTTATGTAACTTTTACGACACGATTATCTTTGCGATCAATCTTGGCCCTTTTCTTGCTGTAAGGATCAGTGCTCTAACCAATTTGGAAGAAAAGCATGTGAAATGGGCACGCCTGCGCACAGGCAAAAACGAAAGGATCGGACACAATGTTGAGAAGTTTGAAAGCAACGCTGGGTTTCCGCATTGAATCAACGGATGGTTCTTGTGGAAAGGTCCGGGATTTTCACTTCGACAGCGATACCGGCGCGCTGAAATACGTGGTCGTGGGCTTGGGCTTCCGCTACCCATGGCGCAATGTCCTTATTTCGGCTGACAAGATTGTCCATGTCGAATGGCGGGATATGGCCCTATGCGTGAACCTAACCCGCACCGAAATCGGGCATTCGCCGCTCATTTCCGCCGATCCGCCCATTTACAAACAAATCGAGGAACAGATGCGGGAATATTCGGCATGGGTATCACATTGGACTCCCCTCAGCGGCATGCCGGAACCGGAACCGGCGCCTCATCGCCGGCCCGGATCCAACCGGCAAAGTTTCAAGCACCTGCTGGGATACCAGATTGACACCCTGGATGGCCATGCCGCCCGGCTGGCCGATCTGTTCGTGGATGACGGCACGTGGCGCGTGCGGGCGCTCGCTGTCGAGATGGGCCGACAAGAACAGGCGATCATCTTGACCGAATGCATCCGTTCGATCGTTTGCGAGCGCCGCGTCATTTGCCTCGAAATAGACCGGGCGGGCCTTGTCTCCGCGCCGGTCCATAATCCGTTTTTAGCCGACGACGACACGCTGGAGGAACGCCTCAAGGCGCATTACGCCCGCACCCTTCAACACGCCTGATCCGGAAGAACATTTTTCGTTCCGAATCCGGCCGTTTCCGCCTCATTTTTTTTCGCGATAGACGAAAAACCCTTCGCCGGGTCTGCGCTCGATGGTGACCGGCAGACCCTTTTCCAGGAGTTCCCTGCCGGTGAGAGTCATGGGGGCATCGGGCCTGTCGAGATCCGTCACGGCATAGGTCTTGTCCGCATCGAGTCCGTGGAGCGGCAGGCGCGCGGTTTCGTAGGGGCTGTTCTCGCGCCGGAAGACCTGCGCCATGCCCTCGTTTTCGCCGGCGCGATGGAATTGCCACGCGATCCATTGATCGTTGCGCAACGAGTATTCGGTCAGCGGATAGTAGTCGCCGTAATAATTGGGTGCAAAGGCCTTCCATTGATCCACGATACGCTTGATGTTGGCCCAATCGATCGCGTCGTCGCGTTGGTCCCAACAGGCGATGTAATGGGGACACAGCGTGCTGCGGATGAGGTAGGTGTCGGTCTTCGACGATCCCGTGCCGTAGAAGGGGAACCAGAGCGGAAGCGCCCATGAGTGGCACTGGTTGCCGGTGGGCTCCATGATGTAGTCGCTGCGCAGCAGCGGGACGGCGCGCCGCAGCGTTTCGAGATCGTTGCGGCGTCCGCCGCTCGCGCACGAGTCAATGAGCATGTTCGGATGCCGCCGCCGGAGTTCGTCCCAATACTGGAAATAACCCTCGACGTGGCGAATTTCGGTGATGCCCTGCCGATCTTCGGCATCGTTCTTTCGCCAGAAGTCGAGCGGGTCCATGTTGAAATCCTGCCGGTACAGGTCAATGCCCTGCTCCGTCAGAAGTTTGTCCACGTGGTTCGTGAGCCATTCGCGGGCTTCGGGGTTGCCGAGATTGAGCAGGCCGCCGTCCTTGCCGCCGAGGATCCATTCCGGATGGTTGTCCGCGAGCCACGTGCCCGCCGTCACGCGTTCCGGCTCGAACCACACGATGATTTTGACGCCTTTCGCGTGGGCGTGATCCGAAATCGGGCGCAGGCCGCCGGGAAAGCGGTTTGTGTCTACTTCCCATGTGCCGGTGTTGGGCCACCCTGTCTTGTTCCAGTACCAACCGGCGTCCATCCACCAGTAATCGAGCATGAGGCCGCGTTCGAGGTATTTGTCCACGAAAAATTTCTGGGTGTCGCTGTTCGCGTGGATCATTTCGCCGTACTGATGCGAACTGCACGCGGCGAGATGCGGCACGGGCGGCCGTTTTCCGCCGGGCCGGGGCAGGTTGTGCGCAAGCATCCATGCGCGCCATACGTTCTGGGCGTGCAGGCGGTGGCCTTTCCAGAACTGGAGGACAACCATGGGCTGCCGGACCTCCTCGCCCGGATGCAGCGTGAAATGCGTGCGCTCCTGCCCCGCTTTCAGCGACAAGCGGACGCCTTCGTCGCGCGCGAACGCCGCGTCCCATTGTCCGGCCCAACTCAACACGAAAATCAGCCCCTCGTTGCCGGCGGAAATGTTGAAATAGGGGAACGCGATCTGCGTCGGACGCCCGCCGGTGTTGGCGATCGTCTTTTCCGTTTTCGGGCCGAGGGTTGTCTCTTGCGGCTCGAAACTGTCGGCGGTGCAATTGTCCCCTTTGTGGTAGTGCAATACATACTCGCCCATTGCGCCCCGATCGAAAACCGTATCCAGGGCGCGGATGTTTTCGATGATGGGCGTGTCTTTCGCACCGGTGTTCGCGAAGCGCAATGTCCATTCGACCGTTGGAAAGTCGTCGTAGACGATACCGATGCACCGCGCGACGAGACCCGTGTCCGGATCCGTGTACGACAGCGTGTATTCCGTTCGGTTTTCATCGAGTTTGCGCGAAGACCGTTCGAATTTCCACGAGGAAAGAAACTCCGACGAAGGGCGGCCGCCATAGGTGAACGAGATGAACGGATCGGTCGAATACGGCATGCGCGCCGGTCCTTCCAGCGGCAAATCGCCCAGCCACAGCACAGTTCCGTCGGCCAACGTGACGCGCGCTTCGGCCCAGTCGGCCTGATCGCAGCTGATGCCGTCGCCCGCATCGTCAATGTCGAGATGAAAGTCCCTTGCGCCGTTCAGTTCCACCGACACGGGCACGCCCGCCATGCCTTCGCGCATGACCTCGGATTTCCACGCTTCGCCTTCACCCACGCGCACGTGGAAGACGACACTGCCGCGTCCGCCGCTGGTCTGCTCGTTCGAATCCATGCCCGCGATGGCGTCGAACCGGGCGCCCGGCCCCGGCAGCCGCACCAGAAGACGGCTCACGGCATGGCAGTACAAACCGCGGGTGTATTCGACGCCGGCGATGCGCATGGGGCGGCCGTGGCGCGCGTTGGGCTGGACGGGATCGTTGTTCGCGAACACGACGATGCCCGCCGCGGGTTCCGGCGCCACTTGGATTCCCTCGAATTTCGCGGCCACCCAGCGCCGCGCCTCATCCAATTCCGCGGGCGTGGGCGCCGCCCCGCATGCCATTTGCGCGACCACCGTCATCAAAATCCCAGCCATGGTTCCTGCCACCTTCCGAATTGCGGGGTTCGCCGCTTCCGCGCGCGGCGCGCATGGGCGGCAAACGACGAAACTATTGGAACACATGCCGCATGGGATCTTCCAATGGACAAACGCCCGCGTGGTTGCAAACTCGGCGCCTTCACGTTATTTTGGACGGCAGTAAACGGCGGTATGTGCGCGAAAACAATGGGCGATTTGGAAAAAGCGATATGGAGTTGCGCGATTTTGGAAAACGCAGCGGGTTTCGGATACCCCGCGTGAACCTGGGTCCGATGCGGCTGCCGGCGGATTTCGACGAGGCGGCGGCGCTGATTCGGAAAGCCATTGACGCGGGCATGGTCTATATTGACGCCAGCCGCGGCTACGAGGACTGCGAATTGAAACTGGCGCGGGCCTTGAAAGACGGTTACCGCGAGAAAGTCATTCTCTCGACGAAGTGGTCGCCATGGGGGATGCCGATAGAAAAAAGCGACGATACGTCCGCGGACTGCGTCCGGCGGCGCATGGACGAGCAGATGAAACGGCTCGATGTTGATTACCTGGATTTCTACCAGATATGGAGCATCAACAGCCGCGAACAATTCAACCAGGTAACGCGGCGGGGCGGCATGCTCGACGGGATCCGCAAGGCCATGGACGAGGGAATCGTCGGCCATGCCGGCTTCACGACACACGACGAGCCGGAGAGTCTTGTTTCGTACTTGCCCGAGGCGGACTGGTGCGAAATCATCCTGTTCACGTACAACATCCTGCAAACGCGGTATGCGCCGGCCATCGCCGCCGCGCACCGGCTCGGAATCGGTACACTGGTCATGAATCCCGTCGGAGGGGGACGCCTTGCCGAACCCAGCCCGGTGCTGGCGCGGCTGGCGGAAGAAATCGGCGCGGCGTCCGTTCCCGATCTTGCCATTCGGTACCTCATGTCGAATCCAAACGTGGACACGATTCTTTCGGGCGTGGGCAAAGCCTCCGACATTCGCGATTCGATTGCCTCCGCCGAAGCGGGACCGTTTTCCGGGGATCAACTTCGCCGCATTCACGAATACATGGCGGAGGTGTCGGAGGGCGCAAGCCGGCTGTGCACCGGATGCGAATACTGCCTGCCCTGTCCGGCCGGCATCGCGATTCCGGAGATCATGGCCTGCGTGATGGACGATCGGTATTGGGGTTTCACGGCGTCGGCGCGCGAACGGTACCGCCGACAGGCAACCGGCGCAGACGCATGCACCGAATGCGGCGCGTGCGAGGAAAAATGCACGCAGAAACTGGCCATCCGCGAGGACATGGCCTATGCACGGCAACGTTTCGGCGCGTAACGCCGGCATCGCGATTCTGGTAGGATAAGCGAAGTTCGAGTTTCGACTGCACGGAGGACATTCTCGTGGTAAAGGGCCGCGGAACGGCACGGCGGCGCGGCGGCAACACGTTCGCCATTCTCGCGGGACTCTTTGCGATAATGGCGGCCGGGGTCGTGTTGGCGCTGTTTTTTGCACCGCGAAAACCGGAAGCGCCGCCTGCATCCACCATCGCCTTTCAACCCAAGCCGGAGCGGCCCGAAACGGATTTTCCGCCGGATGCGCCGTCAAGTCTTGTGCCCAGATCCCGGCGGGACCCGCCGAAACCGGTGGAACCCGCCTCGAACACCATCGAGGAAAAACAGGAAGGTCGCTGCATTTTGGAAGGGCGCGTCACCGAGGCCGGAACCGGAAAACCCGTCAATCGCGCCCTGGTTTCGTGCATCTTGACGGCGCAGGACGATCCCGAACAACGTGCGAAGGCGCGGGCCTATGCGGACAAGGACGGCCATTATGCGCTGCGCGTCGAGATCAAGGGCACGTATTTCGTCGAGGCCGCCTTCAACGGCTTTCTCACGGCCCGTCAAAAGGTAGATCTGTCGGAAGACCAAATTGCGCGCGCGGATTTCAGCCTGTCGCGCGGGGCCAGCATTTCGGGCCGCGTAACGGAACGCGGTTCGGGCACGCCGGCGGTGGGCGTCCACGTTTTCACGAACGGCAGGGCCCATTCGTCGGCGCGAACGGATCCCCAGGGGCGCTACACGCTTTCCGGCCTGCTGCCGGGCGAGTACGAAGTGCGCCTGGATGTGTCCCGTTCCCCCTACATGATTACAGGAATGGTTCCCATGCGCAACGCATCCATACGGACCGAAACCCAGGAAGTAACCGGGGTGGATTTCATGGTGGATGCGGCCGGTCAGGTCTGGGGCTATGTGACGACCCGCGATCGCAAACCGCTGCCGGCCGACATGGTGCTGTGTTCATCGGCCAGCATGATCTCGCAAATCGCCGATGCGGGCATCCGCCAGGCGCCGCCGGTCGCCGGGCGCGCCGACGCGAACGGCTATTACGAACTTTCCGGTGTGCCGCTCAACAAGGAATGGCGCGTCATGGCCATGCCCCGCGAATGCGCCCCCCAGTTGAGCGCGCCGTTCATGCTGTCGGGAACACAGCGGACGGTGCGGATAGACATGCACGTCAGTCCCGGCAGCAACGTGTATGGATACGTCGTGGACACGGACAACTCGCCGATTCCCGAAGCGGAAGTGGTCTGCATACCCGCCTATGGCCGGTTCTTTTCCCCGCTCGATTCGCCCCAGGCGCTGCGCAACGCGACGTCGGGCGAGGATGGCAGTTTCACCATTCCCAATTTGCCCATCGGCGAATATCAGATCATGGCGCGAAAGGAAGGCTACAAATTCGCGGCCATCGGCGAGCCCGTCTATCCGGACGGCACAAACGACATCCGCGGCGTGCGCATCGCCCTCACGCCCGTCGAAAGCGGAAAATCCACCGTGTACGGAACCGTCACGGATACATCGGGCGCGGCCCTGTCCGGCGTGCGCATCGAATTGGCCATGGTCGGCCAAGCCGACATGAGCGCGGGCGGCAGCAACACCGAAACGGACGCCAACGGCGCGTACCGGTTCGACAAGGTGCCCGAAGGCTTCCTCATGCTCACGGCGCAAAAGGCCGGATACCAGTCGCAAAACGTCACCGCCGTCAAACTCGACGAGCCGACCGATATCGTCATGCAATCCGCGTCGGTCATTTCCGGGACCGTGCTGGTGCGCGAAACGGGAAAACCGCCCACGGGCGGGTACTCGGTCCGCGCATCCGCGGCGAATATCGGCGGCGGCCGCACCATCGGCATGATGCTCGACGGCGCATCGGGCGGTTCGTTCAACGACCCGCAGGGTTCATTCAGCATTACCGTCGGGGGAGGCGACTACACGGTTGAAGCCCGCGCGGCGGGGCTGACTCCTGGGCGCGAGTTTGTGTCGGTCGCGCCGGGCCAACATGTCGGCCATATCACCCTCTACCTGCGCGAAGCGGGCGGGCGTATCGAGGGCCGCGTTTCGACGCCCGACGGGAAGAGTCCGCAAGGCGCCCTTGTGTGGACCGGTTCGACCGCGAATCCCGTGGCGGGCATGTTGCCCGGCATGGAGGGAGGCGGCCCGGGCAACGGCATGCAGGTCGGCGCGGACGGATCGTTCGCATTCACCAACCTTGCGGCGGACACCTATCAGATTCATGCCCGGCTGGAAGGATACGCCCAGGCGCAAACGCCTCCCATCGCGCTGGCCGAAGGACAACAAATCACCGGTGTCACGATCGCGCTGGGCTACGGCAACGCGCTTCAGGGCACCGTTCAATTCAACGGTTACCTCGAACCGGGTGCGTTTGTCGGCGTCGCCGGCAACGGCGTGTCGGAGATTACCTCGACCGACGCCCAGGGCCGGTACCGTTTTGAGCGGCTGCCCGCCGGCATCTATCTTGGGACGGCCATGTCGCTTTCGGCAGGCGGCCCCATCATGGGGTTCTTCTCGCCGCTTCACGGGAGGATTGAAATCGTGGAAGGACAACCCACGGTCTTCAATTTCGGCGAACCCACGAATACCGCGCTCGAAGGCCGCTGCGTGCCCCCGCCGCCCGGCGGCTACCTGGGGTATGCGATTCTCCAGCAACCCGGCGCGCCGCCCGTCTCGCTCAACGTCGCGAATCCACTGGCATGGTTCCAGGATCAGGCCGGTCCGTGGCAATATGTGATGGGCATGGCGCCGGTCGCGTCGAACGGCTATTTCCGCATTGACAATCTCGTCGGAGGCCAGTACCAACTCGACGTGTTCATGAGCAATCTCGGCGAGGTCATGCTGGGCAACATGCGCCAGGTGTTCCACGGCATGGTGGACATCGCCGACGGGCAAGTCGTGAACATGAATGTCGAGATCGCCAATCCGGAACGGGCACAGGGCGCGCCGCAATGAAGGATATTACATGTCGTTGACAGCCATTTCATTGAACGATGTACACGTTTCCTACGGCGACCTGAACGTGCTTCAGGGGATGACGTTCGACGTGGCGGCGGACGGTTCGACGGGGCGCGCCGTGGGTCTTCTGGGACCGAACGGCGCCGGCAAGAGCACCCTGCTCAAAACCCTGCTGGGGTTCCTGCGGCCCCGGAAAGGTTCGGCCGCCCTGTTCGGCCTGCCGATGCCCGAACGCGCGCTCGAAGCCCGACAGCGGCTCGGTTATATGCCCGAACGGGACATCGTGTCCCCGAAAGTGAGCGCGGTCTCGCTGTTGACGCATTGCGGATCGTTGTCGGGCATGTCGCGTGTGGACGCCATGGAACGCGCCCACGAGGTGCTCAACTACGTGGGTTTCGGCGAAAACCGCTACCGAAAAATGGAAACCTACTCGACCGGCATGTGCCAGCGCGTCAAATTCGCCCAGGCGCTCATCCACGATCCGAAATTGCTTCTGCTCGACGAACCCACAAACGGTCTTGATCCCGAAGGCCGCATCGAAATGCTCGACCTCGTCCGCGAACTCGCCCACAAACGCAAGGTCATTGTGCTGTTGTCGTCGCACCTGTTGCCGGATGTCGAGTACGTCTGCGACCGGATCGTCGTCATGGCGCGCGGACGGGTCGCCATTGACGATACGATCGATCGGATTACCGCGCAGCGCGAAGGGCTTTACGAAGTGCGTGTGCGCGACAACCGCGAGGCCTTCATGGCCGCGCTCGAATCCGCGGGCTGCACCTGGCGCGACGAACACTCCGGCAACCTGCTGGTCGAAACCCCGCCCGCCACGAGCGTCCGGCTGTTCTTCGAGATCGCCAAGGCGCAACAGACCCAGATTCGCCACCTGCGGCCGGTGCGCCAAAGCCTGGAAGAAGCCTTCCTGCAGGCCATATCCGCCAACGATCCCGCGGCGGATCGCTGACATCCCGCGCAACCGGACTGCCCTACGCATAGCGCGCGGCGACGGCCAACCCCGTCGCGACGCTCGTGAACGTGTCGCGCTGGATGATGCGTTTGGCCCCGTAGCGCGATTCAAGCATCTGACGCACGGCGGGAACAAGGCACGTGCCACCGGTCGTCAGCACATAGTCAATGTCGCCGGGCGCAATCCCGGCGGTTTGTTCCGCCTCCTCGATGCTTTCGAGCATGGCGTCGAGATCGTGCCCGATGATATGGGCGAATTCGACCTGCTCAAGTCGTTCACGGATTTGGATGACCTCGCGCGCGATGACGATATCGGTTTCGGTGACGGACGATAGCCGTTTCTTGGCGGCCTCGGCTTCGCGCGCCACGAGATAACCGTAATTGCGTTGGACAAGATATCGAAGCGCGCGGATCGCTTCCGGTTGATCCGAACTCATTTCGACGGCGGTAAGCCAGTTGAGCGTTTCCTCCGTGTTGAGCTTGTAGAGGTTTTGCCAGTCGAGGATATGGTTGAACAGGAACTGCGGGATGGGAAGATTCGACGGACCGTAGCGCGACTGGCTTCCAAAACGCGGAAAAAGCTTGGCCTGAACGATTTCGCGATCGATCGCGTCGCCCGCCACCGGCACACCGGCCACCCCGAGGATGCGGCTTCCCGCCACGCGTTCCATGGCGTTTCCCCCGGCGCCGAACGTCATGACGCATACGTCGCAGGTGCCGCCGCCGATGTCCACTACCATGAGCGTCAGATCGCGGTCGGTGGTGACGGCGTATTCCAGACAGGCCGCGACCGGTTCATAGAAGAAAATCACTTCCTCGAAGCCCGACAGGCCCGCCGCGACGCGCAACCGGCGTTCGGCAACGGCATCCTCGCCGGGATTGGCGCTGAATCGCACCGGACGGCCCATGACGACCTTGACGACAGGCGCGCCCGTTTCCGCCTCGATGGACTGTTTGATGCGCCGGAGGATCATGGCCACGAGTTCTTCGATCTGGTAGGTCTGGCCGAAGACCTCGGTGCCGCGAAACGCGCGGTAACGCAGAAGGCTCTTGAGCGACTGGAACAGCCGACCCGGCGAATTCACCTCCACTGTGGCCGACACACGGACACCTTCCGTCACGCGCGGCTCCATCAATTCGATCGGGCGATATCCCTCGCTCTTGTCCGGTTCCGACGCGACATAGGCCTCGATCGCCGTGTTCAGATCCACCTGTTCCAGCCGGACCTCGCGATCCACATTGCGTTCGATGAAGGCGTCGGCGGCCGCGCGCCCGACGATCTGCTCGCCCTCGCGCGACAAGTACAACAGCGACGGCAGCGATTGCGGCGCGTCGTTCAGGCGATCCAGTTCAAGCACCCACGTTCGTTCGCCGTCCGAGATCGCCGCGCTGGAATTGGTCGTGCCGAAATCTATCCCGCAATACAACTTGCTCACACGTAACACCTCGGTGTTTTCCCCGCGCATCCGGCCATGCGGCGCGCCAAAACAGCGAAGTATAGCACGCGTGCCGATAAAACCAAAAACGCGCTGGGATCAGGTGAGGCGATCCTATTGTTTGGATTTTGACCGGTCGAAACGGTAGTTGCGCTTGGGGGTGGGAGCGGACCGATCTTTTGGTTTGGATTGTTCGTTTTGCGGGGGCACGAATTCGAGTGTTGGAGGGGTGTCCGCCTTGGGTTGTTGCAATTCTTGCGGTATGACGATCGGGGCCCTAGACTGTTTCGGCGGGACGCCCCGCATGGGGGCACTGGATTCGGTTGAGGGCATGTCTGTTTCCGCGGGCACGGAGGCATTGTCGGATTGGTTTTGCTGATTCATGGCGGCCCCGGTTTCAGACCGGAAGGGTTCGCCTGGGGAAGCGCCGGACGTCTCGCCGGGAATCACAAGCCGCGAGGCGCGGAATTCCGCGGGGCCGAGAATCGCGTAAACGGCGGGTCCCTGTTCGTCGTCTGCCGTAAAGGTTCGCGATTCGGCGTCCAGCGTTTGCGCGGGCAAACGCACCCAGTCGCGCCGCGTATCGCAGGCGTGGACGGCAAGGGATGGAAGGTTTTCGCGCGCGCACAGCACGGCGGACACCGGAATTTCGAGCCGGATGTGAACAGGGGCGGCTTTGGGCGCTTTTTCGATTTCCATGTATACGGTGAAAGGCACAAGACCCTCGGGCGGGGGCGCGGGCGGTTCCGACAAGGCGTTCAGGCGCGCCTCGACGGGCGCTTCCGATGTAAGGATAATCTGGCCGCCGGTTCCCTTGGGGCGTAGACATAGGGACCGGCCCCGGGCGCTTGTCGCATGGCGCTGGACGTCTTCGAGGGCAAACCGCGTGACCTTGAAACGACGTTCCGCCATCAGGTCGAGTTGATCGGCGAAATGCGGGGATTTCGGATCCTCCGAACTTCCAAACGGGACCATCGAGACGGCCGATGTTTTCTCGCCGAACGAGACGGCCATCGCAAAGCCGTAGCCGTAGGTCACGCGCCACTTTTTCGCGTCGAAAGCCGTGTCGGACGCAACCATAATCGGTTCGCCGCTCGTGGCGCCCGCAAGTCCCGCCTCGCGTGCGCCGCGGGTGAGGGTGTGGACGCTGCCCCAGGGCACTGACACGGAATCGAATTCGTTCCGCATCATGCGGGCGGCGTCGAGCGCCGCGCTCATGATCGCATCCTGAAACGGTTCGCTGTTTTCCTGGAACGCAATCATCAGGGCGTCGTCCGCTTGCCACGGGGCGCTCATGCCCATGCCGTTCATCGGCTGGACATGGCGGCGCAGCGACGTCCACCATGCATGGTAGAACGTCATGCCCGTGCTGGCGGTGTCCGAAAGTCCGTTCCACGAACGCAGGAGATCGATCCCCGCGGCGAGATCCGGGTGGGCGTCGTTCACAAAATCGGCGCGTTGATCCGCGAGTTGAATCAAGCGCTGCACCGCGCCGCCCGCGCCCGGCACGACCACATCGTAGAGCATGGCCTGGCAATCGCGAAACGATCGTTTTCCCATGGCCAGCAGTCGCCGCACTCGTTGGGCGCGCAGGGAGTCGCGGTCGCGCGAAAACCAGCCCGGCAACCGAGCCGGATCGAGACCCGTGCCGTCTGTGACCGCCCAAGGCGGCGTGCCGCAGGCTTGCAGATAACCCGAAGGCGGATTGGCGAGCGACGGCAGCGCATCGGGGGGGATGATGCCCTGCCAGCGAAAGAGCGGATTGGCGCCGTCCAGGGGGGCTGTCCAGTCAATGAGGGCCGGTTCGCGTTGTTTCGATGCCGGCGGCCGTTCGGGCGGGGCGAGATTGGGCATGCCGGGTTCGGGTTCCTTCGGGGGCGCGGGCGGTTCGGGCGGAGGGCCGTCTGCAACGGGCTTGTCGCCCATTTTGGCATTGTAACGATAAAAGATGTTTCCCTCCCGGTCCGCGTACACGATGTGGAAACACGGCAACTGGTGCATGGCCAGCGCCGCCAGAAACGCGTCGAGATTCTGCGCGTGCGCCATTTCCATCAACTGGGCGATTGCGCCGAAATCCTCGTATCCGCCGACCAGATAGCCGCAGGGATGGCCTTTGTCCGAACCGACGATCGGACCGTGCGGGCCGGTCATGCACGACACGCTGCGCATGTCCGCGCCATGGGGAGTATGCACATAATAGGGACGGGCCGTGGCGATCATCAATTCCTGCAGGAGCCGTTCCTCGTCCGGCAGCGGCGGCAGGTTGAGGATGCGCGGATCGCGTTTCTGCATGCCGAACGATTCGACATACACGTCGGCGAAATCCGGCTGATTGGGCGTCAACGCCCAGCCCAACACCTCGTTGTGTCCCTGAAGGATTACCGGCAACCCGAACAGCGTCGCGCCCGCCATGTTGATTCCGGGGCAATTCAGGTGCGCCTCGTACCATCGGAACGGGCTGTCGTAATGCGTGTGCGGATTGATCGCCAGCAACGTCTCGCCCGATTCCGTTTTGGACGGCGCGATGGCCCATGCGTTTCCCGACAGGGAAGGCGGATCGCGCCGCCAGACATTGGGTAGATCAAACGGCGCGAAACTCATCAGGTAACAGTGCAACAGGGCCAAGGGATCGTGCGGCCGCACGCCGTCGCACCAGACCGGCACGCGATCCGGATGTTCGACGATCCACGCGTTCGCGCCCACGGCAAATCCTTCGCACAGATCGATCGTCAACGGATCGAGCGAGGCCAGCGCGCGTTGCGCCTGATCCGCATGCGCCATCTTCAGCGCGAACTCGTCGGACGGCGCCAAGGCCTCGCCCAGAACCTCGGCCGCGCGTCCGCCGGCCACCCGGTACGCCATGAGCATCGCTTCGAGGTGATCTTCCGCCTGGGCGTATCCGAAGGCGAACGCCATGGCGCGCGGCGAGTCGCCGTAAACGTGCGGAACACCCCATTCGTCCCGGTAGACGGATGCCTGCGCCCATAACGACGCCGTGTCGCCGCTGTATTGCGCGAACGCCGCGCCGAGCCACAACGACAGCGCAAGGCAAAACCCACACGCGCGAAAAAGCCGTTTGGCCGACGCGAACGACACTCCCTGCTGCGCTTGAAGCCGACACCACAACATGGCGTTTATTGTACGCATGCGGGATGACGCATGTGAAATTATGATTTCGGGAAATTGGCCGGATGAATACCGTGTGCTATAATCCGCCCGCTTTGCCGAACTGAAAAGAAGACGTTGACGATGGCATCGATTATGACGGGAAAAGTGTACGATTTGTACGGATTCGGGATCGCCGCCGTGGACGATCTCATCGAAATCGCCCATTTTCCGCAGCCGGGCACGAAGGCCGAGGTGCTTGGACGCCGCCGCCAGGGGGGCGGACTTTGCGCCACGGCGCTTGTTGCGGCGGCCCGTATGGGCGCCAAGTGCATGTACGGGGGCTTCTTGGGCCGGAACGAACTGTCGGATTTTACCCGGGCGGTCTTGCACAACGAAGGCATCGGCACGCCGGAAGACATTCCGTATCCGGACGCCGAGCCGTTTCATTCGACCATTCTCGTGGATCGCGCAACGGGCGAGCGCACCATCCTGTATTCACGGGAAAAGGTGGTCGCGCCGTGGGCCCGCGACGTCCGCGCCGATCTAATTGCCGCCAGCCGGGCGCTGTTCGTGGACCATTTTGCGCCCGAAGCGACCGCCCATGCCTGCAAAATTGCCCGGCGGTTCGGCATTCCCGTCATTGCGGATATCGAAAACGTCAACGAGGCCGGGGTGCGCGAGGTCGTCGCCTTGGCGGACCACCTGATCATCCCCATCCGGCTGGCCATCGAACTGACCGGCGCGGGCGACATCGAGTCCGTGGTGTTTGCCCTCTCGCAGCAGCGCGCATGCACGGCCGTGACGGACGGCGCCCGCGGTTGCTGGTATCTCGAAGGCGGCAAGGACATGCGCGTCCGGCATCAGCCGGCGTTCACGGTCGAGGTGGTGGACACAACCGGCTGCGGCGACGTGTTCCACGGCGCTTACGCCGCCGCCCTCCTGTCCGGAAGCGCCATTCCCGATGCCATCCGCTTCGCCGCGGCCGCCGCCGCGATCAAGGCTACGCAGCTCGGCGGCCAGCAGGGCATTCCCGACCGCGCCGCCGTCGAGTTTCTCCTACGGGATCACTGATTCCCGGAAAGGGCGACGAGTATCGGGCCGGAATCATTGCAGGCGCACAATCGCCGCCGACCACCCTTCCGGAATCCGAATCTCGCTGAATCGGTTTCCATCCCGTTCGACGGTCGGCACGACAAAATCCGCCTGTTCGCGGCCCGTGTCGTCGAAGACGTGCGTCTCGTGATGCGAGGCATCGCCCCAACCGTAGCAGCCGCTTTTCTTGGTGACGATCCGTTCTTGCCCAATGATGTATCCCTCATGCAACTCGATGGGGGTAATCGGAAACATGTATTGCGTCAGGTGCGGATGCGTCGGGATCACGGTCACGTCGCCGTACCAATGGTAGACGCACCCGTAATCGAGCGCGGCCAGCATCACGGCATACGCATCCGCCTCATTCCGTTCGGTCAGGTGATCGCCGAGCGCAATCGGCGAGTGCAGATGCGCCTGCGTGCAATGCGTGATACTGCCGGTTTCCACAAAGCAGGGAAAACGAAGCGCCGCCATCGCGCGCGTGACCGGCGGCCCATTGCCGACCAGCGGTCCGCGTTGCAGGATGCGTTTGGCCAGCGCCACGCGCCACGATTCCGACAGCAACGTGACCGACGACTTGAGGCCGCCCAGGGTAAACTTCACCGGATCGATATCGCCGGAACAGCCGTCCCACGGATCGCCGTAATGGTAATGCCAGCGGCTGTACTCGTGCTCGTCCCAATAAACACCCTCGGCGCCGATCTCGTCGAAGATGATGTCAATGTTCTTTGCGATGGCGGCGCCGTAACGATTCGTCTCCGTGGGAATGAAGATACGATCGTGCGGTTTGCCGTAATCGGCCTGACGGCCGTCGGGCCGCAACAGGCGCGCGTCCGCGTAACGTTCCGGCGCCTCGTCGAGCACATCAATGAAACAATGAAAATACACGAGGCACTGGGTGCCCGGCGCCAGGGAACGCCAGCGGTTGAAGGAAGCCGTGTAATTGTCGTGCGGGACCTCCTGGAACGACGTGCCGTGCGTGTACTGCCCTTTGTAACGCGGATAGTCAATCGAGGCGCACGCCCACCGCGCGCTCTTGAAGCGTAGGAAGTGGGCGATCTGTTCATCGGACCATGCATCCGTCAACGGGCCGGAACGCAGGAAGGCAAACCCGCCTTCGATCGTGAAATTCGCATCCAGCAGACGGCGCACGGCGTTCAGAAATGTCCAGTAGTCCGGCGCGGCCGCGGGGATGATCGCCCATTCCGCCGTGTACGTCGCGCCCGGCCGCAAGACGAGATTGTTGTCCGCGATGCCCGCATGGCCGGAGGCCGCGAAATTCGCGATATGAACGCGGAACACGTCATCGAGGGGCAGCAGTCCGATGCCTTGTTTTTCCGTTGCGGCGAAGGTCGTGGGATTGGAGGGATCCCCGCGCGAACCGCTTCCCGCGCTCTGTTCGAGTCCCGAAAGCCACACCTTGCGAAGCCGTTCGCCCAAGACGAGTTGATGGCGGTGGATCAAGGGCAGTTGTTCGTTCGTCCGGTTCGTCCAGGTGTCGCGCACGACCAGGGCCTCGGGACGCCGTTCGATCGCGCGTTGATGATCGAAAAATGCGCACGCGGTATGTGCCCACGTGGACACAGGCATCGAGAATTGGCTTTCGATCCGGAAGATTTCATCGTTGAGCTTGACCTCGATAACGGCATCGGGCTTTTCCTCGACTTCGTAGGCGACGGCCGCCACGGACGGTTCGATAAACGGCAATTCACCCGTGGGCGGACCGGCCTTGGCCTTGGCGGCCGGTGGCGGAATGCGGAACGAGACGCGGCCGTTCGCGGCGATCAACGGATTCTTCACCGAGGCCGCCGCGACGTTTTCGAGGATCAGCGTATTCTCGCCGGCGTAAACGAGCCCGGTGACGTCCCATTCGAACGAACAGGCCCTGATTCCGTCAAGCAGGCCGTAGTGCGGGTCGGCGTCTACGCTCGTGTAATCCGGCGCGTAGAACACGTTGAACACGTTGCCGCCGCCCGTGGAATACACGTCGCCTCCGCGCGACTTGACGCGGGCCGGCTTGTTGGCCAGCATCGCCATCGTCACCGGCTTGTCGTTCAGCGTCAGCCGCAGAGCGGATGTAAAACCGGCCGGACGTTCCGTGTGAAGCCGTGCGTCGAAGGCAAGGACCGCCTGTTTGCCTTCCGGGGCCGGTTTCATGGTAAACGTAAATATCTGTTTGCCGCCTTGTTCGAGTTGAAGCGCATCGAAAACGATCGTGGGCGATTCGGATGCCGGCACGGTTCCATCCGTTCTCGCCAGCACGGCGGCGCGCAGACGCGATCGCGTATGCCCCCATTTCCCGGACGAAGTCGTCATAAGCGATTCTTGCCGCGCATCCGGCCCGTCCGTATCCGAGATTCCCGCCTCGATCCGCAGCGGCGTGCCTTCTGCCGGTTTAGCGACGCCCAGCACGTTCCACGGAATCGCCGCCTCCAACGCATATCCCGCCGCCGTGGGTTTCGCGGCCACCGCAATTTCCGAGACGGACGTCCCGTGAGGACGGTAGATGAATGCCTCGGGCGGACAATCAATCAGCGGATCGCCCGAGTTGAAGAAGTTGCCAGGACTTAGCGCTATCTGGAATTGCCCGTCGCCGAACGCATCGCGCGCGGGATCCAAGTCCGGTTGCGCATCTACATAGAGTTCAACGTGATCGCCCTGCCAGATCGTATCGCCGCGCCGCGTCTGGCGAAGGTTGTCGTCCGTCACTTCCGCAGCCACGAAGAGGCATTCCGCACGCCACGCCAAATGGACAATGCCGCTGAGATCCGCGGGCGATTGCCAACCGCCCGAACCCCAAACGACCTGCTCCGGTTTATCAATAACCATCGCATTCGGCATCGTCGTCCATTCGTCCAAAACGCCATCCACGGCGATCGGCGGATCCGGACGCAGGGGAATGGCGATGGCCGATGGAGTCTCAGCGACATGAACAATCGCCAGCATGAAGATCGCAATTCCAACATTCATGGCATGCCTCCTTGCCGGATTGATGACGGCCAGACGCTTTGTTCCTTGGACTGGATAACGGGCTAAAACAGGATAGAGCGTTCTGGCCGGCTATCCCGCGCAATCCAACGCCTCGTCCACCATCGCCAGGTAGTTTTCGACGGGAATGTAACTCGGAATCGAATTTCCGGAACCGATTGCATACCGTCCGCGCGCGCCGCAGGTTTCGATGAGATGCCGCGTATGGGCGCGTACGGCTTCGGGCGCGTCCTGCGACAGGCGGTTGATGTCAACGCCGCCAAGGACGCCGATGCGATCGCCGTATCGCGCATGGAAGTCTTCGACCGGCATGATGACGTCCTCGAACGAGTGCTTCGCGTCAATGCCGACATCGGTGATAAGGTCGTCCATGATGGCCATGACGTGCCCGCACGAATGCAGAAAGAAGGGGAGGCCGTTTTCATGCGCGATCGCCGCGAACTGTTTGTGCCACGGAAGGCAATACCGGCGCAGCGCATCGGGCGGAATGAGCGTCTGCGTGCGGAAGCCCATGTCGTCGCCCTGGAACAGCGCGATGATGTTCGGTAGCGCGATAAGCCTTTTGTAGTAGCCGATCAGGAGTTCGCCGGTGCGTTCCGCGACCGCCTGCACCAGATCCGGCGCCTCGCACAATGCCATGCACAGCCCCTCCAGCGACATGAGCCGCGAAAGGTGTTCGAAATGGCCGCCGCCGTGGCAGGTGATCAGCCCCATGCCGTCCGGCAGATGCGTGGCGATGTATTCGAGCGGGAATAGATCCGCGTCTTCGGCTTTCGGCCACGGATACCGCTCGAATTCTTCCCAGTTCGTAATCGCGCCGCGGTGTTCCTCCGCCCAATAGCGCTGTTTGTCAACGCCCGGGGCCGTATCGGCCGCCGCGAGAGAAGCCGTCTGGAACGGCATGCCCGTCTCGAACCGCACGAAGTCGTACCCGAGCCGATGCCAGCACGCGATGAAATTGTCCCAATACGCCGCCTGCGATGCGCGGTCCGGGCCCTGTTCGACCCACTCGCGGCCCAGCAGTTCTGTCACGATGCGCCGCTGTACCGATTCGTCCACGATGTACTCGACCAGCGGCACGCGGCGGTTCGATCGCCCCATGACGATGTCAATGAATTCCCCCGCATTCGGCGATGGTTTTTTCAAGGGCAAATGCTTCAGCATGGTCATTTCAGTTCCTTGTTCGGAAAATCGCCTGCGCTCTTTGGCTTCTCCTTCTCGCGCCTTTTCGAAAAGGCATCCGACCGCCACTCTGTTCGTGCGCGTAATCGTGCGCATCCACACGATAGTTTCTTTGTCCGCAACTTCTGTGCATGGTACACAGAAGTTGCGGACAAAGAAATCATATCCTTGATTGAGGCATTGCAGCTAAGCCGCGTTAGGAGATTTCCGTCTGTTGCTCGATTACGAGGACGATTATGAACACGAACACGAGACAACCGCTCGCCTCCGGTCGTTGCTTTAGTTTAGCATATCCGGCATGATGCAGGGGAAACCCGTCTCTTGGAACCACAGGAGATTCTCCATGAAACACGTATTGTGTGCGCTGGCCATTCTGGCGGCGATTCTCGCTGCGCCATGCTCGGACGGGGCCGACTTGACGGCCCGGAAAGCCCCGAAAAACGGCCTGTGGATCGAAACGCTTGACCTGTCCGTCATGAATCAGGGGTTCAAGCGGCCGCAGGCCTGCAAATCGCTCATGGGATTCCCCATCGCGCTGGGCGGCGTCCAGTATCCGCACGGCATTGGCACGCACGCCGTCAGCGAGTTTTTGATCGATCTCAAGGGGGCGGCGGTGCGTTTCGACGCGATGGCCGGCGTGGACGACGAGACCCGCGGGCAGGGCTCGGTCGCGTTTGAAGTGTGGGTTGACGATCGCAAGGTCTCGGAAACCGGCCTCATGCGCGCGGGTGACAAGCCGAGGGAAATCTCCGTGGATCTCACGGGCGCTCGGTATCTTCTGCTCATGGTGTGCGACGGCGGCGACGGCACGAAACTCGATCATGCGGACTGGGCAGGGGCGTTGCTGACGCTGATGCCCGGCGCGAAGGAAAAACCCGTCTCCATCGGCATCGGTTCGGAACCCCCGCCGCCCATCGCATCCAGCATGAATCCGGAACCGGCCATTCACGGGCCGCGCATCACCGGCGCGACGCCGGGGCGGCCGTTTCTGTTCCTGATTCCCGCGACGGGCGAAGGGCCGCTGACGTTCGAGGCGCGGGACCTTCCCGCCGGTCTCGTCCTCGACTCGACGACAGGCATCATCACGGGCGCGCTGAAACAAGCGGGAAGCACGGATGTCCTGTTGACGGCGTCCGGGCCAAAGGGAAAGGCCTCGCGAACGCTGACCATCGCCGGCGGCGAAAACATGCTGGCCTTGACCCCGCCCCTCGGCTGGAATTCATGGAACGTCTGGGGCGTGGTCGTGGACGACGAGAAAGTCCGCGCCGCCGCCGATGCGCTGGTATCGAGCGGACTCGCCGCGCACGGTTTCCAATACGTAAACATTGACGATTCCTGGGAAGGCGACCGCGATGCAAAAGGTGTCATTCAGACCAACAAGCGTTTTCCGGACATGGCCGCCCTCGCGGACTATGTCCACGCGAAGGGTCTGAAACTCGGTATCTACTCGTCGCCGGGACCGAAAACCTGCGCCGGTTACACGGGCAGCTACCGGCATGAACAGCAGGATGCCGACACCTATGCGGCATGGGGGATTGACTATCTCAAGTACGACTGGTGCAGCTACCGCGACATCGCGAAGAGCGCCGAACCGGAGGAACTCAAAAAGCCTTATCGCCTCATGCGCGAAGCCTTGAACCGCTGCGGCCGCGACATCGTCTTCAGTATTTGCCAGTATGGAATGGGGGAGGTCTGGACATGGGGCGCGGAGGTAGGCGGCAATCTGTGGAGAACCACCTATGACATCGGGGACACGTGGGAAAGTGTGTCCGCCATCGGTTTCGCGCAAAGCGACAAAGCGCCCTATGCCGGGCCGGGCCATTGGAACGATCCCGACATGCTCGTCGTGGGCAAGGTGGGTTGGGGACCGAACGTGGCCCCGACCCGGCTCGCGCCCAACGCCCAAATCACCCACATCACGCTGTGGTGCATGTTGGCCGCGCCGCTGCTCATCGGATGCGATCTGGTGCAACTAGACGATTTCACCCGGGCCCTGCTCACGAACGACGAAGTCCTCGACGTGGACCAGGATCCGCTTGGCCAGGCCGCCACGCGCCGCAGGCAGGAAGGCGCCTGCGAAGTCTGGGCGCGCCCCCTCTTCGACGGGACGACCGCCGTCGCCCTGTTCAATCGAGGCCCCATCAGGCGTCCCGTTACGGCTTCATGGGACGATGTCGGAGTCAAGGGCCGACAGCCCGTTCGCGATCTATGGCGGCAAAAAGACTGGCCGCCCGCCGAAGGTTCGATAACCGCCGAAGTCCCCGGACGCGGAGCGGTCCTGCTGAAAATCGGAAAGGTGCGCTGAAAATCGCGATCGGAAAAATCCCGCGTGACCGCTGCGCCGGCTCATTCATTGCTTGCGGGCAATCACCAGCATCTCGAAATTTTCCGGCGTCAGGGCGTTGTCCCGCGAAAAAGCGCCCAATTTCGCGCCGAAGATTTCAATGCGGGCGTAGCCGAGCGTCTTCAACAGCCAGGTGATCTCACACGGCACGTAGTAGCGTTCGTTGCAGGAAAGGGCCTTCTTGTTTCCGGAGTCGTCCTCGAATTCCACGACATTGAAATCGCGAAAAGTCATCAGATCAAAGCGATTCTTCCCGCAGGCGCTCGTGTCCTCCTGTTTCGCTTCGGCATAGAACGCCTCCACATTATGGAACAAGGGGAACAGCCCGTTGAGCGTGGTGAACAGGAACACGCCATGGTCGTTCAGGGAACGTGTCACGTTCTTCAGTATCTCGAAATTCATCTCGTCCGTTTCCATCAACGAGAATCCGCCCTCGCACAGCATGATGGCCGCATCGAATTCCGCGTGAAATGGAAGCGCCCTCGCATCATGCCGCAGGAACTCGATGCTCAGACCTTGTGCCGTTGCCTTCTCCCGTGCTCTCGCCAATTGCGATTCGGACAAGTCTACCCCCGTTACGCGATAACCCCGCTTTGTCAACTCGATCGCGTGCCGCCCGGTGCCGCAGCCGACATCGAGGATCCTCAGCGACTTGTCAAACCCAAGTTCCTTCTCGATGAAATCGCATTCTCCCTGCGTGCCCTGCGTGAAGGGCTCCTTGTCGTACTTTTGTCCGTAGTTTTCAAACAGGCTCTCATACCATTGCTTTTCACTCATACGTCACTCTGTTTTCCTTGTACTTATTGCGATTCTTCTGCCGTTAGCAACCCTCTTGCCGGCGCCGGCAGGATCCCGGTTGGCCGCCGTGAAGTAGTGCGAATGCCGCGTCGGATCGTCCATCAACAAAGTACCCGCTACGCTTTTTATAAGCCCCTCTTGATGTCGCACGACGTCGGCGGACGAGGAGGCAAAGACTCCAGCAGGGGACGAAGTTGTTCCGGCACAGGAACCTGATTTTCAACATAAAACCGCTGAACGGCCCATAATATTTGATTGAGTCGCTGAGGATTCTCCACCAACTTCGGTACGCCGATCGCCCATTCCGGAATGCGCGCTTCTAAATCCTTTTCAAGTGTTTCGGCTTTCCCGGCCTTGAGTTGCTGAAGTATATTATGCATATCAAGTCACTTGATTACATTTTTGAGAGTACCGTGTTCTCGGAGACGTGAAGGTCTCGGAATGTAACGCCGATTTCCAAATCGGCTTGCTGAAACACGACATGCCGATTGGGAAATCGGCGCTACCAAGCGGCCATTTTCAATTTCAGCACAAGATTTCGTTGCCTGATCCGGCATGAAATGGCCCGGAAATGCCAATCTTCGTGGAAATTTTCATCCTGGCAAACAGTGCTGAAAACCGTCAATGACTTCTTGTTCGAAGTCAAGGCAACTACGCGGCAGTTGGATTGGAAGGAGCGATGGCGAACGATTCTCAGCCGAATATTGACCAAGATCCTGAAAGAACGACCGCTTGCCTCTCCCAACCTGCTTCCGGCTCCGATATAAACTCGCACTCGGAAGGTCTATTCTTTACAAAATCGAGGGCGGCAAGACTCACGAACAGGGTCCTGCTGCCTTTTTTAGGATGAAACACGTCGTTGGTCAATCGCGTACATAAAGTCCATTTCGCGCATGCCAAGCCCCACCTCAGTGTATTTCCCAGCCGCCGCCCAGCGCCTTGATCAATAAGACCGTCGAAACCATCCGTTGGCTGAGAATTTGCGCCGCCGACAATTCGTTCGTCAACAAGGTCCGTTCGGCATCGATCATCTGCAGATAGTCGATCGTTCCAGCCCTATATTGAATCTGTGTCAGCTTCAGATATTCCCGTGCGGCATCGACCGCCTTTGCTTGGTTCTCCGCTTCATCGGCACGCACGTGCAGGTCCGTTAGCGAGTCCTCCACATCGCGAAATGCATCCAGAACGGTTCCTCGATAGGTGGCCTGAAGCTCATCGTACCGCGCTTGGGCTTTTTGCAGCGAGGCGCGCAATCGTCTCCCGTTGAAGATGGGCAGCGAGAGATTCGGCCCAAAAGACCACGTCCGCTGTTGCCATTTCAAGAGGTCGCCGGCATCCACGCTCTGGAAACCGGCCGTCCCGGTCAGACTTATGCTTGGAAAGAAATCCGCCTTGGCCACGCCGATCTCGGCACAGGCTGCGGCAAGATTCCGTTCGGCCTCCGCCACATCGGGACGCCGCCGCAATAGATCCGAGGGCAAGCCCGCCGGGATAATGGGTGGAACGGCATCCAACGGGTGGGGCTCCAACGAAAACTCTGATGGCGGACGGCCAAGCAGAATAGCGATGGCATGTTCGAGATCGGTGCGTTGCCGACGGACATCCGCGGCTTGTACACGCGCTGACTCCAACTGCACCTGCGCCTGCAACAAGCTGGTCGCATCGACCAATCCGGCATTCACTTGACATTGCGTTAGCTCCACTTGTTCTCGATAGAGCGCCAAGTTCCTCGTCAGGATTTCATCCTGCGCATCGAGCGAACGAAGTTCGAAGTAGTCTTTGGCCAAGTCCGCCAAGAGGGTTTGGCGGACGACCTCCAACTCGCAAACGGAAGCCTGAGCGGTTGCATCGGCGGCCTCATAGGAACGGCGAAGCCGTCCCCAAATGTCGATCTCGTAGGAAACGTCGAACGGCAACGAAAGGCGGGTACTGGTCGTGCCGGAAGACGATCCGCCGCTCTGGACGCCTTCCGCGCCGGGCGGAGAAACTGCACCAGACGCCGACACGCCCGGCGAACGTGAACGCGTGGCCGAGGGCGACAACGCTACAACGGGAAAGAACGAACTCCGGACGGACACGGTGGATGCGCGGGCCTGTTCGACGCGCGCCATGGCCGCTTTCAGACTCTCATTGGCTTCGAGCGCTTTTGTCGCGAGGGCCGCGAGGTCAGGATCTTGGAAGAGCAACCACCAGTCGCTCCCAAAGCCGGGTTGTGCCTTTTCGCTTTCGGTGGCGCTTTTGTACTGTCCGGGCACATCCAGCGCCGGACGTTGATAATCCGGCCCCGTTACACAAGAGCAGACAACAAGGATCAGACCGGATACCGCCGTCGCTTGCATCCATGCTCCCACTTTGTTTCCGCGCATATTCCCTCCGCTCCCCGGACGTGATCCGATGGCCTCCACCACCGTTTTTCTCGAATACAGCCTATTCATGGCGCAGCGCCTCGATTGGATCCAGCCGGGCGGCCTTCCGTGCCGGGAAATACCCGAAAACCACGCCGATTGCCCCGGAAAACAAAAAACCGACGAGAACGATCGGCGCGTTGAAGACGAACGGCACTTGCAGGACGCCCGCAAGCGCAATCGAAGTGCCCAACGCAAGCAATATTCCAATCAGTCCGCCGAAAGAGGACAGAACGACCGCTTCCACGAGGAACTGCATCAGCACTTCCCGCTCCAATGCACCGATGGCGAGGCGTGTGCCGATTTCCCGCGTGCGTTCCGTAACCGATACCAGCATGATGTTCATGATGCCGATACCGCCCACCAACAGACTCACCGCCGCCACCGCGCCCAACAACCCGGTAAGAACCCGCGTGGTGCCCGAAAGCATCGTGGCGATCTCCTTGAGGTCCATTACGCTGAAATCATCCTCTTCGTTCGCGGACAAATGCCTGCGGACGCGCATCAGGCGCGAAATGTCCGCCTTGACCCGGTCGGTGGACTCACCCTCTTTGACAGAAACTTGGATGATGCCGATGTCTTCCTTACCCGCGATGCGCCGCTGGAATGTGCGCAACGGAACGACGAGGAGGTCGTCTTGATCCGTGCCCATCGTAGACTGGCCTTTGCTTTCCAACAATCCAATCACCTCGCATGCGAGCTTGCCCAAACGCACCTTGCTGCCGATGGGGTCTTGGCCGCCAAATAGCTTGCCCCGGATCGTCTCGCCGATGACGCAGACCGCCACGCCCGCGCGCGTTTCGGCCTCCGTAAACGCACGGCCTTCTTTGATGCGCCGGTTGCTTACGGTGAAATACTCGACGGTGCTTCCGGTAACCGTGCTCGACCAATTCTCGTTCGCGTAGATCACGGTCGAGGCGGCGCTCGCCGCAGGCGCCACGGCAGCCAGCGACGGGACCTCGCGGGCGATGGCTTCCGCATCGGCCAGCTTAAACGGCGCTCCGCCCGATTCCCTTCCCGGCCCCATACGCTTGCCCGGCGTAACCATCATCAAGTTACTGCCGAGGCTCGATATCTGTTCCGTGACCTGCTTGGTGGCGCCGCCTCCGAGGGTGACCAGGATGATCACCGCCGCCACGCCGATAATGATGCCCAACATCGTCAGGAAGGAACGCATCACGTTGCGGCGGAGTTCGCGTAATGCCAGTAGCAAGGCATTTCCTATCATTGGACGTTGTCCTTGTGTGAATGATCGGTGTCGATCAGTCCATCCTTGAAATGAACGGTACGCTTGGCATAGGCGGCCATATCGGGTTCATGGGTCACCATGACGATGGTGATTCCCTGTTCCCGGTTGAAAGCCGTCAGCAAATCCATGATCTCGACACTGCGCGCGGAATCCAGATTGCCGGTCGGTTCGTCCGCCAGTAGGACCAACGGTTGCGTGACGATCGCACGCGCGATGGCGACCCGTTGCTGCTGGCCGCCTGACAGTTCGCCCGGCGTGTGGTGTTCCCAGCCGCTCAATCCCACGTCGCACATGGCCTGTCGGGCGCGCGCATGCCGCGTATGGGCTGCTTCACCGCGGTAGATCAATGGCAACTCGACATTCTCGAGCGCCGAAGTACGATTCAGGAGATTGAAGCCCTGGAACACGAAGCCGAGGCAATGACGGCGCAACAGCGCCCGCTGATTGCGCGTGAGTTGGCCGACTTCGATGCCCTGAAAGCGATACGTACCGTCCGTGGGCGTGTCCAAACAGCCTAGAATGTTCATGCAGGTGCTCTTGCCCGACCCGCTCGGACCCATCACCGCGACGAACTCGCCCGGATAGATCCGCAAGTCCACACCGCGCAACGCTTCCATGGTGGCGGTGCCGGTCCCATAGACCTTGGTCACCCCCACGAGTTCGATGAGGGGCGCGTCGGTTGTGCCATGGCCATTCTTGTCGCTCATCATTTCAACGTCGCCACTTCGGTCACCAGTTCCATGCCCGGTTCGAGTTCGCCAGCGACGATCTCCGTCACCTTCCCGTCGGTCATTCCCTTGGTAATCGCAATGGATACAAGTTGCCCATTGCGCACAGTCCACACGCACTGGTCCTTGTTCTTTGCTCTGGAGTCATCGCGCGGCGCCGCCTTTTCACGCGGCGGGTGTGGCAGGATTGCGCTCAGCAGACTGCCGCCGCCGGACTTCTTCGCCGTCTGTGTTTGAGGCGGCGAGAACCGCAACGCCGCATTCGGCGCCAGTAGCACATTCTCTCGTTTGTTTACTATCAACGAAGCCGTGGCCGTCATCCCCGGCCGCAGAGTCAGATCCGAATTGTCCACCTTCAATACCGTTTTGTACGTCACAACCCCATCGACCGTTTCCGAACCGAAACGCACTTGCGTAATCCGGGCCGGAAACACACGATCCGGGTAGGCATCCACGGTGAACGACGCCTCTTGGCCTTTCTTCACAAGTCCCACGTCGGCTTCATCGACATCCACCAGCAGTTGCATCTGTGCCAGATCCTCCGCCAGCGTAAAGAGCACGGGCGATTGGAACTGCGCGGCGACCGTCTGTCCCGGCTCGACCGAACGAGTCAGCACGACCCCGTTGATGGGGGAATGAACAACGGCTTTCGCCAAGTCGGACTTGTTCGCGTCCAGAGTCGCTTGCGCTTGCGCCACGGCGGCTTTCGCGCTGGCTTCGTCGGCTTGCGCCCGCTCTTGAACGGCCTTCTGTGCATCGAAATCGTGTTGCGAAGGCATCTTGCCGCCGCTCTGTTCGCGGACCTCTTTCAGTCGGGCCATCTGGGCTTCTGTCTCTCGAACGGTCGCTTGCGCCTGAAGCAGTTTGGCGCGTGCGGCTTCGAGTGCGGCAGCGGACTGGAGCGATTGCGCCTCGAGTTTCGATGTGTCGAGCCGCGCCAAGACTTGGCCAACTTCGACCTCGTCGTTGTAATCGACATCTACGGACATGATCGTCCCCGATACTTCGATGCCGACCTCCACTTCCTTGATCGGTTCCAGGGCGCCGGTTGCGCTTACCGTCACCACCAAGTCTCCCCGGGTTACGGGCTGCGTCTCATATTTCAAGGAACTCGATGCGGTCCTCGAGTGCCACGAGACGCCCGCAGCCAATGCCGCGGCTGCAATCCCGATTCCCAAGAAATATCGCAGCATGCGGGATCCGCGTGAACGGGACTTCCCCAGTCCAAGCATCTTGGCAACATTGGATTTCGGATCGGCACACGGATTCGTCATGGCATACTCCTTAATCATCGGCGTTATCGTTATTGACGGACGGCGCCGAGAACTCCATTTCGTACTTTTCCCGAATGGCCCGCACCCCGGCCAGGGAAAACCGCAAGATATGTTCTGCCAGCTGGTCCACGTTGCTTGCCGCGAGTCCAAAGACGACGCGCGGCCCTTTGTCGCGCGGTCCCGGCGCTCCCATGAAACACTGGCCGACAATGCTCATCTCGCACCATGTCACATCGCGCTCCGGAACCTGAGGTCCCAGCAATTCGCGTAGGATTCCCAAGATCTGCTTCCTGCCATACGCCAGGCTCCGTTCCAGCAAGTCATCCAAGAGGCCCGTCGGCTCGAAAATCTCCCTCATGCGAATGTGGTGAAGATGGCCTAGACGCACCGGATCGAACATCCGGCTGAGGTGCGCATGGATAAACCCCTGGAGACGTTGCTCCGGTTCCGCCGTCTCCGGCACCCCTCCGCTCAAGGGATAAAAGGATTCAGCTTTTTCTTCCAGATGCTCGAAAACCGCACGATAGAGCGATTCCTTCGACTCGAAGTAATAATTGATGGCCGCTACATTCGTGCCTGCCCGACGGCATATCTCCGCATGGGTGCCATCTCGGTAGCCCTTTTCGGAAAAGACCTTGCAGGCCGCCTCCAGAATGCGATCTTTGGTTTCCTGCCCGCGTCTTTGATCGGTCATCTGCCAACCCTCCAAATCAAAATATGCAATTCAATTATATATTTCAATTATACAATAGATTCTTCGGCTTGTCAAGTTCTCGCGGAATCTCAACGGCGCGCCCTGGGCCGCCCATGCGGTTGAAGAGCTTGTTGTGGCCGAGGCAATAGTTCGCATTGTCCGACAGGCGTCTCGATCTTGGGTCCACTTCCGGTCTGTTGGACGCATGGGACTTTCCGTGGATCATGTCACACTATACGGTCACATGGGATTCCTTGGCCCGAAGCGACGCCCAAGTCTTCGCGGATGGCGAACAAAGCAATCATACCCTTGATTGAGACTTTGCGACTGCGCCGCCTTGGGCTGGTTTTGTCCTTCTGGGGCAAACAGACACCTTGTTTTTGATGATGGCGCGGTTGTTGTCCGATAATGGGACGGGCAAACCGGCCTTTGTTCCCGTCGGAGCGAAAGGAGGTTTTGACATGCCGGGAATCAGGAAGTCGGATCTGAAGATGTCCATTCGCGAACAGGCCAGGCAGAAGGTGCGTCCGGTAAGCGGCAACATCGGCGCCGACCGCGTGTATCGCGAGAAAGTGGAGGCGGGCCGCCGGCATTTTTTGGAGGTGTCCGCCGAGGGCGGCGACCCGCGCGGAAAGAAAATCAAGGGCGAATTGACCTATCTGCTCAACAACTACCTGCCGTCGTACGATACCCGCATCGAACAATTGATCGACGCATGGCGGCGATCGGGCGATCCGTCCTATGACGCGAGTATCCGAGTGAAACTGCGCCAGGCAAGGCTCAAATACCAGAGTCAGAGCAAGCCCATCTGAAGGAGACCCTCAGCCGGCCGGTTGCGCGGGGAACCCGGACAATCGGGCGGGCCAATCCGCGGGCAACACCCCGTGATCGCGGATGACGATGCGGCGTTGTCCTTCCGCGGCGTGCGCAAACGTGAGGTCGAGACGGCGATCGGGAAGCCATTCCTCCGCCCGTTCGGCCCACTCGACAAGGCTGATTCCGTCCGGATCGAAAAGATCCTCGTATCCAAGATCGGTCAGTTCCGCCGCCGCCGAAAGCCGGTACAGATCGACGTGATAAAGGCACGGCGCGCTTCCGTATTGATTGACGAGCGTGAACGTGGGACTGCTGACGTGTTCGGCGCGGCCGTAATGACGCGCCACGCCCCGCACAAAACAGGTTTTGCCCGCGGCAAGCGGCCCGTGCAGCGCCACAACCGTACCGGCCGGAATCAGGCCCGCAAGGGCACAGCCCAACGATTCGGTCTCTTCCGGATTTCGGGTGACCAGGACACGTTCCAATCCTTCAGAAGGCATTTCCAATTAGGCAGCCTCCGGTTCAAGAATGCGAAGGAGGGGCGCGTACCGGTCCGCTGCTGAAGCCTGTCGCCGGGAGGGGGGCATGTCACTTGGCCGGCGCTTCAAGCGCCTGCATGCGCTCAATGGTTCGCGGTTGATCGGTTTTCAGTTCAAGCGAACGGGCATACGCGTTGCGCGCGCGGTCGTTCATGCCAAGTTGTGCGGCGACGTCTCCGATGAAATTGAACACGGTCTCGTCGTCCGGCGCGAGCCGCGCGGACCGTTCGGCGGCTTCCAGCGCGTCCTGCAGCCGCTGGGCGCGCAGCATGACTTTCGCATACGCCATGGCGTCTTCGGCGGTGTCGGGCGCAATGCGTCGGGCATCGAGAAGACGATCCACGGCCTCCTTGATACTGTCGGTGTATTCATCCGCATATTCGGGGGACGGCGGGCCAAGGGCTTCGAGATCGGCGTTGCCGTCCCGCACGCGCCCGGTTTGGATTTTCAGCGCCGCCATGGCCAAGCGGGCGCCCCAATGCGACGGTTCGCTTTCCAAGGCCTTTTCGAGCGCTTCTGCGGCCAAATCGGACAAGCCTTCCTTTCGGTATACGCGGCTCATTAAAAAATGGATGTCGCCATCCGGGGATAATTGCAGCGCGCGCCGCAGCGCGGCCAAGGCCTCAGGCGCCCGGAAATGTCCCGGCGCGGACAAATTGCGTCCGAGTTCTTTCCATGCGCAAGCATCGTCCGGTTTCAAATCCGTCAGCCTTCGCCACGTTTCCGAGGAAAGATCATATTCTCCGGCGGCGGAAAGCATTTCGGCGAATTCGCGCAACACCTGAGGATCCCTCGAAGCGCCGGCCCCCGCTTGTTCATAGCATCTGACAGCTTGTTTCAGGGAATCGTTCGCTTTGTCCGCCTGTTGCTGAAGCGCGGCGGGATCCTCTTGTCCCTGGGGGGCGGCCACGGCCGCCTTGTCCGCGCGATATTGCGCCCATGCGGACCGTGCGGCGGTGAAATCGTTTGCGGGGTGGCATGAAACACAAAGCAATAGGCCCGCAACACCCGTTTTCCCGACACAAAAAAGGCGGGACATCAAAACCGTACGGATTTTCTCCACCATTATCCTTGGAGCATGACGCGGCGGATTATCTTCTGGCTTTCGACGGCATCAAGCGTACGCTGGGCCTTGCGAAGCTCCGCGATGTCTAATTTTTCTAGTTTTTTCCAAAAAATCGAGAGATTGCCCACCGCAATTTGGCACGCATGGCATGGATCCATCCGGTGCGGGAGCATGTCGAGAATGGCATATCCTTTATAGCGCGCAATTTTGAGATAAAGCAGCGCTTCCATGATTTCCCACATGTTGACGCTGCCCGGTATCATCATGTCGTCGGTCAGGCGGTACGAATCGCTGAAATACATCTGAAACAGTTTGTTGGCCCGTGTCAGGAAGGCGATGGATTCTGCGGGATTCTCTCCCGCCATCAGCGCATGGGAAAAATTCATGGCCACGCCGACATTCTTCATCGCGATTTCCTGGCAGAGGCTAAGCGACTTGCCCACCGAAGCGATGGTCAAATATTTGCGGGGTTCGCGCGGCTTGTAGGCGATCGCCACATTGATGTCCGGCGAGGCGTACTTGGCGATGGTTTTAATGGACGAAATAACCGTGTTCCAATGGGTTGCATAGTCTACATGGAAGGGATAATCGAAACCATCCGTATAAAGCCGCAGCGTTACTTCGGTCGCACCCAGTTGCCGGGCGATGTCGGACGCTTTACGGCCTTCCTCGATGGCGATGTTTCGTGTCTTGGGATGTTGATGACCGAACGCGCTCAACGCAAACCGTTTGTCCTGCATGAAATTGACCGACACCCCCGAACAGAGTAATCCATATTCCTTCAACACCCGTTTGAGTTCACGGACAGGAAAATCGGGCGTTACATCGGTCTGCGCAATCTCTACCGCCTTCAGGCCCTTGATTTTCGCGGCCATCGCAAGGCGATCCTGCACCCGGGGCATCTCGCGAAATCCTTCGGGCGTCGTCGGATCCACCCCGCTCGCAAAAATCCACAACCCCGCTGAAATCCGAAGGCTCATCCGGCTGTCCCGTGATGCTACGTGATCGGCGACCATGCCGGGATCGTCGCCTGCGGCTGAACTATTTTGCGTCTTGGTATCCACTGGGTTCACTAATCCATGCGCCTACATGCGCGTTGCATGTCCAATCGTTCCATTGGACACGGTCAAGCGGAACAACATCCTCACTTTTCTCTGAACTTCCGCGTTGGGGTTATTTTAGATGATAATTACGCCATTGTCAATACTTTTCATGGAATTTATTGCCTTGATAAGAGAATAAATTGATATTTGTGATAAATAATAAAACCATAAACTCCACTTTTGGTCATTAAACTGCCAATAATTATGGAAAAACATCAGCCTCAATAACGTATAAGTCTTTTTATTTCAATGTGTTGTATTGCGGTATTAAGAGGCAGGAAAAAAAAGGAGGCGAGTGCGGGCAGCGGGGGGACTGCCACGAAGCGCACTCGCCGGTGGTGGGAACCAGTCATTGCTGACTGTGGCTGTGAGTACAAGCTGGGGGAAAGGCTTCGCTCACAGCTGTCTATGGAACACCGCATGTTCCAAAATCTATTCCCGATAAAATTTTTTTGGAACCGCCGTTGCCGTTTGACATTGGCGGAAACCTTTATCAAGATTATACCATGAAATCGGGGATTGTGTGATGCGGTGGTGTCTGTACGGAATAATGCTGGTTCAGATTGTTACATCGGCGGAGGATGAAGCCGTGGCCCGGCGGACGGCGGATCGCGCGATGGAATTGATGCGCCGTGGTTCGGTGGACTGGGTCGTCTTTTCCGTTTCATCGGGCATGCCTTCGGTTCCGCGTCCGCAGACGGCTTCGCCCGTTCTTGAGGAAACCGCGCAGGCCGAGGATCCGGAAACGCGTTTTCAAGCGTTGGAGGCGCTTTCGGAATCTGGAAATCCTGATTACCTGGATCGTTTTCTGGTTGCGCTGAACGATCCATCGCCGCCCATTCGCGAATTGGCGGCGGGGTATCTCGCGAAACAGGACGCGGGTCAAGTCTTTGCGCGGCTCATGGAATTGTTTGCGCGCGGGGGCGGCGAAGCATTGGCCCGGCTCGATCCGGCCATCCCTCTCTTGGGGGCAAGATTTGAGCCGCGATTCATGGAAGCGCTTGCGGATCCGGACGAGACGCCCGCGCGCAAGCGGATCGCCGCCCATTGCCTGGGCCGGATGAACAGTGTCGCGGCGATACCGGCGCTGGCGGAATGCGCGTGGAATTCGGACGAGGCGACGGCCCTGGCCTGCATACAGGCTTTGCTGGCCGTTCGGGATCCGATAATCATCGCACGGCTGGGCGAATTGGCGGGGCATTCGCTTCCGAGCATCCGCAAGGCAGCCATTGAAGGGCTTGCCGATGCAGGCGGGCCGGAGGCGTTTGACGTGCTGGGACGGCTGGCCATGGCGCCTCCGGACGGCAACGAGGAAACAGCACGCGAGGCGGTGTTGGCGCTGGGCGCGATGAACACGGAAGCCGCCATTCCGCTCTTGATCGAAATCATGCGGACCAACGTGGCGGCACGGCGGACGGCCGTGCAGGTCCTGCGCCAATTGACCGGCGACGATGCCGGCGATCAGCCCTCCGAGTGGCAGGCGTGGTACGAGCGGCGGATCAAGGCCCTGCAACAGCAGATCGAGCAGGAGCAAAAATCACTTTACGATGTCGAATACATGAAATGAGCCGGAAGGCACAGGGAGTAAATTTTGAAAGAGTCATGGGACGCCACAGCAATCCGCCCGCGCGTGATGTCCGTGGACGCGCTGCGCGGCTTCGACATGTTCTGGATCATGGGCGGCGGCGAGGCGGTCAAGCAGTTCATCCGGCTGTTCGGCGATCCGATGCCGGCCGGCATAGCGCGCCAGTTCAGCCATGTCGAGTGGGAAGGATTCGCGGCGTGGGATTTGATCATGCCGCTGTTCCTGTTCATCGTGGGCGTGGCGATGCCGTTTTCGGTGGGCCGGCGCATCGAACGGGGCGACACGCGCGCCGGCATATACCGGCACACGGCCCGGCGCGTCATCGTTTTGTTCATTCTTGGCATGATTGCGCAGGGCCACCTACTGACTTTCGATCTCGATCGCATTCACATCTACTGCAACACGTTGCAGGCGATTGCCGCCGGCTATCTCGTCGCGACGATGGCGCTGGTTCACCTGCGCATCGCGGGGCAGGCGGCCTTGTGCGCGGCGCTGCTGATCGGATTTTGGCTGATCATGATTCTTGTGCCCGTGCCGGGGCACGGCGCGGGCGTGCTGACGCCCGACGGCAATCTGGCGATGTTCATTGACGAGGCCGTGCTGGGCCGGTTTCGCGATGGCACACATTACACGTGGATCCTCAGCAGCATGGGGTTCGCGGGGTCGGTGCTGTTGGGCATGTTCGGCGGACATATCCTGAAATCGGAGCGTCTCACGCAAGGCCGCAAGGCCTTCGCGCTGGTGGGCATGGGCGTGGCATTGACGGCCGGGGGATTGATTTGGAGCCTCTGGTTTCCGATCATCAAGCATATCTGGACCAGTTCCTTCGTGCTGTTTGCCGCAGGACTGAGTTATCTTTTGCTGGCGGCGTTCTACACGGTCATGGATGTGTTTGGACACAAAACGTGGGCGTTTCCCTTTGCAGTCATCGGCGCGAACGCCCTGCTGGCCTATCTGGCCGAAGGACTTGTCAGCGCGCATGGCATCGCGGCGTGGTTGTTCGGTGAAAGCGCCCGCGAATGGCCCGCAATGTATTCATTCCCCTTTGCGCTGCTGGTATTCGTCCTGTTGTGGATCGGCCTTTACGTCCTTTACCGGAAACGAGTCTTCGTCCGCGTGTGATGCGGGCATCGTTTTCGCTCCATTCTTTGAAACCCTCCCGGTCCCAATTGCCGCATGCAGAAAGCCATTTTGCGTAAAATAGACCACGGTTTTTCGGGATAGCGTTCTTGGGATACCGCGTCTTCGCGATGAAGAAGAAGTTTCCCCGATCTCTTTTATTTTGGACAACACTGACAGGCGGATTTGAGTTTGGAATTACCTGGCCCGAACATCCATGTCCTGTTTTCCATCTGCGTGCATCTGCGTCATCGGCGGATCGTGTGGTCTTCCGCCGATGACGCAGATACGCGCAGATATCGAAAAGATGAACGGGATAACGAGGTCAAACGTGATTCCTTGCGGTATTGTGGCTTTTTTACAATTCTTTTAGACAGCAATGAATTGAAATCAGCCGTCGTGAACGAATTTTTCGTCCATGAGACACCTCCGATTTCCACTGCCGAATTCAGGTTGAAACGCGCCTCCTGTATTACCTACAGCCGGAGTTGTCACCGGGCATCGTTCATGCCCCATTGAAGGGTGCGATATGTTTTGAACATCGCCGGATCGCCGGGGAGCCAGACGTGCATCAGGAGGGGAAAGGGCGCGAGGTCCCGCACACGGTAAAAACCGATTGGGCGAAGCGAATCGGGCACGGCAATGCCCTGAAAATCGGCGATCGGCTCCCATGCGTTCTTCCGATAATGCGGCGAGAAATCGAACACCGGAAAGAAATACCGGACGGTCGAGAGGTTCTCCCATTCGGGGAGATCGTCTTCGCGGTCCCATGCGGCGTCTGCCGGTTTGTAGCGAAAGCCAAGACGGACGGGCGCGGACCTGTTGTTCGCACATTCAAAATCAATCGCGAAATAATGAGCGAACACATCCGGCGCCAACCAGGCGCGCTCCACATCCGGCATGCGGGCCGGCGCAATCAGGATCCGTCCATCCGCGTCTTGCTGCTGGATCATGGGAATCGGTTCAAGTGCGGCGTTCCGGTAATTCATGATAATCGGCGCCATCGCGGAGGTTTGATATTTTCGTGCCGCATACAGCGGGGCGCCAAGCAGGACGGCCAGCAGGATCGTCGCCAGGATGGGCCGCGCGACCAGCGTTCCCGCCGGCGCATGGGGCAGTCCTGCGGCCGCCAAAGCAGCCCGCGGCGATTTCCCCCGTATCCAGCCGTCCGCGAAGCGCACCAGCAGGCTCAGGAGAAATCCGGCCGGCCAATAGGCCGCGAAATCCAGGTGAAACGCATGGCGCATCTGAAATGCAAGACTCGTGTAGCCGCAGAAATACAAGGGGATGATCGCCGCGGCCAACCCCATGCGCATCCCGTGCAGACTGATTGCCAGGAACGCCGCCGCGGCATAATAAACGCCATAGGCGCGCAAATGACGCGCGAGCGGGGCATGAAGCGCCGCGGATTTCCGCATGCCCATGACGGATGCATCGAAACTAGCGTTTTTCCCCTGTAATCCGCGGATGCAGCGCAATGCCGCACCGTACCATCGCGCAACGATGTCCGCCGGATACAGGGCCGCCAGATCGCAGACCATGCGCCGGCCGACCTGCTCGGCTTCGGTGCTCCAAATGTCCAGATCGGTGCGCAGGGACCACGCGGCCGCCGTGTAAATCAATGACACGGCCGGATGAAACGGCGCTTCGGCGGCGGCGTTCAACAGGAGGCCCGTTTTGGCGTCCACGGCCGCCTGCCGCTTGTCCGCCTGCGTCTGATTGCGATAATGCGAGATGACCGCATGCACGTAAAAGTCGTGATCGTCCAGCATCGGAACGGATGAGGAGCGCGCGGTGTCCGCGTCGGCCATCATAAAATGTGCAAAACCCTGGATCAGATAATATGCATTGTTTCCGCCGGTGTCTCTGTTCATTCGCAACACAGGATAGGCGGGAATGAGAAAACACCCCACAAAGATCGCCATGGCGGCGGCTTTCAGCCGAAACCGTCGTTTTTCCGTTCCCGGCGAGAAGGCGATCGCCGCCAAGATTGCGGGCACGCCAATGAGGGTGTCCTGGCGGAATCCGAAACCGAAACCGGTGAACAGGCCGGCGGCGCATGCTAGCGCCAGGAGCGTTTTTCCGGACGGCCTCCGCGCAATCAGATACCCCGTGGCAAGGATCGCGCCCAGAATGAACGGCGCTTTGCAAAAATCGCGCAGGGCGGGCAGATAGGTCAGGTACACGGGAGACGACACAAACAGGATCGCGCATGCGAGGCTGATCAGGCGCGTCATTCCGAGGCGGAATATGCCGTAAGCCAGCGCGGCGGTCAGTCCGCCGGCCACCGAAACGATCCAATTCAATATCCCCCATGAAATGCCAAAGATTCGCCACAGGATCCCTGTCGCATACAAAAGATATATACGATCGTAGATGAATTTATCGCGTCTGGCCAGGCAGATCGGGGTGGACGGCATCTGCTCCGGCGACAATGTTTCGGTTTTTTGGAGGAGAAAATCGGCGAGGGCGGGCGGATAGAATCCGGGAACGATTTCCGACATGCCGTGGCCCATGGTCCACAGCGCCGGGGGAACGAACATCATGAGCGAATCGCCATGGCGGTAGCCGGGCGTCTCGCCCGCCAGCGTCAGATAGGTCCAGTTGGCCAGCGACGCCAGAACAAACAAGGCGGCGGCGATTGCGGCATCACGCCGCGAGAAGGTATGATCGCTTCGCCTGAGTTCATCGGGACGCATCGGCCGCCGTGTTCCTTTCCCCGGTTATTATAGGGAGCGCGCCATGGCCGGGGCGAACGGCCGTGCCGTGTGGAGCAATCCGTATATTTTGGAAACAGCATACACCATAGTGGGCGTGGCGGGATCCGTCCTGTTCTTCGGGCGATTCTACGTCCAGTGGATCGTCGCCGAGATCAAAAAACAATATGTGGTACCCGTCTCGTTTTGGTATATGAGCGCCGCGGGATCGCTGATGCTTTTCGTCTATGCCTTTGGGCGCGGATCTCCGGGCGGCACCTTGGGCGTTTGCTTCAATCTCATCGTATATTGCCGCAACCTTATCCACATCTGGCGCGAACGCGGGGTGCTGACCCCGTTCTGGAACGTGGCCGCGCACGTTTTCGCGTGCGTGACAATCGGAATTGCATCGGCGCTGACCTTTTTCACGTGGCGGGCCGGTTACAGCAACACGACGGAATTCTGGGCGTGGTCGGCCGTTTGGGCGGTGGGGCAGGCCGTGTTTTTCCTGAGATTCCTCATCCAGTGGGCCGTAACGGAAATCCGGCACAAGAGCATCATACCCGCATCGTTCTGGTGGCTGAGCCTTGCCGGCCTGTTTCTGCACGGGAGTTATTTTTTTCATCGCGGCGACTGGCTTTTGGCCATCGGGACCATTTCCGACGGGTTGCCCTATGTTCGCAATCTGTGGCTGATGCGGCGGTATCCGCCCGCCGGGGAATAACGCCGGCCATGAAAGACCCGTCGGGCGATCGATACATGGAACGCATCATGGCGCGGGAAACGTCGAACAAAAAACCAGTCCCGCGTTCACGATGAAAGGGACAAGCCGCTTTATGGATACCCGCCTCACGCCCGCCCGGTCAGGCGGCGCCAGGCGATCTTCAACAGGCTATAACCGACGGAAACGAAATTGCGTGGGTGAAAGGCCTTTGAAACGCCGTGCTGCCGTTCTTCACTCGGGACTTCGACCTGCACATAGGTCGCGCCGCGCGCAAGCAGCCGGGTAATCAATTCGGCTTCATAGGCGAATCCCCGCGTGCCGGGATGATGCCGGACGACATTTTCGCGCAGGTGGACGACCGCGCCGTTGTAATAGCCGATATGGTTCCCGCTGATGGCGTTGACGAGGGCGGTAAACGTGCGCGAAATAATGCGCCGAAACAACGGACGATTGTCCAGTGCGCCAAAGTACGGTATGATCATGTCCGCCTGTCCCAGTTTCGACAACAATGCGACGATGACTTCCTGCCGTTCGACATTGTCGCCGTTGACCAGCATGTAGTATTTGCCGCGGGCGATGCGTGCGCCCTCTTCGTGCATGACGCCGAGTCCCTGGTGGCGGTCATGGGTTTTGAGGGTGATGGGAATGTCCGGGTGCGCTCTTTGAAATGCTTCGACAACGGCCACCGTGCCGTCCGTCGAGCAGTCGTCCATCACCAGAATTTCATACGAAACCGGCACTTCCGCCACGGCTTTCATGATTACGTCAAAGGTGCCCGTGACGTTTTTTTCCTCGTTGAGACAGGGCACAAAAAACGTAATATCGGCGGAGGGCGCCGTTTCGTTCAGCATGGACCGGCTTCCTTCGATAGGCCGCAAGTGTTCAGCCCAACAACAAGGCCATTGTACCGGCGTGCGGCCCTAGGTGCAAACCCGCGCATTGCCTCATGCCAAATCCGGTTCCTCGCAGGAATCTATGCAATGAGTAATTGGACAAGCATGCGCCAACGCGTGTATTTCCAAAATTGGAAACGCATTGGAAAGCGCGCAGGCAAGCACATATTGTCAGTTTCTTTGTCCGCGACTTCTGTGCATGGTACACAGAAGTTGCGGACAAAGAAATCATATCCTGGATTGAGGCATTACGGCTGAGCCGCGTCAGTTTCTTAGGAGCACGAGGAGCGCGAGCCAGTACGAACAGGGTGGCGGCCGGATGTATTTTCGGCATAGCACGAAGAGAAACTGGGTTGTGGGCGCTCCCTGCGTTAGCCGGCGTCATCCGAAGGACGCTGGGAATCAGGCGTCGTGTGGTCAAGAAGGTTACAGGAGCCGATTTTTTATTTGGGACAATAGGGTTCGCTATAATCGCATAATGGCCGGCATTGAAGAAGGAAAATGCAAATGGAATATGTTTTCATGGCCCGTACCGGTTTGCGCGTGTCGCGTGTATGCCTGGGCACGATGACGTTTGGAAAAGAAGCGGACGAAGAAGTTTCACGCGCCATCATGGATCACGCGTGGGATCTGGGCGTCAATTTCTTCGACACGGCGAACATTTACAACAAGGGGTTGACCGAGGAAATCGTCGGACGCTGGATCGGCGACCGGCGCGAATCGCTCGTGCTCGCGTCGAAGGTTCATTTCCCGACGGGCGATGGCCCGCTCGATCGCGGCAGCTCGCGGCGGCATATTCTGATCGAGGTCGAAAAAAGCCTGAAGCGTCTCCGGACGGACTGGTTGGACATTCTCTATCTTCATCATTGGGACGAACACACGGACATCGGGGAAACCCTGGGCGCTGTGGACACGCTGGTCCGCCAGGGCAAGGTCATGTATTGCGGCGTGTCGAATTTCTCCGCATGGCAGACGATGAAGGCCCTGGATTGTGCTGCGGCCCGCAACCTGATGCCGATCGTGTGCATGCAGCCCATGTACAACCTGATCAAGCGGCAGGCGGAAGTCGAATTGTTCCCGTTGGCGCTGGCCGAGCGCGTGGCCGTGTTTCCGTACAATCCGCTGGCGGCGGGCGTGTTGACGGGCAAGTACCTGCGGGGCGAATCGGGCCGTTTGCACGAAAGCGACATGTATCGCGAGCGGTATAAGGCGCCGGTCTATGCGGAAGTCGCCCAACGCTTCGTGGACTATGCGGCGGCGCATGGCTATTCGCCGGCCCCGCTGGCGTTGGCATGGGTCGCGGGCCATCCGGCCGTCACGGCGCCAATCCTCGGCGCGCGAAACATGGCGCAGTTTACGGATTGCCTGAAATTTCTCGACCTTGCCTTGACGCCCGAACAGCGCGCGGAAATCTCGGCCTTGTCCATCGAGCCGCCCTTGGCGACGGATCGCTGATTACTCTTCCGCGATGAATCCGTGGTAAAGGCCCATGTAATAGGGCAGCAGGAACACGCCGCCGTGGGCCAGTTCGCGTCCGTCGCCGGGATAGTCGAGTTGCCACGGATCGGTGTTCCAGTAATTGAAGTGGCGTTCGTCCACCGGCAGGACAAATCCATTGCGACGAAAGCCTTTTCCGCGGGCCTCGCGCCCTTCGCGCACATGGGCGGGCAACGGTACGAGGTCCTTGCGGTGGCTGTTTTCATGCGCCCAGTTGCATCGGTCGAGCGGAAAACGCACCAGGGTTTCGACCGACTGCTCAAGCCATTCGCCGTCCGGCGACAGATCCACGGTCTGATACTGGTCGCTGAAACTCGCGCCCGATCCCATGGCGGCATAGGCAAAATTGAAGAAGGGATTGAGTTCGGGTTTTTCAACGTCCCAATACTGCTTGAACGAATAGCGGGCCATCTCGGTGACCTTGGGATCGTGCGAGTAGAGGATCAGGTTGTAGAAGTTCATGAAGGCCATTTCATCGTCGGACTGGTTTCCGCCGCCGACGACCAGGGGAATCTTGGGCGTCATGAGGTTCATTGCGTAACCGTGATCGCGCACGAGCATGTCGAACGCGTCGCGGTATTTCGTGTCGCCGCAGATGTGATGCGCGGTGGCCAGATACGACAGGATGCTGAGCGAGTTGAGTCCGCGCTCGATCATCCACAGGGGGTTCCGGTTGAGCTGGCTTGGACTGAACACGGCCCAGCGGGTGCGCTGGCCGTCCCAGTCCACCAGGTTGAAATCGTGCTCGACCAAGTGATCGGTCAGCGCGCCGACGACCTCGCGCACGCGCTGTTTTTCCTCGTCGGTGTCGGCAACGAGGTCGTAATAGCGCCCGTGAAAAAAGTAGTGTCCGTCGAGTTCGTCCGAACTCGTGTCGCATTTCCAATACCATTTGCGGTCGGCGCTGAGCGGCCAGCGCGGGGTGATGATTTTCCACAGGGCGTCGGATGAATTGCGAATACGCTCGTCGCGTTCGCGGGTATATTCGGTTTCGTTGGGGTTCGGCCCGTCCGCCGGCAGGACGCAGCGCGCGACGAAACCCTTAAGGGCGGGCGGATCGCCGCCCTGCGTGACGGTTTGCAGAAAGCGCAAGGCCTCGAACGCCTTTTGGGCGCGTTTTTTGGCGAGCGGATCTTTCGTTGCGGCATACGCGAAACATTCGCCCGCGCCGTACATGCTCGTCCACAGGCCGTCGTTGTCGGTGTCGTGCAGTTTCGATTCGGACTTGTCGCCCGGTCGTTTGAGGCGCGCCTCGAGCACGTATTCGTATTCGGTGCGTCGGTGGTATTTGTCTATTTCGTCCTCGTAGAACGCGGCTTTTTCGCGGAGGGTCATGGGTTTGCGCTGGATGCGGCCGACGCCGTTGCGCGTGGCGAACCATGCGCCGCCGTCCGGATCGGGGCATATTCCGTACACGTGATCGGCGGGCAGCCACCGCCGGCCTTGCCGGTATTCCCACGATTTCCCGTCGAAACGGATGGCGCCTTTCGTCGTCGCGAACCACACGCTCCGCTCGCCGGTTTGCGCCGAGGCCACGAAGGTAAAATCGTTGTACGGCAAGCCGTCCTCCGGCGTGTACAGGTTCCATTGTCCCTCGCGGGAGAGGCACCCAACCCCGTGCGGACTCGCGAACCAGAGCCCGCCCGCGCTGTCCCACGCGATGCCGCGCACGTCCACCGCCGTCCAACTCCGCGCGCCTTCTTGTGGAAACAGGCGCCTCCATGAACCCATCTCCCGCAAAAACAGTCCGCTCGACGCCGCCACGGCGACACCCTCGCCGGCGTCGGCGTTTTTGCGCGCCTTCACGGCGGCAATGCGGGTTCCCTCGCGTAGCAGCGCGTTCAGTTCTTCAACGGGCGAGAACGAGTCGCCGGACCACACGCACAGTCCCTGTTCCGTTCCGAGCCACACATGATGTTCCGAAGGTTCGATGCACGTGATCTTTGCGTCCGGCGGAAGCGGCATCTGCCGCGTTTCCCCATCCGGGCCAAGGCAATGAACGGCATCGCGATCAACCGCGAACACGTGATTTCCGTGCACGGCGATGTGCGTAATGCCCGTTTCGGGAAGCCCCTCGACTTTTCGCCAGCGCGCACCGTCGAACGACGCCACGCCCCCGGCGGTCAGCGCATGGCGGACGGGGGATGCGCCCCCGCCCGGTTCCGTTGCGTCGAACCCCGCCACGGCGTGAATTTTTTCGTCTGGAAGCCCGCTTGTTTCATCGTAAAAGACCGCGATTTCCTGCGCGAAACTTTTGATGCGCAAAGGCGGTTTCGACGCCTTGGCCGTTTCCTCGGCGAGACCCGGCCACGCCGTCCCCGCCAATGCACACGCCGCCAACGCCGTTGCCACCGTTTGTCGCATGACGAACCTCCAATACATGATATGCGCACTCCAAAATCGGATTGTAAGAGACGCCGGCCGGAAAGCACAAGACCCTGAAGAGGCGCTCAGGAGGCGATCCTGGCGCGCCGGAACGTCAAAGGCCCAGCGCCGCACGCGCCATGGAGGCGAGAAAGGCCGCCAGCGGAGCGGACGCGGAATCCGATGCGCCGTCCTGTTTTTCAGGTTGTCGGATGGCTTTCACATAACCGCGTCCGTGGATCGCGAACGACGAGAGCGCTTCCGCCTGCAATTGTTCGAGCCGGGTTACCGCGTCCGCGCCATGGGCGGATTCGATCAGTTCCACAATCTGATACCGGACGGGCAGATTGCCGAGTTCGATGAGCGGATCGTTCACGAAATGCGCGGGCATGTATTGGACAATGGCCTTGTCCATTTTGAGGTTCATGTCGTGCGAGGCCTTGGCTATCCGCGCGCGGGGAACCGAATCGGCATAGGCCGGGACGGTTCTCGGCTGCAACAGCGCGGCGAGCATGGGCTGCTGCGTGTCGTTCCGCCGCAGGGCGTCTTCCATGACGATCCCCTCGAAGGTCTCCAGCGCCACGTGGCGGTTCGAGGAGAGTTGGACGGCATGGTCCTTGGGCGTGGACCATCCGAGCATGTCCAGCAAATTGATGAACAGCATCCGCAATGTGCTATATCCCGGCAGCGCCGTCGTGTGATACGGCATGGATAAATCGCCTAGGTAATGGAGGCCCCATCCCATGAACCGCCAGCCCCAATAGTCATGGCCGCGATCGAAAGCGAATTTTGACAGCGACTTGAACAGGTGGATTCGGTATTCCGGATAGGATTCTTTCAAAAAAGAAGCGAACAGGAACACAAGGGGCGATTCATGATAGAACCCCATGTGAAAGGGGGCCTGTGAACCGTAATCAAGCCCCGGATTGCCGAACGGCTGCACGCCGAACCCGTAATAGAGGCCGAATTCCGTGCCGTTGTCTTCAAAAAGCCCGATGTCCATGCCATAGTCCGGTTCGTTGCTCGCCGTTGCGACAACGTCCGCCGCGCCGGCCGGTTCGCCCGGATCCAGGGCGACGAAATCGAAAATGGACAAGTTCGAGGTGTCCCGAAGAATGGAAACCTCGCCCGGATCGAGCCGGCGTTTGGAGGCGGTCGAAACGCCCGCCAGCGGACTCAGGTAGAGCGGCGTGCGGATGTTGGGGTTCACGCGGATGGCCTTGAAAAAGCGATCGCGAATGTCGCCGGCATTTCCCGTGGCCGCAAACGCCAGCGCATCCGGACGCGGCTTGTAGGAGGCCAGGTTTGTTCGCGCCCATGTTTCCTCCGCCTCCAACAGTCCGGCCAGATCCGCTTCCACATCCATCAGAAAAGTTTCCAGGGGTGTGGCCGGCGCGGGGGCGGCTTCCGTAACCTCGGACAGGGTTGACAGGATGGGTTTGGTCAACAGGGGGTGATGCTCCCACGCCGTGGCGGCCCACGGCGCGAACAGGATCGTGAATTGAACCCACAACAAACATTGGATGCTTCGATTTCGCATGGCGCTTCGTTCCTTCTCTTGGTCCTTTCCTTGACGGTTGAATGCCGAACCACGGGAATCCCGTAAAAAACGGAACGGGAATCCCCATACAAATCCAAAGCGCGATTTTACCTGTGGGGGTTCGTGTCGTTCAACCGGGATCGTTGAAAAAAATTGGGCGAGAAGGAGTCTTTTTGAGATAATGAGACCTGAACAACCAAAATGCGCGTTGGCCGCCGTGCGGCAAAAGGCCGAACAGATGGGCGACAAAAAGAAAAAAACGAAGTGGGTGATTACTGTTTGCCGGGAATCCAAGTGCAAGGACAAGGGGGCCAAAAAGGTGGCGGAACGCCTCAAGGAACTGGTCGAGGAACAGGGGATCGAGGCGACGGTCAAGATAAAGAAGGCGGATTGCTTCGGCAAATGCAAAGAGGGCCCGATCGTCGAATGCGCCGCGATACCGCTTCGTTTCACGAACGTGTCGCCGGAGGACGCCGAGGTCATCATCGCCCGGTGCTTGGCGGGAAACGCCGAAAAGAAGTCCCGCGGCCCTTCCAAACGGGATTGATCGAAAACGCCGGGTCGAACGCATCTAATTGTGCTGGAAATCCAAATGCCTGTTCTAGCCGTATGTGCGCCACATCGTGCAATGCCCCATTCGGGAAAACGCGATGACGCATACGGCGAGGGCGGGAAATGCCCATTGCACTATGGACGGCGGCCTTGATTCGACGGGCGGCCCTGTGTTGAAATGGGCGTTCGACGGAGGATTCAATCATGGAAAAACACGCGGCGGTCCAATACATTTTGGACCAGTGCATCATTGCGGTGGTGCGGGCGGATTCGGGCGGCGACGATTTGGTGCGGGTGGTCGAGGCGATTGCGGCGGGGGGCGTCCATTGCATCGAAGTCACCATGACGACGCCGGGCGCGTTGAAGTGTATCGAGGCGGCGGCAACCAAACTGGCCGGCGCCGATGTGTTATTGGGGGTGGGCACGGTGCTCGATGCCGAAACCTGCCGGATGGCCATCCTGGCCGGCGCGGAATACGTCGTTTCCCCGACCCTGTCGGCGGAAACGATTCGGATGGCCCGGCGGTACGGTGTTCCGATGATTGCCGGCGCGTACACGCCGACCGAGATCCTCGCGGCGTGGGAACAGGGCGCCGATTTCGTGAAAGTGTTTCCGGCGAGCATCGGCGGCCCGGATTACATCAAGGCCGTCAAGGCGCCGCTGCCGCAGATTCCCTTGGTGCCGACGGGCGGTGTCGAACTCGAAAACATCGGCGCATTCCTCAAGGCAGGCGCGTCGGCCCTTGCGGTCGGCGGCAATCTGGTGACGAAAAAGATGCTGGCCAATCGTGATTTCGCGGGCATGACGGAAAACGCGAAAAAGTTCGCCGGGGCCGTGCTTGCGGCCCGCGGGTGACGCCCCGTGACCTTGCCCGTTTTTTTTGTTCCATAGTGTCGTTGGAGTATCGCGCATGCAGATTGAAACGGTCGAACAACGCTGCCTGACCTACCTTCAGCAGGTATCGAATCCCATCGTTCCGCTTTCACGCCTGCTCGCGTATCTGCGGCAATTTCCCGACTGTCGAGACGTGGATGAGGGCGATTTGACCGATTTTCTGGCCAAACACGAACTTTTTCGCGTGTTCAATCCATTGCCGGTGGACCCCCATCAGGCGCGCGCGCTGGGCATTTCGACGGATCGCCGCGTCATATTGACGACGCGGGTGCCGACGCGCGCCGAAGCCCGCGCATCCATGAACGAAATGCTCGATTCCCTGGGACGGGCGCTCGGAACGGCCCTTCGCGAGGCCAATGAACGAGACGATGACGAACTCCGCCGCAAGGCCGAACACCTGATGCGCCGCATCGAAAAAATCCGGGCGGATCTCGCGGTGCAATAGCAAAGCCCGCACGGCGCGCCGCCGTAGGTATAAACGCCATGACGAAAAACATCGCACGACGGCGTGTGTCTCTGCTACGATATTTTCATGAAACGGATACTGGCATTTTGCGGGCGTGACTGGCGGGATCCGAAAGCCGGCGATCCCGAACGGTATATGCACGAGGTGTTGCGGCGCATCGCCGCGCAGGGGCATTACATCGTGTGGGTTTGCCCCAGTTACCGGACCGGTCTGGGGTGGAGCCGCCGCCCGGCGTCGCTCGAGGTGCTGGACGGCATCCAGGTGGCGCGCTTGGGCGCGCGGTTTCTGTACCGGACGATGGCAGGCATGTTTCTGTCGCGATTGCGCGAGCGATCGCAAACTGCGGCGCCCTTCGACGCCATTCTGGATTGCGTGATCCGGCGTCCGCTCGATTTGACGGACAAGACGGACACGCCGATCATTCCCGTGGTATTCGGCCTGTCGCCGCGCCTGCGCGCGGACACCCAGCCGCCCGGTCCCGTCATTGCGGCGTCGCATGAGGCGCGCGAAGCCTTGCGGCGATCAGGGCTTCCGGAAAAATTCATTGTGACGGCGCCGTTTGGTTCGGAGGCGTGTATGGGCGACCTCAAGGACACCGCTGGTGTGTGGGCCGCGGATCCTTCCCGGCCGACCGCCGGAATGACCGGCGCCATTCGCCGCCTGTTTACGTACGGCCGTTTGCGAAAGAAACAGGCGGTGGATCGCGGCCACACGAGCACGCAGACGTGGGACGCCACGGCCGGTCTTGTGTTGGCCACGATAGAAAACCTGGAGGCGCCGGTTGCGAAAGAGCCGCGCCGCCGGCAATTGATGCCGGTGCCGTAACGAGGAAAGACACGGGCGGGACAATCCGCCGAAAGGGAGCGCATCATGCACTATTGGCTGGCGTTGGGAGTGATGGGCATGGCCGTGTCGGCGGCTTCCGCGGGAGTTGCGGCAGAAATCGCGAAGGATCGCATGCTGGTGGTGGACGGGAAACGGACCTTTGTGCTCGGCATTTACGAAAACCCGGCCGACGACGCGATCATGCGTCAGATTGCCGACGCGGGATTCAACCTGATTCAAACGCCCGCCAAAGCAGAGGCTCTCGATCGGGCCGCGTCCTTTGGCCTGCATGCGTGGATCAACACCGGCGCCAGCATTGATTTCAGCGTGGACCGCAAGGCGCGTGAAAAGGCGCTGGAAGGGCTTGTCGCGGACTACGCGGGACATCCGGCGCTGCTGGCATGGGAAGTCCCCGACGAGGCGCTGTGGAATTGCTGGTACGGCGCGATGCAGTGGCGGCACGATCAGGAACCGGCCCAGCAGCGGGCACGGATTGATGCGCTGCAGGATACCGCTCTAAAGGAACGGCTGCGCGGCATGCAGGCCGATTCGAAACGGCTTTTCTCCAGGGGCGCGATTGCCGCCTCGGAACGGATGGCCGACGAAATCTGGCGCATGCTGGGCGTCGAACCGCCAAATCCCGAACTCAATATTTCCAACGCCCAGGAACGTTCCGAAATGATGTGCAAAGGCATGATCGAAGGCTACCATCGCCTGAAAGGGCTGGACGCGAAACACCCGGTATGGATGAATCATGCGCCGCGCAACAGCATCGAACAACTTGCGGCGTTCAACCGGGGCGCGGATATCGTGGGCTGCGATATCTACCCGGTTCCGGCCTACCGCACCGGCCATTCGGACCTGATGGAACGATCGATCGCGGCCGTCGGCGCCTACACGGATCGCATGCAGGATGCGGCGCCGGGCAAGCCTGTCTGGATGGTGCTGCAGGGGTTTGCGTGGTCCGACCTGGAGAAAAATCCCACGCCGAAATCCATCGAGGAGATGCGCGTTCCGACGTTCGCCGAGTCGCGCTTCATGGCATACGATGCAATCGTCCACGGCGCGCGGGGAATCCTCTATTGGGGCACGGCCTATACGAAACGCGACGGGACGCTCTGGGCGGACCTCTTGAAGCTCGTGCGCGAACTGGCCGATTTGCAGCCCGTGCTTTCGGCGCCGGACGGGCGGATGCGGCTTCGCGTCGAACGGGCGCCCACATGGGGTTCGGGGGACCGCACGGTCCGGGTGCTGCCCAAGGCCGCCGGACGCGAAGTATGGCTGATCGTGGTCAACGAATCGCTGGAACCCATGACCTATACCGTGTCCGGCCTTAGCGGCCTCGACGGCACGCGATACCACGATCCGCAGGACGATCGCGAGGCGGTGGTGAAAAACGGTTCCCTTTCGTTGGACATTTCCCCGCAAAGCGTGCAGGTGCTGCGGCCCGAAGCGTGAACGTTCGGAGGCGCCCATGGAAACGATGAGCGTATTTTGGGATCTTTTGAACAAATGGCTCGAATGGCCGATTCTGTGGGTATGCTATTGGCTTGATTGGCCGATGCCGTCCAAAGAATGGCTTACGGCCTACAAACTGGGACTCGCCGGTCTTTTTGTTCTGATTCTCGCGGCCCTTTTTCTGGAATTGCGCCACCGATGGATTCATCGCACATGGAAGCGTAGTTTTTCGGCCGACGACCGCATCGAAAAACCGGAGAAAATCCCCGCGCATATCGCGGCGCTCGAAGCCGCGCACGATGTCGAACGCGTGGTTGAACCGCTCAAGAAAGCCAAGGCCTACGACCGGGTCGCCGAAGTGTACGCGTCCGTGAACCAGCCGCGCGAGGCGGCGGCATGGTACGAGAAGGCGGGCGACCGGCGTGCGGCCGCGCAACAATGGGCCTTGGCGGGCGAAACGCAAAAGGCGGCCGCGATTTTGCTGAAGGAGGGGGATTACGCGACGGCGGCGCGCTTCTTCGAGGAATTGCGGCAGTATGCCGACGCGGCGTCCGCGTATGAAAAGGCGGGCGACATGGCCCGCGCGGCCGGCGCCCATGCACGCGCGGGCAAGACTGATCGCGCGGCTCAATTGTTCGAGCAATGTTTCAAGTCGTCCACGCCGGACATGCCGACAGTGGAAGCCTGTTATGCATGGCTGCAATCCGAGACGACCCTGAATGCCTTGGATGCGGACCGGCGCAACGGCCTGATGGCGGCGCTGGCGCCGTGTTTCGAATCGGCAGGACGCAACGAAACCGCCGCCCAACTGTACCGGGCCGCGGGACAATCCGCCAAGGCGGGCGAACTTTTCGCGCAAGCCGGCCTTTTCCAGGAAGCGGCGCGCTGCCTTCAGGACGCGGGCTGCCTACCCGAAGCGCGCCGGATGCTTGCGCGACATTACGAAACCATCGGGCGATGGGAAGACGCGGCCAAGGCCTATGCGGCCCTTGGCGAACACCACGCCGCCGCCGCTGCGTTTGCAAAGGCCGGCAACAAGGCGGCCGCCGCCGCTTCCCATGAAAAAGCGGGCGAATTCTATCCGGCCGCCGTCGCGTATGCCGCCGTCGGCGACTGGCCGGCAACCGCGCGCGCGGCCGCCAAGGTCGGCGGCGACGATCCCAAGTCGGATGCGGCGCGGGCGCTGCTCGGACAGGCCTTGTTTGAATTGAAAGATTATGCGCGATCGGCCCAGGTGCTTGAAGAACTGCTGACGGGCAAATGGATTGACGCCGACAACGTGGCGCTGATGTACGCGCTGGGCGTCGCGTGGGAATCCGCCGGCCATCTTGAAAAAGCCCGCGAGGCGTATCGGAAAGTCGGCATGTTCAACCCGATGTACAAGGACATCGCCGAGCGTCTCAAACGAAGCGACAAACCGGAGTAAGGCGGGTTCCGCCTGAACGGCAAGAACCCGGTTCGACAAGATGACTTTACTGGCCTTTTCCATATGGCTCGTTGGCCTTGGATTCAGCGGGGAGGAAGTTTCGATGCAACTGTTCGCAACGGCCAATCAGGTGTGCGAGATAACGTTCACAAGCAGCGCCCGGTACGACGATCCCTACAATGAAATTGAAATGGAGGGCGTGTTCCACCACCCGGACGGGCGGACTTTCAAGATTCCCGCGTTTTGGCGCGGGGGAGGCCGTTGGGCGATTCGTTTCAGTCCGCCGGATGTTGGCGAGTATACATTCGAGACGAAATGCTCACGTGCTGCCGATCGCGGCCTGCACGGCGTTTCGGGGAAATTGGCCGTTGGCGCGTACACCGGCGAAAACCCGTTGTACCGTCACGGGCGGCTGCGCGTCGCCGCCGACAAACGCCATTTCGAACACGCCGACGGTACGCCGTTCTTCTGGATGGGCGACACGTGGTGGATGGGACTGTCGCAACGGCTCGACTGGCCGAACGGATTTCAGATGCTGGCCGCCGACCGCGTCGCAAAAGGTTTCAACGTCGTCCAGATCATCGCGGGACCTTATCCCGACATGGACGCGTGGGACGCGCGCGGGCGAAACGAGGCGGGGTTTCCGTTCGCCGCCGATTTCGCGCGCGTGAATCCGGCCTACTTCGACATGGCCGATCTCAAAATCGCCCATCTGGCCGACACCGGCCTCATGCCGTGCATCGTCGGAATGTGGGGTTACTACATGCCCCGGATCGGCGAGGAACGGATCAAACGCTACTGGCGCTATCTTGTGGCGCGATATGGCGCGTATCCCGTCGCGTGGTGCATCTGCGGCGAAGGGACAATGGCCTACTACCTATCGAAAACGCCCAAGGAAGACGCCGCCGCGCAGAAAACCGGATGGACGCATGTGATGGCCTATGTCCGCGAAATTGACGGCCACCATAATCTCATTTCGATTCATCCGACCCAGTATGGACGCGAACAAGTCGAGGACCCGGCCTTGATGGATTTCGAGATGTTGCAGACCGGCCACGGCGATCTCGACAGCGTCGCCCCGACCGCCGAAACGGTCATTGCCGCCATGGGGCGGACGCCCGCGATGCCCGTGGTCAATTCCGAGGTTAATTACGAAGGCATTCTGGGCCGCTGCTGGCAGAACGTCCAGCGCCTGTGCTTTTACGTGTCCGCGCTCAACGGCGTCGCGGGCTACACCTACGGCGCGAACGGCATCTGGCAGATGAGCACGCGCGAGAACCCGTACGGGCCGTCGCCGCACGGGCGCTGTTGGGGCAACACGCCGTGGCGGGATGCGATGCTCCTTCCCGGCGGGAAACAGGCGGCGTGGGGCGCATCCTTCATGCGCCGTTTTCCGTGGTGGGAAATGGAACGTCGTCCCGAATGGGTCGAGCCGGCATGGAAACGCGAGAACCCCTACACCTGCACCGCCGCCGGCATTCCCGGAAAACTCCGCGTCATCTACACCCCGATGGCATGGGATCCGCCACTCGTCAAGGGGCTTGAACCCGGCGTGGCTTATCGGGCCTACTACGCCGACCCCTGCACCGGCACGGATCATCCCATCGGCGACGTCACACCCGACGCGGAAGGCAACTGGCGCCCGCCCATCCCGCCGGAAGTGCATGATTGGCTATTGGTTCTCACCGCCACGTAAACCGTTGGCGATTAAAACGTCCATGGGAAAAGGACACAAAGAACGTCAAGGACATTTATCCGGCGGGTGAAGTCCTTTTTGGCGTTGAGTGTCTTGTCCCGGATTCAGCCCTTCCGGCAACTCCCGATTCTATCCTCGACGGGGAGTAAATCGGCGTTGCGCTTCTTTGGAAGGCATGGGAAGTTGACAGACACGAGGGGCGTGGGATAGGCTGGCAACCAAGGCGGGCCTGTGGACGTTCCGCCGGGAGAAAACAATACATGGCATCGGCAAAATATTTGTTGGTCGTGGCGCTGGCGGCCTTATGCTGCGGCTGTTCCACGGTCGGCCGTTATCCCCAATTGCTCGAACCGGCGATGACCCCCCCGGAACTCAAGGCGGGCGAGACGGCCGTGATTACCGTGCGCGTTTCGGACCGGCACAACATCATTCACCGCGTCGAAGGCGTGGTACGCGAGGATCCCGCGGTGAAACTGAAACTGCGTGACGACGGCAAGGCGCCCGATGAAAAGGCGGGCGACGGCGTTTGGTCGCTTCAGGTGGATGCGCCGTTTCAGGCGCCTGCGGGCCAGTACCATGTTGATCTGACCGCTTACCGACAGGACGGTTCACCGGTTCCCATGCGCAAGGATGGACAAAAACAGCCGTTGACCGCAACCATCCCGGTCGCCATTCTCAATCCCTGAACCAACGAACGGAGCGCATTGACCCATCCATGAACACGATTGGCTTTCTTGCCGTTCTTGCCGGCGCCTTTGCGGCGCCGAACGTGGTGCTGTTGTCCGTGGACACGTTGCGCGCGGATTACTTGGGTTGCTACGGGTATCCGCATCCCTCGTCGCCAGTCTTGGACGCCTTTGCAACAGAAGGGTTGCTGTTCGAGGACTGCGTGTGCGAGGTGCCGCTGACGCTTCCCTCGTTCGGCTGCATGTTTTCCGGCTTGTATCCCCGGACGACCGGCACAACCAAAAACGGCTTGCGAATGCCCGAAACGAAACCGCTTATCACCGAAGTATTCAAAAAGGCGGGCTATCAGACGTTTTGCGTTCAAAGCAATTGGCCCCTGAAAGGCCGCCTGTCGGGTCTCGATCGCGGTTTCGACGTCTACAACGACGAGTTCGAGCAGAAACGCTGGGGATTCATGCTCGGCGAACGCAACGCCGAACAGGTCACCGCAGCCGGCCTGGAGATACTCGGCCAGCGCGATCCGGCCAAGCCCTTTTTCCTGTGGATCCACTATTCGGATCCGCACGCGCCCTATGAAATGCACAAGAAATTCAACGTGCTGGGCCAATCGCCCGGCAGTCTCGAACCGCGCGAGCGTGTACGCGCGAAGTATGCCTCGGAAGTGGCCTTTACCGATTACCACATCGGACGTTTCCTTGCCGCGCTGCCCGGCGAGAACACCTTCGTCATGTTTGTGGCGGATCACGGCGAGAGCCTATTCGAGCACAACTATCTTGGCCATGGACGGCGCATCTTTCAGACCAACCTGCACGTGCCGTTTATTTTGCGCGGCCCCGGCATCGCGCCGGGCCGGTCGAAATCGCCGGTCTGCGTGCTCGACGTCGCGCCGACGCTGCTGGGTATGGGAGGATTTTCGCCCCTGCCCGGCATGGAAGGCCGGAACGTGCTCCTTGATCCCCCCGGTCCCTCCACGGTTCGCCATGTCGAAACCTACGGCGGCGCGGTACCCCGGCTGCCGTTGCTAAGGGCGTTGTTGCGCAACCGTGGTCCCCAGAAACGCGGCATCATCCACGAAGGCTGGAAGTTGATTATCGGCGGCGGCGCCCATTTGTTCTATCTGCCCGAAGACCCGAAAGAGTCAAGCAACCTGGCCCGCAAACACCCCGAACGTGTGGCCGCCCTTCGCAAAATGATCGATCAATGGGACAAGGCGCATCCCCGCGGCAAAGCCTGCGAATCCAAACTCTCCGCCGAGGACGTGGAAGCCCTACGGGGCCTTGGCTATTTGTATTGACGCGGCGGACAAGTACGTCTCCGGATTCACCGCGACGCCTTCCCGGCGAACCTCGAAGTGGACATGCGGGCCCGTGGCCCGTCCCGTGCTGCCCACCTTCGCAATGCGGGTCGTTTCCGTAACCCGGTCGCCTTTGCGCACGAGATTTTTCTGATTGTGCGCATAAAGCGTCTGCACGCCGTCCGCATGCTGCACGATGACCGTGTTGCCGTACCCGGCCTGCCAACCGCTGAAGACAACCCGGCCCGGTTCAGCCGGATGAATTGCCGTACCCGCCTGGGCCGTCAAATCAATGCCCGCGTGCCATTCGCGTGCGCCCGTGAACGGATCGGAGCGCATTCCGTAACCGGATGAAACCTGCAAAGGCCCGTCCAGAATCGCCTTTACGGATCGGATCGGCGCGGAGGCCGTCCGGCGCTCTACCAGCGATTGGATCAACGCGGTCAATTCGTCGCTCGGCGGCGCTTGTACTTTCGCGGGTGCGGCCCGCACGGCCACCGGCAAAGGCGGCGCCGCATTCAGCGGCGACAGATCGAGTTTCTGGCCGATGGCTATGCGGTTTGCATCGGCAAGGCGATTGGCATGGGCCACTTTACGGACCGCCTCGCCTATGTCCTGTTGGGACGGATTCATGCCTTGTTGCCGCAATGCCCTGCTGCAAATGGCCGACAAGGTGTCGCCCGCCCTGACCGTGTATTCGCCAAGGGGGGGCTTGTTCGAGGAATCCGGCGCCTGCATGCGATCCAAAAGGTCTTGGAATGTCGTCGAGGAGGAACGCAGGGCCGTTGCGGGCGAAAACGCCGTTACCGGACGCCGGTAGTCCGTCCCGATGGCCGACACGTGTGCCGTCATTTGCCCATGGCCCTCCCGATGCAATTGCCCGGAAAGCGCAACCGGCGTGCCACTGGGAAAAGGCAACTCTAACACATTGAAATAAAAAGGCTTGTCTCTCTACCCGTATTCGCGATATCGCGACAAGGTAGGAAGAAACTGCCGCAACGCGGACGATATAGACTTTATGGACGTGGAAAGTTATTCGCCTTTCGGGAGAAGTCCACGGGATCCACAACGCCCACCTTGTCCACAGCGAAAGATACGCGCTCGACCGCCAATGGGCCGGTGCGAAAGGTTTATTCGGTGTCCGGCGCCGCAGTTGCCTTGTTGCGTGGCCAAAGCGCCACAACCGACAGGAATATCATCACGAATCCCCACAGTTCCTGATACAGTTTTTCCGGCGTCTGAGCCGAATACGAAGGAACCGGACGCCCCGGCTTGGTCACCATACCAATATGCATAAGACGTTCCTCCAATTCCGCGATAATTCAACCAAGCGCATTATAGCAGCATCCTGAAAAGTCTACAACACACACACGCGGCGGATGGAGTTTCCGCGTCAGGCGTTGCTGGCGAGACCGAGGGTCTGGGCGAAACGGCGGAAGAAACCGCTGCGGGCGCGGTCGGCTTCGGCGCGTTGGCGGACCATCTTTCCAGCGAGGTCCTGAACGCATTTTGCCGCAGGCGACGCCGGAAACGCGATGGTGAAGGGGGTGCTCTGCATGACGCTCTGGGTGACATGCGGATCGCGCAGGATATGGCCGAGGTACGACAACGTAAGGCCGAGGTATTGCCTTGCGACACGGGTTAGGTTCGTCATGACGGCGAGGGCCTGCTGTGGACTTGCGGCCATGTTGACGATAAGCCGGAACGAAGCATCCTCGCGGATGCCGGCAATCGTTTTGATCGTGGCGTAGGCGTCCACGATGGCGGAAGGTTCCGGCGTTGTCACGAGCAGGATTTCGTCCGCGGCGGCGGCGAACCGCACGGCGTTCTGGCCAATGCCCGCCATCGTGTCAATGATGACGAAATCGGCCATCTCCTGAAGATCATGGAGTCCGTCCAGCACGTTTTGCCGCGCGCGCGCGTTGAGATCGGCCAGTTTGGCGAGGCCGGAAGTGCCGGGGACTATCAGGATGTCCGCCGGGCCTTTCATAAGGATGTCGCGCATGGGTTTCTCGCCGTCAATCACGTGCTGGAGGTTGTGGAACGAATTGAGGCCCATCAACACTTCGACGTTGGCAAGGCCGAGATCGGCGTCGAGCACGATGACCCGTTTGGCTTGCCGGGCGATGGCGATGGCGAGATTGACGCTCACCGTCGTCTTGCCAACGCCGCCCTTGCCGCTGGTCACGGCGAGTACGCGGGCCATGTTCTGGTGTTTTCGGACGAATTCACGCAGATTGTGCGCTTGATCCACGGCAGGAATCTCCTTCTTCGAGCAGCAGCCGCGCCACCTTGCCGGGCGTGGCGATCTCGATGTCGTCGGGCACGTTTTGTCCCGTGCTGAAATAACTCAGGGGCAGGCCGCTTTCGGCCGCCAAGTCGAACAGGGCGCCGAAGCGTCCCGTTTCGTCGAGCTTTGAAAAGAGCAGCGAGGAAGGCCGCAGGCAATTGAACCGCGCGGCGATGGCGCGCAGGTCGTCCGCGCAGGTTCCGGCGCTGAGCACGAGCATGACGTCGTCGGGCGGCGCGGCGTCGAATTCCGATTTCAACTCGCGGATCTGTTCCTCGTTGAACGGGCTGCTGCCGGCCGTGTCCACAAACACGAAATCATAGTCCGCGAAAGCTTCGAGCGCGATCAGGTATTCGCTGGCGTCGTTGGCGATGCGCATGGGCAATCCGGCAATGGTCGCGTACACGCGCAACTGTTCCGGCGCGGCGACGCGGTAGGTGTCGAGCGTGACGATGGCGACGCGCGCGCGGTCGCGGATGGCGAACAGTGCGGCGAGTTTCGCGAGGTTCGTCGTCTTTCCGACGCCTGTGGGGCCGATCAGCGCGACGACGCGCCGGGCCGCCCCCGCGCGCGCCAGGCCGTGTGTCACCAGCACGCGTTTTTGAATTTCCATGCGGAGCCGTTCGGTGAAGACGCGCGGATTGCGCAGGATCGATCGGTCGGCATTGCCCACGACCGCGTCCATCAGGGATGCCGCCAGCGTGCGTCCCATGCCGCTATCCACAAGCCGGCGGTAGTGCGGAATGAAATCGGACGGAAACTCCGTACAGGGTGTCTCGGCGACCAGCACCTGCAGCAGACGGCGCATCTCCTCGACTTCGCGCCGCAGATCCGGCGGGGCTTGCTCCTTTTTGCCCGGCGGCCCGGCCGCGGTTTCCTGACGGGGCGTGGCGGCGGCGGCTCGTTGTTGCGCAAGCCGGCGGAAGAACGCGACGGTTTCGCGCATGGCCTCGTCGGAACCGGCGGCCGTTTGGTGCGCGGAGTACTTTTTTTCGGCCAGACTCTTCGGGCGTGCGAGGGGCTTGGCGGGCGGCGAGGCGGTCAGTTGAATCGCCTTGCGTCCGAACAGGCCGAACAGACCGCCCTCCCTTACTTCGGCCGTGTTCAGGACGATCGCGTCCTCGCCGAGTTGGCGGACCATCTGCCGGTAGGCGTCGTCGAAAGTGCCGGCGGTAAACGTGTGCAGTTTGCGTTCCATGTTATGCACTCACTTGTCCCTCGCTCTGTACCTGCACTTCGGGATCGATTTCATTGTATGAAAGCACGACGATTTTCGGGATGCGCCGTTCGACCATGCGCCGGAAATACCGCCGCACCGGCGCGGATGTCAGCACCACCGGCTCATGTCCCACCAGCGTCAGCGGCTGCACGGCCTGCGCGGCATTGCGCGCTATGAGATCCGCGCGATTCGGCGCGATGGGCACGTATTCCCCGGTTTCGCCCTGCCGCACCGCGTCGAGGATCTCGCGCTCGACGGCGGGATCGAGCGTCACGACGTGCAACACGCGTCCTTCGTCGGCGTACTGTGCGGAAATTTCGCGGGCGAGCCGGTGCCGGCAATACTCGGTCAGGATGTCGAGATCCTTCGTGCGCGGGGCGTAATCGGCCAGCGTTTCCAGGATGGCTTCAAGATTTCGGATGGACACGCGCTCGCGCAGGAGGTTGTGCAGTATTTTCTGCACTTCGCCGAGGGTCAGCAGATTCGGCAGCAATTCCTCGACCACGCTGGGAGACGTTTCCTTGAGATGCTTGATCAGGTTCTGCACATCTTCCCGGGTGAGCAGATCGCTTGCGTGCGCCGTGATGAGTTCCGTGAGATGCGTGGCCAGCACGGCGGTCGGTTCGACGATGGTGTAGCCGAGACGCTCGGCCCGGTCGCGATGGGCACGGGCGACCCACGTGGCCTGCAGGCCGAACGCGGGTTCCTTCGTCGGAACCCCCTCGATCTCCTCTTCGGCAAGGCCGGGATTCATGGCCATGAAATGTTCGGGCAGCAATTCGTATCCGCCAATGATGGCCTCGCGCAGGCGCACGCGATATTCGTTCGGACGTAGACGCATATTGTCCACAATTCGGATGACCGGCACGACGAACCCCAGTTTGGTGGCGATTTGCTGCCGGATGATCTGGATGCGCGTGAGTAGATCGCCGCCCTGTTTCGGATCGGCAAGGGCAATCAGTCCGTAGCCCAGTTCGATCTTCAGCGGATCGATCGTCAACAAATCTTCCGTGCGGGGCTGTGCCTCTGCGCGTGTGGCTTCCTGATCGGCAAGTTCCTTGGAAAGTTGCGCGGCCTCGCGCGCCTTGAACGCCTCGTTCGCGCGATAGGCGCCCATCGCCAGCAAGCCGGCCACAATCATAAACGGCACTGTCGGCATGCCGGGCACAAGCCCGAAAATCGCGAGCATCGCCGCGGACACGCCCAGCGCGCGCGGGTATCGCGTCAATTGGCGCCCGAAGTCCACCCCCATGTTTTCCTCGGTCGCCGTGCGCGTCACGATGAGGCCCGCCGCGGTCGAAACGACCAGCGCGGGCACTTGTGTGACGAGGCCGTCGCCGATGGTCAGTTGCGTGTAGACGCGCAAGGCGTCGGTGACCGGCAGCCCGCGCATCAGCACGCCGATGATCAATCCGCCGATGATGTTGACAATCGTGATGACCAACCCGGCAATGGCGTCGCCGCGGACGAATTTCGTCGCGCCGTCCATCGCCCCGTAAAAGTCCGCCTCGCGCTCGATCCCCTGCCGGCGCGCACGCGCCTGGGCCTCGGTGATGAGGCCCGCGTTCAGATCGGCGTCCACGCCCATCTGTTTGCCGGGCATGGCGTCCAAGGTAAAACGCGCGGCCACTTCCGAAATGCGCTGCGCGCCCCGCGTGATGACCACGAACTGGATCACCACAAGGATAAGGAAAATGACGGCTCCGACCACGAAACTGCCGCTCGTCACAAAACTTCCAAACGCATTGATCACGTTGCCCGCATAGCCGTTCGCGAGGATCAGGCGCGTCGAGGCCACATTCAGACTGAGGCGGAACAGCGTCAGGATCAACAGCATCGAGGGAAACACGGCGAATTCGACGGGGCGTTGCAGGTAGATGGTGGCGAGCAGGGTAACGACCGAAATCGAGATGTTGACGGTCAGCAGGATGTCGAGCGCCCATGTCGGGATGGGAATGACCAGCACGACCAGAATGCCGATCACGCACACGGCCAGCGCGACATCCTGATTGTCCGCCAAATTCCACGGACGCTGCGTCTCGACTTGTCCTATCGCCACTCGCCCACTCCAAACGCCAAATTCCCAACTTCTAACTTCTAACTTCTAACTTCTTATCATGCCGCCGCCTCGTTCCATTGCCGGTTCCGTTCGCGGATTTTCTCCGCCCGCCGGTCAATGCGATACACATAGGCCAGCACCTCGGCCACCGCGCGGAACAGGTTTTCCGGCACGGGATGGCCCACCTCGACCGTTCGGTATATTGTGCGCGCCAATTCGGGTTTTTGCACGATGGGCACATCGTTTGCCATGGCGATTTCGCGGATGCGTTCGGCCAGGATCCGCGCGCCTTTCGCCACGACGACCGGCGCGGCCATCTCCGCCGCGTCGTACCGCAGCGCAACCGCAAACCGCGTCGGATTGGTTACGATCACGTCCGCCTTCGGCACTTCGGCCATCATCCGCTGCATCGCGATGCGTCGCTGGATCTGCCGGATACGCTGTTTGATGCGTGGATCGCCCTCGTATTCCTTCAATTCTTCACGGGCTTCCTGCGTGGTCATCATGAGGTTGCGTTCACGCTGCCAATACTGAAACCCGTAGTCGAGAATGCCAAGGACCAGCAGGGCAAGGGCGATCCGCCACCAGAGCGTGGCGATCATCGCGCCCACCACCGGCAGCAGCGCGAGCGGCGTTAGCCCCATCAGGTTCACATAATCGTCCAGATGTCCCTGCACCGTAATCCAGGTGATGTACAGCGCCAGCCCCACCTTGAGAAGCGACTTGACGAGTTCGGCCAACGATCGCAGTGAAAAATAATTCGACAGGCCCTTGATTGGATTCAGTTTCGACAATTTCGGCGTCATCGGCTTCGTCGTGTACAGAAATCCCACCTGAAGCACACTGGCGGACACGCCGGCCACGAGCATCACCAGCATGAAAGGCAGTACGATCGGCGCGATCCACAGCGTCCCTTGGAGGGCCAGGCTTTGCACGGACTGGACGCCGGGGTCAAGCGACGCCGCGTGGTCGAAATAGTAACGGGTCGCGGCGACGAGCCGCTCGAACATCGGCGCGCCCAGAAAACGCAGCGCCGCCACCGCCGCCAGCAAGGCGACCGCGGCCGACAAATCCTGGCTGCGCGCGATATTGCCTTCCTCGCGTGCGCGCGTCCGTTTTTGCGGGGACGCGGGTAACGTCTTTTCGCCGCCCGATTGCTCCGCCATTGCCTAGGGCCTCATGCCTTGAATTACCGTAGAAACATTGCTGAACATCTCGCCGTACATTCCGTCCAGAAAACCGATGTACAGTTCCAGCGAAACCGCGACGACCACAAGGCTCAGCGCGATCGTCACGGGAAATCCCACCACGAACAACTGGATCTGCGGCACCACGCGGCCGACCAGTCCCATCACGACATAGGCCACCAACATCGCCGCGCCCACCGGCGCCGCGATCATCAGGCCGTCGTAAAACATCGCGCGGCCCCATTGGCTCACTTCCCATATCAGTTTCGGACGCAGCACGAAACCGCCCAGCGGGATTTGATCGTAGGTCGAGGCCAGCGCGCGCAACATCAGGTGATGCCCGTTCGTCGCGAGCAACACCAGCACCGCCACGATGAACAGAAAGAAACCGAAGATCGGAAACTGCGTTTCGAGCGCGGGATTGAACACGTTCATCATGCCGAATCCCGTCTGCATATCCATGATTTGTCCGGCCACTTGGATCGAACCGAACACAATCGTCATCACGAATCCCATCAACAGCCCTATCAGGAACTCGCCCGCCCCAACCAGCGCGAACGCCAGCGGATCGTCCGGGATGGCCATGTGCAGCGGCGCCAACGTCGGGGCGATAAGCGCCGCCGTGAGCCCGACAAGACCGATCTTTCCCATCGCCGGGAAATTCGCCGAACCGAGCACCGGCGCCGACACAATCAATCCGCTCACCCGCGCCATCACCAGGATGAACAGCTTGACGATCTCCACCTCATAAACAATCAAGGGCCTTCCTCGAAACGACGGACTGCGCTCCGCGGGGATGAATCAGGCGCGGACGCACAGGCCTTTCTCTTTGTTACTGAACCAGCTTGTCGAATCCGCCGAACAACGGCTCGACAAAATCCAACAACACCGAAACCATCCAGGGAAGAAACACGACGAAAGCCACCATGACCGCCACGATCTTCGGCACGAACGTCAAGGTGATTTCCTGGATTTGCGTCACCGACTGGAACACGCTGATGATCAACCCGACCAGCATCCCCGACAGCAGCATCGGAGCCGATGCCAGCAAAGTCACCACCATGGCATCGCGACTCAAAAAGAAGATGTCGTCAAGAGTCATAACTCGTTTCCATGAAATGGGATAGACACATTCCTCCAGTCGTTCACGGCCGACCCCATCACCATTCGAGGCAAGAATACCACAATATGTTGCGGTTGTCAATCGAAAAAATAACAATTTGTTGATATTGAAAGCGATGGGCGCCGGAAAATTGTGTCAGTCCCTTGGTTGGCGCAAAACGTGGATGGCGGCTGTCTAAACCCACATTCGGCGAAGGACGCCAAAGGTTTCAGGCTTGTCCAACGCTTGAGCATGAAGCCCGCGTTCTGTCGCCAAAGCGGAGGTTGTCCCTGTACGAGGAATCAGGCGCCGCACATGAGGTAGACTAACGGGCATGGGCTGGATCGAATTATTGATCATACTCGCGATGCTGGCGCTGAACAGTTTGTTTGCCGCCTACGAACTGGCGCTGGCATCGGTAAGCGTGGGACGCCTGAAACTGCTGGCCGAGCGCAAGCGCGCCGGGGCGGCCGCGGCGCTGGCCATGAAAGACCGCATGGAGGCGAGTCTCGCGGTCGTTCAAATCGGCATCACCGTTGTGGGGGCGATTGCCGCGGCCACGGGCGGGTCCGGCGCGGAAGAGGGCATCTCGCCGCATATCGAAGCGGCGCTGGGTCTTTCGGCGGGGATCTCGGACGCCCTTGCCATCGCGATGGTGGTCGTGCCGCTTTCCGCGGCGACCATCATCTTCGGCGAACTGGTTCCGAAAACGGTCGGACTGCGCAACAACGAATGGGTATGCCTGAAACTCAGCCCGATCATGCGGGTGTTCGGAATGATGGTGTATCCGGCCATGGCCTTCTGCGAATGGGCCACGAAAGCGCTGGTGGGCGTTTTCGAGCGCAAAATGCCGCATGAAACGGCGTCACGGCACGAACTCGGTCTTGCGGAACTGCGGGCGCAGGCGCATATGCTGCGCACCGAGCGCGTCATCGGCTCGGAACAGGAACGCATTATTCTGGGCGCGAGCAAACTGACTCAGACGCGTATCGCCGACATCCTCGTCCATGCGCAGGATATCGCCCTACTCGACGCCGACGCGCCTCTCGAAGAACACTTCGTCAAGGTCCATCTCGAGGGCTATACGCGATTTCCCGTCACGGAACGGCCCGGCGATCCGCAGTCCATCATCGGTTATGTCAATCTCAAGGAAATCGTCTTTCTGGCCAAGGCCCATCCGGAAGCGCCGACGCTGCGGAGCATTCTGCGTCCCCTGATTGCCGTCGCCCCGGAAGCCTCCATCGGATATGCCTTCAGCCGGATGATGTCCGAGCATGTTCACTTGGCCGTGGTGCGGGATTCGAAGGGCACTGTGCGTGGAATCGTCACGCTCGAAGACATCCTGGAAGAAATCGTCGGGGATATTCAGGACGAATTCGATCGCTTGCCGCGCCATGTCGTGCCATCGGGCAGTTCTTGGGTCGTGGGCGGCGGCGTGAAGATGGAACGGCTTCGGGAGGTCTTTGCGGACCCGACCCTCGGCGAAGACACGCCGCCGGACACGCAATTTGCCGACTGGATCGCTTCCAGCGTACACGTCCCGCTGCGCGGCGGCGACGCACTGGCCGTCGCGTCCCTCAAAATCCTGGTGCGCAAAACACGGCGCCAGAAGATTTTCGAGGCGCTTGTCACGCCCGAAACAGACGGCCGCGCCGGGTTATAAGTCGAATTCACCGCCTTTGGCCAGTTTGCGGCGAATGCGTTCGAGGCGTTGGCGGATGGCATGGGTTGCGGGATCATCCTCGTCAGCGCCCAAGAGGGCGATGGCTTCCTCGCAGACCCGCCGTGCCTCGGGCAGATTGCGCGCGCGGTGTTCGTAATGCTTGGCAAGTTCAAGCCGCGGGAGCGGATCGAACGGAAATTCGCGCGCCATACGGTCCCACGCGCTTTCCATGCCCTCCCAGTCCTGCCGGCGCTTGCAGGCAAACGCCAGCATGGCCAGGCATTCGCGCCGCAGAACCGGGTCCGGCTCGCCGCACAACAATTGTTCCGCACGCGAAATAACGTTGTCGTAACGCCGCTGGCGAAAATGCAGGCGCACAACGGACAGGCGATCCTCGTCGTGGTCGAATCCTTCCCTGCCGGGCGCGGCCAGCCCCCGCGACAAGCGCGCCGTAAGCGCGGCCAGCGACAGGATGTCCATGCGGTGATGATAGAAGACGCGCTTGAGTTCACGCGCGTCCCGCGTGCGCAGGTAGTCGAACCAGATAAGCGGGATGTCCGCGCCGGGCACGTCGCCGCGGCGTTCGAGACCCAGCACCGCCCGTTCGATATTCCCCAGGCTGCAATCCTTGACGCGCAGTTTCCAGATACGCCGCACGGCATGGAGCAAATCGAAGTGCGGGATCCCGTCCAGCCGAAACGGGAGCCGGTGGGCGATGAACCGCGTGCGCAGCAGCGGCACGTCGAAACTCTTGCCGTTGAAGGTGACAATGGAAGTTCCGCGCGCGAACAGTGCCCCCAGGTAGCGCAACATCGGTTCTTCCTCGTCGAAATCGCGCATGAAGGTCTGTTCGAGACGGAACACGCCGTTGTCGAAGAAACCCGCGCCGACGAGAAACGGCACCGTCCCCGTGCCCCCGGCCAATCCGGTCGTCTCGACATCGAGAAAGAGGGCCGTGGCCGGGTCGAAATCGTCCAAATCGGGATCGCACGCGCACAAGGCAACATGTTCGGGAATCGCTTCCAGCACGTCGCCGAGCGCAAGGCCGCCCTGTTGCGTTTCAGGCGGGAACTCGGTTACGACCCGATAGAAGCGGTCTTCTCCGTCCCCGACAACCTCGCCCGGCACAATGCGATCTATTTCGAAGTCGCCGCGCACGCGGCGTTCCTCGAGTTCGGCGCGCTTGCGTCCCCATTCGGCCCCGGTCATGAGGTCGTGCCTTGCAAGCAGTTCCTTGAGTTTGTCCTTGGTGTCCGGCATGGGCGCGGCGGCTTCGGGCGCTAGGAGGCGGAATGGATGAGGCCGGTCGGCGTCTGCCCGAGGTTCAGCGACGCCTCGACAGCCTCGATGAAGCGAACGACCGCCAGTTCGGCCAGCGTGGCATCTTTCTGTTCGAGGGCGTCAATCAGGCGCAGATACGCCTTCCGGCGTTGCTGGAAATCGGGCACGGACTGCACCACGAGACTGACCAGTTCCGCGCTGACCCGCTCGACCGATTTGAACAGGGCCTGGCATACGCCGTTGCGGGTGGCCTCGACGCAGGCGCGGTAGATTTCCTGCGTGATTTCGGTTTGACGCTCCCGGTTGTCCCGTGACATTTCCCATTCCGCGAAGAGCCGCTTGATTGTGGCCAGTTCTTCATCCGTGCGCCGGACGGCCGCAAGGCGCACCACCAGCCGCATGAAATATCCGCGAAATTCCAGCACTTGCCGCAGGAAATCCACGTTCACCGAGCCGTCTTCGTTGCGCATGAGCGTGTCGAATATGCTGATCCCCCGCAGGAATTCGATGTCCTGGACATACACGCCCGACCCCTGCCAGCTTCGCACGGCGCCCATCGCCTCAAGGCGCTTGATCGCTTCGCGCACGACATTGCGGGCCACGCCGAACTGTACCGCCAATTCACGTTCCGGCGGCAATTTGGATCCCGGTGGAAATTCCTTCTGAAGCAATTTCCGGGAAAGCTGGTTCGCTATTTCCTCCGAACTCGTCCGGACGTTTGGGATTTCCCGGTCGCCTTGAATGTTTCGTGCCATGGGGGAACCCTTTCCGCAATCTATTGTCCTCCAGCAACCCCTCCGTTGTCAACGGAACGGCCGAATCCGAACGAATCGGATATGGCGGAAATCAGCGGCGGCGCAGTAGACTGTGCCGCCGACGCGAACCGCGGGACACTTTTGGGCGTTCCGATTCCGGGGTAAACAGCGAAATGACCGGCACGGCGCCTTCCCATTCCGCGCGCGGCAGATTCTTGCCGAGCGCCTTTTCGAGCGTTTTTAGGTCCATGAACTCTTCCGGACACACGAAGGTAATCGCGTCGCCTTCCGCGCTGGCGCGGGCGGTGCGCCCGATGCGGTGGATGTATTCTTCCGCAGTCTTGGGGATGTCGAAATTGATTACATGGCTGATGCCCTGGATATCGAGTCCGCGCGCGGCCACGTCGGTCGCGACAAGGATCTTGTACCGGCCTTCGCGGAACCCGTCGAGCGCATGCTGGCGCTGGTTTTGGGAACGGTCGCCATGAATCGCCTGCGCCTTGAAACCTTCCCGGTGCAGCGCCTTGGCGACGCGATCGGTGCGATGCTTGGTGCGTATGAAGACCAGCGCCGAGGTCACGGCCGGATCCCGGAGGATTTTGGTGAGCAGGGAGATTTTCGAAGTGGCGCTGACCGTGTAGATTTGCTGGCGGACGCTGTCCACCGGCGTCATGATGGTCCCCACCTCGATGCGTTGGGGCGACTGCTGCATGTCGGCGGCCAACCGTGCGATTTCCTGCGGGAACGTCGCCGAAAAGAACAGCGTTTGGCGGTCTTTCGGGAGTTTGTCGAGGATGCGGCGGATGTCGGGCAGAAAACCCATGTCCAGCATCCGGTCGGCCTCGTCCAGCACGAGAATGGCAAGATGGTCAAAGCGCACGTTGCCGCGCCCGAAATGATCGAGCAGGCGCCCGGGCGTGGCGACAACCACCGTGCGTCCCTGGCGCAGCGCGGTGGCCTGCTTGTCCATGCCGGCGCCGCCGTAGACGCACACGGCGTTGAGACCGGCGCTCTTGGCCAGCGGTTCGATGACCGCATGCACCTGAATGGCCAGCTCGCGCGTCGGCGCGAGGACCAGCATGGCGTTTTTCGTCCGGGGCAATCCGGCGAGACGGGTCAACGACGGCAGCGCGAACGCCAGCGTCTTGCCCGTGCCCGTCTGGGCGATGGCCAGAAGGTCTTTCCCTTCCAGCGCGACCGGTATGGCCTGTTCCTGGACGGGTGTCGGCTCGACGATACCCTGCGCCTTGAGCAGTTTCATAAAGCGCGGATCGATACTGAATTCTTCAAAAGTCATGGTTATTTCCCTTTCGTTTGCCGGAGACTCTCCGGTCAAGGTGGAATCTTGCCTGCTGAACACCGGCAAAGAGGGAAGCATACACGAACATAAGCGCCTTTTGGCGCGGGCGAGTGGCCATTCTTTCTGGTGTACACAGGCCGGCGGGAAAACGCTCCTTGGCGCCGCCGCGCCGCCTGAACAGCAGCCATATTGGGCGCCAGTATGCCACACCACCCGCACAAAACACAAATCTTCAAACGGCGAAAAATCCGATACCGCCTTCTTCGCGCTTGGCCCTGGATGTTTGGTATTCTTCTTCCGAATGGTCCGGTGGATTGTGCGGAGGAATCAAATAACGATGGCGAAGAAAGCATCCGTCCGGCTGCCGGCGGAATGGGAACCGCAGGCGGGCGTACAGTTGACATGGCCGAACGCGGGAGGCGATTGGCGCGGACGCTTGGATTGGATTGAAGCGTCGCTCGCGGGCATCGCGCGCGAAGTCAGCCTCCGTGAAATTTGCCTGATTGCAACCGACAATGTTCAACGAACCGCCGACATCGTCCGGCGCGCCGGCGCGCGAATGGACTCGGTGCGCCTGTATCCAATCGAGTCGAACGACATCTGGGCGCGTGACCACGGACCCATAACCGTCTTGAAAAACGGCCGTCCGGTCATTCTGGATTTTGCATTCAACGCATGGGGACTCAAGTATCCGGGAAACTTGGACAACCTGCTCACGCGGCGGCTCGCGGAAGCGGGCGCCTTCGGAAAAACGCGCGTGCGGACGCTGCCGCTGGTCCTCGAAGGCGGATCGATCGAGTCGGACGGCGCGGGGACGTTGATGACGACAGCGGAATGCCTGCTCTGGCCCAACCGGAATCCGGCCTACAACCAGCGGCAGATTGACGCCCAACTGCGCCGGTATCTGGGCGCGGAGCGCATCCTCTGGATTCGAAACGGCCACATTCCCGGCGACGACACGAATTCGCACATAGACACGCTGGCGCGGTTCTGTTCGACGGACACGATTGCGTATTGCGGCTGCGACGATCCGACCGATGAAAGTTACCTGAGCCTCAGGGCGCTCGAGGAGGAATTGCGATCCCTTCGCACGCTCGACGGAAAACCGTACCGGCTTGAACGGCTGCCCATGCCCGCGCCAATTTTCGACGCACAAGGCGATCGCCTGCCGGCCAATTACGCCAATTTCCTGATCATCAACGGCGCGGTTCTTGTGCCGTCCTACGGAGTTCCCCAGGATGAACAGGCCCGGCAAATCCTCGCCGGTTGTTTCCCCGAGCGCGCAATCGTCGGCGTGGACAGCCGCGGGCCGGTCGTCATTTATGGCGCGTTGCATTGCGTGACGATGCAAATCCCGGAAGGAGCCCTGCCATGAGCCGGACGATCAAGGCGGGCCTTGTTCAACAGGCATGCTCCGACGACAAAGAGGCCACAATCGCCAAAACGATCGCGGGCATCCGCGAGGCGGCAGAGGGCGGAGCGGAGTTGGTCGTCCTTCAGGAACTGCACACGGGACCGTATTTCTGCCAGACGGAAGATCCGTCCCATTTCGCGCGCGCCGAGAGCATTCCCGGCCCCACGTCGGACCGGCTGGGCGGATTGGCGGGCGAACTGGGCATCGTGCTGGTTGCGTCCCTGTTTGAAAAGCGCGCGCCGGGCCTGTATCACAACACGGCGGTCGTGCTTGATCGCGACGGAAGCATCGCCGGCCTGTATCGCAAGATGCACATTCCGGAAGATCCTGGCTTCAATGAAAAATTCTATTTTGCGCCGGGTGATTTGGGTTTCAAGCCGATCCAAACTTCCGCGGGGGTGTTGGGCGTGCTCGTGTGCTGGGACCAATGGTATCCCGAAGCGGCGCGGCTCATGGCGCTGGCCGGCGCGGAAATGTTGATATACCCCACCGCCATCGGATGGGTTCCGGAGGATTCGGACGAGGAACGCGCGCGCCAGCGCGAGGCGTGGCTGATCATACAGCGCGGGCACGCCATCGCGAACCATTTGCCCGTCGTCGCAGCCAACCGGGTCGGGTTCGAGGCGCACCCCAGCCGGCCCGGGGAAGGCATTTTGTTCTTCGGCAGCAGTTTCATCGCCGGTCCGCAGGGCGAACTGCTCGCCTCGGCATCGCCGGATCGGGAAGAGGTGCTGACGGCCGAAATCGATCTCGACCGCACGGAGGAGGTGCGCCGCCTTTGGCCTTTCTTCCGGGACCGCCGCGTGGACGCCTACAACGGCCTGCTCGAACGGTATCTCGACTCCGGCTGACCGATCGGCTCTCGCGTTATTTTCCCAAAGGGTATATACTGTTCATGGTGAACGGTGAACCATTTGAACAGGGAGGGCAAACCATGAAGATCTGTATGGCAGGCGCATGTGGACGGATGGGGCGGCGCATCCTGGATCTGGCTGCGGCCGAACCCGACATCGAAATCGGCGGCGCTTTCGATCAGATGTCCCTGGCGGGTTCAGAGATTTTCATTGGGGCCGAGACGAGCCGGCCCCGCCGGCTTAAAATATCGGCGGACGGCGCGGCGGAAATCGCGAAGTCGGACGTGCTGATTGACTTCACGGTGGCGCATGCCTGTGTAGGCAACGCACAACTCGCGGCCAAGGCCGGCAAGCCGTGCGTCATCGGCACCACGGGACTGTCCGTCGAATACAAAGCCGAGCTTATTGAACTGGCCCGCAAGGTGGCGATCGTCTACGCGCCGAACATGAGCGTGGGCGTCAATGTGCTCTTCAAGATTGCCCGGGAAGTGGCAATGACGCTCGGCCTCGATTACAACGTCGAAATCACGGAAATCCATCACAACCTCAAGAAGGACAGTCCCAGCGGCACGGCGCTCCGGCTCGCCGAGGGCATCGCGGACGTGCTGGGTCTCGACTGTCCGGGCGACGTGGCCCACGGCCGGCAAGGCATGGTGGGCGAACGTCCCGCGCGGCAGATCGGCATCCATGCGATTCGCGGCGGGGATGTGGTGGGCGAACACACGGTTTGTTTCATCGGCCAGGGCGAACGCGTCGAACTGACGCATCGCGCGCATAACCGCGACAATTTCGCGCGCGGCGCGTTGCGCGCGGCCCGGTTCGTCATAAGCGCGCCGCCGGGTCTGTACGACATGCAGGACGTGCTCGGCCTGAAGTGACGTTTACCAACGACCCGCAAGGGGATCGTCGGTTTCGCGCTGCATCGCACGAAGTCGTTCCCGCAGGCGTTTGAGCGTCCGGGCATGGCGTGCTTCGCCGGACAGATCCCTCGTCTCAAAAGGATCGCGCGCAAGGTCAAACAACTGGGTGCGCCGTTCGCCCTTGACTTGGTATTCGATCAGTTTGTAATCGCCGACACGAATCGCGCGCTGCACGTCGCGGTAGGCAAAAAAGATTGCGTCGCGGACCGGTTCGCCGCGCAAGGCCGGAAGCAGGCTCCTGCCGTCCACGCCTTTGGGAAGCGGCGCGCCAATCAGGTCGAACAGCGTCGGAAAAGTATCCGTCAGGTAGCAAAACGCATCGCATCGCATCCCGCGAGGGAAGCCGGGGCCGGCCATCAACAACGGTACATGGATGCTGTGCTCATAGGCGTTTTGCTTGCCGAAAAGACCGTGCTGCCCGACGGCGAGTCCATTGTCGCCCGCGAAGACGATCAGCGTTTCCTCCGCAAGGCCGGTTTCGTCGAGTACGGCGAGGATGCGCCCGATCTGTTCGTCGAGATGCGAAATCATCGCGTAATACTCGGCCAATTGAAACCGCGTGTTTTCGGGTGTGCGCGGCCACGGCGCGAGTTTTTCGTCGCGGGTTTCGAGATCGCCGTTGTCGAACGGATGACGCGGCAGACAATTCGGCGGCAGGGAAAGCCGCTTCGGATCGTACAACGCGCGATACGCCTCCGGCGCCGTGCGGGGATCATGCGGCGCCGTAAACGCCACATAGAGCAGAAACGGATTGGATCCGTCGTGCGCCTGCAGAAACCGGATGGCGTCGTCGGCGAACAGTTCGCTCGAAAACCGATCGCCGACATGCGCGGACTCCACCGGATACCGGCCGGTCGGATCGTAGGCATGCACCGGCACGGCTCGTTGGTTGCTCATTCCACCGAAGAAAATGCTGCTGCCCGACGCAAACGCCCGGTTGAACGACCCGCGCCCGTTGTGCCATTTGCCGATGCCGTGCGTGGCATAGCCGCGTTCGTGCAGCACCCCCGGAAGCAAAGGCACGCTTTCGGGCAGCGTGTCGGGGTGTTCAATATGAAACAGATGCCGTCCCGACATGATCATCGCGCGGCTCGGCGCGCACAGCGCGCCGTGATGCGAGCCGAAGATGTATGCATTGGTGAAGGCCACCCCCCGCCCCGCAAGCGCATCCAAATGCGGCGTGTGGATTTCCGGATTTCCCAGCGCGTGAATTGTATCGAACCGCTGGTCGTCCGAAAGCAGGTAAAGGATGTTTTTTGGTTTTTTATCCTTCGCGGCGACCGGCCATTGCGCTCCAAGCGCTGCGGCGGCCGCGCCCGCCGTCGCCGCGCCCAAAAAAGTGCGTCTGTTCATGAAGCCCTCCTCTCGACGCCATGATAGCGCAGAATTGAGTCGCCATCAATTGAAAAAAAAGACTTGAAACGGACAGGGGGGTGTGGAGTATATTATTGACAGGAGCGGTATGATTACCGTTGCGATACAAAGCCGGGAGGCGTGTCATAAGGAGAGCGCCATGAAACACTATCGGGTGGTAACGCGTATGCCGCGTGTGGCGACTACAACCGATACGGGTACGGACACGGGCATCACCATCGGCGGCCTGACCGGTTCGACGCCGCTGGAAATCAAGGTAAATTTCAGTGTTATGATGGTTGACCGGGTCATCACCTACGTCTTCCAGAAAAGCAGCCAACTGTAGTCGCGCTGGAAGCCAACGGAGGAGGTATGATAATGAGGCATGTGCATGCGGTAACTAAAACACCCGCCCCGGCGACGACCACAGACATTACCGGCGGCCTTCCGCTGCTGATCAAACTCAACGGGGTCGTTTCGATCGTGGATCAACTGCTGCTGGCCCAGCGCCAAAGTCCCTGGAAAGTCCACTTCGGGCCCGATACCGATACCGGAACCGACACGACCACCACCCTTTGACGGATCAAATCCGGCTCTGGCCGACGGCGGCCAGCGCGATGCGGAGGTGATCGCAGTCCAAAAAGCGGTTTTCGGGTTTCTTGTCAATCATGCGCATGATGATGTCCCCCAGTTGCGGGGGACATTTTTTATTGATCCGCGATGGATGCTCCGGGATCACGCGCAAGTGACATTGATACAAGTGCTGGAGATTGTCCACGGGAAACGGCACGCGCTCGGCAAACATGAGATAGAAGGTGATGCCCAGCGAATAGATGTCGCTTTGCGGGGTGGCTTTTCCGGCGGGCCGGGACGGCAGCGGGATCAGTTCCGGCGCCACGTACATCGGCGTGACCTGCTCGTGCAGGCCGGAATCAAACAAACTCAACAGATAACTGTTTCCGGTCAACGAATAATCCACGAGTTTCGCGATGCCCTTGCGGGTGAACAGGATATTCGTCGGCTTCAGGTCATGGTGCGTGAAGCCTTGCTCGTGCACGTACTGCAACCCGTTGCAAATCTGGGCGGCAATGACTAGGCGCTCCTGCAGGTTCCAGGGGCGATTGTCAAGGTACCACTTCAGATCCGGCCCATCCACGTATTCGAGCACCAGGCATTCGCCTTCATCGCCCTGTAGAAACTCGTAAATCTGGGCCACATTGGGGTGGGAAAACGCGCGGAATTTCGCCACGCTTCGCGCAAAATCGCGCAGGTGAAGGCGGTTTCGGAAAAAAGCGGGATAAAAAAGTTTAAGTGCGGCCACGCGGTTGTTTTCGGTGTCAATTCCGCGATAAACCTGCCCGGTGCCGCCTTTTCCCAATAGCCGGTCGAGCCGGTAATGATACAATGTCTGCCTGTCGGGAGGTCTGAATTCCTGCGTCATGCCTGTCCAAATCCTTTACGGATCCTCAAAAATAACCGGCCGAACGATTCAGATCAATAAATCCAGATCGATCTGAGGGGCATCCGCCCATAATCCGTCCAAATCGTAGAATTCGCGAGCTTCCTCGCGAAAGATATGCACGATCACGTCCCCATAATCCACCACAAGCCAGCCGCCCTTAAAACCGCCTTCGGCGTGATGCGGCAAAACGCCCGCCGCTTTCATTCCATCCCGAACCGCATTGAACACGGCCCGCAACTGCGGTTCGCTTGCCGCGCTGCAGAGCAGAAACGCATCCGCAATCACCGTCAGCCCGCGCACATCGTACGCGCGTATGTCAATCGCCTTGTGATCCGCCGCCAGTTCGCCAATTCTCTTTGCCTTGGTCAGAAATTCGGGCGGCTCCGTTACTTTTTTTTTCCGCACCAGTCGCGCCAAACGATTCTCCTTAGAGGTTATAAAGACGGGTTGCGTGATCGGGCCGATCCGTCGGATTCGTCGGATCCGCAATCGTCAATTCTTCAGCCGTTATTCAATTCACGCATCAGAATTTCGTTCACCAATTTGGGATTGGCCTTTCCCTGGGTCGCCTTCATGACTTGGCCCACCAGGAATCCCATCGCCTGTTTTTTGCCGGCCCGGTAATCCGCCACGGGACCGGGATGGGCCGCCACAACACTGTGCACGGCCTTTTCAATGGCGTCCGTATCGCTGATTTGCACTAGCCCCTTTTCCTCGACAAGCGTTTTGGGCGCCTTGCCCGTATCGAACATGGCCGGCAAGAGTTCTTTCGCGATTTTTCCGCTGATCGTTCCCTGTTCGATCAAGGCGATCATCGCGGCCAGATTCACGGCGGACACCGGGCACGCGGCGATATCCGTCTTGTTTTCGACCAGCAACGCCTGCAAATCGCCCATAATCCAATTTGCGGCCTGCTTGGCCGGCGCACCCGAACGCACCACTTCCTCGAAATAGTCCGCCATGGACTTGTTGGCCGTCAATACGCCGGCGTCGTAGGCATTCAATCCGTACTCGGCCTGGAAACGCCCGAACCGCGCTTTCGGCAATTCCGGCATGGCGGAACGTATCCGTTCGACAAAGGCCTCGTCAATCGCGATGGGAACCAAGTCCGGCTCCGGAAAATAGCGGTAGTCGTGCGCCGATTCCTTCGAACGCTGCGACACGGTGATCCCGCGGTCCGCATCCCATCCGCGCGTTTCCTGGACCACCGTTCCTCCACTTTCGATTACCTCGCGCTGACGCGCCACTTCAAATTCGATGGCCTTCTGCGTGCCGCTGAACGAGGCCACGTTTTTGACTTCGGTCTTGACGCCGAATTGTGTCGCTCCGACGGGCCGGATGCTGATGTTGGCCTCAGCCCGCAGCGATCCTTCCTCCATGTTGCAGTCGCTGACGCCCAGATACTGCAGGATCTGCTTGAGCGCCGTCAGGTACGCGTAGGCTTCCTGCGCGCTGCGGATATCCGGTTCCGACACGATTTCCAGCAGGGGCACGCCGCTCCGGTTGAAATCCACCCCGCTCTGTGCGGGGCCGCCGCCTTCGCCGCCAATCGTGTGGACATTGCGCGCCGTGTCCTCTTCGATATGGACCCGCGTAATGCCGATGCGCTTCCGGGAGCCATCCACCTCAATCTCGATGGATCCGTCGTGGCACAACGGCAAGTCGTATTGGCTGATCTGGTAATTCTTGGCGAGGTCCGGGTAGAAATAGTTCTTGCGGTCCATCTTCGACCACTTCGAGATGGTACAGTCGAGCGCCAGCCCGACCGCGACCGCGGATTCGACCACCGCACGATTCATGACCGGCAACACGCCCGGCATGCCCAGGCAGACCGGACAGACATTCGTGTTGGCCGGCGCGTTGAAATGCGTGCTGCAGCCGCAGAACACCTTTGATTTCGTGCTCAGTTCCACGTGCACTTCAAGACCGATTACCGCTTCATAAGCCATGAGTTCTTACCTTGAATGCAAAATGCGGGGAGGGAAACGGGCCCGATCCCGCCGCCGTTCCCTCCTCGCCACCCGGTTTGACCGCTGTCCGTAATCCTTCTTTCATTCCACGTCCAGAATCCGCGGCACCAGAAAATATTCGCCGTCCGTTTTCGGGGCGTTCTTCAACGCCTGCTCGCGATCGAGCGACGGACAAACCGTATCGTCTCGAAACACGTTTGTCATCGGCATCGCGTGCATCGTCGGTTCAACGCCGGACGTGTCCAGTTCGTTCAGTTTGTCCATGTAGGACAGAATGTCGTTCATCTGTTGGATCAGGCGATCCTTCGTGGCCTCATCCGGCGAAAGTTGCGCCAGCGCCGCCACGTGTTCGACATCGTCTCGCGTAATCTTCGGCATTCGTTTCCGATCCTCCCCTGCTTTTTTTCACTCAGGATCGTAACATATACGAAAAAGACTTTCTAATTTTGTTGCCGATCCTTCTCGGCGTTTTTGATGTAACCGATCAACCGCGCGAGTTCGTATGCGTTGGGCGTCGCTTTGTAAACGAGATAGAAGGCTACAATGGGTTCTCGCACCCGTGGCTCGGCATCCGCGAAGGCCAGCCAATTGACGGCGTGGCCGACGTAACCGGGGTCGAGTTTCGGGCTGCCGGTGGTGCTGCCCATGAGAATACCGCCGCCAAGCCGCGCTATGCCGTGGATCACCATCGCGCCCACGCGCCGCAAGTCGTCCGCCGTAAAGATTTGCCCGTCGTGCGCCAGCGCCACCGGCAACGCCATGGTCAGGCCCGCGTGCGAGGCGTCCTCCCCGTTCACGTCTTCGCGGGCGCGCTCCTCCTTCACCGGATCGAGGGGCAACCAGTAACTCCAGTAATAGGCGCCGTCGGGGCTCGCGTACAACCGGTTCTTGATGTAGCGCCCAAGGGCCAGCGCGCGATCGCGGTGGGTGGTATTTCCCGACAATTGCCACGAACGCCACAAGGCCCAGCCCATCGCGCTGAGCCGGTTGCCCGGCAACGGTTTGTTTTCGAGGACGTTTTCCTGGTCCATGCCGATGTAATGGCCCGCGCCCTCCTCGGGCCCGTCGCGCCATTGCCGGTCATGCACGGCCAGCGCGTCTGTAGCGCCTTTCGCGATGGACTGAAATGCCGTGCCGAGTTCCTCCAGAAACGCCGCATGATCCCGCGCAAGCAAGAGAAACTCGAACATGGGCGCGGTGATGATGCCCGTGTGAACCGCGTGGACGGCCCGCCCGCGCTCGGCGAACTTGTCACAACCCCACGCCGCCACGACACGCCCCGTGAACAAGGACTTGCCAATCTTGTCGTCCGTAACCGCCAGCGCAGCCTCGATGCACCGGCGGTTGGCGCGCAGATATTTGGCGTCGCCCGTAGCGCGGTACATGTCGTTCAACGACATCATGCGGTACGACAACCCCCACGCGATGCCGCCGGAATCGTTCGAGATCTTCTGAATGGCCTTGTCGAGATTGCCGCCCATGTAGAGTTCGTCGTACCGGGCCGCCGTCGCGTATTCCCCGAGCGACGACGGCTGAGCCGCCTTCGGAAATTCCTTTTCAAACCGGGCGATATAGTCCTTGTCCGCGGCATCGTCGGCCCATGTAAATCCGGCCCATGCAAATCCGGCCCATGCGAATACCGGAAGCGCAAACCAGAGAAATGATTTCATTGATAATCTCCATTGAGCGATTGCCGCAAATGCCATGGAAGGACTATATCCCGCATGGGGCAAACAGCGCAATGCCCGGAATGCGTTCGCTTGAGCCGACCTTGCGCGTTGCGGTATGGTCTTGCCGAAGGAGAACCGACGCATGATTATGGATGTCTTGTCCCGGTGGAACCATTACTACTGGCTGAACGAGCGGTTCGAGGAGTCGTTTCGTTTTCTCGAAATGCTGGCGCCCGGGACGCCCGACGGCCGGCACGACATTGACGGCGACAATGTTTATTGCATGATTCAATCCTATGAAACCAAATCGCGCGAGGGGCAACAGTTCGAGGCGCACCGCCAGTACGCGGACATCCAGATGGTCCTGGAAGGGGAGGAATCCATTCTATGGGCGCCGGCCGACGGGCTGGAGACCGTCCGTCCGTACGAGCCCGATATCGCGTTTTTCGCGCTGACGCCCACACCCGCCGAACTCGTGCTGACGCCGTCCGTCTTTTGTGTGTTCTTTCCCCAGGACGCGCACGCGCCCTGCCTCCGGCATGGCGGCATAACCCGCGTACGCAAAGCGGTTGTGAAAGTACGTATCTCCTGACCGGCATGTTATCGAGGAGCGCCGATTCGCCATGCGCGGGAAATGGAGATATAAAAACAGGGGGGACAAATAAATGGCACCCGTTTATTTTGTGGACGGATACAACGTGATCCATCACTCGACGCGGTTGCGCCCGCTGGCAATCGAAAGTTTCGAGCAGGCCCGCGACGCCCTCATTGAACACGTGGGGCGGTTTTGCGTGGCCACCGGCCACACGGTCAAGATCATCTTCGACGGGTGCGGCCGCCGCGCCGAACCGGCGCCGCCCCTAAAAGGCATCAAAGGGCTTGAGGTATTGTATTCCCCGGGCCATCAAAGCGCCGACGCGTTGATCGAACGGACCGTCTACCAAACGCCGAACCGGCGCAACGTTATCGTGGTCAGCAGCGACCGGGGCATTCGCGACCTGTGTCGCGGCCTTGGCGCGATGGTCATGGATGCGGACATCTTTCTCGACACCATCGGCGAGTCCGAGTCCGAAACCCGCGCCGCAATGGTTCATCTTCAGCGGGCCGACACGCTGAACCGCATCGAAAACCGCCTCGGCGAAGCCAACGTCTCCCTTCTCGAACAACTGAAGCGGAAGCTCAAAACATAGCGTCTACATGCCCCGATAGCGGCTTGGCGTGGCGATCCACACGGTTCCCGTCCCGGAGGAAAAGAAATACAGCCGCCGCCGTCACGGGAGAAGCGGCACGCGCAATGACGGAAAATATACACGGTCTGCACCCCAATCGCCTGAATTGTTGTTTGCATTTTATGCTTGCCAGAACGGGATTTTCCGGCTATAATAACTATTTGCGCGAAAACGCCGTTTCGGGATCATGGGCGCATATGGACGGTTATCCTGCGCGGTTCCGATGCGTGTTTTGGTGTGAATCACTCGGAAAAGGCGGGAGTTTTCGGGCGTTTTTCGGTGGTTTGGCATCGCGGGAATCCCGCATCGTGATTTCCCGCGGCGGTGAATAGTTTCAGGGGACAAGGAATTTTGGTATGCGGCATACGGCAAGTATGGTCGCGGCGATGGAGGGCATCAGTCGTCCGGCTTTTTTGATCGCCCGCGAACTAGCCAACAACAGCCGTTCAGGATTGACGGTCCGATTCTTGTCGAAGAAACTCGACTTGCCGGAAGAGGAAGTCGAGTATCTGGTGGACATCAATCACAAGTTTCTTTTTACGGACCTGACGAAGATCAAGATCGTTTCCGAGGGTCTGAACGCCGTCGGACGCATTACCGTTGGCCTCGAAAACCACGGCGACATTCCGTCGTTGTTCCGTTACGTCAAACTGCTCGGCCCGCAGGAATTCCGCCATCTCGAAGAATTCCTTGATCTTGAAAGCCCCTGCACGAAAAAGGAACTGGTCGAGTCGCTGGTCGCTCGCGCGTACCAGCACCCGGATTCGGTCATCACCTATGTGGCAACGGGCGGTTTCTCGCATACGGCGCGGGAAGTGTTCGATATCGTCTGGAACTCGAAGGAGGGCGTCATGCCCGTGTCAAAGATACGCGCGGCGCACGGCGGTTCGGAATACGAGGTCGAGCAGGCGCTGTGGGAACTGTTCCGCGGGATGGCCCTGTTCGAGATGTTCCGGTTCGACGCCGAGGACCGTCTGGTGCGCGTGGCGGGGCTGCTCTCGGAAATCCGGCAGTATCGCGAATCACTCGGACACATCGCCGGACAGAAGGCTCGGCCGAAAGCGCATCGCGGCACGCCGGCGTTTGTCGAGTCAAACGGCCTGCGTTTCACCGACATGATTTGCCGGCTTGTGGCGGCGTTGGCGGCGCGGCCCGCGCGGTTGCGCAGCGATGGCGAGTTGTTCCGCGAGGACCGGCGGCGGCTGGCGGACATCTGCCCGGAAGAAACGGAGCCTTCGCTGAACACATGCCTGTGGGCGGCCCAAGGCGTGGGCTGGCTCGCGCGCGTGGACAACGAGCTTCGCGCGGGCGAACTCGAGCCGTTGCTCTCGCTGGGTCCCATCGAGCGCCATCGAATTCTGTGCGACTGGCTGCTTTCGTCGGACACGGAGTCGTGCCCGCGGCGGCTCATTGCCCGTATCATGGAAGAACTCAGGCCCGGCACGTGGTACTCGGTGATCGAGGTGGCGCGGTTTGGGCTGGCCATCCAGTCCGAAGACGATCAGCCGTTGCTGAAATGCGCCGGCGCGCATTGGCATTACGCGAGTCCGGGCGCCTTGTCGCATTCCGAGCGGAGTCTGGTTCATGCGCTCGAAACGGCGCTTGTCTGGCTCGGATTGGTGGACCGCGCCGAAGAGGATGCGGAAAGCGTGTTCATGCTGACGGCGCTGGGCGAGCACATACTGCTCGAACGCCCGCCGGATGGACTCGAGGGCCTGTTTTCACAGCACGACGCGACGATCGTCGTGCAGCCCAATTTCGACGTCGTCGTGCCGACGCAGGACATGGATCCCTTGTTGACCGTGCCGCTTGACCAGTTCGCGGTGCGATCGAGCGTCGGCCAGGCGACCGTCTACCATCTCGAAAAAAACCAATTCACGCGGGCCATCCAGGAAGGACATGACGCGAACGCCTTTGTCGAGTTTTTGATCGCGCACAATCGGGGCGGCGCGCTGCCGTCGAATGTGATGACCACGCTCGAGGATTGGCGCGGCGGCATGAAACGCGTCCGCCTTCGCACGCTGCACGTCGTCGAATCCGACGACGCCCTCGTGCTGGCCGACTTGCTCCATCGCCGGCGTTTCAGGAAATTTCTCTCGCCCGTCGAGTCGCATCGTGTCGCCGTCTATGCGAAGATTGACAAGGCCGAACTCGAAAAACTGCTCGAAAAAGACGGGTTTATCGTTGAATAGGCAGACAACCGGGCTCCGGCTACCGGTCGCGATGGACGATAAATGCCGCCAGGGCACGGAAGGAATCCGCCTCGGATCCAAACGTCCGTAGCGCGTCCAAGGCCTGTTGCACAGCCTCCTCGGCCCGTTGCCGTGCCCGATCCAGGCCCAGAATCGAGGGATAGGTCGCCTTTTCATTGGCGGCGTCGCTGCCGACGGGCTTTCCCATGGCCGCCTCGGAACCGGCGACATCGAGGATGTCATCGGCGATTTGGAAAGCAAGACCGGCGGCCTCGCCATACCGTGTCAAGGCGTCAAGCGTCGGGGCGTTCGATCCGGCGAGCAAGGCGCCGGCCCGCACGGATGCCCGGATGAGCGCGCCGGTTTTCAGCGTATGCGTTTCCCGCAATGCCTCGAAGCCGATGCGATCGCCTTCATGCGCCATATCGAGCATCTGTCCGCCGACCATGCCCCATGCGCCGGCGGCGCAGGCAATCTCCTCGATGACTTGAAGCGCGGCGGCATTTGACGCGGTGTCGTGCGCCAAAACGTGGAAGGCCATCGTAAGCAGGGCGTCCCCCGCCAGGATCGCCGTGGCTTCGCCGGCCACTTTGTGGAGGGTCGGCTTGCCGCGGCGGAAATCATCGTTGTCCATCGCGGGGAGATCGTCGTGAATCAGCGAGTACGTGTGAATCATTTCAAGGGCGCACGCTGCGGGCAGGGCAGGCGCATCGTCGCCGCAAACCATTTCACATGCCCCCAGCGCCAGCGCGGGGCGCAGCCGTTTTCCACCCGCGAACAGGCTATACCGCACGGCTTCGCGCAACGGATCCGGCGCGGCCGTCCACGTGGAAAGATACAATTCGAGCGCCCGATCGGTCCTCTGCGCCTTTTCCGCCAGGAATGCGTTTGCGTCTTCGCCGTTCATTGCACGTTCTCCCTTTCGCTGCCCCATATTACCACCGTGATGCCGCGCGTTGCAGAATCTTGCTTCATGTGCAGGGCGCGCATAGACTGAAAGCGGGAGGATACGTGAAAATGTCTCTCTTGCGAAGGGTGTGTGCATTGCTGTTGGCCGTCTGTTGCGCGTGTTTTCCGTCGGCCGCGGCGAACCAATCAACCAGCGAGGTTCCCATGACGACGAAATCGAAGTTGCTGCCCCTTGCCTTTCATCCATTGCCGTTGGGCGCGGTGCGTCCGCAGGGCTGGCTTCTGAATCAATTGCGGATTCAGGCCGGAGGCCTCTCCGGGCATTTGGACGAGTTCTGGCCGGATATCAAGGACAGCGGATGGATCGGCGGCGGCGCGGAAGGATGGGAACGCGGTCCCTATTGGCTCGACGGGGTTGTGCCGCTGGCGTACCTGCTCGATGACGAATCGCTGAAAGCCAAAGTCGCGCGGTGGATGGATTACATCCTGTCGCACCAAATGGACGATGGATGGCTCGGTCCGTTGACCAGCAAGGGATATCAACCAAAGGATCCGTGGCCGACTTTCGTCGTATTGAAGGCGATGACGCAATATTTCGAGGCCACGAACGACCCGCGCGTCATTCCGGCCATGCGGAAGAATGCGGCGTGCCTCGCGGATCTCTTGAAGAAACAACCGTTGTTCGTCTGGGGACAGAGCCGTTGGATGGACCTTGTGCTGAGTTTGCATTGGCTTTACGATCGGACCGGAGACGACAAACTCCTCAAGCTGGCCGCCTTGGCCAGGGAACAGGGCTATGACTGGCGGACCCATTTCGAAGACTTCAAATTTCCGGAGCGCGTCCCGACGGAAAAGTGCACGTTGATCACGCACGTGGTCAACAACGCCATGGCGGTGAAGGCGGGCGTCGTGTGGTATCGCCAGTCGCGCGATGCCGCCGACCGCGATTCGGCATATCGCGCGATGGAGATGCTCGATCAATATCACGGGCAGGTGACCGGCATCTTTTCGGGCGACGAACATTACGCGGGCAAGAATCCCTCGCAAGGTTCGGAGTTGTGCAGCGTGGTCGAGTACATGTTCTCGCTGGAGAATCTGCTGGCAATTCTGGGCGATCCGGCGTTCGGCGATCGTCTGGAACGCATCGCGTTCAACGCGTTGCCGGGAACGTTTTCGGGCGACATGTGGACCCATCAATACGATCAGCAGGCGAACCAGGTCGTGTGCCGTGTCTCCGAGGATCGCGTGTTCGCGACGAACGGCGCGCACGCCAACACCTTCGGCCTCGAGCCGAATTACGGTTGCTGCACGGCGAACCTGAGCCAGGGCTGGCCGAAATTCGCGGCGCATCTCTGGATGCGATCGCCGGACGGTGGTCTTGCCGCCATGGCCTACGCGCCCTGCACCGTGAGGACGGAACAGGCGGAAATCGGGGTCCGCACGGAATACCCGTTTCGCGACACGGTCGCCATTGCTGTACGGGCGGAAGGGCGTTTTCCTCTCCATTTGCGCATCCCCGCATGGGCCGAAGGCGCGACGGTTGTCGTCGGAAACGATGCGCCCGCGCCCGCGCAACCCGGCACATTCCACGTCGTTGAGCGGACATGGAGCGGCGAGACCATCCTCTCATTGCATTTCCCGATGAAGGCGCGCGTCGAACGGCGCTTCAACGACAGTGTCTCGATTCTGCGCGGACCGATCGTGTATTCATTGAAGATTGGCGAGTACTGGAAGAAGATCGCGGGCGAAGAGCCGCACGCGGACTACGAGGCTTATCCGACAACGACGTGGAACTACGGACTTATCCTCGACACGTCGAATCCGGACGCCTCGATCCAATTCGAAGATGCGCCCGTCGGCGAATGCCCGTTTTCGCCCGAAGGCGCGCCCGTCCGGGCCACCGTAAAAGGCCGCATGATTCCGGAATGGATCATCGAACACAGCGCGGCCGGCCCCGTGCCGAAAAGTCCCGTTGCAAGCAACCAACCCGTGGTTGACCTCACGCTAATTCCCTACGGCAGCGCGAAATTGCGCGTAAGCGAATTCCCCCTGTTGATCGAAGAGGCGGAGCAGTAAACGCCGGGCGCCTATTTTCCGTAGAACCAGTCAATGCCGATGCGCGCTACGTGCAGCCCGTCGCGTTGATGGTAGCTGATGAGCGCGAGATCTTCGACGAACATCAGGCTCGGATAGCCGTAATCGTCTTCGGGATCGCCCGCGATCACGCGCTCGTCCGTCCACGTCGCGCCGTCGTCCTTCGACAACACGCTCACGAAGGGCGTGCGGCGGTGCGGCGGTTCCTTCGGTCCGTCGCTGCTGCGCACGAGCAACAAGTCGCCCGTCGCCGGAATACGCTGGACGTTGAGCGCCGAACTGTTCGGCGGGAGACGGAGTTCCTTGACGGCCTCGCCTTTCGACCACGTCTTGCCGTAATCGGCCGAATAGGCGCGGGCCACGTAGCCGCTGTATGTCCGCATGAGCATCATGACGCGCCCATCCTTCAATTCGACCCCATGGGCCTCCTGCGCTTCGACGGGCAGCATGTCCACCACGTTGTCGCTGGAATGCCAGCTATAGCCGTCGTCGTCCGAATAGAACGTGTAGGCGACATAACCGGCGTGATCGTCGCTCGATGTGCCTTGGCGGTATTCCAGCGGGGCCAGAATCCGGCCCGTGGACAACTGCACGAGTTTGTCGTTGTGCATGATGTGATAGCCGGGCTTCGGCGTGACAATCAGTTGATCGCCCCACGTCTGCCCGTCGTCGTCGCTCCGGCGATAGTAGTTGTGGCCGAACAAGGGATCCGAACCGGATGCGTAGATGTACGACAGCAACAAGTCGCCGTTTTTCAGCCGTAACAGGCTCGGATGGCAATAGCGCCCGCGCGTACCCGGTTTCGGACGCTCGACAAGAACGAATTCGTCGCCCCACGTTGCGCCCTTGTCGGGCGAGGTTCGCGCGGCAATCGAACCGTCCGCGTGGCCGTCCGGCAGGATACGCGTGTAACACAGCAGGATGCGCCCGTCCTTGAGCGCAATCATCGAACCCGGCATCCCGCGATAGCCGTAGACGCCCTTGGGCAAGGGCACGACATGCACGTCCTCGAACGTCGCCGCCGCGGCGCAGGCGGCAGTGTAAAACGCAGCCATTGAAATTACGCACTTTTTCCACATGATCGTTCGATCCTTCCCGAAACAACCTGTAACTTTTTGGCAAAAATCAACGTGCGAACGATGGCGATGCCCATACAGACGACAAGCGGCCCGGCGCCCAGGATCGCCGCCACGGAATCTTCCAGTCCGTCCATGGGCAGAAAAATCTTGATCGCACCCGTGACGATGAGGGGCAGCGACCACAGGATAAGCTGCCGTCCCCCGTATTCGTTGATGGAAAACCAGCATTCGTCGGATTGAAATGATTTGCGAAGACGAAATCCGTACCAGCGATTCATGGGAATCTTGCGGTAGACCAGCGGCACGGACAACAGGATAAACAGCAACGCGCAGCCGATATCCGTGAATCCGTGGACCCAGTGTGGTGTCATGGCCAATTGTCCCGATTATCCGCGACGAAAACGGAAACGCCCGGTTTCATCGCGCGAGCAAAATCAGCCCCAGGACGACGAGCCCGGTGCCCGCAATCTTCTGCCATGCCAGCGTTTCTCCCAGCAACAGCGCCGAAGCGATCATCACGATGACGAATGCAAGACTCATAAACGGATACGAATAACTGATTTCGAAGCGGCTCATGGAAGCCGTCCAACAAACGCCGCCGACAAAAACGACGGCCACCCCCAGCCATGGCCACGGACTGAAAAAGACCTTGAAAACGAACAAGACCTTGCCGAACAGTTCTTCCGGCGGAATGCCCGCGCGGTTTACCGCCCATTTGACGATCAACTGCGCCGCGGCGGCGGAACATACGCCCGCCAGAATCAATACATGTCCAAACCAGTCGAATCCCGCCACTGCCGGCATGCCGTTTCTCCTTGTCGCGCGGCCGGGGCGTCCGGCCGCATATGAATCCTCATTATGCTCAGCGGGACATTCCCCCTGTCAAGCCCCGTGTGTAATCGGGAGGGCCGGCGTTCCTGCCGACCGGCATGTATACAAATATCCGCACCGGTCAACACGAAACGGCGCGCGGGGACACGCACCCTCCCAAACATCCAGCGCCTCGTGATACGGCATGAAACGCACCCGGCCGCATCCTGTGAACGGTGCATGGTCAAGCGTGTGGGCAAATTGACATCGGCGCACCCAATCCATAGAATCTCGCCCATTGTGGCATTGAATTGCGGCGCAGGGTAGAAGAGGGCGTGATCGTGAATATGGCGGATTCGCCGGTGTTGTGGCCGGCCGTCTTGTATTTTGCGGCGGTTTTGTCCGTTGCGGCGGGCATGCTGGGCATCTCCTTCGTGCTTGGGCAGCGGCACAACGAACGCGCGACAGGCCTTCCATACGAATCCGGCGTCAACACGACGGGATCGGCGCGCGCGCGGGTCGCCTCGGATTTCTTCCGCGTCGCGATTTTCTTCGTCGTGTTCGATCTGGAAGCCGTTTTCATCTACGCGTGGGCGACGTCGGTCAAGGCGCTGGGCTGGGTGGGTTACATTGAAATCCTCGTTTTTACCTCCGTTTTGTTGGCGGCGCTGGTTTATCTCTGGCGCGAGAAGGCATTGGAACTCGGAGCGCCCCGCGAATGAAACTTCTGGCAAACGGATTTGCGGATAATCCCCTGCTGAAGACGCTTCACGACAACATCGTGTTCGCTCGATTGCAGGACTTGCTCGCGTGGGGCCGAAAGAATTCGCTGTGGCCCTTCGGCTTCGGCCTCTCCTGTTGTTTCGTCGAGATGGCCACGAGCCTGACCAGCCGGTTCGACATTGCGCGGTTCGGCGCGGAAGTCCTGCGCGGCACGCCGCGCGAGGCGGACGTCATGGTCGTGGCCGGCACGCCGTTTATCAAGATGGCGCCCATCATCAAGCGGCTTTACGAGCAGATGATGGAGCCGCGCTGGGTGATTTCAATGGGTTCATGCGCCAATTCCGGCGGCATGTTCGATATCTACAGCGTCGTGCAGGGCGTGGACAAGATTTTGCCGGTTGACGTGTACATTCCGGGATGTCCGCCGCGCCCCGAAGCTTTCATGCAGGGACTATTGCTGCTGCGGGACGCGGTTGGACGCGAGAAACGTCCGCTGAGCTGGGTCGTGGGCCCGCAGGAGGTCATCCGCGGCGAGCGTCCCTGCCAGCGCGATTTGAAACAGGCGGAACGCAGCAAGGCGACAACGCTGCGGCCCATGGATGAGATACGGTAAAACAGGCCAAGTATCGTGACGGTTATTTCGGAGTTGAGAGCGCGTCTGGGCGACGCCGTCGGCGTGGAGGAATCCACGCGCGACGGCATACCCACCGTATGGGTGGAGCCCGGGCGTATCGCCGAGGTCATGCGCCACCTCAAGCCGGCCTACCCTATGCTGTTCGACCTGTATGGCGTGGACGAGCGGACGCGCGTTCATCGCGACGGTCTCCCGCCCGCCGATTTCACGGTGGTTTACCAGTTGAGCTCGTTCGGTCAAGACGGGGATTTGCGCGTAAAGGCGGCCCTGCAGGGCGAATCCCCGTCCCTGCCGACCATTTCCGGCGTCTGGCCGTGCGCCAACTGGTATGAGCGCGAGGCATGGGACTTGTGCGGCATCCGTTTCGACGGACACCCGAACCTCCGCCGCATCCTGATGCCGCCGACGTGGCAGGGGCATCCTTTGCGCAAGGATCATCCCGCCCGCGCCACGGAAATCGAACCGTATCAGTTGAGCATGGCCAAGGAAGACGCCGAGCACGACGCGCTCACCTTCCGCCCCGAAGAATACGGCATGGCATCGGGCCGCAACGACACCGATTTTCTTTTCCTGAACCTCGGACCGCAGCATCCCGGCACGCACGGCCTTTTGCGCGTGATCCTGCAACTTGACGGCGAAAACATCGTGGACGCCGTGCCCGACATCGGCTACCATCATCGCGGCGCGGAAAAGATGGGCGAGCGCCAGTCCTGGCATTCGTATATTCCGTACACGGACCGCATTGACTATCTCGGCGGCGTGATGAACAATCTGCCGTACGTGATGGCGGTCGAGAAACTGGCCGGCATCGAGGTTCCCGATCGCGCAAAGGTCATTCGGATCATGATGGCCGAGTTGTTCCGCGTAATCAGCCATCTCGTCTGGTACGGCACCTTCGCGCAGGACCTCGGCGCAATGTCGCCCGTGTTTTACATGTTCAACGACCGTGAACGCGCGTTCGGCATCGTCGAGGCCATCTGCGGCGGCCGCATGCACCCCAGTTGGTTCCGCATCGGCGGCACGGCGCACGACCTGCCGCACGGCTGGGACGGCCTAATCCGCGATTTCCTGCACTATCTGCCGAAACGCATTGACGATTACGACAAGGCGCTGATGAAGAATCACATTTTCCGCGGGCGAACCGTCGGCGTCGGCGTATTCACGAAGGAGCAAGCCATCGAATGGGGCGTGACCGGCCCCGGATTGCGCGCCACAGGTTTCGCGTGGGACTTGCGCAAGGCGCGGCCCTACGCGGGCTACGACCAGTTCGAGTTCGAGGTGCCCACGGGCCATCGCGGCGACTGCTTCGACCGCGCCGCGGTCCATGTCGAGGAAATCCGGCAGAGCCTGCGCATCATCGAGCAATGCATGAACAACATGCCCGAGGGACCGTACAAGTCCGATCACCCGCTGGCCACGCCGCCGCGCAAGGAACGGACGATGCGCGACATCGAAACGCTGATTACCCATTTCCTCGGTGTAAGCTGGGGTCCGGTGATTCCGCCGGGCGAGGCTTCGGCGACCGTCGAGGCAAGCAAGGGACAAAATGCCTATTCGCTGATCAGCGATGGCAATACGGTTTCCTACCGAACCCGAATACGGACGCCGTCATTCCCCCACATGCAGATGCTGCCCGTGATTTGCCGGAACCACAAGGTCTCGGACCTGCTGGCGATCCTGGGCGCGATGGATTATGTATTGGCCGATTTGGACAGATGATGGACGAAGCACTCAAGGCACATATCGAAGCCGAGGCGCGGTTGTATGAACGGCGCAGCGCGGCCTGCATCGAGGCGCTGAAACTCGTTCAGCGGCGGAACGGATGGGTTGACGATGAAAACATCCGCGAAATCGCGGCGTTGCTCGACATGACGCCCGACGAAGTGGACAGCGTCGCGACGTTCTACAACCTCGTGTGCCGGCGACCGACCGGACGGCATCTTATCCGAATCTGCACCAGTGTGTCGTGTTGGACGCTCGGTTGCGAATCGCTAATCGCGCAACTCGGAATAAAACCGGGCGAGACGACCGCCGACGGACGCTTCACGCTGCTGGCGAATCAGTGCCTCGGCGCGTGCGATCATGGGCCCGTGCTGATGATTGACGACGATCTGCACCGCGATGTTACCCCGGAAAGACTGGGTGAGATTCTGGCAAAATATGAATAGGATGAGGACGTGATTGACCGCCCGTTGACAAAGAACATTCGGCCCGACGGACCGCTGGGCCTTGCGGCCTATGAGCGCGCCGGCGGGTACGAAGCCGTGCGGCTGGCGCTGAAGACGCTGACGCCGCAGGAGGTCACCCAGCGCGTCAAGGACGCCAATCTGCGCGGTCGCGGCGGGGCGGGCTTTCCCACGGGCGTCAAATGGAGCCTTGTTCCGATGGGGCCGGATGCGCCGCGCCCGAAATATCTCGTCGTGAACGGCGATGAAATGGAACCGGGCACGTTCAAGGATCGTCTCCTGTTGGAGGGCGATCCGCATTTGCTTGTCGAGGGAGTCATCCTGGCCGCATACGCGATACAGGCGGAAGTGGCGTACGTGTTCTTGCGGGGCGAGTATCTCGTGGCGCAGGAACGCGTCCAGCGCGCAATCGAAGAGGCCCGCGCGGCAGGCTACATCGGCGAAAACATTCTGGGCACGGGCTATGATCTCGACGTGCATGTTCACATGAGCGCGGGGCGCTATATTTGCGGCGAGGAAACGGCCCTGATCAACGCGCTCGAAGGCAAACGCGGCAATCCGCGGGCGAAACCGCCGTTCCCGCAGATCAGCGGCCTTTGGGGCAAACCGACCATCGTCAACAACGTCGAAACGCTTTGCAATCTGCCGAACATCATCGTACACGGCGCGGACTGGTTCAAGGGCCTCAGCCGCACGGACAACGGCGGCACGAAATTGTACGGCGTCAGCGGAAAGGCGAAACGCCCGGGCGTGTGGGAACTGCCCATGGGCACAACCGTCCGCGAAATCATCGAGGATCACGCGGGCGGCATGCGCGACGGTTGCGCCCTGCGCGGGATCATTCCAGGCGGCGCCTCGACGGATTTCCTCCTGCCGGAGCATCTCGATTTACAGATGGATTTCGACACGGTCCAGCAGGCCGGTTCGCGTCTCGGCACGGGCACGATGATCCTGCTCGACGATCAGACGTGTCCGGTCGGGTTCATTCTGAGCCTGATCCGTTTCTTTGCGCACGAGTCCTGCGGTTGGTGCACCCCGTGCCGCGAAGGGCTGCCGTGGGTCGAAAAGACCCTGCAGGCCATCGAGGACGGCCAAGGGAACGTGGACGATTTGGCCATCCTGGACCATCACGTGAAATATCTTGGGCCGGGTCTGACGTTTTGCGCATTGGCACCCGGTGCGGTAGCGCCTTTGGGCAGCGGTCTGCGATACTTCCGCGAAGATTTCGAAAAACATATTGCCGACAAGGAATGTCCCTGGAAACGAACGAACCGAACGGAAAAGGGATGAAGGATGAACGACGCGCCTATCGCCTTCAACCTTCAACCTAACGCGGCTCAGCCGCAATGCCTCAATCAAGGATATGATTTCTTTGTCCGCAACTTCTGTGTGCCATGCACAGAAGTTGCGGACAAAGGTACTAACACATGGCCACAATTTATATAGAAAATAAAGCGCATGAAGTGAAGGATGGGCAGAACCTGCTCCAGGCATGCCTGTCGCTGGGGTATGATATCCCGTATTTCTGCTGGCATCCCGCCCTGCACTCGGTCGGGGCGTGCCGGCAGTGCGCCGTCAAACAGTTCCTCAACGAAAAAGACACCCACGGCAAGATCGTCATGGCCTGCATGACGCCCGTGACCGACGGCATGCGCATTTCAATCAACGATCCCGAAGCCCGCGCCTTCCGCAAGAACGTCGTCGAATGGCTCATGACGAATCATCCGCACGACTGTCCCGTATGCGACGAGGGCGGCGAGTGTCATTTGCAGGACATGACGGTCATGGCGGGGCATGACTACCGCCGGTTCCGTTTCGCCAAGCGCACGCACAACAACCAGGATCTCGGCCCGTTCATCCATCACGAGATGAACCGGTGCATCCAATGTTACCGCTGCGTGCGGTTTTATCGGGACTATGCCGGCGGGCGCGACTTCAACGTGTTCGGATCGCACGACCGCGTTTATTTCGGCCGTTACGAGGAAGGCGCGCTCGAAAACGAGTTCAGCGGCAATCTCGTGGAGGTCTGCCCGACGGGCGTGTTCACGGACAAGGTGTTCAAGCAGCATCACACGCGTCCGTGGGATCTCCAATGCGCCCCGTCGGTCTGCGTGCATTGCGCGGTCGGCTGCAACACGACGCCCGGCGAGCGCTACGGCACGCTGCGGCGCATTCGAAATCGCTACCACGGCCACATCAACGGCTACTTTCTTTGTGATCGCGGGCGTTACGGTTTCGATTTTGTGAATGCCGAAAGCCGAATCCGCAAACCACGCATCGGCGGGACCGAAGTGAGCGCCCGTCAGGCGCTCGATCGCCTCCGTGAAATCATGGCCGATCCGGAGACGCGCGCCGTCGGCATCGGATCCCCGCGCGCGTCCGTCGAGTCGAATGCGGCATTGCGGGTGCTTGTCGGTCCGGAAAATTTCTATTCGGGCATGGGAAGCCGCGAACTCGGACTCGTGCGCGAAATCGTGAACATTCTGCGGGGCGGCCATGGCCGCATTGCCTCGTTGCGCGACATCGAGGAAAGCGACGCGGCGTTCGTGCTGGGTGAAGACGTGACGCAGACCGCGCCACGGGCTGCGCTGGCCCTGCGGCAGTTGTCGCGCAGGCAGCCGATGCGCGCCTCGGACAAACTGGGCATCCCGCGCTGGAACGACGCCGCCGTGCGGGAAGTCGTGCAGGACGCCAAGGGCCCCCTGTTCATCGCCACGCCGTTCAAGACGAAACTGGACGACGCGGCGCGCGAGGCGCATCGCACCGCGCCCGAAGACATCGCGCGCCTGGGCTTCGACGTCGCGCGGGCCATCGCATCGGGCGGCGCGGACGAATCGCCGGCCGGGCGGATCGCCCATGCGATGTTGCACGCCGAACATCCGGTCGTCTGTTCGGGCAGCGGCTGTGGAAGCATGGAAATATTGCATGCGTCGGCGAACATCGCGCGGGCGTTGCGGCAAGCGGGCAAGGATGTTTCGCTTGCCTTGTTCCCGCTTGAATGCAACGACATGGGCGCGGCCATGATGGACGGCGGCGCGATCGAAACAGCCGCCGAACGCATCCGCGACGGCAGCGCGAACACCGTCGTCATTCTGGAGAACGATCCATATCGCCGCGCAACGCGGGACGTCGTTGACGGCATGCTGGGCGGCGCGAAACACGTGATCGTTCTTGATCACACGACGCATGAAGCCGCGGCCCGCGCGGAACTCGTGCTGCCGGCGGCGGCCTTTGCGGAATCGCACGGGATTTTCGTCAATCACGAGGGCCGCGCACAGCGTTTCATGCGCGTCTTCGCGCCCGGCGAAGATATTCGCGACAGTTGGCGGTGGCTGTGCGACGCCGCCTCGGCGTTGGGCCGGATCGCCCCGGAAGATGCCGCATGCCTGGACGCGTTCCATGCCCACATCGAAAAGAGCATGTCCGCATTCGTGGGTATTTTGGACACGGCCCCGCTGGCGGGCGCAAGATTCAAGGGCATGCGCATTCCGCGCGAATCGCACCGTTACAGCGGCCGCACCTCGATGAACGCGCATCTGGCCGTGAGCGAGAAGCAACCGCCGGATGATCCCGACAGTCCGCTGTCGCATTCGATGGAAGGCTACACCGGACCTGTTCCGCCGTCCGCCTTCGCATTGCCGTGGGCGCCCGGATGGAATTCGGCACAGTCGTACAACAAGTTCCAGGATGAAGTGGGCGGCGAGATGCACGGCGGCGATCCGGGCGTCCGGTTGATAAAGCCGGCGGATTCGGCGCCGGAAGCGTTCGCGGACACGGTCGCGCCGTTCAAGCCCGAAAAAGGCCGCTGGCGGATCATACCGGTCCGTCGCCTATTCGGTTCAGACGAACTCGGCGCCTTGTCGCCGGCGATCGCGTCGCGCACCCACGCGCCGTGCCTTATGTTGAATGAAAAGGATGCCGCGGCGATCGGCGGCAGGGCTTCCGTGCGCATCGGCGGCATATCCGGCGCATACGATGTCGCCGTGGACGCTTCCCTTCCGGACGGCGTCGCGGGCCTGTGCGTTGGATGGCCGGGGCAGAACGTCCTGCCGTTGCCGGCATGGGCCGAAATCGAGGCCGGAGGGGACCTGTCATGATGCAGACGATTGCCCCGCTCATTTGGCCCCTGACCGTCGTCGTGGGTGTCCTGTTCGTCGTGTTGAATTCAGCGGCGCTCCTCATTTGGCTCGAACGCCGGTTGCTGGCCTTGTGGCAGGACCGCTACGGCCCGAACCGTGTCGGTCCGTTCGGCCTGCTCCAGCCCGTCGCCGACATGGTCAAGATTTTCACGAAGGAAGACTGGGTGCCGCCCTTCGCGGACAAGGCCACCTTCGTAATCGCCCCCGCGATTATCGTCGTCACGGTCCTGATGTCTTTCATCGTGATCCCGTTCGCGCCCGGCGTATGGGTGGCCGATCTGAACATCGGCATCCTGTTCGTGCTGGCCATGTCGTCGCTCGGCGCGTACAGCATCGCCCTCGCGGGCTGGGCCTCGAACAACAAGTACGCGTTGCTGGGCGGCCTTCGCGCGGTGGCGCAGATGCTGAGTTACGAAGTCTTCATGGGCCTTTCCATCATGGGCGTGGTCGCCCTGACCGGCTCGTTCAGCCTGCGCGCGATTGTCGAGGCCCAGCAGGGCCTGTGGTTTGTCGTTCCGCAATTCCTTGGATTCGTCGTGTTCGCCATCGCGGGCCTTGCCGAAACCCACCGGATTCCCTTCGATCTGCCCGAAGCCGAAAGCGAACTGATCGCCGGCTTCCATTCCGAGTATTCCGGCATGAAATTCGGCATGTTCTTCGTCGGCGAGTACCTCGGCATCACGCTGATTTCCGCGTTGATCGTGGCATTGTTTTTCGGCGGATGGCACGGACCGGTTCTGCCGCCCGTGGTATGGTTCGCGGGCAAGACCTTCCTCTTCATTTGCGGATTCATCTTGTTGCGCGCGGCCTTGCCGCGTTTTCGATACGACCAGTTGATGGCGCTGGGCTGGAAAGTTATGCTTCCGCTCTCGCTCGTGAACCTGATGGCGACCGGCGCATGGATACTGATACGCGGCTGAGTACCTTTAATGATGACGGGTTTGATTTCTGACAAGTCCCGAAGGGACGGCATGAGAGTAGCCCAGTAATGATGACGGGTTTGATTTCTGACAAGTCCCGAAGGGACGGCATGAGAGTAGCCCAGGACGCGAGTCCTGGGTTGGCGTGCGCCGTTCGTCATGCAAGTCCCGAAGGGACGTTTGAATCGGTGTTTTTTTGTTTCTCACACGTCCCTGCGGGACTGACGGGACGTATAACGAGAAACCCCAGGACTAACGTCCTGGGCTATTGTCGAATCGTCCCTAACGGGACTCCAGCCAGGCGAACTCAGTTCTGGCGCGGGACTACGAGGCGAATTCGAGTAGAGGCACGATGTTGAGTTCATTGCGATCATTGTGGGTGGTGTTCAAGCACGCGTTCGACAAGCGCGTGACGGTGCAGTACCCCGAGGAAAAGCCCGTTATTCCGCCGCGCTGGCGCGGGCGGATCGTGCTGACCCGCGATCCCGACGGCGCGGAACGGTGCGTCGCGTGCTACCTGTGCGCGGCGGTATGTCCCACGGACTGCATTTCGTTGCAGGCGACATTCGACGACACCGGGCGGCGCCATCCCGAATTTTTCCGCATCAATTTTTCGCGGTGCATCTTCTGCGGCCTGTGCGAAGAGGCCTGCCCGACCTACGCCATCCAACTCACCCCCGATTTCGAGATGTGCGAGTATAACCGGCAGAATCTCGTCTACGAGAAGGAGCATCTGTTGATTTCCGGGACCGGCAAGTATCCCGATTACAATTTTTACCGCGTGGCCGGCATCGCCATCGGCGGAAAGGGCAAGGGCGAAGCCGAAAACGAGTTGCCGCCCGTGGACGTGCGGAGCCTGTCGCTATGACCTTCGCCTTCTACATAGCCGCCCTCGTCGCGCTAGTCGCCACGCTGCGCGTGATTACCTGTTTGAACGCGGTCCATTCGCTGCTGTATCTCGTCGTGTCTTTTCTGGCGATCTCGCTCGTATTCTTTGCGCTGGGCGCGCCGTTCATCGCCGCGCTAGAAGTCATCGTGTACGCCGGCGCCATCATGGTCCTGTTCATTTTCGTCGTGATGATGCTGAACCTCGGTCCCCGCACCGAGGAACAGGAGCGCGCGTGGCTTCAGCCGCGAATGTGGTTTGGGCCGGCGCTGCTTGCGTTGATACTCCTCGTGGAATGGGTGGCGGTGTTTCGCGACGTGTCGGAGGTCTCCGCGCGATCCGTCTCGCCGGGGCAGGTCAGCCTGGCCCTGTTCGGTCCCTATGTCCTCGCGGTTGAATTGGCCTCGATGCTGCTGCTGGCCGGACTTGTCGGCGCGTATCACCTCGTCCGAAAACAGGAGGATGTCCGATGATGGCGCAGATTCCCCTCGGACATGGCCTCCTGCTGGCGGCCGGGTTGTTCGTTATCGGCTTGACGGGCCTGCTGGTCCGGCGCAACGTGCTGTACATGCTCATGTCGGTCGAGATCATGCTCAACGCCGCCGGACTGGCGTTCATCGTCGCCGGTGCGCGATGGGGGCAGGCCGACGGGCAGGTCATGTTTCTGATTATTCTGGCCACGGCCGCGGCGGAAGTGGCCGTGGGCCTTGCGCTGGTATTGCGGTTCTATCATCAATTCAAGACGCTGGACGCTGACGCGGCCGCGCGGATGCGAGGTTGACCATGCTGGATGCTTTGTGGCTGATCCCTGCGTTGCCCCTCGCCGGATTCCTGATCCTGGCGCTTGGGGGCGGCCGCATGCGCCGCTCCACGATTGCGTGGGTCGGGTGCGGATCGGTCGGACTGTCGGCGGCGATTGCGTTCATGATCGCATACCGTTTCATCGCCACGCCCCCGGAAGGCCACGCCTACACGCAACTCCTTTGGACATGGATGAGCGTGGACGGGCTGGCCCCGCGCATCGCCCTCCACCTCGACGCCTTGTCGCTGATCATGATCCTAGTCGTCGCGGGCGTCGGATTCCTGATTCACGTGTATTCGACCGAATACATGGCGGACGACCCCGCCTATGCGCGTTTCTTCGCGTACATGAACCTGTTCGTCGCCTCGATGCTCATCCTTGTGCTGGCGGACAACCTTGTGCTGCTGTACCTCGGCTGGGAAGGCGTCGGCGTGTGCAGTTTCCTGCTCATCGGGTTCTGGTACGACAACCCCGCGAACGGGCGCGCGGCCCTCAAGGCGTTTCTCGTAACGCGCATCGGCGACACGGCGATGATCCTGGGCCTGTTCCTGTTGTACTGGCATCTGCACACGCTCGACATTCAGGAGCTTATGGCGCGCGCGCGTCACGACTGGCAGCCCGGCATGTTCGCGCCCATGCTCGCGGCGGCATTCCTGCTCGGCGGGGCGGTCGGCAAATCCGGCCAGTTGCCGCTGCAAGTCTGGCTGCCCGACGCGATGGCCGGCCCGACGCCGGTCAGCGCGCTGATTCACGCCGCGACGATGGTCACGGCGGGCGTGTATCTGATCGCCCGCACGCACGTCGTCTTCGAACTGGCCCCGGCCGTCCAGACCGCCGTCGCCGCGATCGGCGCCATCACGCTGCTGCTGGCGGGCAGCGCGGCGCTGGTCCAGCGCGACATCAAGCGCATCCTCGCCTACTCGACCATCAGCCAGATCGGCTACATGTTTCTCGCCCTCGGCGTCGGCGCATGGTCCGCGGCCATCTTCCACCTGTTCACGCACGCCTTCTTCAAGGCCCTGCTCTTCATGGCCGCCGGCGCGATCATCATCAGCCTGCACCATGAGCAAGACATCTTCCGCATGGGCGGTCTCCGCGCTAAATTGCCCTTCGTGTTCTGGACCTTCCTGATCGGCGCGGCGTCGCTCGCGTCCATGCCCTTTGTGACGTCGGGTTTCTACAGCAAGGACCTGATCCTCTACAACGCGTGGATGTCGCAACACGGCGGCGCAATCTTCTGGGCGGCGGGATGGTTCGGGGCGTTCCTGACCGCGATTTATACGTTCCGGATGGTCTTCATCACGTTCTTCGGCGAAGCGCACGGCCATGTCCATTCGCAGCCGCGCCTTCCCATGCGCCTGACGCTCGGCGCCCTTGCCGTTCTGGCGACCGTCGCCGGATTCCTCGAAATCCCGCCGACCCTCGGCAACTGGCCCGCATTCACGCATTTCATGTCGTCGGCGCTGCCCGAGGCACACGCCGGCCACGCGTCGCTGGCCGCGGAGTGGGGATTGCAGATCGCGGCCATCGCCACGGTGCTTGCCGGGCTGGCCGTCGCGTATGTTCTGTTCCTGCGCAGGCCGCAACTCGTCAAGGCATGGTGCGAAACGCCGTGGGGCGCCTCCCTGCACGCGCTCTTGACCGTAGGCTGGGGATTCGACTGGATTTACGACCGTCTGTTCGTGCGGCCGTTCAACGGGATCGCGCACGTCAACCGGAATGATTTCATTGATTCCTTCTACACGTTTGTCGCGTATGCGGCCGCGGGCGGCAACCGCCTGATGGTCAAGACGGAAACAGGCAATTTGCGCTGGTACATGGCGGCCATTGCAATCGGCGCCGCGGCCACGACCGCGCTGGTGGTCTTCCTATGATACTGGTTTGGCTGATAGCGATTCCGATGTTTGCGGGTGTGGCGGCCTGGATGGCCGAACGCCGCGGCCCGAACGCGCCGCGCTGGATTTCGCTGGCCGCGATGGCGGCGGATTTCGTGCTGGCCGCCGTCATTTGGCTTTGGCCGCCGTCAACGGGCGCGTGGCTGGCTCGGTTCGACGCGCCGTGGATCCCGCAACTGGGCATCCACATCAACCTCGGCGTGGACGGCCTTAGCCTGTTGATGCTGTTGCTCAGCGCGTTCATGGGCGTCGCGGCCATCGTGGCGTCGTGGACCGAAATCCGGGAGCGCGTCGGCTTCTTCCACTTCAACCTGATGTGGGTGTTGGCCGGCATCATGGGCGTGTTCATGGCGCTCGACCTGTTCCTGTTCTTTTTCTTCTGGGAAATGATGCTCATTCCCATGTACTTCCTGATTGCCCTGTGGGGACACGAAAACCGCGTCTACGCGGCGGTCAAGTTCTTCATCTTCACGCAACTCAGCGGCCTGATCATGCTCGTGGCCATCGTCTCCCTGTATTTCCACCATGGTCGCGCAACCGGCCAGTACACCTTCGACTACACAGTGTTGATGAGGCTTGGTCTGCCGCCGCGGACCGCGCTATGGATGTTCCTTGGGTTCTTCGCGGCGTTTGCCGTGAAACTGCCCGCCGTGCCCGTCCATAACTGGCTACCGGACGCGCATACCGAGGCGCCGACCGCCGGCAGCGTGATCCTCGCCGGCCTGCTCCTCAAGACCGGCGCCTACGGCTTGATCCGCTTCGCCATGCCCCTGTTCCCGGATGGCGCGGCGCTGGTTACGCCCGTCGTCATGGGCCTTGCCGTCGCCGGCATCCTGTACGGTGCGGTGATGGCCTTTGCCCAGCGGGATCTGAAACGGCTCGTTGCCTATTCGAGCGTCAGCCACATGGGCTTCGTGCTGCTCGGCATTTTCGCGTGGAACACGATCGCGTTGCAGGGCGCCGTCATGCAGATGATCTGCCACGGTCTCGGCACGGGCGCGCTGTTCATGCTCGTGGGCGGGCTGTACGAGCGCGTCCACACGCGCGACATCCGCCTCATGGGCGGCCTGTGGTCCACCGCGCCGCGCATGGGCGGCGTGGCGATGTTCTTCGCGCTGGCGTCGCTCGGTCTGCCCGGTCTCGGCAATTTCGTCGCCGAATTTCTCGTCCTCATGGGATCCTACCGCGAATATCCGTACATGACGGGCTTTGCGGCGGTCGGGCTTGTCCTCGGCAGCGTCTATTCGCTTTGGATCGTGTTGAAGGCCTTCCACGGTCCCAACGCGCTGCAACGTTCAATAGGCGATCTCGTGCCGCGCGAGGCCGCGATTTTCGCCGCGCTGATGGCCGCGCTGGTTTGGTTGGGCCTGTATCCGGCCCCCATATTGAAGACCGCCGAACCAGCCATCCAACACATGCAAATCGTCGGACAACAAGCCCAAATCCATTCGTCCATTCCCCGTTCCGGAGGCGGCGTGCGATGATAACCGTTGCGCAAATACCCACTCTGACGCCGTTGCTGATCGTGACCGCGGGAGCGGTGGGACTTCTGCTCATGTGCGCGACACGGCGCAGTCCGGGGCTGGCGGCGGCATGGACCATCGCGGCGCTGCTCATGGCGGCGATCTCCACCCGGTGGGTGGACGCGGCGGATCGCCAGGTGACGCCGTTGCTGATTATGGATAACTATTCGCTTTTCTACCTGGGTTTGATGTTCCTGGCCACCGCCGCGACCGCCGCGCTGTCGCACGTGTATTGGCGGAACCGGCCGGAGCCGGTCGAGGAATACCATGTGCTCCTTCTGTGCGCCGCGCTTGGAACGGGCGTGATTGTCGCAAGCACGCATTTCGTCTCCTTCTTCATCGGCCTCGAACTCCTGAGCGTGTCGCTGTACGCCATGATTGCCTATTCGCGCCGAAGTGAACCGGGCACGGAGGCCGCGCTGAAATACCTCGTCCTTGCCGCGGGTTCGGCCTCCTTCCTGTTGTTCGGCATGGCGCTCGTCTACGCCGAGACCGGCACGATGTACTTCATGCGTCTTGCCGTGGAGCGCCCCCCGGCCGGCGGGACGGATCATGCGGTGTTCATCATCGGCCTGTCGCTCATGGTGGCCGGCCTGGGCTTCAAACTGGCGCTGGTCCCCTTCCATCTGTGGACGCCCGACGTGTACGAGGGCGCGCCCGCCCCCGTGACGGCCTTCGTCGCTTCGGTGTCGAAGGGCGCCGTATTCGCGTTTCTGCTGCGTTACTTCGTCCTCATTGATGTTCATGCGTATCCGAACCTGGCGCTCGCGTTCGCCGTTATTGCCGTCGCGTCCATGTTCACGGGCAACCTGCTCGCGCTGCGCCAGAACAACGTCAAGCGGCTGCTGGCCTATTCGTCGATCGCCCATCTAGGCTATCTGCTGGTTGCGTTTCTGTCCAGCGGGCCGCTCGCAACCGTCGCGATCGCGTTCTATCTCGCCGCCTACTTCGTGACCAGCCTCGGCGCGTTCGGCGTCATCGCTGTGTTGTCGCGCGCGGGACGCGAACCTGAGCGCATTGACGATTACCGCGGCCTGTTCTGGCGGCGGCCGTGGGTGGCCGGCGTGTTCATCGCGATGCTTTTGTCCTTGGCCGGCATCCCGCTCACGGCGGGGTTCATCGGCAAGTTCTATATTGTGGCCGCCGGCGCGCAGTCCGCGCAGTGGATCCTCGTCTTCGCGCTCGTCGCCAACAGCGCCATCGGGCTTTTCTACTACCTGCGCGTTTTCCTCGCGATCATCGCCGATCCGCCCGATGAAAAAGATCCGGCGGCGGCCCTCCCGCCCGTGGATGGGACCGGCGCGTCCATTCTGGCCTGTCTGGTGTCGGCGCTCGTGCTCCTCGGCGTGTACCCGGGTCCGTTCATCGAGTGGGCCCAGCGCATCGTTTCCCCTCTCGTTGCGCCATGAGCGCGGCGGATTCCCCTCCTCGTTTGCAGCGCAAGGCCAAGGTCGCAATCGCGCTGAACGCCCTGTTCGGCATGGCCGAGGCGTTGTGCTCCGTGTTCGTCAGCGTGTACCTCTGGATCAACAGCCACGATTTCAACATCGTGTTCAAATACTACCTGGCGGTCTACGCGGTAACGCCGGTCCTGTTCGTCCTCGCGGGATGGTACTCGAAGGCGCGCGACCGGCTCCACGCCTATCGCATGGGCTTGGCCATGCACGCCGTGTTCTATGCGGTCCTGCTGCACCTGCGCGAACGGTCGCCGGATCATGCCGTCGTGCTCGGCGCCCTTCTCGGAGCGACATGGGGCGTGTTCTGGGCCGGCGCCAACGTCTTCAATTTCGACGTGACGCCCTACGGGCGCCGCGACTACTATTTCGGAATGCTCTCCGCCGTCAGCGGCGTCGTGAGCCTGATGGCGCCCGTCGTCAGCGGTTTCCTGATCCATTTCGCGCCGACGCCCCATGCCGGATACCACCTCCTCTTCGGCATCGTGATTCTGCTGTACATGGCGTGTTTCGGACTCAGTTTCCTCTTGCCGCGCGACAGCGAGCCGCGGCCGTTCCGCATCATGCGCGCGCTGTTTCCCGGCAAGGATCAGCGCGACTGGCAATGGATCATGTGGGCATCGCTGTCGCTCGCGGGATCGTTCAGCATCTTTCCCTTCCTCCTGTCGCTGCTCATGTACGTGCGCACCGGAAGCGAACTGGGCGTTGGCGGATTCGCCTCGTTTCAGGCGCTCGCCAGCGTCGCCGTCTCCTACTGGGTTGGACGCACCGTGACCGCCCGGACGCGCCGCGCGTACATGCGCCGGGGCGTGGCCATGCTCATGATGGCCGGCGCCATGATGCTGTTCCCGGTCAATATCGTCACGCTCTCCCTGTTCGGCCTGTTCCGCTCCATATCCGGCCCCCTTTTCGGCGTCCCCTATTCGAGCCTGCGGATGGATGTTATCCAGGACTGTGCCGAGGAACCATCGCAACGCATCGAATACATCACCGCATGGGAAATTCCCCTGGCCGTCGGCCGTATCGTTTCGATGACCCTCGCGATGGCGCTGATTGCATGGATCCCCCACAGCGAAATCCCCCTCCGCATCATTCTGTTCCTGCTGTGCGCGATACGCCTTGTCACTTACCAATGCGTCATCCGCATAAGCCACCTACGGATAAGCTGAAAAAATGAAACGGCGGCGAGATTGCCCTCGCCGCCGAACCAAAAACCATTACATCACGATCAAACGGGCGGATCACTGGCATCCGCAGCGGCGCCGCCCTTGTCGGCTCCACGCACCACACCGTCGGCCTGCGTGAAGAAGGACCGGTTGCCGGTCGTTTGATAGGTTACTGGAACTGCGGTCGCGGCATAATTCTGCGTGCCACCGGCCGCGGGCGCACCCAACGTAAACACATAGCCCTGTTTGCCGGTCGCGGCGGTCCAAGAGGCTGCAGTGCCATCAAGGAACGGCGGCGTGGCGGTCGTGAGCGCATCGAAGGTCTGGGCATATTGACTGTTGGCCGAATGGAAGGCCGTCTCGGCGCCATTGATCGTGCGCAGGTTGCCGATGGCGGCGGATTCGTTCGATTGCAGACGCGAACGCAGCAGGTTCGGAATCGCAATCGCGGCGATGATGGCGATGATGGCCACCACGATCATCAGTTCGATGAGGGTAAAGCCGGCACTTTTCTTCATAGGTTATCCTCCTGTTTTGGTCCCTGTTTCCATGACGCCCCGGGAACATCCCAAGGTCATTTTCAACTATGCCTTTAGAAAGCACGGTTCGTGCCAACTTTAAAGAATATTATATAACTCATTATCAAAAAAGAAGTTATACTGATTGATCGCCGGCGTGAAAGCCGACAAGATGCCCTGTCGAACGACAAATGAAGACCCTAATTTACAATTTTTGTCACTGACAAGAGGGGTAGGGGTTGTTCGTTATTTTTCAATAACAATCTGGCAGGAAAATCCCATTTGATCCTTCTGGCCTTTTCCGCACCCTGAAAAAGCCAAGACCTTCGACGACAACTATTTACGCCGTTATTCCTGCCTTTTAAGGCAGTCGAAGGTCCGCGCGCATCGAGAGACAACAGTCTCCGGTTTCGCGATGCTGTGCAGGCGTAACACCCCCACACCCGGCCTTGGCCGGCCCCGGGAAACCGATCCTCCCAAATGCCCGCGGACCTTCACTTTACATGTACTGCGTCAAATCCCGTCGCTTATTTCTTCTTCGCCACGGGCTTCTTCGCCGCAGCCTTCTTCGCCGGTTTCTTGGCTACCGCCTTCTTGGCGGCGGGCTTCTTGGCGGCGGCTTTCTTCGCCGGTTTCTTCGCGGCTGCTTTCTTTGCGGCCATGATGCTTCTCCTTACGTTTCTTGCCTTCGACCCACACTACACACACGTCCGGCATCGTGTCCGCGGCGACTGGCCGCGGCGCCGGTATTCGCGGGAAACGCCCTAAGGCGACTCCCGCGGCGTTATCGGGCGACGGCCCGTTTACGCGCTTGACCCGTGTCGTTACTCCGCGCGAGGCGCGGAGGGCAACGTAAGAAACCCTGGCCCGCATTCAGGCGTCCAGCGTCCCGCAGCCCGCGATGCGCCGACGCCCCCCCGGCCCACACTTTCGACATATAAGAATACTGTACTACACTTACACATAGACCCTCATGTCCACAGATCGTAATGTCGTTGCGTGTGCCGCTACTCCACCAGAATGACCGCACGAAGCACGCCGTTCAGGCCGCCTTGTCCGCGCGCCTTCCCCGCGTCTTCATCGGATCTCCGATGGGCCGCGCGCGATGCGAATCGCGCGCCGTGTTTCCTTCGTGTTCGATTCAACTGTATCCTTCGCTTAGGCTTCCCATAGCAAACATCGAGGAAAAATGCAAGCATTTTTTTTGCATCGTTTCCTGTGTTCCGGTTTTTTTCGCGCAAGGTGTCCGATTTGATCCTCCATGGCGGGCTTCTCGGCGAAAAAAACACGCGGCCTCCTCGCCGCGCAGCGGCGCGCGACAAGGAGGCCGCATCGTTTTCAGCCTTTATTTACGGTCGTTTGCGCGTCACACGCGAGGCGCACAACACCATCGCGCCGCACAACACGCTCAGCGCAATCACGCCGGCCACCGGTGTGCCTTCCGCGACGTTGATGAAGTCGGGCTTCGACAACGTGCTCGCGGATCCCGTCACGGGCGTGACCGTGAGCGAAACCGTGAACGATCCGTTCGACGTGTAGGTGTGCACGGGATTGCGTTCGGTGCTGGTCGTTCCGTCGCCGAAATTCCACGACCATCCGGCGATCGCGGTCGATCCCGGCGTGGACTGATCCGTGAACTGGACCGTCAGTGGATTCGATCCGCTTGTGGGCGCCGCGGAGAATGCCGCCGACGGATTGGTCGCCGGCGAGACGCTCACATAAACGTTCTTGCGCTCGGAATCCGAACCGTTTGCCGTCGTCACGGAAAGCGTTACATCATAGTAACCTGCAAGACTATATGTATGCAGCGGAGCCTGATCCGTGCTGATCGGCGATCCGTCGCCGAAGTCCCACGACCATGCCGTGATGGGCGACGTGCCCGCGAGCGACGTGCTCGCGAACTGGACCGCGAGCGGCGACGCGCCGCTGACTGGGTTGGCCGTGAAGTTCGCCGTCGGCCCCGCCGGGGCGGTCACCGTGACGAGGTTGGACTTGGTCTCGGCATCGCTGCCCGCCGCAGAGGTCACGGTCAGGGTGACCGTGTAGGATCCCGCCGCCTGATATGTGTGCAGCGGCGAGGGTTCCGCGCTGGTAAATCCGTCGCCGAAATTCCACAGCCAAGACGTGACGGGGGATGTGCCCTGGACGGATTGATCCACGAACTGCACCGCCAAGGGCAGGAGTCCGCCGGCTGGACTTGCCGTGAAGGCCGCCACCGGCGCCACAGCGGGCGTAACGGACACATAATCCGGCTTCGTCAGCGAATCGCTGCCCTCGGCCGTCGTTACCGTCAGCGTGACCGAATAGGCGCCCGGCATCGCGTACACGTGCACGGGAGCCGCGAGCGTGCTGGGGGGCGAACCATCGCCGAAATTCCACAGCCAGGCCGTTATGGGTGAACTGCCGGGGAGCGACGCATTGGCGAATTGCACCGACAGCGGGGCCGTTCCGTTCAGGGGACTCGCCGTGAAATCGGCCGTGGGACCGCCCGGCGCCGACACGCCGATATAGGCGGGCTTCGTGGCGGTGTCGCTTCCGGCCTCCGTGGTCACGGTAAGCGCCACGGTATAGGCGCCCGGCGTCGAATAGACATGCGCCGGGGATTGTTCGTCGCTGGTTTGTCCATCGCCGAAAGTCCACGCCCACGACGTGATGGGTCGATCGCCGGCATTCGACATGTCAACGAATTGGACGCTCAACGGGGCCAATCCGCCGGTCGGACTTGCCGCAAATGCCGCGGACGGTCCGCCCGGCGCCGTCACGGTAACCAAGCCGGGCTTGATGATTTGATTGGATCCGACGCTCGTTGTGACCGTCAAGGAAACGTCATAAACGCCTGCCGATGCATAGACATGGCTTGGACTCTGTTCGCTGCTGGCGCCGCCGTCGCCGAAGTCCCACGCCCAAGTCAGAATTTGCGCGCTGCCCGGCTGCGAGACATCGCCGAACTGGACCGTCAGGCCGATCGTCCCTGAAACAGGACTCGCGACAAAATTCGCCGTGGGACCCACGGGATCGCTTACCTGAATATAGTCGGGTTCGTTCCGTGTGCTGCTTCCGAAGGCCGTCGTAACCGTCAGGGAGACACTATACGTGCCCGCCGTGACATACGCATGGCTCGGACTCTGCGTGCTGCTGGTTTCGCCGTCGCCGAAATCCCATAACCACGAGGTAATCGGACTCGTTCCGGGCGTGGACTGATCACCGAACTGGACCACGAGCGGCCGCCCGCCCGAAAGCGGTGTCGCCGTGAATGCGGCGGTGGGGCCGTCCCCCGAGCCGCCCGTGCCCGTGGCGTTGGGAACGTTCACGCTTGCCCCGGCCGCAAGGGTCGTCGTCCACGTCTGGCCCGCGGCCAATTCACCCGGAACCCCGCCGTTGCCGTCAATCAATGCCGGGGGATTGGCCCCGATCACAATGGACACACCCGTCATCGGTTCGGCGCCCGTATTGCGGATGACGATCTGATCGAATCCGCGGAAGACCGACGTGCCATCGGCATTACGGAACACGCGGTATTGAAGGCCATTGTTCGTGTCGAACAAGGGGGATTCCATCCCGTCGTTCCAATAATTCGGCACGCACCAGCCCCGCGTGGCGGGACCTCCCACCAAATTGGGAATCAAGGGGGACATTCCGCCAATCAACGGGTTGTGGGCTTTCAACAGCGGATCGTGCGTCGTGTATCCGCGCACCAGTGAAGCCGTGCCCGCCGCGGGCTTATAGGCATCGCGTGCGGCATCGGTCATGTTGGAAATCACGGTGACGGCGCCGCTGTTGTCCGGGCTGGCGGTCGCGCCGCCATTGGCCGTGATGGTTGCCGAACCGGCCAATACCACCGAGCCGTGCAGTTTGACCATGCCCGGCGTGCCGCGTCCGCCCGCGCCGCCCGCGCCGCCTGCGCCGCCGGCTGCGCCTGCGCGTCCATTGCCGCCCGTGCCACCGCTGCCGCCATCGCCGCCGCCGCCCGAGGCGATATTGAGGTTGAGGATTCCAACTCCGTTGCCGCCCGCAGCCCCGGGCAGGCCGCTGCTGCCGTTGGTCGGACCTTGCGAAGACGACCCCGCCGGATTGCCGTTCCCGCCATTTTCGGGCGAATCCGCGGAAACGTCGAGAGTGCATGGGGACGAAATCCGCAGGAGGCCCTTGGAGGCCAAAATGACGGCGCCGCCGCCGTTCGCGCCTTTGCCGCCCGTGCCGCCATTGCCGCCGGGAGCGCCCGCGCCGCCATTGCCGCCGCTGCCGCCGGTTGCGCCCGCGCCACCGCCCGGCGCTGAATCGGGCCAAGTGGTATTGGCGTTTGCAATACCGTTTCCGCCCGAAGCGGCGCCGCCGCCGCCACCGCCGCCGCAACGGTAATGAATATTAAACAAATCAACGTCATACGCCACGCCGGCGCCACCGCCGCCGCCGCTGCCGCCGGATGCGCCGCCGCCGCCGCCGCCACCACCACCGCCGCCGCCGCCGCTGCCGCCGCCGCCGCCGCCGCCGCCGTTGCCGGCGACCACATTCAATGAATTAGCGATTTGAGCGAGATTGGCAAAGGACGCATCGCCACCGGAAGATGCCGCCGCACCCGCCGTTCCCGCCGTCAAGTCCGCGGGGCCCGGTGAACCGTTGTTCGAAGTACCCGCCACACCGGTCTTGTTGCCGATGCTGGCCGTTACGTCTTTTCCCGCGCCGCCCGCGGCCTGTGCGCCGCCCGCGCCGCCGGAACCGCCCGTGCCGCCCGCGGCTTGTTCACCGCCAACACCGCCCACGCCGCGCAAACCGTTCGATCCGAAGCCGAACGCGCCGAGTTGTCCGGTGTCTCCCGCGCCGCCGGGGCTTCCATTTTGGCCGGGAGTGCCCGCCGTGCCTGCCAAACCCGGAGAACCATCAGCACCGCTTCCCTGGGCCCCGCGAACGACAGTGGCGCCACCGCCAATACCACCGGATCCGCCGGAACCACCCGTGCCGCCGGATCCGCCCGCGCCGCCCGCGCCGCCGGATCCGCCCGTGCCGCCCGCGCCACCCGCGCCGCCGCCGAGCGTGCCGGCCGGAACGGTGATGTTCGCGCCCCATTCCATGTCGCCGCTCGCGGCGATCGAAAGGGGCCGCGACCCCGCCAGGGTAATTGTCGCGCCGGTCACGTTCACATTGGCGAACTCGAACACGGCCACTTCCTCGCCAGTTTCGGGGCGGATATCCGTCCGGGCCAGATACGTTGAACCATCGGCCGTCATCGTGCCTTGCGGCCCGCCCTGGGTTCCGGTATCCACCGAAATGGTTCCGCCGGACATGTTCAAATCGCCCAGATGGCCGTCGCTGTCGTAAATGCTGCCCGCTTCGCCGGCGCCTTCACCGTCCAGATTGATGAGGACCTCCATGCCGGTGGGCACCGTGACCGTCCACGACTGCTTAGGCAGCAGGATGCCGTTGCCGCCGCCCGCGCCGCGAATCAGGCGTTTACGGTTGTCGCCCGCCTTGACGGTGACATTGGCAAGGGTCACGCTAGCGGAATTATTCTTGATGACGACTTGATCGAAGCCATCGAAAATGCTTGGGAAAATCCAGTAGCGCAAATCATCCAGCGTGCCCGTGGGAGGCTGGGCCTCGACTTCGTCCTGATTCCAATAGGAATCCAAGCACCATCCGTTGGTTGCGGGACCGCCGTTCAAATTCGGGATCAGGGGCGATCGGTCGAGGATATATGCGTTGAAACCCTTGAGCAGGGCATCGTTGGTTGTTGCGCCGCGCACCAGATTGGGCGTGCTGGATTTCGGCTGGTTGGCGGCTTGGGCATCCGCGGTCATATTGGACACGAGGGTAAACTTGCCATTTTGTTCCGGCGCGGAACCGCCCGCGTTGTTCGCCACGATCGTCACGCCCTGCGCGCCCTGTGCCACCTTGACCACCGAACCGTGCAACTTTACCATGCCGGGCGCGCCATATCCGCCCGCCGCGCCTTGGCCGCCGGAACCGCCCGCCGCGCCTTGGCCGCCCGCGCCGCCGGAACCGCCCGTGCCGCCCGTGCCGCCCTTCGCCTGCGCCAGACTGAAAGGCAGGACCCCCAAATCGCCCGCCGCGCCGCCCGCGCCGCCGCCGCCACCGGACGCGCCCGCCGTGCCCGCCGCCGAAGCGCCTCCGCCGGCGCCGTTTCCACCAGCCGCCGGTAATCCGGCGGAAATATTGAGATTCACTCCCTCTTTGATTTCAAGCAGTCCGTGCGCTGATAACAACAAACAGCCGCCGCCGGAACCGCCCGTACCGCCCGCGCCGCCATTGCCGCCGATGCCGCCGGAACCGCCCGTGCCGCCATTGGCGCCGCCGCCGCCGGAACCGGCCACGCCGCCCTTGCCGAAAAGACCGAAAATCGCGCTTTCCCCATCGCCGCCTGCGCCGCCGGTCTGACCGGTCCCGGCGCTACCAGCCGAACCTGTTCCCCCCGTGGCGCCGCTCTTGCCGCCGCCACCGCCGCCACCGCCGCCGGAACCGCCGCTGCCGCTGCAACCCGCGCCACCACCACCACCGCCGCCGCCGCCTGACCGCGTTTCCGGGTAGGTGATTCCAAAGATGGTAAACGAGGTGATATACGTGCTGCCGCCGCCGCCGCCGCCACCCGCGCCGCCGCCGCCGCCACCGCCGCCGCCGCCGCCACCACCGCCGCCACCGCCGCCGCCACCGCCGCCACCGCCGCCCGGACCTGCCGCCAAAACCAGAGAAGAGGCATCCGCTGTAAATGTCGCATTACCCCCCGGAGAACCGGTGCCGCCGCTACCACCGACCGTGGCATTGCCTGTTCCAGGCGCGCCGCCGTTTCCGGGATAGTCACCGGCGGACAAAAGCCCCGGCGAACCGCCGGGCAGACCATAAATGATTTCAATACCCAAAAAAGTCAAATCGGCCAGCGTGCCGCCGCTGCCTACTTTTGTGCCCGCCGTGCCACCGGATCCGACCACGGTCGAGCCGGTGCCCGCCGAACCGCCCGTGCCGCCCGCACCCCCCGCGCCGCCCGCAGTGGCCACATTGCCATAACCCGCGCCGCCACGGGCCCCGGTGACGCCGGTATTGTCTGCGCCGGGCTGGCCCGCACCACCGGGCGAACCACTCGAACCGGCGGAACCCGGAAGGCCGGGATTGCCTGGATTGGACGCGCCGTCCTCGGCGCTTCCGCCCACGCCACCCGCACCGCCGTTGCCGCCCATGCCGCCCGCACCGCCCGTGCCGCCCGCGCCGCCTTTCGATCCCGCGCCACCCGCACCCCCTGCGCCGCCTCCGGCTGTTCCTGCGGAAACATCGAAACTCGAGCCGATGGTCATGTCGCCCTTGGCCGCCAATGACAAGGGCCGCGCGCCCAGCACAATCACGTTTACGTTGCGATCAATATAGACGTTGTTGAAATCGAACACCGCAACGCCGGTATCCACGCGTCCGCGATATAAATAAGAAATGGGAAACGAATCTATGACCAGCGTCGGCGGCGTGATGCCCGTGTCAATGGTAATCGTCTCGCCTTCCATGGCCACGAGATCAAGCAACACGCCTGAACTTTCGTATGGATCGGCATGGGCGGTCGCGCCTCCCCACAAGGCCGCCAATCCCAACACAAGCAGACATGCGAATACCGGACAAAAGCAATGAAATTTCGTCATGACACACCCTCTCCATTAATCTGCCGACAGGCACACCTGTCTGCCCAAGTCTTTATTCATCTGAATCTTATCATAAAACTTGGCTATCATGACAAAATTCTTGTTCAAGACGACCTTCAAGTGTTGCTTGAGCACCGGATTCCTGCCTGTATCCATCGGCCCTGAACGCGCATGGATTTTTTTAGGCGCGGAAGGCAGGAAAAACTGTTCAGCCTGTCTTTTCCGAAGCCACGCCATTTTCGCGGACCGGCTCGTAATCGTGCTCGTTATCGTCATCGTAATCGCACTCTAAACTCCGCGATTTTCGCACTCGCTAAATCAAGGAATATTCATTGGTTGTATGCATTATCCAAGACTTTTGTTTTTCTTGGAGAAGCCAAACCTTAAGGCATTGACGTGGGAAACGCTATCCGCGGAGGCGTTTATTCAGGATCCGTTTTCAACCTGCGAGGATTCGGCCACCCTCGAAACCCCGCATCGAACAGGGATTATGGGTTCAAAGGGGAATGTGTCGGCGTTCCAGACCGTGTTCGGTCCGTTCGAGCGTGACCAATTCTCCAACGCCGTGATCAAGCAGGTAGGCGCGGGCTTCCAGAATGCCGGCGCCGACTTGCGCGACCCCATGGCTGTCGTCGCCGAAACACACGCCGATGCCGAAATGATGGACTGCGCGTTCCAGCAGCCACGGCGCCGGATAGGGCGTGTCGAACCCTTTCCGGTAGGCCGCCGTGTTGATGTCGAGGATGCTCCCCGCGTCGCGGATGGCTTCCAAGGCGCCGTCGGCCGCGTCGCGGATGGCGGGTGTGTCCACGGGACCGTGCGGCCGGGCATATTTTCGGATGACGTCCAAGTGTCCCACCACCTCCGGACGCAACGCGCGGACCATCGCCGCGACCCGCTCGTAATAATGCACGGCCATCGCTTCCAAATTCCGGTACTCCCTCAGCGCCTCGTCGAAGGATTCCTGTGAATAGTCCGTGATGCGATCATCGATCCAGTGGACCGATCCGACCACGTAGTCGAAATGGTGGCGCGCGCGCAAATCCAAGGTGATGTCCACATACCGCTCCCACGGAACAACTTCCGCCTCAAAACCGCGCAACACCAGCAGCCGTCCGGCATATTCTCCCGCGAGCAACTGCGTTTCGCGGGCATAGGCCGCAAAATCGCGCTGGATCTTCGGTACGTCCCAGCCGAGTTTGATTTCCTCCGGATAGAGAAATCGCGGATCGTCGCGCGGTGCGTGCTCCGTGACGCCATAGATGCGGTACCCCGCCGCCAGCGCCGCGTCCAGAATTTCACGCAGCGTGCTGTCCGCATGATCGCAATAATCGCGGCTGTGCCCCCCATGAAGGGAAACCGCCCACGGCGATCGTTCCAAAAGACTCATGACAACTCCAAACGGTCACGCATCGGCGTTCCATTTCAAGGCTGCATCGCGCCGACCCTGTCCCATCATAGACCATGTCCGGGAAACACGGCAACATGATCATGTCGATTTTCTATCCGCATTCAAGGCGAATCCGTTGCATTGCCTCAATCAGGGGCATGTTTTTTGTCCGCCATTTCCGCGCAACATGCACAGAAGTTGCGGATAAAGAAACGAAAAACGTATTCAGGCCCGTCAACATGATTTAGCAAGTGCGAAAATCGCGGAGTTTCGAGTGCGATTACGTTGACGAGCACGATGATGAGCACGAAGAGAAATTGGATTGTGAGTGATACCCACGTCCAATCATGACGTTTTGGAACAAACGATACGACAGGAAAACGGCAAGATGCCGCTTCGGCCGAGGACGCGACGCCCTTGCCGCATTCCTTGTGTGCGGATTTGGAATCATCATGATGTTTTCCTTGCCGGCAGACCGGTTGCTATGACCCGGGATGTGCGGTGATGTAAAGTATTGTCATGAAACCGCGCTCGCCATACCGGCCCGGATTGTTCCGTTACCTGTGGGTATGCGGAATCGCGATGGCGCTGGGCTGGGGAATCCGGGGGCAAATCGGCCACGAACGCGGCGCCATGCTGGCGGGCGTGCTGGGCGCCTTGGCCGTCATTCTTGTGACCCCGGACCGCCGCAAGCGCCTGCGGTTCGCGTGGGTGTGCATGGGCGGCGGAATCGGCCTCGCCATCGGTGGTTCGATGAGCTACGGAACCGTTGCCGGATCGCTGGGCAAGCCGGACTGCGCGATCTTGTGCACGTCGCTCCTGTTGTTGAAGGGGTCGATCTGGGGCGCAATCGGCGGCGGGGGACTGGGCATGGCGTTGAGCGATGTCCGCTACCGCGCACGCGATGCCCTCTGGCTGCTGCCGTTGACCGCGATCTATCTGCCGGCCAGCGCTTGGCATCCCGACGGCGAATGGTCGCGTTACGACAATACCTGGGGACTTCTCGCGGCCGGATTGGCCTTTGTGGCATGGCTTCGCTTTGTCAAACGAGATCGCGCGGCCTTTTTCGCGGCGGTAATGAGCGCCGCCGGTTTCGGAATGGGCTTTCCACTGGGAAGCTGGTGTTGTGTCTTTGGAGAACGCACCGGCCTGCCGATTGACTGGTGGAAAGTCGCCGAAATGACTTGGGGGCTTTGCGGCGGCCTGTCCTGGGGCGTGGCGGTCCGCGCAATGGACGAGGACGCCGTCTCGCCGCCGGAACCGCTCCAAGCGTGGCCCGCCGCGCTGGGCATCGTCTACGCCGCATGGTTCGTGCCCCTGTGGAACGGTCTCAATGTCTTCACATACTGGGGGTTGGAACGCCGCGTAATGCCCGCGGGCATCGTGGCGGTTTACGGCCTGCTGGCCGCGGCGGCCCTAGCCGGCCTGATCTTCTGGATGCGGCTGGCCGATTGGCGCACATGGAACGAAACGAAAACGGCCAAGGCGCTCATGGCGTGGATTATGACGGGCGCCTTCTGCTTGCAATTCGTCAAGATGGCCTATCCGGACGGCATGTACGGCGTCGGCTTCTGGTTCACGCAGATCGTTTTCTTCGCGCTCATGATGTTGCTGGGGCGCCATGTCGCCAAGGGAACGCCACGGGTCTTTTGACCTTTTTTTTTGCGGAATTCCGCACCAAATGTGCGGAAATTCGTATCCTGAAGGGCGCAGGGGGGAAGCGCCCGGCTCGAAATGCAAGGACTTACGCCGTTTTTCCGGCGATCAGGATTTGGCATAAACGTTGCGTTCTCTAATCCAACCCCTTGTGGGTGTCAAGCAGTCGCCATGGTTGGCCCCGCAGGCCGCGCTTCCGACTACGACCGCACGACTTCGCGGCCTGCGGGCGCCTCCTCCTAGCGGAGGGGGTCTTTCTGAAATTGGCCTGGAAATAACCGATTCGGTATGATGACGCCGGTTTGGGCGAAATGTCCGGACCGGCGCCGTGTTTTTCGGAAACGAGGAGGGACCGAATCATGTTGCGAGTGGGAATGGCCAGTGGCTGGCATGTGCATGCCCGTGGGTATGCAAACGAACTGAAGGAAATCCCCGGTGTGGCCATCACGGCCGTGTGGGACGAGGATTCGGACCGGGGAACGGCGTGGGCCGCCGAACTCGGTATATCTTTCGAACCGGACCTGCAACGATTCATGGCGCGCGGCGATGTGGACGGCATCGTGTGCGATGCCCCCACGAACCGCCATGCCGAAGTCATGATCGCCGCCGCAAACGCGGGCAAGCATATTTTCACCGAAAAGGTCATGGCGCCGACTGTCCGGGAATGCGAGGCCATCGCGGATGCCGTGCGCAAGGCCGGCGTCAAGTTCTGCATCTCGTTTCCCGCGCGCACGCGCCCGAAATTTCTCTTCGCGAAACGAGTCGCGGAGGAGGGCCTGATCGGCGACATCACGCTGCTGCGCGTGCGCGTTGCGCATGACGGGGCGAGCAGCGGCTGGTTGCCTCCGCATTTTTACGATCCCGTGGCCTGCGGGGGCGGCGCAATGATGGACCTCGGCGCGCATCCAATGTATCTTGCGCGCTGGATCCTCGGCCCCCCCGAACGCATTCATTCCACCTTCCTGCACAAGACGGATCACGCCGTCGAAGACAATGCCGTGTCCGTCATCGAATTCGCGAACAAGGCGATTGCCGTCGTCGAGACCAGTTTCGTCTCGCGGCATTGTCCCGACATACTTGAACTGCACGGGACGGCGGGTTCGCTGTTCACCGGCGGACCGGAAGACGGCGTCCTTCTGCGTTCGGACAAGGCCAGCGGCGCGATCCAGGGCTGGATTCGCCCCGTGGACCTGCCCCCCGCCCTGCCGCGTCCCATCCGCATCTGGACCGACGCGATCCTGCACGGCATGCCGATTCCCTTCGGACTTGATGAGGGCATTCAACTTACCGAATTGATGGAAAACGCCTACAAGGCGCGCGAACAGACACGGACGATCGCGTAGCGGAGGCGAAGATCATGCGCAGGGCGGCCTGGATGTCAACGATCGCGCTGGCGGGTCTGTCCACGAATGCCTTCGGGTTCGGCATGAGCACGCACGCCTACATCGCATGGCGGGTCTGCGGCACGACATGGCCCGAAGTTCTTTACGGTTCGACGGCGCCCGATTTCTTCGGCATGGCCCCCTCGCCGGAAATCAAAAATGCGATTCAGTCCATGACGCATTTCGAGTTCGACCGTCTGGCCCCGGCCCCATTTTCGATGGGATTCGCCACGCACAACGGCGCATGGGGCGCCGACCATTACGCCCATTGCTACTACGATCCCGGCGCGCCGGACACGTATTTCACGGCGCGCATGCGCCAACTGGAAGATGAATTCGGCATCAGTATCTATCGCGGCGAAGACGTTATCGAGGCCGTGCTCGATTACCTGATCCGCCGCGACTTCGGCCCGTGGTGGGGCGACGTCATGGCGCGGGCGGCCGAATCGTTCACCTCCACGCACGCCCAACTACTGGTGGACGCGTTCGCGTGGCCTCTCTCGCAGCGCGTGCCGGGGTTGACGCTCGAACAGGCGCAGTCCACGATCCATGCGATGGCCTCGAATTATCGCACGTTGATCCGTGTCTACGGCATGCAACTGGCCATGCAGGATCTGCCGGCTATCCGCTCGATATTGGTCCAAGGCATGGCGGCAATCCTGGAAACCGATGAAATCACGGCGGATGCCATCATGGCCCGCGCGGAGGTTCTCTGCGGGGACTACCGCGCGGAACTGGACGCCGTGGCGGCATCGGTGCGCGATGAATTGAAGACCACGGCCTACCCCATGCCCGCGTGCGACGCATGGCCCTTGATCGCCGCGATTGCCGCCGTTGCCTGTCTGATCTTCCGAAAAAGGTCCCTGAACGTGTGAACGACTCGGTTCGTCCCTGTTGACAACGCCCATCCGCCGCTTTTCTTTTCCGCCTTCTTTTCCCGCGAAAGAAAAAGGCGGTTACTTGCGTTTGACGCGGGGGCCGTCGGGCGTATCCTCGATGATCCAGCCATCGTTCGCCAGTTGATTTCGAATGGCGTCGGCGCGCGCGAAATCCTTGTTTCGCCGCGCCTGCTGGCGTTCCAGGGCGAGATCGAGCACCGCTTGCGGAACGGCGTCTTCCATGACCGGAAACAGTCCTGTAACCGCGTCGAGCCGTTCGAGCAGCGCGGTGGCGTTTTCGGCGCCGCGCGCCCCCGCCTCGCCGCGATCGATCAGCCGGTTTACATCGCGGACGAAATCGAACACGGCCGCCAGTGCGCCGGAAATGTTGAGATCATCGTCCAACGCCGCGCCGAACGCCTTTTCGCAGGTTTCGATTTCGGCGGCGAGATCGGATCCGCTGCCCATGGCATTTTTCAACCGCAGCCGGAAATCCTTGATGCGCTGCAGGGCTTGGTTCGCGGCCTCGACGGCCTCGAACGTGAAATTGCTCGGCTGGCGGTAATGCGTGGCGAGGAGCACCCAGCGAATCGCGATCGGATTGTGGCCCGCCTCGACCAAATCCCGCAACGTGTAGAAATTTCCAAACGATTTCGCCATTTTCCGGCCTTCGACCATCAGATGCGCCGAATGCAGCCAGTATTTGACGAACGTCTGCCCTGTTGCGCATTCCGATTGCGCAATCTCGTTTTCGTGATGCGGAAACATGTTGTCAATGCCGCCCGTGTGGATGTCGAACGACTCGCCGAGGTATTTCATGCTCATCGCCGAGCACTCGATGTGCCACCCGGGTCGTCCGCGCCCGAGTTCCGTGTCCCAATACACATCACCATCGTCGGCGTCGTGGGCCTTCCAAAGCGCGAAATCCCGTGCGTCCTCCGTGCCGTACTCGTCGAGGTCCACGCGGCCACTCGCCCCCTCCTTGAGCCGGGACAGGTCAAAATGACTCAGGCGCCCGTAGCCCGGAAACGAACTCAACCGGAAATACGTGCTTCCGCCCGCCTCATAGGTATGGCCCTTCTCGCGAAGCCGCTTGATGATGGCCACCATCTCCGGGATGTGGTCCGTCGCGGCGGGATAATGCTCCGCGCGCTCGATGCGCAACGTGTCGAGATCCGCGAAGAACGCGTCAATGTACTTTTTCGTAAGTTCCTTGAGCGGCACGCCGGTTTCGCGGCTCGCGCGGATGGTTTTGTCCTCGACATCGGTCAGGTTCATGACCTGCGTGACGGCATACCCTCGATACTTGAGGTGGCGGCGCAACAAATCCTCGAACAGGTACGTGCGGAAATTGCCGATGTGCGCGAAATTGTAGACCGTCGGGCCGCAGGTGTACATGCGGACTTGCCCCGGGATCAGCGGCTCGAATTCTTCCAGCCGCCGTGACAATGTATTGTAAAAGCGAATGGCCACGACGCCAACCCTCCCACGATCCGACCGATCCGTCCGATCCGACCGATGTTCTCAACTAAATAGCGCCTCGACGAATTCCCGCGCATTGAACGGCTGTAAATCCTCGACGCCCTCGCCGACGCCGATCGCCTTGATGGGAATGCCCAACTGTTTCTGGATGGCCACCGCAATGCCGCCTTTTGCCGTTCCGTCCAATTTGGTCAGCACGACACCGGTGACCTTCAAGGCTTCGGTGAAAAGTTTGGCCTGCTGCAAGCCGTTCTGTCCCGTGGTCGCGTCAAGCACCAGCAGCACATCGTGCGGCGCGCCCGGCAGGCGTTTCCCGATCACGCGCTGGATCTTCTTTAATTCTTCCATTAGGTTCACCTTGGTGTGCAACCGCCCGGCCGTGTCTATCAGCAGGCATTGCATGCCGCGCGAGATCGCGGCGTCGGCCGCATCGTAGGCCACGGCGGCGGGATCGGCCCCGTCCTTGTGCTTGACAATCGGCGCGCCCGTCCGCTCGCTCCAGATCGTGAGTTGTTCAACCGCCGCCGCGCGGAACGTGTCCGCCGCCCCCAGCATGACGTTCTTGCCGTCATTCACGAGTTGGGCCGCCAGTTTGCCGATCGTCGTCGTCTTTCCGGAACCGTTTACGCCGACGATGAGCGTCACGTGGAGACCGCCGTCCGGCGCGGTCCACGTCATCGCGTGATCGCCGGGTTCGAGGATGGCCACCAGTTCGTCCTTGAGCACCGCGTACAATTCCTCCGAAGACGTGAGGCCTTTCTCGCGGGCGATGCGCCGCATGTCCCCGATGATTCCCATCGTGGTTTCGACGCCCAGATCGGCTTCGATCAGGATTTGCTCAAGTTCATCGAAAACGTCATCATCTATCAACGGCCGCAGCGTCAGCACCCGCCGCACATTGTGCACAAGACTCGTGCGCGTCTTGCTCAACCGCTCGCGCAGGCGTCCAAAAAAGCCCATGATTCGCTCTGTCTCCCAATTCGATTCAACGCCGAATCGTATCCGCCCGCGCCTGTTGTCCTTGACGCAATCAACAAACGCCCCCTTGACAATTGCGGGCACGGCGCCAGACGCAGGATAAACAAAACGGAATGCTATCATGCCTTGCCGGAATGGCACAAGAAAACCGGAAACTGGGGAACAGGGCCTTGATCGGCCTTGATTCGCGGGAATCCGGTCCTTATGATTTCGCCTTATGAGCGCGGTGGTGCTGGAACTCGACGATATTCACAAGGGCTTTGGCGGGGTCCCCGCGTTGCGCGGCGTGCGGTTGGAGGTGTGCGCGGGCGAGGTGCACGGGCTGATCGGCGAGAACGGCGCGGGAAAAAGTACCCTGATCAATGTCGCGACGGGGTTGTTTCGCCCGGATGCGGGCACGATCCGCTACACAGGACGGCCCGTGTCCTTTTCGACGACGCGGCAGGCGGCGCGCGCCGGGATCGCGGTGGTCCATCAGGAAGCCGATCTCTTCGCCCAGATGAGCCTCGCGGAAAATATGCTGTTGGGACGCGGCCTCGTGCGCTGGGGGCCTTTCGTGGATTGGCGCGCGACGTATGGCGAGGCGGAGCGCATCATGTCGGCGATGGGCGAATCGTTCGACGTGCGCGCGGAGGCGGGGGGGCTGTCCGTGGCGCGGCGCATGATGGCCGGCATTGCCGCGGCGGTGTCCGATCGGGCCCGTGTGCTGTTTCTGGATGAACCGACCTCCTCGCTCACCCTGAAGGAAATCGAAAACCTGTTTGCGCGGATACGCGGACTGCGCGACGCGGGCGTGGGAATCGTCTACGTCAGCCACCGGCTCGAAGAGGTGCTGGCATTGTGCGACCGGGTCACCATCATGCGCGACGGCGAGACCGTCGAAACGCAGCCCGTGTCCGCATTGACAATGGACCGCATGGTGGCAGCGATGGTCGGCCGGGCGGTCGTATATGAACAGCGGCGCGAAACGCGGGCGCCGGGCGCGGTCCGGCTGCGCGTCGAACGGGCCGCGAGCCGGTCGGGCGCGTTTCACGACGTGTCGCTCGACGTGCGCGCGGGCGAAATCGTCGGCCTTTACGGATTCGTGGGCGCGGGCCGCAGCGAGTTTGCCCAGGCGCTGTTTGGCATCGAACCGCTCGCGTCGGGCGCGATCGCCGTGGACGGCGAAACGCTTGCCGTGCGTTCGCCGCGCCAGGCCGTCCGGGCGGGTCTCGCATATCTCCCCGAAGACCGGCTGGTGCAGGGCGTGTTCCGGACGCATCCCCTTCGCGCGAACGCAAGCGTTGCGGCGTTGCGTAACCTGTCCATCGCCGGCATGGTGCGCGCGCGCGCGGAACGGGCGCTCGCGGCGCGGATCATGCGCGAGATGAACGTCCGCGCGACTTCGATGGAGCAGCCCATCGGCACGCTCAGCGGCGGCAACCAGCAGAAAGTGGTCTTCGGGCGCTGGCAGGCCCTGAATCCGCGCGTGATCCTGCTCGACGAACCGACGCGCGGGGTGGATGTCGGCGCGAAGGGCGAGATCCACAAATTGATCCGCGACCGCGCGGCAAGCGGCGCGGCGATCCTGCTCATCAGTTCGGAACTTCCCGAAATCATGGCGTTGAGCGACCGCGTCGTCACGCTGTCCGAAGGCCGCATCACTGGATCTTTCGTGCCGGGCGCGGACGGTGAGGAGGCCATCGCAGCCGCGGCGGTTCCCCGCGCCACGGAGGCCGGGGCGAACACCGCCGCGCATCCGCGGCCAGGCGCCGTTGCGCGCCTGCTGCGTTTTCGCGCATTGGGCCTGCTTGGATTCATCGCCGTCCTGTCGCTCGTCATGACCGTGCTGAAACCCGCCGAATTCGCCAACGCGCGCAACCTTTTCGACATACTGGCGAACGCGGCGATGCCCGCCATCATGGCGCAGGGCGCGATGCTGATTATCTGCGCGGGTGGGATTGATATCTCCGTCGGTTCGATGATGGGGCTTGTGGCGGCTGCGTCCGCGCTCGCGGCCAAGGCGGGCGCGCCGCCGCTGGCATGCCTCGGGCTGGCGATAGCGGCGGGCGCGGGCTGCGGACTGATCAACGCGGGCCTGTCGCTCGCGGCGCGGATCCATCCGATCATCGTGACGCTCGCCGGACTCAGCATCTACCGCGGATTCATGCGGATCGTAACCGGCGGCAGCGAGGTTATGCAGTTGCCGCCGGGCTTTCGCGCGATCGCGGACGGCCTGTGGTTCGGCCTGCCCAAAATCTGTTACTACGTCATCGCGGCGACCCTGATCACGCACCTGATCCTCCGGTACACCCTGACGGGGCGGCGCGTGCTGGCCCTGGGCAATTCCGAAACCGCCGCGCGCCTCATCGGCTTGTCCAAGACGCGGTTGACGCTGTTTGTGTTCGGCGTGTCGGGGGCGTTCGTGGGTCTGACGGCGGTGCTGGCGTCCGGCTACTACGGCACGGTGCAGGCCAACACGGGCGAAGGCATGGAACTGAAGGCGATCGCGGCGGCGGTCATCGGCGGCTGCAACATCCTCGGCGGACGCGGATCGGCGCTGGGCACGCTGCTCGGCGCGTTTCTGGTGGCGCTCTTGTACAACATGTTGATCCTGCTCGAAGCGAGTTCGTATTGGCAGAGCATTTTCGTCGGGGGCCTGATCCTGATGGCCGTGGCCGTGGACGCCCTGCTGCAACGCGCGCGGGGGGGCGGGCGATGATCCGCCGCATGCTACTTTCCCGCGAGGCGGTTCTTGCCGGTGTGCTTGCGATCCTGTTTGCCGGATTCGGGATGTTTGTGGACGGTTTCCTCGACGGGTTCAGTCTGTTCGAACGCGCGCGGTACTGGGTCGTTCCGGGACTCGTCGCGGTCCCGATGACCTTCATCATCGCGACGGCCGGCATTGATCTTTCGGTCGGATCGATCGTAGCGATGTGCACGATCGTCTTCGGGCTGCTTTACAGCGACGCCCAGTGGCCCATTGCGGCGGCGGCTTGCGCGGCGGTGGCGGCGGGCGTGGCCGGCGGCGCGGTCAATGGCATGGCATCGGGTTTCCTGGGCATTCCGCCGCTCGTCGCGACGCTCGCGACGATGGCGCTGTTTCGGGGCGTCGCGATGGGCCTGAGCCAGGCGCGCACCGTCAGCGACTTTCCCGAAAGTTTCCTCTGGATCAGCCAGGGTGACGCCTTCGGAATTCCCCTGGGCGGCGGCGACACGGCGTTTGTGCCCGTGCCGATTTTCGCGCTGCTGGCGGCGGCGGCGCTGGGCTGGATTCTGATGCGCAAGTCGTGGATCGGACGCTTTGCCGAGTGCATCGGCGAGAACCGGACCGCCGCGCGGTTCGCCGCCATTGACGTGGGCCGGATGACGCTCGCGCTGTACACCGCCTGCGGCGCGGTGTGCGGCGTGGCGGCGCTGTTCAACACGGCGCTCTATGCGACCGCCAAGGCCGACGCCGCCACCGGCATGGAACTCGAGGCGATCGCCTGTGTCGTCGTCGGCGGCACGCGCGTCAGCGGCGGGCAGGGTTCCGTGCCGGGATCGTTGCTTGGCCTTTTGATCATCGGCCTTCTGCGGTACGGTCTCGAAATGGCCGGCGTGAAATCGCAGCATGTGGTGATATTCGTCGGCGCGCTGCTGATCCTGACCGCCGTCTTCAACGAATGGATGGCCGCTGCGCGCACACGATCGTGACCGCGAAGGCAGACGGGCTTTCGGCGGACCTTGCGGCTCAGGCGTGTTTGTGGCACGAACAGCCGGGGTAGTTCGGCGAGTAGAGCGTGCTCGTGGGCCGGAGCGCGAGGCGGCCGTTTTCCACGAACGTTTCCCCGCGCGGGGCCAAATGTTCGACGAGCCTCGCGCGCCACAAACGCAGGATTTCCGCGTGGGAGGCATCCCCTGAACGATCCGTGGTTTCATGCGGATCGCGTTCGAGATCGAACAACTGCTCCGAACCGTCCATCGCGTGGAAAATATACTTGTGCTTCCCGTTCGTCAGCGCGCTCCAATGATTTTCCGGCGCGTAACAGATGTCGTGTTCGAGGTCGAGAAACGGACGCCAATCGGCTGCCGGATTGCGCAGAAGATTCAGCATGCTGCGGCCGTCGAGCGATTCCGCGCCCGGCGCGCCCGCCGCGTCGAGAAACGTCGGAAGCACGTCGCGCAATTCGACCGGCCTCGCGGACACGGCGCCGCGCGGTGCGTCCGCCGCGCCTTTCGGCCAGCGCATCAGCATGGGAATGCGCGCGGAGGATTCGTAGGCGTAGGACTTGCGCCACAGGTGGTGGTCGCCGAGCATGTCGCCGTGATCCGCCGTGAACACAATCAGCGTTTCGTCGAGCCAGCCGCGCTGGTCGAGCATTTCGAGAATGCGCCCGATCTGTTCGTCCACGAACGACACCGAACCGTAGTACGCCTGCCGCGAACAGCGCACCTGATCCGCGCCGAGGTCGCCGTGCCATATCGTGTCGTCCGGCCCGCTGCGTTCGGCATGCCGCGACGCCCATGCGCCCACGGCGGCCGCCGGCAGGTCCGCGTCGCGGTATCGCTTCAGGAACCGTTTCGGCGGATCGTAGGGGCTGTGCGGACGCGCAAACGAAACTTTCAGGAAAAAGGGTTCCGCGCGATCGTATTCCTTGATGAAGCGCGCGGCCGTGTCGCCCGTCCAACGCGTCGGATGCAGGCGTTCCGGCAGGGCGTACGCGCCCGCCCTGTACGAATTCCAGCCGATGCCGGTCGCGTCGGGATTCAATGCCGGCGCCTTCGAAGCGAACCATGCGCGGTAATCGCTTTGGAAACCCGGGGATTCCGCGCGCCCGGACTCGTCGAGCAGCATTTGGTGGAACCCGTGCGGGTTGCGTTGGGGATGCCAGTGCATCTTGCCGATGCCGCACGTGTAATACCCCGCATCCCGCAACGCGGCGGGCATTTCAACGGGATATTTTTCCCCTACTCGCCCGTAGCCCAGCAGTCCGTTGCGCCACGGCCCAAGGCCCGTCAGCAACGCGGCCCGCGCCGGCGTGCAGGTCGGCGTGCAGGAATAGGCGCAGGAAAACAGGACGCCTTCGCGGGCGATGCCGTCGAGATGCGGCGTCGAGATTGCGCGATTGCCCGAGGCGCCCACGCAGTCCGCGCGGAATTGGTCCGCCATCAGCAACAGGATATGCGGCCGTTCGCGCGGGATCCTTCGTTTTCCCGCCGCCAGCGATATCGCGGCCGCCGACGCCGCCATGAAACCGCGGCGGGTCAAATGGGATGCACGACCGGTATTCATGCTTTTTCCTCCGACAACGCACTAAGGCGGCTCAGCCGCAATGCATCAATCAAGGGCATGATTTCTTTGTCCGCAACTTCTGGGCATCACACACAGAAGTTGCGGACAAAAAACTAAAAACGCATGAATGCAAGTATAGCACGGCGTCCGCCGCGCCTCAGCCGGCGCCCGGGGAGACTGAACCGGACGACCGCCGCAATTCGATGAGGACCGCCTCCGGACGGCAGTTGTAGCGGACCGGCAACGTGGACGCGCCAAGGCCGGTGGTCGTAAAACCCTGCATGTTCCCGTGGCGCCACGGACCCGCGCAAAACCGGCGTGAACAGCGGGTGTTGAGAAAGAACGGTCCGATGAACGGCAGGCGGATCTGGCCGCCGTGCGTATGACCGCAAAGATACAGGTCCGCGCCGTGTCGTTCCGCGCATTTGACGAGTTCCGGCGAATGCGCGAGCAAGACGGCAAACGCCCCGTCCGGCGCGCCGTCGAACGCGGCGGCAATGCTCGCGGCGCGAAAATCGTGCGGATCGTCCACGCCGCCGATCCAGATCGTCGCGCCGTCCCGCTCGATGGCGAATCCCTCGTTGATCAACATGCGGATGCCCATTGCCCGCATCGGTTCGACCATGGCGCCGATATCGTTGTTGCCGAGAATACCGGTTACGCCGTTCCGTGCGCGGACCGCGCCCACAATACGCCGGAGGCCGGCATAAACCGCTTGGCACGACGCGCCCTGATTGAAACGAAAATCCCCTGTCAATACGCACAAGTCCGAGTCGATCCCCTTGACAAGCGCGCAGGTCGTTTCGGTCACGTCCAGCCGCGGGTCGAAGTGGAAATCCGAAAGGTGCAGGATGCGGAATCCATCGAAGGCCGGCGGCAGGCCATTGAACATCGGCGTAAATGTGCGCAGTTCCGGCTGCGAGGCATTGCGAACACCGCGATCGAAAAGGCCAAGCCCGCGGAGCAGCGCCCTTGCCGCCACGACGCGCGGGCTGTCCGGATACGGGCGATCCTCGAAGGACCGGCGTTCCTGCCGGGCTTCGCGCGCGAGGCGTTTGCGCCATAATTCTCCGCGGGCGCGGACCGCGTCACGCGAATCGCCTGCTTTTCCGCTCCGAATCAATACCGGGGTTCTCCTTGCCCAAAGGACTCCGAGCCAACGAACAAAGCCGGCCCCATGCGCCATTCCCGCATGTCTTGGGTATCATATTCGATCGCATGGCGTTTGAGGAACAAACAAGACTCATCCTGGACGGATGCTTTTCGCTGCCGTTCTTCCGGTTCCGCGATGCACCGGCGCGTTCAACGTAGACGCGGCATCTTGCCGCGTTCAACAAGAGTCTGGAAGACTCTTCTACCTTCTTCACGAATCATTTGCCGATGCAAAACGTTGAAAAGATGCGTGCAAGCAGATCGTCCGGCGTGGTCTCGCCGGTTATTTCGCCGATTGCCTGGATCGCGTCGCGCAGATCAATGCCGAGCAATTCGGGCGAATCGCCGAATCGGGCCAGGGTGCGCTCGACCGCTTCAACGGCGCGGTGAAGACTGTCTCGTTGGTGGGCGCGGGAAATCAGGCCCTGCTCGGGCGCGACATGCGCATCGCCCAGAAGCAGGCCGGCCAATCCCTTTTCGAGCGATTCGAGGCCTTCCCCGGTCAGGGCGGAGACCGGCGTCGGCCCGTGGAATCCCTGGAAGGCCGGCGGCAACGCGGCGCCTCGCGCGATATCGGTTTTGTTCAATGCGATCCAGACGGGCCGGTCGAGGCCGCGCAATTCTTCGGCCAGCGCCACGTCCGCGTTGGTGGCGGGCGACGTGGCGTCCACGACGAACAAGATGATGTCCGCGGCCTGCATGGCTTCGCGCGCAATGGACACGCCGATGCGTTCCACCTCGTCGTTTGCTTGGCGCAAGCCCGCCGTGTCTACGAGGCGCACAGGCACGCCCGACAACGTGATCGTCTCTTCAATGCGGTCGCGGGTGGTGCCGGGCTGCGCGGAGACGATGGCGCGCGCGTCGCGCAGTAGGGCGTTGAACAGGCTCGATTTTCCCACGTTGGGGCGCCCCGCAATGGCAATGCTTGCGCCTTCGCGATACAACCTGCCGGCTTCGGCGGTGTCCAACAGCGCCTGCATGCGGGCCCGTGTGTTTTCCAGCCGCTGCCGCAGGGATTCGTCGAGCAATTCCGGCAGATCGTCGTCGGGAAAGTCCACGGATGCCTCGACGCGGGCCAGCGCATCCGCCAATTCCGCAGCCATCGCATGCAATTCCTTTGACACCGCACCCGAAGCCGCCGCCGCCGCCGCGCGCAATCCGGCATTCGTGCGCGCCCGGATGTGGTCCGCCACGGCCTCGGCCTGAACAAGATCGATGCGCCCGTTCAGGAAGGCGCGCAGGGTGAACTCGCCGGGCTGCGCCAAACGCGCGCCGTGGCGCAGAACTTCATTGAGAACCGCCGCGACGGGGCCGGCTCCGCCATGGCAGTTGATTTCAACGACGTCTTCGCGCGTGTAACTGTGCGGCGCGCGCATGACGTGAAGCAGAACCTCGTCAATCATCCCCCCCTGCGCATCCCGGATGTGCCCGTGAAACACGCGCCGCGAATCGCGCGCGACGTCGCGTCTGGTGGAAGAAACAAAAATCCGCGCCGCGACGGCAACGGCATCGGGGCCGCTCAGTCGCACAATGCCGATACCGCCTTCGCCGGGCGGCGTTGACACGGCCGCAATAGTGTCTTCGGGACTCTGGATCATGATGGAAACCGCCCCGCTGTCCTTCGCCGGCGTCGGGACCCCGGTTTCTCGCACAAGGGGACCACGGCGATGGGGGAAAAAATATCCACGGGCATGTTGTTCACGGCCAATGGCGCCATCCTGTTCATCCCGAAATATCCAGAGGCAGTTTCACGGGTTGCCGGGTCTGGTAGGCCTGCTGGGCGGCGAAGACGACTTCGTGGGTCTTGACGGCGTCGGCGAGGTTGCAGTGCGATTCGTGGCCGGTCAGGATGCAGTCCACGAAATGGTCCATCTGGCCCTGGAAGGGATGGTGCGACACGTCGGCGCTTTCCGGCAGGATGGTCGGAATCGTGACCCAGTTGCGCTGTCCGGGGAACTTGTGCGACCAGACGCGGTTGTCCTTGATCGTGCCGCGGTTGCCAAAGACTTCGATGGGAAACGTGTAGGGCATTACGCAGCCGTAGTTGACGGACACTTTCGCGAGTACGCCGTTGTCGAAGCGAATCAGAACCATTTCGAGGTCGTCGTATTCGAGGGGCGGCGCTTCTTGCCACCGGCACGTGAAATAGTTGTATTCGGTCTTGAGTCCCTTGCGGTATCCGCCGGCATAGGCAAAGACCTCGACGGGTGTGGCCGCTTCATACCGGCCTTTCCCGGCAAACCAGCGCGCGGCATCAACGGCGTGGCAACCGCCGGTCAACAGTGCGCTGACACCCTTCTCTTTTGTGCGCGCATCCTCGTAGCCGGTCCACCAACTCGCGATGTCGTGCTGATAGTCCGTTTCGACGCAGTACACGTCGCCGAGAAAATCGTCGGCCACCATGGCCTTGATTGTCTCGAACAACGGATTCCAGCGCAGGACGAAACTGACAATCGTCCGCACGCCGGCCTTGTTCACGGCATCGAGCATGGCGCGCATGTCCGCCGGACTGTTCGCGACGGGTTTTTCGATGACGATATGTTTGCCGGCCTGCGCCGCGGCGATGGTGTTTTCCGCGTGCAGGTGTTGCGGCGTGCACACCGACACGATGTCCACGCCTTCGTGCGCCAGCGCCTTTTCGTAATCCGTGTAGAAAGCCACATCCGTCAACCCGGCTTCTTCGGCGCGTTTCCGGCAACTTTCGAGTTTTCGGCTCGATATGGCGATCACTTTCGTGTGCGGATTCGCGGTAAACGCCTTGATGTGTTCGCCGGCCACCCAGCCTGCACCATGAACCAGCACGCCCAATTTGTGTTCCATTTTCATTTCCTCCTGCATGTCCGCGCCTGTTTTGAGCAGGCGGCGGGTTGAAACGATCCTGTCCTGTCCCACGGCGTTTTCTTTTGGACAGGATAACAGGATTGTACAGGATAAAGAGAGGGCAGCGGAAAACCGCGCAGGCGCGGCCGGCCCGGTTGCCGTTCATTTGCTGGCAAACGGATCGCCGGCCTTCCGCAGCCTTTTGATCATGTCCGCATGCAGTTTTTCCCGTGTGGCCGCCCATGCGGGATCGTCTATCCGGTTCGCCAATTGGAACGGATCCTCCCGGTTGTCGAAAAGGAGCCACGGCCCGTCCTCGCGCACGGCATAGGTGTAACGATCCGTCCGCAATCCGCGGAACAGCGGCGCGGGATGGTTTTCGCCGCCCGAGGCGTGCTCCTTGGAAATGTGCATGATAAGTTGCGGATCGGACATCGGTTCGGAACCGTCCAGAATCGCGCGGGAAAGATCGCGTCCCGTACAGGAATCCGGCACGGGGATTCCCGCAAGGCCGCACAGGGTGGGAAAAATGTCAGGCGCACCGAACAGCGTGCGGCAGATCCGTTTTTTCGGCGCCACGCCCGGCCATCGGACAAAAAACGGCACCCGAAGCGATTCATCGTACGGTTGGCGTTTGCCGCCGAGACCGTGCGATCCCATCATGCTGCCGTGATCGGACGTGTAGACGACCAGGGTTTCGCCGTCGAGGCCGCGTTCTTCGAGACAGTCAAGGACGCGTCCGATTTCGTCGTCAATTGCCGAAATGTGCGCGTGATAACCCTGATAATAAGGCCATGTGGATTTGTTCCAAATGGCATTGTCTTTCATTTCGCCCCGGCGCACCGATTCCGGCACGTTGGCCCGCCACGGCAACGATCCCTGCGGATACATCGCCTTCTTTTCCTCCGGCGCGTCAAGGAAATCCGAATGCGGGGGATTCCACGACACCATCAGGAAGAACGGGCGTTCGTCCTTTACGCCGATGAAATCAATCGCCTGATCGGTCATCAGCCGCGCGTTATACCCTTTGGGACGGATCGGATCGCCTTCGCGCGGATGATACCGGGCCTTGTCCCAATGCGTGTTGTCCTCGGTCCAGATGAGCGACTCGTCGAATCCGAACGGTTCGGCGCGCACACCGCCCAGATGCCACTTGCCGATATATCCTGTCCGGTATCCCGCCGCCTTGAAGGCCTTGCCGGCCGTAAGATGGTTCGGGTCGAGCGGAATGCCGTTGTCCGTTACGCCTTGCTGGTGCGGCCAACGGCCCGTCATCAGCATTCCGCGATACGGCGAACAGACCGGCAGATTGCTGATGCAATGCGTAAACATCGTGCCTTCGGCGGCCAGGCGCACCATGTTCGGCGTGCGCAGTTCCGGCATTTCGGAGCACGACATGGACTGCCAGCGGTGCTCGTCGCTGAACAGGAACACGACGTTTGGACGCACGCGCGAGGGCATGGCGCCCCGTGCCCGGGATGCAAGGGTTGCTGCCGCCAATCCAAGAAACGTTCGCCTATGCATGGTTGTCACTCACCCTCCAGCGCCTCGTGGGGGCGGCACAACTTTCGTAACGGTTGTGCCACACCGGTTATACAACGGCCGCCATCAAGACAAAGCCAACAAGGACGTAACAAACAGCAATCCGGCGGGATAAGTCCTATTTGTCGTTTCCGTCCGGATTGTCCTTTTTCCTCGACCCATTCCCAATTATCAACGCTTGAAATCAGGTTATTGCATGAAGATCGCAAGAAAAACAAATTTCCCTTCTTGCCAAGGGAGGAGCGCCGAAGTTTGTGTGCGAAAATCGAGTTGAGGGGGTTGACAGGCGGTTTGGGATATGCTAGGATCGTCCTGTTAGCACTCGGCTTTGTCGAGTGCTAACGAAAATTAGTCATCTAAGGCTGCCTTGGGCGGCCGAAACACAAAAAACATCGAGTGAAGGAGATTTCGAACAATGGCCAAACAACTCATTTTCGGTCAGCCGGCGCATGCTTCCATCCTGAAAGGCATGGACATGCTGGCGAACGCGGTCAAGGCGACGCTGGGGCCCAAAGGGCGTAACGTGTTGATAGCGAAACCGTTTGGCGCACCGAACATCACGAAGGACGGTGTAACGGTCGCGAAAGATGTCGAATTGGCCGATCCGTTCGAGAACATGGGCGCCCGGATGATTCGGGAGGCGGCCAGCAAGACGCATGATGTGGCCGGCGACGGCACGACGACGGCGACCGTTCTCGCGCAGATCATGGTGCGCGAAGGGTTCCGTCATGTGACATCCGGCGCGAATCCGATGCATTTGAAGCGCGGCATGGACAAGGCGGCGGACATGATTATTCAGGCGGTGGCGTCCGTGTCGAAGAAGGTCAAGGGTCGCGACGAGATTAAGCAGGTGGCGACGATTTCGGCCAACGGGGACGATGAAATCGGTGAAATGATCGCGGACGCCATCGAGAAGGTCGGCAAGGACGGCGTCATCACCATCGAGGAAGGCAAGGGGATGAATACCGAGGTGGACATTGTGGACGGCATGCAGTTCGACCGCGGCTACCTGTCGCCGTATTTCGTAACGGACGCCGAAACGATGACGGCGACCTTGGAAGACTGTTATGTGCTGTGCCTCGAGAAGAAGATCAGTTCGGTGCGCGAGATTCTTCCTCTGTTGCAGTCGCTTGCGCAAACCGGCAAGCCCCTGCTGATCGTCGCGGAAGACGTCGAGGGCGAGGCCTTGGCCACCTTGGTGGTCAACCGGCTGCGCGGCATCCTGAAGGTCGTGGCGGTGAAATCGCCCGCATTCGGCGATCGCCGCAAGGAAATCCTGCGCGATATCGCGATACTGACGGGTGGCCAGTATATTTCGGAAGACCTTGGCGCGAAACTTGAAAATGTGACGCTCGATCAACTGGGCCGCGCAAAGCGTGTGGAAGTGACAAAGGACAATACCACCATCGTCGAAGGCGCCGGCAAGAAGAAGGAGATCATGGGCCGCTGCGAACAGATTCGGCGCGCCATCGAAACCACGACGTCGGACTATGATCGTGAAAAATTGCAGGAGCGGCTCGCAAAACTCGCCGGTGGTGTCGCGGTCATCAAAATCGGCGCGGCGACCGAAGTCGAATTGAAGGAAAAGAAGGCGCGGGCGGACGATGCGCTGCACGCCACACGCGCGGCCATCGAGGAAGGCATCGTGGCCGGCGGCGGGCTGGCGCTGCTCGAAGCATCGAAAAAACTCAAGGATCTCAAATTGGCCGGCGACGAAGCGACCGGCGTTGCAATCGTCGCGCGGGCCTGCACGGCGCCGTTGTCGCAGATTGCCGCGAACGCGGGACTTGAAGGTGAAGTGATAGTTCAGCAGGTCTTGGCGGGCAAAACGGGCTTTGGTCTCAACGCCGCGACGGGCGTCATCGAGGACTTGGTCAAGAGCGGCATCGTGGATCCGGCCAAGGTCATCCGTTCCGCGGTGCAGAATGCGGTCAGCGTCGCGACCACGATGCTCATGACGGCGTGCATGATCACCGATCTGCCCGAAAAGAAGAGCGATGAAGGCCATGGCCATCCGCACGGCGGCGGCATGGGCGGCATGGGCGGCATGGGCGGCATGGGTGGCATGGGTGGCATGATGTAATCCTTGCCAATACAGATTCACAAAGGGTCGGAGAAATCCGGCCCTTTTTTTTGAAATAGGAAAGTGGTTTTACGGGCAAGCGGCGCCCCAACCCGCCCCTCTGACGCATACAGTGCTGCATCTTGAAACAGTCGCGTTTGGGAATGAAATTGCCAAGGAATCCCGTCCACAATACCAAAAGGGGGAAATTTTACATAAGTCCTTGAATGACAATGTTTTGTGCTGAACGATGTCGCCGGTTCTTTTCTTGGCATAGGGCTTGTTTTTCCCCAATTGCAAGTTGAATAGGGTTCAAACAGTGAACAACAACCTTTATCAAGGAGGAAACGGACATGACCTACGCAACATGGAATCTCTTTAGAGAGATGGAAGCGCTCCGGCGCGAGGTGGAACGTGTCTTCGAGCAATCGGGATTCGATTGGCGGCGTCCGGCATTTGCGCGTGCGGCGTTTTTACCCGGAAGCGCGGCGCGGGCGTATCCGCTCATGAACCTGAGCGAAGACAAGGATAACTTGTACGTCGAGGCGCTGGCGCCCGGCGTGGATCCGGATTCGCTCGACATTGCGGTGTTGCGCGACACGCTGACCGTCAGCGGGGAAAAACAGGCCATCTCCGCCGACGTCAAACCGGAAGCGTTCCATCGCAATGAACGCGGCGCGGGCAAATTCACGCGGACAATCACCCTGCCGGTCGAGGTGGACGGCGACAAGGTAACGGCCCAGTACACCAACGGGTTGTTGCTGATCACGTTGCCGAAAGCCGAGGCGGCCAAACCGAAGCAAATCGCCGTCAAGGTAGCCTGAGCATTCAACAGAGGAGGTGTACGGCCATGAAAGAAACCACGGTTCCCCAGCAGCAGCAGCCAACAGCAGTCGCGGAGACGCGCGACGAGTCGCGCACGTTGACGCCCCCGGTGGACATCTTCGATGTCGAGGACGGGTTGGCGGTCATCGTGGACATGCCCGGCGTCGGGAAGGACGATCTCGATGTCCGCGTTGAAAACGACGTGCTGACCTTGTCCGGCAAGCCGAAATCGGCGCTTTCGCAGCCGCCCATCTACACGGAATTCCAACTGGCGAATTTCTTCCGGCAGTTCCAGTTGAGCGACCGTGTGGACCAGGACAAGATTCGCGCGGAAGCCAAGAACGGCGTGCTGACGCTCCATCTTCCCAAGGCCGAGAAAGCAAAACCGAAGAAGATTGCGGTTCAGGTAAAGTGAACCATGCAGGAAGCAACGCATGGGCTTGAAAGAGAAAGCGAGGTGTTTAGAATGTCGAACCTGATTCCAACCACATGGAAAGATTCCGTCGAACAGTTGCGCGGAAATGTGCTGGACCTTTTCGACCGCTGGATGCCCCCGATGCTGCGTCGCGATCGCGAACAAAGCCCTTCTCTGTGGCCCTACAATCTGTTCTCGCAGGGCGGACCGGCCGTCGAGGTGACCGAGGATGCGGAATCCGTCCACGTCAACGCCGAAATGCCCGGATTGGACGAAAAGGATTTTTCGGTCGAGATTCAGAACGATCGGCTTGTGTTGCGCGGTGAAAAGAAGGCGTCGCATGAGGAAAAACGGCGTGATTACCATTTCTCGGAATGCACCTATGGCGCATTTACCCGATGCATTCCGCTCCCGTGCGAAGTTGACGCCGACAAGGCTTCAGCGGTATATCGCAAGGGCATCTTGGCGATTACGCTGCCCAAGACGCCCGAATCGAAGGCGCGACGGATTAAAGTCGAAGTCGCCTAAAAACGGGCCCCGTTCCCTTTCCACGACGCCGGGAGGGCGATCTTCCCGGCGTCGTCTGGCTTTTTCGCGTAACAAGCATTCATCTTGAGAGTACCGAGTTCTTGAGATGATAAGGATGAGAATGTTCACGAAGATAGGCATTTCCGGGCCATTTCATGTCGGATCAGGCAACGAGATCTTGTGTTGAAATTGAAAATGGCCGCTTGGTAGCGCCGATTTCCCAATCGGCATGTCGTGTTTCAGCAAGCCGATTTGTAAATCGGCGTTACATTCCGAGACCTTCGCGACTCCGAGCACACGGTACTCTCGAGGCATTCATGCCACCGCGGGAAATGCACCGGGAAATGCGCCCGTCATTTGACGGGCTTTCCAGTCAGGATTATACTTCCTCCCAGGGTTGTTTATTGAAAGAGATTGGCCAAAGGGCACAGTCAGGCGAATTTTTCCTTGTTTTCACCGCATCGGCACGGCAGGAAAGGCGGCGGACAGGGGATCCAAACAGGAGTGAACGGTATGGCGACTACGGCGGCAGGTTCATTGTTGCGTTTCAAGGTGGCGGACATCGGTCTCGCGGAGTGGGGCCGTAAGGAAATCGAGATGGCCGAGAAGGAAATGCCCGGCCTCATGGCCATCCGGGCGCGCTATGCCGCGAAACAGCCGCTGCGGGGCGCGCGGATCATGGGATCGCTCCACATGACCATCCAGACGGCGGTCCTGATCGAAACGCTTGCGGCGCTGGGCGCGGACGTCCGCTGGGCAAGTTGCAACATTTATTCGACGCAGGATCATGCCGCGGCGGCGATTGCGAAGGCGGGAATTCCGGTCTTCGCATGGAAGGGCGAGACGCTCGAGGAGTATTGGTGGTGCACGTACGAGGCGATGCGTTTCGATGGCGGCCTGCATCCCAACCTGATCGTGGACGACGGCGGCGACGCCACCCTTCTGATTCATCGCGGTTATGAGATGGAAGAAGAATTCAATCGCACGGGCGCGTTGCCTGCGGTCTGCACGGACAACCCGGAAGTGGCCATCGTGGACACGCTGCTGCACTCGATTCACGCCCAAAATCCGAACCATTGGCACGAGGTCGTGCCGCAATGGATCGGGGTTTCGGAAGAAACCACGACCGGCGTGCACCGCCTGTACCAGCGCATGAAGGAAGGCCGCCTGTACACCCGCGCGATGAACGTCAACGACAGCGTGACGAAATCGAAATTCGACAACCTCTACGGCTGCCGCGAATCGCTCGGCGACGGCATCAAGCGCGCCACCGACGTGATGGTGGCGGGCAAGGTGGTCGTCGTGGCCGGTTATGGCGACGTTGGCAAGGGCTGCGCGCAGGCCATGCGCGGACTGGGCGCGCGCGTGCTGATTACCGAAATCGATCCGATTTGCGCGCTCCAAGCCTGCATGGAAGGCTACCAGGTCGTCACGATGGCCGAGGCGGCGCCCATCGGCGACATCTTCGTCACCGCGACGGGTTGCTGCGACGTGATTCGCGCCGAACACTTCAAGGTCATGAAGGACGAGGCCATTCTCTGCAACATCGGCCATTTCGATTCCGAGATCGAAATAGCCTGGCTCGAATCGCAGCCGGACATCCGGGAAATCAACATCAAGCCGCAGGTGGACAAGTTCGTGTTTCCGGACGGCCGTTCATTGATCGTGTTGGCGCGCGGACGCCTGGTGAACCTCGGCTGCGCCACCGGCCATCCGTCCTTCGTCATGTCGAATTCATTCGCCAACCAGACACTGGCCCAAATCGCGCTGTTCACCGAACCGGACAAATATGAAGTCGGCAAAGTCTACACGCTTCCGAAATCGCTCGACGAGGAAGTGGCGCGGCTGCATCTGGACAAATTGGGCGCCAAACTCGATACCTTGTCGCCGAAACAGGCCGAGTATCTCGGCGTTCCCGTAACCGGCCCTTTCAAGCCGGAACATTACCGGTATTGAACGGATCCGTTCCCCGTTTGGTTTCGTCGCCGCCACCCATGGGTGGCGGCGTTTTTTCTTTACTTGGCGAGGCTTTCCTCGCGTGTTTGCAGCCAATGTGAGTCCGTGGCACAATAGAGGGCAAAAAGCGATAGTTGACTGAGGGAGGATTTTCGTATTCATGGGCGCTTTGATACCCATTGTGTCCCTGTTGGCGGTGGTGGCGCTGGGGCTGATTGTGGTCCGCATCGGTTCCGTGGCGCTCAAGTTTACGGGCCTGTCGTATGAGTTGGCCCGGTTTCAAGCGTTGTCAGCCTTTCTGGGGGTTGGATTCACGACGCAGGAATCGGAAGAGGTGCTTGAACATCCTGTTCGCCGGCGCATCATCCGTGTGCTCATGTTGTTGGGCAATGCCGGATTCGTAGCCGCCATTTCTTCCATCATTCCCGTGTTCATTACGGCGAGCGACCGGGCGGAAACGTTTGTGACCAAAATGCTTGTGCTCGTTTCCGGTCTGGTGCTGGTATGGGTCATTTCCATCAGCAAGTGGATTGAAAACTGGATGTCGCGGGCGATTGGATGGGCGCTCAAGCATTGGACGCGGCTTGATGTGTACGATTATCACGGACTGCTTCAACTGGGCATGGGATACTCGGTCAGCGAATTGAAGGTTGAACCCAATGCATGGGTTGCGGGACGGAATTTGGCCGACTTGCGGCTGGGGGACGAAGGGGTTCAGGTATTGGCGATACGCCGTTCCGACGGCGAGTTCGTCGGCACGCCGACCGGCGGCACCTATATCCGACGGGGGGACACCCTTATCCTGTATGGCAAAGCGGGGCAATTGGCCGAATTGGACGGACGCCAAGCCGGCGAAGAGGGCGACAAGGCCCATCGGCAACGCGTGGAGGAAATGCGCGGCAACAACGGGGAAATGGAACCGGATCAGCGTGCCGCTCCGCGTGAATGTCCGGTGTAGAAAGCGGCAGGCGCACAGGGCCGCATCAAAGGATTCTCAACAGGAAGGGAAGTACCGTTGGATATTGAACGTCTCAAGCGCATTCGCGCGTTTTTGCTCGACATGGACGGCACCATCTATCTGGGACCCAACCCGATACCGGGTGCGCCGGAATTTCTGCGCTTTCTTGTCGAATCCGGCCGCAAACGGCTCTTTTTCACGAACAATCCGACGGTGGACGCCGCGCGGTACGCGGTCAAGTTGGAAGGCATGGGCATAGACGCCGAACCGGCGGACATCTTGACCTCCGGCGAGGCCACCGCGCGCTATCTCGTGTCCGAAACGCCGTATCGCCGCGTGTATGTAATCGGGACGCCCTCGTTCGAGAAGGAACTGATCCGCGCGGGAATTGACGTCGTGTTCGACCGGCCCGAAGCCGTCGTGTTGGCATTCGACAAAACGCTGACCTACGCCAAGCTGGAACAGGCATGCCTGTTGCTCCGTGCGGGACTTCCCTACATCGCCACCAACCCCGACAAGGTATGTCCGACCGAATACGGCTATATCCCGGATTGCGCCGCGACCGCCGCATTGCTGTCCGCCGCCACGAACGGCCGCGAGCCCAAATACATCGGAAAACCCAATCCGGAGATGATTCGCATGGGGTTGCAAAAACTGGATGTCGGGCCGGAGGAGACCGCGATGGTCGGCGATCGCCTCTATACCGACATGCAGATGGCCTACAACGCCGGAACTGTTTCCATTCTCGTGCTCAGCGGCGAAACCACGCGCGAGGATCTCGCCCGCGCGGAACGACGGCCCGACTACGTCTTCGACTCTGTCCGGGAACTTCACCGGCATCTCGAGTAGATTCCGGCAGGGGCCAATTGCTATCGTAGCGACACGAATCGTCAGCATGAACGGGAGAACAATCATGGCACGGAAATCGTCGGTTGCGAAAAAACGTGAGGCGCGCGTGCGCCCGTTGCGGGTGGGCGTTGTCGGGTTGCGGGGAATCGGGCAGCAACATGCGGACTGCCACATGCAGGATCCGCTGTCGAAATTGGTGGCTGTCTGCGACGTGGTCAAGGAACGCGCCGACACGGTCGCGGCGAAGCACAAGGTCAAGGCCTACTACACGCTCGCCGACATGCTCAGGCATGAAGACCTCGACATGGTGGACGTGACGACGGGCGGGTTCGAAAACGGAAGCTGGCACTTCGAGCCGGCCATGGAAGCGATGGAAGCGGGCAAGCATGTCCTTGTGGAAAAGCCGTTGTCGAACGATGTCGGCGAAGCGCGCCAGATGTTCGCCAAGGCCCGCGAAAAGGACGTCTACCTCGGTTGCAACCTGAACCATTATTTCACGCCGCCCGCCGAAAAGGCGCGCGAATACATGGATGCCGGGCGCCTCGGCGAGTTGGTCTACTGCCTGCACAAGATGGGCTTTTCCGCCGGGGAAGAAAATTACTCGCCGCCGGGGTCGTCGCGGTTCAAGGGGTTTCCCTACGCGCACCTGAAGGCATTCCTTTCGCATCCCTTCAGCGTGATGCGGTACTTTTGCGGCGACGTGACGCATGTCCAGGCTTTCGTGACGCGCCCCGGCTTCCGCCGCCGCGCCGCCGATCCGATGCTTTCGACGGTCAGCATCCATGTGCGTTTCGCCAACGAGGCGGCCGGCTATCTGCTCAGTCAGCGCGGCGATGCCGCGTATGGTCTCGGCGGATGGTGGAGTCTCGAAGTCGCGGGCACGCGGGGGACCTTCTGCATCGAAAACTGCATCGAAAAGGTGACGTTCTGGTCCGCCGCGAATCCCGGCGAACCCACCGTGTTCAATTCAGGCATCACCGACTTCGGGCAGACCTTCCCGCGGCGCATCCATGCGTTCCTCGAAGATGTGACGAATGGCGTGCCCAAGGAAAACCTGCGCGCGTCCGCCCGTGACGCGCTGGCCGCGCTCGAATACACCTGGGCCGTCATGGAGTCCTACGAACAGGGCGGGATCTTGGTGCGTCCGCATCCCTTGCCGCCGATCCACGGCGACCCGAAGACGCTGCTCGACTGAGGACCGCGCGTGGACAACGCAGACGCCGGGAAAAACGCCCCAAGAAAGGCGTTCCGTTTGCATTGACTTTGGATCGCCCGTTATAACAGCGGTTGTGTTGTGAAGGAGGAAACGCGGCGTGTGTCGGCGGGCGTTGTGGGTGGCCATCCTGGCGGGATTTGGGGCGGCCGCGGATCCATTATCCGACGCGCCGGCGCTGGAGCCCACGCAAATTCGGGGCGATTTACAGGTCTGGGCGTGGAACATCGCGGCGGGCAGCCTCGACAAGCTGGCGCCGGGATTCAACGGGATTTTCCCGAATTGCCGCGTCAACGTGCACATGAGCGGCGCGAACCTCCAGTCGCGGTTCCTGTTGTCGCTTTCCGCGGGGGTTGGCGCGCCGGACATCTCGCAACTGCAAATCCGCGAAGCGCCGCGCTATTCCATCACGGGCAAGCTGGCCGATCTGACAGACGTCGCGAAGAAATATGAAACCATGTTCCCGGCGTCGTTCTGGCAGGATTGCGTCTACCAAGGGCGCATCCATGCCATTCCGTGGGATATGGGGCCGTGCGCGGTCTTCTACAAGCGCCCCCTTTTCGATCGCTTCGGCATCAATCCTGAAACCATCGAGACGTGGGACGACTACATCGCCGCAGGCAAGGAACTCGTGGCGCGTTCGAACGGCAAGACCCGGATGTTGTGCCTTGCGACCGGCAGTCTCGGCGACTTTTTCGAACTCCTTGCCCAGCAGAACAATGCGCAGATCTTCGACGCCCAAGGACGCATCGCCATTCATTCACCCGAAATGCTCGACGTATTCGTCCTGCTGAAAAAGATGTTCGAAGCCGGTATCGGCGCGAACATCGCGGCATGGGGACCGGAATTCATGGCGTCGCTCAAGGCCGACAGCGTCGCAACGTATCCGACGGCCGCGTGGTTCGGCGGAACGATCCGCGACTATGCGCCGGACACGTCCGGTTCGTGGGGCGTTTTTCGCTTGCCGGCGTTTCGCCCCGGCGGGCTGCGCACGAGCAATCTCGGCGGATCGGTGCTGGTCATTCCGGACCAATGCACCCAGAAATTCGCCGCATGGAAATTCATCGAATATGCGTTGTGCACGCCCGCGCCGCAGATTGAGCAGTACCGCAATTTCGAGCTTTTCCCCGCGCTCACGACGACGCACGGCGATCCGTTTTTCGATGAAGACGTCCCGTTCTTCGGAGGACAGAAAGTCCGGCGGCTGTTCTCAATGGACATTGACAAAATTCCGCCCATGATCCGGACGACGGACTGGATGGAGGCGATGCGCTACATCTCGCAGGCGCTCAGCAAGTGGGCCACGGGCGGACTCGGAGATCCCGCCATTCTTCTCGAAGGTCTCGAAGACAAACTCAGCCGCAGGCTGAACCGGGCGGTCGCGCCATGAGCAGCATCCCGGCTCCGAGCCTGCGCATGCGTCTCTGGCGTCATCGCCATTTCTACCTTTTCATCTCGCCGTTTTTTCTGTTGTTCGCCCTGTTCGGCCTCTACCCGCTTCTTTTCTCGTTTTATCTCGCGTTCACCAAATGGGACAGCCTGACGCCCATCGAATGGGTTGGGCTGGGGAATTTCGCGACGATGCTGCACGACGAAATCCTCGTGACCTCGCTGTGGAATACCTTTGCTATCGGCTGCATGTATGTTCCGCCGATGCTGATCGGCGCGTTCTTGTTCGCCGTCATGCTGAATGCCTCCTGGTTGCGTTTTCGCGCGTTTTTCCGCGCGGCGTTCTTCCTGCCCGTCGTGACGCCGATGGTCGTGGTGGCGATTGTGTTCCTTCTGCTTTACGGCCAAGAGACCGGCCTGTTGAACTATCTGATCGGCCTGTTTGGGATTGATCCCGCGCCATGGCTCGTGAGCGAGCGCTGGTCGAAACCCTCGATTGCGATCCTGCTGGTCTGGCGCTGGACCGGCTACAACATGGTCTTGATGCTGGCGGGTTTGCAGGGCATTTCGAACGAATACTACGAGGCGGCGCGCATGGACGGCGCGAATGCGTGGCAGCGCATGCGGCACATCACCATGCCTCTGATGCGCCCGATATTCGTCTTTTGCGCGATCATGTCGCTCATCGGCACCGTCTACATGTTCGACGAAGTCTTCGTGCTGACCCAGGGCGGACCGGGAACCTCCTCGACCAATTTCGGCCTCTACCTGTTCAACGTGTCGTTTACCGATTTCAAGTTCGGCTATGCGTCGTGCATGGCCTACACCGTGGCCTTTTTCGTCTTCATCGCCTCGCTGCTGATCCTGCGACTGCGAAAAAGCGGCGCCGAGTAACGTACCATGGACATTCATTCTGCGAGAAAAGAAAATGCGGGGATGATGGAGATGGAGAAGATGGCGCACGCCTTTCCATTTATCACTCCCCTTGTCTTCATCATCCCCTTGTCCCCCTTTCTTGCGCCATCCCGGAGATATTGCCCGTGCGACGCATTCTGATCTATGCCTTGCTGACCGCGCTGGCGCTGGTCTTTCTGTTTCCTTTCTATTGGCTCTTGATTTCCGCGTTCAAAGCCAAGGAACAGATTTTCGTGCTGCCGCCGGAATTCTGGCCGAATCCGTGGCGCGTCGAGAATTTCGTTGATGTCTTCCGAAAAACGCATATCGTCCGCGCGTTCTTCAACTCGACCTTCATCGCGGCGGGACACTGCACGCTCGCGCTGTTCCTGTGTTCCTTGGCCGGTTACGCCTTCGCCAAGTTTCCTCACGCGCCCGGCCGCGACAAGTTGTTCGCGTTCGTTCTCGCCACGATGATGATCCCCGGCGCGGTAACGTTGATCCCCGTGTTCGTGGTCTTGTGCAAAGTCCACGCTATCAACACCTATTGGGCGATGATCGTCCCCGGCGCGGCGAGCGCGTTCGGCATCTTTTGGATGCGCCAGTACACGATTGATAATGTCCATAACGACCTGCTCGACGCGGCGCGCATAGACGGCTGCGGCGAATTCGCGATTTACTGGCGCGTGGTTCTGCCAATCCTGAAACCCGCCCTCGGCGCGCTCGGCATCGTGCTGCTGATCGGCGTGTGGAACAACCTCATGTGGGCGTTCATCGTCCTGCGCACGGAAAGCATGTATACCCTGCCGCTCGTGATCTATCTGCTCAACGGTGAAAATCGAACGCCCTTCGAACTCATCATGGCCGCCAGCCTCGTCGCGACCGTCCCCCTTGTCGTCGCCTTTCTCGCTTTCCAGCGCCAGTTTATCCAAGGCATTACCGCCGGCGCCATCAAGGGGTGAGGGGAGTGTGTTGCCGGTTGCCGGCGGCCGTCATTCGTGTTTCCGCTTGATAATCCACGGATCCTTGGTGCGTTCCTGAAAGGCTTTGAGTTTTTCCCGTAATTCCCGCAGGACCTCCGCATGATGAGGATCATCCGCCAGATTGTGAACTTCATCCGGGTCGTTTTCGAGATCGTACAACTCGAATTCGGGCCGGTGAAGATAGGCGTCCACGTTCCGCTTGCCATAGACCTTGATGTCCCGGTCCAAGACGGCCTGCCACGTCCTCGATTCCCAAAGGTCCGACGCGAACGGGTATTCGAGCGGGTGCGCGATGTTCATGATCAATTTGTGTCGCCGTGTTCGCACCGATCGCATCGGGTAGTACATCGTCACTTCGTGGAACGTGTGCGAGCAATAGATCTCATCCCAGCCTTCCGGGTGTGTTTCGACAAGGACCGGCAGGAACGATCGCCCGTGAAACGCTTCCGGATTCTTTAGCGCGCCCGCGAAATCGAGGATGGTCGGTGTAATGTCGGCCCATGTGATCATCGCGTCGCACGTCCGCCCCTGTTTCTTCTCGAAGGGATTGCGCACAATGCACGGCAGGCGCGTTCCCGGATCGTACAGCGTCGTCTTGGCGCCGGGCCACGGCGCCCCGTTGTCCGACAAAAAAATCACGAGCGTGTCGTCCCAGTGGCCGGTGTCTTTCAAGATTTGAATGAGCCGGGGCAATCCGGCATCGCACCGCTCGATCGAGCCGTAATACGCGGCCAATTCCTCGCGGCATTCGGGAATGTCGGGCAAGTAGGGCGGCACGACCACGTCCGCCGGGGCGATGCCGGCCGAGCCTTCGCGCCGGAACGGCCGGTGCGGCTCCGTTGGACAGAAATAGAGGAAAAACGGCTTTTCGCTTTCGTCCGCGACGATGGCCCGGCATGCCTCGGCCATCCGTACGGGCGCGTCGCCCTTGAGATACTCATCGAAATGGTAGAGCGGTTCCGGCTCGACATGGAACTTGCCCGCGCACGCTGTCCGGTAGCCCGCCTCGCGCAACAATACCGGCAGGCTCACGACGTTCGGCAGCGACACGAAATGGTGGTAGCCGTGCGCGAGACCGTACTGTCCCGTCGCATGATTGTGTTTGCCCGAGAGGAGCACGGAGCGGCTCGGGCTGCAACTGGCCGTCGTACAGTGCGCCTGCGTGAATCGGACGCCGTCCTGTGCAAGCGCATCCATGCCCGGCGTGCGCACGACCGGGTTTCCGTAACATCCGGCCATGTCCGTGCCAAGATCGTCCGCCACATACAGGATCACGTTGCGTTTTGCCGCGGCGGCGCCCGCGCCCGACATCGCCAGCATGCCCGCGCCCGCCCCGACCCGTTTCATGAAACTCCGCCTGTTCATTTCATGTTACCTCCCTGGGAGCGGACGTGGACTGCGGTCCGCGCGGCTGTCACGAGGCGCTCGCGTGCGCCGGGGATCCCATCACCTTAGCATCCTGTTCCTTGATGAACGCTAGAATATCGTCAAGCACCTTGACAACGGTATCGTGGTCCATGCCGATGTGATCGCCCTCGTAATACTTGATGATTTTCGGTTCCTTCGCGGCCTGATGGAACGCCTTCGCCGCGCCGGCCGAAATCAGGCCGTCGTCCGTGCCGTTCTGGAAGAAAATCGGACGGGGCGATATTTGCGCGATGTAATGGACCGGATCGGCCGGACTCAGCAAATACCAGACCACCGCCTTCGCGAGCCACATGGGGACGTACTTGCGGATTTCGCCGGCAACCATCCGCGCCTCGAGCATCTCCGGGATGTTGCCGCCGCCGTAACACAGCGACACGGCGGGGATGCGCTTGTCGAAGGCCGCCACGGTGCTTCCGGTGATTGCGCCGTAACTTGCGCCGGTCAGGTAGATCCGGTTCGGAAAGATATCGGGCCGCGTCTGCAGATAATCAATCAGACGGCGGGTATCGTTGACAGTAAACGCCGGACGCCGAATGAAGGCCTTGGCCTCCTCGAGCGGCGAGGCGCCCTTCAGTCGCCGTTCACCGCGCATCAACTGGTCGAAACTGACGAAGGCGAATCCGGCCTGGACAAACGGATCGGCGATTTCGTCGAGAAATCCCTTATGTTGGCCGATGCCGTGAAGAAAAATGATGCAGGGCCACGGCCCCTTGCCTTCCTTGGGCGTGGCCATCAGCGCGGGCACCCGCTGGTTCATGTAGCCGTTGTAGTAGAATTCCGTGCGGATATAGCCGGGCCGCTCCTGAATGTCCGTCTCCTTTGCGTCGAGCGGCGCTTTCGGATCGTATCCGTTGAAATACGTCGCGCCCATCGCGATTTTGGCGGCCGTCAATCCCACGGCCAACACGACAATCAACACCCCGACGACAATACCGGCTATCTTCAACGCTTTCATTTTCATTCACCATCCCGTGCCGCATCATGCATCCACTTCATGACGGCATGGTACCCGCCGGCATGCCGACAGTCAAGAAAACGCGTTTTTCCGCCTGGGGGAACCGTAGAAGAGGCTTCCAGTCTCTTGCTGGAATTTGTACATTTTAGTCCGATGGACTTTATGCATGACCGATGAGGACACCCCTCGCATGGGGTCGAGCGAAGGGCAGGTTAGCCCCGTAGGGACGGTTTGACTGTAGCCCAGGAGGAACTCCTGGGACACGGGAAAAACCAAACGATAGTCCCGTAGGGACGTATGAAACGGATCGCGTAAAAGAAAACATGACGGCGCATACCCATGCAAGCCTATTTGACCATTGTGTGTTTTCGACCCAAGGTAAAACAGCACGGGATCGAATGCGGTGAGCGATGCATAGGGAACGGAACGAGCGGCTTCAAACGTCCCTCCGGGACTTCCCCGACACCGCCGCGAGATCCCAGGACTGGCGTGCTGGGCTATTCTCAAGGCGTCCCTCCGGGACTTTCCCGACACCGCCGCGAGATCCCAGGACTGGCGTCCTGGGCTATTCTCAAGGCGTCCCTCCGGGACTTCGTGTCGAACATCGTCTCATTCGACCGATCTGAAAATGTACAAACTCCAGGGCGCCGATACATCGGCGCCCTGGAGTTTGTACATTT